>Ga0209460_1000090_pt1 | contig 138506 bp, 168 predicted proteins | sample EBPBio132013_DNA_FD_185868 | JGI IMG/M metagenome (GOLD analysis project Ga0209460, IMG submission 185868) | Wastewater treatment Type I Accumulibacter community from EBPR Bioreactor in Madison, WI, USA - Reactor 2_5/13/2013_ DNA (SPAdes)... | ecosystem: Engineered > Bioreactor > EBPR >... | reverse complement strand
TACTCACCCCGGTGCTCGCGCACCATGCGCACAGCCCGCTCGCGGACTTCGGGTGGAAACTTGGGTGACTTCTTCATGGCTCAATCCTCTCAGAGAAATGAGCCTCCTCAAATCCCGGGGCGGTTCAGTGCGCGAAATCATCGGTGGAGGTGAGCCATTTCGCGAGCCTTCGCGGGGGATAAAGGTTTCTCGACTGGAGTTCCCTAGTACCGAGAAGCCTGTTTTCTGGGAGGCGCGTCTGGCGCCGATGATTGTCGAGCGCGGTGTTGGGATTGATTCCTGGATCATCATTGCCTCGCCTATTTGGTGTGATGAGTTCAAGCAGTACGGCGCACCGACGCCACCGTACATTCAATTTGAGTATGTCAACGGTAACTGGATATGGCGCCCCGTTGATAGACGTTGGTACGGCAGGGTTGCCAACCTGTTAATGCGTGAAGAGAGGCGAAAGCGCGCTGACAAAACGAGAGTTGGTGCTTCGCAAATTGCTGCGGAGAACATTCCACTCGCCCCTACACCCGCCTTCACTCGATATTTTCAAATTGACCCGAAGGTTAAATCTGACTGTGCACAGAAATGAAAGATAAAGCTCATGGTTTCAACTAAGGATTTTGCTCAGCTGGCAGCACTCGTATACAAGAAAACCGATGTAAACACACTTCCTAGCCTCAATGGCTGGTCCGAAGTTCTGTATGTACCGCTCCAAACGTCTGGGTTTTCGGCAGGAAAATGCAGGGTCGCTCTCGACGCGCGCAACAACGGTCTGCCTAGAGTCGCGTTTCAATTTCATATCCATTTACTTGTCACGTCCAGCATTGCCGATCCCCGTCACCACCCGCGCATACCGCGCAAAGCTCCAGTACGCCCAGGCCCAGTCCAGCAGCACGACCAGCCGGTTGCGAAAGCCGATCAGGAAGTACACGTGCGCAAACAGCCAGAACAGCCACGCGAAGTAGCCTGAAAAACGCACCGGCCCCAGCGGCGACGTGAGGTCCACCACGGCGGAGTTGCGGCCTATGGTGGCCAGGTTGCCGTAGTCGGCGTAGCGAAAGGGCTGGCCCGGCTGGCCTGCCAGGCGGCGCAGGATGTTGGCCGCCGCGGCGCGGCCCATCTGCTTGGCGCCGGGCGATACACCGGGCACCGGCACGGGCTGGCGGGCAGGCGCGTGGCTGTGGGCGGCGGCCAGGTCGCCAATGACGCTGATCTCGGGGTGGCCGGGCAGCGTCAGGTCGGGCTGCACCACCACGCGGCCGGCGCGGTCAGTCGTGGCGCCGGTGGCCTGCGCCAGCTGGCGGCCCAGCGGCGACGCCGCCACGCCAGCCGCCCACACCACGCAACGGCTGGGGATGGTGTAGGTGTCGCCTGCGGCCTGCACCGTGAGCCCGGCTGCGTCAATGGCCGTCACGCGCGCATCCAGCCGCACGTCCACGCCCAGGCGGGCCAGCTGTTCGCGGGCGCGTTCGCTCAATGCCTCGGGCATGGCCTGCAGCACGCGCGGCCCGCCTTCGAGCAGGATGATCCTGGCGCTGGCCGGGTCGATGTGGCGGAATTCGCCGGGCAAGGTGTGCCGCGCGATCTCGGCCAGCGTGCCGGCCATTTCCACGCCGGTGGGCCCGCCGCCCACCACCACGAAGTTCAGCCAGGCAGCGCGGCGCTGTGCATCGGGCTCTTTCTCGGCCGCTTCAAAGGCCAGCAGGATGCGGCGGCGGATTTCAAACGCGTCGTCCAGCGTCTTCAGGCCCGGTGCATGCTCTGCCCAGTCGTCGCGGCCAAAGTAGCTGTGGGTGGCGCCAGCGGCCACGATCAGGTGGTCATAGGGCAGGGGGGCGGCTGCGCCTTGCAGGTGGACGGTGCGCGCGGCGGGGTCAATGTGCGTCACCTCGCCCAGCAGCGTGGTCAGGTTGGGCTGGCGGCGAAACAGGTGGCGTATGGGCGCGGCAATGGCCGGCGCCGACAGGCCGGCGGTGGCTACCTGGTACAGCAGCGGCTGGAACAGGTGGTGGTTGGTTCTGTCCACCAGGGTCACGTCCACCGCGGCGGTGCGCAGGGCCCGGGCGGCTTCCAGGCCGCCAAAGCCGCAGCCGATGATCACGATGCGGGGGCGGGCTGGCGGGGCCCTGTCGTCGATCGCAGGAGTCATGGCCGCATTATGCGGCGGTTGCTGCGCTGCAGCAGGGTGGCGCGGCGGCTATTGCAGCGCGCGGGCGATCACGCGCAGCAGCTCGCCCAGCGGGGCCGATTTGGACACGCCCCAGTGCCCGCCAAAGCTGTCATCCAGCAGCCCGGTGCCGCCGGGCTCCAGCAGCGCCGTGAGGTACACGATGGGGATGTCCCGGGTCGCTTCGTCTTCCGACAGCACGTTGGCCACTTCGTCGCCGGTCATGCCCGGCATGTTGATGTCGCACAGGATCACATGGGGCTGGGACTCGCGCGCCAGCGCCAGCGCAGCGGTGGGCTCGTTGGTGCTCACCACTTCGAAGTGGGGTGACAGCTGCGCGCGCAGGATGGCCGTGGCGACGATGTCATCGTCCACGACCATGATCCGGCCCCGGGCTGCGGCGGAGGTGTCTTCAGAATCCATGCGCCCATGGTAGGGTAGAAGTCACTGATCTGATCAAAGGAAAAAAGCATGTTTGAGACCGCTATTGCAGGCAGCCTGCCCAAGCCGGCCTGGCTGGCAGAAACGCAGAAGCTCTGGCCCCAGTGGAAGGCCCAGGGCGACGAGCTGCGCCAGGCCAAGGCCGACGCCACGCTGCTGTGGATCAAGGCGCAGGAGGACGCGGGCCTGGATGTGGTGGGCGACGGCGAACAGGCACGCCAGCATTTCGTGCATGGCTTTCTGGAGCAGGTGGACGGCATTGACTTTGCCAACAAGGTGAAGATGGGCATCCGCAACAACCGCTACGACGCCATGGTGCCGCAGGTGGTGGCGCCGCTGACGCTCAAGGGCCGCGTGCACGCGTTCGAGGCGCAGCTGGCCCGTGCCCACACGAAGAAGAAGCTCAAGTTCACGTTGCCCGGCCCCATGACCATCGTGGACACGGTGGCCGACCGGTTCTACGGTGACAGGGTGAAGATGGCGTTTGCCTTCGCCGAGCTGCTGAACCAGGAGGCCCTGGCCCTGCAGGCCGATGGCGTGGACATCATCCAGTTTGACGAGCCGGCCTTCAACGTCTACATGGCCGAGGCCGCCGACTGGGGCGTGAAGGCGCTGGAGCGCGCCGCCCAGGGCCTGACCTGCACGACCGCCGTGCACATCTGCTACGGCTACGGCATCCAGGCCAACGTGGACTGGAAGAACACGCTGGGCGACCAGTGGCGCCAGTACGAGCAGGTGTTTCCGGCGCTGGCCCAAAGCAGCATCCAGCAGGTGAGCCTGGAGTGCTACCACTCGCATGTGCCGCCCGAGCTGATGAAGCTGCTGGAGGGCAAGGACGTGATGGTGGGCGTGATCGACGTGGCCAGCGATGTGGTGGAAACGCCCGAACAGGTGGCCGACACCATTGGCACGGCTTTGCAGTTCGTGCCCAAAAACCGCCTGATCCCCTGCACCAACTGCGGCCTGGCGCCCATGAGCCGCGAGGTGGCGTTGGCCAAGCTGGACGCGCTGGCGAAGGGCGCGGCGCTGGCGCGCCAGCGTTACGGCGGCTAGGCCGGTACGTCAGCCCTTGGGCAGCGGTGCCAGGCCCTTCAGGTACAGGTGCAGCGCGCGCAGGTCGGTTTCGCTCATTTCGCGCAATGATTCAAACGGCATGACCTTCACCGGCGCGCCGTCGGGGCGTTTGCCGGTGCGGAACATCCGGATCATGCTGTCGGCGTCCGGGTACAGCGGCATCACGCTGCCGGCGCCGGGCGTCAGGTTGGCTGCGGCCGGCCAGTCGGGCGGGCCGCCCGGGATCTTGCCGCCGGCCAGCTTGGCGCCATGGCAGCCGATGCACATGTTGGCCACATAGGCGCCGTGCGCCACCGTCACGCCTTCGGCCACGGGCTGGGGCGGCGGCAGCGCGTGGTCAATCTTCGCGGCGGCGTCCTTGATCAGGCCAAAGCCATACAGCGCGCGCACGGGCAGGGGCAGGTCCACCACGGCGGCCTGGCCTGCCACCGGCGGCAATGTGGTGATGTAGGCCACCAGCGCGGCCATATCGTCGTTGGTGAAGCGGTTGTAGTCCTCGCTGGGCATGACCATCAGCGCGCGGCCCTGGGGGCTCACGCCATGGCGGATGGCGCGCACCCAGTCCACCGGCTGGTACGCCGCCACCACGCCGCCGGGGCCGGTGGTGATGTTGGGCCCGGCAATGCGCAGGCTGCCGTCGTCCACAAAGGTGCGCCCTGCGCCGTTGGCGCCATGGCAGTCCACGCAGCCGCGCGACGCGTACAGGTATTTGCCGCGCGCCAGCGCCTGGTCGCCGGTGGCACCGGGCACCGGTTGCACCTTGATGTCCACTTTGCGCTGCATCTTCTGCTGGGCCAGCTGCAGGCCCGCGAAGACCGCCGCTGCTGCCAGCACCACCACCACCGCCAGCACCCATGCGGCGGCCTTGAGCCATTGACGTTTGCGATTCATCGTGATCCCTCGCTGGTTACGCCGCTGCCTTCTTGCCGGGCGCGGCGCCGCAGTGTAGTCTGGCCGCATGAGCGAACACAACCACCCGCACCCCCACCCGCACAGCCATCCACATACCCATGCCCCCGAGGCCGCCTGGAAGCACGACGGCGTGCGCGTGATCCCTGGCAACCAGTTGGACGGCAACGTGCCATCCACCCCCGGCATGGACCGCAAGGCGGCGATCAACTTTGCACGGGTGGGCGCGCAGAAGCTGTGGGCCGGTACCGTCACCATCCACCCCGACGCCAAGACCGGCGCGCACCACCACGGCCCGCTGGAAAGCGTGATTTATGTGGTGCGCGGGCGCGCGCGCATGCGCTGGGGCGAGCGGCTTGAGTTCACCGCCGAGGCCGGGCCGGGCGATTTCATCTATGTGCCGCCATTTGTGCCCCACCAGGAGATCAATGCCAGCCCGACCGAGACGCTGGAATGCGTGCTGTGCCGCAGCGACGGCCAGGCCGTGGCCGTCAACCTGGACATCGAGCCGGTGGAAAAGCCCGAATCCGTCCTGTGGGTGGACCCGACTCATCCGCACGGCGGTGTGTAAAACCGCACTAACTCCCATCTGATGGCGCGTCTGACGGCGCATCCGGCGGCGCGTCGGCGATACGCCTACATACCGTTCTCACATTGGCCTACACCGCGTATCCAGCGGTGACGCCAACAATTTGGGTACATGAACAGGAGAACCCTCATGGACTCAAATCAAAACGTCATGCACCACAACCTGCCCCAGCCCGGCCAGCAGCCTGGCTTTGGCGACAAGCTGCGCCACAGCAAGGCGCTGATCCCCACGGTGGCGGTGCTGGCCGTCACGTCGCTGGCGCTGGCCGCCACGCTGGTGAGCAACCGCATCGGCGCACAGGACGGCGTCAAGGACGGGCAGGCCCCGGTGGCCACCGTGACGCAGAAGGCGCCCGTGCGCCAGGCGCAGGTCACCCAGCCCGGCAACGTCGCACCGGCCCGTACGCCTGTGGCCCAGGCCTGTGCCAACTGCGGGGTGGTTGAATCCGCCGTGGCCGTGCAGCGCCAGGGCCAGGTCAACGGCATCGGCAACACCGGCATCGGCGTGGGTGCCGTGGCGGGCGGCCTGGTTGGCGGCCTGCTGGGCAACCAGGTGGGCGGCGGCAGCGGCAAGACGGCGGCCACGGTGCTGGGCGCCGCCGGCGGTGCCTACGCCGGCCACGCGATTGAAAAGAACTCGAAGAAGGTCACCGTCTACCAGATGCGCATCCGCATGAACGACGGCACCATCCGCACCGTGGAGCAGGGCAGCGCCATTGCCGCCGGCTCGCGCGTGGTGGTGGACGGCAACACGGTGCGCATGGCGTCATGAGCCCGGCGCTGCGGCCTGGCGCAAGTCAGTCCGCAGCGCGGCGATGCTCTCGCGCAGCGCACGGCGTGACAGCTTGCCCGGCGCCTGCGGGTTGACGCTGGGCAGTTGCACCACGCGGAACGTGACCCAGGCGTAGTCATTGCACAGCTGCGCCAGCGCCTGCACCACCTGGTCCTGCTGGCGCGCGGCTTCGCCGCACAGCGCCACCCACACTTCATCAATGCCTGCCTCGCCTGGCAATGCACACACCGCCAGCTCATGCGCGGGCACGCCGGGCAGGCTCAGGCGTGCCTCGATCTCTTCGGGCGACACCTTGAGCCCGCCCAGGTTCATCACCTCGCTTTCGCGGCCCGTCACGCGCAACTGGCCGGGCCGGGGCATCACGCCCACGTCGCCGGGGTAGAACCAGCCCTGGTGGAAGTGCGCGGCATCCGCCTGCGGCGCATCCAGATAACCCTGTGCCATGCCGGGCGCCCGCACGCGGATGCGGCCGGTGTGCCCGGCAGGCAGCTCGTTGTGCTGGCCATCCACCACCTGCACCTGGACGCCGGGCCACAGCCTGCCTGCCGCGTCGCCGGAAGCGCTTTGCCCGGTGGCGATCAGGCCGGCTTCGTTGCTGGCATAGACGTCTTCAAATGACGTGGCCAGCCGCGCCAGCGCCTGGCCGCGCAGCGCCGGGCTGACCGCGGCGCCGCCGCACAGCAGGCGCAGCGCCGCGGGCCTGGCAAAGCCCGGTGGCAGCTCGGCCAGCCACTGCGCCAGCATGCCCGGCAGGCAGGCCGTGTGCGTGATGCCGTGGCGCGCCAGGCTCTGCCAGGCCCGGGCGGCGGGCGCGAACACCAGCACCGCACCGGCCTGCATGCAGGCGGCTGCCTGGTAGCAGGCCGTGGCCGCCGAGGGCTGCAGCGTCAGCAGGTAGCGCGACTGGCTGTCCAGGTCCAGCAGCTGTGCCCAGTTGCGCACGCGCTGCGCCACGTCGGCGCGGCTGAGCAGCAGGCGCAGGCTGGTGCCGGTGGTGCCCGAGGTGCGGGCCACGCGCGCCGGCGCGCCGGGGTCACTGGCCAGCACGGGCAGCGCCGGCAGGTCCAGCCGGCCCAGCAGGTGGTCCAGCCAGGGTTGGTCGATCAGCTGGTGGCGGCAGGCCATGGGCGGCGGGCTGAAGGTGCTGAGCAGCAACCCGGCGCGCTGGTGCAGCGTGGCCCAGTCTTCGCGGCGCGGGTCCAGCACGGCATCGCTCACCGCGCCCAGCCGTTCACAGGCCAGCACCAGCAGCCAGTGCACATAGCCGTGTTCGCAGGCCAGGGCCACGTGCGTGCCCTGCGCCACGCCCAGGCTGTGCAGGGCGGCGGCCATGCAGTCGAGTTCGCGGCGCAGGCGCGCGCGGCTGATGGGCCGGTCTTCGTCAATGACGGCCAGCGCGTCAGGGGCCTGTTGCGCCAGGTGGTCGATGGTGTCGGGGGTGGTGCGGGTGATGGACGGCCTCATGGGCAACATCTTGCACGCATCGCCGCGCTCAGGCGTCGGCGACCTTGAGTACCAGCTTGCCGAAGTTCGCGCCCGAAAACAGCTTGAGCAGGGCCTCGGGGAAGTTGTCCAGGCCCTCCACGATGTCTTCCTTGCTCTTCATGCGCCCGTCCTTGAGGTAGCCGGCCATCTCGGCCACGGCCAGGTGGTAGCGGTCGGCGTAGTCAAACACCACGATGCCTTCCATGCGGGCGCGGTTGACCAGCAGGCTCAGGTAATTCTTGGGGCCCTGCACCGGCGTGGTGTTGTTGTACTGGCTGATGGCGCCGCAGATGATGATGCGCGCGCCGCGGCCGATGCGTGCCAGCACGTCGTCCAGGATCTCGCCGCCCACGTTGTCAAAGTAGATGTCCACGCCCTTGGGCGCATGCTCCTTCAGCGCGGCCTTGACGTTGCCAGCCTTGTAGTCGATGCAGGCGTCAAAGCCCAGCTCGTTGACCACCCAGTCGCACTTGGCCCGCCCGCCGGCAATGCCCACCACGCGGCAGCCCTTGATGCGCGCCAGCTGGCCCACGGTCTGGCCCACGGCGCCCGCAGCGCCAGACACCACCACCGTCTCGCCCGGCTTGGGCATGCCCACGTCCATCAGGCCGAAATAGCCCGTCATGCCGGGCATGCCCAGCACGTTGAGCCACTGGGTCATGCTGCCTGCGCGCAGGTCGATCTTGAACAGGCCCGCGCGCTTGACCTGGTCGCCGGCGATCAGGCAGTACTCCTGCACGCCCAGGCCGGCCGAGACGGTGTCGCCCACGGCGAATTGCGGGTTTTTTGACGCCACCACCCGGCCAATGCCGCCGGCGCGCATCACCTCGCCAATGCCCACGGGCGGGATGTAGCTCTTGCCTTCGTTCATCCAGCCGCGCATGGCCGGGTCCAGCGACAGGGCCAGCGTCTTGACCAGCACGCCGCCTTCGGCTGGCTCGGCCACGGGTTCGGTGGTGAAGCTCCAGCATTCACGGCCTGGCGTGCCCACGGGGCGCTGGGCCAGGCGGACCTGGTGGTTGGCAAGGTTGGCGATGGTGGTCATGGGGTGTCTCCTGAAGCCCGCGATGTTAGCCACCCGTGCCCGCCGCCCCGGTAGCGCAAGTGACAGCAAACCTGTCAGGAGACGCCGTTGTCCGACACCCGCGATCCCATCCTGCGTGCTGTAATGAATTTCAACGGATCGCGACCCATGCTGCCCGCCAGAGGAGGCCTGTTTCCATGTCCATCACCCTGCCGAAAATCACCGCGCTGGCCAGCCGCTTTGACGAAGTCCGCGCCCGCACGGTGGCGCTGGCCGCCCCGTTGTCTGCTGAAGACCAGTGCGTGCAGTCCATGCCCGACGCCAGCCCGGTCAAGTGGCACCTGGCCCATACCAGCTGGTTCTTTGAGGCCGTGGTGCTGGTGCCGCACATGGCGGGCTACCGCCCGTTCAATGAGCGGTTCTTCTACCTTTTCAATTCCTATTACGAGGCGCTGGGCCCGCGCCATGCCCGGCCCCAGCGCGGTCTGCTCACGCGGCCGTCGCTGGACGAGGTCCACGCCTACCGCGCCCATGTGGATGCCGCCATGCGCCGCTTCATCGAGTCCGCGCAGGGCGCGGCCTGGGCCGCCGCCGCGCCGCTGGTGGAACTGGGGCTGAACCACGAGCAGCAGCACCAGGAGCTGATCCTGACCGACATGCTGCATGCCCTGTGGTGCAACCCGCTGTTGCCCGCGTACGACCCGGCGCTGGCGCCCGCTCTGCGGCTGGCACAGGCGCTGCCCGCACGGCACTGGGTGGCGGTGCCGGGTGGCACGGTGGCGGTGGGCCATGGCGGCGACGGCTTTGCGTTTGACAATGAAACCCCGCGCCATGCGGTGCTGCTGCAGCCGTTTGAGATCGCCGACCGGCTGGTGACCTGTGGCGACTACCTGCAATTCATCGCCGACGGCGGGTACGAGCGCGCGGCGCTGTGGCTGTCTGACGGCTGGGCGGCGGTGCAGGCGCAGGGCTGGCAGGCGCCCGCCTACTGGCTGGCGCCCGGTGATGCGCGCGCGCCCGCGGCCCACTGGCAGGTGTTTGGCCTGAACGGCGTGCGGCCCCTGATGGACAGCGAGCCCGTGAGCCAGCTGAGCTTTTATGAAGCCGCGGCCTATGCCGAATGGGCGGGAGCGCGGCTGCCCACGGAATTTGAATGGGAGGCCGCAGCGGCCTTGCCCGCCATGACGCAGATGACCGGGTACGTCTGGCAGTGGACGCGCTCTTCTTACGACCCGTACCCCGGCTTCCGGCCGATGACTGGTGCGGTTGCCGAATACAACGGCAAATTCATGGTCAGCCAGGTGGTGCTGCGCGGTGGCAGCTGCGCCACGCCCGCGGGCCACACACGGCCGACCTACCGCAACTTTTTCCCGCCCGGCGCTCGCTGGCAGTTTTCAGGCCTGCGCCTGGCAAGGGATGCCTCATGATGAACAACACCGCCCGGTTCACCGCGCAGCGCGCCCTGGCACGGCCCGACCCGGCCCGCGATGCATTTGCGCGCGACCTGACGGCCGCGCTGGCCACTCGCCCGCGCAGTATTTCGCCCAAATACTTTTACGATGTGCAGGGCTCCGCGCTGTTTGACCGCATCTGCGACCTGCCGGAGTACTACCCCACCCGCACCGAGATGGCCATCCTGCGCGGGCAGGCGGGCGACATTGCGGCTCAGATGGGCCCGCGCGCCGAGATCGTGGAGTTTGGCGCCGGCTCATGCACCAAGGTGCGCTTGCTGCTGGACGCAATGGACGCGCCGGCGCGCTACCTGCCGATTGACATCTCGGGTGAGCACCTGTCGGTGGCCGCGGCCGGGCTGCGCCGCGATTACCCGGGCCTGGATGTGCAGCCGGTGGTGGCGGATTACACCCAGCGCCTGCTGCTTGCGGCGCGGCCGCCGGGCGCGGGCCAGCGCGTGGGGTTCTTTCCAGGCTCCACCATCGGCAACTTCACCCCGGCCGAGGCTTTTTATTTCCTGCAGGTGGCCGCGCAGGTGCTGCGCGGCGGCGCGCTGCTGCTGGGGGCTGATCTGGTCAAGGACCCGGCTGTGCTGCATGCCGCCTACAACGATGCCCAGGGGGTTACCGCGGCCTTCAACCTGAACCTGCTGGCGCGTGCCAACCGCGAGCTTGCCGCGGGCTTCCGGCTGGAGCAGTTCACCCACCATGCGTTTTACAACGCACCGCTGCAGCGCATTGAGATGCACCTGGTCAGCCGTTGCCGCCAGCGCGTGGAGGTGGCGGGCCAGCTGTTCGAATTTGCCGAAGGTGAGACACTGCACACCGAGAACTCGCACAAGTTCACCATCGACGGGCTGCGACTGCTGGCGCAGCAGGCGGGATTTCGGCCCGGGCCGGTGTGGACCGATGCGCAACACCACTTCAGCGTGCACTGGCTGCACGCGCCGCAATAGGGGACACCTGATGAAAGCAACCTGGAAAGACACCGTCATCGCCGAGAGCGACGACACCGTGGTGGTCGAAGGCAACCACTACTTCCCCGAGTCTTCGCTCAAGCGCGAGTACATCACCTTCAGCAACCACAAGACCACCTGCGCCTGGAAGGGGCAGGCCAGCTACTACTCGCTGATCGTGGACGGCGAACTCAACCCCGACGCCGTGTGGTACTACGCCGACCCCAAGCCCGAAGCCGAAATGGTGCGTGGCCGCGTGGCATTCTGGAAGGGCGTCAAGGTCGCATAAAGCGAATAGGGCGCGCGGCGGCCGCCTGCCGCCAGGCCTCAGGCCGCCTGGTAACGCCCGGGGCGGTGGTTGAACGACAGCGCCAGGTTCAGCGCGGTGGCCCCCACGACGGACCAGAGCAGCCGCGGTCCATCGGTGACGGTCACGGCGGCCAGCAGGATGGCCGCATCAAGGCCAAGCTGCACATACCCCGCGCGCCAGCCGCGCCGCTCCTGCAACATCAGCGCCACCACGTTGAAACCGCCCAGGCTGCTCTGGTGGCGAAACAGCATCAACATGCCGGCGCCCATCAGAAGGCCACCCAGCAGGGCAGCGACCGGTGCCGACAGATACCCAAACCCGAGCCCGGCAGGCAAAAGCTGGACCAGCGCGGCCAGCAGGGCTGCGCTGGCCAGCGTCTTGAGCGTGAAACGCCGGCCCATGCGCCGCCAGGCCAGCAGGCAAAACGGCAGGTTCACGGCGAAATACACCGGGCCGAAGTCGAGCCCCGTGGCGTAGTGGACCAGGAACGCCAGCCCGGCCGTGCCGCCTGTCAGCAGACCGGCATGCTGGTACATGAGCACACCGAGCGCCACAAACAGCGTGCCCGTGACCAGGCCTTGCAGGTCATCGGGCAGGCGGTGGTGCGCCGGGGCGCATGCGGGGGTGTCCATGGGTTGCCGTGCCTCAGCCGTCTGCGCAGGCGGGCGCGGCCTCGGGCATCAGGACCTGGCCGGTGGCCGGGTCGTAGCCCACGCGGCGCACATGCAGCGCCAGCGCGGCGTCCATGCTTTGCGCGTGCTGGGGGAACCACAGCGCCAGCTCCGACACCATCTGGCGCACCAGTGCCAGATCCCCGCCCCAGCCGCGGCGCGCGCCTTCGCGCATGACCTGCAGCACCACCTTGTGTTGCGTGGTGTGGCAATGGGTGGCGGAAAAGCCGGTGTCGGCCATCCAGCGGTCTTCGCGGTCGAAATGGTCCTGGGTGTGCTCGATCAGCGCTTCCCACGCGGCCATGAGCTGGCTGTCGCCCGCCTGTGCGGCGCAGGCGAGCAGGTCCACGAATTCACGGTGGGTGCCGTCCATCAGCGGCAGGTCCAGCGACAGGGCGTCGCTCCATTGCAGTGTGTGCATGTCGGCTCCGGGTTGCGGCCCCAGTGTGGGCGCACCGGGGTGCGGCCGCCTTGATCTGGCTCAGTTTTTTGCGCGCTGGCGCTCAGTTATGCTTGAAAAAATGAGTTCCCCTTCGTTTCTTCCGCCGGCCTGCGCCCCCGGCGATGCCACCGTCTTGCTGCGTTCACAGGGCTATGCGGTGCTCGGCGCCCAGGGCGTGTGCGAACTGGCCGGCTGCACCCTGGATGAGCTGATGGCCATGACGCCCGGCTGGGACGGCATGCCCCACGACGCCTACCTCAAGGACGGCGGGCGCTACCGGCGGCGGCGCCATTCGTGCTTCGTGGTGGATGGCGACACGGTGCGGCCGGTGCCGCACCGGGCGCACTGGCAGCCCGTGGAATACAACGCCCTGCATGGCGGCATGGAACGCTGGTTCGAGCCCATGGCGGCGGCTGACGTGGCGCGGCCCGCCTGGGCGCGGTTGCTGTCCTGGCTGGGCCGCGTGAGCTCCGCGCTCAAGGGTCCGCAGCCCTGGTACCTGGAGGCGCACCAGTTCCGCATTGACACCACCGACGGCATTGGCCGCCCCACGCCCGAGGGCGCCCACCGCGACGGTGTGGACCTGGTGGCGGTGTTCCTGGTGGGGCGCGAAGGCATCAAGGGCGGCGAGACGCGCGTGTTTGAAGCCGATGGCCCCAACGGCCAGCGCTTCACGCTGACCGAGCCCTGGTCGCTGTTGCTGCTGGATGACGCGCGCGTCATCCATGAATCCACGCCCATCCAGCCGCTGGCCGCGGGCGGCCACCGCGACACGCTGGTGGTGACTTGCCGCGCCGGCGGGTTCCAGGACGCGGCGGCACAGCCCGGCGTTGCTTGATCTACTGATCCCGTACGTCAGCGACGGGGTTGGCGCCGAAATCCGGCCGGGCCAGATAGCCCAGCACCTTGGCCGCCGCATCCTGCGGCGAGCTGAGCTGGCCCTTTTCCTTCATGCCGATGAAGTTGCCGATGTCCGGGAAGGCGGCGCTGTCGGCGCTGCGCAGCTGGACCTGCATGTCGGTGTCGATCACGCCAGGGGCCAGCGAGCACAGCTTTGCGCCGTTCGGTGCCAGCGCCTCTTCCAGCGCCACGCTGCGCGTGAAATGGTCCATGCCGGCCTTGGCCGCGCAGTAGGCGGCCTGCGAGGCCATGGCCCGGCGGCCCAGCCCCGATGAAATGTTGAGCGCCTTGCGCGGCACCGCCCACGCCGCCGTGGCGCGCAGGAAGGCGCCGGTCAGCAGCATGGGAGCTTCCAGGTCCACGCGCATGGCACGTGCCAGGTCGCTGGCGGCGATGTCGCCCACGGGCGCAATGGCCGGAATCAGGCCGGCGTTGTTGATCAGGGTGGCCGAGGCGGGCATGGCCTGGGCGGCCAGCCATTCGGCCAGCCGCGCCGCGACGGGGGCTGGCTCGGCCAGGTCGACGGTCCATTGGTCGCAGGCGGGCGATGCCAGCGCCGGGTTGGCGTTGCGCGACAGGCACAGCAGGCGGTGGCCGGCGGCCAGCAGCTGCTGTGCCATGGCCAGGCCCATGCCGCGCGAGGCGCCGGTGAGGATGGTGAGGTGTTGTTGCGTCATGCCGCAATGATGACCGGAAAATTCGCCGCCAGGCCGTCCGGGCTCTTGATAAACGGCACGGTGACGGCCGCGCGGTCCTGCGCGTCCATGCGCCGCCAGATGAAGTCACGCTCGTTGCCGGGGTCGCCCGCCACGTACAGCTGGGTGGTCAGCAGTTCGCGCTGGCCCAGGCGCACCTTCAGGTGGATGTGGGGCGTCCGCCCTGCGTAGGCCACCGGGCGGATGGTGCGAAAGCGGTAACGGCCATCGGCCCCGGCGACCACCTTGCCAAATCCCTGGAAGGCCTTGTCGGCGCGGCCGCCGTCACCGGGATGGTGGTAGTGCCCGGCCTCGTCGCATTGCCAGATCTCTACCTGGGCGCCGGCCACCGGCTTGCCCTGCAGGTCGTTCACGCTGCCGTCAAGCCACACCGGCTGGCCGCGCGTGTAGTTCAGCGTGCCGTTGCGCAGCAGGTCGGCGTCGCTGTCCCGGGGCAGTTCCACCGGATAGAACGGCCCTTCGGTCTGGGACGGCGTGGCGCGGCGCGCAGCGGGTGCCTGTGCGCGGGCGGTGGTCCAGACGGCGGGCAGGGCGACCAGCGCCGCGGCGACGGCGCGGCGCGACAACACGGGCGGGGTGGTGGCTTGAGGCATGACGTGTCTCCAGGTGGGGCTGCGGGTCAGAGACCGGTGCGAGGTGCTGAGTTCCTCAGAACGGGACAGGGCTTTGCAGCGCCAGCGGCTCGCCGGATGCGGGATGGGGCAGGGTGAGCGTGGTGGCATGCAGCAGCAGGCGCGGGGACCGGGCCTGCACCGGCCCCGGCGCATAAAGGGCATCGCCCAGGATGGGGTGGCCGATGGCCTGCAGGTGCAGGCGCAGCTGGTGCGAGCGCCCGGTCACGGGCTCCAGTTCCAGCCGTGTCGTATCAGCCGCGCTGTCGTACGCCAGCGCCCGCCAGCGCGTGAGGCTGGGCTTGCCGTGTTCAGTGTCCACCTTGCTCAGGGGCCGGTTGGGCCAGTCGGGCAGCAGCGGCAGGTCAATCACGCTCCATGCGCCGTCGCTGGGGCCGGCCAGCGGGCCCTGCACGACGGCTACATAGCGCTTGTACACCTCGCGCGCGGCGAACGCCATGCTCAGGCGGCGCTGCACGGCGGGGCCGCGCGCCAGCACGCACAGGCCGGACGTCGCCATGTCCAGCCTGTGCACGATCAGGGCCTCGGGGTAGCGCTGTTGCACGCGCGCCGACAGGCAGTCCCGCCCGGCCTCGCCGCGTCCGGGCACGCACAGCAGGCCGGCGGGCTTGTCGGCCACCAGCAGGTGTTCGTCCACATGCACAAGGGTCGCCCCTGATAATTCCGCCATGACCGCGTTTCAATCCATTCCGGTGTCGTTGCAGACCATCCTGTTGCTGGTGGCCTCCAATATTTTCATGACCTTTGCCTGGTACGGCCACCTGAAGAACCAGGCCACCGCGCCCTGGTACATCGCGGCGCTGGTCAGCTGGGGTATTGCCCTTTTTGAATACCTGCTGCAGGTGCCGGCCAACCGCATCGGCTTCCAGCAGGCGGGCTTCACGGTCGGTCAGCTCAAGATCATGCAGGAAGTGATTACCCTGGCGGTGTTCGTGCCCTTTGCCATGTTCTACCTCAAGGAGCCGTTCAAGCTGGATTACCTCTGGGCGGCGCTGTGCATGGTGGGGGCGGTGTACTTCATCTTCCGCAGCGGTTGAGGAGCGCACAGGGGTGGGCGCAGGCCGCCGGTTAAACTCGCAGGCCGTCACAAGAACGTCACATATTTGACACACCCCCAGGAGCGAAGCGATGCTGTTTGGCAAGCTGATGCCGCGCGAAGGCAATTTTTTCGAACTGTTCAACCAGCACGCTGACCGCATCGTCGAGGCGGCGCGGGCTTTCTCGCAACTGGTGGCCAACTACAACGACCCGCACCTGCGCGAGCAGTACAACCGCGATGTTGACAATGCCGAGCGCGCCGCCGACCGCGTGACGCATGACGTCAACAAGATGCTGCACAAGACGTTCATCACGCCGATCGACCGTGACCTGATCCACAAGCTGATCAACACCATGGACGACGTGGCCGACCTGATCCAGGACTCCGCCGAGACCATGGCGCTGTACGACGTGCGTCACATGACGGACGAGATCACCCGCCTGACGGACCTGAGCGTCAAGTGCTGCGAGCGCCTGAAAGACGCGGTCAAGCTGCTGGAGAAGATCGCCGATCCCGCCACGGCGGAAGCCGCGCTGAAGACCTGCGAGGAAATCGACCGGCTCGAATCCGACGCCGACCGCGTGATGCGCAGCGCCATGAGCAAGCTGTTCCGCGAGGAGCCCGACGTGCGCGAGGTGATCAAGCTCAAGGCGATCTACGAGCTGCTGGAAACCATCACAGACAAGTGCGAGGACGTGGCCAACGTGATCGAGGGCATCGTCCTCGAGAACTCCTGATCCGCACGGAACACCCGGCATGGAAACGGTACAAGTGGCCCTGTGGGTCGTCGTCCTTCTGGTGGCGCTGGCGCTGGCCTTCGACTTCATGAACGGCTTTCACGACGCGGCGAACTCCATTGCCACCGTTGTGTCCACCGGCGTGCTCAAGCCGGCACATGCCGTGCTGTTCGCGGCGTTCTTCAACTTCGTCGCCATCTTCATTTTCCATCTCAGCGTGGCGGCCACGGTGGGCAAGGGCATCGTTCAGCCCGGCGTAGTGGACACCCACGTGGTCTTTGGCGCGCTGGTGGGCGCGATCACCTGGAACGTGCTGACGTGGTACTACGGCATCCCCAGCAGCTCCTCGCATGCGCTGATCGGCGGCATCGTGGGCGCGGTGATCGCCAAGGCGGGCTCGGGTGCGCTGCTGTCGGCCGGCATCATGAAGACCGTGGCCTTCATCTTCGTGTCGCCCCTGCTGGGTTTCCTGCTCGGTTCGCTGATGATGCTGGCGGTGGCCTGGGTGTTCCGCCGCACTGCGCCTTCGCGGGTGGACTCCTGGTTCCGGCGCCTGCAGCTGGTCTCGGCCGGGGCCTACAGCCTGGGCCACGGCGGCAATGACGCGCAAAAGACCATTGGCATCATCTGGATGCTGCTGATCGCCACTGGCTACACGGCAGCGGGTGACAAGGCGCCCCCTGGCTGGGTCATCATCAGCTGCTATATGGCGATCGCGGCGGGCACCATGTTTGGCGGCTGGCGCATCGTCAAGACCATGGGCCAGAAAATCACCAAGCTCAAGCCCGTAGGCGGCTTCTGCGCGGAAACGGGCGGCGCCATCACGCTGTTCCTGGCCACGGCCCTGGGCATCCCGGTGTCCACCACGCACACCATCACCGGCGCCATCGTGGGGGTGGGCTCGGCCCGGCGGGCATCGGCGGTGCGTTGGGGCGTGGCCGGCAACATCGTGTGGGCCTGGATTTTCACCATTCCCGCGTCAGCCTTCGTAGCGGCCGTGGCTTACTGGGTCAGCCTGCAGATTTTCTGACCAGGGTGATCACTGGCTGATCTTGCGGCCTTCTTCCACCTGGTATTCAAAGTACCGCTGGAAGCTGAAGACGATGCTGGACATCAGCACGGTGGTGCCGATCAGCAGCGACACCACCACCGCGCCAATCGTCAGCCAGTTGGTGCGCCCGGGCGGCGCGTCGGGCGCGGCTTGGGGGTTGAAGCGGGCGTTCCATTTCTCGGGCGTCATCAGGCCGTAGATGATGGCCGTGAGCGCGCAGCCCGCCATGGTGAAGCCCAGCAGCGGAATCAGCACCCAGCTGGCCTGGTCGTCCAGGCCGTACTGCTGGACCCGCTGGATGCCATACAGGCCCAGCGCCGATGGAATGGGCAGCGCCCAGCCCCACATGTCACCCAGGCCATGCAGGTAAAAGCGGTGCAGGCCCAGCGGGCCACCCACAAAGGCGAGCCAGGCCGCCACGGTCTTGTTTTTCATGCGCCCTCTGCGGGCGTGGTGTCACCCGCGCCCAAAAATTTTTCCATCAACACCACGTCCAGCCATTTGCCGAATTTCCAGCCGCAGGACTTGAGCACGCCCACCTCATTGAACCCCAGCGCGCGATGGACACCCACCGAGCCCGCATTGCCCGAATCGCCGATCACCGCGATCAGCTTGCGCACGCCAGCGGCCTCGGCGTGGCGGGCGAGTTCGGCCAGAAGCTGGCGGCCCACGCCCTGGCCCGTGGCGCTGGCGGCCAGGTAAATCGAGTCCTCGGCCGAAAAGCGGTATGCGGGCCGGGGCTTGAACCACTGGCAGTAGGCATAGCCCAGGATGCGCCCGCCGTCCTCGGCCACCAGCCAGGGCAGGCCCTTGGCGCGCACATCGGCACGGCGTGCGGCCATGTCGGCCTCGGTGGGCGGGGTGGTTTCAAATGTGCCCGTGCCATGCAGCACATGGTGGGCATAAATCGCGGTGATGTCGGGCACATCGTCATCGCGGCTGGGTCGGATGGTAAGCATAAAACCTGAAGTTGATATAATGGAAGGCTTTTCAGCGTGTCGCTGGCCGGGTGGCCATGTCGCGTGTCTCAAACGCTGAGAGATTACCGGAAGCAATTCCAGACCACCCAAAGGATAAATCATGGTCGTCATTCGACTCTCCCGCGGCGGCGCCAAGGCCCGTCCGTTCTTCAACATCGTCGTGGCCGACAAGCGTGTGCGCCGTGACGGCCGTTTCATCGAGCGCATCGGCTTTTACAACCCGATCGCCAAGAGCAGCGATGAAAGCATCCGCATCGCCCAGGACCGCCTGACCTACTGGAAGGGCGTTGGCGCCCAGGCCTCCCCGACCGTGGAGCGCCTGATCAAGCAGGCCGCCGCCAAGGCAGCCTGATCAAATGTCCCGGGCTCAGCCGCCGCTGGGCCGCCCCAAGGCGGCTGCGGCCCCCACGGGGGGCAGCGAAGTACACGCAGTGACAAGCGTGGGGGCACTTGATGCTGCCGAACTCCCGGCAGATGCAATCGAAGTCGGGCGCATCGCCGATGCCTGGGGCATCAAGGGCTGGTTCAAGGTCCTGCCCCACAGCGCCTCGCCCGAGGCGCTTTTTTCTTCCAAACGCTGGTATCTGCAGCCGTCCGAGCGCGGGGCCAAGACCTTCTCGGGCACGGTGGTGCTGCGCGTGCGCGAGACCAAGGACCACTCCGACACCATCGTCGCCTGCGCGCAGGACATCCCCGACCGCTCCGCCGCCGAAGCCCTCAAGGGCGCGCGCGTGTTCGTGCCGCGCTCCAGCTTTCCCACGGCGGGTACCGACGAGTACTACTGGGTGGACCTGATGGGCCTGGACGTGGTCAACCGCGAAGGCGTGGCCCTGGGCCGGGTGAGCGACCTGATGGCCACCGGCCCGCAAACCGTGCTGGTGCTGGCTTTCGAGGCGGATGGCAAGCCCCAGGAGCGCCTGATCCCGTTTGTGTCCGCTTATGTCGATGGCGTGGACCTGGCAGCCCGGCGCATCACGGTGGACTGGCAGCCCGACTACTGAGCGGTGCGCACACGCCATGCGCTTTGACGTCATTACCCTGTTTCCCGAGCTGTTTGGCCCGTTTCTGGAGGCTGGCGTCACGCGCCGTGCCTACGAGTCGCGCCAGGTGGATGTGCGTCTGTGGGCGTTGCGCGATTTTGCCGACGGCAATTACCGCCGCGTGGACGACCGGCCCTTTGGCGGCGGCCCGGGCATGGTGATGATGGCCGCGCCGCTGGCGCGCTGTCTGCAGGCGATCCGGGCCGAGCGGGCCGATGCAGCGCCGGTGGTACTGTTCTCGCCCGTGGGCGCGCGGCTGGACCATGCGGCCGTGGCGCAATGGTCTGCCAGCGCCGGCGCGGTGCTGGTCTGCGGCCGCTACGAAGGCATCGACCAGCGCTTCATCGACACCCACGTGGATGTGCAGGTGAGCCTGGGTGACTTTGTGCTGTCGGGCGGTGAAATCGCCGCCATGGCCCTGCTGGATGCGGTCGCCCGCCTTCAGCCCGGCGTGCTGAACGACGAAGGCAGCCACCAGCTGGACAGCTTCAACCCGGCATTGGATGGCCTGCTCGACTGCCCCCATTACACACGGCCTGAAACCTGGGACGGCCAGCCGGTGCCGGCGGCGTTGCTGTCGGGCCACCACGCGCAGATCGAGCGCTGGCGCCGCGACCGCCGGCTTGAAATCACCGCCCGCCACCGCCCCGATCTCATTGCCGCAGCCCGTGCAGCTGGGCGGCTGACGCAGGTGGATGAGGCGGTGCTGGCAAAACCAGCGAAAAATTGTTTATAATCAAAGGCTTTTCGATCCTCTGTCCGGCCGCCCACCGCAGCGCAAACTTTTGCGCTCCGCACGGGCCCCTAGCGTAGCGCGGGCAAGATCCCAGAGGTAAACCATGAATCTGATCCAGACCCTTGAGCAGGAAGAAATCGCCCGGCTCGGCAAGAAAATCCCCGAATTCGCTCCTGGCGACACCGTTGTCGTGAGCGTCAACGTGGTGGAAGGCACCCGCAAGCGTGTGCAGGCCTATGAAGGTGTCGTGATTGCCAAGCGCAACCGCGGCCTGAACAGCGGCTTCACCGTGCGCAAGATCTCCAGCGGCGAAGGCGTTGAGCGTACCTTCCAGACCTACAGCCCGCTGATTGCCGGCATTGAAGTCAAGCGTCGCGGCGATGTGCGCCGCGCCAAGCTGTACTACCTGCGTGACCGCAGCGGCAAGTCGGCCCGCATCAAGGAAAAGCTGCCGAGCAAGGCCGCCGCTGCCCAGTAAGCAGCCCCGCCTTGCCCGAAGCCGCCGCCAGCCCAGTGCTCGTGGCGGCTTTTTCATTCCCGTGCGAACGCCATGCCCATTGACCCCGTCCCTGCCGATACGCCGTTGTCGCGGCTGCCCAACTTCGATCCGCGTGCGGTCGAGGTAACGCGCATCGACGTGCATCTGCCGGCGCTGGCGCGCGACGCCCTGGCGCCTGGGGCGATCCGCCAGCGCTTTGTGCACCCCCCGCAGTGGGAGCCCGAGTTCTGGCTGGAGCGCAAGTTCGCCGACCGCAAGCCCACCCATGCCGCGGTGCTGGTGCCCATCGTCATGCGCGAGCGGCCCACGATGCTGCTGACTGAACGTGCCACGCACTTGTCCACGCACTCAGGGCAGGTGGCCTTTCCCGGCGGCAAATCGGATGAAACCGACAGGGACGCCGCGCACACCGCGTTGCGCGAGGCCCATGAGGAAGTGGGCCTGGACGAGCGCTTCGTCGAGGTGGTGGGCACCTTGCCGACCTATACCACCGGTACCCAGTTCATCGTGACGCCCGTGGTGGCGCTGGTGCAGCCGGGGCATACACTGACGCCCAATGCCTTTGAGGTGGCCGACGTGTTCGAGGTGCCTCTGGATTTCCTGATGAATCCGGCGCACCACCGCCACCACGCGGTCGAGTTCGCCGGCGTGCGGCGCGAATGGCTGTCCATGCCCTACATGGATGGCAGTACCGAGCGGTTCATCTGGGGTGCCACCGCGGGCATGCTGCGCAACTTCTACCGCTTCCTCTCGGCCTGAGGTCTCCAGCGAGGCCCTCCGCAATAGCCCGGCGCTATCATTGCGCCATGAGTTTTTTCGCCATCCTGTTCGCGCTGTTGCTGGAGCAGGTTCGTCCGCTGGCGCGTCACAATGCGATCCACGCCGCGCTGCGCGGCTGGGCACGGCAGGTCAGCCGCAACTTCGACGCCGGCAAAACGCATCACGGCTGGGTGGCCTGGACGCTGGCGGTTATGGTGCCGTCGCTGGCCACGCTGGGCATCTACTGGCTTCTGGTCTGGACCGTGGGGTGGCCATTTGCCGTGCTGTGGAGCATTGCCATCCTGTACGTCACGCTGGGCTTCAGGCAGTTCAGCCACCATTTCACCGAGATCCGCGATGCCCTGGATGCGGGCGACGAATCCCGCGCGCGCGAGCTGCTGGCGCAGTGGCAACAGGTGGATGCCAGCGAGCTGCCGCGCAGCGAAATCGTGCGTCACGTCATCGAGTATTCCGTGCTGGCGGCCCACCGCCATGTGTTCGGGGTGCTGGGCTGGTTCTCGGTGCTGGCCGCGCTGGGCCTGGGCCCGTCGGGCGCCGTGCTGTACCGCATGAGCGAGTTCGTGGGCCGCTACTGGAAGTACCGCAGCAAGGCCAAGCAACAACCGGCCAGCGCCGCGCTGCAGGGCGCCGCCGCCCGCGCCTGGCGCGCCATTGACTGGCTGCCCGCGCGCGCCACGGCCCTGGGCTTTGCGGTGGTGGCTTTGAGGAAGCGATTGACAGCTGGCGCAATTATTCGCAGCGATTTCCTGATGACAATGACGGCGTGGTGCTGGCCGCCACGTCCGGCGCGATCAATGTCCGCCTGGGTGGCGAGGCCCTGAAGACCGTTTTCGCACCCAACAGCTCCGGTACCTTCCAGGCGGCCACTGGCAACGAGCCGCCTGCCGGCGTGGAGGCCACCCCCGGCCGTGAGCCCGAGGTGGGGCACCTGCGCAGTGTCGTGGGCCTGGTCTGGCGCTCGGTGGTGCTGTGGATGGTGCTGCTGGCCTTGCTGACGCTGGCACGGCTGCTGGGCTGATGAGCGGGAGTGCTTTTTTCAGCCCTGTGGTGGCGGGCCTGACGCCCTATGTGCCCGGCGAGCAGCCGCGCATCGCCAACCTGGTCAAGCTCAACACCAACGAAAATCCCTACCCGCCATCCGCTCGCGTGGTGCAGGCCATCACCACCGCGGCCAGCCAGGGCCTGCAGCTGTACCCCGACACGGAGTCCACCGCGCTGCGCCAGGCCGTGGCGCGGCACCATGGCATCGACGCGTCGCAGGTGTTTGTGGGCAACGGCTCGGACGAAGTGCTGGCGCACGCGTTTTTCGCGTTCTTCCAGCAGGGCAAGCCCCTGCTGATGCCGGATGTGAGCTACAGCTTCTACGCCGTGTATTGCCGGCTCTACGGCATTGCGGCGCAGATGGTTCCGCTGGACGCTGCCATGCAGATCGATGTGCGCGGCTATGCCGCGGCCAATGCGGGTGGCGTGGTCATTGCCAACCCCAACGCACCGACGGGCTGCGCGCTGGCGTTGGGTGAGGTGGAGCAACTGCTGCAAAGCCAGCCGGGCTGCGTGGTGCTGCTGGACGAAGCCTATGTGGACTTCGGCGCGGCCAGTGCCATCCGCCTGGTGGACCGCTATCCCAACCTGCTGGTGGTGCACACGCTGTCCAAGAGCCGGTCGCTGGCCGGCCTGCGCGTGGGGCTGGCCTTTGGCCAGCGGCCGCTTGTCGATGCGCTGGAGCGCGTCAAGAACAGCTTCAATTCCTATCCGCTGGACCGCCTGGCCCAGGCGGGCGCTGTTGCCGCCTATGAAGACACAGCGTACTTCGAGCAGACGCGCAGCGCCGTCATCCGCTCGCGCGAGGCCCTGGTGGCGCAGCTGCAGGGCCTGGACTTTCAGGTCCTGCCGTCGTCGGCCAATTTCGTGTTGGCCAGCCACCCCGCGCAGGATGCCGCCACGCTGGCCGCGCGGCTGCGCGAGGTGGGCATCCTGGTGCGGCACTTCAGGCTGCCGCGCATCGAGCAATATCTGCGCATCAGCATCGGCACGCCAGCCCAGTGCGACGCCCTGGTGCAGGCACTGGGCCGGCTCGTTCAGTAGCGTTTGGGCTGTGACAACTCGGCAAACAGGTCGCTGTAGATTTTGTGGCGGCGTGCGCTGATGTCGGTGGGGCCAGGCTCTGCCTTGACCTGGGCCATGACGCCGCAGCCGGGTTCATGCAGGTGGGTGCAGTTGTAGAACCTGCAGTTGTCGGTATGGGCCCGCAGGTCCGGCATGCAGCTGGCCAGGTTCATCGGGTCGATATGGTTCAGGCCGAATTCCTGGAAGCCAGGCGAATCGATCAGCGCCGTGGTGCGCGCCTCATCCACCCAGTACCAGGTGGTGCTGGTGGTGGTGTGCTTGCCCGAATTCAGTGCCTGCGAGATTTCATTGGTCTCGGCCAGCGCACCCGGCACCAGCAGGTTGATCAGCGTGCTCTTGCCGGCGCCCGACGGGCCCAGCACCAGGGTGGTCTTGCCCTGCAGATGCTTGAGCAGGTGCGCCCGGTCCACATCACCCGACAGGCGCAGGCACAGCGGCAGCACGCCGTAGTGCATGTGCTGGTAGGGCAGCAGGCGGCTCCAGGCACGCTCGAATGGCTCCACCAGGTCGCTCTTGTTCAGCGCAATGATGGGGCGGATGCGCTCGGCTTCCGCTGCAATCAGCGCGCGCGCCAGCTGGCTTTCGGAAAACTCGGGCTCCGCGGCGATCAGGATCAGCACCTGGTCCAGGTTGGCGGCGAATGACTTGGTGCGGATTTCGTCCTGGCGGTAGAACAGGTTGCGCCGCTGCTCGACCTTCTCCACCGTGCCTTCGTCCTGCGACGGCAGCCACAGCACGCGGTCGCCCACGACGACCTGGCTTTTCTTGCCGCGCGGGTGGCAGATGACGCGCTGACCCTCGGGAGTTTCCACCAGACAATGGCGGCCGAAGCTGCCGACGACCAAGCCCTTGTCCAGCGCGGCGGTGGAGGCCAATGTGCTTCAGCCCAGCAGCGCGTCTATGCGTGACGCGCAATCGAAATCGGTTTCGGAGATACCGTTGACGTCGTGCGTGTTGAAACGCACCACACAGCGGTTGTAATGCACCGACAGGTCCGGGTGGTGGTCCTGCGCGTTGGCAATGAAGGCCAGCGCATTCACAAAGGAAATCGTCTCGTGGTAGTTGGCGAAGGTGTAGGTCTTCTGGATGGCCACATCGGCGCCGTCGCCGGTCAGTGACCAGCCCGGCGCGGCGGCCAGGCGCGTGACGATCTCGGTGGGCTTGAGCGCCCTGCGGCTTTTGGTGGACCAGTCCACCTTGCTCAGCATGCTGGTCATGCGGTCATCCTTGCAAGCCGCTCGGAGGCCGGCGGGTGGGAGTAATAGAACTTCACGAACACCGGGTCCGGCGTCAGCGTGGAAGCGTTGTCTTCGTACAGCTTGAGCAGGGCGGTGCTCAGGTCCTGCCCGCTGGTGTGTACGACGGCGTAGGCATCGGCTTCAAATTCGTGCTTGCGCGACAGCTGCGCGAACAGCGGCGAGATGAAGAACGTGAACACCGGCACGGCCAGCAGGAACAGCAGCAGCGCCAGTGCGTCGTTGGGCGCGTCCATGTTGGGCCGCACGCCCAGGCCGGTGTAGAACCAGGCCTGCGTGGACAGCCAGCCCAGCAGCGCGAAGCCGGCCAGGCTGAGCGCAAACAGGCTCACGATGCGCTTGAGGATGTGCTTGTGCCTGAAATGGCCCAGCTCATGGGCCAGCACGGCATCCACCTCGCCCGGTGACAGCTTGGCCAGCAAGGTGTCGTAGAACACCACGCGCTTGGCGGCGCCAAAGCCGGTGAAATACGCGTTGGCATGGGCACTGCGCTTGCTGCCGTCCATCACGAACAGGCCCTTGGCCGCAAAACCGCAACGCTGCATCAGCGCCGTCACGCGCGCCTTGAGGGTTTCGTCCTCCAGCGGCTGGAACTTGTTGAACAGCGGCGCGATGAATGTGGGGTAGATCAGCAGCAAAAGCAGGTTGAACGCCATCCACACGCCCCAGGCCCACAGCCACCAGGTGCCGCCGGCCGCGCCCATCAGCCACAGGATCAGCCAGGCGACGGGCAGGCCGATGACGATGCCCACGGCGGTGGACTTGAGCGTGTCGGTGACCCACAGGCGCCAGGTCATCTTGTTGAAGCCAAAGCGCTCTTCAATCACAAAGGTCTGGTACAGCGTAAATGGCAGGTCGATCAAGCCACCGATCAGCATGAAGGCGCCCAGCAGTGCCAGTTGCTGTCCCATGCCGCCGCCCAGCCAGGCCAGCAGTGCCTGGTTCAGGCCGTGCAGCCCGCCCAGCAGTGTCCAGCCCAGCAGCACGGCGGCGCCAAAGGCCAGTTCCAGCAGCCCGAAGCGCGCCTTGACGATGGTGTAGTCAGCCGCCTTCTGGTGGGCGGGCAGGCTCACGGCGCCGGCAAACGGGGCCGGCACACTGGCACGGTGCGTGGCCACGTGGCGGATCTGGCGCGTCGCCAGCCAGAATTTCACCAGCAGCCCGGCCACCAGAGCGGCGGCAAAGCCCAGGGTCATGAGGGAAGAAGCATCCATAACCTTCCAGTTTAGGCCATCGGCGACAATCGCAAGCATGTCTGACGCCACTCCCACCCTGACCAAATCCGACCAGAACCTCATCTGGCTTGACTGCGAAATGACCGGGCTTGACCCCGAGACGGACCGCCTGATTGAAATCGCCGTGATCGTCACCGACGCCATGCTCGCCACGCGCATCGAAGGCCCGGTGCTCGTCATTCACCAAAGCGATGAACAGCTGGACCGCATGGACGCCTGGAACAAGGGCACCCACGGGCGCAGCGGCCTGATCGACAAGGTCAAGGCTTCCACGGTGACCGAGGTGCAGGCTGAGCAGCAGATCCTGGACTTCCTGGCGAAATACAGCCCGAAGAACGTGGCGCCCATGTGCGGCAACACCATCAGCCAGGACCGCCGCTTCCTGGTGAAGTACATGCCGAAGCTGGAGGCATTCTTTCACTACCGCAACCTGGACGTCAGCACGCTGAAGGAGCTGGCCAAGCGCTGGCGGCCCGAGGTGTACAACGCGTTCAAGAAGCAGCAAAAGCACACGGCGCTGGCCGATGTGCACGAGTCGATTGACGAACTGGTGTACTACCGCGAGCACTTTCTCAGGTTGGGTTGAGCCGGTGGATTAGGTGTAAACCCGAATTCGTGCCATAATCAAAGGCTGCGCTGCGGACAGCTGCGCATTTTGTGCATCTCCCTTCACACCATGGCTCAACGAATGAGCCGCCCGCGCCCGTCAGTCCCTGACAGCTGCCCGGTAGTCGTTTGATGGTTGATGTCTTTTAACCATTGACGACGGCACTCCCACACCAGGGGTGTTGGCGTGTGAGTAAACATGACTGACTCTTTTGAAGTAAAGGGCGACTTTTCGCCTGCCGAATCCTTTGTTGAACCCGCTTTTGACGCTGTTGACAGCGCCGTCGCGGATACGCCCGTGGAGGCCGTTCCCAACGGCTTCGTGAAGCTGGGCCTGGCGGACGAACTGCTGCGTGCCGTGGCCGACCTGGGCTACACCCAGCCCACGCTGGTGCAGGAAAAGGTCATTCCGCTGGCCCTGCCCACCGGTGACAGCGCCGCCAGGGCCTATATCGACCTGATGGTCTCCAGCCAGACCGGCAGCGGCAAGACCGCGGCGTTCCTGCTGCCCGTGCTGCACACACTGTTGTCGCAAAAGGCCCAGGCGCAAGCCGAAGAACGCGCCGCCTTTGAGCGTGCCGCAGCTGAAGCGCAAGCCCGGGGCGAACCCGCGCCCAAGCGCCCCAAGCGCAAGGACCCGACCAACGCCCGCAATTTCAAGGCCGCCGTTCCCGGCGCGCTGATCGTCTGCCCCACGCGTGAACTGGCCCAGCAGGTGGCGCATGACGCCATTGACCTGGTGCAGCATTGCCGTGGCCTGCGCATCGCCAGCATCGTGGGCGGCATGCCCTACCAGCTGCAGATTGCCAAGCTGCAGAACGCCGACCTGGTGGTTGCCACGCCCGGCCGCCTGCTGGACCTTCAGCGCTCCCTGCAGATCAAGCTGGACCAGGTGCAGTTCCTGGTGGTGGACGAGGCCGACCGCATGCTTGATCTGGGCTTCTCGGACGATCTGGCCGAAATCAACCAGCTGACGATCGAGCGCAAGCAGACCATGATGTTCAGCGCCACTTTCGCGCCGCGCATCCAGCAGCTGGCCGCGCGCGTGATGCGCCAGCCGCAGAAGGTGCAGATCGACACGCCGCAGGAAAAGCACGCCAATATCAAGCAGGTGCTGTTCTGGGCAGACAATGCCCAGCACAAGCGCAAGCTGCTGGACCACTGGCTGCGCGACACCACGATCAACCAGGCCATTGTGTTTGCCAGCACGCAAGTGGAATGCGACGGCCTGGCCAACGATCTGCAGCAAGCCGGCTTTGACGCTGTGGCGCTGCATGGCGCGCTGAGCCAGGGCCTGCGCAACCGCCGCCTGATGGCGCTGCGCAATGGCCAGGTGCAGGTGCTGGTGGCCACCGACGTGGCCGCGCGCGGCATCGACGTGCCCACCATTACCCACGTTTTCAACTATGGCCTGCCCATGAAGGCAGAGGACTACACGCACCGCATCGGCCGCACCGGCCGTGCCGGGCGCGACGGCCTGGCCGTGACGTTTGCCGAGTTCCGTGACCGCCGCAAGATCTTTGACATCGAGGGCTACAGCAAGCAGGCTTTCAAGGCTGAGGTGATCCCGGGCCTGGAGCCGCAGCAGCGTGCCCCGCAAGGCGGCCGTCCGCAATTTGATTACAGCAACCGCGGCCGCCGTGACAACGGCCCGCGTGACCGCAACTTTGGCGGTAACCGCAGTGGCGGCTTCGGCGGTGGCTTTGCCCCGCGTGAAGACCGTGGCTTTGACCAACGCCGTGATGGCGCGGGCTATGGCCGCAAGCCCGGTTTTGGCGACGTGGGCGCATCACGCTCGTTTGAAGGCCGCCCGCCGCGCGACGGCTTTGCCGCGCCGCGGGGTGACTTCACGCCGCGCAAGCCCGCCTTTGCCAAGCCGGCCGGTCCGCGCCCCTACACGCCGCACGACGCGCGCAAGCGCCCGGCCAAGCCGGCCCGCTGACGGCTGGCCGTGGGCCGGCCACGGCCCCGCGGTTCAGTTATGCGACACGGCGCGCCCGATCTCGGGCCAGCGCCGGTGCATGTAAATCCACGCCACCAAGCCTACGCTCATCATCAGCAATGATGAGACGGCCAGGGCGCGCGTGGAATGCATGACCAGCGGCGCAATCACGCCGGCCACGATGCCGTTGGCCGTGGAGCCGATCACCGCCTGCAACGACGAGGCGAGTCCGCGGCGGTGCGGGTACAGGTCCAGCACCAGCAGCGTCACCACCGGCACCATCAGGGCCCAGCCAAAGCCGAACACGGCGATAGGCAGCAGGGCCCAGGACGGATGGGCGGCGAACGTCAGGTTGGCTGCCACGTTGGCCAGCGACACCAGCACCATGATCACGAAGCCGTTGCGGATCTGCCGCTTGGGCGCAATCCGCCCGGCCAGCCGGCCGCTGGCCCACGAGCCGCCCATGATGCCGGCAATCGTCAGCAGGAAAAACCAGAAGAATTGCGTGGGCGTGAGGCCCAGGTGCGTGCCGAGGAATTCAGGCGCGCACAGCACATACAGGAACATGCCGTTGAACGGGATGCCGCTGGCCAGCGCCAGCAGCAGGAAGCGGGGGTTGGAGCACAGCTCCCAATAGCCATGCATCAGGTGGCGCACATTGAAGGGCTGGCGCTGCGTGACATGCAGCGTTTCGGGCAGCAGCCGGAAGTTCGCCACCCACAGGGCCACGCCCACGGCCGTGAGGAACCAGAAGATGCTGTGCCAGCCCGCATGCACAAACAGCCAGCCGCCAATGATGGGGGCGATGGCGGGCGCCACGCCAAAGTAGATGGTCACCTGGCTCATGACCTTCTGTGCCTGGGCCGGTGGGAACATGTCGCGGATCACCGCGCGCGACACCACGATGCCCGCGCCTGTGGACAGCCCCTGCAGGCCGCGAAAAAACACCAGCTGGCCGATGGTCTGCGACAGCGCGCAACCCGCCGAGGCCAGCGTGAACGCCGCAATGCCCCACAGCACCACGGGCCGGCGTCCGAAGCTGTCGGCCAGCGCGCCGTGAAACAGGTTCATGAACGCAAAGCCGAACAGGTAGGCCGACAGGGTCTGCTGCATTTCGACCGGCGACGCGCCCAGCGAGCGTGCGATGCCCGAAAAGGCTGGAATGTAGGTGTCGATGGAAAACGGGCCCAGCATGCCCAGCAGCGACAGCAGCAGGGCCAGCGCCCAGCGGGGGGCGCGCCACAATTTGCCGGCTTCAGGGTTCATGGGGGTGGCCTTGAAAGCAGAAGGGGACCTTGCCGTGCGGCAAGATCCCCGGGAAAAGTGGTGGGTCCTGAGTGACTCGAACACTCGACCTACGGATTAAGAGTCCGCTGCTCTACCAACTGAGCTAAGAACCCACTTTAAAACCTGTGCTGTGGTGGAGAGGAGGAGGATCGAACTCCCGACCTTCGCATTGCGAACGCGACGCTCTCCCAGCTGAGCTACCCCCCCACAACAGCCGATATTCTAACAATATGAGCGGGTGGTTTGGCGAAGCCGCAATTATGCCTTATTGCATGCCGTTCCTGCTGGCCAGTTCCACAAAAAGCCCGGCGTGGTCCAGGTCGGTCAGGCCGTGTTCGATGCCGTCGGCATAGAGCTGCTCGAAGAGCTTCGTCACAGGGGCATCAAAGCCGATCTCCTCGGCCGTGGCCAGCGCGTTGCGCAGGTCCTTGAGCTGCACTGACATGCGCGCGCGCGGCGCAAAGTCGCGCTCGACCATGCGCTGGCCATGCACCTGCAGGATGCGGCTGTCGGCAAAGCCGCCGGTGATGGCTTCCTTGACCTTGGCCATGTCGGCCCCACCCCGCGCGCACAGCAGCAGCGATTCGGCCACCGCGCCAATGGTGATGCCCACGATCATCTGGTTGGCCAGCTTGGTGAGCTGGCCCGTGCCGTGCGGACCCACATGCGTGGCGCGCCCGAACACCTGGAACACCGGTTGCGCGCGCTCGAAGTCCTCGGGACGTCCGCCGGCCATGATGACCAGCGTGCCAGCCTCGGCGCCCACGGTGCCGCCGGAGACCGGTGCATCCAGGTGCGCGACGCCGATGTCCGCCAGCCGCGCCGCATGGTCGCGGGCTTCGCGCGGCTTGATGGAGGCCATGTCGATCACCAGCGTGCTGGGCTTCATGGCCCGTGCCGCGCCCTGGGCGAAGAGCACGTCTTCCACGACCGCGCCGTTTTCCAGCATGCTCACCACCACCTCTGCGGCGCCCGCGGCCTGCGCCGCGCTGGCGTGCACTGTGGCGCCAAAGGCGGCCACACGTTCTGCCTTGTCGCGGCTGCGGTTCCACACGTGCACCTCGTGGCCCGCCTCGCACAGGCGGCGCGCCATGGGAAAGCCCATGAAGCCAATGCCCAGTACTGCAATTTTCATCACTGCTCCTGCCGTTGTTGACAGCATGATCGCGCCAACGGCGCGGCGGTTACTGTCAGGCGGCTTTCAGCAGTGGTGCTGCAAACAGGGCTTCCATTTCGCGGCGCACCTTGTAAGCGTGTGTGCCGGTGTCGATGGCGACGTCGGCCCAGCTCAGCGATTGCCCTTTCTTCACGGGCCGCACGACCTTGATGCCATGCGCCAGGCCCAGCGGCAGGCCACCCATTTGCACCGAACGTTGCGCGGGCAGCAGCTTGCCCCACACCGTGTAGCCGCCTTCGCCGTCCAGCAGCTCGCCCGGCTGCAGGTCGCGCTTGGCCGTTGCCACCACGTCGGCATTCCAGCCCGTGGCCACGCCGGTGGGTTCGCCGCGCAGCGCCACGCTGGCCACGCTCACACCCACTTCCAGACCGATCAGGTGCCAGCGCTTGTACAGCGTGAAATAGCGCCCGCTCGGGTCGGTGTGGGCGTTGTATTCCTCAAAGCAGTTCCTGATGTAGTCCGTCTCACCCTCCACGGTGACCCACACGCCCATGCGGATGTCGTACGGGATCTTGCGGCCGTCGGTTTCCAGCGACGAGATCACCTCCACCATGCCCTTGCGCTCCAGCACGCCGCCTTCGCTGATCGGGCGGGTGACGTAGGGAATGTCTTCCACGCTCGCCGGCGGGTACAGCAGGCCGTTGGACGGCACGCCCAGCCCCGTGGCGTTGGAGACGGCGGTGCTTTCGATGGAGGGCTTGGAGCCGTCCAGGAAGCTGTTGAACATCTTGGGATTGAGGCCGCCGCGCACGGCCTGCTCGGGCGTCAGGCCGTAGTAGCCCCACACGGTGTCTGGCGTGGATTCGCTGAAGTGCGGCAGCCACTTGTGCCCACGCCCGGCGGCCACCACGGGGAAGCCGCAGGTGCGAGCCCAGTCCACCAGGTCGCAGATCAGCGCGGGCTGGTCGCCAAATGCGAGCGAATACACCACGCCCGCGGCCGCTGCCTTGCGCGCCAGCAGCGGGCCGCAGAACGCGTCGGCCTCCACCGTCACGTTCACCACATGCTTGCCATGGGCGAATGCCTCCAGGCAATGGTCCACCGCCGCAATGGGGTGGCCCGTGCATTCGACGATCACGTCAATCGCCGGGTGGCGCACCAGCGCCTGCCAGTCGTCGCTGATGTGGGTGTTGCCGTCCTTCACGGCGGCATCCAGCGATGCGGCCGCGGTCTGGGCCGGCTGCCAGCCCACGCGCGCCAGGTTGGCGCGCGCGCCGTCGGGTGACAGGTCGGCAATGCCCACCAGGTGCACGCCGGGCGTGCGCGGAACCTGCGCGAGGTACATGGAGCCGAACTTGCCCGCGCCGATCAGGCCCACGCGCACGGGCTTGCCGTCGGCGGCGCGCTGCTGCAGTTTGCTGTGGAGGTTCATCAGGCGGCCTTTTTCATTTCATCGAAAGGCACCGGCGATGTCTGCAACGCGCTGGCGGGCAGGCCGTCCTTCCAGGGCAGGTCCACCGGGTAGTCCTTGAGCAGGCAGTCGTCAGGCAGGCATTCGATCGGCGTGAAGTCTCGGTGGGCGATGTACTCGGGCCGCTTGGGCCGGCGGATGTGGTTGCTCACGGCGCACAGGCTCAGGTACACCGCCACACGGTGCCAGGGCGACAGGTTGCTGCCCGAGGCATGCACCAGGCAGCTGTGGAACAGGATCATCGAGCCCGCCGGGCCCTTGGGGCTGACGATGCCACTCCCGACGAGGCGGCCCGCCTCGTCGTACCTGCCTTTGCCACCGGCGCGTTCCACCAGCTGGCCGATCAGGTCGTTGTCCACCGTCCACAGCGGGTAGCTGGTGGTGGTGAGGTCATGTTTGGCTTCCACCACGCCTTTCTTGTGGCTGCCGGGAATGAACATCAGCGGCCCGTTGTGCTCGTTCACATCGTCCAGGAAGATGGCCACGTTCATGGCGCGCTCGGTGGGCATCATGTCGTCATTGAGCCAGGTGCCGTAGTCCTGGTGCCACTGCCACACGTCGCCTTCGAACGCGGCCTTGCCGTTGATCTTGAACTGGTGCATGTACAGCTTTTCGTTGAACAGGTCCTGCACCGGCTCGATCATGCGCGGGTGGCGCGCCAGCCGCGCGAACGGCTCGCTGTACATGTGGGCGGCGAAATTGGTGCGCACGGCGTCCTTGCCCTTTTCGCGCACGTTGTAGGCCTCGCGCCGGCTGTACAGCTCGGGCACGGCGTCGGTCAGGGTGCGGGTTTCTTCCGGGGTGAACTGCCCGGGAAAGAACAGGTAGCCGTCGCGGTCGAACTGTTCGATCTGCTGCTGGGTGAGTCTCATCGCTTGTCTCCTTGGTGTGATTTGAGAACCTGGGTCAGCCGGGCTGCAAGGTTGCCGCCGGCGTGCTGGCCGTGCTCCTCGATCAGGCGCACGGCGGTGGCGGCATCGCCCGCGCCAATGGCGCGGGCGATGGCCTCGTGTTCGTCCCAGACGGCTTGGCGCTGGCGTTCCTCGCGCAGCACCGCGCCCATCACGCGGCGCAGGTGGCGCCAGTGCTGCAACGCGGTCTGGCCGATCAGCGGGTTGCCCGACGCGGCGTAGATCGCCTCGTGGAATGCCATGTCGGCGTCGATCATGGCCTTGACGTTCTTGCCGCGCGCGGCCTTGCGGCCCTGCTCGACGAGCCCTGAGTCCAGCTGCGCGCGCTGCCGCGCGGCCAGCCGCGCCGCCAGCGCATCGAGCGCACCTCGCACCTCATAGACGCCCAGCATCCAGTCCACGTCCAGCGGTGCCACCAGCACGCCGCGGCCCGGCGCGTCATGCACGAAACCGTCTTTCTTGAGCAGGCGCAGCGCCTGCAGCACCGGTTGGCGCGACACGGCCAGCTGCTCGGCGATGTCTTCCTGCGTGATGCGCTGGCCGGGCGCGAGGGAGCCCTCGCTGATGGCGTCCAGCAGGGCGCGGTAGACCTGGTCCACCAGATCGGGTGCGGCTTCGAGCTTGAGCAACTGGGCGGGCATGGGGCGGGGTTCTTTGAACTCTGAATACAGAATACGATAACCCCGGCCAGTGGATCTACGGACTTACCCGCAGGCTGGCTGTGCGAACATGCCGGGCGTCAAATCACCGAAAGTTGCCCATGGCCTCCTACGACACTGCCTGGCTGGACCGCATGTACAACAACCGTGCCCTGGTGCCGGATCACGCCGCTTACTTCAGCCGCTGGGCGGCCGATTCGGCCGCTGTGCGAAGCGCGCAGCCCTGCACGCTGGACGTGCCCTACGGCACCGGCCCCAACGAGACGCTGGACATCTTTCCGGCCGCCAAGGCGGGGGCGCCGGTGCTGGTGTTCATCCACGGCGGCTACTGGCGTTCGCTGGACAAGTCCGACCATTCCTTCGTGGCGCCGCCGCTGGTGCGCGAGGGCGCCTGCGTGGTCGTGCCCAACTACGCGCTGTGCCCGGCGGTGACGGTGCCGCAGATCGCCATGCAGATGGTGCAGGCGCTGCTGTGGGTGCATGCGCACATTGCCCGTTTTGGCGGCGACCCGGCGCGCATCACCGTGGCCGGCCATTCGGCGGGCGGGCATCTGGCGGCGCTGCTGCTGGCCTGTCACTGGCCCGCGCTGGGCGCCGACCTGCCCCCCGGCCTGGTGCGCAACGCGCTGTCGATTTCAGGGCTGTACGACCTGGACCCCATCCGGCACACCCCGTTCCTGCAGCCGTCGTTGCGGCTCACGCCGCAGGACGCCCTGCGGGCCAGCCCCGCCTGCATGCCAGCGCCGCGCGCCGGCGTGCTCTACACCGTGGCCGGTGGCGATGAAAGCGCGGAATTCCTGCGCCACAACGCGCTGATCCGCAAGGTATGGGGCCAGCGCACCGTGCCGGTGTGCGAGGCGCTGGCGGGCCTGAACCACTTCAGCGTGCTGGATGCGCTGGTGCAGCCAGGCCACCGGCTGCATGCGCTGGCCGTGCAGCTGCTGCGCCGGTGATGGCGCAGCGCCTGCGCGCCGGGCTGGCCTGCCTGCTGGCATTGCTGCTCTGCGCGTGCGGTGGCGGCGCTGACGAGCCCCGGCCACCGGCCGACGTGCCACGCCAGGCCCCGCTGGCCCGGCCTGCCAGCTGCGGCCAGACCGACCTGCGTGCCTGGCTGCATGCGCAGATGCAGGACCAGTATTTCTGGAGCAGCCAGATGCCCGCGCCTGATGCGTGGGCGGCGTCCACGGATGCGTACTTCCGCTCCATGCTGCATCTGCCGCTGGACCGCTACAGCTACACCCAGCCCGCCGCCGCGTTCGACCAGTTCTACCGCGAAGGCACGCGCACAGGCTATGGCTACACCGTGGTCTGGGCCGACGCAGCCCAAACGCAGCTGCGCGTTCGCCATGTGGAGCCGCACAGCCCCGCGGCGGCGGCGGGCCTGCGCCGTGGCGACCTGGTGCTGGCCATCGACGGGCAGCCGCCGCAGGCCGTGGCGCAGGGGCTGCCGGCCGTGACCACGCCGGGCGTGCCCCGGCGGTTCAGCGTGCTGGGGGTGGACGGCACCCACCGCGAGTTCACGGTGCTGTCGGCCACTTTCAGCCTGGCGTCGGTGGCGTCGCAGCGGGTGTTGCAGGTTGCATCCCAGGCGGGGGCGCCGCGCGTGGTGGGCTATTTCGCGTACCACGAGTTCATCGTGCCCAGCGAGACGCACCTGGATGCCGTGTTCCGTGAATTCATCGCCGCGGGCGTCAATGAGCTGGTGCTGGACCTGCGCTACAACGGCGGCGGCGATGTGATGATGGCGCGCGGCCTGGCCAGCATGATTGGCGGCAAGCGCGTGGACCGCGAGGTGTTCGCCGAATTCCGCTACAACAGCCGCAACGCCGCGGCGAACTTCAAGCTGCCCCTGACGGCCAACATCGGCTTGCTGCCGGGTCCGCCGCTGGAAGGGCTGCGCCGCGTGGTGGTGATCACGTCGGCAGAAACCGCCTCGGCCAGCGAACTGCTGATCAACGCGCTGCGGCCTTTCATGCCGGTGGTGCTGGTGGGGCAGACGACCTATGGCAAGCCCTATGGTTTCCAGCCGCGCACCGAGTGCGGCACCAGCTTCAACCCGGTGGCATTCGAGACGCTGAATGCCCTGGGCGAGGGCCGCTTCGTGGACGGCTTTGCCCCGTGGTGCGAAGCCGCGGACAGCCTGGACCATGCATTGGGCGACCCGGACGAAGCCTCGCTGGCCGCGGCGCTGCATTACCTGCGGTTTGACGCCTGCCCCGCGCCCGCGGCGCGCCAGCCCCAGTCGGCGCGCCTGGGGCCACGCGCCGCCGGTGCGCTGGGTGACACCGTGCCCGCCGGCATGTGGCTGCATTGAGCCTCAGCGGCGGGCCTGTGCAGGCCTACATCAGCAGGTGCTCGCCCGCGTTGTCGCCACCCAGGATGACGTAGTTGACCTTGCGGATGTCCAGCAGCTTCGTGCCACCGGCGTAGCTGATGGAGGACTGCACGTCTTCTTCCATCTCGCGCAGCGTGTCGGCCAGCCTGCCCTTGATGGGCTCCAGGATGCGTTTGCCTTCCACGTGCTTGTACTCGCCCTTGTTGAAGTCGCTGGCCGAGCCGTAGTACTCCTTGAACAGCTCGCCGTCCACCTCGACCGTCTTGCCGGGGGATTCTTCATGGCCAGCAAACAGCGAGCCGATCATGACCATGGTGGCACCAAAGCGCACGCTCTTGGCAATGTCGCCATGGCTGCGGATGCCGCCGTCGGCAATGATGGGCTTGGTGGCCACGCGTGCGCACCACTTGAGCGCGCTCAGCTGCCAGCCGCCGGTGCCAAAGCCGGTCTTCAGCTTGGTGATGCAGACCTTGCCCGGGCCCACGCCGACCTTGGTGGCGTCGGCGCCCCAGTTTTCCAGGTCGATCACGGCCTCGGGCGTGGCCACGTTGCCCGCGATCACGAAAGCCGTGGGCATTTTTTCCTTCAGGTAGCCGATCATGTTCTTCACGCTGTCGGCATGCCCGTGGGCGATGTCGATGGTGATGTACTCGGGCGTCAGGCCCTGGGCCACCAGCTGGTCCACCGTGTCGTAGTCGGGCTTTTTCACGCCCAGCGAGATCGACGCAAACACGCCCTGGGCCTGCATGTCCTTGACGAACTTCACGTTGTCCAGGTCGAAGCGGTGCATGACATAGAAGTACCCGGCCTTGGCCATCCACGCGCAGATGGTTTCGTCCACCACGGTCTTCATGTTGGCCGGCACCACCGGGATGCGGAAGGTGCGCTTGCCCAGCGTCACGCCGGCGTCACACTCGGAGCGGCTTTCCACGCGGCACTTGCGCGGCAGCAGCAATACGTTGTCGTAGTCGAAAATTTCCATGAGAAAACCAGGCTCCTGAAAGCTGTTTGTGGAACAGAGGAGAGCGCTTGGCTTGGCCGGCTTTGCTGCGCAGGCGGCAACAAAAAACCGGGACCAAGAAACTTGGGCCCGGTGGCTGATTCTACGGCTTTCAGCGCGCGGCGTCACATACCGATTGCGCTATGCCGTGTATATGGCCCTGGGCATCTTCCACCCAGCCGATGACGCGCAGCCGCTCGGCGCGCACGCCTTCGGCAATGAGCATCGGGCGGCTTTCCAGCAGCCGCGCCGGCGCCCGGCTGGCCTGCCAGGGCACCTGCAGCAGGTTGCGCACCAGGTTGCGCTCCACGGCCGTGCCCTCGGTGCCCACGGGGATGGTCTCCACCAGCGCCAGCCAGGCTGTCCAGCGGCCGCGCGCGGCAGGCTTCATCTCGATCGACGCGCCGATGTAGTCGTTGAACGGCATGCCGTGGGCCACGCGCAGCGTGCGTTTGGCCACCGTGCGGCCACGCGCCTGATCGGTCTGCGGTGGCGCGTCGCGGCCCAGCGCCTGCAGCCGGGCCAGGCTGTCGCGCGTGGCGGCGGCTGACAGCGGCGCGTCGTCACCGCGGCCGCCGGGCACGATCCAGTCCAGTGCCACCTCGCCGCGCTGCGCGGCGGGGGCCTGCGGGTCCGACCAGCAGGAGGCGCAGTCGGCGTTGATGAAGCGCTCCAGCAGCGCCACGGGGCGGGGCTGGCCGTCGCTGGCGCACGACGACTGGGCCAATGCGGGCACAGGTGCCAGCAGGGCGGCCAGCAAAACCGTTGGCAACAAGGTCTTTTTCATTCGCGTGAGTTCCTACAATGTCCGGATGTTCCCAGAAGTCGCTGCAACGTCCCCACTCTTACACAATCTCAATCCCGAGCAGCGCGCTGCGGTTGTCTTGCCCAATGAACACGCGCTGATCCTGGCTGGCGCCGGTTCGGGCAAGACGCGGGTGTTGACCACCCGCATCGCCTGGCTGCTGCAGACCGGCGAGGTCTCACCCGGCGGCCTGCTGGCCGTCACCTTCACCAACAAGGCCGCCAGGGAAATGATGACGCGGCTGTCGGCCATGCTGCCGGTCAATGTGCGTGGCATGTGGATCGGCACCTTCCATGGCCTGTGCAACCGGTTGCTTCGGGCCCACAGCAAGCTGGCCAACCTGCCCCAGAGTTTCCAGATCCTGGATACGCAGGACCAGCTGAGCGCCATCAAGCGCCTGATGAAGCAGCACGGCGTGGACGAGGAACGCTTTCCGGCCAAGCAGACGCAATGGTTCATTGCCGGCTGCAAGGAAGACGGCCTGCGCCCCAACATGGTGGAAGCGCGCGACGAGGAAACCCGCCGCAAGGTCGAGATCTACCAGCTCTATGAAGACCAGTGCCAGCGCGAGGGCGTGGTGGATTTTGGCGAGCTGATGCTGCGCAGCTACGAGCTGCTGCGTGACAACGACGCGGTGCGCGAGCACTACCAGCGGCGCTTCCGGCATATCCTGATTGATGAATTCCAGGACACCAACAAGCTGCAGTACGCCTGGATCAAGATGCTGGCCGGGCCGGACAGCTCCGTCATTGCCGTGGGTGACGATGACCAGAGCATCTATGCCTTTCGCGGCGCGCGGGTGGGCAACATGGCCGATTTCGTGCGCGAGTTCAACGTGCGCCACCAGATCAAGCTGGAGCAGAACTACCGCAGCTACAGCAACATCCTGGATTCGGCCAACCAGCTCATCAGCCACAACAAGACGCGCCTGGGCAAGAACCTGCGCACGGACCAGGGCCCGGGCGAGCCGGTGCGGGTGTACGAAGCCACCAGCGACTTTGCCGAGGCGCAGTGGATGGTCGAGGAAATGCGCCACCTGGTTCGCGACAACGGCACCGAGCCCGGCTTCAGGCGCAGCGAGATCGCCGTGCTGTACCGCAGCAACGCGCAAAGCCGCGTGATTGAAACCGCGCTGTTCAATGCCGCCGTGCCGTACCGCGTGTACGGCGGGCTGCGGTTTTTCGAGCGGGCCGAGATCAAGCACGCGCTGGCCTACCTGCGGCTGCTGGAGAACCCGCACGACGACACATCGTTCCTGCGCGTGGTGAACTTTCCGCCGCGCGGCATTGGCGCGCGCAGCATCGAGCAGCTGCAGGACGCCGCGCGCGCCGCGGGTTGTTCGCTGCATGACGCGGTCAGCGCCACCACGGGCAAGGCCGGCGCCAACCTGGGCGGCTTTGTGGCCAAGCTGGATGTGCTGCGCGAGCAGACCCAGGCGATGACGCTGCGCGACATCATTGAGCTGGTGTTGCAGCACAGCGGCCTGGTCGAGCACTACAGGGCCGAGCGCGAAGGCGCCGACCGGGTGGAAAACCTGGAAGAGCTGGTCAATGCCGCCGAAAGCTTTGTGATGCAGGAGGGCTTTGGCCGCGATGCGGTAGCACTGCCGGTGGACGAGCTGGGCCAGCCCCTGACCCAGTCGCCCCTGTCTCAATCGCCAGTGAGCCAGGGCCTGGACCCGGATGCCCCGGCACCTGGCTTCGTAGCGCCCGACACTGGCGAAACCCTGAGTCCGCTGGCGGCGTTCCTGACGCATGCCGCGCTGGAAGCGGGCGACAACCAGGCGCAGGCGGGCCAGGACGCCATCCAGCTGATGACGGTGCATTCGGCCAAGGGCCTGGAGTTTGACTGCGTGTTCATCACCGGCATGGAAGAGGGCCTGTTCCCCCATGAAAACTCGATGAACGACTACGAAGGCCTGGAGGAAGAGCGCCGCCTGATGTACGTGGCCATCACCCGCGCGCGCAAGCGCCTGTACCTGAGCCATTCGCAGACGCGCATGCTGCACGGCCAGACCCGCTACAACATCAAGAGCCGGTTTTTCGACGAGCTGCCTGAAGCCGCCCTCAAATGGATCACGCCGAAGAACCAGGGCTTTGGCTCGGGCATGGGGTTTGGCGCGGGCAACCGCCATGGCGCCAGCAGCTTTGGCCGCGAAGCCGCGGCCTTTGCCAGCCCGCCCGTGCCCGCACAAAAGGCCGCGCCCTCGCACGGCCTGCGTTCGGGCATGCAGGTGTTCCACACCAAGTTCGGCGAGGGCACGGTGCTGTCGCTTGAAGGCGCGGGCGACGATGCCCGCGCGCAGGTGAACTTCCCGCGCCATGGCGTCAAATGGCTGGCGCTCAGTGTTGCCAAACTCACTCCCGTGAACTGAATGGCCAACGCCAAGGAAGACCGCCATTTCGTCACCGCGCTGGCGCGCGGGCTGGACGTGCTCAGCGCCTTTCGCTCGCGCGACCGCATGCTGGGCAACCAGGAGCTCGCGCGGCGCTGCGGCCTGCCCAAGTCCACCATCTCGCGGCTGACCTACACCCTGGTCAAGCACGGCTACCTGGAGCACACCGAGGACGCGAACGGCGCGCCCGGCTACAAGCTGGGCAGCGCGGTGCTGGCCCTGGGCGGCGCCATGATTGCCCGCATGGACATGCGCGCCCTGGCGCGTCCGCTGATGCAGGACGTGGCCGACCACAGCGGTGCCCTGGTGGCGCTGGGGCTGCGCGACCGGCTCAGCATGATTTATGTGGAGACCTGCCGCAGCGAAGCGGCGCTGACCCTCAGCCTGAACGTGGGCTCGCGCATCCCCGTGGCCACGACCGCCATGGGCCGGGCCTATCTGGCGGTGTGCACGCAGGCCGAGCGCGATGCGCTGCTGGAGCGCATCCGCGCGCATGACGAAGCTGCCTGGCCCGGCGTGCGCGCGCGCATCGACGAATCACTGGCCGAATACCAGGCGCTGGGCTGCTGCAGCTCATTTGGCGAATGGCAGCGCGACGTGAACGCGGTGGCCGTGGCGTTTCGCAGCCCCGGCGGGCAGGTGATGTCCATCAACTGCGGCGGGCCGGGCTTCAACCTCACGCGCAGCTTCCTGATGGACGAGGTACGGCCCCAGATGGTGGCGATTGCCGCGCAACTGCAGGGCACGGGCGGCCTGGCCTGAAAGGCGGGCCCTGAAAAAAAAAGGCGGCGGTGCTGCATCCAGCGGCTGGTTTGCTGCGTTTATCTGTCAGGCCCGGCGGCAATTGACGCCGCCACGCACGGCGCAGACACTGTGGCCGGGCCGGCCGAACGCAACCGGACAACCCTGGAGGATCTTCACGATGGACTTCAAACCCCTGCTGGTGGCTCTGGCCGCCGCCGCCACCCTGGCCCATGCCGCCGACACCCCCGGCAGCAACCCCAGCGCACCGCCGCCGCCCACCGTGGCCGAGCGCATGACGCAAGCGCGCAATGCCATCCAGGCCCAGGACTGGCGGCGCGCCCTGGGCGAGCTGAACGCGGCCGCCCGGCTGGAGCCACGCAACGCCGACGTGCACAACCTGTTGGGCTACAGCTACCGCAAGCAGGCCACGCCCGACATCACCAAGGCCTTCGAGCACTACTACATCGCCCTGCGGCTGGACCCCAAACACAAAGGCGCGCATGAATACATCGGCCAGGCCTACCTGATGGAAAAGCGCCCCGAAGAGGCGCAAAAGCACCTGGCCCAGCTGGAGGCCATCTGCGGCAACAAGACCTGCGAGGAATACGTCACGCTGGCCAAGGCCATGGCGGACTACAGGCAGGCAGCCCGGTAGGCCAGTGCCGCCATTACCTCGCGCGTCATTGCCCGCATGACGCGCTCGCGCGAACATGCCTCCAGCGACGATTCATCAACGACTGGAGGTTTTCATGAGCGACACAGGATTGATTGCCATTGCGTGCGGTCTCATCATCGGGCTGGGCGCCATCGGCGCCTGCATGGGCATCGGGCTGATGGGCGGGCGTTTCATTGACGGCGCGGTGCGCCAGCCCGAGATGATGGAGCCGCTGCAGACCAAGATGTTCCTGCTGGCCGGGCTGATCGACGCGAACTTCCTGATCGGCGTGGGCGTGGCGATGATGTTCGTCTTCGCCAACCCGTTCGCGGGCTGACGCGGCTCAGGGCCGCAGCGCGCTGCGCTGGCGGCTCACGTCCAGCTCGGTCACCGGGGCAGCCTGGTTGCCCCAGGCATTGCGGATGTGGCTCAGCACGGCTGCCGTATCCGCGTCGCTGAGCACCAGCACATAGGGCGGCATGCCGAACGGCCGCGGGTTGCCCGCGGTGGCCGGCGCAAAGCCGCCGTTCAGCACGATCTGCACCAGGTTGGCGGTTTGCGTCATGGTGACCGCGCGGTTGCCCGCCAGCGGCGGGTAGGCGCCGGCCACGCCCTCACCGCGCTCGCCGTGGCACTGCGCGCATTGCTGGCCATACAGCCTGGCGCCGCGACTGGCCACGTTGGCTTCCACCGGTGGCGGCGCTTTCGCCGGGGCCGCCGCCGGGGGCAGGGCCTTGAGGTAAGTGGCCATGGCCTGCAGGTCGGCGTCGCTCAGGTGCTGCGTGCTGTGCAGCACCACTTCGGCCATGGGGCCCAGCATTGATGCACGCGCGGTTGTGCCGGTTTTCAGCAGCTGGGTGATGTCCGCCAGCGGCCAGCCGGCCACGCTGGCCTCGGCGGGCGAGGCCAGCGAGGGGGCATACCAGTTTTGCGACGGGATCATGCCGCCGGCCAGGTCCAGCTTGTCGTCGGTGGCGCCCAGGGCATTGCGGGTGGTGTGGCACGCGGCGCAATGGCCCAGGCCCCGCACCAGGTAGGCGCCGCGGTTCCATTCGGCGCTTTGGCGCGCGTCGGCCTGGAAGCCGCCGGGGCTGAAATACAGCGCCCGCCACACGGCCAGCGCGGCCTGCGTGCTGTAGGGCCAGCGCAGCGCATGTGGCGTATTGGCCCGCTCCACCGGCGGCAGGCTCATGAGGTAGGCGTGCAGGGCGTCGGCGTCGGCGCGCGTGACCTGGGTGTAGCTGGTGTACGGAAAGGCCGGGTACAGCCGCCGGCCGTCTTTGGACTTGCCGTGGTGCAGCGCCTGCCAGAAATCGGCGGACGTCCAGCCGCCGATGCCGGTCCGGGTGTCGGGCGTGATGTTGCCGGCATACACGGTGCCAAACGGCGTGTTGATGCCGCGCCCGCCCGCGCCGGGCGCGCCGCCCTGGGTGGTGTGGCAGGCCAGGCAGTTGCCCGCGCGGGCCAGGTAAGCGCCGCGCGTGGCCAGATCATTCGCGGGGGCGGGGGCGGCTGCCGTGGCGGTGGCCGGCGGCGCCATGCCGCAGCGCAGGGGCGCGGGGGCGGGCAGTGATGCCACGGGCTTGCTGTTGGCTGGCACGGGCTGCGTGGCCAGCCAGGCGGCCACGGCATTCACATCGGCCAGGTCCATGCGCCGGGCCACGTCGGCCATGCAGTCCGGTGCATGGGCGCGCCGCTGGCCGGCGCGCCAGGCACCCAGTTGGGCGTTGAGGTAATCGCGCGGCAGGCCCAGCAGGCCGGGCGTGGCCGGTTGCACCCCCGTCAGCGCTGCCCCGTGGCAGGACGCGCAGGCCGGCAGCTTGCGGGCCGCATCGCCCTGCAGCGCCAGCTGGCGGCCCCGGCGCAGGGTGTCCGCCCCCGGCGGCGGTTGCTGCGCGGCCGGCGGCGGGTAGGGCGCGTCCAGCACGGCAAAGTACTGCGCCATCTCCAGCAGGTAGGCGTCCGACAGCGGCTCCAGCATGCGCGTCATCAGCCCGTAGTGGCGCCGGCCGTCACGAAAGTTGAGTAATTGGTTGTATAGATAGCCCGCGGGCTTGCCGGCAATGCGCGGGTAGTAGCCGTCGGGGCCGGCGCGGCCTTCCTTGCCGTGGCACACGGTGCAGGCCTGCGTGCGCTGGGCCATGGTGTTTTCAAACGCGGGAGAGGCGGGCGTAGCGGCGCGGGCCGCCGTGGCCGCGAACAGGGCGGCCACTGTCAGGGCAAGGGTAATCAGTTTCACAGGCCGATGATGCCTGATGTCGCGGTCAGCGTTTGACCAGGTGCAGGCAGGTGAGCAGGTCGTTCCAGCTGTCTTGCAGCTCTTTCAGGCGTGCACGCTTGTCCAGCACGCTGCCGCTGGCGCGTTCGGCGCGGCGCACCACGCGGTCCACCGCGCGTGCGCCCATGGGGGCCATGCGCTTTTGCAGGGCGGCGGCGCTGCCGCGCAGCTGCGCGGCCGATTCTCGCGCCATGCCCTGCGTGGACGACAGCGCCACGCTGCAGGCCAGCTCGCCCAGTTCCACCAGGGCGGGGTCGATCTGCCACAACGCGGCCGAGCCCGCGGCGAAGAGCCACGCCTTGGTGTGGGTGCTGGCGGTACCTGGGAGGATGTCGTCCGTGGGCATGGGCGCGATGCTACGGCGTCAGCCTGAAGCCAGGCTGACGCCGGCCTTTACAGCCAGCGCGCCGGCTCGGCGCGCAGCACCACGTCCGCCACCGGGTAGGCCACACAGGGCAGGATGAAGCCGCCGGCCTTTTCTTCCGCGCTCAGGCCGGGCCATTCGATGCGGTAGGCCACCTGCCCCTGCGTCATCTGGCACAGGCAGGTGCGGCAGGTGCCGTTGCGGCATGAACTGGGCAGCGCCAACCCGGCCGCCTCGGCCGCCAGCAGCAGCGGCATGTCCGCGGGCGCGTCAAAGCGCTCGCCGCCGGGCGCCAGGCGGGCTGCATGAACAGGGGCGGTGGGGAATTGCGGCGTGGGCATGGCGCGGGCCATCATAATCACGGCCCCGGCGACAATCTTGCCAATCTTCAGCTCCGGGTGCCCCGGCACCCCCAAAGTTTCATGCCTTCCTATTCCGTACGCCCCGCCGCCCGCGCCGATGCGTCTTCCGTGGCCGAACTCCATGTCGCCACCTGGCAGGCCGCCTACAAGGGCCTGTTGCCCGACAGCTTCCTTGACGGCCTGACCCCCGCCATGCGCCTGCCCCTGTGGCGCGACGCCATTGAATACGGCGAGCCCCAGGTGCTGCTGGCCTTGGCCGACAACGGCAAACCCGCAGGCTTTGTGGGTTTTGACCGCTCCCGCGACCCCAAGACCAAACCCACCACGGGTGAGATCTGGGCGCTGTATGTGACGCCCGAGCACTGGGGCCAGGGCGCCGGCCTGGCGCTGTGGGACGCCGCGCGCGAAGGCCTGATCGAAGAAGGCTGCACCGACGTCACGCTGTGGGTCATGCTGCGCAACGAACGCGCGCTGCGCTTTTACGAGCTGGCTGGCTTCAAGCGCGAGCTGAACACCGCGCGCACCACCACGGTGGGGGGTGCCAAGGTAGAAGAAATCCGCCTCAAGCGCAAACTCGACTGAATCTTCCCTCCAGGAATCAAGGACCCTGCCCATGGCCTCCAGCCTGCTTGCCCTGCTCGATGACATTGCCACCATCCTGGACGATGTATCCGTCCTCACCAAGGTAGCGGCCAAGAAGACGGCGGGTGTACTGGGCGATGACCTGGCGCTCAATGCCCAGCAGGTGACGGGCGTGCAGTCCGACCGCGAGTTGCCCGTGGTGTGGGCCGTGGCGCGCGGCTCCATGGTCAACAAGTCCATCCTGGTGCCGGCGGCGCTGGCCATCAGCGCATTCGTCCCGTGGGCTGTCACGCCGCTGTTGATGGTGGGCGGTGCGTTCCTGTGCTTTGAAGGCTTTGAAAAACTGGCGCACAAATTGATGCATAGCAAAGCCGAGGACGACGCCCACCGCGCCAGATTGACCGAGGCCGTGGCCGACCCTGCGGTGGACCTGGTGCAGCTGGAAAAAGACAAGATCAAGGGCGCCGTGCGCACCGACTTCATCCTGTCGGCTGAAATCATCGCCATCACGCTGGGCACCGTGGCCACCAGCCCGTTTGTCACCCAGGTCACCGTGCTGGTGGGCATATCGGCGTTGATGACCGTGGGTGTCTATGGCCTGGTGGCCGGCATCGTGAAGCTCGATGACCTGGGCCTGTACCTGAGCCGCCAGGCCAGCGCTGCCCGGCAATCGGCGGGCCGTGCCATTCTGGCGGCGGCGCCCTGGCTCATGAAGGCGCTGTCCATCGCCGGCACGGCCGCCATGTTCCTGGTGGGCGGCGGCATCCTCACGCACGGCATTCCCGCGCTGCACCATGCGATAGAAGCCGCCGCGCAGGCCGTGGCCGCCACGCCCGGCGTGGGCGGCCTGCTGGGCGCGCTGGCGCCGCTGGTGCTGGACGGCCTCGCCGGCATCGTGGCCGGTGCGCTGGTGCTGGGCGTCGTGGTACTGGCCAGGCGCTTGCTGGGCCAACGGGCCGCCGCGTGACGCAGCCCGTGCTGAGCTGGACCGAGGGCAGCACGCCCCACACGGCCCGCTGGCGCAGCGAGGCCGGGCTGGCCCCGCCAAAGCGCGTGCAGGTGGCCGATGACACGCTGAACGCCGACACCGCCTACCGCCTGGCCTGCGAAGGCACGGCGCTGCTGTGGCGCGGCGACTTTCACAATGCGCGCCAGCTGCTGGCCGCGCTGGCCCGCCGGGTGGACCGCAAGCCGCGCCGCGCCAAGGCTGCCCCTGCCGCTGCCACGCCCACCGCGCCCGCACAGGCCTTTCACCTGCACCGCCAGGCCCAGGCGCAGCGCGCCCGCGTGCTGGCCATGGTGCTGATCCCGCTGGACGGGGCCTACACCATCCCGCTGCGCCGCGCGCCCGACGTGCGCCAGGCCTGCACCGAGGCCTGGGGCCCGGCCGAGCCCGCGAATGCCGACAGCGTGGTGTCGCTGCGCGAACTGCAGGGCCTGGTGGGCGCGCACGAATGGCGCAAGAAGGGCGTGCCCATCGCGGCGCTGGGCGCCAGCATCCACCCGCATTACGGCGTGTTTTCGCCGGTGCGCGGCGAATACCTGGACCTGGTGGCGCAGGCGCCGCTGCCGTCGACTGAACTGGCGTTTGACATCGGCACCGGCACCGGCGTGCTGGCTGCGCTGCTGGCGCACCGCGGCGTGCAGCGCGTCGTGGCCACCGACTGCGACCCGCGCGCGCTGGCCTGCGCCCGTGACAACCTGGCGCGGCTGGACCTTGCCGGCGTGGTGGAGGTGGTGCAGGCTGACCTGTTCCCGCCCGGCCAGGCGCCGTTGGTGGTGTGCAACCCGCCCTGGGTGCCCGCGCGGCCTGCGTCACCCGTCGAGCGCGCGGTGTACGACGAAGGCAGCCGCATGCTGCGTGGCTTCCTGGCCGGCCTGGGGGCGCATCTGGCGCCCGGCGGCGAGGGCTGGCTCATCCTGTCGGACCTGGCCGAGCACCTGGGGCTGCGCACTCGTGACGAACTGTTGGGCTGGATCGCGGGCGCGGGCCTCAAGGTATTGGGCCGTACCGACGTGCGCCCGCGCCACCCCAAGGCCGCCGACGCCAATGACGCGCTGCATGCGGCACGCGCGGCTGAAGTCACGTCGCTGTGGCGGCTGACGGTGGCCTGACGGTTCGCAGCCTTTCACACTCGGATACACCGGGCCGCGCGGCTTTGCGGTCCAATGCCCAGCCATGGGCACCGTAGCTGATTTCAACGACACGCGCGACATCTTTACCAGCATGGCCGACGTCGAGCACTACGCGCGCCGCCGGGGCCGCCGCGAAGTCGAGATTGCGTTGCTGTCGGGCTGCATGAGCCCGCTCAGCGAACGCGTCATCAGCGACTGGCTGGCCATGGACGATGCGCGGCAGCGCCGCCGGGCGGCGCTGCCGCGCTGGAGCCTGCTCGGTGGTGTGGCGTTGGCTGCGGTGGCGGCCGGGTTGATGGTCTGGCTGGTCTGAAGGGCGCTCAGGTGACGCGGCCCTGGCCGGGCTGCACCTCGCAGCCCGAGATGCGCCACGACCGGTCTTTCTGCCGCACCAGGGTATAGACGGCCAGCCAGCCCGCGCCCTGGGAATCGGTCATCTGCGCGCGCAGCACGGCGGTGCCGTCGGCCAGGCGCTGCGGCACCAGAAAGGCGACGCTGGCGGGTCGGTACACCACCGGATAGCCCGCGCGCACCATCGCCATGAACCGCTGCGCCGTGCCCATGCGCTGGCGCACATTGGCTGCGGCATAGGAAAACGCCCGCGCTGCATCGTCGGCGGCAAATGCGTCCAGCTGGCCCTGCACGGTGGCGCGCACGCTGGCGGCGTCGGCATCGGACAGCGCCACCGCCGCCGCCATCGCCCCGGCCGGGACGGCCAGGGCGGCCCCGGCGAGCAGGGCAGTGAGTAGGGCAATGTGCAGGCGGCGGTTCATTGGCATGGCGACATCATGGCGCACCCCGCCCCGGCGCGCAAAACGCCAGCGCCGCAGCCAGCGCGGCGCGTGCGCCGTCGCCTGCCAGCAATGAATCGGGCCGCACCAGCAGGCAAGCCAGCTGGCGCGCCGCATGCACAAGCAGCACGGGCGCGCCGCCGGCGTCGCGGGCCCACACCTGCCAGCCCGCGGGCAAGGCGGCGCCGGGCGCCAGCGCCAGCGTGGCGTAGCGCGCAGCGGTAAAGGCCACGGCACCCGGCCAGGCATCGGGCGTGGCGGGTGTGCAGTGCACCAGCCGGCCGTGTTCGGGCGTGATGGGCGCCACCGTGCCACCGTGGCGGGCCAGCAGGCGCAGGGCCGCGTCGCCCACCGCCAGCACATGGCGGTCGCCTTCGCCATGGGTGGCGCGGCCGGCCCGTACCACCGGCAACGCTCCCGGCTGCACGCGCAGGCCCAGGCCTAGCAGCGTGTCACGCAGCGCGGGGCCAAACGCGTCCTGTGCATCGTCCAGGCCCACGGCCGGTGGCAACGCCAGCGCCGGCGCGGGCATCAGGGCAGGGTGGGCCGCGGGTACATCCTCCAGCCCCAGCGCGCGCCACAGCGAAATCGCTTTCAGGCGCGATTCCTGTTCCTCGCGCGCGGGCACGGAATCGGCCAGCAGGTCGCCACCAGTGCGCACCTCGGCCACACCACCGCGCAGCACGGCCGCGCGCAGGATGGTGCCCGCCAGCGCGCTGCCGTCGGCGCGCACCTGGATGGCCAGGCCGCCATACCAGCCGCGCGGGCTGGCCTCCAGCTGGGCAATGGCGGCCAGCGCTGGCGCGCGTGGCGTGCCCGTGACCATGGCCGGCGCGGTGGTGGCGGCGATGGCATCCCAGGCATCAGCGCCCCCGCGCAGCGTGCCTTCCAGGCGGTCCACCGTATGCACCACGGTGGCCAGCGACATCTGGCGGCGCCGCTCGCGCAGGTGCAGCGTGCCCGGCTCGCACAGCGGCGCCAGGTCGGTGCGCAGCGCGTCGCTGCACACGGCCAGCGAGGCTGCGTCGGTGTCTTCATTGACCAGCGCGCGAAAGGACTCCGCCTCGCCCACCGGGCCGGCCGCGCGCGCCACGGTGCCGCACACCGGCAGCGCCTGCACCGTGCGGCCCTGCACCACCAGCTGCAGGTCGGGTGACGCGCCAAACAGCCGGTCGCCCGCGCCGTCGTTCAGGAAGAACATGGCGGGCGCCGGGTTCACGCGGCGCAGCCGGGCAAACGCGGCCGCCGGGGACGCATCCGCGCGGCGGCGAAAACTCTGGCTGAGCGTGAGCGAGACCAGGGGCTGTTCGCGCAGGTGCACCAGCGCGCGCGCCACCATCTGCGCGTGGCCGCCGGGCGGGTAGTCGTCGTGCGCCGCGGGTGGTGTCGGGTCAGGCGTGGGGGTGGGGGCGGGCGCCGCGCCGGCGTGCGTGTCCTCAGCCGGTTGCGCATCCGCCACGCCGTCCAGCGACAGCACGGCATGCGTCCATTGGCCCGCCGCGTCGCGCTGCCACAGGCTTTGCGCCAGGAACAGCACGCCCAGCGCCCCCGGCGGCACAGACTGGGCGCTGCCGCCCAGCACATGGGCGTGAAAGCGCAGGCCGCCTTGCAGCAGCACATCGGGTGAGGGCTCAAACGCCTGCAGGAAAGCGCGCAGCGCCTGCACGGGTTTGCCACCGCCAGGCTGCGCCAAGGCAGCCCAGCCCGACAGCGCGGGGTGGGCCAGCAGCGTCGTACCCAGCGCGGTGCAGGCCGCCGCCTTCACGCCGTCCGCATGCACCGTCAGTGCCAGCGCGGGCTGGTCCACCAGCACCGCCTGCAGTGGGTGCAGCCCGGCAATGCCGGCGTCCACGCCAAAGTACATGCCGGCGCAGGTGTCCAGGCGCGCCAGCGCCGCGTCCACCTCGGCAGCGGTGGCCGGGCGGCGCCGGTGGGTCAGGGCGATCTTCAAGGCATCAGTCGATACGCAAACCGGTGCGCTTGATGATGGGCGTCATCACGCGCAGCTCCTGCTGCATGAAGTTCTGCAAGTCCTGCACCGAGCCGCCCACCGGCTCCATGTACTGTGCGTGCAGCTTCTGCTTGACCTCGGGCATCGCCAGCACGGCGTTGATCTCCTGGTTCATGCGTTGCACGATGTCGTTGGGCGTGCTGGCCGGCGCCATCACGGCCATCCAGGCCATGTTTTCAATTTCAGGCAGGCCGGCTTCCTTCATGGTGGGAATGTCGGGCGTGAGCTCGCTGCGTTTGGCGGTGGACACCGCCAGCGGGCGCAGCTTGCCGGCCTTGACCTGCGGGATCACCGCCACGGCGGGCACGCAGGCAAATTGCACGTCGCCCTGCAGGATGGCCAGGATGGCCAGCGGCGACGACGCATAGGGGATGTGCACCGCGAAGGTGTCGGTCTTGACCTTGAGCAGCTCCACGCCCAGCTGCGACAGGCTGCCCACGCCGGTGGATGAGAAGTTGAACTTGCCGGGGTTCTTCTTCATGGTGTCCACCAGCTCGCGCAGGTTGTTGATGCCGGAGTCGGTGCGCACGGCGCACACGTTGGCCTGCGCACCGGCCAGCACCACCGGGCGCAGTTCGGTGAACGGGTCATAGCCCAGCTTGCCGTAGATCTGCGTGTTGTAGACCAGCGGCCCGTTGGTGCTGATGACGTAGCTGTAGCCGTCGCCCGGCATCTTGGCGACGGCGCCGGTGCCGTTGTTGCCACCGGCACCGGCGCGGTTTTCCACCACCACGGGTTGGCCCAGGCGGGGCGCCAGGCGCTCGGCCACGATGCGCATGATCACGTCGGGCGACGAGCCCGCGCCATAGGGCACCACCACGCGGATGGGCTTGTTGGGCCAGGCGCCCTGGGCCCATGCGCCGGAGCAGGCGGCGGTCAGGGCCAGCGTTGCGGTGGCCTTGACGAACAGTCGGCGGGGGGCGGAAGAAGCTTTGCTGCGGGTCATGGTGTGAGCCTTTCGGTGTCGTGAAAGAAACGCCCCTCGCCGGCAATGAAGCCGGCGACCAGCGCGCGGTAGGCTGATTCGACAATGTCGCTCAGGCCGGGGAAACTGTTTTCATGCGCGGCCGCCAGCGCGCGCACGCGCGCAAAAACCTGCGCCTGGCGCGCCGGCGCGGCCACCTGGAATTCATCGAGCTTGAAGCGCGTGGCGTCGCGCACGCACAGCGCGCGCTGCGCCATCAGCGCCACGATCTGCGCGTCCAGCACGTCGATGCGTTCGCGCAGCTCGCCCAGCGTGGCGGCCTGGGGCTGGTAGGCCGGGTCCTTGAACCGGCGCACCGGCGCGCCGCCGGTGCCGGGTTCGTGGGGTGCAGTCATGGTCAAGCCTTCGCAAGATGTCTTATTTGATAAGCAAGCTTATCAACACGGGGACGGCCACGCCATTGGTAACGCACACCTTGCAGCCCGGGCGGCGGGGGTGTAGGGCGGGTGTTCGTGCGGGAAGGCTGGGGTGGTGCGCTGCCGTCCTACAGGCGCTGGCGCGGCCTTCCCACCGGCGGGGCACATGGCGCCGCCTACGCTTGGGCAATGACCTTTTTCACGCCCCAAACCAGATCCGTCCTGACGGCCGTCGTGGCCGGTGTGCTGATGGGCTCGGCCGCGCTGGCCGGGCTGCTGGCCGTGACCGGCAAAAGCCTGTGGCGCGAGCGCGGCGCCATCACCCAGCCCGCGCCCTGGCAGCCCGTGGCCGCCGACTTTGCCGGCGAAGAAGCCTCCGATGACGCGCGCCGCGTGGCGCAGTGGGTGGCGCGCACGGGCGACCACCAGCGCCTGCACTTCGTCATCCTGGACAAGAAGAATGCCAAGGTATTTGTCTTTGGCCCGGACGCCCGGCTGCGCGGCGCCTCGCCCGTGCTGCTGGGCCATGCGCCGGGCGACGACACCGTGCCGGGCATCGGCAAGCGCCCCATTGACCAGGTGCTGCCGCATGAACGCACCACGCCCGCCGGCCGCTTTGTGGCCGAGCCGGGGCGCAACACGCTGGGCGAGGACGTGGTGTGGGTGGACTATGACGCGGCTGTCTCCATGCACCGCGTGCGCGCGACCGACCCGAAAGAGCGCCGCCTGGAGCGCCTGGCCACGCCCGCCATTGATGACAACCGGATCTCCTACGGCTGTGTGAACCTGCCCGTGGCGTTTTACGAAGGGGTGCTCAAGCCCGCGTTCGACAAGCGCTACGGCATTGTGTATGTGCTGCCCGAGACCAAGCCCCTGGAGGCTGTGTTTGCGGTGTAGGCCAGGCACTGACAGCAGCTGTCGCCGCAAACCGACCCCGCGCACTTGCCAGACCATTAACCTGAACTCAGCCGGACACAACGCCGGTCACTTCCTCAACCCGATGGCCCAATGCCATCACCACAGGAGATTGACACATGACTGCCAAGACCAAACTGACCCAGGGCCTGATCGCCGGTGCCATCGCTGTTGCCTTTGCTGGCGGCGGCCTGGCCATTGCCCAGAGCAACCCGCCCAGCACCGGCTCGGACCCGGCCACCGCCGCCGGCCAGCAGAGCACGCAAGCCACGCCCATGGGCTCGACCGGCACGCCGGCGGGTGATTCGACCATGAGCAACACGCAACTGCCCACGGGCTCGACCGGCTCGTCCAGCGACACGCTGAACAACACGCCTGTGGAGCGCGATGCCCAGGCCGACCGCAACTAAGCGGTGAACGCCGCGGGCAGGAAGCCGGGCGCAGCCCGGCTTTTTGCGCCGGGCTGTTTTGGGATCCGGCTTTTTTCCGCCCGCAAATACAGGAAATAAATCACGCCAGCACGCGGGTGCGCGCCGAAGATGTATCAATCGTTGCCAAACCCCATTGCCACCCCTAGCATGCCCCGCAGGACTTTTGGGGATTCGGACACATGCGTTCCTTGCAATGGGTGCGCGCCATGCTTGCGGGCCTGGCGCTGGCGGGTGGCTGTGCCGCCGCACAGGACGTGGTGGTGCGCCAGCTGGCGCGCTGGGTGATTGAGGCCGGGGACCACGGCGGCGCGCCCTTTGCCATCGTGGACAAGCGTGGCGCCACGCTGAACGTGTTTGACGGCAATGGAAAGTTGCTGGGCGCCAGCCCCGCGCTGCTGGGCCTGACACCTGGCGACGGCACGCTGCCTGGCGTGGCCCAGCGCGTGCAAAGCGGCCTGAGCGTGCAGGACCGAACCACGCCCGCGGGCCGTTTCATTTCGGAGCCCGGGCGCAACCTCAAGGGCGAGCGCGTGGTGTGGGTGGACTATGCGTCGGCCTTCGCCATCCACCGCATGCGCCCCGCGCCCGAGCGCGAACGCCGCCAAGAGCGCCTGGCCTCCGCCACCCCTGGCGACAACCGCATCACGCTGGGCTGCGTGGTGGTGCCGGTGGCTTTCTATGAAACCGTGGTGGACCCGCTGATTGGCCGGCGGCATGCGGTTGTGTATGTGCTGCCCGAAAGCGGCTCAATTGACGGCCTGCTGGCCGCGCATTGATTCCCTGCTGTCATTGCGGGCTTGACCCGCAATCCACGCCGCGCCCGCAACTGGCGCCACGCCAACGAAGTGGCCACCGCGCTGATTCCCTGCTGTCATTGCGGGCTTGACCTGCGATCCATGCCACGCCCGCAGCTGGCGCCACGCCAACGAAGTGGCCACCGCGCTGATTCCCTGCTGTCATTGCGGGCTTGACCCGCAATCCACGCCACGCCTGCAGCTGGCGCCACGCCAACGAAGTGGTCAGCGCGCCCGGCGCGCTGGCCAACCCGGTGGCGTGGCACCAGCTCTTGCGTGGCATGGATTGCGGGTCAAGCCCGCAATGACGGGCTCGGGGAGGCGTGGGGTTGACCGCCCTGTGGCCGCCTGTTAACCCAGCAGCGCCGCCAATCCGTCCACTGGCTCAAACCGCTCATTGCGCCACACCAGCCGCGTCGGCCCCGGCAATGCGCGTTCGCGCACCGGGTGACTGGCATCCCCGGGATAGCACACCGCCCGCAGGCCGTCGATCTGGATGGGCTCGGGCTGGATCACCGGCGGGCGCTGTTGCCGCGCTGCGTGCAGCACGCTGGCCGTGTCTGCGTGGCGGCTCAGATGGGCCAGGCTCATGATCTGCGGCGGGGCCAGGGTGATGGCGCCGTCCCAATAGCGTTGCAGCGCCTCGCGCGGGCCCAGCCACGCGCTTTCGGTGTTCTCGTGGCCGTCGTGCAGCGCCGTCTGGCCGGCGGGCAACACCGCCACAAAGAAGCGGGTGTCAAACCGGCTGTTGGCCATGTTGTTCATGGTCGACGCCACCGGCGTGATCCAGCGTGACCAGGGCGCCATGTCGCGCGTGGCCAGGCGCAGCCCGTGGCGCGCCAGCATGCCGTTGAAGGGCCCGGCCGCGTCGTCCGGCTGCAGGCGCGGCGTGCCGTGCACCATCAGCACGCCGCATTCCTCAAACACCTCGCGCGCCGCGGCCACATACAGGGCGCAGGCGGCGGGCTCGTCCAGCGCGGGTTCGCCCAGGCTGGCATGCAGCGTGGCGGGCGTCTGGTCCAGGTGCTGCGGCGCGTCCAGCGCGGCGTCGGCGGCGTCTACCTTGCCGCCGGGGAACACATGGGCACCGCCCAGCACCGCCGCCCGGCCGTGGCGGCGCAGCAGCAGCACCTGCAGGCCGGCGCCCGGCGCGTCGCGCAGCAGCACCACGCTGGCGGCGGCACGGGGCAGGGCGGGGGGCGTGGCGGTGGAGGGTGGGATGGAGGGTTGGGGCGAGGGATGGGTGGCCATGGGTGCAGTCACCTGCGCTTCAGCCTGGGGCGGCGCCGTCCAGTACAGTTGCGCGGGGCTGCCGTGAGCGTACCAGCTTGCGCGCGGCGGCTCCATCACCAACATGACACAACAGGACGGGACAGATGAGCATTGATTTCAAGGGCCGCGTGGCCATCGTCACGGGCGCGGGCGGCGGCCTGGGCAAGCAGCATGCACTGGCGCTGGCGCGCAGCGGCGCCAAGGTACTGGTCAACGACCTGGGCGGCGCGGTCGATGGCTCGGGTGGCTCTGTCAGCGCCGCGCAGGCGGTGGTGGACGAGATCCGCGCCGCCGGCGGCGAGGCCATGGCCAACGGCGCGTCGGTGACTGACTTTGCGGCGGTGCAGGCCATGGTGCAGCAGGCGGTGGACGCCTGGGGCCGGGTGGACATCCTGGTCAACAACGCCGGCATCCTGCGCGACAAGAGTTTTGCCAAGATGGACATCGCCGACTTTCGCCTGGTGATGGATGTGCACGTGATGGGGGCGGTGCATTGCACCAAGGCCGTGTGGCCGGTGATGGTGGCCCAGAAATACGGCCGCATCGTCATGACCACGTCATCCAGCGGCCTGTACGGCAATTTTGGCCAGGCCAACTACGGTGCGGCCAAGATGGCACTGGTGGGCCTGATGCAGACGCTGTCGATCGAGGGCGCGAAGAACGACATCCGCGTCAACTGCCTGGCCCCCACCGCCGCCACCCGCATGACCGAAGGCCTGATGCCCGAGGACGTGCTGCGCGCGCTGGACCCGGCCGCCGTGGTGCCCGCCATGCTGGTCATGGCCAGCCAGGACGCGCCCACGCGCACCGTGCTGTGCGCGGGCGCCGGTACCTTCGAGGCGGCCCACATCACGCTCACGCAGGGCGTGCACATCGGCACCGGCGCGCATGTGCCGGGCGAGCTGGCCGCGCGCCTGGCCGAGGTGACGGACCGCGCGGGCGAGATGGTGCCCCAAAGCGGCAGCGCCCAGGGCGCCAACGAGGTCAGCAAGGCACAGGCACGGGTGCAGGCCGCCGCCTGACCCGGGAACGCGCTGCCTAACCCTGCAGCGCGCGCGACACACGCGCCATGAAGGCGCTGGCGCGCGGCGGGTTCAGCCAGCGCACCACGGCCACGGCGTCGTGCTCGGGCAGCGTCCAGATGTAATGGCCGCCGGCCCCCACCATGAACACGCCGCGGGTGGACGCGCCGGGGAAGGTGGTGCCGTCCTGGTTCAGCCAGGTCAGCCAGCCGTAAAACGGCGCCAGCGCGCAGGGTTCATGCATGCGTTGCACCCAGCCCTGCGGCACGATCTGCACGCCGCCCCAGGCACCGCCTTGCAGCACCAGCTGGGCCAGCCGCGCCTGGTCCCGCGCGCTGATCGACAGGCCCGCCCCCCAGTGCGTGCCGCCGGGCACCGATTGCATACGCCGGCCGTTCAGTTCCACCCATGCGCCGTCATACCCCACCCATTGCCAGCCGCTGCTGGCGCCAATGGGCTGCATGATGGCTTCGCGCAGCACTTCGGGCAGCGCCTGGCCAAACAGGTGCAGCAGCGCCAGTGACAGCTGGTTGATGCGCACGTCGTTGTATTCCCAGTAGGTGCCAGGCGCTTGCAGCGTGCGCGCCTCGCCCTTGCGGCCCGTGGGTGGCTTGGGGTCGTGCGACACATGGCGGTGGTGCTCCACCTGGTCGGGCATGCCGAAGCAGGTGCCGCTCCATTCGCTGGTCTGCTCCAGCAGGTGGGCCCAGGTGACCTGCCGGTTGTGGGCATCGTCAAAGCCGATGCCGGGGACGCGCTGCGCCACGGGCTCGTTCACATCGGGCAGCAGGCCGCGCGCATGGGCCACGCCGGCCAGCAGGGCCAGGCAGGTCTTGGCCACGCTGAAGGTCAGGTCGGCGCGGTCGGGCTCGCCCCAGGCGCTGAGCTCCTGGCCGCCTTGCCACACCACGCCGGACACCGGCCCGCGCGCATGCACCGGGCCGCGCAGGCGGTTCCAGGGCGAGGGGTCTTCATGGTGCACGCCAAACGGCACCTGGCCGGGGCCAGGCTGCGCCTGCGGATCGCGCGGCCAGGGTACCTCGTGCGCCTGCGCAAAGGCAGCTGCTTCGTCCAGCTGGGCCAGCTTGGGCGTGGGGGCGGCCATCAGGCCACCGCTGCTTCGCGGCGCGGCACCAGCCGCTCGGGCGACACATATTGCTGGCGGTACAGCTCGAACGGCAGGCTGTCGCTGGCCTCGATCGCCTGCTGGTCGCGCAGCGACTGTGCGGCCATGGCTTCAAACCGGGCCTGCAGCGCGGGCGCAAACGGCAGCGCGCACAACGCGTCGCGCGCCTGCAGCGATTGCGCGCGCGTGAAGCTGATGAATGAATTGCCGTGCTGGCTGGCCATGCGGGCCAGCACGCGGGCCGACGCCAGGCTGTCCGGGTTGCCCAGGGCCGCGCGGGCGGCCTGCACGGCGGCGGTGTAGTCCTGCGTGCCATGCACGGCGTCCAGCCGTCTGGCAATGGGGCCGAAGGCGTCGATCAGTTCCAGGCCCCAGTCCACCAGCTTCACTTCGCGCCCGTTGCGCAGCAGCGAAAGGCCGCTCTCGCGCCCGCGCGCGGCCGTCAGGTGCTGGTTGTTCTTCAGTTCGGCGATCTCGGCGGGCGTGTCGTCGGGGCTGTCGGCCAGCAGGCAGTGCAGCAAAAACACATCCAGCAGGCGCAGGCTCTGCGCGGTGATGCCGATGGGCTCGAAAGGGTCCAGGTCCAGCAGGCGCACTTCCACGTATTCCACACCGCGTTCGCGCAGCGCATGCAGCGGCCGTTCGCCGGGGAAGATCACGCGCTTGGGGCGGATGGTGCCGTAGAACTCGTTTTCAATCTGCAGCAGCGTGGTGGCCAGCTGGTTGTAGTCGCCACCCGGATTGCGGATGCCCACGGCCTCGTAGGCCGGGTAGGGCTTGACCAGCGCCTCGTGCAGCGACGCGGCGTAGCCTTCCAGGCCGTTGTAGCTCACGGCCAGCGAGGCCTGCGCATCGCTCTGGTAGCCCAGGCGGCCCATGCGCAGCGACGTGCCGTGCGGCATGTACAGCGCATGCTCGCCCAGCGTCTGCAGCTCGTGCTGGCGCCCGGCCACGAAGGTCGGACACACGGCCGGTGACGCGCCCAGCAGGTACAGCAGCAAGAACGCATGGCGGCGGAAGTTGCGGATCAGCGCGAAGTACTGGCTGCTGCTTACCTCGGGCATGGACCAGTTGTAGTGGATGCCCGAGATGGTCTGCATGCGCCGGCCGTAGCGGTGCGCCAGGCCCATGCGGTACACGCTCTTGGCGCGGCCCACGTTGGACGTGCCATAGCGCCCGATGGGGATGGTTTCGTCCGGCGGCAGCCCGCAGGGCATGCTGGACACCCACAGCATTTCATCGCCGGCGTCACGCATGGCGCGGTAGGTGAACTGGTGGATCTGCGTGAGCTCGGCCAGGCATTCCTCGACGCCCGCATGCACGCCGGTGATCAGCTCCAGCTGCGATTCGCTGTAGTCGGTGGTGACGTGCGGATGCGTCAGCGCCGAGCCCAGCGCAGCCGGGTGCGGCGTCAGGGCCAGCCCGCCGTCAGCCAGCGCGCGCAGGCTTTCCTTCTCGATCCCGCGGCGTATGCCCGTCAGCCGCGCGGGCGAGAGGTCGTCCAGCCGTTGCTGTGAACCGGTCATGTCTTCCCCTGTTGAATGGATGTATTGGGGCGAAAGTTAACACGCCCGCGCCCGGCGTGCTGTCGCCTGCCATAGGCCTGCCGGTCCGGGGGGCGTTGTTGGCCAGGCTGGCACGGCACCGCAGTTTCCTGATAGGGCGGTGGCAACGCGGTGTTCTTCCGCTGCGACAGCCGCACCCCGGCAGCAGGACGTGGCCTGAGCCCGCCGCGGCTTATTCGTCGTCGCCGCCCAGCACACTGCCCAGCAGCCCGCCACCGGCAAAGCCGCCAAGCACCGAGCCTTCCTCGCGCGCGCCGCCGCGCTGGGGCGCCGCCGCGAACACGCGTGACGCCAGGCGCGAGAACGGCAGGCTTTGCAGCCAGATGGTGCCGGGGCCGGTCATCCTGGCAAAGAACAGGCCTTCGCCGCCAAACAGGGCCGTCTTGATCTTGCCCACGAACTGGATTTCAAAGTTGACGCCGGGTGTGTACGCCACCACGCAGCCGGTGTCCACCAGCAGCGTCTGCCCCGCGGCCAGTTCGCGCTTGACCACCGTGCCGCCGGCATGCACGAAGGCCAGGCCATCACCATCGAGCTTCTGCATGATGAAGCCTTCACCGCCGAAGAAGCCGGTGGACAGCTTCTGTTGCAGCGCGATGCCCAGTGACACGCCGCGCGCGGCGCACAGGAACGCGTCTTTCTGGCAGATCAGGGTGCCGCCCAGCTGGCGCAGGTCCATGGGCAGGATCTTGCCGGGGTAGGGCGCGGCAAAGGCCACGCGCTGCTTGGTGGATGCGTTGTTGCTGTAAACGGTGGTGAACAGGGATTCGCCCGTGACCAGCCGCTTGCCCGCGCCCAGGAGCTTGCCGAAAAAGCCCCCCTGCTGCGCGCTGCCGTCGCCAAACACCGTGTCCATGCCGATGCCGGCGTCCATGAACATCATGCTGCCGGCTTCGCCGATGGCGGCCTCGCCCGGGTCCAGCTCCACCTCCACGAACTGCATCTCTGCGCCGCGGATTTCATAGTCAATCACATCCATTGCCATGCCAGTGCTCCGTCAGTTGGTCTGTACTGGCGGCGATGGTAGCGAAAGTTCAGGGCTGCTGCGTGGCGTCAATACCGCGGATGCATGTCAGCTCGCGGCGCAGGGGTTATTCGACTTCGCCACCGAACTTCTTGATGAGGTTGGCGATGTACTTGTCAACGAGCTTCTCGAACTCGCCCTCGACCACCGGCCCCACCACCATCTTCATCAGGCCGGGCAGCGGAACGTCCACGGTGCCCTTGATCTTCAGCTCAATCGCGGTGGACTTGCCCTTGTTGTCGGTGATTTTCCAGCTGCCGCCCACCTGGGCGTTGCCGATGCCCTTGACGGGCGTCCATTTGACGGTGCCCTTGGCCTTGTCGCTCACGTACTTGCTGGCGTACACGGTCTGGATGTTCACCTGGGCGGTGCCGACTTTTTCCATTTCCCACTTGTACACGCCGTCGCCCATGTCGGTGAGCTTGTCCACCTTGGGGAAATGGCTGACCGAGGTGGGCACGTCCGACAAGACGGCAAACACATCGGCCGCCTTGGCCTTGACGGTGAATTCGTAGCCCAGGTCAATGTCAACGCTGATCGCCATGGTGTCTCCTTGTCATGCGAAAAAAAACCCGACGGCTCATTCTGCCATCGGGTTTTGCGGGTGTCAGCCGGGTTTATTTGCGCAGGTTGGCGGCGGCGAAGGCAGTGGCCTTTTCCGTCGTCGCCAGCGCGGCGCCGACCAGCGTGTCCACCACCACGGCGGCGCCGTCGGCCGTCAGGGCGATGCCCTTGGCGTAATAGCCGCTGAACACCTTCTGGGCGTTGGCCGCGTTCTTGCGGGTCTCGGGCGTCAGCTTGGGCGCGGTCTGTTTCAGGGCCTTGGCCCAGCGCTGGGTCATCGCGTCGTTCAGGCGCTCGCCGCCGGTGCGGTAGGCGTCAATGAGCTTGTGGGCGGTGGAGCCGGCGGTCGCAATCACGCCCGTGGCGGTCTTGGAGAATGGGGTGGTGTTCATGACGATGTCCTCGCAAAGTGAATGAGGTCATTGTCGGCAGCCGCGCTAGGGCATGGGCCCTAAACGGGCCCGGTTGGGCTAGAGGTCCAGCACTAAAACGGCGCTCTTGCTGCGCGAGATGCAGGGCATGAAGCAGTCGTTGGCGGCCTGTTCTTCCGGCGTGAGGTACATGTCCCAATGGTCGGGCTCGCCTTCGAGCACGCGCGTCTGGCAGGTGCCGCACACGCCCTGCTGGCAGGACGTGGCCACCTCCACGCCATGCGCCTGCAGGGCGTCCAGCACACTCTGGCCGGCGTCCACCGGGATAGTGCGGCCCGAACGGGCCAGCTTCACTTCAAATTCCGCGGCCATCAGCGCTCCAGGAAGTTGCCGGCGGTGAACCTGACCGGCGCGGCGTTCTCGTCAAAGAACACGCCGGCCGGATCGCCACCCGCGGCGACCACGTCCAGCTGCTTTTGCAGCACGCGCCGCAGCATGACGATGCCGCGGTCGCTGGTGGCCAGGTGCTCCTCGGAATGTTTGGCAATGCTGCCCTGGCTCACCATGGCTTCATGGTCGCCGGGGTACTGCTGGTGTTCTTCCTCGGTCAGCTCCTCCCACAGCTTGCCGCCCAGGCGCGAGCGCATGCGCTGCAGGTCGCCCTTTTCCTTCACGCGGCCCACCACATAGATGCGGAAACTGTGGTCGTCGATCGGCAGCACCCAGCCCAGCGACTCGACCATGCCGTAGCGCCCGACGCGCGGGCTGGGAATCACGCGAAGCGTGGGCAGGCCTGCTTCGCTGATGCGGCGAAACGTCGTGCCGTCTTCCAGCTTGCGCACGGACTGCACGCGCACGCTGATGGGCGTGGTGTCCCAGGTCACGTCCGGCATGATGGCCATCGCCGGCACGAACTGCGTGCCGCTGAAGCTGGAGTGCAGCACCACCACATGGAACGGGTCCACCAGGTTCTCGTAGTGCTGCAGCCAGTTGCAGGGGATGATCTGCGGCCCGCCGCCGCCGATGCTGTGGTCGTCGGCCTCCAGGAATTCACCTTCCTCAAGGGTCTCCAGCGCTTCGTAGCGCGGCAGCACGGGTTTTTTGTCCGGCGGGCCCATGTAGGCCCAGACCAGGCCGTACTGTTCCTGCACCGGGTACCAGGGCTGGCGCACCTTGCCCCGGTGTGCGCCGCCGCCGGGCTCGCAGGGCTGCTCCACGCAATGGCCCTGCACGTCAAACAGCCAGCCGTGGTAGCAGCAGCGGATGCCGCGCTCTTCCACCTTGCCGTAATACAGCGATGTGCCGCGGTGCGCGCAATGCGGGTACACCAGGCCGGGGCGGCCGGTGCCGTCGCGAAACAGGATCAGGTCTTCGCCCAGCACGCGCACCTTGCGCGGCACGCTGGTGGCATCGCTGGCCAGGCCCACGGGATGCCAGTAGCGGCGCAGCAGCTCGCCCATGGGCGTGCCGGGGCCCACCTGGGCGAGTTCCAGTTTTGACGTGGGCTGTGGCCGGCCATAGGCGGTGCCGGTGTCCACCGCGATGGGGATCACGCGCGCGGGTGCCTGGGGCGCGGCTTCAGAAACCGTGTTGTTGTCCATTGGGGAGTGTCCTTGGGGGCGGGTTACTGCTGGGGCGTGACGCCGGCCGATTTGATGAGCTCGGCCACGCGCGGGTAGTCGGCGGTGAAGACCTGCATGAACTGCGCGGGCGTGTTGCCCAGCGGCTCAAAGCCATAGCCGGTCAGGCGCGCCTGCACGTCGGGCATGGCGGTGATTTCGCGCAGCGCCGTGACCCAGGCGGTCTGGACGTCGGCGGGCAGCCGGGCTGGCGCATACAGGCCGATCCAGCTGTCCACGTCAAAGCCCTGGAAGCCCTGTTCGGCAAAGGTGGGCACGTTGGGCATGGTGGACACACGCCGCGTGCCGGCAATGCCCAGCACCTTCATCTTGCCGCCCTGCACCTGGGCGCGCGCGGTGGACGGGTTGGCCCAGGCAAAGTCCAGCAGGTCGCCAAACAGGTCGCTGTGCACCGCGGCTTCGGACTTGTAGGGCACATGGGTCATCTTGGCGCCGCTCTGGCGCTGCAGCAGCTCGCCAAACAGGTGGGCCGACGAGCCGCTGCCCCAGGTGCCGTAGTTCAGTGGCTTGGCCGACTTCTTCGCAAACTCAACGAATTCCTTGAGGTTGTTGAACGGCGCGTTGGCCCGCGCCACGATCATCGGCCCGCCGGTGGCCACCATGGACAGCGGCGTGAAGTCCTTGGCCGGGTCGTAGGGTGTCTTTTGCAGGATGGGCACGTTCACATGGGTGAGCGGCAGCGTCATCATGACGGTGTAGCCGTCAGCCGGGGCCTTGGCCACGAAGTCGGCGGCGATGATGCCGCTGGCACCGGGCTTGGCGTCCACGATCACCGGCTGGCCCCAGCGCGCGCTGAGCTTGTCGGCATACACGCGCGCCAGCGTGTCGATCGGGCCGCCGCCCGTGCCGAAGGGCACAATGCGGATGACCTTGTTGGGAAACGCTGGCGGCGTTTGCGCCCAGACGGGCGTGGTGGCGAGGGCGCCCAGGGTGGCGACGAAGTTGCGGCGGCTTTGGGTCATGGGGCTGTCTCCGTTGGTTATGGCGGGCAAGCCGGCATCATGCGGGCGCGCTGCCCGCCGGGCAATTCGATTGTTTGGATATGAGATATGAACCCGCGTGATACCAGCCCGAAAAATAGCGCTTTGAAATCAACGGCTTACGCGGGGCCGTTCAAAAGTCATCCGAAATTCGTCCGAATCAGCCCAGGCTGACCAGCTTGTATTCAGCGCCCCGGCCGTCTGCGTAGAGCTCACCCATCTCGTCGGACTGGTGGCCCAGCAGGTCGATGGTGTCCACCCCGCCCTGAGCCTCATACAGCCGCTTGGACAGGCTGCGCAGCTCGTGGAAGGTGGGCGGGGTGCGAGTGCCCCAGTCGATGCCCAGCGCCAGGACGGCGGCCGTGAATTCGTCGCTCATGGCGTTCCTAGGCATGCGCCGGCCGACAGGCCCCTCGCCGCGGGTGTTGTGCACGATGTACCGGCTGGCAACGCCGGTGGACCGGCATTGTTTGAACACGTCGCGCAGGCTCATGCCGAAGGCGTTCAGGCGCAGATCCAGCGGGATGGCGATCAGGGCGCCGGTCTTGCCGCGCTTGACCCGCCAGCACTCCACCGGCTCGCCGCCGGGGGTGGCCTCCATGGCTACCTGGTTGAACTCACCGGCTGATACTGTCTCCCGGGCCTGTCCGCTCACAAGGGCCACGGCCACAGCGTTCTTCAGCCGCCCGGCTGGCAGGCTGGCGTACAGCTTCTGGAAAACCGGCCAGGTCAGGCGGGCGCGCATGATCTCGACCTGGGGTACCTCGGAAACCTTGACCGGGTTGTGTTGCGTCCAGCCGGCGGCGATGGCCGAATCGAAGGCGTCCACCAGCAGGGACCGGACGGCGGCCGCCGTGGTGGGCTTGTCGGCGATCTGCTCCAGGCCGTCGGCGATGTGCTTTGTGGTGACTCGCTCGGTCGGCAGGTCCAGCTGGTCGGCCAGGATTTCCCGCGCGCGCTTCAGGTGGGACTTGTACTGGCGCCGGGTCTGGGTGGCCAGCTTGCGGGTGGCCAGCTTGGCCTCGAACTTGTCCAGCCATGCGCGCAGGGACTGGTCGTCCGTGCCGTTGAGCCTGTCCACCAGCCGGGGCTTGTGCTCCAGGCCCTGGACGGCGATGTTGGCCTCGAATGCCTGGGCCTTGGCTTCACCCAGCGTCACGCGGCCGATGCCCAGCTCGCGGCCTGTGCGGGGGTCACGCCAGCTGAAATACCCGTTGCGTTCGTACAGGCCGTCCGGCCATCCGCGGCGCTTCAGGCTACGCGGACGCGAGGCCATTCAGGCGGTGCACCAGGCGGCCGGCCGGTGCGGGTTCGTTGACGTGTCGGGCATCCGGAGTCACCATGTACGTGGTTCCGAGTTTGAAAGGTGCAGGAACGATACTCCCATCCGTCGCCCAGCGGTGCAGGGTGTTCCGGTGTGGCATCGGGTCGAACTTCTTTTCCGCCCATGCCTGGAGGGTGATGTACTGCGTCATTTCAGCGCCTCCTTGATAGCGTCAGCGCATTCATTTGCAGCCCAATAGCCGCTTCCGTCTTCTGCAGGATCGCGCTGCGGGTATTCCTCGCACACCTTCACAGCCACATCGCGGGCGTGCTGTATGGCGGCTTGCCAGCCCCACCATTGAAGGCACACCCATGCGGTCGTGTAGTCATCGTCCGGGCCTCTGGCAAGCGCCTGCGCTTCCCCCGCTTCGGATTCGATCATGCTCTTGATATGCGCCTCAAATGCTTCACGGCTGTTCATGGCATTGGCTCCTTTCGGACTTCAACGGCCTCATCGCGAGAGCATCTTTTTCCGCATCCCTTGCGGTCAAATGTCACCGTCTCGCCGCTGGTACACGTTACCCATTTGGTCGTGCCATTTCTTCGGTCGCTGTAATAGTGCAGTGTGCATCCATTGCCAACGTCGCGTTTTTCATGTGTGACATCTGGATAGGATGGGCGCTCTGGCATCGTAAAGCCAGCTACGCCCCACATCCAAAGCAGTACGCCAGCCACGGCAGCGCAAACCCAAAGAATGAACGTCATTGCTTACCTCCCTGAGCCTTGATAGCGCGATCTGCCAGCGTGTCCACGGCGTCTTCCCATGCAGTGGTCATGGCGACGTAACCCGGCGTGCTTCGCAGGCGCAGCAGTTTGCCCAGCATCGGCTCTTTGCGGAACTCGCGCACGCCTTCTATCAGGTGGTCAAGCAGTTCCCGGTCGCTGGGCGCATCCTCTGCTGGCTGCTGTACTGCTGGCTGCGCTGCGAGTAGTGCGCGGGCCTTCCAGCCTTTCCAAACTTCGCAGTATGTGTGCGCGGCCCATGCGTTGTATTCGGTTACCGCGTAGCCGTCGCCACATCGGATGCAGCTAGGCGGTATCGGGAATTGCTTTTCAAAAGCGGCCTGTTCATCGCTCAGTGTCATGCTGTCTGCTCCTTTGCCTGCGGTGCTGCTGCGACAACTTGAGGGCCAAGGCGTGCGCGAAGGTCTTCAAGGGCTTTCTCTGCGGCAACAGCACGGTCCAGCAGGCTTTCAGCGGACTTCATGCAGTCGTCGGCCTCCTGCTTCCACGTCACGGGCCACAGCGGGCCGCAGCCATTGGGACACGGCTCCGTCTTGTTGTTGCCCGCCGTCACGGTGCCAACATTGACGTTCAGGTTCATGCGGTGCAGCTTGAATTTGCACCGGGCGCAGTGCATCACGCCGGGAACAAAATCGGGCGCGGGTTGCGGCACTCTCTGCGCAAGCACAAGCCGTAGCGCTGATTCGAGGGCGGCGCGGGCTTTGTCAAATGGCGCAATGTCTTCTTCTGCCGATGCGCCGACAAGCTCATCAGCAAGCGCCATCAGCCCAGCCACATCCACCCCCGCAGCAGCGCGGAGTAGGGCGGCGGCTTCGCGCAAGTTGTTTCCATCATGATGACCGCTTGGATATTCCATATGCGCAATATTTTCCAGCGCATCTGCCAGCTTGTTGAGGTCTGTCATGTCATTCCTCGCTGATTTGAAGAAGCACCTCGGCTGGTACGCCCAGCGCAAACGCCCTGCGCGTGGCCTTGATGGGGAGCGAAATGCGGCCGTTTACGACCTCGCTGTAATGGTTTTGCCTCATGCCCAGCAGCTCGCAGAATTCGGCGCGCGTGAGGCAGTAGGCTTCGCGGCGAAACTCAAGCGCATCGGCCACGGAAACTTTGTGCTTTCGCGGGCGCACATCACGACGCAGCCTGCGCATGACAGACGCTGTGGATTCGCGCCTGTTAAGCTTGTTCAGGTCGATCATGTTCCGTTCCTTGCGGCGATAGCCGCGTCCTTCAATGCGCGGGCATCTGCCGAGATTACATCCATGCGGCGCTCTGCACTGCGAAGCTCGGGCCGGTCTTCCACGTAGTTGGTCAGCCCGTTGGCTTCGTTGATGGCCCTGTCGTACAGCCGCGTCCATGCAATCACCCGTGCCACAAGCTCTGCATTGAGGGCCTGCGCCGCTGCGAGAGTTGAGGCGGGGACAAGCGGCACTACCTCGCGTGTATGGTCCGGGAAATCTCGGTCAAGGTTTCTTTTGCCACGGTTCGCTTCAATTTCCGAAGTGTGAATATTGTTTACATGCTCGCCGTCACAAGTGACGCTCCACGCCACCACTTGCACATCCTTCGCAGCATCAGCCAGGATGGCAGAGCGGAGCCCTGATGCGCAGCCTGCAAGGATGGCGTCCCGCTGGCCTGCATATGCAATGCTGCCGGTGTCGTGACGGAGATCGTCACGCTGTGCCCATTGAGCCGCCGCGCACCATCCTTTTTCAAAGGCCGCTTTCAGCGCCATCTCCACCAGCTTGTCGCTGGCCTTGTCGGTGTTGGTGGTCATGATTGTTGCTCCCGTGCGATCTTGGCCGCGCGCTTCAACTGGCGGCACAAAGCGTTAACGTCATCGACGTTGATGTTTATGCGGCTGGCCGGAACTTCAATCCAGATTTCCGCGTCGCTATCGGGATAGACGCCAACACAGATAGCGCCTTCGTAGTTTTCGCCGTTGCCAAAATGCGAAGTCATGGCGGCTGTGCAGCGTTCCGTGGCTGCTGCAAATTCGTGAGTGACCATCACACACCCCCAATCACACCGTCAGCCGGGATGCGCAACTTGTTGACTTCGCAGAATTTGCGCTGGATGGCCTCAACGTATTCACCCGGCCCCCATCCGACTTGCTCAGACAGCGCCACATCATTCAATTCGTCTCGCGTCAGCATACGCACATCCGCAGGGGTAGCGCCACTGGAGGCGCGGTCAGCGTTAGATGCCGGTCGAAGTTCGCTTGCGCAGTGCCATTGATAGTCAGAGCAGCGCACGCCTGAATCGTCGCTGATGCTCCAAACTTCAACGGTCCTTCCGTCTGGCGTCAAAACCTTCATGCCGCGCTTAACCTCAAACGGCTCCGGGCTCGCCTGCACCACGGGTGCCTGCGATGGTTGGGAGGTAACGGTACTTGCCCCGTGATGCCACAGGAAAGCGCAGTACGCGGCTACGTCGCGCGGGTCGCCCTTGGCGATGTGATCCATCAGCTTGGCGCGGCATTCGTCCATCCAATCCGGCGACAGCCAGCCGTCGCTGTATCCGTACTTTGTCTCGGCTGCTGCCAGCTTCTTGGACAAGGCGCGGGCAAAGCGCACGACCAGATTGATCGTTGCTGGGTGCAAGGCTGCGCCATTGGTCAACCACGGCGCAAGGCGCTGCTCTATCTCAGGCGGCAATGCAGCATCGTGCCAGCGGTCGGCGGTCGGCGCAGCTTGAGCGGCAAGGCGCTCGACTTCGGCGCGGAATGCTTCTTGCGCGTCGCGCATTTCTCGCAGCGCCGCGTCTTCTTCCTCGGCGGTGCGTCCGCGTTTTCCTAGCTCTTTCCACTTGGCGAAAGTGACGCAACAAGGGTTCAATAGCGCCATCACAGATTCAACAGTAGCTTTGTCCATGTCAGTCCTTTGGAGGGGTGGGGAGGGCGGCAGATTCTTCCGCACGCCTGCGCTGGCTTGCAGCCCAGCAAAGCAGCCGGGCATGGAATGCGTGCTGGTGTCGCCTCACCCGGGCCTGGGCGAGATAGACACGGGCCTGGTGGATGGCGCTGGTGCGCTCGGGGATGGGCTTCATGCTGTCCTGCTTGTTGTAGATAGACCCCACCGTCCCCATTGCTTACTTCGCATGCTTTTCAGCGGCGGTACTGGGTGGGGTCTGTATGGGATCAGGCCGCCTGCTTTGCCTGCACGGCTTCAATGTGGGCCACCATGGCGGCGTACATCGCCGGCAGGTCTGTCAACTTGTAGAGCTTTGCGGCACCAGTGGAGGCCTCCTGCTTGAAGCCCAGCGCGGCCAGGCCGTCTGCGGTGATGGACAGCGGGGCGATGGCGGCATTGATGTCCCCCAGCTTCACGCGCGCGCCGGTATCGGCTGGCGGGGCAGTGGGGCGGGTCAGGGGCAGCACTTGCGCCGTCTTGATGGCAGCGCTGGCCGCCAGACTGGAACTCAGTTCATGCGCCACTTGTCCCAGTTCATCCAGCAAAGGGGTCAGGCCATCGTCCGGGTCTGCCTCTTTGATGTTGGCCTGGATCGTCTTGTTCAGCGCGGCTGCTTCGTCGGCCAGGCGCTTTGTCTCGGCCTGCTCTGCCGCCAGCTTTTCCCGCGCTTCCTTCTCGGCCTTGGCCTGTTCTTCCTTGCGGATGCGCTCGCGCTCGCGCTCGACCGCTTCCTCGGCGCGCTTCATCTCGGCCGCTTGGTGCTGGGTCACGCGGGCACGGGCCAGCATGCGCACGTCATCCGGCGACTTCCCGATGAAGGACAGGCGATCGGCAAACAGGTGCTCGAACCCCTTGGACGCTTTATCCAGGGCCGCCAGCGCTGCGCGGATGTTGCGCGCAGAGGTGTCGGCGGCGATCTTGCCCTGCGCCAGAGCCGTGTCCAGCGCGTCCTGCATGCTGGCAAAGTTGCGCTTTCCCTTGATGGCGCCGGACCAGTCGGGCGCAACCAGCACGATCCACGGACCGCCGGTGTCGGCCTTGGCGGCTTCAATGTGAGCGTCGTAGGCACGGCGCGCGGTGTCGATCATGGCCGCCTTCTTGGCCTTGTCCTCGCGCTCCACGTCCTTTTCCAGCTGCAGGGCCGTCAGGCGCATGTCCTCGCACCAGGCGTCAATCATCCGGGCGGCTTCGCCCACGGTGACGGTCTGGGCCAGCATGGCGTCTTTGGCCAGCTTCGCGGCATCGATGTTCTCGCGCAGCAGCTTGGCCGATTCCTTGGCGTTGGAAAAGTCTTGATCGGTCACCAGCTGGATGGCGCGGATTTGGGCCAGGCGCGCGGCCAGGGCCTCGCCGTATTCCTTCATGTTACTGGTGGTGATTTCGCCCTTGGCCTGAATAAACAGGGCGGGCAGCGCCACGGTTACCTCGGGCTTGGGCATTTCCTTGACTTCGGCGGGCACGTAGGTTTTCAGGTCCGCATCAAACTGCTTCCAGCCCGCCAGGATTTCAGCGCGCAGGTCGGCATCGCTGGAGTACCAGCAGCGGCGTACATCGGAACCGTCCTTGGTCGCAGCCGTGAACAGCACGCGGTCACCACCGCACACCATGAGCTGCTGCTCCATCTGCACGCGGTACATCTTGGGCAGATCGGCGGCGTCGTTGCCGTCAGGGCCAGGGGCGGGCAGGGCGGCGCGCAGCTTGTCGTTCAGGGTCTTGCATTCGTAGGCCGTGTCTTCCAGCAAGGTCAGGCCGTCGAAGCTGGCCGACAGTTCGATGTCCCCGAAGCGTTCGCAGCCCACGACCGGGTACAGCTGTTCGCCAATGACTTCCTCCGCGCCGGGCAGCTGGGCTTCTTCAATGGCGTGGCCGTCGTCAAAGCGGCGCTGCAGCTCGGCGGTGGTCTCGGGGCGGATGCCGGTGAAAGCCTCGTGCAGCAGTTCGCTGCGCGTCTTGTATTCCGAGCATCCCAGCATGGCCGGCGCATCGCTGGCGTTCTTGGAGGCTGCGCGGTGGGCGTGCCAGTTGGCATCGCCTTGGATCAGGTTCAGGGTCTTCACGGTGTTCCTTTCAGGCGGGGTTGATTTCAGCGGCGCGGCGCTCGTACAGCGCAGTCAGTTCCTTGCGCTGCGCTTCGTCGGCCACGGTGGTGATCAGGCTGCCGGCTTCGGCCAGCTTGTCGGCGTCGGCGGCCTTGTTCAGCCGGTCGGCCACCTGGGCGTAGGTCATGACGATTTCGTCAGCGGCGGGCTTGGTCAGCGCGTTGATCTGCGCCTGCTGTGCCGGGGTCAATTCGCCCTTGGACTTGGCCAGCGCCGTGATGTCGGCAGCGGTCTTCATGCCAGCCTCGACGGCCTTCTTCCAGCGGGGGAATTGCTCGTTGAACTTGTCGTCCGGCCAGATGGGCGGGGCCTGGGGTTGGTCCGGCTGGCGGTCGTCGCCCTCGCGGCGCGTCAGGTGTTCGCGCAGCGCGGCGTCCATGTCCTCCAGGTCTTGCCCGAACATATCGCCGCAGGCCGTGACGTTGATCGTCATGGCGATCTTGGCGCGCTTGTTCGCCATCTTGAGGATGGTGTTGGCCAGGTCGGCGGGCTCGGTGCGGACCTGCTTGGTCTTGTACTTGCCCATCTTGATGCGGCGCAGGTTCTCGGGGGTCGCGTCGAATTCGTCGTCCCACGCCTTGCGCCACTTGTACTTTTCTTCGCCGCTGGACGCCTCGCCCATGCCGGTGCCCAGCACGGTGCCGCTGATCTGGTGGCTGCCTGTGCAGGTCACGCGGTAGCGCACCATGTCCGGGGTGGACAGGTCTTCGACGCTGTAGGTGTCAGACACGCGGAAAGCCATGCACAGCACTTCCGCGCCCTGCTTGTACAGCGTAGGCTTGTCGGTGCCGGGGATCACCCCGTAGTGAACGTCCGGCTTCATGACGGCCTTCATGACCTCTTGCACCATGGCGACGTGGCTGATGATGTCGGCCACAGCCATGCGGCCCGATCCGGTCGTTGCGGCGAGTGCGCCGGGTTTGATTTCTGCAACTGCGTTCATGGTGTTCCTCAGTGGTTAAACAAAAACCCGCCGGGCCCAAAAGTGAACACGACAGCGGAAAAGATGGCGGCGGCGATCACCGCCATGGCGATGCGTGCCCAGGTAGAGGGCTTGCGGATGTGGGGCCTTCGATGCCGAAGTCCGTGGGCTGGGGCATGGGGTCGCGTGCCGGGCGCCGGGCCGGTGCTGGCTCATGCAGGTGGGTGTCCACGGCGCGGCCGTGCTCATGCGTGACCAGGTGGGCGCTGGCTGCGGTGGGGGTGGTCTCAGGCATTGCGCACCTCCGGGAAGCCGTCGTGAGTCTTGCCATCCAGCAGGCGGCCGGCGGCTTTCTTGCCGACACGATCCATGATCGCCATTGGGTACGGCGTCGCGTCACTCAACGGCACCGCGAGCGGCTTTGCTGTAGTGGCGGCGCAGTCCGCCATGGTTCGCCTGTTCGGCGCCCACTCGCCCCATTGCTTGAACAGGAATGCCACGCCAGCGGCGTCGCACTGGTTGCGCAGGCTTCGGGCCCAGTCCGGGTGCATCGGGCGTGCGCCGTGGCCGCTTTCGCCGCCAGCGATGACCCAGTGCACCATGGCGTCCGATCGCCCGCGCAAGGGACGGATAACGCCGTGGTCACCGGTAAGGGCGTCGATCTCGCACACGTCAGAGTGCACCTGGCGAAGGGTCACCAGCCCCAGCAGCGGCTCCATGCTCAGGAACCGCACCGCCGCCGGCGTGGCCAGCAGCTTGGGGATGTCGCGGTCTGCTTCCTTCTGGTTGACTACCGTGGCGCCAAGCCAGACGTTGGGCCACGGCCACGGCAGAGGGCGCCAGCCGCCCAGGCGCTCGGCTGCTACGGCGTCAGCGATCATTTCCTTCGCATTGCCGATCCGCTTCGTAAGCAGGAGCCAGTCCAGGTTCGGGGTCTGCGAAATCAAGGCGAACAGATCACGGCGCCATTGCACCGGCACCTCGTTGTCGAACACGTCGGCCAGGCTGGCGCAGAAGACGCGGCGGCGTGCAGCCACCAGGTTGCCGCTGCAGTCGATGTTGGGACAGAGCAAGCCAGCCACGGCGCCATCGCCACGCCAGCCACACACCGGGCACGCGCAGAAGGGTTGCGCATTCCACCGCTCCGGCTGGCGCCAGTTCGCGGGTGACGTGCGCACGCGCGGTGCCCCGGCGCCCCACAGTTCGCGGCCCTGGCCACGATGCACGCGCACCGGAGTCTCATGCTCTGCATAGCAGTGATCGCAGCCACCGCCGCCCGTGTCTTCAATGGAGACCTTTGTGCAGCCCATCCAGGGGTTGAACGTGGCATCGCACCACTCGATACTGGTGTTCTCAGCCATTCGCACACCTCACGATCAGCAGCAGAAGGCAAAGCGCCAGCCAGCCCAGCAGGGCCCAGGTCAGAGGCTCCCGCTGCCCGCGGCCCTGGTCGGTGCGGCGGCTGATGCTGTCCAGCCATTGGCGAAAGCGGTCCATCACCATGCCCCCCTGATGCCCAGCACCAGCGCGCAGCTGGTCACGTGCAGGCCCGCAGGCTGCCGCTTGCACCGCTTTTCATCGGTGATCAGGTGCAGCGTCAGCGAGTAGTGCTTGTTCAGCGCAAGCCGCGCGTCCAGTTGCGCGGCAGGCTTGACCTTGCGGGTTTCGTAGCGGCGGCCACTGACTGCGCCATTGGTGAACGGCACGCCGTCAGCCCATGCGTTGCCGGTGTAGCTGAATGACTTGTAGCCATAGGTCAGACCAGCGCCGAACCCGGCATACAGCGGCCCAGCAATGCGCCATTCAGGGTGCAGGCCGACATACAGCGTTGGGTCGCCATTCGAGTTCTTGAACGCGCCCAGGTTCGCGCTCACCGTGCGAGAGCCTGCGAAAACAAGCGGCGTATCCCACTGCAAGACAATCCCCGGCGTGTCGTTGTTGAAGCGGTCGTTGTGCTGGAAGTGCCGCGTTGCAAGCGGAATCTCGATGGCATCCGGGGTCACTGCTATGGCGCTGGTGCAGCACAGTAGGAGGAGGGCGGCTTTCATGCGGCACCGCCTTGCTTGATTTGTTTCACGGTCCAATCACGCATGTACTTCCAGCGCTTGGCGGGCGCGTCGTCGTCGTTGACCAGCACGGTTTTCTTGTGCTTTCCCCAGTCGGGCCAATGGGAGCGCACGGGTCCGCAGATTTCTATGTCAATGAACTTCGTGTCGCTGATGTGTTCGTCGTTCAGGTGCATGATTTCAGCGGCCATCGCGTGCGCAATGCCAAACCGCTGACCCACCTGATCTGCCTCGCAGTACTCAGCATCTCCAAGATCGTCCATCTTTGTGCCGCGCTTCGCACCCAGCACGCCAAGGGCGCAAAACTCGCCGTCAGCCGTGGCGAAGCTGCCGGAGAACAGGCGCTTGTCTTCCATGGCGTCCAATGCCTCCAGAAGCTCACGCAACAGGGCCTGCCCGCGCTTACCTTCAATGGAGCGCTTCACGGCCTGCCGCCAGCGCCCAAGGGCCAGCGGGTCGTCGTCGCCGTAATCGTCGGTGTATCCGCTTCGGCTCATCACGCACCCCCTTCCACGGCAGGGGCAGTGACGCGGTCAATGGCTGCGCGGACTGTTTCGCGGACAAACCTTGTGGACAACGTGCCGTACATTCCCCCGTCGCTGTCGTCAGCGGCATCCAAGAGCTTTTGAATGGACTCCAACATGTCAGGCGCGGCGGCGATAAGGCGGGCGTTGGCTTCGCTTTCGGCACGAAGCGTGTAGAACTCGCGGCTTTGGCTGTGCCAACTCATTTCACAAATGACGCGCTTTTCCTTGTCGCGCACCACAAAAAGCGAATCCGACTTGTTGAGGTGAAAGGCCCACGGCCCCGGCGTATGCTTCACATCGCTCATACAGACCCCTTGTGCTTGGCGAGAAGGGAAGAGGCCGCGTTGCGACCATCGTCAAGCCACTTTTGCCAAATGGCAACACGCTCTTCTTCGCTGATGCCGCAGTCCATAGATGCGTCTTTTCCGGGGCGCAGATGTCCGGTGTCTTTGTAGAAGGCGTCCCCGAGGCGCTCAAAACGTTCGTTTGCGCCTTCGCCTTCGCGCGGGTTGAATTGCTCAAGCCACGCCAGCGCCTCGACCAGATCATCCCTCTGAGCCTTGAGAGCGGCGACCTCGGATTTGAGGTGCCCGACAAGCTGCGACTCCATCCGTACAGCCATGAGCCCGAGTTCTTCAAGGTGCGCTGTTTCGATGCCATCGCAAGCATTCCACGCGGCCACAAGGCGGCGGGCGAGTTCTTCAGATTCGCGCGAGGTTGCGCCGCGACAAACGGCGGCAGCGCGCAAGTCTTCATACAAGACGACCGTGGCCCAAAACGGTGATTGGCCAGACTCGTCGTGTAGTGTTGCGGCTATGCGCAACTTTTTCGAGTGTTGAGTGCTATCGCTCATGATCAGACCCCCTGAGCCGCGCGGTGTGCCCGCTCCAGCTCGTCAGGACGGGACATCTGCGCCACGAGTGCCCAGTCGTAGCTGCGCTCAATGGCCTCGCGGTCATCACGCTGGCCGCGCGCCAGTCGTGCCGCCCGTGCTTCTTCCTCTGCGGCCATGTAGCCACGCCACGCATCGGTAAAGGCGTCTTTGTGCAGCGGTTGGGGGAAGCGGCGCGCGCCTTCTTCCTCGGTCAGCTCGACCAGGGGCCGCGCTGTCGCAACCCCGTGGAACGTGCCCAGGAAGTCAATGCCGGCGTCTTGCGCTGCTTTCAGGCTGGTGTAGCCCTCGGTCCACGTATGGCGCTGGCCGCCGCGGATCACGGTCACGACGAACTGCCGCTTTTTCGCGGGTTCCAGCTGGCCAGCAAAGCCAGCGGCTAGGGCCTTGTCGGCCGGGGTGAGGTTCATGCTGCACCGCCTTCTTGTTCGCTGGCGTAGGCCCGCTCAATGGCCTTGCGCACCATCTGCTCTGCGTCTTCGCCCGCAAGGTCGCGCGCCAATCCGATGAGAACAGAGCCAAAGCCGCCACACATCGCGGCGTAGGAGAAGCCATTGGACGGGTCGATGGTTCTCGCCGTCCGGGCGATGTCGTCGATTTCGCTGGCAAGCTGTTTCACGCGAACCGTGATTTGCGTGCGGTCTTTTTGAGTGAGGTTGACGGCCATCACAGACCCCCAGCCCTGCGAAACCGCGTGTCCTGCTCACGGCTCGGACCGAAGTACCAAAGGGTGCATTCCTGCACCGTGCGGGCCGCGCCTTGGGCGTCAACGGCAACAGCAGGCCGGGTGTGTACGCAGTGGTCAGCGGGCGGGTTGAAGCGGTCGGACGGCGCCGCGCAGCCTGCAGCCAGGGTGGCCAGCAGTACCGCTGCAAGGGTGGTTGAGGTCATCTTTCTCTCCTTCGCCGTTGGTGGCGTGGAGAGAATTAAACATCACGTTTAATCAAATGTCAACACGGTGTTTAAATAAAGACTGAAATCCGGCACCAGTGCAAACCCTTGGACGTGAAAAAGCCCGCTCGGGGCGGGCTCTGGTTGTGGCGCTCTAGCCGAGCTTATTTGTCTTGCGGGACTGTTTCGTATCCGTGGGGAAAGACAACGCGAATTTCACCGGTCCAGCGGTTGACCATAAAAAAGACGGAACTGTCGCGATCGCCTGTTGTTACGGTTTCCCAGCGAAGCGCCCACCCCAAAGCGACCAACAGCACGACTGCCAGCACATAGGGCCAGCGGGCTCCCCTTGACTGCGATTGCGTGTCCAGTTTGTCGGCTTCCATCACCGGGGGAAACCGAGGATTCGATCTGTTGATGAAGGGGGTTTCGTCGTCGCGTGGCATTGCAGCTCCTGGGCGTTACTTGGGCGCCCTCTTGAAAGCGTCGTAGAGGTGTGATTCCCGCTCGCTGGGCGGTGCAGTGAATGGATCTTGGACAACGGCCAGCGGCAGGGCCTGCTGGCGTTCATTGCCGTCGCCGTACTTGGCTGATGCGCTGGCCCGGGGCTTCTCGCGTAGCGCGTGGGCGACGGCTGAAGGCTGCGCTTTCTTGGCGTGCTCCCGAATCTCGCGGGCGTACTCTGCGGCCTGGTGAATGCTGTCAATCCACTTGGACCTCTCGCGCGGGAGCAGGTCTTCAAGGTCTATCAAGAGCTGGCGGTATTCGGGCGGCAGGCTGACGGCCGGCGATGGGGCGCCCACCGGCTTCAATGATGGCGCGGCGCCTTCTCCGGTCAGCACCCAACCGGCGACTACATCGGAAACCTGAGCCAGCTTCAGCGCGCCGCGCTGTGACACGCCCCGCGACTCCCAGTTTTTCACTACCTGGGGCGATTCGTTCAGCCACTTCGCCACCGCCGACTGCCCGACTATCGGCGGCTTCTGCTGGGCTGCCACTTGGTACAGACGTTCGGCTGATGGGTGCATCCGTTCAATTTTCGGCCGACTAAACACGCCGTTGTTAAACGTGGTGTTTGACATTTGTTTAAACATGACGTTTAATTCCGCCATGGAACCTACAGAACACCCCGATTGGTTGCTGGTCGTCGCCCTTGGTGGCCCAACGAAGGTCGCTGACCTTCTCGGGCTGTCCAAGGATGGCGGTGTGCAGCGCGTACAGAACTGGAAATTCCGCGGCATCCCCTCTGCCGTCAAGGTGGAGTGGCCGGACCTATTCATGCGGCCCGCCGCCACCCCCGAAGCAGAGCAGGGGGCCTGACATGCGCAGCACCACGAAGAAAAGGCTGGCCCTGTGCTCTGGAGTGCATCGCTCAACTGCGCGCGAATGCACCGGCCGCCTCACATTCCTGGGCGTAGCCGACACGCAGACACGCTCTCTTTGCTGTGGGGCTAAGACACCGTGTCCGGCATCAGCACGGCCATCTATCGAGCAATTCAAGGCGGCGGCGGCTCCGTATGTCCATGCTGCTCCACCAGCGTTCCCAGTGATGCGCGCATCTTCGATAGTTCGTCCTCGATCAGCTGGAGGTACGAATCCGTGACGGCCTCCTGCTCGTTCACATCGCGCCATACCTCCAGGCGCATTACCGCATTGGCCGCTACCGCCTCCACGTTGGGGCTGGCTGCCACCAGCGCAAAAACAAGCATTCGCAGTGCATCGATCTGCGCCTGCAGGTTCTCGGCCTGCTCCTGTTTCATGTCCGCCCCTTTCGTTGGCATTGGTCGTGTGGAAACGCCATTGTCCAACGACTGCGGGCGGGCGCCCCTTGTCTCCCCCATGGGTGAAACCACGCGCAGCGTCTCCCTCTGCGTGCTCATGGGTTTGCCCGCTGGCCTTTGGGCTGGTGGGCGTTTTTCTTTGTGTGTCCATGCGCTTCATTCTTTGGCGTGCCTCTGATAACTGGTGATACCGAATGAAATCCACACTTATCAACCAACCCGAAGCGCAGCTCACTCTGGTGTTCGAGGGCGGTCTCAGCGAGAAGTACCAAAGCCTGCGCGAGTGCATCGCCGCAGGGGTTTACCGGCAGGGGCTGGGCAACATCGCCATCGACTTGAACAAAGCCCCCGGCAACCTGAGTGTGGAACTGTCCGACGACCCCACGCGGAAATTCAGCGTGGACAGCTTGGAGAAGTACATCGAGAAGACGGGCGACACGGCTCCGATTCACTACCTGATCGACAAATTCCTGAACGAAAAGAGCCGCAAGCAAGAAGCCGCAATGGCCCAGCTTGCCCCGATTCTCCAACAGCTTGCGCCCTTGCTTCGGCAGGCCGGCTCACTGCCTGATTACCAACATGATCACCACCCGACACCGCACCATGCTGCGCGCCATCTGCGGCCGTCCCCGGACTGCCCGCGAGTTCACCAATGCCCAGCACGACGCCCTGAGCCCGAATGCCTGCGCCAGCCACCTGAATGAGCTGGTCCGTGTCGGCTGGATCGAGATCAACGAAGACGGCCTCTACGAAGCCACCGAGGCCGGCCAAAAGCACAACAGCGAGCCCAGCACACCGCCGCGCACTTTCTGCAATGCGACCACCAAGGGCACCTACACGGGCCCCGCCTGGACCCTGCGCGCGGGATCTGATCGGGCTTCTTCGCTTCCTTCGCGGGGGACGGGATGCTGAGCGATTACGACGCATTCGTGGCCCGCAAGCGCCGCGCAGAAGTTGCCACGGGCCACAAGCCCGGCGACCTGAACGAGCATCTATTTGACTTCCAGCATGCGATTGTTGAATGGGCTATCCGGCGTGGCCGCGCTGCGATCTTTGCGGACACCGGCCTTGGCAAGACCCTGATGCAGCTTTCGTGGGCTGACGAAGTGGCCGCGAACACGGGCGGTACTGTGCTGGTGTTGGCACCGCTGGCCGTGTCTGAACAGACCATTGAGCAGGGGCGCACGTTTGGCATTGAGGTTCACCGTGTCCCCCAAGGCGGCACGCCCACCGGCCCCGGCGTGTGGATTACCAACTATGAGCGCATGGACGCCATTGACTTCACCGAGCTGCATGGGCTGGTGCTGGACGAATCATCCATCCTGAAAGCGCATGACGGCAAGACCCGCCAGCGCATCATTGATGCAGCGCAGGGTGTGCCGTATCGCCTGTCCTGCACGGCCACGCCATCCCCCAACGACTTCGAGGAATTGGGCAACCAGTGCGAGTTCCTGGGCGTGATGAGCCGCACGGAAATGCTGGCGACTTACTTTGTGAACGACACGGGCGACACCGGCACATGGCGACTCAAGGGATGGGGCGCATCCAAGTTTTGGGAGTGGATGGGCACATGGGCCGTGGTGCTGCGCAACCCGCAAGACCTGGGTTTTAACGGTGCCCGCTATGAACTTCCCCCGCTGACGTATCACGAGCATGTGGTGGAAACCGAGCAGATTGGTGATGAGTTGTTTGCACGACCTGCCATGGGTCTTGCCGAGCGCCGCAAGGCCCAGCGCGACAGCGTAGAAGCCCGCTGCAAGGCATTGGCCGATGTGGTCAACGCAGAGCCCGGTGAGCCGTGGCTGATCTGGTGTCACCTGAACGACGAGGCCGAGCGCATCACGCAACTGATACCCGGCGCTGTGAACGTGCAGGGTTCGGACTCACCGGATAGCAAGTCAAAGAACCTGCTGGGCTTTGCCCACGGCGAAATCCGCGTGCTGGTCAGCAAACCCAAGATCGCCGGGTTTGGCATGAACTGGCAGCACTGCGCACGCATGGCTTTTGTGGGGCTGGATGACTCATTCGAGAAGTTCTACCAGGCCGTGCGCCGCTGCTATCGCTTCGGCCAAAAGCGCGAGGTTCAGGTGCATCTGTTCACCGCAGAAAACGAGGGCCAGATTTTGGCCAACCTCAAGCGCAAAGAAGTGCAGCACCACGACATGAGCGCAAACATGATCGAACACATGAAGGAAATCATGAACCACGAACTCACCGGACAGACCAACGTAGTGGACGACTACCGCGAAGACACGCACGAGGGCGACGGCTACACCATCCACCTGGGCGACTGCGTGAAGTGGGCGCGGCGAATGGCTGACAACAGCATTGATTACAGCGTGTTTTCCCCGCCGTTTGCTGACTTGTTTGTGTACAGCAACAGCGACCACGACATGGGCAACTGCAAGGACGATGCCGAGTTTGTCGCGCAGTTGAAATTCCTGATTACCGAGCTGTTCCGCGTCATCAAGCCGGGCCGCAACGTGTCATTCCACTGCATGAACCTGCCCACCACCAAGATGCGCCAAGGCTTCATTGGCCTACGTGATTTCCGGGGCGCACTCATCAAGGCGTTTGAGGAAGCCGGGTTTATATATCACTCCGAAGTGTGCATATGGAAAGACCCGGTGGTGTCAATGCAGCGCACCAAGGCGCTGGGCCTGCTGCACAAGACTATCCGCGAGAACAGCACCATGAGCCGCATGGGGCTGCCTGACTACGTGGTGACGATGCGCAAGCCCGGCGACTGCGAAATCCGCGTAACCCATGGCGACGACCTGCCCGTTTTGATGTGGCAGAAGTACGCAAGCCCTATCTGGACGGACATTAACCAGGGCCGCACGCTGAACAAGCTGCCGGCGCGGGACGAGAACGACGAAAAGCACATGTGCCCGCTGCAGCTCGACGTGATTGAGCGGTGCATTCACCTTTGGACAAACAAGGGTGATCTGGTTTTCTCGCCGTTCGCTGGCATCGGCTCCGAGGGCTATTGCGCCGTGAAGATGGGCCGCAGGTTTGTTGGCACCGAACTCAAGCCGCAGTACTACGAGCTGGCATGCCTGAACGTCGAGGACGCGCTGAAAGAGCAGGCGGGGCTGTTTGCGGAGGCCGCATGACCTCTTTTGCGCATCAACTGGCCCCGGCCAACAAGTCCCCCACTCACAAAGTAAACCCGTGCAGCAGGGGTAACGGTCAGCCGGGCGGGCAACTGGATGTAGGAGCCGGCCTATCTGACGCCGAACTGATCCGCCATGTGCAGGACTGCGGCCGCCACATGCTGGCCCATTACGAACGCTTCGAGACGATGGGCGACCCGGCCGACCGTGAAGCAGCCCAGCACTGGCTCAAGGCCCAGAACGAGGCCCAAGCCGCACTGAGCGCCACCGCCAAGGCCGTGCGCGAGGCTGAGATTCAGCGGGCTATTGATGAAGGTGTCGGGTACTTCGCCGCGGCTGGCCAGCGGGACCGGGAAAGGCTGGCAGCGTGACCAAAAAGGCTGATACGTGGATGCCGCTGTACGTCGGGGAATACCTGGCGGACACGACCAACCTGAACACCGAGCAGCACGGCGCCTATTGCCTGATGCTCATGGCCGCATGGAAGCGGGGCGGCACGCTACCCAATGACGACTCCCAACTGGCGAGCATCACGAAGCTGTCGCCTGGCCGCTGGAAGGCCCACCGCGCAATCCTGGTTGACTTCTTCGAGGCCAAGGACGACACGCTGATTCACGAGCGCGTCACGCATGAGCGGATCAAGGCCCAAGCCATCAGCGAAGGCAAGAAGGAATCGGGGGCTGCCGGGGCTGCTGCACGCTGGAATATTGATGACGAAAAGATGCCGGATGCTTTGGCATCTGCTATGCCAAATGCTATAGCAAATGCCATCACACATGCTGTAGCAAACGGGGTGGCGAATGAGTCGCAAACGGATGCACCGTCACCTTCACCTTTACCTATAACTACAGTAGCTAAAGCTACTGTGTCGGCCAAGCCGACGATCCCGCACTGCCCGCATGTGGTCTTGATCGACCTGTTCGGCAAACACCTCCCCGAGCTACCGCAGCCCAAGCCCGAACTCTGGGACGGCAAGAACGCGCAGGCCATGCGCTCCCGCTGGAAGTGGCTTTTGACGGCAACGAAACGATCCGGCGAGCGGTATGCCACGACCGAAGCTGAGGCTGTGGACTGGTTCGATCGTTTTTTTGGCTACGTGGCCAAGTCCGATTTCCTGACCGGGCGCAGCGGGCGCTGGATGAACTGCGACCTGGGCTGGCTGATGAACCAGTCCAATTTCGCGAAGGTCGTGCAGGGCAACTACGAAAACAAGGAGGCCGCCCATGCGCCGCGATGACGAGATAGCGAACCTGCGCGAGCCCCCGCACAGCATTGAGGCCGAATCTGGCGTACTGGGCGGCATGCTGCTGGACCGCGAGGCTATCAACCGCGTGCCCGGCCTGACGGCGGATGACTTCTACCGATCCGAGCACAAACTGATTTTCACGGCCATCCGCCAACTGGCGTCAGCCGGTCAACCCTGTGACCTGGTGACGGTCTTTGACCGCCTGGCCGACAAGGCAGAGGATGCTGGCGGGCTGGTGTACCTGAACTCCCTGGCGCAGTACGTGCCCAGCGCAGCGAACATCCGCCGCTATGCCGAAATCGTGCGCGAGCGCGCTGTGCTGCGCAAGCTGGTCGCCGCGGCTGACGAAATCGCCACCAGCGCATTCAACCCGCAGGGCAAAACGGTAGAAAAGCTGGTTGACGAAGCGCAGATGATGCTGGCGAAACTGGCCGAAGTGAAGGCCAAGCGCGAGCCCCAGCACATCAACCAATCGCTGGCGGAATACCTGGCGCTGCTGCAGGACCTGAGCGAAGGCAAGAACCCGGCGCTGTCCACCGGCATCGCAGGGCTGGACAGGCTGCTGAACGGTGGAGGTCGGCGCGGCGAGGTGATGGTGTTGGGGGCACGGCCAAAGCACGGGAAAACAGCCGTGGCCCTGGCGCTGGCCCGCAATTTCGCGCGGCGCTACAGCGTTCTGTTCATCAGTCAGGAAATGCCGGTATCGCAGCTGATGCACCGGCACACCGCCGCCATGGGCGGCGTTGACCTGGGCCGCATCCTGCGCGCTGATGCCAGCGATTCGGGCATGTGGGAATGCGTGAACGAGGCCGCGCGCCGCCTTGGTGAACTGAACCTGGTGCACGACGATCAATCCGCGCAGAGCCTGCTGGACATCCGCCGCAAGGCGATGCAGGTCAAACGGCAGTACGGGCTGGATGTGCTGTTCGTTGACTTCCTGCAGTTGATGCAGGGCGCTGGCGAAGACAACCGAAACCGCGAGCTGGACGTGATCGTCAACGGCATCAAGGCCCTGGCGATGGATCTTGGTATTTTCGTGGTGGTGCTGTCGCAGATGAGCCGCAAGGCCGATGAGACGTACCACGCGCCCACGATGACCTACCTGCGCGACTCTGGCGCCATCGAGGCGGCAGCCGACCAGATCGCGCTGCTGTTCACCGACCACGCGCATCCCATGAGCCCGAAGGATGAAAACTTCCGGGGCTATTCGCAGCTGGAAATCGTGGCCCACCGCAACGGGCCGACCGGCCTTGTTCCGCTGAGTTTTGCCGGGCAGTACCAACAGGTTGGCGATTGGGATCAACCGGTGCCTGTGCGGCACACCAAACAACTTTCAAGAGGCATGCCCTCATGACCATCCACTTCCACATCCCCGGCCAGCCCGTGGGCAAAGGGCGCGCCCGCATCGGCAAGGTGGGCGCACATGCCCGCATTTTCACGCCGGCCAAAACCGTCAGCTACGAAAGCACTGTTGCCCTGTTTGCCGCCCAGGCGATGGCAGGCCGCCCGCTGCTGACCGGGCCGGTGAACCTGCAGATGCGCGTGGACTTCGCTATCCCGGCGAGCTGGTCAATGAGAAAGCAGCGCGCGGCAGAGGCTGGGCTGATCTTGCCTGCCGTGAAGCCCGATGCTGACAACGTGGCCAAGGCCATCTGCGATGCCATCAACGGCGTGGTGTGGAAAGACGACGTTCAGGTGGTGGACCTGACGGTAAAGAAGCGGTATTCGGTGGTTCCGGGGGTGGCTGTGCGGATTGATGAACTGGACGCCCAATGACCCACTGCACCAACTGCGGCCGCCGCATGAAAGCCGCCAGCCCCACCGGCCTAGGCCCTGTGTGCGCCCGCAAGGCCAAGGCTGTACCCGTCCCTGACCAAGACGCGGGGCTGTTTGGCTACGACATCGAGCGTGCAGTTTTGGCCGCGCAGCAACGGATCAGGGTTCACATCGCCGTTATGGCTGAAGACGCCCACCAGGCTGTTCGCCGTGGGTTCAGGGCTGCGCGGGAAAGGCTGCTGTCGTGACCGCGTACTACAACGAGTTCGACAAAAAGGCCGCTGCATGGCTGCGCGAGCTGATTGCTGATGGCCACATCCCGCCCGGCGACGTTGACGAAAGGAGCATCACCGATGTACGAGCAGATGAGCTTGCTGGATACACCCAGCTTCACTTTTTCGCCGGCATTGGCGGATGGCCCCTTGCTGCCCGCATTGCCGGATGGCCAGATGACCGCGAAATCGTCACCGGGTCGTGCCCGTGTCAGCCGTTCTCTGTCGCGGGCAAAGGCGCCGGAACTGCTGATGCGCGGCACCTATGGCCCGACTTTTTCCGAATCATCCGTGCCCGCCGGCCCGCTGTCGTCATGGGAGAGCAGGTTGCGGCAGCGGTTGGCAAAGGTTGGTTCCTCGGAGTGCGATCTGACCTGGAAGGTATCGGGTACGACTGCCGAGGGGTTGTTATCCCGGCTTGTGCCGTCAACGCCCCGCACCGTAGAGATCGACTCTGGTTTGCTGCTGGAAGCCGACTACTGGAGGACGCCACAGGCGGCAGTCACGGAGCCGCGCTCCACGGTGGTGAAGTTCAGCGGGCGCTCGCCGTCCGATCCGCAAGTCGGCTTGCCGGACCAGGTAATGGCGACTGCCGCGTACTGGAGCACACCGAGAGCATCGGACGGGGAGAAGGGCGGGCCGAACCAGGCATTCGGAGCGGGCGGGCAACCATTGCCGGCGCAGGCCTTTCACACGGCGATGTGGCCCCGCCCAACACTACCGAGCGGCGGCCAGACATGGCCCGAAGGGACCACGCTGGAGGGCATGAGGCCGGACGGGAAGAAATCTCAGGTCACGCTGAACAACGTGGTAACGGGCTTGTGGCCGACGCCATTGGTGGGCAGCACCAACCCTGCAGCACACAACCAGATCAGCGGTCAGTGGCGCGCTGCGATGGAAAAGGCGATGCCTGGGCCGGCGCAAAGTGGCTTGTCGGCCACGACGGGAAAGCGCGGCGTGTTGAACCCAGCATTCCCTTGCTGGTTGATGGGATACCCCATCGTGTGGGTCTTTTGCGGGGCTTCGGCAATGCAATCGCTCCCCAGATCGCGGCGGAAATGATGGCCGCCTGGATGGAGGAATTTCCCGAGGTGGCCGCATGAAGCGTGACCACACCCAACGCGACCGCCTGCGAGGAAAGCTCCACATGATCCTGGGGCTGATTGCTGACCAGGTGGAGGTGGACAAGCCCGAGGGCGGGAAAGAGCACTGGACCGCCGACCAATGGAAGCGCGTCTTCAAGGTCGGCTTTGGCATCAAAGGCAGCACCGAGGACGTGACCGATGAGGTTTACCTGCACTTTGTGTGGTGGGTTGAAACGCAGGCAGTCGGTCGGCTTGGCGTGGTCATCCCGGAGCAGGCGTCATGAGCGGCAACTACGACTTCCTGCGCCGCCCCGAGGGCGTGCAGTGCTGCTGCGGCAAATGGCCTGGCCAGCACCGCTGGGGCGACAACGCTTGCCCGAACAGGCTTTGGCGCACAGGCAATGGCCAGCCGCAATGGCTGGAGCGCACCTTCTATCGACCGAATACCCCGACACCGCCCCGGGCCTTGGGCGGCAATTGAACGAGGAAATTATGAGCATCACCACAAACGGCCCCGTCGCCGCAGACCCTGACCGTGAACTGACCTTTGGCGAAAAGGCTGTCGGTCTGACGTTCAACCCGTCGCAAGACCCCGCTGTGTATTCCTGCAAATCGGGCTTTGCCCACGTCATCGACCAGATGAACGACCTGCGCAACAGCACCGACAACACCGAAGTCAAGCGCATGGCGTCCGTCGCCATCACCGAGGCGCAGACGGCGCAGATGTGGGCGGTCAAGGCCATCACCTGGCGCGGCTGACCCATGGCCAGCCTGAACACCATGGTCAAGAAGTGCGCCGGGCTGGTGGACACCACGGACGTGAGCGATTGGGAAAACCAGTTCCTCAAGTCCGTGGTGGAAAAAACCGCGCAGGGCGACAACACCACCAGCCTGACCGAAAAGCAGATCGGCGTGCTGGAACGCCTGCATTCCAAACATTTCGAGGACTGACACCATGGCCTTCGTCATCGGCAAAAGCAAGAACGCCATCCTGAACGCTGCCTGGGCAGGCCTGCGTGCTGCCGAGAAGAAGGCCGCAAAGCACGCGCCGAAGAAAGCCAACAAGCCGAAAGCGAAGCCGCCCGCGAAGTGAGCGGCACTGAAGGAAATCACCATGAAGAAACTGCGATTCGCCTTTGAGCGAGAACACAAGGGATGGCTGCTGCGCATGTGGTGGAACTGGGCGGAAGTCGCCTACCTGCTGCTGGCGCTGCGCGGACTGAAGGCGGAGATTGAGTTTCCATCCGACTGGCACGAACACCGGCAAGGATGGGTGCGGCTGGGCTTTGGCCTGTTCACGCTGGCCTTTGCTTTCCCGTGGCCGTGGGTTGTGCCAGACGACTACCAATGCTCCGGGCCGCGCTTCGGGTTTTGCTTCTTTCAAGACGGCCTGCACCTGAGCTGGGGCAAGTCGCACGGCAAGCGCGACGACCCATTCAAGATCATTCAGATGCCGTGGGGCTGGCGTCATCGCAAGCATGAGGTTCTGACCGAGCCTGAGCAGTTCCCATACACCTATCGGCTCAGGTCCGGCGAGGTTCAGGAGCGCATCGCCACGGTGAAAGAAGAACGGCGGCTATGGACGCGCCCGTGGTTGCCGCACAAGCGGGAAAGCCACTACATCGACATAAGCTTTGACAAGGAAGTCGGGGAACGCAGCGGCTCGTGGAAGGGTGGCGTGATGGGCTGCAGCTACGACATGCTGCCCGCCGAGAACCCACTGATGACATTGCGCCGCATGGAACGGGAACGGAATCTCTGAAATGACCTTCGGCGGCCCCACCCTCAAAGAACGCCGCGCCCAGCGTGTGAAGCAGCGCCGGCGCAACCTGAAGGCGCTGGCCACCACACCGTCACGCGCGCTGGGCCGCGCGACCTACACCGGCACCACGGCCGCGCCGGCGCCGAAGGCCGAAAAAGCCAAACCCGGGAAGAAGGCACCCACCGTGGCCGAACGCGCCTGGATGGACTGGATCGTGGCGCGCGGCTGCGTAGCCTGCCAGCGTGACGGCCTGGGCCACCGTGCCGCTGCTGTGCACCACATCCTGCGCGGCGGCCAGCGCATGGGACACCTGCACACGCTGCCGCTGTGCGACCCCGGCCACCACCAGGGCGGCCAGCCTCTTGGCATGGTCAGCCGCCATCCCTGGAAGGCCCGCTTTGAAGCGCGCTACGGCACCGAGCACGAACTGCTGGCTGAGCTGCAGCTGGCGTATGCCATTGAAACAAGGACACCGGTATGACAGTCATCGCCTGGGACGGAAAAACCCTCGCCGCCGACAAGCGCGCCTGCAACGGCACCAGCAGTTCCAACACCGTCTCCAAGATTCATCGATGGATGGGCGGCCTATGCGGATTTTCTGGCGACCTGGATCTGGGCATGGCAATGGTGCAGTGGCTAGAAAACGGAGCTGACGCAGGTTCGTTCCCAGCGCGCCAAAAAACCGAGGACAGCGTGGCTTTCATCGTGGTGCACAACGGAGGCCGGGTCGTGCGCTACGAACGGGAACCGGTCCCACTGCATTTTGAAAACCGGATTCAGGCAATGGGCTCAGGCCGCGACTACGCGCTGGCGGCCATGCATCTGGGGCACGACGCGCGCAAAGCCGTGGAGGTGGCCTGCGCACTGGACTGTGGCTGTGGCAATGGAATCGACACGCTGTGCCTGCAAGCAGGCCCCGGCGAGGTGCCATGCAGCGACTGCGGCCGCGCCCTGAATTCCAACGAAATCGAGTTCTACAGCAGCAGATGTGAAACATGTGAAGGTGTTGCCCACGCGCGACTGGACCAAGCATGAGCCGAAAGCACAACCACCGGATGGCCACCCGCTCCCTGCGCCTTCACCCCCTCGAGCGCCAACGCCTGCGCCAGGTCTGGAGCGAACGCACCGTCAACGCCGGCATTCACGCCCTGGCCACCGACGACGCCCAGGTGGTGATGGCCAAAGTGGGCACGCTGCTTTACGTGGTTCTGGGCGCCGCGCTGCTGGAGAACCTGGACCAGGACGCCCCGGATATGCGGATCCTGCGCGCCGCCGCGAACGTGCTGGGCGACCTGGTGGGCACCGAGAAACTGACGCACCTGCAGCAAGCCACGATGTCGTCAGCCCTGGAGGCGCTGAAACGCGTTGTCGCCGCGCTGCCCGAGGAATCGCTGTTCATTGCAGCGTCCCAGGCCAAGCGCATCCTGGCGGCCGGCCCTGTGACGCTGGCGGACTTTCAGGCCATGGCGCCGGGGAGGGCGAATGTGCAAGGCCTGTGACCGCGCGAAGCGGGAACGCCACTGCCCGGACTACATCACCGGCTGCCTGAGCTGCAGCGCCCGTGCGCTGGCCGCCGGACGGGCTTTCTTCGACTCCCACCAGGCCCAGACGTTGACGCCGCCGTACCGCAACGCCTTGCGCGCCATCTTTGGCCAGCGGTGGAAGGCCGGCCACCGGCTGGTGCGGCTTTGGTCGCGCAGTGAATCAATCAAGAAAAAAGGCAGTTTTCTATGAAGCGAACGATCTCAGACAAAGGCTTGAAGGCTGCAATTGAAGACCTGCTCACGGACAAAGCCGAAGCCGAAGACCGCGCCGGTGTGACGCGCACCGGGCTGACCAATGGCGAGATCCTGACTGCCCTGGACCTGGACAAAACAAGGAACGGCGAAGTCTCAGCCGCTCTGTCAAAACTGCGCAATGAAGGAAAGATCAGGACCGACAGCGGCCCTGCCAGCTCCACCCGTGGCCGCCGCTACGTCAAGCGCTACCGCTGGGCCCTGAAGGGCGCCCACACCATCCCAGCCACCCAGGACATGGAACTGCGTAGGGCGCTTTCCATGAGCCGATAACCGAAGGAGCATCATGAATCAAGACTTTGACACTGAACTCGAAGAAGACGTCACCCTCACCGGTATCCAGGTGAGCGGCGGCCCCTCTATGACCGTCGGCGTGGGCGACAGGTCCGGTGACATCTACGTCCGCGGCGACCTACACCCCCTTGGAAGCGCCAGCGCCCTGCTGACTGCTGCCGCCCAGCACATCCCCTACGTCGCCCTGAGTGCAGTGGAAGTGCTGTACCCGCTGGACTGGCTCAAGGGAGAGTGCGCCCACGACATCGACCGCCTGCGTGTGCTGGCGAATCTGGAATCTTTTGTGCGCTCCGGGTTCAGCCAGGGTGCGGGGGTGAGGCAATAAACATGACCAAGACAAAGAAAATGGCGGTGCTTGGCCTCAACCCAGCAGCCCTGCGGAACGTCTTGCGCCTGCCCGATGATGCAGAGGTCATCCGCATCGAGACCGTCCCGGGCTACCGCGGCCTTGTGAACGTCATCGTCGAAGGCGTTGGCTGGGAAGTGCAGGAAGGCGGCCCGCTGCCACCATCCACGCATGGGGTCTTTACGGTTGACCGTGACGAGCGTGGTGGGATCAAGCGGCTGACCGTGGACTGGGGGTTTCCGTTACCACGCGCCGACGCAAAGGACTACGTTGAGGTTGAGAGGCCGCTTACGCTCATGGCGTTGCGGCACAAGGCCAGGGAATTCATGCGCGCGGCGCCGGAGGCCGACAATTGGCGGCGCCTGCGCCGACCGTACCGCGTCCTGATCTCGCCCGATGAGGCGCGCGAGCTGGAAACGATGGGCGAGTACGGGGCAGGGATTCCCGGGCTCGTCATGCGCAGCGAATACGGGCCCAAAGAGGAGCGCAAGGCGCGGCCCAACGAGTTCGCCCGGGTGGAGTGTTGGGCGATTGACGTTGACGAGCCCGCCGGGACGATGCAGGAGCGCAGGCACGCAGAAATCGAGGAATCTGAGCTCGACCCATTCGGTGACAAGTTCGAGGCCGAGCATCAAACCAAGCACGGCTATTCATGAAGGAAACCAGCATGAAACTCACCGCCAAACAGCAGGCCTTCGTCGCCGAGTACCTAATCGACCTGAATGCCAGCGCCGCCTACCAGCGCGCCTACCCTGGAGCCAAGCCAGCGTCGGCCAGGGTTCAGTCGTGCCGTCTGTTAGTGGACCCTAACATTCAAGCCGCTATTGCTGCGGGCAAGGCAGCGCGCGCTGAGCGGGTGGAAATCACCGCCGACCGCGTGTTGCAAGAGTTGGCCAAGCTGGTGTTCTTCGATGTTCGGACGCTTTTCCGCGAGGACGGCACGCTCAAGCCACCGAGCGAGCTAGACGACATCGCGGCATCGGCAGTGTCGAGCGTCGAGGTTACCGAGGAATTCGACGGCACCGGGCGCGACAAGGTGCAGATCGGATTCACGAAGAAGGTCAAGCTGTGGGACAAGCGGGCCTCGCTGGCGCTGATGATGCAGCACCTGGGCATGTTGGTCATCAAGACCGAAGATGTCACCGACCCGATCAAGAAGGCCATGGGCAACATGAAGCCAGAGGAAGCCCAGCGCCTACTGGACACGCTGGACCAGGTGGCAAGCATCCAGGCCAAGGCCAAGCAAAAGGCCTGATGGACGCCGCCGCACTCGCCCTTTCGCTGGACCCTCTGAAACTGGAGGTGCTCAGGGCGGGGCTGCGCCGGCAGATCGCGCAGCAGCGGCTGGCCGTGTATCGCCCGTACGTCAAACAGGCTGACTTCCACGCCATGGGCGCCGTCAAGCGCGAGCGCATGCTGTCGGCCGGCAACCAGCTGGGCAAGACATTGAGTGCGAGCGCCGAAGTCGCCATGCACGTAACCGGCCGCTACCCTGACTGGTGGGTGGGTAAGAGGTTCACCAAAGGCAACCACGGCCTGGCTGGCTCGGAGTCGGGAGAGTTGACCCGCAAGGGCGTGCAGCGCCTGCTGTTCGGGCGCGATCCCAAAATGGAGCCCGGCACCGGGATGATACCCGGCGACTGCATCCTGGGATTCACCTGGAGCCGCCACGTCAACGACCTGATCGACACAGCCCGCATCCGGTTCATTGACGAGCACGGCAACGAGAGCGTCAGCACCATCAGCCTGAAGGCTTACGAGCAGGGCCGCGGCAAGTGGCAGGCCGACACCGTGGACTGGGTCTGGTTCGACGAGGAGCCACCCGAGGAAATCTACACCGAAGGCCTGACGCGCACGAACGCCACATTCGGCCCGGTCATCGTGACCTGCACGCTGCTTTCCGGCATGACGGCGATTGCCACCAGGTTCTGGCTGGAGCTGCACAAGTACCCTGACGCCGGCATGGTGAACATGACCATCGACGACGTGGAGCATTACACCTCCGAGCAAAAGGCCGGGATCATCGCCAGCTACCCGGCGCACGAGCGCGAGGCCCGGACCAAGGGTGTGCCCATGCTGGGCTCAGGAAGGATATTCGCCGTGGAAGAAGAAAGCATCATCGTCCGCCCGTTCCGTTACCCGGACTATTGGCGCTGCATCGGCGGCATGGACTTCGGCTGGGATCACCCAAGCGCCGCCGTCAAACTGGTGCACGACGCAGACGAGGACGTGGTCTACCTGACCAACAGCTACCGGCAGAGCAAGGCGGTGCCGATCGTGTTCGCTGCGGCGGTCAAGCCGTGGGGCGAGTGGCTGCCATGGTCATGGCCAGCTGACGGCCTGCAAACCGAGAAGGGCTCGGGCAAGAGCCTGGCGCCGCAGTATCGGGATGCCGGGATGAACCTGCTGGAGAAGCCTGCCACCCACCCACCGGCCGACGGCGAGGAAGAAGGAACAGGCGGCAACAGCGTCGAGGCTGGCATCACCCGGCTGCTGGAGCGGATGATGACCGGCCGCTTCAAGGTGTTCGAGGGGCAAGGGGAGTGGCTTGAGGAATTCCGCATGTACCACCGCAAGGACGGCAAGGTGGTCAAGCTGAAAGACGACCTGATGGCCGCCACGCGGTACGCCGAAATGATGCTGCGCCACGCCATCACAAAGCCCGCGCCGGTGGTGCGCGGCGGCGTCCGCGTGAACCATTCCGTCCGCCGCGGGGGCTACTGACTCAAATTGTCGGCATATATGCCACGACGCGCCTAGCGCGGGCCCGTCCATACCATCGTTTTCAAGGCACCCGCTATGGGTGCGTCCGCCCGTTTCGAGGGCTCCAACGATGGGCACCTGATGGCACGCAAGAAAACGAGCAACACCGACCCCGCCGCTGAGATTGCGGCCCAGGTGCGCGCCGGCACGATGGATGCCGCAGCAGCCCTGACAGCCACCGCTGACGCAATCGCCACGATGACCGGCGGCGATGCTGACGATGAGCCCGACGAGTTCACCGTCAGCGAGCAGGAGCGCGAGGCCGAGAAAGAGTTTGAGGCCCGCCGCAACCGCATCAACGCCCTTGGCCACCGCTTGCTGGCCGAAGCCCAGGATCAGGTCAAGCTGCGCCAGTCCAAGGAAGAATGCTGGTACCAGGACGTGCGCCAGTTCAACGGCCAGTACGACCCGAACACATTCCCGCCTGACGAATCAGGCGAGGTGCCGTATGGCAGCCGCATCTACGTTCCACTGACCCGCCGGCTGGTGGGTCTATGCGAAGCCCGGCTGTACGACATGCTGTTCCAGTCCGGCGAGCGCGGGTTCATCCTCAAGCCCACGCCAGTCCCTGAGATGGGCGAGCTGGACAAATTGACCGGCAAGGCCAACCCGGACATGCCCGTCACCATCGAGGGAAAGAAGGTGCCAGTGCGCGACGTGGCCACCGCGGTGAAGGAGTTGGTGGAGGAGGCCAAGCGCCGCGCCGACGGCATGCAGCGGGAGATTGATGACCAGTTCGCCGAGTCCAAATTCTCCATCCACGCGCGCAACGCAATCCACGATGCCGCCTTACTGGGCACGGGCATCCTCAAGGGCCCGACCGTCATGTATAAGACGGCCAAACGATGGATCACTGACGACCAGGGCAACACCACCCTCAAGAAAGACCGCCGCCCTGTGCCGGTGGTGGCGCGTGTGGACCCCTGGAACTTCTTACCCGATATGTCGGCCACCACGATCGACGAGGCCGAATTCGTCTTTGAGCGCCACTTCCTGACCCGCAAACAGGTTTCCGCCCTGAAGGACATGGAGGCCGTTGACTTGGAAGCCCTGCGCCGGGTGCTGGGAGCCGAGCCCAACGTCACCGGTGACAACCACCGCGAGAAGCTGCGCGCCATCTCCGGGGCCAGCGGCGCCCCGGACAAGCGCTACGAGGTCTGGGAGTACCAGGGCCCACTCAGCGCCGAGGACTTGATCGACTGCGGCTGCACTGGCGTGGACAAGGACGACCCGCTGCAGCAGTACACCGGCATTGTCTGGTTCTGCGAAGGCATCGTGCTCAAGGCCGCCCTGAACCCGCTGGACACCGGCGAACTGCCCTACCGGGTCTTCACCTGGCAGAAGGACGAATCCAGCATCTTCGGTTTTGGCCTGCCGTATGAGGTGCGCGACGGCCAGATCAGCGCCAATTCAGCCTTCCGCGCCATGCTGGACAACATGGGCTTGTGCGCCTTGCCCCAGGTGGTGCACGACGACGAGAAGGTCACTCCGATGAACGGGCGCAACTTCATCGAGCCCGGCAAGTTCTGGCGCAACAAGACCGGAAAGGACGCGCGCGAGGCCATCGCCTTCATCAACATCGAATCCCGCCTGCCGGAACTGAGCCAGATTTTCGCCGCGGCCAAAGCCCTGATCGAAGAAGTCGGCACGATGCCCGCCTTCCTGCAGGGCCAGGACGCCCCGGCCGCGATGAACTCAGCCACCGCAGCGAGCATCAGCTGGACCGCCGCCAACCTGTGGGTGCGTCGCGCGGTGCGCAACTGGGACGACGACATCATCACCCCGATGGTCGGCGGATTCTTCGACTGGAACATGCAGTGGAACGACAAACCCGAGATCAAGGGCGACAGCCAGATCGTGGCATTGGGCGTGTCATCGCTTGCCGAGCTGGAAGGCCAGGCGCAGCGGCTGCAAGGACTGGTGCAGGCCGCCAAGGCGATGGGTGTGCCACTGCCGGACCAGATGATGATGCTGCGCCAGTACGCGCGCTCCCTCAAGCTGGACCCGGACCTGTGCCTGCCCACGGAGGAACAGATCAACAAGATGCGCGAGGCTGCCGAAGCCGCAGGCCCGGTCAAAGACCCGGAACAGCGCAAGCTCGACGTGGCCGAGGAAAACAACCGGCTTGACGCCAAGACCGCAGAGGGCCAGGCCGCCGCCAAGATGGCCGAGATTGCCCAGCGCGAGCGCGACGGCGACCGCCGCGAGCGCATGCTCATCGCCACGCTGATGGCCGAACAGAACATGAGCGAGCAGGAAATCCGCGAGAAGTACGGCCTGCAAGCCGCACAGATCCAGATCGATCGGCAGGAGAAAGCCGCCGACCGCGCCCATGAAGCCCAGATGCTGAACGCCGAAATGCAGTTCAGCGCCCAGACCGGAGCCGGCGTATGAGCGCAAACCTGCCCTGGAGCGCCGTGGTCGAGAAGGTCAACGACCGCATCAAGGAGTTGACCGCCACCTGCTGCAGCACCGAGTCCAGCGACAAGGACATCCGCGCCGCCCAGGCTGGCATGGACGAGCTCAAGCGCTTGTTGACGCTGCCCGAGACGATGAAGAACACCGCCACCCAGAAGTCCCGCGCATCGGGCACCCGAGGAGGTTACTGACCATGTACTGGCTCGAAAACTGGGGACCCAACCCCAACGTCCCAGCCCCTGCGCCCGCACCGGCTCAGCCCGACACCAGCGGTGCCGCCCCCGACTACACCGCGCAGGCCGGAAAGATGTATCAGGACACCTTTGGCCGCGCCGGGGATGCCGAGGGAATCGGCTTCTGGGCCGGCGAGCTTGCCAAGGGCCGCAGCGCAAGTGACGTGGGCAGCCAATTCGCCGAGGTCTCGCGCAGCGTCCTGGACAACTACGCCCGCACGGGGCAGAACCAGTATTCCGATCTGCTGGACCAGGACCTTGCTGTCGCGGGGACCGCCGGAACCTTCACCGGCGGCGACCGCCGCAGCACCGCCGAAAAGGCGCTGGAAGGCGGCGTGTTCGAGAAACTGTATGGCAGCAAACCTGCGACAAGAGCGCCCGCGACACCTGCCCTGAGCACTCAGCCATGGAAGGATGCGACGCAGTGGAACGTCACGCCAAACCAGACGGTGGCCGGGCAGATCGAAACCATCATCGCCAAAGACTCGCCTCTGATGCAGCAGGCCCGCACCCGGGCGTTGCAGCGCCAGAACGCCAACGGGACGCTGAACTCCAGCATGGCCATCAGCGCAGGGGAGTCGGCCATGTACGACGCCGCGATGCCGATCGCCAATGCAGACGCATCCATGTACGGCAATGCAGCGCAGACCAACGCCAACACCGCCAACGCCTTCAGCCGCGACTTCAACCAGTGGCAGCGCGAGCGGGAGATGGCCAACTTCAACCTTGGCGCCAACGACTGGGCTGCTGACCGCGGGCTGGCGCGTGAGATCGAACTGCGCGGCACCCGTAGCGCCGATGACGCCGCCGGGCTTGAGCGCGGGTACATCAACGCCATCACCCAGGCGCGCACCGACTACGCCGAGAAGCTGGCCGGCATCTCCGCGCGCACCGACATGGACAGCGACCTCAAGAAGGAAACGCTGCTGAACCTGCGTGCGAGCTACAACACGATGATCGAGAACTTCGCCGGTTTGCTGGGCTGGAATCCCGACAGCTGGATCATCAAGGTGTCCGAGAACCAGACCGGCACACCAGCACCGGCTGCTGCACCAGCGCCAGCGGCAGATGTGGTGACCTGACCATGACAGTGCGCCGCGCCACCAGCGAAGATGTCGCCCGCCTGACCCGGCTGGCGCAGCTGGAGCACGCGCGCAGCCAGTTCAACACCGACCGCTTCGACCCCACTGTGGCCGCCCGCAACTTCGAGACCTGCGCCACCGGCGCCATGTCAGCCGTCTTCATCAGCAACACCGGGCTTGGCTTCATCGCCGGGTTCGTGCAGCCCGGCCTCTACAACGGGCGGATGACGGCGCACGAGTTGGCCTGGTACAGCGAAGACGGCAGCGGCCTGGCCTTGCTCGATGCCTTCACCGTCTGGTCACAGAGGATGCGCGCGACCCGTGTGGTGGTGGCGAACTTCGCTGGCATCAAGGACGCGCCGAAATTCACCCGTGTGCTCAACCGCAAGGGCTTTGCCTTTCTGGGCAACACATTTTCCAAGTCACTGAACCAATAGGAGAGCCACCATGGCCGTCATTCTTGCCAGCGGAATCACCGATGCCAACTCAAGCGATGTCACCGTCGCATCAGGCTTTACAGCCACGGTGTTCCTGACCGATGCTGCGGGGCCCGTTCTGCCAGCAGATGCTCAGGCCGAGATTCAGATCAAGAGCGATGGCGGCGAATACTTCACGGTTGGCCGCCTGACCCGCGACACCCCAGCCTTGGTCATCAGCGGGCCGGGAACCTACCGCGTTCGCCGCATGGCTTGCTCGTCGGCGATCCTGGTGGAGCAGACCTGAAATGATGCTGCTGCGCCCTGTATTGGAGCCGGTGCTGCGCCCCGTGCTGGGAGGTAATCTCATCGGCGGCCCGTCACTTTGGCTGAACTTCCTGTCCGGCACGCTGGACCCGCGCATCACTGCGGCTGGCGGGGTCAACGGTACGCGGGTGAACAGCGCAGGGCTGATTGAAGCGGCTACCTGCCCCCGGTTTGACTATGACCCGGTGACGCTGGCAGCACGAGGGGTGCTGATTGAGGAACAGCGGACGAATGAGTTGTTGTACGGCGTGACGCCGGTTTATCCCGGCTTTGACTGGACAACTGATGGCCTTGCAACCCTGACATCCACTCCGGGCGTGCTGGGCCCGTCTGGTGCGCCTATGGGTTTTTTGGCAAAAGCTGGCGGCGGCACTTATGTGTATCAAGGGGGTCATTCAACAACGGATGGGGTTGCCAAAACCTACTCGATATTTTTTCGCGCTGGTGATTCGGCAAACCCCATTCTGAGCTTTGGGTTTTACCAAGCTGCTGCAGCTACGGTGGCCAGTGCATCAGTGAATACTGCCACGGGCGCAATCACGGCATCAACAGGAACGGCGTCTGTAGTCGCGTGGGGCGGTGGGCTCTTTCAACTCCTTCTGACGGGAACGCCCACGATCACGGCAACTACGGCATACGTTGACGCTGTTCTTGGCGGTGGAGTGACGGATGGCACCGGGCACTACATTGGCTGCGCTTCTTTGGCGCAGGGTCCGTTCCCTACGAGCTACATCCCGACAGGCGCAGCAGCCGTCACCCGCACCCCCGACAGCCTCACCATGACTGGCACTGATTTCAGCGACTGGTGGAATCAGGCAGAGGGGACGATCGTTGTGAAGTTCGATTGCTTCGGCGTGAAGCCGGATGACGGCTTTATTTTCAGCGCGACTGATGCTAGCGAAGCCGAGCAAATCCGCTTGCTGGTGTACGCGGGCGTCGTCTATTTGCAGGTCAGCGCGGGCGGCGTGAACGTGGTGAACATGAACCTGGGCGCTATCGACACCGGCTCGCACACCTTGGCCGTTGCCTACAAGGCGAATGATTTTGCAGCCTGTCTTGATGGCGGCGCGGTGGCAACAGACACGTCGGGCGCAGTGCCTGCTGTTGATCGTGCTGGTTTTGGCCGGTATGCCGCATCCAATTTTGGGCACTTGAACGGGCACCTCCAAGTATTCGGCTACTGGCCGAGGCGAATTCCCGATTTCCAGCTACAGGCACAGACGAACTAAACCGAGGAAAAACCATGGCAATAGCCGTCCCCCTCCTGATGACCGCCACCGGTGCTGGTGCTGCTCTTGGCGCTGCCATTGGCATCAGCGGCGCCATGGCGACAGCCCTGACGACCGTAGCCTTTTCCGTCACCGGCATCAGCGACAAGATCAACAAGGCCGCCGCCTCGGTATTCGGGGAGGACCTTGTAAAGATCGGCAACATCTTTGGCGCGGCCTACGGCGCTTTCGGCGGTGGGTTTGGCATCGGTGATGCAGCAGCTGGCACTGGAGCAGACGCCATCAACGGTATGGACCTTGCCAGCGATCAGTTCACCGCAGCAGGCACCGGTGGCGCCGGGGACTTTGGCTCGCTTGCCGAGATGGCTGGTGAATCCATGGACTCCATGGGCACGCTGGCAGACGGCGCCTACGGCGGCGAGGCTGCGCTGGAATCTTCCCAACTGGCCGGGATGGAGAGCATGGCCCCGAGCCAGACGCTTTCCCCCATGGCATCGGGCGGGCAGGACCTGCTCAACGCGCCCAACGGCCCCGAACTGGCTGCCGTGGAACAGGTTCAGGGCGTGCAGGAAGTTGCCGCTCCTACCGTCAAGGCTGAGGGTGCTGTTGCGTCACAGGCCACCAAAGCCCAGCCCGCCGCCGCCGCCAAGCCCATCGCTTCTGCCAATCAGGCTGCAGCCCCCGGCCAGCGCTCTTTCTTCGAGCGGCTGATCTACGACGAGAAGGGTAACGTCAGCCGTGGTGCATGGGGCGCGCTGGAAGGCGTAGGCAAGGGCATCAGCGCCGCGTCTGCCGCCCGGGACAAGCAAAAGCAGATCGACTCCGAGATGGCCGAGCAGCGCCGCCGCATGGGCATGAGCACCGGCCTGACCGTCACCCGATAACCGAAGGACCGCGATGAACCCGATCTTCGAGGACAAGCCCGAGCAGCAACCCGCCGCGCCTGGCCGCACCAACGCCAGCCCCAAGGCTCAACCCGCAAGCCCCGAGCAGCAGGCCCAGTTTGACCTCTTGCTGGGCCGCGCCCGGCAGGTCATGGGCGAGGCCGCCGACGAATGGCTGGCAACCCTGCAAGCCGACCCGGTAGAAGGTGCGATCACGCTGGGCACGCAGACCGTGCGCCAAATGGTCCAGATGAGCGAGCAGGCCGGGCAACCCGTTGCCCCCGTGGTGCTGATGCACGTCGGCATTCAGATCTGCAAGGACGTGGCCGCCGTGGCAAACGAGGCCGGGCTGGTGAAGGACGAGAACCTGCCGTCCTACCTGCAGGACACCTTGCAGGGCTCGATTGCCGCCTACCTGGAGATGGACGCCGAGGACGGTTTGCTGTCCCAAGACGACAGAGCCCGCGCCCAGCAGATGTTGGGGCAGCAGCCGGCACAACCTGCCAACGTGATGGACAAGATCGGAGGCCCTGCATGAGTTTCTTTGGACACCTCCTGGGCGGCACTGTCGAAGGGGTGGGCCGTGGTGGCGCTGCCGAAGCTGAGTACCGCGACAGGATCGACGCGCAGCAAATGCTTGCCCGCGAGCGCGATGCCGAGCGCCGCGCGCTGCAAGAAGACCGACTGGCTCAACAGCGTGACCTTGCACAGATGCGGCTGGACGCCAAGGGCGCGAGCCGGGGCTCTGGCGCTGGAGGTGGCGCCTTCACTCTGTTCGACTTGGCCGAGAGCGCCAAGACGCCCGAACAGCAGCGCCTGCTGGTGGAATCCGTGCGCGCCGAAGAGGGCGACGACGCGGCGAACGTGATCTCCCGCATCTTCGGCGCCAACCCGGGCGCCAGGATGGCCGATCCGGTGAGCGAAAGCGTCACGGGCTACACCGATGCGACTGGCGGCATGGAGACAGCAGTTCCCGCCCGGGTGCAAGTCGGCGGCATGTCGGCAGATGCCGCCAAGCGAGGGAACATCGCCATCCAGCGCATCCTGGCGCGAGCCCGCGGCAAGGTGGACGACTACGAAAAAGGCACCGGGCAGGGTATCGTCAACGACGCGGTGCGGGGTGCCACCAGTGATGGTGACCTGCGTAAAGCCGGCGCGACGGCGATGGCCGTCGAAGGCAAGCCGCGCGTTGCGGTGCAGGGCAATCAGCTGGTCGATACCGCCGGGGTGGCTGGTGTAAAGCAGACCGACCTCGGCAACGCGATGGCAGCCGACGAGCGGGCCAGCGCAGCCAAGAACAGCGCATCTGCGCGCGATGGCGGACGGGAGATAAAGACCAAGGAATTCCAGGCCCTGCAGCAGGAGCGCATCTCAATCGACTCAGACCTCAAGCGGGCCGAGGATACCTTGAAGGCCCTGCGCAAGGAGCGCCCGGCGGGCATGACCAAGGAGCAGCACAAAGCCGAGATCGACAAGATGACCGCCAAGATCGACCGATGGGAAGCGGACAAGGCCACGGTGCAGGCCCGCATCCGTGACTACACCACCGCCGAGGGTGAGCGCGGGCGCGGCAACAAGCCGCCGCCTGCAGGAACCACCGGGCGCAAGGTAGGCGAGAAGCAAGTCGTGCAATCCGGGCCGAACAAGGGCAAAACCGCTGTCTGGGACGGCAAGGGCTGGAAACTGCAATGAGCCAGTATCTGAGCGACGAAGAGGTTTTTGGCGGCGGCGGTTACCTCAGTGATGCTGAGGTGCTGGGCCTTGATTCAACAGCCGGTGCTGGCCGTGGCAGCGTCAACCCGTCCGCTGTCGTACCCCGCGCGGAACCGACCTATGGCCGCACCGCCATGGACCCCCGGCGCATGGACATCGGACCTGGGCCCGACCTGCCGATGGACGACCTGGCGCCGCAGCCTTCGATGCCGACCGGTCAGCCCACATTCAATGCCAACCCCATGCGCTCAGGCTCCGTGCTGGAGAACGAGCCCGAGGCGGTGTTTGACCGTGGCGCAGCCCTGCGCGATTCCCTGCGCGCCCGGGCAAATCCTCAACCGGCGACTTCCCGCGGGCCGGTGCGCGAGCTCAGGCCGTCCATGCCGATCGAGGACCGCAGCCTGCCGCGCGCCGCCGGTGATACAGCGCTGGGTCTGTATTCCGGGGCAATGGGCCTTGCCAAAGGTGTCGCCGACAACGTGAACGCCGGCGCCAACCCGGTCAGCAGTTTTATCGAAACCGCCCAAGCCGGGGCCCGCCGCCTGATGTCGCCCGAATTGCGCGACCAGCAGATCAAACGCGAGGCCCGCATCCTGACGGCCCAACGCAGTCAGGGGGAACTGGCCGGCGCCCGTGCGGCCTGGCAGTCCCTGTTTGACCTGCCAGCCGCCGGCTTGGACACGCTGGCGCAAGGTGCTGGCTCCCTTATCCCGACCATTGCGCTGGGCGTCGGTGGCGCATCGCCTGCTGTGCTGGCCGCTGTCAACGCTGGATCTGTGGCAGGGGAAGGGGCAGAGCGCACGGCGCGCAAGCTGCGCGAACTGCCCCCGACCGTCTGGGCTGAGGATGCCGCCTACCAACACCTGACCACGCAAGCCGGGGCAAGCCATGCCGAAGCTGTGGCCATTCTCGCGCCGATGCGTGCCGTGCCGGCCCAAGTCGCCGGTGCCGTGGCAGGCGCCATCTCCGGCCGGGTTGGCGTGGAAGGCGTCCTGACCGGGCAAACTGTGGCTGGCACCGCCCGCGCGCGCGCTGGCCGCGCCGCTGGCGAGTTGGGCACCGAGCAGTTGGAAACCGTCATTCCGGGCGCCGTGGCCAATGCCCAGATCGGCGCCGTCGATGGCAAAACCAGCTGGTTTGAAGGCCTGGGCCGGGACGTGGTTGATACCGCAGTCGGCACGGTTCCTGGCGCTGCACTCGCTGCCAGCGGCCCCAACCCCAAGCAGCCGAAGGACGAGGCGGCCCGCGCGCTGGCCGACATGCTCAATGGCGCTGGGTTCAACCCGCTGCCCGACACCATCGGCGCCAGCCTCAACCCGAACCTGACCGCGCAGCCCATCGCCCCGCGCGTGCAGGACATGCCGACCGTCCCTGTGGTGCCAAGCATCACGCGAGCCCTCGCCGAAACACCCGATGCCTCCAGCAATTCAGGTGCAGCCGACCGGGTAGCCAACATCCTCGGAGTCAACCCTGATGCCCCAGCCCCTATTCAGAATGCCCCCAATGGACAGGCCGCTGCTGGAATTCCCGCCGGACTTGATGCCGCTGGTGGAGCAGGGAATCCTGACGCCAGCACGAGCATTCCTGCTGGAAATGGACAGGGAACAGTGGGACCTGCCATGGGCGCCGGGCAACCTGGCAGCGCACCAGCTGGTGATCCTGCACCACTGGCGGCCCAGCCAGCCGCAGTAACCCAAAGCAGCGCCGCCCAACTGGAAGCCAGAATCGTTCAAGCCTTGGCGGCCACCCCCCGCGCCACCCGGCAGGATGCTGCAGGCCGCACCAGCGATGCACAGCCTGCTATCAATCCAGGGGCGGTGGGCGAAATGGACCCCGCCCAAGTGGTTGCCCCGATCGTTCCCGAAGCCAAGCAGCCCGCCACCAAGGGCGATGTGGCCGCTGTCGTGGACAAGGCCGTCACCGCCATTGTCGGGCGCGACAGCGTGCCCATCAACGAAGGCGGAAAGCCATTCAAGACCCGCGCAGCCGCAGCCACACAAAGGGCGCTGCAGCCGTCCATGCGCGTAGTGCGGGTTGACGGCGGATTTGCCCTGGCCCCCAAGACCGAGAAACAACTGGCCGCCGAGGAAGCAGCCTCCAGGCGCCTGCGCAACCCGCAGACCAGCCCCAAGGGGGAGCCCATCCCTGCGCACGCATTCATTGCGGCAGAGGGTGGACTGCGCCGGCAGGAGATGGCCGGGGCCGGGTTTGACGTGAACCCGAAAGTGGGAAACCGCAGTTTGTTCGCTGGGCAGGGCAAAGGGCTGACCATAGAGCAGGCCACCCAGGCGCTGATTCAAGAAGGCTACCTGGCCGAAGGTGCAAGCCACAGCCAAGCCTTTGACCTCATCCGAAAAAGCGTGACAAACCCGCAGTACACCCCGGATGGCTGGGAACGAATTGCCGAGGCTGAGCAAGAAGCCCGCCGCCTGGCCGCCCAGGACGCCCTGCGCGAGGACGTGCAGGACGTGGCTGAAGAAATCCAGGAATTGACCGACGACGAACTGGAGTTTCTGGACGAGAACGACGACAATATTCTTGACGTCTTCGGTTCTGGCGTGCCCATGACGGAAGAGGATGCAGACCGCATTTTTGGAGCCTATGTTGATGAAACCGAAGCACAGCCCCGAACTGGTGAAAGTGGGCCGCAAGCTGGCCAAGATGCCGCCGGAAGTACGCCGCCGGGTGATCGACCGCGAGATCGTGCGGCGCAGCGAGAAGAAGGCGGCGACGAAGGCCTGACCGCCCCCACCCAGCAGGACGTACTCGCCCAGCAAGACCGCCGCGAGCAAGCCGAAGACCTCGACCAGCGCGAGCAGATCCAGCGCGAAGCCAGCGGGTTCCAGCTGCAGGCCCAGGCACCAGAGCAGCGCAAGGACAACACCGGGGATATGTTCGGTGGGCCGACGGTGGACGACTTCCAGAAGTCGATGGAGCGCAGCCGCAAGCCAGGCGCTGCACCGGAAGGGCCGGACCTGTTTGGCGCAGAGCCCGCCGCCGCGCCCGCAGCACCGGCCAAGGCCATCGAGGATGCCGGCGAGAAGATCGGCGGCGCGCGCAAAGACCGATGGCGGGAGCGAGGGCTCGACCTCGAAGACCTGGAAGGGATGTCCGAATCCGAAGGCGCCGAGCTGGCCACCAAGGCCAACGTCTGGAAACCGGACTACGAGGCCATGGCCGAAGCCGCTGAGCCCGTCACCGCCGCGATGGTCAAGACGGTGTACGACCAGCTCGCCGCGCAGCCGAAGAAGAACACCCCCGCCGGGCGCCGCAACTACGTCACCATGATGCAGGCCGTACGCAAGGCGTACAGCGAGGCAAAGACCCCCGAGGACGTGAAGCAGGCCGGAGCCAAACTCAAGGCCGACATTGGCCTGTATTCCACTGACGACACCGTGAAGACCAAGGCCCGCGAGGTGCTGTTTTCCGTGTACAAGGGCCGCAGCGACCCGTTCGTACTGGGCTACAACGAACTGTCCAAGGCCAAGAAGATGGTGGAGGACGGTTTCCCGGCAAAGGGCGAGCCCTGGAAGAAGCGCCTGTATGTGCGCGCGCAGACCGGCCGAGGCCTGACGCCGCGCGGGCTTGAGGTCGTAACCAGCGAATCCGCTTCGCTGGGCACGCCGCTGACGCCCGAGCAGATCGCCGCAGGGTACTTCCGCATCAGCACCAAGGACGGCCGTGCCGTCGGGTACGCGCCCACCAAGGAAGACGCCGAAGCCACGGCCAAGACCATCTACGAGCGCGACCTGAAAAAGGGCGCAGCCGACAAGCCGGAGCCGCTACGCCCCAACCTTGACCGGCTGGAGCGCGAGAAACTCCCCAAGCGTATTGACCGGGACGTGACAGCTGATGACTTCGTGAAGGACTTTGGCTTCAGGGGCGTGGAGTTCGGCAACTGGGCCGCGCAGGACGAGCGCCAGCGCATCATCAACATGGCCTACGACGGCCTCATGGACCTGGCCGAGATCATGGGCGTGCCGCCGAAGGCGATGAGCTTGAACGGCACGCTGGGCATGGCCTTCGGCGCGCGCGGGGGCGGCCGGTTCGCGGCCCACTACGAGCCGGGCAAGTTGGTCATCAACATGACCAAGATCAACGGCGGCGGCAGCATGGCGCATGAATGGGCGCACGCGCTGGACCATTACTTCGGCGAGCTGAACCAGAAGGACGCGTACACCACCAGGGCGCGCGGCGCTTCCGGCTGGTATGACGAGCAGCAGTACCGGGGCGCGCCCATGAACCGCATGGAGAAGGACGCCGAAGGCAAGTGGGTGAACGTGTCGAAGCTGCGCCTGGACAACATGCGCCCGGAAATGGCCCAGGCGTTCGACAACCTGATGTCGGCCCTGTTCAGCGGCCAGGAGACCAAGGCCCAGGCGGTGCGCAGTGAGGAACTGGCCATCGAGCGATACCAGGCGCTGGCCGACAAGGAAACCGACCCGCAGATGAAGGCCGCTTACCAGCGCGGTGTTGAGGCCCGCCAGAAGGGCCTGGAAGAACTGCGCAAAGACCCTGACGACAAGACCTATCCGAAGGGCCGGTCGATGTACGCAGGTGAAGCGCAGAAGCTGGTGGGCAAGTCAGCCACCGGCTACTGGACCCGGCCCACGGAAATGTTCGCCCGAGCGTTTGAAAGCTGGGTGTTCGACAAGGTGGCGGCAATGGGCGCGCGCTCCGACTACCTGGTGCACGGTGTTGAAGAAGACCGCTTCGCTGGTGGTGACTACAAGGGCAACCCGTACCCCACCGGCACCGAGCGCGCCAGCATCAATGCCGCATTCGACAAGCTGGCTGCCACCATCCAGACCAAGGAGGGTGATGACGGCAAGGTGGTGATGTTCAGCCGCCGCAACGACACGCCGGTCACGATGCCGCCGGTCGTCATCGGCAGCACGCTGGGTTCTGCCACCAGCCACCCCGACTATCCCGCAGCGAAGACGGGTGACGTGGAGGCCGCCGCACGCCTGGCCAAAGCCACCGTGACCCCGGGCCTTGTCGCGCGCACGAAGGAACTGCTGGCCGGCCGCAAGCCTGTCGTGATTCCCGTCGCTGGCATTGAGTCCGGCGGCATCAACATGATCCCGCAGGCCGCTGGCACGGCGCTGGCCAAGCAGCTGGGCCTGACTGTGGACGGCGGCATCGTGCAGGTCATGCGCGCCGAGCGTACGAAACTGCAGGGGCTGGACCGCGTGTTCCGCCAGCCCGAGTTCGACGGCCCCGTGGTGGCCGGCCAGCAATACCTGCTGGTGGACGACACGCTGACCCAGGGCGGCACCCTGACGGCGCTGGCAAGCCACATCCGCCAAGGTGGCGGCCAGGTGGTGGGGGCTGTTGCGTTGACTGGCAAGCAGTACAGCGCGACAATGCAGCCTTCGCGCGAAACCCTCACCAAACTACGGACCAAACATGGCAGCATCGAAACCGAATTCCGAGCCGCAACCGGCTACGGCTTCGACGCGCTCACCGAGTCCGAAGCTCGATACCTTGCCGCCTATGAGCCGGCTCAATCCGTCCGAGATCGCATCGCTGCGGAGCTCGAACAACGACGCTCTGAAGAAGCTGGACAAGCTGCTGGCCTGAGCCGGGCTGACGCCCAAACCGCTGTTGACGCCCTCAAGGCCGCCGGCCTGCGCAAGCTGGTGCTGGCGGACACGATCGAGCAGCTGCCGGACACCGGCAAGAAGAAGATCAAGTCCGAAGACGCCCAGGGTGTGCGCGGCATGTACGACCCCGCCACAGACACCGCCTACCTGGTGCGCAGCAACATCGCCAGCCGCGACGAAGCCATGTTCGTGGGCCTGCATGAGGCATTCCACCGCGGCCTTCGCAAAACCTTCGGCGCCGACATCGAACCCGTGCTGGACCTGCTTTACGAAGGCAACGCGAGTGTTCGCCTCAATGCCGATGCGTTCATGCGCACCCATCCCACCGTCGACCGGTACGAGGCCATCGAGGAGATCCTGGCCGACCGCGCCGGGCGAGGCCAAACCGGTGACATCAACGGCTGGGCCAAGCTGCTGGCGTTCCTGCGCGATGCGCTGGGCAAGATCGCCAAGGCCATGGGCGTCAAGGTAGAGTTCACCGACGCGCAGATTACCGACCTGGTGGCGGGCGTGCGCCGGGCGGGGATGCAGGACGAGGTGCATGTGGAGTCTGGCGCTCCGGTATCCCGCAGCCGACCGAAGGCCACCATCACTTTCGCCACGCCGATCACCGGCCCATCGGGCAAAAAGCTGACCGCCTACACGTGGCAGTGGAAGCCCATGGAGTATGTCGATCGCACTGGCGAGGATCGCGTGGCGCGTATCTCAGATTGGGACAAGTCGGAGACAAACGCCGAGACCGGCCGCGATGTGGTGCACCAGTTCGTGGTTGATGGACAAGTCGTGTCGCTGGAAACCGCTGCGAAGTTGTTGGGCTACGACAAGGCTCCGGCCGAAATGAAGGCGACGGCATCGGCGGTGAAGACGCTGGCCCGCCTGCGGATGCAGCAAGCCGAAGTAACCAGTGCGCTGGAAGCCTTTGACGCTGATCGTGCCGAGGTGCAGAAACTGGACCGTCCCGAAATCACCGGCCCCGATGACAAGAGTTGGTACCACATGGGGGACGCCCGCGTGCGGCAGGCTGAGCCAGGGCAGATGCGTGACGAGCGCCGTCGGGTGCTGGTGGAAAACTGGCAGAGCAACCGATTGGGTGATCGCGGCTGGAGGGGTGGAGACATAGCTGGCGAAAGCCTACGCCGTCAGCAGCAGGACCTGCAAGACCGCATTGCACGTGCAGAAAAGAAGGTGGGCGTGGCAAATGTCAGTGGGGAGCGCAACCGTGGCACCTTTGACCCCAAGGACCCCGACATCAGGTTCAGCCGGACGCAACCCACCGCCACTCCTGCCAAGAACGCAGCCCGCTCCATCTGGTTCGATGAGACCGGGCGCCTCCAGTTCGCCCCCGGCGCTGCCGTGAACCGCTGGCTGGCAGACGGCATTGTCGGCAAGGCCCTGTCCCGCGCCTACCTGCGTACCGCATCCCCTGCAATGCGCAAGCAGTTGCGCGCCATGAAACTGACCGTCCAGGCCGCTCAGGACAAGGCCGTGGAAGTCGCCAAGGCGGCGCAGGAAATGCACCCGGACGAGCGGGCCATGGTCTCGGACGTGATCGAACAGGAACTCGCCGCCGGCACCACGCCGCCTGCCGAAGTGCTGCGCATGGCCTCCGTGATGAACACCGCCATGGCCGAACAGACGCAGGAACTGATCGACCTGGGCATGCTGACCGCGGAATCCGCCGCGCGCTGGAATGGCAAGTACCTGCCGCGCTACTACGGCAAGAGCCTGGGCAAGACGGTAGAAGCCGCCTGGGAAAAGGCTGTGCGCACGCTGACCCGCAAACCATCGGCCCTGACGGGTATCAAGGGCAAGCACCTCAAAGGCCGCGGCCTGTACGCTACCGCCTTCGCCAACGAGGTGCAGGACTGGCTGGACCTGGGCTACGAAATCCGCGATGCCGACCTCGACCCCGCCGTCAAGACCGCCGCCGACGTAGCCGCCCTGGTCAAGAGCCGCAAGCTCAAGGCGCGCGACGGTGTGCAGGTCTGGCGCGACTTCACCCGCGATGAGCGGGACAACATGGGCGAGATCCGCGATGCAGCGCTTCGCTTCACCCTGGGCTACATGGAGACCCAGCGCGACATCGCCCTGGGCCGGATGTTCGAGGCCATGGCCGCCGACCCGGAGTTGTCTTCCAAGACCGAGACCGAGCAGCACACCCATCGCGTCCCGGACGGCACACGGGAGGGCTCCGGTGCCAAGCGGTACGGCAAGTTGTCCGGCCGGTACATCAGCCGCGACGACTTCAGCCAGTTGGAGAACGCCACCGGCGTCGATAGCGAGGTGTTCAAGGCGTACAAGGATGCACTGGCCGTCTGGAAAGAAGGGAAGACGGTGGCCAACCCTGTCGCTCACTTCAACAACGTCGTGTCGAACATGACCATGGCGCACTTCGCCGGGGTCAGCTACTGGGAACAGCACAAGTACATCGGGGCCCTGTACGACTTCGCCACTGGATCCCCGAAGGTCAAGGAGGCGCGTGAGGCCGGGCTGTTTCTGGGCACGGTTTCCGACGAGGAACTGCGCGGCATGCTGCCCGAGGAACTGCGCAAATTGGTGGTCAAGACCGAGAGCTACGGCCGCAAGCTGGGGCGCTCAACCATCAGCGTGATGATGCTGGGCCTGCGCAGCCCGCTGAACAAAGCGTACAAAGCCGAAGACCTGTTCTACCGCTACCTGATCTGGAAAGACGCCACCAACCGCGGCATGGACGCCGAGGACGCTGTGGACTATGCCCAGCGCTTCATTTTCGACTACAGCGACCTGCCGAAGACGGCGCGCTGGATTCGGGATGCGGCGATTCCGTTTTTCAGCTACACGTACAAATTTGTCCCGGCCTTCGTGTCAACCGCCCTGACGCACCCCACGCGCCTGGCAGCACCGGCCGCTGTGCTCTGGGGCCTGCAGGCGATGGCCTATGCGATGCTGGCATCTGGCGACGAGGACGACGACGAGGGCGTGCTCAAGGCTGTATGGCAATCCGTCACCGATCCAGCCCGCCGCGAGAAGGCTATCGCACTGGCCAAGGAAGAAGGCAAGAACCTGCCCGAGTGGATGAAGGGCAAGACCGCGCTGGGCACGCCGCGCGCCATTCGCCTGCAAAACGACAAGGACACAGGCCTGCCGACTTTCATCGATGTGGCGCGCGTGGTCCCTGGCGGCGACATTTTCGATGTCAATGCCAATGCCGGCGGGATGCCATTCTTGCAGTGGATGACCCCGAACAATCCGCTGCTGACTTCCTTTGGGGCGATGTTCCTGAACCGCGACGCATTCACTGGACGCGACATCGTGGACAAGGGCATCGACACCGACGGCGAGGCCGCGAGCAAGCGCGGGGCCTGGATGTGGAAGCAGTTCACCCCGGCCATCACAGCAGGCAGCTACCACTGGGAGCGGATGATGCAGGCCGCTGCAACCGCCAACGGCGGGGAATTGCCAGCGTGGGTGCCAGACCTGCTGGGCGGTGACTCCACCGGTGTGGGCAAGGATGGCGTGGCCGTCACGCCGGGCCGCGCGGCGCTCAACACCATCGGCATCAAGATCCGTCCGATGGACCTGGACCGCAGCGAAGCCATCGAGGAAAGCCAGAAGCAGCGGTTGATCCGCGAGATAGACGCCCGTGTGCGTAGCCTGCAACGCCAGCACAGGAATGGCGCCATCAGCGACCGTGCGCTGGATGCTGAGCGGGACCTGGCCGCGGAGAAGAAAGACCGCCTGCGCGACGGCAAGGACGTTGACGGCAACGCGATCGACTGAAAGAGAAACGGCTCCCGAAGGAGCCGCTTCCGCCGTCTGCATGTGCCCCGCCAGTGTGCACCCATTGGAGGCGTTCGAGGTCTTCGCCGGCACTGTGGTCCGTTCGCGCGCTTTACCCCTCATCAGGGAGGTGGAGGGACTTCGACCCGTACCCCTAGCCTCCGGCGAATCGCCGGCATTCTGGTGCTTTGAACTACCACTGTAGGCGCGCGACGCTCAGCAAGGCCATTGTGCCACCGACCAGGCCGCGCCCTACTGCCCCAGATAGACCTCTCGCGTGGGGCAAGTGAAGGCGGCTGACTTGAGCGTCGTATCGCGCCACACGAAGCAGGTCTGCCGCTCCTTGATTCCGTCCCGTGCCAGCGGGATGTCCAGCACCAGCAACTGACCGCCATCAAGGTCATGCCGAAGAATGGCGGGCGGCTGCGCGGCAAACGCCTGCGCCTTGGCGTCCCGCTCAACCCGTAGTTGCTGACGCGCGGCATCTCCGGCCCTGTCATCACAGGCCGCCAGCAACACCACCACCAGGGCAAGAGCACGCATCGGCGCAGTGTACACGCGGCACATCCACAAGGGCGGGCCTGTTCGGGCCCCGAGCCTAGCTCGACGGCATATATGCCACGCGTGGCGCAAGAGGGGAAGGTTTTTACCTTCGGTTCTAGGCAATGTTGCCGGCTCCGCCTCTGCGCCAAAAGCGCATGCCGTACACCTGATGACCACCTCTACGGAGAACCTGACCGACGAAGACCAGATGGCAGCCGCCCTGAGCGAGATCCGCAGCGCCCGCGCTGAAGACCCCGCCACAGCAGCCACCTCTGACGCGACCCAATCTGCCGCCGCACCGGCCGCAGCTGACGCCGCTACGACGAAGGACAAGACGGTCACCGCCGACGACAAGAAGCCCGAGGCCACCCCTGCCGCCGACAAGGCCGCCGAGGAAACCCCGGAGCAACGGCTGGCAAAAGCCCAGGCCGAACTTCACCGTGTGACGAGCGAGATTGGCCGGGTCAACGCCCTGAACCAAAAAGCCGCGCGCCTGGAACGTGAGAAAGCCGACCTTCAGCTGCAGTTGCAGGAGGCAAAAACGCCCCCGAAGACCGCTGAAGAAGCAAAGGACCGTTTCGCAGACCTGGCCGAGCAGGTGAAGGAATTTCCCGAACTCACGCGCATCCTGAAGGTTGTCGGGGATGCGCTCACCGAAGTTGAAGGCAAGGTCCATTCGACCGCCAAAGCCGCCGCCCAGGAGGTTGTCGAGCCCCTGAAGCCGCTGGCTGACGAGCGACAGGACCGGATCACCCAGGAGCAAGCCGCCGCTGAACAAGCCGCGAGTGAAGCCCTGCTGGCCGTGTATCCGATGGACACCGTCAAGGCGGTAGTCAAGACCGACGACTTCAAGAGCTGGATCAGCAAGCAATCGAGCGCCCTGCAATTCGCCTTCCACAAAGGCCAATCCGCACTGGACGCCAAGGCTGTGCTCGACAGCTACGACGCCGACCTGCGCCGCGCTGGAAAACCTTCTATCGCGGTAACCAAAACCGAGTCGGCCGCTGGCGCCGGCGCTGAAACCACCGGCAAGGCCGGCGAACCCACGAAGAAGGACACCAGCCGCCTCGAGCGCGCTGCTGGCCTGCCGTCTCGCACCAGTTCAGCCGCCTCGCGCGGCGCACTGCCTGCCGAGGACGACTTCGACGGTTCGCTCGCGCACTTCCGGGCTCAGCGCCTGGCCAGACAGCGGGCGGCTCCCCCGCTTTAAGGAATCGAGATCATGACCGTTTACGGTGACATCACCCCCCGCACCGCGGCCTACGCCGTGGACAAGATGCTGGAGCGCGCACAGCCCCAGCTTTGCATGGCCCGCTTTGCCGTGCTCACGACCGTGCCCAAGGGCAAGACCAAGGTGGTCAAGTGGGCGCGCTACGGCCGCCTGGCTGCCAGCACGACCCCGCTGGCCGAAGGTGTGACGCCCGCCGGCTCCACCATCCTGCGCACGGACGTGACCGGCACGCTGGACCAGTACGGCCAGTGGGTTGGCCTGACCGACGTGATCATGGACACGCACGAAGACCCGGTGCTGACCGAGTACAGCGAATCCATGGGCGAGACCGCTGGCCAGTCGCAGGAGCTGATCGTCTACAACGCGATCAAGGCCGGCACGAACGTCAGCTACGCCAACGGCACGTCCCGCGGCGGCATCACCTCGGTGCTGAATTCGACGCAGACCCGCAAGGCCATCCGCTCGCTCAAGCAGCAGGACACCAAGCCCCTGACCATGATGCTGTCGGCCTCCGACGGCGTGGGCACGGCGCCGATCCCGCCTTGCTTCGTGTGCTTCGTGCACCCGAACGTCGAGATGGACCTGCAGAACACGTCGAACTTCGCCACGGGCTACACCCGTGTGCAGAACTACGGCACGTTCAAGCCGCTGTCGGACGCTGAGATCGGCTCGTTCGAGAACATCCGCTTCATGGCCTCGACCCTGTACACGCCGTTTGCCAACGCCGGCGGCGCGCTGGGCTCGAACCTGGGCGGCACCGCCACCGACGTGTATGCGTCCATCGTTGTCGGCAAGAACGCCTACGGCACGGTGAACCTGGCGGGCTCTGGCAACGGCCTGATGCCCATCGTGTTCAACCCGAAGGTGTCTGACTCCGACAAACTCGGCCAACGCGGGCACGTTGCCTACAAGATGTGGGCCCTGGCCGTCATCTTGAATGACGCTTTCATGATCCGCATGGAGCACGCCGTCACGGCGTAACAGCGAGGGGGCCGCAGCGCCCCCTCTGCCCATCCCCCCCCCATTCACGGCACTTCTCTTAAGGAATCATCATGCCGACCAATACCAGCACCGTCACCCAGTCCGAAGGCGTATCCAACCGCGCTGTCGGGCACTTCGTCACCACGTCGGCATCTGCCGTCGCGACCTCTTTCACCGTGGGCTTTGTGCCCCGGATCGTGCGCCTGCACAACATCACCGACCGCATCAGCGACGAGTGGTTCAAGGGTATCGACGAGAGCGCGATCTACGCCGCCCTCAACGGCATCCTGGCCAAGCTCGATTCCGACGGTGGTGTGACGCCTACCGACTTCGCGGCGACCTGCGCCCCGGCCGGCGCCTCCCTGGCGCAACTGGAGACTTCGCTTGAGCTGCTGACCGCCAAGCTGGACGCATCGGCCGGCGTGACGGACACCAACTACGCGGCCCTGTGGAACATCCCCAGCGGCACCTCGCCGACGGCCGCGCTGCTGAAGGCGTCCATCAACGGCATCAACGCCAAACTGGACGCTGACGCCGGTGTCACCGATACCGACTACGCCGCGACCTGGAACGTGGTGGCCGTGTCCCTGCACACGGTGGCCAACGGCACCCGCACCTTCGACAAAACCAACGGCATCGTTGTCGGCGACGACGGCACGTTCACCCTGACCGCCACCACGATGGTGGCGTCCAAGGTGTTCAGTTGGGAAGCGCTGGGCTGATCGAGGGCCCAAGACATGGGCGGGTCGTAACAGGCCCGCCCAATTTTTCAACCACAGGAGCAACCATGGCAAAGAACAGCACCGCACCCATCGACATGCCCGTCACCAACAGGAACAGCGGCGTCACGGGTGACGGCGACACGGCGGATATGAAGGTCAACGTCCAGCAACACGAGTTTGGCGGCAAGACCTGCGAGATCAAACTGTACAAGTCCGCCGACCCCAAGCTCAAGGAGCAGTTCTTCGGCATCAACAACTACCAGATCACCATCCAGTTCGACAAGTGGGTGCGCGTGCCTGTCGAGATGGCCGATCACATCGAGTCCCTGATCGAGACCGTGCGCGAGCCGGACCCGGAAAAGCCGGACGACGAGGACGCCTACATCTTCGCCGACAAGCAGCGGTTCCCCCTGCAGCGCCGCGACATCTGACGCTCAGACAGGAGCCCGGTGTGAACCTGCTTCAGTTGACTCAGGTGGTCAAGCGCGAATCCGGGTTGACCGGCGGCGGGCCCACGTCATTCGCAACAGCGACGGGGGATGACCTTCGCCTGTTTTACTGGGTCTCCTGGGCCTGGCGCGACATCGAGCTGATGCACGAGACATGGTTGTGGCGCCGCGGCGAGGCGACAGCTACAACATCCGGCTCACGCACCCTGTCGCCAACCGCTGACTTTGGCCTTGCAGACTTCGCCCGCTGGATGCAGCCTGATGACATCTACCGTCCGACCTGTTACCGGGTCAGCGACGGCGTGGCTTCTGAACGTGAGCTGTACTGGCTGGAATACAACGCTTTTCGCAAGGCGTTCGAGATTGGCAGCCATACGGCCGGCGGCCTTCAATCCTGGGCCAGCAAGCCCGACGGGTCCATGCTGGTGGGGCCCACGCCTGACGCGGCCCACGTGGTTCGGGCGCAGTACATCAAGCGCCACATGCCACTGGAGGAGCAGGCCACCCCCGATACCGCTACTCCAGGCATGCCGGTGGATTTCCACATGCTGATCGTGTGGAAGGCGCTGATGCAGTACGGCGGGTTTGATGCCGCGGCAGAAGTTTGGCAGCGCGCGGAGCGCAACTACAACAGCATGATTTCGGCCCTGCTGCAATCGCAGCTGCAGCCCATGCGCTGGGCACGGAGGCCTCTGGCGTGATTCTCAAGCCGCCCCAGATGCCGGAAACCCGAAGCCAGTATTTCCCGCTGGCCGGGGGCCTGGATGTCGAGTCAGCCCAGCAGTCCCGCCGGCCTGGATTGTTGACTGCTGGCTTCAACTACGAGGGGGCACCCGAAACCGGCTACGAGCGCGTGGGCGGTTTTGAGCGCTTCGATGGACGTGCGCGCCCGAGCGACGCCATCTTCTCCATCCTGCAGGCCGATGCTGGATTCACCGGTGTGTCTGTTGGAGATACCGTCACCGGCGCCACTTCGGCGGCGACGGCCAAAGTCATCTTGGTTCGCAGCAGCACCCAACTGGTGACAACCCGGCAGACGGGCGCATTCACCATCGGCGAAAACATCCAGACCTCGGCCATCACCCGTGGCGTCTTCACCGCGCTGGCCTCAGACGTTTCCTCCAGCGAGGACAACACCTTCACCGCATTGGCTGCGGCGGATTACCGCGCATCCATCGGGGCGGTGCCCGGCGAGGGCGCCTTGCGTGGCATTGCCTGGCTCGGCACGGTCTGCTACGCCTGGCGCAACAACGTCGGCAGCACGGCCATGGTGATTCACAAGTCCACCAGCACAGGCTGGAGTGCTGTGACCTTGTTCAAGGAGTTGGCATTCACCGCGGGAAGCGTCACGGCGACCGAGGGCTTGACCGTCACTCAGGGCGCCGTGTCAGCCACGGTCAAGCGCGTGGTGCTGGAGTCCGGCAGCTGGGGCGCCGGTACTGCGGCGGGCAGGCTGATCGTCGATGGCGTCACCGGCGGCAACTTTGCGGCCGGGGCATTCACGGCGGGTATCACAGCTACCTGTTCCGGCGCCGAAACCCAGATCACGCTTGCGCCCTCTGGCCGGCTCGACCACGTCGTCTACAACTTCACCGGCTCCACCGACACCGAGCGCATCTACGGCGCCGACGGCGTCAACAAGGGTTTCGAGTTCGACGGCACTGTCTACGTCCCGATTCGCACCGGGATGGCCACGGACACGCCCACGCACTGCTTCGTCCACAAGAATCATCTGTTCTTCAGCTTCCGAGGCTCAGCCCAGCATTCCGGCATCGGTGCCCCATACGCCTGGGTGGCCGTGCTCGGCGCCGCCGAAATCGCCACCGGGCAGGACATCGTCGGTTTCTCCGGGCTGCCGGGTGATGCCGACACATCAGCCCTGTTGATCGCCACCACCAAGCGTACGCTGGTGCTGTACGGGTCGAGCTCGTCGGACTGGAAGCTGGCCACGTTCTCAGCGTACACCGGGGCCCAGCGCTGGAGTTTGCAGAACATGGGCAGCCCGGTTTCTTTCGATGGGGCGTCCATCGACATCGTGCGCCAGTCCCAGCAGTTCGGCAACTTTGAACGCCCCCCAATTTCTGACCGCATTCGCCGATTCCTGCGCGGAAAAACCGTTACCGCATCGGTGGTGGACCGGGCCAAGCGCCGGATGCGGATGTTCTTTTCCGACGGCGATGCGGTATCCATCTCGGCCCAGGGCGAGGTGCTGGGGTTTATCCCGGTGGCCTACGGAAAGACCGTCAACGTCACATGCGAGGCCATCGTGTCCGGCATGCAGCGCAACTTCTTCGGCTCGGACGACGGTTATGTCTACGAGGCCGATGTCGGGCGCAGTTTCGACGGCGAGGAGATCGTGGCATGGGCCAAACTGGCATTCAACTTCGCCAAGAGCCCGGGCGTCAAAAAGCGTTTCCGCTGGGCCGACATTGAGGTCAAGCCGCAGTCCGCCATGACCCTGCGGGTGCAGGCTGAATACTCCCTTGGCGACATCGACATCCCGCTGACCGACGTGTATAGCAAGGCAGTTCGGGGGCAGGGCGCCCAGTGGGATGTCAGCAACTGGGACGAGAGCTACTACGACACAGCAGTCCAGGCGGCGATGCGCATCCGCATGGAGGGTGTTGGCACCAGCGTGTCGATGACCTTCTACAGCGCCAGCGACGAGGAACTGCCGCACGAGTTGCAGTCGTGCACACATTACTTCTCGCCGCGCCGCATGGACCGCGGCTAACCGGAGCATCAGATGACCAACCCTTTTTACACGCGGACCTTTGACGTGCTTCCGGGCAACCGGGTCGGCAGCCAGATGACGGAGGACCAGTTCGATCTGGTAGAGCAGGGCTTTGATGCGGTCGCCGCTTCGCTTGACATCGGGCAGGCCAGCGGCACCAGCGTCACCTCGCTGGTGGTTGGGACCGGCTCCAAAAGCCTGACGACTCAAGCCGGCCGGACGTTCTTCCCTGGTCAGTCCATCGTCATCGCGTACACGGTGACGCCGACAATCCAGATGCGCGGAACGGTCACCTCCTACAACTCGACTTCCGGCGCTCTGGTAGCGGAGATCACGGCGACCGAAGGGGCGGGGACTTACGCCGCCTGGACCGTCAGCCTCAACGCATCGAACGGTGCGTCGCTGGGGGGGAACTCATTTAGCGGACCCCAGAACGAGGCCAAGGGCGCAGACATCGTGTGCGCCGCAACCATTGACCTCAGTGTCGCAACCGGGAACCTGGTGCACGTCACCGGCAGTACCGGCCCTGTCACGGCAATAACCATCCCATCAGGCGCCGAGCGAACAGTCGTTTTTGACAGCACGCCTACCCTGACGCACAGCGCGACGCTGATCCTCCCGGGCGCCGTGAACCTTGCGATTGGCGCCGGTGACATGGCCATCTTTCGGGGCGATGGAACCGGCATCACGAGGTTGGTATCCCTCACGCGCGCAGTTGTCGATCACTGCGTTGTGGTGCACACCGGGAACGGCCACGGATCCACCAACGACAAGATCAGGCGCTACACGACGACGCAGACGAACACCGGCACGGCCATCACCTATGCGGACAGTGCCGCGAACGGGGCCAGCTTCACGATCAACCAGCCCGGGTTCTACGAGTGCTACATGCAGGACAGCGCCAGCGCGGGGAATCCGCTCTACGGCATATCCGTCAATTCCGCACAACTGACAACGGACATAAGCAGCATTACTGCCGCCTCAAGGTTCGGCCTTGCCCGAGCAGCAACAACCAACTTTGGGACGCCGCTGACCCGAGTGTTGCGGCTTGTCATTGGTGATGTGGTTCGTCCACACACCGACGGGGGGCCTGACGACACCACAGTCACGGGTTCCCTTTTCTCCATCCGCAAGGTGGGGCCATGAGCAAGTTGTTGGTGAACGCACCGAGTGGCGCGCAGGAGCTTTTGACTGTTGGCCCCGGTGGTGGCTACTTCGATTCATCCCGCGTGCTTTGGGATGAGCGCGAAGACGGACGGTTGCCGGAAATCACTTTCGGCGGCATGGTCCGCAACGGCAATGCGCTGGTGTTCTCGCAGGCGCGGATGGACGAGCACATGGCGGCCACGCGCCCGCCCGTCCCGCAATCCGTCACCCGCCGCCAGGCCAAGCAGGCGCTGGCTCTGAACAACCTGCTGCACCTGGTGCAACCGGCCATCGACGCCATTACCGACGAAACCCAGCGCACGTTGATGCAGATCGAGTGGGCCGACTCGCAGGAATTCCACCGCAACCGCCCAGCCCTGATCGGGCTGGCCACGGCGCTGGGCCTGACTTCGGAGCAGCTGGATTCTCTGTTTGTACAGGCGGCGGCGCTGTGACCCGCGGCGCAATCTTCAAACTCCACGGCCTTGCGGTTCTGGGCTGCGCCTTGCTGCTGCTGGACTGCATCGTCAACCTGCTGTTGTCCATCGTCTTGCTGGTGTGGGGCCTATGCACTGGGCAAGAGGGAGCGCCGGCATCAGCCTACGAAACCCTGAGCGCCAGGGCAGGGCGCGGGATGCTCAATCGCAAATTGGCATCCCGGATCTGCGGCTGGGTCATTGATCGCGTGTTCGCCTTGTGGCAGGGGCCCGTCGCCGAACTACCCGGTGGCCGCACGTTCACGCATCCGAGCCACTGCGTTCGAGCGTTCATCAAGACCCGCGATTTGGCCTATCTGCCAGCCGACTACCACGGCCCACTGCCCCCCTCGCTTGAGGCTTGCTACACACCCCGCGATTCGTCGCGCTCAACTTGACCTGACGAAAGGCCACACCGTGACCGAACCGCACGAGCGAAAGCGACTCACTTTCGACCCGACGATCAACGCCGGGCACATCCTGACCTTCATCAGCATGGTGGTGGCTGTCATGGTCAGCTATTCGCTACTGGACAAGCGGGTGGGGGTGTTGGAGGAACGCAGCAACACAGCCATCTCTCAGGCCGCCGACCGGCAGACTGAGCAGAAAGAAAGCCTGCGCGAAATCAAGTCAGACATCAAGGACCTGCAGCGCAGCGTCAATGAAATCAGCCGCGCCGTGGCTGGAAAACGACCGTAGGAGGTCATCATGAAAACCCTGTCCATCATCCTGGCCATCGCCATCACGACAGCACCCCCGGCGCTTGAGCCCGCTGCGATGCACCTTGAGCCCGGGCAGGCCGTCCAGTGCAAGGCGGAAGGCGGGTGTGTGGTGTTCAATATTCCCGGGCTTGAGCAGGCGCTGAACGAGGCGCATGCCGCTGGGGCGCGCGAGAAGTGCGGGAGGGCGATCTGATGCTGGCTATCCTTTCCGCGATTCTGGGCTTCGCGGGCCCGTTCATCCCCGAGGTCATCAAGCTGTTCCGCCAGAAGGCTGACAACGCCCACGAGCTGGCCGTCCTGCAGATGCAGGCCCAGCTGGCCGAAAAGCAGCACCTGTACCGCATGGAGGAAATCAGCAGCCAGGCCGACATTGCCGAAATGCAGACCCTGCGCCAGCCGCAGCAGAGCTTCGGCGTGCAGATCTTGGACGCGGCCGCGCACTGGCCCAAGATGGTGATCCTGCCGGTGTTCTACCTGTTCGCCGTCCTGGACTTCATCAACGGCATCATCCGCCCGGGTGTCACGTCCTGCATGGTGGGCTTCTACCTGGCTTTCAAGTGGAGCCAGTACGAGCTGGCCAAGGTCCGCATGGGCGACTATGCGCAGGCCGTGCAGGCGATCTGGTCTGACAATGACTTTGCCGTCCTGATGCTGTGCCTGGGCTACTACTTCGGGCACCGGACCATGAAGGCGGTGTTTGGCGGCAGCACCAACACAAGCAAGGCTGGGGGGTAACGTGGGCCTGGCGCTTCGGCTCAGCACCACGCTGGCCGGGTGGGCGGCTGCGGCTAATGAGCCGTTTCTGCCGCCACCGGCCGCCGTCATCCCGCTGCGGGTGTCCACGGGCGCGCGGGAGGTCAACCCCACCGGCTGCGCGCTGATCGAGTCATTCGAGGGCCGGCACAAGCGCGGAGCCGACGGCCTGATCTACCCGTATTACGACCATGTGGGCTACCCTACGCAGGGTGTCGGGCGGCTGCTGAGCCGGGACAAGTGGGCCGACCTGAGCCAGTGGGCACCCATTGATGGCGCTACCTGTGACGCCTGGCTGCGGGAGGATCTGGACAAGTTCGCCCGCGGCATCGAGCGCATGACCGGCCGCGCACGCCTGACAGACAACGAATTTGCAGCCCTTGTCAGCTGGTCATTCAATGTCGGCCTGGGCAGCGCGCAAGGCTCCACCCTGATTCGCATGCTGGTGCGCGGCGACGACCGCGGCGAAGTGGCCGATCAGCTGCTGCGGTGGAACAAGGCCGACGGCAAGGTCAGCAGGGGCCTGGCGCGGCGCCGGGCGGCTGAACGCATCCTTTTCCTCACCCCCTGAATTGCGGTTGTCTCCAGCGCCCCTGCGGCGCTTTCCCCCCTGGCCTTCGGGCTGGGGGGCTTTTGTCGTTTGTGGGGACCATCCGAAACCACGTGCTAAGTTGTTGTTTTCATTGGGGTCTAGTGGTGCATTATTGTGCTGCCTAGGAAAACGAGAAAACACCCTGTTTCTGTTAAAAATCAATGACTTACCATCGTTCAGGCGGTCTAAACCCGCGTGATATCCGCAGCCTGGACATCGGCATGCTGCGCACCTTTGACGCGCTGATGCGCGAGCGCAACGTGTCGCGCGCGGCAGCCCGGCTGTTTTTGAGCCAGCCGGCCGTCAGCGCGTCGCTGAACCGGCTGCGCGAGGCGTTTGACGACCCGCTGTTCACCCGCAATGCGCACGGCGTGACGCCCACGCCGCGCGCGCAGGCCTTGGCCGCGCAGGTGGAAAAGGTGTTGGCCGACATCGGCGCGCTGCTGGAAGCCGGCCGCGCGTTCGATCCGGTGGCGTCGGACCGGATCTTCCGCATTGCCGGCTCGGACTTCGCCAGCCGCAACATCCTGCCGGGGCTGGGCCGCACGCTGGCGCAGTGCGGCTCGGGCATCCGGCTGGTGTGGGAGCCGCCGGGCACCTGGTCGTTGCCCGAACGGCTGCACCGCGGCGACCTGGACCTGGCCGTGATCGCGCGCCTGCGCATGCCGCGCGACATGGAAACGCGCGTGCTGTATGAGGACAGCTACGTGTATGCCGTGCGCGCCGGCCACCCGCTGGCCGGCCAGGGCGTGACGCTGGACATGTTCTGCGCCGTCCCGCAGGTCTTCCTGGGCTACGGCTCGTCGATCCTGGACGACACCATCGACGAACACCTGGCGCGCGCCGGGCGCCAGCGGCTGGCGCAGATGGCCGTTACCAGCTTCGGGCAGGTGATCCATCAGCTGGTGCACAGCGATCATGCTGCCGTACTGGGCCGGCGCGTGGCGCAGGCCCATGCGGACGTGCTGCACATCCGCCCGCTGCCGTTTGAGCTGCCCACCTACCAGTCGCTGCTGTGCTGGGACGCACGCTCGGACAGCGACGCGGGCGTGCAGTGGCTCAAGGAAGAAATCGTTCGCATCATGGGCGCGGGCTGAGCCCTGGAACGCGCTGGTTTGCCAGCGATCTGGCAACGAGCGCTGGCGGCTGCAACGGCGTACAATAGAGGGCTGGCCGGACAACGGCCAGCCGTCCGGCTCCCGCGTTCCACGCAGCTGCCGGGCCCAGGACGCAAACCAGGCCCTCTGCGCGAGGTTGATGCCGCCGGGTTTGCAGGCACCGGCGGCCTGGCTGCCGGACCCTTGTTTTACCCAACCCGCGCGGCGACCACCGTGGCCGCGCCCAGCAGACCACATGGCCAAAGAAGAACTCATTGAAATGCGCGGCAAAGTGTCCGAAGTTTTGCCGGATTCACGCTTTCGCGTGACCCTGGAAAACGGGCACGAGCTGATTGCCTACACCGGCGGCAAGATGCGCAAGCACCACATCCGCATCATCGCGGGCGACAACGTGTCGCTGGAACTGTCGCCCTACGACCTGACCAAGGGCCGCATCATGTTCCGCCACATCGCCGGCCGCCCCGGTCCGGTCGGACGCTGACCGGACCGTTGTCAGCGCGTTCACGCTGCCATGACGCGCGATCCCATTGAAATCGAGACGGGGCCCCAGCCCCGCGCCAGCATCGTTCTGATGCACGGCCTGGGCGCCGACGGCAATGACTTCGTGCCGATAGCCCATGAAATGGACCTGGGCCCCGTGGGCCCGGTCCGCTTTGTCTTTCCCAACGCACCGGTCATGCCGGTGTCGCTCAATGGCGGCTATCCCATGCCCGCCTGGTACGACATCTACCCACCCCAGCCGGGCCAGCCGCGCCGTGAAGACGAGCCCGGCCTGCGCAGGTCGCAGGCGGCCATTGAAGCTTTGCTGGCACGCGAAAAGGCGCGCGGCATTCCCGCGCAGCGCATCGTGGTCGCCGGGTTTTCCCAAGGCTGTGCGATGGCGCTCATGACCGGGTTGCGCCACGCCGAACCGCTGGCCGGCATCGTGGGGTTGTCGGGCTACCTGCCGCTGGCCGGCACCACGGCCGCCGAGCGCCACCCGGCCAACCAGCGCACCCCCGTGTTCATGGCCCATGGGCAGCAAGATGAGATGGTCGTCATGAGCCGTGCGAGCGAGTCGCGCGACCTGCTGCAGTCGCTGGGCTACGGCGTGCAGTGGCACGACTACCCCATGCCGCATTCGGTGTGCATGGAAGAAATCGCGGACCTGGCACGCTGGCTGAACCAGGTGCTGGCCCCCGTGCCGGGCCTGGCCTGAGCCTCGCGCGGCAGCCCCCGCGGTTATTCCTTGTTCTTGAGCTTGCCGCGCGGCAGCACGGTGGTGACGGGTGGCGTGGGCCGGTCTGACGTGCCCGGCTTCGGTGGGGAGGTGTCCTTCTTGGGCTTTTTCACCATCTTGTTGCTGCGCTGGTCACCTTTGGCCATGGGCCTCTCCTGCTGGAGGCCGCGACATGCGGCCAAGGCCACCATGGTAAGGCCACGGCGCTGCGGCGCTCAGCGCTCCGGTTCGCAGGCGGCCGCCAGCAGGGCGCGTTGCTGTTGGGGTGTGCGCCGCTCGATCATGGCCAGCAGGCTGTCCCCGTCCAACGCGCTGAAGCCACTGTCGCTGGCAAAGTCCAGCGCTTCGGGTGTGAAGCTGGAACTGGTGGCAAAGGTGCCGTGGCGCAGCCGCTGCTGGGCGATCTCCTGCAGGAATTCGCGCAGTTCGGGCACATCCACCGGCGAGCCGGGGTGATGCATGCAACGCACGACCGTCATCGGCGTGCGCTCGCGCTGTGAGTACAGCCGCAAGTCCAGCACGCCGCCGGGTTGGCGTGGCAGTGCCTGCACTTCGGCGCCCACGGGGGCAAACAGCGCCTTGCACAGCGCCTGGAACTGGCGTTCCTGCATGTTGGCCAGCACCTCGGTGCTCCAGCGGCCGGTGCGCCAGGGCGGCACTCCCGGGCCGGGCAGCGGCTGCGGCACCGCAGGCGCGGCCTGGACAGGATCGGCGGGTGGCAGCGGGTCGGAGGCAAACCAGCGTGCCGGAAGGATGCGGCGGAAAAAGGAAACCATGGGCTGGGCGACAGGAGTGAAATTGGCCCTATTGTATTAATTCATGTGCCTGTCGTGGCACTTTTCCCGTTCAGGTGCCAGGCCGGGCCTTGTACGCGTCCAGCTCGGCCTTCAGCCGCATGATGGTGCGCCGCGCATTGATGCGCTCGGTGTCGTCGCGGATGCACATCGTCAGGCCCAGGTCTGATGGCGACACCTTCATGTACACCCAGATGCCCAGCGGGGGGTAGTACTTTTCAAACTCCACCGAGGTGCCGCGCTCGATGGCGTGCTGGCATTTCTCCAGGAATTTGCCGGCGGCGGTTTCCGGGAATTCGGTGAGCAGGCAGCGGCCCTTGAGCTCGTCGCGGTCGCGCCGCAGGATGCGCGCGGCCTCGGGGTTGGCATAGACAAAGCACCACTCGCGGTCCAGCAGGATGAAGCCATCGGTCAGGCCCTCCAGCGTGCGGGTGAAGCGTTCGGCGGTCAGCCGGGCCTCGTCGGCCACGGCGCGAAAGCGGCTCACGTCCTGGATCGCACCGCGCACATGGGTGATCGTGCCTTGCACGTCGCGCTCGGCTTCGCCCAGCGCGCGGATCCATACCTCGCGGCCCCGAGCCGTCACCAGTTGCAGTTCCAGGTCAAACGGCTCGCCCTGGCGCGCGCAGGCGTCAAAGGCTTCCATGAGCAGTTCCTGCGAGTCGGGGGTGTAGAACGACAGCGCATCCTGGCTGCTGGGTTCGTAGTCGGGCGGCACCTCGTGGATGGTCTTGACCTCGTCGGACCAGACCCACTTCATGGCGGTCAGGTCCACCGACCAGGCGCCCAGCCGGCCGGCAGCCGCTGCCATGCGCAGCAGGGCCTGGGTTTCCTTGATCTGCTGCTCGCTCATCCACGACGTGGACACGCCGTTGTGGGCGCCCAGATAGCCGCGGTAGGTGACGCCGGACGTCCAGAACGAGCCTTCGGCCGCGCCGCCGGTGCTGCTGTTGCTGCCATCGCGGCGACGCCACATGCGCCGCCATGCGGCGGCAACGCCATCGCCGATGCCGGTTGCATCTTTCATGGGGATGACATGTGCCTGGACCATGCGAGCTCCTTGCATTGCCTTGACCACCTGTTGTTGTATGCCATGGCGGACGCATAAGGCGTGCCACGGCCGGATGGACAAGCCGCACACCGCAAGGGCGTCTGCCCGCCGAACTGAATCCTTTTGGATGCGCTGGCGCCAGGGTGGGCGCCTCAAATTGAGGCGCGGGCGCCCCAAAACACGGCGGCCGCCCGAAGGCGCTCAGGCGCTCACTTCGCCGCGGGCAATGGCCGTGGTGCCGGCCAGGATGTGAAAGCCCGTGCCGGGTGCCAGATGGGGCCGTGCCAGTTCGGGGCGCAGCAGCTCGATGGCGGCGCGCTGCGTGCCCCCGGCGGCCCACCACTGCGTCACCGGCTGCGCCAGCCGCGCGGTAAAGCCGCGCCGGCCCACGATCACCGTGCAGCGCTGCTCGCCGGGCGCCAGCGGCGGCAGGCCGCCTGGCAGCGGCAACGGTGTTACGTCAGCCTGCAGGTGGGGCGTGAACGGGCTGGCCGGTGCAAATTCGTTGGGCGGCGGCGCGCTGTAGGGAATCTTGCGCGCCAGGAAGCCGATGAGCTGGCCAATGGCCGGCACCCACAGCACCAGCAGCAATGTGCCCACGTCGCGCAGGGTGGACGGGTTGGGTGCGGTGTACCGGATCACGCCGCCCAGCACAGCCAGCCCCAGCAGTACGGCCATGGCCACGCGGCGGCTGGCGGATGAAACGGTGAATGACATGGCCCGTATTGTGCGGGCCACAAACCCAAACCGATCAATGGGCGGCCGGCCGGATCTTGCCTTGCTTCACATAGCGGTCGTACTCGTCGCGCGTGATGGCGGTGGAACCGGCCGCGCCGTTGCTGGCGGTCCAGCCCAGCGTCACGCTGTCGTCGTCGCCAAGGTCAATTTCCACGGGGCCGTTGGGGATGGGCATCATCACGCCGTCGCCGGCTCTGAAGCAGACTTCTCCACGAATGGTGGCTTGCTGTGTCATGGTCAACTCCTTCTGGTTTGAAGCCCATTGGAGCGCGCTGGCGGGCGGTTGCCTGTCAGCCGCGGCCGCATGCCGGTGCGGGACCGGCGCCACAAGCTGCCCTAGGCGAACAGCAGCGCCGCGATCCCCACCAGCACCAGCAACAAGCCGCAGCGCTCGGCGCCGGTGAGCTTTTCGCGCAGCAGGCGGTGCGACACCAGGTAGCTGAACACCACCTCCACCATGCCCAGCGTGCGCACATTGGCGGCCGAGGTCATGGCAAATGCCGTGAACCAGCCCGCCGAAGCCAGCGCCCCCATGCCACCGGCCAGCACCGACACGCGCCAGGCGGCGGCCGTGGCACGCAGCGCGGCGCGTTCGCGCAGCGCCAGCCAGCCGCCCAGCACCAGCGTTTGCAGCAGCTGGGCCCACAGCACGCCCCAGGCGCCCACCAGCCAGGGCGCAATGCCCGGCATCTGCAGGGCCGCGCCGCGGTAGCCCACCGCCGACAGCGCAAACCCGGCGCCGCAGGCCAGGCCATATATGGCGGCCAGCCCCGCCCAGGAGCGCGCGCCGCCCGCCAGCGGCGTGGCCGCGCGCGGCCATGACAGCAGCACCACGCCCGCGGTGGCCAGCCCCATGGCCAGCAGCGTGACCCAGCCGGGCAGCTCGTGCAGGAACAGCGTGGCAAACACGGCCACCTGCAGCGCGTCGGTCTTGGAATAGGCCACGCCGATGACGAAGTTGCGCTGCTTCATGGCCGCCAGCAGGAAGGCGGTGGCCGCCAGCTGCCCCATGGCCCCCAGCGCCAGCCAGGCAAAGTAGCCGGCGTGAAACGGCGGCACGCTGGCAGCCGTGGCCGGCAGGGCATGCAGCGCCGCCACCCAGGCGGCGGCAAACGGCAGCCCGTACAGAAAGCGCGCCAGCGTGGCGCCCAGCGTGCCGGCCTGCGCCACCAGCGAGCGCTGCGCGGCGTTGCGCGCGGTCTGGGCCAGCGCGGCGGCCAGTACGATGGGGATCCAGGCCGAGGCGGCCAGCGCGGTGGGCGACATGGGCCCGGTTATACGCATTTCTGTCAGCAGGATGGCACGCCATCGGGCAGGGGCGCCGTCGCGGGGCGGCATGGCTGCGCGCGGCGCGCCGAATTGCGGTAAGGTCTGCGCCCTACATGGCCCACACACCAGACACCATTCTTTCCATTGCCGGGTTGTCCAAGACCTATGCCTCGGGCTTCAGCGCGCTCCGGCAGGTGGACCTGCAGATCCGCCGCGGCGAGATCTTTGCCTTGCTGGGCCCCAACGGCGCGGGCAAGACCACGCTGATCAGCATCGTCTGCGGCATCGTCAACGCCAGCACCGGCACGGTGCGGGTGGACGGCCACGACATCCAGGCCGACTACCGCGCGGCGCGCTCGCTCATCGGCCTGGTGCCCCAGGAGCTGACCACCGAGGCGTTCGAGACGGTGTGGGCCACCGTGAGCTTCAGCCGCGGCCTGTTCGGCAAGCCCGCCAACCCGGCCTACCTTGAAAAGGTGCTGCGCGACCTGTCGCTGTGGGACAAGAAGGACAACGCCATCCGCACGCTGTCTGGCGGCATGAAGCGCCGCCTGCTGATCGCCAAGGCGCTGTCGCACGAGCCGCGCCTGCTGTTCCTGGACGAACCCACGGCCGGCGTGGACGTGACGCTGAGGCAGGAGATGTGGCAGCTGGTGCGCGCGCTGCGCGACACGGGCGTGACCATCATCCTCACCACCCACTACATCGACGAAGCCGAGGAAATGGCCGACCGCATTGGCGTCATCAACCGGGGCGAAATCATCCTGGTGGAAGACAAGGCCGAGCTGATGCGCAAGCTGGGCAAGAAGCAGCTCACGCTGCAGCTGGCGCAGCCGCTGGCCGCCGTGCCGCCCGCGCTGTCGGGCTATGGGCTGGCGCTGTCGGCCACGGGCACCGAGCTGACCTACACCTATGACGCGCAGCGCGACCATTCCGGTATTGCACAGCTGCTGCAGGCGCTGGATGCCGCGGGCGTGGCTTTCAGGGACCTGCAGACGGACCAGAGCTCGCTGGAGGACATTTTTGTGAACCTGGTGCGCGACAGGGAGGCCGCATGAACCTTTACGCAGTCCGGGCCATCTACAGGTTCGAGATGGCCCGCACCTTCCGCACGCTGGTGCAAAGCATCGTGTCGCCGGTGGTCAGCACGTCGCTGTATTTCGTGGTGTTCGGCTCGGCCATTGGCTCGCGCATTCCCGAGGTGGGCGGTGTGAGCTACGGCGCCTTCATCGTGCCGGGGCTGGTCATGCTGTCGCTGCTCACGCAAAGCATCAGCAACGCCTCGTTCGGCATCTACTTTCCCAAGTTCACCGGCACCATCTACGAGCTGCTGTCCGCGCCCGTGTCCACGCTGGAGGTGGTGCTGGCCTACGTGGGCGCCGCCGCCACCAAGTCCATCATGCTGGGGCTGATCATCCTGGCCACGGCGGCGCTGTTCGTGCCACTGAAGATCATGCACCCAGGCTTCATGCTGCTGTTCCTGGTGCTCACCTCTGTCACGTTCAGCCTGCTGGGCTTCATCATCGGCATCTGGGCGGATGGCTTCGAGAAGCTGCAGTTCATCCCCACGCTGATCATCACGCCGCTGACCTTCCTGGGCGGCACCTTCTATTCCATCGACATGCTGCCGCCCTTCTGGCAGGGCGTGAGCCTGTTCAACCCGGTGGTGTACCTGGTGAGCGGCTTTCGCTGGAGCTTTTACGGCGTGTCTGACGTGGGCGTGGGCCTGAGCCTGGGCATGACGCTGCTGTTCATGCTGGTGTGCCTGGGCGGCGTGGCGTGGATCTTCAAGACCGGCTACCGCCTGAAGAGCTGAGGGACACGAGCACATGGCCATCCAATGGTTTCCGGGGCACATGAACCTCACGCGCAAGGCGATTGCCGAGCGCATCAAGGACATCGACGTGGTGATCGAGGTGCTGGACGCGCGGCTGCCTGCGTCCAGCGCCAACCCGCTGCTGGCCGAGATGACCGGCCACAAGCCCACGCTGAAAATCCTGAACAAGCAGGACATGGCCGACCCCGCGCGCACGCAGGCCTGGCTGGACCACTACAACGCCATCCCCGGCACGCGCGCGCTGGCGCTGCAGGCCAGCGACGCGGGCGCTGCGCAGGCGCTGGCGCCGGCCTGCCATGCGCTGGCGCCGGGCCGCGGCGGCCTGGCCAAGCCCATGCGCGTGCTGACCTGCGGCGTGCCCAACGTGGGCAAGTCCACGCTCATCAACTCGCTCACGGGCAAGCGCCACGCGAAGACGGGCGACGAAGCCGGCATCACCAAGCTGGAGCAGCGCATCACGCTGGCCGATGACTTTTACCTGTACGACACGCCCGGCATGCTGTGGCCGCGCATCGTCGTCACGCAAAGCGGCTTCAACCTGGCGGCCAGCGGCGCGATTGGCCGCAATGCCTATGACGAGGAAGAGGTGGCGCTGGAGTTGCTGGACTACCTGCGCCGCCACTACGCGCCGCTGCTGCAGGCGCGCTACAAGATCGCGGGCGCGGACCAGATGAAGGATGAGGAAGTGCTGGAGGCCATTGGCCGCCAGCGCGGCGCGCTGCTGGGCAAGGGCAAGATCAACACGCAGAAGGCGGCCGAAATCGTCATCACCGAATTCCGCACCCAGGTGCTGGGCCGCATCACGCTGGAAACGCCCGCGGAATATGCACAGTGGCTGGCCGACGCCCAGGTGCAGGAGGCCGCGCGGGCCGAGAAGAAGGCCGCTCGGGCGCGCAAGGGTAAGCCAGCCGACGCCTGAAAAGGGCCGTTTGAAGCGCAAAACGCCAATTTACGCTTCATCTTTGAAGCGTAAACGGTGGTTGCCAGCCTGTTCGAAGCTGGCGCCCGCCTTGATGGCGGTCCCGGTTCGCTGACGCATCTCCAAAACCGAGGATGGAGGTGGCCGCGGCCGATAATCACCAGCCCCGCATACTGCGTCGTCTGCTCAACTTCCTGACATGACCCCCATCGCCCACTACCCCATCGGCACCCCCGGCCAACCCTGGGGCCCCGCAGAAGTTGAACAATGGCGTGCGCGCCAGGTGCGCCAGCGCAGCTATGCCGATGACGTGCTGGCACCGCTGCGCCAGCTGGGTACGCCGCTGGAAGTATTTCAGTATGGCGAGGTGGCGTATGGCAGCGAACGCTATCCGTTGATGGCGGTGCGCACGGGCGCCTGGCAACCCGGCCTGCCGGGCGTGCTGGTCACCGGCGGGGTGCACGGCTACGAGACCAGCGGCGTGCTGGGCGCGCTGCAGTTCCTGGGCGAGCATGCGCAGGCGTATGCCGGCCGCGTCAACCTGCTGGTGGCGCCCTGCGTGAGCCCCTGGGCCTGGGAGCGCATCCACCGCTGGAACTTCGATGCCATCGACCCCAACCGGTCGTTCCGCGAACCTGGGCCTTCCCAAAAGCCGGCTGCGCAGGAATCCGCCGCGCTGATGCAGCTGGTGGCGCCGTGGCGCGGGCAGTTTGCCGCACACATCGACCTGCACGAAACCACCGACACCGACGAATCCGAATACCGCCCGGCGCTGGCCGCGCGCGATGGCAAGCCGTTTGAGCCCGGCACCATTCCCGACGGCTTCTACCTGGTGGACGACACGGAGAACCCGCAGCCGGCCTTCCAGCGCGCCATCATCGACGCCGTGCAGCAGGTGACGCACATTGCGCCGGCCGATGACCGGGGCGAGATCATCGGCACGCCGGTGGTGGACCACGGCGTGATCCGCTACCGCTTCAGCGAATGGGGCCTGTGCGCCAGCGTGAGCGGCGCGCGCTGCACCACCACCACCGAGGTGTACCCCGACAGCCCGCGCGCCACGCCCGGGCAATGCAACGCCGCGCAGGTGGCGGCGGTGCGCGCGGCAATCGGCTTTGTGCTGGGCCAGGCTTGAAGGCGCTGGCCCGGCCGCGAAGCGTCTTACAACTGCGGTGCGTACATCGGCTGCAGCGTGCTTTCTTCGCGGGCAAAGCGTGCCGCCAGCGTGCGGCGGATGGAGTCCTGGTCCACCATGAAGGCCGGACCGAGGATGGCGCGGTCATCGGTGGTGTACTGCTCCACGAACAGCGCGGCCGTGCGGGCGATCTGGTTCATCTCGACCTGGAAGGCGCGCGAGAGTTGCGCATGGCCTGATGCCTTCGTGTGCGGCGCCGAACGGATGTACAGGTACAGCCGCGTGTTCTCGATCAGCAGGTGATCAGTGAACAGCGAATGGAACTTGCGCAGCGCGCGCCGGGCGGACGGCGCGTCACCCAGCGCGGCGGCCGTGGCCGCGCGGCGGATCAGCGCCAGCAGTGCCACATGGTCGCTGACCAGCGAAGGCACGAGCACCGGGTCAAAGCACGGGCCGCGCCCCATGGAGACGCGGGCCGCGCTGACCAGCGGCGCGGGGGATGACGGCCGTTGCAATGCAGCGGGCGCCGGGGAGGCGCTGCCTGAGAGCGCGCCGAACAGGCTTCTGACCATTTCCATCATGACCTCCTGGGGCTGACCGGGTCATTGAAGCACCCGGTGCACGGGCGTGGAAACTGGCCGATTGTCTAGGCAGACCATGGTCTGCGTGCGCAGGCTCGCGCGGTCGCTAGGCGCCGTCGGCGGGCGACGCCGCGCCCATCCAGCACACCGTGCCGTCGGCGCGGCAGCCCAGGGGATAGACCTTTTTGGAGGCGTCGATGCCGCCTTCAAAGTCGGGCTCGGAGCGGAAGATGCGGCCAAACAGCAAGGCTGCGTGACTGGACAATTTCTTGCCCGGCCGGGCCACGAAATAGCTGTGCGCGCCAGGGACCATCTTCTTGGCGTTCTCAAAGTCGATGTAGCGGTAGTGGGGCGCGGACAGCATCTCGCTGCCCGGCGCGGTGCCCAGCTTCACGTCGCCATCGGCCACGCCGGCGCCAAACAGCACCGTGTCGGCCCGCGTGTAGGTGATGTACACGCGCTGCAGCGGGCGGATGCGCCCCACCCAGGCAGCATGCTTGGCCGCGCCGGTGCAGCCCGCCATCAGCGCCACGTTGTGCATCGCCGCCAGCGAGGCCTGGGCGTCCTGCTGGTCCACCGTGTAATGCAGGAAATGGCAGCCCAGGCTGTGCACGGCCAGCGACACCTTCTGTTGCTGCAGGTGCAGCCGGCGCGACGCCACCAGGCGCAGCACGCGGGCCAGCGCGTCGGTGCTGTGCTGGGCATTGACCTTGGCCTGTGCATAGCGGCGGGCCTTGCGCGCGATCCAGCCTTCGCGCAGCGAATCGCGCGACTTGATGTGGGCCAGGGCTTCATCGTCGTCATCGGTGGCAGGCTTCGACTTGTCCAGCCCCGGCTGGTCCGAGCCGTCGGGCAGGTAGCCCTCGGACGTCCATGAAAACCCGATCACTGCCACGCCATGCTGGCGTTCCAGCGCATCACAGCGGGCAAAGCAACGGGCCGGGTCCGTGTTGTTGCCATGCAGGTAGAACAGCACCGGCTTGTTGCCTTTGAGCACCGCGTCGATCAGCTGCACGGCGTCGGCGTCTGACAGCGCGCTGCGCTGGGCTGTCACCTTCCAACTGCCCTGGGCACCGGCTGAAACGTCCACGCTGTTCAGCGTGTCGGCAAAGGGGGTGTATTCGCGCGTCAGCGCGCGTTCGTCGGTGGCTGCGGCGTTGAGCCGGCGGTGGGTAAATATCAGCATGGTTTTGCCTCCTTGAGCCTGAGAACATAGCGGCGCCTGGCGCCCGCTGCATCCCCCAAACTGGGGACGGCGGCTACAGCGTCTGGCGGTAGCGCTCCAGCATCTGCTCCTGCGTTTCAAACGCGGTGCCGGGCGTCACCTTGCCAGCCACCTGGTCGCGCAGCATCTCGCCCATGCTGGGCATGCAGCTGCGCGGCTGGTGGTGCCTGGCGTCCCACAGCTCGGAGCGCATCAGCGCCTTGGCGCAGTGCAGGTAGCTGGCCTGCACCGTCACGCGGATGACCAGCTTGGGGCAGCGGCGCTCGTCGCGGCAGCGCTCGCGCTCGGCTTCGTCCAGCGACAGCACGGCGGTGCCATTGACGCGCAGGGTTTCGTCCACGCCCGGCACCATGAACAGCAGGCCCACCTGGGGCGTGTGCAGGATGTTCTGCAGGGTATCCAGCCGGTTGTTGCCCGGCGAATCGGGCACCAGCAGCGTGTGCGCGTCCACCACCTTCACAAAGCCGGGCGCGCCGCCGCGCGGTGACGCGTCCATGCCGTCCACCCCGCCCGTGGCCACCACCACGAAGGGCGACAGGCCGATGAAGCGCGTGGCGTGTATGTCCAGCGCGGGCAGCTCCTTGGCGGCCGAACGTTCGCGCACCGGTTCGTACAGGGCGCGCAGGGCTTCAGGCGTGGTCAGCAGGGTCATGCCGGCATTATCGAGCCGCGCCGCCCGCCGCACCGGTGCTACGCGTGCTCCCTGGCGCGCAGCTTGGCAGCGATGTATTCGCCATGCGTGACGTGCAGCAGGCCCGCCACCTTGCTGATGACGTGGTGCTCGTTTTCATCCAGCGCGCCGTCTGCAAAGGCCACCTGCCACATGGCCTCCACCAGCGCCACCTTGTCGGGCTGGCTGCAGTGGTCATTGAGCTGGCTGGTGAAGCGGTAAAAATCATTGGCCTGCGCCGCCTGGGCCTCGGCCTGCGTCAGCAACTGGGCCAGCTCTGTGGCGTCCAGCCCGAAGCGGCGGCGCAGCGCATCCAGCGCGGTGTTGCGTTCGGCCGGGCTCACGCCCGGCTGGGCGCGCATCACTTCAGCCAGCAGCACGGCGGCGGCCAGCTGCAGGGCATGGGCATGGCTGGCGGCTGGCTGCGCGCCTGACGGCGCGGTGAGCCAGCCAAACAGGTCGGAAAGGGTATTGAGCATGCAGGATGGAGCACCCCCGCGCCGCCAAGGTTCCCCAGGGGGTGTGGCCAGCCTGTCGGCCCAGCGACAGCGCGTGGCGGCCGCGTTGGCGATACTGGCGCGCTTCACATTGCAGCCAGACCCGGAGACACACCCATGTACACCCCTTTTGACCTGAGCGGCCGCACGGCCATCGTGACCGGCGGCAACGGCGGCATTGGCTACGGCATGGCCAGCGCGCTGCTGGCCTCGGGCGCGGCCGTGGCCATCTGGGGGTCGAACCCGGCCAAGACGCAGGACGCGCGCGAGCGCCTGGCCGCCCAGCTGGCCGCGGCCGGTGGCGACGCCAGCCGCGTGCATGCCATCACCTGCGACGTGGGCGACGAAGCCCAGGTGGAGGCCGCCTTTGCACAGAGCCTGGCCGCGCTGGGCGGGCGGCTGGATGCCTGCTTTGCCAACGCGGGCGTGTCCAGCAAGGGCACGCGCATCGAAGACATGAGCCTGGACGAATGGCGCCGCGTGCAGCGGGTGAACGTGGAGGGCGTGTTCCTCACCTTTCGCGCGGCGGCGCGCCAGATGATTGCGCAGGGGCAGGGCGGCAGCCTGGTGGCCACGGCCAGCACGGCGGCGGTGGAGGGCGCGGCGCGCAACAGCCATTACGGCGCGTCCAAGGGGGCGGTCACGTCCATGGTGCGTGCGCTGGCCATGGAGCTGGCGCGCCACAAGATTCGCGTCAACAGCATCCTGCCGGGCTGGATAGAAACCGACATGACGCAAAACTCCGTGGACAACCCAAAGTTTGCCGACGCCGTGCTGCCGCGCATCCCCGCGCGGCGCTGGGGCAGGATCGAGGACTTCGGCGGCATTGCCGTTTACCTGGCCAGCGATGCGTCGGGCTATGCCACGGGCGAGCAATTCCTGATTGATGGCGGGTATACCAAGTTCTGAGTAAGCTGCGGGGCTGCCGTACCCGTAACCGACCCTGAATACCCATGCTGGGCCGCATCCGCCGCCGCGCTCTGGCGCAGCAAATACCCGCCCCACCGCCAGCGGCGCAGCCCGCCTGCCCGCTGTGTGGCCGCCCCATCCCCGAAGGCCATGGCGACGCCCACCACCTGGTGCCCAAGTCCGAAGGCGGCACGGTTACCGTGCAGCTGCACCGCATGTGCCACCGGCAGATCCACGCGCTGATCCCCGAGCGCGAACTGGCGCGTGAATACGCCAGCATCGCCGCGCTGCTGCGCCACCCGGGCGTGGCCCGCTATGTGCAATGGGTGAGCAACAAGCCTGCCGACATGCGCGAGCGCACGCGCAAGAGCGTGGGGGTGAGGGCGCGGGGGTAGTAGAAAGCCGCGTGGTGATACCGCGTGTTCAGGACGAGGAGGGTCTTCGTGCGGCGCGCGCTACTTCAACTCGTCCAGTAACACCTGCACGGCGTCGATCAGCAAAGGCAAGGCATTCTGCGTGATGTTCCAAACCGTGCTGGTACTTACGGTGGCGTAGCCATGAATGAGCTGGTTACGGAACGCCACAATCTGCGGCAAATCCGGTATGCGGTTAGCGAAGCTCGCGTCCAGCTTCGCCAAATGGTTGAGTGCCTCGCCAATGATTTCAAATTTGCGTTCTACCGCAGCCTGGGCCATCGCATTGCCTGCGTAGGCTGCTGCGTCCATTCCTGCGGTAAACGATTGGATCGCTACCGCTGCGTCGCGTACATCCCACAAAAAAGCGCGCGGATCACGCTGCATAGAGGGCTTCACGGCTGTGGTTGATGCTGGCCAGCACATAGGGGTTGCGCACCGCGCCGAACTCCACCAGATCCACACCGCGCCCGAGCAGATCCTCCAGCGCCGACTTGGCGCCAAAGAATGTGTCCAGCCCCGGCTGAACGTCGGGCGCAAACTCCACCAGAAAGTCGGCGTCGCTGCGCTCGGGGTCAAAGTCATTCGCCCGCGCGGCCGAGCCAAACACATCCAGGCGGCGGATGCGGTAGCGCTGGCAAATGGCGGAAATGCCGGCACGGTGCTGGGCAATGGCGGGGTGCATGGACGGGAGTTTAGCCGCGTCTCGCGCGGCCAGGCGGCGTGCAGCTTGTGAACTGGCTTGCCAAGGCCAGATACTTCGAATTTTCCGAATCTTTGTACCCAACTAATCTGCTTTTAAAGAATGACGTTCCGGCCTAAATTCGTAGGCGTTACGGGCGGCGATGTGCGCCGTGCCAATTGTCATTCGCCGGGGATGCACCGGCTCACAGAAATTCATATCAAAGGCGGTCATGCAAACCATTGGTTCTCCACTCATGTGGTCTTTATTCGCGGCGTTCGTGCTTGTGGCGCTGTTGGTGGACTTTTTTGCGATGAGCAAGCAGGGGGCTCACCGCGTCAGCACCCGCGAGGCGGCCATCTGGTCCCTCGTCTGGGTGGGCGTGTCATTTGTCTTTATGGGCTGGCTGTGGTGGTACCTGGGCGGCACGGGCACCGACGAGGCCGCTCGCTCGCTGGCCAATGCCAAGTCGCTGGAGTTCCTGACCGGTTACCTGATCGAGAAGGCGCTGGCGGTCGACAACATCTTCGTGTTCCTGATGGTGTTCACCTACTTTGCGGTGCCGGCGGAGTTTCAAAAGCGGGTGCTGATGATCGGCATCCTGGGCGCGCTGGTGCTGCGCGCGGCCATGATCCTGGTGGGTGCCTGGCTGATCGCGCAGTTCCACTGGATCCTGTATGTGTTTGGCGCGTTCCTGCTGTTCACCGGCATCAAGATGTGGTGGGCCGCGGGCCAGGAGCCCGACCTGGACAACAACCCCGCGCTCAAATGGATCCGCAGCCGCTTCAAGATTGCGCCCCACTACGACGGTGAGAACTTCTTCACCCGCGTGAACGGCGTCAAGATGGCCACGCCGCTGTTCGTGGTGATCCTGCTGATCGGCATCGTGGACATCGTGTTTGCGGTGGATTCGATCCCCGCCATCTTTGCCATCACCACCGACCCGTTCATCGTGCTCACGTCCAACGTGTTCGCCATCCTGGGCCTGCGCGCCATGTATTTCCTGCTGGCCAACATGCATGAGCGCTTCCACCTGCTGAGCTACGGCCTGGCGATCGTGCTGGTGTTCATTGGTGCCAAGATGCTGCTGATCGACGTGTACAAGATTCCCGTGGTGTTCTCGCTCGGCTTTACCGCGGTGACGCTGGCGGTGACGATGGTGCTGTCGCTCAAGATCCCGCCCAAGGGCACGTCTGGCGGCGCGTATCCGTTCGGCTCCAAGCCGCGGAAAGAAGAAGCGTAAGCAGACCCGCAAACGGATCCTTGACGCCCCTGACCACCATGCCGCAAGACAATCGCACCACCCGCCTGCTGCTGCCGTGCGACGGCACGCCCGACGCGCTGCTGGCGGTGCGGCATGTGGCCCAGGCGCACCGCCAGGGCGGGGCGTTGATGGTGCACCTGCTGAATGTGCAGCCGCCGTTTTCTGGCTATGTGGCGCGGCATGTGGGGCGCGCGGTGCGCGACGGCTTTCACCGCGAGCGCGCGGCCCAGGCGCTGGCTGCGGCCCGCGCGCTGCTGGACGGCGCCGGCGTGCCATACCGCGTGCACACCGAGGTGGGCGACAAGGCGGCCTGCATTGTGGACGCCGCGGCGCGCCTGCGCTGCGACCGCATCGTCATTGGCACGGCGCGCAAGAGCGCGCTGGTGCGCGCCCTGGGCAATTCGCTCACCGGCCAATTGCTGGAGGACGCCCCGGTGCCGGTGGAAGTGATCTGTGGCCCGGCCGCCGGCACGCTGGAGCGGGTGTGCATCCCCGCGGGTGTGGGCGCGGGCCTGGCTTGGCTGCTGGTGGGCGGAACGTAAAAAAACCAACAACCACGGCGCCCGCGCGGCGCCGCCCTGAATCAGATTGGTAACAATGGAAAAACTGCTCTCAAGCGTGGGATCGCTGCTTTACGGCATGCGGTTCACCATGCTGTTCTTTTATGTGGGGCTGGTAGCCATCATCTTCGGCATTCTGGGCAAATTCCTGCTGGAAACCTGGAAGCTGATGAACATGCTGCTGCTGGGCGATCTGGAAAAAATCGACCTGATCATCAAGGTGCTGGAGCTGGTGGACATGACCATGGTGGCGCAGCTGGTGTGGGTGGTGGCGCTGGCGGGCGTGTCGCTGTTTGTGACCACCGGCCACTTTGACAAGACGGACATGAAAAAGCCCGACTGGCTGGACCACGTCAACACCTACAACCTGAAGCTGAAGCTCGCCTTTGCCATCATCTCCATATCCGGCGTGCACGCGCTGAAGACCTACCTGAGCGGCGACCTGAGCCTGGAGAACATCCAGGTGGTGACGATGGTGGCGGTGATTCACTTCACCTTTGTGCTGTCGGCCATCGGCATTTCGTTTGCGGAGCGGTTGACGCGGGAGAAGGAGTGACGCTGGCGCGCGGGGCTCACTCTTTCGCCTTCTGCGGATAAATAGTTTTCCCGTCCTTGAGCATCTGCACAAAGGCGGCGAGCTTGCGAGCGCGGCCCGCCTCGGTCTTCATGTTGTGCAGGCGAAAGGCAATGGCAAAGCGGTTCTGCGCGCTCAGGTCGTTTAGCGTCTTCAGGGCTGTGGGGTGCCCCTTGAGCGCGGCCAGCAGGTCGGCGGGAATCTCCATGGTCTTGCTGCCGCCATAGGCCCGGTCCCAGCGGCCATCGGCCTTGGCCAGCGCCATCTGCGCCAGGCCGGGCGCCTGCATGCGGCCTTCCTTTTCCAGGCGGGCGACATTGGCCACGTTGATCTGGCTCCAGATGCTGCGCTTGCCGCGCGGGGTGTAGCGCTGCAGATAGCTCTGGTCGTCAAATGCGTTGCGCACCGCATCGATCCAGCCCCAGCACAGCGCCACGTCGATCGCCTCCCTCGGCGTGATGGAGGGCAGCCCTGAGCCCACCTTGTGAAGCTTGACCCAGACCTCGGTTTCGCTGGCGTGGTGCTTGGCCAGCCAGCGATCAAAAGCCTGCGGGGTCTTGAATTCGCGGAGGGTGCGGGCTGGGGGCGTGGTGGTCATCCTTGTCAGCGTATCGCATCTCAGGCCGTACCCGTCCGAACACCGCGAATTCGAGGATGAGCAATCCCAATAGTCCATGAACCGCCCCGAGTTTCATGGAGGCCCGTTGGTTTAAGTCAGGCCTCCACCGTGGAGGGCTGACTGGCGAGTTGCCGGTAGTAGTTTGCCTCAGCTTCTGCCGGCGGGATATACCCAATGGGTTCGAGCAGTCGGTGATCGTTGAACCAGGCCACCCATTTCAGCGTGGCCAGCTCCACCGATTCACGGGTTGGCCAGGACCGGCGATGAATCACCTCGGCCT
>Ga0209460_1000087_pt1 | contig 142929 bp, 142 predicted proteins | sample EBPBio132013_DNA_FD_185868 | JGI IMG/M metagenome (GOLD analysis project Ga0209460, IMG submission 185868) | Wastewater treatment Type I Accumulibacter community from EBPR Bioreactor in Madison, WI, USA - Reactor 2_5/13/2013_ DNA (SPAdes)... | ecosystem: Engineered > Bioreactor > EBPR >... | reverse complement strand
GCCGTAGTTGCCGGACAAAGTGGCCAGGGTCGAGGAATGGGTGTCGACGGTGGAGGACAGCGAATTGACAGTGCCCGACAGGGCGGCGACGGTGGAGGTGGCCGAGCCGACGGCAGAGGACAGGGTGCCGTAGTTACCGGACAAGGTAGCCAGGGTGCCTGAGTTGGTGTCGACAGTGGACGACAGCGAGTTGAAGTTGCCGGACAGCGTGGCCAGGGTGCCGGAGTTGGTGTTGACGGTAGACGACAGCGAATTGAAGTTGCCTGACAGGGTGGCCAGGGTGCCGGAGTTGGTGTGGACCGTGGACGAAAGCGTGTTGAAGTTGCCAGAAAGCGTGGCGAGTGTCCCGGAGTTGGTGTTGACAGTGGACGACAGCGAATTGAAGTTGCCAGACAGCGATGCGATCGTGGTCGTCAGGAGGTTGTGCGAGGTTTTGAGCTGAAATACCGTCACGCCATCCGAATCCGCCGCGCCGTCAGCCAGGTTCTGCAGCCGGCGCTTGACTGTGCTGCTGCCTACCGATATGACTCCAGCCACGTTGGCTACCAAGGCATTGGTCAGGTAACCGTTTCCCGCAGCTGCGGAGGTGGTTGCGTTCGCGCCCAGCGCGACTGAGTTGGAGATCGATGCATTGGCGTTCTTGCCGAGGGCAACGCTATTGGTGGCGCCGGCTGCAGCTTCCGCATCGGGCCCCAAGGCGAAGGCGTAGTCGGCTAGAGCGCTGGATCGGACGCCGATGGCGAGCGATTCCGCTCCGTCGGCCAGGGACGCTTGCCCAATGGCCACAGCGCGAGCCGCTGTGGCCTTCGACCCGCCGCCGATTGCCGTAGTGAAGTTGCCCGCGGCCGTTGCGTTAGTGCCGATAGCCAGGGCATTCTGGCCTCCTGCCGTTGTCGCGCTGCCGATGGCGATGGAACCAATGTTGTTGATGGTCGTGACGTTGCCAATAGAAATTTGCCCGGCGGTTGCCGTGTTAGCTGATGCGCTGCCTCCTGTCAGGTTGGAGTCGTTGATCACCACATCCGCAAATGCCACCGGGCCAGGGTTCAGCAGCGCGGCGATCAGCACCGCGGCGTGCACGGGGTGCAGCGCCGGGCGCACCCTGGTGCCGCCCTTGCCCCGCCCGCGTGCCAGCTCGTGCGCGACGCTCCATGACCCGGTGGATTCGTTCCACACCAGGCGGTAAGACGTGTTCATTGATCGCTTCATGATGTACCTCTGCGCAGCCCTTGGCGCCGTGCCGGATGCGTCCTGTGCGTTCGCGGGGCACTAGCCAATTCGTACTAAAAAGATACAAAACGATACATCGTTGAATAGTACTTAGGCAATATGAATTACAAATTCATAGGCTTTAGGATGTATTTTTGTGGAAAATTAACCGAAAGGTGGCACTTTGCGGCATTCGTGCCACATTTTTCCTCCCGGAAAGGCGGGGGCGTGCGTCAGCGCTGGCCGGCGATCACGCCGCCGCCCAGGCAGCGGTCGCCGTCATACAGCACGGCGGACTGCCCGGGCGTCACGGCCCATTGCGGGTCGTGGAATTCAAGGTGGAACTCACCGGGCGCTCCGGCCACCAGCGTGCAGGCGGCATCCGCCTGGCGGTAACGCGTCTTCGCCGCATAGGCGCCGGGTTCGGGCGCGACGCCTGCCGTCCAGCTCGCGTCGGCCGCGTCCAGCGCCTGTGATTGCAGCCAGGGGTGGTCATGGCCCTGCACCACCCACAGCGTGTTGGTGCCCACTTCCTTGCGTGCCACGTACCAGGGCGCATGGTCACCGCCGCCGCGCGCGGCCTTCTTGTCCTTGACGCCGCCAATGCCCAGGCCTTGGCGCTGGCCCAGGGTGTAGAAGCTCAGGCCTACGTGCTGGCCCAGCAGCCGGCCGCGCTCGTCCTTGATGGGGCCGGGTTCGCGGCTGATGTAGCGGTTCAGAAACTCGCGGAACGGCCGTTCGCCGATGAAGCAGATGCCGGTGGAGTCCTTCTTCCTGGCGTTGGGCAGGCCGATCTCTTCGGCAATGCGGCGCACCTCGGTTTTGCGCAGCTCGCCCACCGGGAACAGCGTGCGCGCCAGCTGCGCCTGGTTCAGCCGGTGCAGGAAGTAGCTCTGGTCCTTGGCCGGGTCCAGGCCCTTGAGCAGGTCGAAGCGGCCATCCTGCTCACGCACGCGGGCGTAGTGGCCGGTGGCGATTTTTTCGGCACCCAGCCGCACGGCATGGTCCAGAAAGGCCTTGAACTTGATCTCGGCGTTGCACAGCACGTCGGGGTTGGGCGTGCGCCCGGCCTGGTATTCACGCAGGAATTCCGCAAACACGCGGTCCTTGTACTCGGCGGCGAAGTTGACGTGCTCGATCTCGATGCCGATCACGTCGGCCACGGCGGCGGCGTCCACGAAGTCGATGTTGGACGAGCAGTACTGCGGGGAGTCATCGCTCGACCCTGCGGGTCGGTCATCATCTTCCCAGTTCTTCATGAAGATGCCGGTCACGTCCCAGCCCTGCTGTTTGAGCAGGTACGCGCTCACGGCGGAGTCCACGCCCCCGCTCAATCCCACCACCACCCGGCCTTTGCTACCCATGCGGGCGATTATCGCGGCGGCTTGAATCCCAGCTTTTTCATCGGGGCACCCAGGCTGCGGCGGGCGGCCGCGTAGCCCGCCCAGGGGCTGTTGCCCACGCCCATGCGCTGGGCGATGTTGGCCAGGTTCCAGTGGGCGCCACCGGTCAGTGCGCCCAGCTCGTCCCACGCCACCGGCACCGAAATGCCCAGGCCGGGGCGCGCGCGCACGCTCCAGGCGCAGGCCGTGGTGGCGCCAAAGCCGTTGCGCAGGTAGTCGATGAAGATCTTGCCCACGCGGTTGCGCGGCCCGCTTCTGGCCACGAACCGCTCGGGCAGCGTTTGCGCCATGTGCTGCACCACCGCCTGCGAAAACGCCTTGACGGTGTCCCAGTCCTCATGCCGGCGAAGCGGCACCACCACATGCAGGCCCTTGCCGCCGCTGGTTTTCAGAAAGCCTGCCAGGCCCAGCTCGGTCAGCGCCACCTGCACCAGCTGCGCGGCTTCCTGCACCTGGGCCCAGACCACGCCTTCGCCCGGGTCCAGGTCGAAGGTCATGCGGTCGGGCCGGCTGATGGCGCCGGCCGTGGCGTTCCAGGTGTGGAATTCCAGCACGTTCATCTGTGCGGCCGACACCAGCGCATGGGCCGTGGGTATTTCCAGCAGCGGCTCATGCCCCGGGTCCAGTGCGCGGTCCAGCTGGCGCACGCCCGGCAGTTCGGCCGCCTCGGCGTGCTTCTGGAAGAACTGCGGGCCTTTCACACCCGAAGGCGCGCGCACCAGCGCGACCGGCCGGCCCTTGAGGTGGGGCAGCATCAGCGGTGCCACCTCGGCGTAATACCGTGCCACGTCGCCCTTGGTCAGCCCGCTGGCTTGGTCGATGACGCGGCCGGGGTGGGTCACGCGCGCCCCGGCCGCCGCGGCGCGGGCGGCTGGCGCCGCGCGTTCGCGCAGGATGGCGCGCGCGGGCTTGTCGGTGCGCAGGCCGCGAAACACCGCCTGGCGCACATGGCCTGCACGCGTCCATTGCGCAAACGACACCTCGGCCACCAGCTCGGGCAGCACCCACTGCACCTGGCCCAGACCGGCCGCATTGGCCAGCGGGCTGCGGTCGGTGTGCAGGGCCTGCAGCTGGCCGGCCAGCGCGGCCAGGGTGCGTTCATTGAAGCCCGTGCCCACGTTGCCCGCATGGCGCAGCGTGCCGTCGTCGCCGTGCACGGCCAGCACCAGCGCACCGAAGCCGCCGCGACCGCCTTGCGGCTCGGTGTAGCCCACCACCACGAATTCCTGACGCAGTCCGCATTTGAGCTTGATCCAGTCGGGCGAGCGGCGCGACGAATACGGTGCGTCCCGCCGCTTGCCGATCACGCCTTCAAAGCCCAGCTTGCAGGCCGATGCGAGCAGATCGGACGCGGCGGCGTCCACTGTTTCGCTGTAGCGCAGGCAAGCCGGCGGGTTTCGCGCCAGCAGCCCGCGCAGCAGCGTGCGCCGCTCCACCAGCGGCACGGCGCGCAGGTCATAGCCCATGTAGTAGGGCAGGTCAAACAGCCAGTACTGCATGGCGTCGCCGTCACGGCCGTCAAACGCCGCCTGCAGCGCCTGGAAGTCGGGCGCGCCGCTGGGGCCCGGCACCACCAGCTCGCCGTCCAGCCAGCCACTGCGCAACGGCAGGCTGGCCACCGCGTCGCGGATGGCGGGCAGCTTGTGTGTCCAGTCATGGCCGTTGCGGGTGTACAGGTGCACCTCACCCTGGTCCACCCGCGCCAGCAGCCGGTAGCCGTCGAATTTCAGCTCGTACAACCAGGCGTTGCTGTCCGCCGGTGGCGCCGCCGCCAGGGTGGCCAGCTGCGGCGCCAGCGCCACTGGCAGCCGGGCGGCCCGCGCTTCGGCCGGGAGCACGGCGGCGGCGCTGCGGCGTTTGTGGGGGGTGCGGCGGCGCTGTGCCGGCGCGTCATCCGCGCCGTCCCCGGGGGCGCCGCCATCCTGCGCATGGCCGTCGTTTTCCTTGATGAGCAGCCACGCGGGCTTGCCACCGGTTTCGCGCATGCGCACCAGCGCCCAGCGGCCCTGCAGCTTGTTGCCATGCAGCTCAAATTTGAGCTTGCCGGCTCGCCAGCCTTTGCGTGCGTCCTCCAGCGGCTGCCAGGTGCCGCGGTCCCAGATCACGACCTTGCCGGCCCCATACTGGCCCTTGGGGATGGTGCCCTCGAACCCGCTGTAAGAGAGCGGGTGGTCTTCCACCTGCACAGCCATGCGTTTGTCGCCTGGGTCCAGGCTCGGGCCCTTGGGCACTGCCCAGCTCTTGAGCACGCCGTCCAGTTCCAGGCGGAAGTCGTAGTGCAGGTGGCTGGCCCAGTGCTTTTGCACCACAAAGGCCAGCGGCCCTTCGCGCCCGGGCTGGCGCTCACCCCGCGGCTCGGCGGTGACGCCAAAGTCGCGCTTGGCCCGGTACGCCTTGAGCGAATCGCGCGTGGCCATGGGCTCAGGCCACCTTGCGCCGGGTGGCTGTTTTGCGTGCTGCCGGCGTCTTGCGCGCCGCGGGGGGTTGCCTCGCGGCAGGCGCCTTGCCACCGCGCAGGCTGCGCTGCAGCAACTCGGTCAGGTCCAGGATCCTGGCGCCGCCGGTGCCGGCGGCTTCCTGGGGCTCGATCTGCTCGACGGTATGCGTCTTGCCCGCCTTCACCTTGGCCTTGACCAGGCCCATGATGTCGTCGCGGAACCGGTCACGAAAATCCTCAGGCTTCCAGGGGGCGGTCATGTCCTTGACCAGCTGCTCGGCCATGGCCATTTCGCGCGCGTGGATGCCCGTGGCCTTGGCGCCCATAGCCGGCAGGGCCAGGTCGTCCATGGGGCGGATTTCGTCGGCCCAGCGCAGCAGGTTCAGCACCAGCGCCGGGCCGCACGGCACCAGCGCGGCCAGGTGTTCGCGCGTCTGGATCACCACGCGCGCAATGCCGATGCGCCCCGTCTTGCGCAGCGTCTCGCGCAGCAGCGCATAGACCTTCTGGCCCTTGTTGATGGGCGCCACGTAGTACGGGCGCTCCAGATACACAAAAGGAACCTCGGCGGCCTGCACGAAGCGTTCGATTTCTATGGTCTGCGTGGCCCTGGGGTAGGCCGCGGCTATCTCGGCATCGGTCAGCACCACGTATTCACCGTCTTCGTGCTCGATGCCCTTGACGATGTTCTCGCGGGTGATTTCGCGCCCGGTCTTCTTGTTGATGCGCTTGTAGCCCACCGGGTCCATGCTGCGCTTGTCCAGCCAGTCAAAGTCCAGCCCGTTGTCACGCGCGGCGGCGTGCAGCGCCACGGGAATGTGTACCAGCCCGAAGCTGATGGCGCCTTTCCAGAGTACGCGGGTGGATGCGGTGGCCATGGTGCAAGTGCAGGAAGTGAACCTTGGCACCTTAGCGCGCTGGCTGCCCCCGGGCCTGTAGGACAACGCAGCGTTTATGCGATTATCCGAAGGCATGTTGCCCCGGCCACGCCCCCTCTCGCTGCCACCGCAGCGCCCGTCCCCGCCGGCGCTGCTGGCCGTGGGTGCACTGCACGTGGCGCTGCTGTGGTTGGTCACCCAGCAATGGCCGGTGGCGCAGGCCGTGCGTCAGGTGGTGTACCTGGCGGTGCAGCCTGCGCGTGCGCCGGCCGCCGACACCGCAGCCGCCAGCCGCGCGATCACTCGGCCCGCGCCACCCGCGCTGAACCTGCGCGCCACCACCGACCTGCCGGTGTTTGCCAACACGCCAGAGACCAGCGTGCCGCTGAAGACCACACGCCAGCTGCCCGACGCCAGCCAGGCGAGTGCCGAGGCAGCGGGTACCCGCAGGCCAGCCGAAACGCCGCCGCCGGTTGTGGCACCAGCACCGGCTCCAGCGCTGGCGGAAGCCCCGGTGCCGCCACCCCTGCCCGCACCGGTTGTGGCGCCCGAGCCCGCTGTGCAGCCCGAGCCGCCGGCTCCGGCGCTCGCACCCGTTCCCGTGCCAGCCCCCGTGCCAGCCCCCGTGCCTGTGCCCGCTCCGGTGCCAGCCCCGGCCCCCGCGCCGGTTCCGCCACCGGTGCCTGCACCCGCCCCCGTGCCAGTGCCCATTCCGGCACCGGTGCCTCCGCCGGTTCCCGCCCTCGTGTCAGCACCTGCGCCCGCCCCGGTCGAAGTGCCAGCGCCGCAGCCCGTCGCCGAACCAACACCAACTCCAGCGCCAGTAGCTCCACCAGCGCCAGCGCCAGTGGCGCAGCCGGTCGAGCGGCTGCAGGCGCCGGTGGTTGAAGTACCTGTGCCTGCTGGCTCGCCTGCGGCGGCCAATGCGGTGGTGGTGCCTGCACCCGTGCAGCCGCGGGCGGGGCCGACGGCTGGCGCCGCAACCGGTTCGCCCGCGGGCGCCAGCGGGGGTGGCGCGGCCGGGGTGGCTGGTGGTGTACCCGGTGGCGTGCCAGGTGGTGCGCCAGGCGCCGGGCCCGGCGGTATTGCCGCGCAGCGCGGCGCCGAGCCCCGGCCCCTGTTGCTGCCCAACCTGCCCCTGCTGCCGGGCCCCTACCGCGTGCAGCCGCGCCGCAGCCTGGCCGACATGGCCAATGAGCAGTTGCGCCGCGGCAAGCCGCGCGATCCGCTGGCCGAATCCATGCAGGACGCGGCGCTTGAAGACTGCGTGCGCGCACCGACCAACACGCCCACGGTGGGCGGCCTGCTGGCGGCGCCAGGCCTGGCGGCGCGCGCGCTGTCCGGGCGCTGCCCCAAGTAGGCGGCAGGGGCGCCCGCGCAGCCGCTCAGTGGCCGTACACCGTGGGTTCGGTATAGACCAGCTCCAGCGGCGCACGCTGGCCGCGCAGGTAGTCCTCCATGCAGCGCAGCACGAGCGGGCTGCGGTGGCGGGCGCTGCTGGCGCGGATTTCGTCGGGCGTCATCCACAGCGTGCGCACGATGCCTTCGTCAAGCGCCTGGCCGGGCACATGCTCGCCCAGCGTGCCGCAGAACGCAAAGCGCAGGTAGGTGATGTCCGCGCCGTCGGCCGTGCGCGTGAAGCGCGACAGGTAAACGCCCACCAGCGCCGTGGGCGTGAAATGCCAGGCGGCTTCCTCCAGCGCCTCGCGCGCGCAGCCCTGCATGGGTGATTCACCGGGGTCCAGGTGGCCGGCCGGGTTGTTGAGCATCAGACCGCGGGCCGTGTGTTCCTCGATCATCAGGAAGCGGCCTTCGCGCTCAATGATGGCGGCCACGGTGACGCTTGGTTTCCAGCGGGGTGCGTTCATGACCGGCATTATGGGTTTGGATTAGGGCCTGTTCGCGTGATTCACAATGCGCCAAGTCACTTTGCGTTCCATCCATGCCCAAAATGAACCTGTCGTCCCAGATCCGCCGCGTGGCGCTGCTGTTGTTGCTGTGCGCAGGCGCCGCGCTGGCCCAGGCGCCGGCCCCTGCGGCAGACTCGGCCTCCAGCCCCGCGCTGGCGGCGTCGCCCGCATTGAGTTCGCCCGCCGCGCCCAAGCCGCCCGTGATGGCGCCGGTGCCGCCCGTGCAGGCCAACCCCTATGGCCTGCGCGCGCTGTGGGAGCAGGGCGATCTTGTGGCGCGCGCCACGCTGGTGGTGCTGGTCATCATGTCGCTGGCCAGCTGGTATGTGCTGGTCACGCGGCTGGTGGCGCAGTCGCGCATGGGCGGCCAGGGCAAGGCTGCGGCCGCCCATTTCTGGAGCGCCGACACCGTGCGCCAGGGCGCCGACAAGCTGGACAAAGCCAGCCCCTACCGCTTCATCGCCGAATCGGCGCTGGAGGCCACCCGCAAGCACGAGGGCCTGATCGGCCAGGTGGACTTGAACACCTGGGTCACGCAGAGCATCGAGCGCGCGGTCAACACCGTGCACAGCCGCACGCAGGACGGCCTGGCCGTGCTGGCCACGGTGGGCTCCACCGCACCGTTCGTGGGCCTGTTTGGCACCGTCTGGGGCATCTACAACGCGCTGGTGAGGATCGGCGTGTCGGGCCAGGCCAGCATCGACCGCGTGGCTGGCCCGGTGGGCGAGGCGCTGATCATGACCGCCATCGGCCTGGCCGTGGCCGTGCCCGCGGTGCTGGGCTACAACTGGCTGGTGCGGCGCAACAAGATCGTGATGGACGAGGTGCGCGGCTTTGGCTCGGACCTGCACACCGTGCTGCTGGCCGCGGGCGCGAAAGCATCGTAGTGGCGATCCAATGGAAGAACAGTGATCGGGAAGATTCCCTGATCGCCAGCATCAACACCACGCCGCTGGTGGACGTGATGCTGGTGCTGCTGATCATCTTCCTCATCACCATCCCGGTGGTGAACAGCTCCATTGCCGTGGCGCTGCCGCGCGAGGCGGTGGCCGGCGGCCAGGCCAGGCCCGACAACGTGATCATTTCCGTGGACGCGCAGGGCGGGGTGTACTGGTTTGATACCCGGCTGCCCGACCAGGCGGCGCTGATGGAACTGCTGGGCAAGGTGTCGGGCATGAGCCCGCAGCCCGAGGTCCACATCCGCGGCGACGTGCGGGCCGACTACGCGCCCATCGGCCGCGTGGTGTACGCCTGCCAGGAAATGGGCATCGCCCGCATCGGCTTCGTGACCGAGCCGCCCGCCGGCAACTGAGGACACAGGCCATGGGCATGCATATCCACGCCGGCGACGACAGCGACCCCGAAGTCATGGTGGATATCAACACCACGCCGCTGGTGGACGTGCTGCTGGTGCTGCTGGTCATGCTCATCATCACCATCCCGGTGCAGCTGCATTCCGTGGGGATTGAAATGCCTGGCGGCAACCCGCCGCCGCAGGCCACACCGCCCGAGGTGGTCAGGATCGACATTGCGCCCGGCGGCCAGCTGCTGTGGAACGGCGAACCACTGGCAGGCCGCGCCGCACTGGAGCAACGCCTGCAGGCCGCTGCCGGCCAGGCAGTGCAGCCCGAAATCCACATCCGCCCCGACCGTGCCGCCAAATACGATGCGGTGGCCGCGGTGCTGGCCGCCTCGCAGCGCCAGCGGCTGGACAAGATTGGCGTGGTGGGCGCCGAGCAGTTTGCGCCGTGATCCGTATATGCCCAAATGATCGTTAGAGGCCTTTAATATCGGCCGCAAACTCATGTAAGCTAACGTTCAGCTTTCAAATCAACAAGTCGAGGAGACGTCCATGCTGATTGGCGTACCTGCCGAAACCACGGTGGGTGAAACCCGTGTTGCCGTCACCCCCGAGACGGCCAAAAAACTCAAATCCCAAGGCCATACGCTGCGCATCCAGTCGGGCGCCGGCATTGCCGCCAGCGCCACGGACGAGGCCTATGTGGCTGCCGGCGCAGAAATCACCGACGCGGCCGGCGCCTTTGGCTGTGAGCTGGTGCTGAAGGTGCGCAACGCCTTTGACAACGAAGTCGCGCTGATGCAGCCCGGTGCCACGCTGGTGGGCATGCTCAACCCGTTTGATGCCGCTGGCCTGCAGCGCCTGGCCGCGGCCAAGGTCACCGGCTTTGCGCTGGAGGCCGCCCCCCGCACCACCCGTGCGCAGAGCATGGACGTGCTGTCTTCGCAAGCCAACATTGCCGGCTACAAGGCCGTGATGATCGCGGCTGACAGGTACCAGCGATTCTTCCCCATGCTGATGACCGCCGCCGGCACGGTGAAGGCCGCGCGCGTCGTCATCCTGGGCGTGGGCGTGGCGGGGCTGCAGGCCATCGCCACGGCCAAGCGCCTGGGCGCGGTGATCGAGGCGTCCGACGTACGCCCGTCGGTCAAGGAGCAGGTTGAATCGCTGGGCGCCAAGTTCATCGACGTGCCCTACGAAACCCAGGAAGAAAAGGACGCCGCCGAAGGCGTGGGTGGCTATGCCCGCCCCATGCCCCAGAGCTGGCTGGACCGCCAGAAGGCCGAGGTGGCCAAGCGCGTGGCCCAGGCCGACGTGGTGATCACCACCGCCCTGATCCCCGGGCGCGCGGCGCCGGTGCTGGTGACCGAGGACATGGTCAAGTCCATGAAACCCGGCTCGGTCATCGTGGACCTGGCCGCGCCGCAGGGCGGCAACTGCCCGCTGACCGAAGCCGGCCAGACGGTGGTGAAGCACGGCGTCACGCTGGTGGGTGAAACCAACCTGCCCGCGCTGGTGGCGGCGGATTCGAGCAGCCTGTACGCGCGCAATGTGCTGGACTTCCTCAAGCTCATCCTCCCCAAAGAGGGCGGACTGAAGATCGACATGGAAGACGACATCGTGGCGGCCTGCCTGATGACGCAAAACGGCGAAGTACGGAGGAAATAAACCATGGACATCGTCTCCCCCACCATCCTGAACCTCATCATCTTTGTGCTGGCCATCTACGTGGGCTACCACGTGGTGTGGACGGTCACGCCCGCGCTGCACACGCCGCTGATGGCGGTGACCAATGCCATCTCGGCCATCGTCATCGTGGGCGCCATGCTGGCGGCCGCGCTGACCGAAACCAGCCTGGGCAAGACCATGGGCGTGCTGGCCGTGGCGCTGGCCGCGGTCAACGTGTTCGGCGGCTTCCTGGTCACGCGGCGAATGCTGGAGATGTTCAAGAAGAAAGAAAAGAAGGAGGGCAAATGAATAACTTTGCCGAAACAATGAGCGCCGCCGGGCCGTCCCAAGGCGCGAAGGCCCCCTCGGGGGGCAGCGCAGTACACGAAGTGACAAGCGTGGGGGTAAACGTACTATGAGCATGAACCTCGTCACGCTGCTGTACCTGGTGGCGTCCATCTGCTTCATCCAGGCGCTCAAGGGCCTGAGCCATCCCACCACGTCCATCCGCGGCAACCTGTTCGGCATGGTGGGCATGGCCATTGCCGTGCTGACCACCGTGGGCCTGATCTGGACGCAGGCCGGCGCCCTGATGAAGAACCCGGCCGCGGGCCTGGGCTACGTGGTGCTGGGCCTGCTGCTCGGTGGCACGGCAGGCGCCATCATGGCCAAGCGCGTGGAAATGACCAAGATGCCCGAGCTGGTGGCCTTCATGCACAGCATGATCGGCCTGGCGGCGGTGTTCATTGCCGTGGCAGCGGCCGTGGAGCCTTGGGCCTTTGGCATCACGTCCAAGGCCGGCGCCATCCCCTACGGCAACCGGCTCGAACTGGCGCTGGGCGCGGCCATTGGTGCCATCACCTTCAGCGGCTCGGTCATTGCGTTTGGCAAGCTGTCGGGCAAATACAAGTTCCGCCTGTTCCAGGGCGCGCCGGTGCAGTTCAAGGGCCAGCACATCCTGAACCTGGTGCTGGGCCTGGCCACGCTGTTCTTCATCGTGGGCTACACCCTCAGTGAAGCCCGCATCGACTTCTGGGCCCTGCTGGCGCTGGCCTTCGTGCTGGGCGTGCTGATCATCATCCCGATCGGCGGGGCCGACATGCCGGTGGTGGTGTCCATGCTCAACAGTTATTCGGGCTGGGCGGCGGCGGGCATCGGCTTCAGCCTGAACAACAGCATGCTGATCATCGCCGGCTCGCTGGTGGGCAGCTCGGGTGCGATCCTGAGCTACATCATGTGCAAGGCCATGAACCGCTCGTTCTTCAACGTGATCCTGGGCGGGTTCGGTGGCGACGCCACGACCGCGGCGGCGGGCTCGGCGGTGCAGCGCAACGTCAAGAGCGGCAGCGCCGACGACGCGGCCTTCGTGCTGGGCAACGCCGAAACCGTGGTGATCGTGCCCGGTTACGGCCTGGCCGTGGCGCGCGCCCAGCATGCCGTGAAGGAACTGGCCGCCAAGCTCACCGAAAAGGGCGTCACCGTCAAATACGCCATCCACCCGGTGGCGGGGCGCATGCCGGGCCACATGAACGTGCTGCTGGCCGAGGCCGAGGTGCCCTACGACCAGGTGTTCGAGATGGAAGACATCAACGGCGAATTCGGCCAGGCCGACGTGGCGATCATTCTTGGCGCCAACGACGTGGTGAACCCCGCCGCGCACGTCAAGGGCAGCCCGATCTACGGCATGCCGATCCTGGAGGCCTACAAGGCCAAGACCGTGATCGTGAACAAGCGCTCCATGGCGGCGGGCTACGCCGGGCTGGACAACGAGCTGTTCTACATGGACAAGACCATGATGGTCTTTGGCGACGCCAAGAAGGTTGTGGAAGACATGGGCAAGGCCATCGAATAAACCTTGAACCGAGATTGACTGGAGACAAAAATGAGTGACCGTCCCTGGCTCAGTGCCTATCCCCCCGGCGTGCCCGCCGACATCGACCCGTCGGCCTATGCGTCGCTGGTGGGGCTGATGGAAGAGAGCTTCCAGAAGTACGCCAGCCGCGTGGCCTACAGCTTCATGGGCAAGGACGTCACCTTTGGCCAGACCGATTCATTGAGCCGCGCCCTGGCGGCGTACCTCCAGGGCCTGGGCCTGGCCAAGGGCGACCGCGTCGCCATCATGATGCCCAACGTGCCGCAGTACCCGGTGGCCGTGGCCGCCATCCTGCGCGCCGGCTTCGTGGTGGTGAACGTGAACCCGCTGTACACGCCGCGCGAGCTGGAGCACCAGCTCAAAGACTCGGGCGCCAAGGCCATCATCATCATCGAAAACTTCGCCAACACGCTGGAGCAGTGCATTGCCGCCACGCCGGTCAAGCATGTGGTGCTGGCCGCCATGGGTGACCAGCTGGGCCTGCTCAAGGGGGCATTGGTCAACTACGTGGTGCGCAACGTCAAGAAGATGGTGCCCGCCTACAACCTGCCGGGTGCCGTGCGCTTCAACGACGCGGTGGCCCAGGGCACGCGCGGCACGCTCAAGAAGCCAACCATCACGGCCGATGACGTGGCCGTGCTCCAGTACACCGGCGGCACCACGGGCGTGAGCAAGGGCGCCGTGCTGCTGCACCGCAACGTGATCGCCAATGTGCTGCAGTCCGAGGCCTGGAACGAGCCCGTCATGAAAAAGGTGCCGGCGGGTGAACAGTCCACCAGCGTGTGCGCGCTGCCGCTGTACCACATCTTTGCGTTCACCGTGGGCATGATGCTGTCCATGCGCACGGGCGGCAAGCTCATCCTGATCCCGAACCCGCGCGACCTGCCCGCGGTGCTCAAGGAGCTGTCCAAGCACACCATCCACAGCTTCCCGGCGGTCAACACGCTGTTCAACGGCCTGGCCAACCACCCCGACTTCAACACCGTCAACTGGAGCAACCTCAAGATTTCGGTCGGCGGCGGCATGGCGGTGCAGGGTGCGGTGGCCAAGCTCTGGCTTGACAAGACCGGTTGCCCGATCTGCGAAGGCTACGGCCTCTCGGAGACCTCGCCCTCGGCCAGCTGCAACCCGACCACCAGCACCGAATACACCGGCACCATCGGCGTGCCGCTGCCCAGCACGTATTTCAAACTGCTGGACGATGACGGCAACGAAGTGCCGATGGGCCAGCCCGGTGAAATCGCCATCAAGGGCCCGCAGGTCATGGCCGGCTACTGGCAACGCCCGGATGAAACGGCCAAGGCCATGACGCCTGACGGCTTCTTCAAGTCCGGCGACATCGGCACGGTGGACGAGCGCGGCTTCTTCAAGATCGTGGACCGCAAGAAGGACATGATTCTGGTCAGCGGCTTCAACGTGTACCCCAATGAGGTGGAGGACGTGGTGGCCAAGCTGGACGGCGTGCTTGAGGTCGCGGCGGTCGGGGTCAACGACGACAAGTCCGGCGAGGCCGTCAAGCTCGTGATCGTCAAGAAGAACTCCGAGCTGACCGAAGCCCAGGTGCGCGATTACTGCAAGGCCAACCTCACCGGCTACAAGCAGCCCAAGATCGTGGAATTCCGAACCGACATGCCCAAGACGCCCGTCGGCAAGATCCTGCGGCGCGAGCTGCGGGATAAAAAGTAGGAAAGCTGTCATCCTGGCCATCCAAGGATGTCATCCCGGACTTGATCCGGGATCCATTGCGGCGCGCCACCATGGATGCCCCCGGATCGCAGTCCGGGGCAGGCTCGTCAAGCCCGGCATGACAGAGCAGCCATGACCATTGCCGTCGTCAGCGCCATGCATGAGGAGCTTGCAGCCGTCCTGGCCTTGATGCCCGACGAGCGCAGGCAACTGGCCGGCGGGCGCGAATTCTGGCGCGGCCATCTGCACGGTCATGAGGTGATTGCCGTGCTGTCGCGCATCGGCAAGGTGGCGGCGGCCACGACGGCCACTGCGCTCATCGAACGCTTCGCAGTGCGCGAAATTGTCTTCACCGGCGTGGCGGGCGGCCTGAGGCCGGGCGTCAATGTGGGGGATGTGGTGGTGGCGGACAGCTTTTTGCAGCACGACCTGGACGCATCGCCGATCTTCCCGAAGTACGAGGTTCCGCTTTACGGCACCAGCCGCTTTGAGTCCGATGTCACGCTGACGCAGCGGCTGGCCGCTGCCGCTGCGCGTGCGCTGCCCGGCGTGCCGGTGCATCGCGGCCTGGTCATCAGCGGCGACCGCTTCGTGTCCACCACAGCGGAGGCCCGCGCCCTGCAGGCCGCGCTGCCCGACGCGCTGGCGGTCGAGATGGAAGGCGCCGCCATCGCCCAGGTCTGCCGCGACTACGGCGTGCCGTTCGCCGCCGTGCGCACCGTGTCCGACCGTGCCGACGACGCGGCGCATGGTGATTTCACGAAGTTCGTGCAGGATGTTGCCAGCGCACACAGCGCGGCCATCGTCGCCGAATTCCTGCGGGCTACTTCTTGAGCCAGCCTTTTTTGCGGAAGTACCACATGGGCACCAAGGCGCTGGCGATCATCAGCAGCAGCACATACGGATAGCCCGCGGCGCCCAGCAATTCCAGTTCCGGGAATTTCGCCATGTTCATGCCGTAGAGGCTGGCAATCAGCGTGGGCGGCAGCAGCGCCACGCTGGCCACCGAGAAGATCTTGATGATCTTGTTCTGGTTGATGTTGATGAAGCCGACCGTGGCGTCCATCAGGAAGTTGATCTTGTCAAACAGGAAGGCCGTGTGGTTGTCCAGCGACTCGATGTCGCGCAGGATCTGGCGGGCCTCCTCGAACTGCTCGGCCGTGAGCATGCGGCTGCGCATCATGAAGCTCACGGCGCGGCGTGTGTCCATGACGTTGCGCCGGATGCGGCCGTTCAGGTCCTCCTGCCGCGCGATGGCGCCCAGCACTTCGCTGGCCAGCTCGTCGGTCACGTCGCCCGACAGCACCTGCTTGCTGACCTTCTCAAGCTCGTCGTAGATGCCTTCCAGCGTGTCGGCGGAGTATTCCGCGTCGGCGTCAAACAGCTTGAGCAGAACTTCCTTGGCGTCCTCGATCAGCCCCGGCGCGCGCCGCGCGCGCAGGCGCAGCAGCCGGAATACGGGCACGTCCTCGTCGTGGATGGAAAACAGCACGCCGCGGCTCTTGAGTTCGGTGTTGTGCTGGTTCAGGATGAATGCCACGCGCACCGTGCGCGGCTCCTGGTCGTCTGCGATCAGGAAGTCACTGCGGATGTGCAGCTCGCCGTTGTCTTCCTCATAGAAGCGGGCGGACTCCTCGATGTCCTCGTCCATCGCATCCTCGGGGATGGACAGGCCGTAGTACTGCTTGACCCAGCGCTTTTCTTCCAGCGTCGGGGACTCCAGATCCACCCAGATCGGCCGGAACCGTGAAAGCTCCTCAAGCGACTCGATCTCTTCCTGGAAGAGCCGGCCGTTGGCGAGTGTGAAGATGTTGAGCATGGCTCACTCCCGTGGGTGTGTTTGTGTCTGTGGGAATGGGGGTTGCGCTTTCAGCCCCCACTGCAGACGCGGGAGTTGAAAGCTACCGACTGGGGCAGGTTTCCAAGGTGGTTTCTCCGGATTGGATAGCCGGGCGATTATGGCACCGGGCCACGATCCGCAATGCGTCAGACACCGCCGAAAAACGCCAACAGCTCGCTCTTGCGCGCAAAGGCGTCCTGTTCACCCAGCGTGACCAGTGCCTGGACAAAGCCGGGCTCAAACAGCAGGTAGCTGGCCAGCGCGCCGCCGCCGCGCAAGGCGCCCAGGCCGCCCAGGGCGTTTCGGATGGACCTGGGCAGTTCGCCCACATGCGCCTGGGCCAGCGCGTCCAGCGACTGCGAGGGCTGGATGGCCAGCACCTCCACGCTGCGGTAGGGCAGCACGGCGGCCACCTCACGCGGCAGCTGCTGCAGGGTGCGCGTTACGCGCTGGGCCTGCTCCACGTCGGCCTGCAGCGTGTCGTGGAACACGCTGGCCATCGCATGGCCGGCAATGCTGCCCATGCCGGGGCTGCGCTCGGGGGTGCCGCCCGCGCCGCCGAACACCGAGCGCTGCGGCTGGCCTACCCCCACCACCAGCACCTTGTGCGCGCCCAGGTGCATGGCCGGTGACAGCGGCGAGACCTGGCGCATGGAGCCGTCGCCAAAAAATTCGCGCCGCCCGTCCACCCACAGCGCCGTGGCCGGAAACAGGAACGGAATGGCGCTGGACGCCATCAGGTGCTCGATGGTCAGCGGCTGGAACTCGGAGCGGCGCCCGGGGCGTTCCCAGCCGTGGGCCCGCGCATCGCGCGCGGTGTGGCAGAACGTCCAGTGCACGCCGCTGCTGTAGCTGGAGGCCGTGACGGCCACCGCTTCAATGGCCCGGGTGCGCAGGGACTCCTCGATGCCGGGCAGCGAGATGGCATGGTGCAGCGTGTCCACCAGCGGCATGTTGTTGAGGATGGCGCCCTGGCCACGCATGTTGCGCCACAGGTTCAGCGCGGCCACGAAGCGGCTCATGCGCACCCAGCCGGGCACGCGCAGGTCGTACACGTCGCGCGAGCGCAGCCGGCTCCAGAACTGGCCCAACTCGTCAAACGCCGCCAGCCCTGATGTGGCCGTGCCCGCCAGGTAGGCCACGTTCAGTGCCCCGGCCGATGTGCCCACCAGCACCTGGAACGGAAACGGCGCGGCGGCCGCCGGGTGCAGCTTGAGCAGGGCTGACAGCGCCCGCAACACGCCCACCTGGTAGGCCGTGCGCGCGCCGCCGCCCATGAGCACCAGCGCATGCAGGGGCCGTTCGGGCCGGGTGAGCCCCGCGTTCACGATGGTGGCCAGGCTCATGGTTTGCCGTTGCGGATCACGCTGATTTCGCCGTCACTTTCCATGACGGCCAGTTTCACGTCCGCCACCGATTCGACGCCGGCCTCGCGCAGCTTGGCCATGAGCTCGGGCAGCGAGATCAGTTCACGCCGCAGGTTGGCCCGCAGGACGCGGCCATGGCGCACCAGTGGCAACGGCCGCGGCTCCACGAAGCGCCGCACCGCCGGCCAGCGGTAGGCGGACCAGTCCAGCAGGTAATTCCAGGCGGCGATGGTGCTGACCAGGATCACGCCGTCCGTCACTGACTGGTAGCCGCCTGCCATGGCGTTTTGCGACGCGTCGGAAATGACGACCAGCAGCAGGACGTCGGCCATGGCCAGGGAGCCCACGTCGCGACGCAGCACGAACCGCAGCAGCAGGAACAGGAACCAGTACATCAGCGTGCCGCGCACGACCAGTTCGGCGGGGCTGACGGTGATGCGCAACAGTGATTCGAAGTCGGGCATGGGCGGCGGCCTGCGTGCTGCAACCCGGCCAGCATAAACCACAGCCCTGCCGGCAGCACGGCCCGTGGCCCCGGCTTAGACTCAAGGACTTGTGTCACTGCCCCCAGGGCCTTCCCTTGCAAACCCCATCCTCCGCCGGCGCGTCCGGCACCCTGTCGCGCCGGCGTGAACTCTGGCTGCTGTTCACGCTGGCGGGCATCCAGTTCACCCATATCCTGGACTTCATGATCATGATGCCGCTGGGGCCGCAGTTCACGGCCCTGTTCGGCATCAGCGACGCGCAGTTCGGCCTGCTGGTGTCGGCCTACACGCTGGCGGCGGGCGCCTCAGGTCTGGTCGCCTCCACCTACATCGACCGTTTTGGCCGCAAGCGCCTGCTGCTGACGCTGTACGGGCTGTTCGCGCTGGCCACGCTGGCCTGCGGGCTGGCGCAAGGCTACGGCGCGCTGATGGCCGCGCGCATTGCCGCGGGCGTGTTTGGCGGCGTTCTGTCCGCGCTGAGCCAGACCATCGTGGGTGACGTGATCCCGTTCGAGCGGCGCGGCCGCGCCATGGGCATCGTCATGACATCGTTCTCCGTGTCCACCGTCGCGGGCGTGCCGCTGGGCCTGTTCCTGGCGGCGCACCTGAACTGGCATGCGCCGTTTTTCGGCATTGCCGCGCTGTGCGCCATCCTGGCGGTGTTTGCCGCGCTGACGCTGCCCGTGCTGGACGCCCACCTGGTGCGCGCCGGGCGGCCGTCCACCTGGGGCGGCATCCGTCAGGTGCTGGCCGACCGCAACCACCAGAAGGCCTTCCTGTTCTCGGGCATGCTGATGTTTGCCGGCTTCACCGTCATCCCCTACATCACCATCTTCATGCAGTCCAACGCGGGTCTGCGGGCCGACCAGGTGCCCTATGTGTATCTGTGCGGTGGCATCGTGACGCTGTTTTCGGCGCGCTGGTTCGGCCGCATGACCGACCGCGCGGGCAAGGTGCAGACGTTTCGCCGGCTGGCCATCGCCGCGACGTTTCCCATGGTGGCCATCACCTTGCTGGGCCGGGTGCCGCTGGTGGTCGTCTTCACGGTGTCCACGCTGCTGTTCATGTGCCTGAGCGGGCGGATGATTCCCGGCATGGCCATCCTCACGTCGGCGGCCAATCCTGCGCTGCGTGGCACCTTCATGACGCTCAATGCGTCGGTGCAGTCGGCGGGCATGGGCGTGGCGGCCTTCGTGGGCGGCCAGCTGATCAGCCGCGACGCCCAGGGCCAGGTGCAGAACTACTGGATGGCCGCCTGCGTGGGCGTGCTGGCATCGCTGGTCACCATGTGGCTGGCGGGAAAATTGACCCTTCACGGCGCTGTACCTCCGCCCCCGGCTGGCGGGAAAACCTGAGGCTTTTCAATCACTTGGGTGGGTGGCCACAAAGGGTTTCATTTTTGCTGCAGTGCATTGACGGAAATCAATTGCATTTGGGCGGCACCGGGCGCATAGTGGTTTGACGTTCAAGGAATCCAAGTTCGCAGGCCGCCCAGCCGCTGCAGGGTGGCCCGTATCAACCCAAGTGAGCAACAGGAGGCTACACATGAACTTGACGATCAGCGGTCATCACCTCGAAGTCACCCCGGCATTGAACAATTACGTCAAGACCAAGCTCGATCGCATCACCCGCCACTTTGATCAGGTCGTGGACATCAAGGTCCTGCTCACCGTGGAAAAGCAGAAGGAAAAGGAACGAAGGCAGCGCGCTGAATGCAACATCCACGTGAAGGGCAGCGACCTGTTTGCAGAAAGCTCGCACGCTGACCTCTACGCCGCTGTGGACGAACTCGTCGACAAGCTGGACCGCCAGGTGGTGCGCCACAAGGACCGCATGCAGGACCATCACCACAGCACGGTCAAGCGCCTGATGTAATCCCAGGGCGCCATACCGCAAGCCAAGCCGCCGTCCAGGCGGCTTTTTTGTGCTTGCTGCAACGCATGGCTGCGGCTGTTACACATTTTGTTGCACTGCACCGTAGCGAGTGCATAATCTGTGACCCGACCATGAACCGCCTTGCGTCCATCCTGCCCGCCGCCCAGGTATTGGTGAGCGTTGATGCCACCAGCAAAAAGCGCGCTTTTGAAGAAGCGGGCCTGCTGTTCGAAAACCTGCACGGCCTGAGCCGGGCCCTCATCACCGACAGCCTGTTTGCGCGTGAGCGCCTGGGCTCCACCGGCCTGGGGCACGGCGTGGCCATTCCGCACGGCCGCATCAAGGGATTGAAGGCGCCCATGGCCGCTGTGTTCCAGCTGGCCCAGCCGATAGGCTTTGACGCCCCCGACGAGCAGCCGGTCGGCCTGCTGATCTTCCTGCTGGTGCCCGAAGCCGCCACGCAGAAGCACCTTGAAATCCTCTCGGAAATTGCCGAACTGCTCAGCGACGCCGCGTTGCGCGAAAAGATCAAGGCCAGCACCGACGCCACTGTGCTGCACGGCATGATCGCCACCTGGCAGTCCGCGCAACCCGCCTGAACGGGTCCACTGCTTCGTGAAACCCACCGTCGTCAGCGCCGATGTCCTGTTTGAGGACCATCGCGCGCAGCTTCGATGGGAATGGATTGCCGGCCTGGGCGCGTCGGAGCGGCGGTTTGATGAAGTCGCCATCCGCGCAGCGCGCTCCGGTGCCGATCTGGTCGGTTACCTCAACTACATCCATCCCTACCGCGTGCAGATCCTCGGTGAGCGGGAAGTCGCCTACCTGACCAACGCCACGCCGGAAGACTGCGCACGCCGCATTTCGCGCATCGTGACGCTGGAGCCGCCGGTGCTGATCCTGGCCGACGGCCAGACCGCGCCTGACGCGCTCATTTCGATGTGCGAACGCGCTCAGATCCCGATGTTTGCGACGCATGAGTCGTCAGCCTTCGTGATCGACGTGCTGCGCGCCTACCTGTCCAAGCATTTCGCCGACCGCACCTCGATGCATGGCGTGTTCATGGACATCCTGGGCCTGGGCGTGATGATCACCGGCGAATCGGGTTTGGGCAAAAGCGAGCTGGGGCTGGAGCTGATTTCACGCGGCAACGGCCTGGTGGCTGATGACGCCGTGGACCTGTACCGCATCAACCAGACCACCATCGAGGGCCGTTGCCCTGAGCTGCTGCAGAACCTGCTGGAAGTGCGCGGCATCGGCCTGCTGGACATCCGCGCGATTTTTGGGGAGACGGCGGTGCGCCGCAAGATGCGGCTGAAGCTCATCGTGCACCTGGTGCGCCGCGAGACGCTGGAGCGCGAGTACGAACGCCTGCCCTATGAGCCGCTCACCCAGGACGTGCTGGGCATTCCGGTGCGCAAGGCGGTGATCCAGGTGGTGGCCGGGCGCAACATCGCCGTGCTGGTCGAGGCCGCCGTGCGCAACACCATCCTGCAGATGCGCGGCGTGGACACCTACCAGGAGTTCGTAGAGCGCCACCGCAAGGCGATGGAGAATGGGTAACACCCCCGAGGCGCCTTCGGCGCCTCCCCCTCAAGGGGGCGCCACTAGCGGCCCGGCGAAGCCGGTTCCGCAGTGGCCGCTGGAATAAATGGGGTTATTTGTTCGCGGAGCAGCTGGCGCACAGGCCGTAGAGGGACATGGCGTGGTCCTGCAGGATCCAGCCCTTGGCCTTTGAGACGATTTGCTGGCGCTTTTCGATCTCGGCGTCGTAGAACTCTTCCACCCGTCCGCAGGACGTGCACACCAGGTGGTCGTGGTGCTGGCCCTCGTTCAGCTCGTAGACCGCCTTGCCGCTTTCAAAGTGGCTGCGGCTGAGGATGCCGGCCTGTTCAAACTGCGTGAGCACCCGGTACACGGTGGCCAGGCCGATGTCGGAGCGGTCCACCAGCAGCACGCGGAACACATCCTCGGCTGTCATGTGGCGCTGGGCGCCCTTCTGGAAAACGTCGAGGATTTTCAGCCGCGGCAGCGTGGCCTTCAGGCCTGTGCTTTTGAGTTCGTCGATGTTGGACATGGCGGTCTTTCTGCTGCCGCGGCGGGGCCGCCCCGCGCCATCCAGCCGCTACAATGCGCCGATCAGTGCGACACGAGTCGCTTTGGTTCGCCCTAGTGGCGTCATTAAAAGAGGTGATTGTCTCTCATACAGAGCAGTCTCCATCGGGTGCAAGACCTGATCTATTCAAAATGTCCGAAAGCGGTAACGCCGAGGACATGACGGAAAAGCCCAAATTTACGTTGGGTTGGACCGTGACATAACCGCGCCTGAACTAAAACTGTTGTGCTTCGGCAACGAAGATCACGGTTTTCTGCACAAGGGTTTACCCCTGTGTAGTTCATCGCGGTGCGAATAGTCATCCAGAGCCGGAAAAGCTCTGACCTACCTTGTTTCGACCGCTCTCCCCTTGGGGTCGGGCCGAAACCTGCTGTACGACTAGCAGTAGCCTACGTTGGCATGCATCTGCGGTAACGCGGTTGTGTGAAGCCCAACTGACAAAGTACCCCCGCACTTGCGGCAACAGTAACCCGGGAGGGTCATGTTGGATACTGCCAGCAGCACGGCGGTTGAGGGGCGAGGCTAGTTCTGAATGGGTAAGATAACTGAACTGCTGTTTGAATCCGGGTGATCATTGAGTGGCCAAAGCTGCTGTTAGGCCATAGCCAAAAGGCACGTTGTCGGTTGCTCCCGTTGATCGTGGGAGTACGTCGTCAGAGGACAGCCCCGGAAAAGGCAGACCCTAACCAGATAGACGTTGAGGACACCCTCACGTCGGTAGGACAGGGAACGTGGTAAGCCCCACCATCCGCCCGCGCACCTCGGTGCGTCGGGCAGGGAAGCCGCAAGGCGACCTGACGGATGAGGGGGTATGGGATTGTGGAAAAAGCGAATGGTTGCCTGTAATGGGTGGCATAGGGGTTCAAGATTTGCCCCGGCGCGAAAGCGCGCTAACTTCCACGCGGTGCAATCGTCGTTAGACGGCTGCAAGAGTTCATGAAAGCCCCGAAGGGATGCACTTGCCCCTTCGGGGACACGTGCGTCCTCGACGGATTAACTTCCAAGAGGAAAGCATGAGAACAGTCATCAGCAATGGTGAAACTGCGTCCTCTCACGAACCGCAAGACTGGCATGCCATCGATTGGCATGTGGTCGAGCGCAACGTGCGAACGACGCAGAAGCGTATAGCGAAGGCTACGCAGGAATGCGATTGGCGCAGGGTGAAAGCTCTGCAACGGTCGCTGACCCACTCGTTTGCAGCCAGGGCACTGGCAGTGCGGCGAGTGACGGAAAACCAAGGCAAGCGAACGGCAGGAGTCGATCGCGAGCTCTGGGACACGCCTGACCTGAAAAGGAAGGCCGTTGGTAAGTTGAGGCAGCAAAGAGGTTATAGGCCGCAGCCGCTGCGGCGGGTCTATATCCCCAAGTCAAATGGGAAGGAACGCCCACTGGGAATACCGACCATTTTTGACCGGGCTATGCAGGCACTCCACCTGCTTGGTCTTGAGCCTGTGGCCGAGTCCACGAGCGATCCGAACTCCTACGGGTTTCGGAGAAATCGCTCGACGGCGGACGCCATGAGCCAGATATTCGTGTGCATGTCCCAGAAGGCCTCGGCCCCATGGGTACTTGAGGCGGATATCCAAGGCTGCTTTGACCACATCAATCATGAATGGCTGGTAAGTCGCGTTCGAATGAACAAGACGATCCTGAAACGATGGTTGAAGGCGGGAGTGGTCCACAAGGGCCAGCTGACGCCGACTGAAGAAGGGACGCCGCAAGGCGGCATCATTTCGCCAACACTGGCGAATGTGACTTTGAATGGGCTGGAATCGGAACTGCTGACGCACCTCGGTGCCAAGCTGGGAAAGATGAAGGCCGAGAAGCTCAAGATCAATGTGATCCGGTACGCCGACGACTTTGTGATCACTGGCATCTCCAAGGAGGTGTTGGAGACCGAAGTGCGGCCGTGGATAGAAGAATTCCTTGCACAACGAGGTTTACGACTATCGCCGGAGAAGACGCGAGTCACGCACATTGAAAAGGGATTTGACTTTCTGGGGTGGAACTTCCGCAAATACGGAGGCACGCTGCTCATCAAGCCGAGTCGCAAGAACGCGAAAGCGCTCTACGACAAGGTGGCGGAGGTCATCAAGAGTCACCTGATGGTTAAACAGGTTGTCCTAATAGAGAAACTGAATCCGATTCTTCGGGGTTGGGCTCAGTACCACCAACCGGTGGTCGCGAAGGAAACGTTCAGCAAGTTGGATTCGCTGATTCATTGGCGGCTGACGCGCTGGGCGCGGCGACGGCATCCGAAGAAAAGCCCGATGTGGTGCTTCCAGAAATACTGGAAACATCTTGAGGGCCGATCCGAGTTTGCCGCTGCCCGACAAGCGGACGATGGAACATGGCAATCGGTTCGGCTGAATCTGCTTGCAGATACGGCCATTGCCCGACATGTGAAGATCAAGGGGGACTACAACCCTTTCGATCCGAAATGGGAGTTGTACGGGGAGGATCGTCGCGGGAAACAGATGCTGAAAAGCATTAGCTACCGCAAGGAACTGACCAGTCTGTACAAATCCCAATCGGGGAACTGCGCGCTATGCGGTACGGCCATTACCCAGGAGACTGGGTGGCACGACCACCATATTGTCCGTAGGGTGGATGGCGGGCCCGACTCGCTGTCCAACCGGGTGCTTATGCATCCGGTCTGTCATAACAAGCTGCACGTCAAACGGTTGACTGTGGTGAAGCCGGCCCCGTAAGGGGCTTCGAAAGACGCCAAAATGGGGAGTTTTGGTCGTTAGAATAGGCCAAGTTGTTGGTCTACTCCCTCGGATGGCGTCCTGTTGTGCTTGAGCCGGATGCGGTGAAAGTCGCAAGTCCGGTTCTTAGGGGGGAATGGGTCAGCAATGACCTGTTCCTACCCTCCTATCGCTACCACTCACGCCATGTCTGCTATCTCCTTTCGCTGGACTTGCCTGGGCGTGACCGCCGTGGCTTGTGCCGTGCTGGCCGGTTGCGGCAGCTTCGATGGCATGACCCGCAACTTCGCGGGCAGCCTGGCGCCTTACAAGGTCGAAGTCGTGCAGGGCAACTTCGTGTCCCGCGAGCAGGTCGATGCGCTCAAGCCCGGCATGACGCGCCTGCAGGTGCGTGACATCCTGGGCACTTCGCTGCTGACCAGCGTATTCCACGCTGACCGCTGGGACTATGTGTTCACGCTCAAGCGCCAGGGCGCTGAGCCCCAGCTGCGCAAGCTGGCCGTGTTCTTCAAGGGTGATGCACTGGAGCGCTTTGAGGGCGATGCCATGCCCAGCGAGGCTGAATTCGTCGCCCGCCTGGACAACCGCCGCAAGGCCGGCAAGGTGCCGGTTCTGGAAGCATCCGAGCAGACCCTCAAGGCCTTTGCCGAGAAGTCTCCGGCGCCTGCGGCGGCCGAGCCTGTGGTGATGGCGCCCGTGCCCGCCACCTACCCTCCACTCGAAGCGCCAGCCCGATGAGCACCGGGCTGCACGCGGCCGCCGTGGCCGGCGCGGTATCCCACAGAGTCGCCGTGGCAGGCGCCTCGGGCCGCATGGGGCATATGCTGATCGAGGCCATCCACGCCGCCCCGGACTGCACATTGGCTGGTGCGCTGGACGTGGCCGCCAGCCCCGCCATCGGGCAGGACGCCTGCGCCTTCCTGGGCCACGCCAGCGGCGTGGCTGTGACGGCTGACCTGCATGTGGGCCTCCAGAATGCCCAGGTGCTGATCGATTTCACCCGCCCGGAAGGCACGCTGGCCCACCTGCGTGTATGCCGCGAGCTGGGCGTGGGCCTGGTCATTGGCACTACCGGCTTCAGCGACGCGCAAAAGGCCGACATTGCCGCCGCCGCCGCCGACATCCCCATCATGATGGCGCCCAACATGAGCGTGGGCGTGAACGTCACGCTCAAGCTGCTGGAGATGGCCGCCAGGGCGATGTCCACGGGTTACGACATTGAAATCATCGAGGCTCACCACCGCCACAAGGTCGATGCACCGTCAGGCACCGCGCTCAAGATGGGCGAGGTCATTGCCGGCGCGTTGGGCCGCGACCTGAAAGACTGCGCCGTGTACGCACGCGAAGGCGTTACCGGCGAACGCGATCCGTCGTCCATCGGTTTTGCCACCATCCGCGGCGGCGACATCGTGGGCGACCACACCGTGCTGTTTGCCGGAACGGGTGAGCGCATCGAGATCACGCACAAATCGTCCAGCCGCGCCACCTACGCCCAGGGCAGCCTGCGCGCGGTTCGCTTCCTGGCGGGGCGGCGCAACGGCCTGTTCGACATGTTTGACGTGCTGGGACTGCGCGACGGCGCGCCGGCCTGAGGCCATGCGCTGGACCGACATCTTTTCCCAGGGCGATGCGCTCACGCGAGGCGTGGCGCTGGCGCTGCTGGCGATGTCCGTGGCCAGCTGGGTCGTCATTTTGTGGAAGGCCTGGCTGCTGCAGCGTGCCGGCCGTGATGTGGGCCGTGCCACGGCCGCGTTCTGGCAGGCCCCCACTCTTGGCGATGCGCGCGATCGCGTAGCGGCGTTTGACCGTGAAGCGCTGGTGCTGCCGCTGATCGACGCCGCCGGCGCGGATGGCGCGGGCACGCTGGCCGCTGCCGGTGACCGTTCACAGCAACTCACCCGCGTCCTGCGCGATGCGCTGCATCGCGTGCTGGACAAACTGCAGTTCGGCCAGGTGCTGCTGGCGACCGTCGGCTCGACGGCGCCGTTCGTGGGCCTCCTGGGCACCGTCTGGGGCATCTACCATGCGCTGACGGGCATCGCCGGCGCGGGGCAGATTTCGATCGACAAGGTGTCCGGCCCGGTCGGCGAGGCACTGATCATGACGGCGGCGGGCCTGGCCGTGGCGATCCCCGCTGTGCTGGCCTACAACGTGTTTGGCAGACGCATCGGCCGCATCGAGGCGGACCTTGAGGGATTCGCCCGCGATCTTAGAGAATTGTTGGCTCCCCCCCGAAGCGCCTTCGGCGCTCCCCCCTCAAGGGGGCGCCTCCAGCAGCCCGGCGAAGCCGGATCTGCGGTGGCCGCTGATGAAGACCGGGACTGACGTGGCTTTCGGCCGCCTCGAACGCACCCCCGGGCACCAGCCCATGAGCGAGATCAACGTCACGCCGCTGGTGGACGTGATGCTGGTGCTGGTGGTGATCTTCATCATCACTGCGCCGTTGCTGGCCAGCTCGATCCGGCTTGACCTGCCCAAAACAGACGCCGCCACCGCCAGCGAAGCGCCGAAATTCGTCACCCTGTCCATCGACCCCGCAGGCCAGGTGTTCCTGGACGAACGGCCCGTGACGCCAGACCAGCTGGCCCAGGGCCTGCAGGAGGCCGCCGCGCGCAACCCGGACACCGAGGTGCAGCTGCGCGCCGACCGTGCCGTGCCCTACGGCCAGGTGGTCCAGGTCATGGGGGCGGCTCAAAAAGCAGGGCTGAACCGCATCGGTTTCGTGGCCGAGCAGCCCGGTGCGCCGGCGGCGGCGCGCTGAGCGGCCCCAGCGCCTAAAATCCCTGCACTGCGGCCCCCCGGGCCGCAAACCCTTTGCGACAAGCCCATTCATGCAAGAAAAGTACAACCACACCGAGGTGGAGCGCGACGCGCACGCCCACTGGACCGCGCGTGACGCCTACCGCGTGACCGAAGACGCGGGCAAGAAGAAGTTCTATGCCTGTTCCATGCTGCCGTACCCCAGCGGCAAGCTGCACATGGGCCATGTGCGCAACTACACCATCAACGACATGCTCACGCGCTACCTGCGCATGAACGGCTATAACGTGCTGATGCCCATGGGCTGGGACGCCTTTGGCCTGCCGGCGGAGAACGCGGCGCTGAAGAACGGCGTACCGCCCGCGAAGTGGACGTACGAGAACATCGCCTACATGAAAAAGCAGATGCAGGCGATGGGGCTGGCCATCGACTGGAGCCGCGAGGTCGCCACCTGTGATCCGAGCTACTACAAATGGAACCAGTGGCTGTTCCTGAAGATGCTGGAAAAGGGCATTGCCTACCGCAAGACCCAGGTCGTCAACTGGGATCCGGTGGACCAGACCGTGCTGGCCAACGAGCAGGTGATTGACGGCAAGGGCTGGCGCACCGGCGCGGTGGTCGAAAAGCGCGAGATTCCCGGCTACTACCTCAAGATCACCGACTACGCGGGTGAACTGCTGGACCATGTGCAAAGCCAGCTGCCCGGCTGGCCCGAGCGCGTGAAGCTCATGCAGGAAAACTGGATCGGCAAGAGCGAAGGCGTGCGCTTTGCGTTCACGCATGACATCCGCGATGGCTCGGGCGCGCTGATCGGTGACGGCAAGATGTACGTCTTCACCACCCGCGCGGACACCATCATGGGTGTGACGTTCTGCGCCGTGGCGCCAGAACACCCGCTGGCTGCGCATGCCGCGGCCACCAACCCCAAGCTGGCCGCCTTCATTGAAGAATGCAAGAAGGGCGGCACGACCGAGGCTGAACTCGCGCTGCGTGAAAAGGTGGGCATGCCCACCGGCCTGACGGTCACGCACCCGCTGACGCGCCTGCCGGTGCAGGTGTGGGTGGGCAACTATGTGCTCATGAGCTATGGCGACGGTGCCGTCATGGGCGTGCCCGCGCATGATGAACGCGACTTTGAATTCGCAAAGAAGTACGGCATCGACATCCTGCAGGTGGTGCATGTGGATGGCGAGCACTACGACTACGACCGCTGGCAGGACTGGTATGGCGACAAGCAGCGCGGCGTCACCATCAACTCCGACATCTACAGCGGCTTTGGCTACAAGGACGCAGTGAACGCCGTCGCCCATGCGTTGCAGCAGCTGGGCCTGGGCGAGAAAAAGACCACCTGGCGCCTGCGCGACTGGGGCGTGAGCCGCCAGCGCTACTGGGGCACGCCCATTCCGATCATCCACTGCGCCGAGCATGGCGCCGTGCCCGTGCCCGAAAAGGACCTGCCCGTGGTGCTGCCGCAGGACTGCGTGCCCGATGGCTCAGGCAATCCGCTGATCAAGCACGAAGGCTTCCACGCGGGTGTGACCTGCCCCGTGTGCGGCAAGCCCGCGCGGCGCGAAACCGACACCATGGACACCTTCGTGGACAGCTCCTGGTACTTCATGCGGTACTGCGACCCAACCAACGACCAGGCCATGGTGGCTGAAGGCGCCAATTACTGGATGCCGATGGACCAGTACATCGGCGGCATCGAGCACGCCATCCTGCACCTGCTGTACGCACGCTTCTGGACCAAGGTCATGCGCGACCTGGGGCTGGTGAAGATTGATGAACCCTTCACCAAGCTGCTGACGCAGGGCATGGTGCTCAACCACATCTATTCGCGCAAGGGCGACAAGGGCGGCATCGAGTATTTCTGGCCCACCGACGTGGAAGACATCCACGACGAGCATGGCAAGGTGACGGGTGCAAAGCTCAAGAGCGACGGATCGCTGGTGACCTACGAAGGCGTGGGCACCATGAGCAAGAGCAAGAACAACGGCGTGGACCCGCAGGACCTGATTGAAAAGTACGGCGCCGACACCGCGCGGCTGTACACCATGTTCACCGCACCGCCCGAGGCCACGCTGGAATGGAACGATTCGGCGGTGGAGGGCAGCTACCGCTTCCTGCGCCGGGTCTGGAACTTCGGCGTCAAGGTTGGCGCCGCCGCCGATGCCAAGGCTGCTTTCGGCAAGGAAGCCAAGGCACTGCGCCTGGAGATCCACACCGTGCTCCGGCAGGTGGACTACGACTACCAGCGCATGCAATACAACACGGTGGTGTCCGGCGCCATGAAGCTGCTGAACGCACTGGAAGGCTTCAAGGGCAATGCACCCGGCGACGCCGCCGCGGTGCGCGAGGGCTTTGGCATCCTGCTGCGCGCGCTGTACCCGGTGACGCCGCACATTGCGCACGAACTCTGGCAGGCGCTGGGATATGCCGCCCAGCATGGCGACCTGCTGGATGCTCCCTGGCCAAAGGTGGATGAAGACGCGCTCAAGCAGGACGAGATCGAGCTCATGCTGCAGGTCAACGGCAAGCTGCGCGGCGCGATCCATGTGCCGGCGGCGGCCGACAAGGCGCTGATCGAGCAGATTGCCCTGGCCAGCGAGGCGTTCATCAAGCAGGCCGATGGTGCCGCGCCCAAGAAGGTGATCGTGGTGCCCGGACGCCTGGTCAACGTGGTGATATGAACGCCCACCCCCGAAGCGCCTTTGGCGCCTCTCCCTCCAGGGGGCGCCACCAACGGCCCGGCAAAGCCGGTTCCGCGGTGGCACTGGTGCTGGCACTCTGTGTGTTGCTTGCGTTGTCCGCCTGCGGCTTCCAGCTGCGCCGAGCGCCGGATTTCGCGTTCGATACCCTCTACATCGGCACGGCTGACAGCTCCCAGCTGGGCAACGAGCTCAAGCGCACCATCTCAGCCAGCGACGCCGTGCGCGTGGTGCCCGCCGCCCAGATCAACACGGCGCAGGTGCTGCTGGACGTGCTGCAGGAGCAGCGCGAAAAGGTGGTGGTCGGCCTGAATGCATCGGGCCAGGTGCGCGAGTTCCAGCTGCGCATCCGCTTCCAGTTCCGCTTGCGCAGCCGCGACGGCAAGGAGCTGATCCCGGCGACCGAGATCCTGCAGCAGCGCGACATCAGCTTCAGCGAATCGGCCGTGCTGGCCAAGGAGGCCGAAGAGGCCCTGCTGTACCGCGACATGCAGTCCGATATCGTGCAGCAGCTCATGCGCCGCCTGGCGGCCGTCAAGAGCCTGTAGCCGAAGCCCAGCCATGCAGCTCGCCGCCGCCCAGCTCAGCCAGCACCTGCAACGCGGCTTGAAGCCGCTGTACACGCTGCACGGCGACGAACCGCTGCTGATCCAGGAGGCGGCAGACGCCATTCGCGCGGTGGCGCGCGCGCAGGGCTACACCGAGCGCACGGTGCACACGGTGGCCGGCGCCCACTTTGACTGGAGCGAGGTGCTGGCCGCAGGCGGCAGCCTGAGCCTGTTTGCCGACAGGCAGGTGGTGGAAATCCGCATCCCCTCGGGCAAGCCCGGCAAGGAAGGCAGCCCCGCGCTGCAGCAGCTGGCTGAAAGCTCGCAGGGCAATGATTCCACGCTCACGCTCGTCATCCTGCCGCGGCTGGACAAGATGACCCGCAGCGGCGCCTGGTTCGGCGCGCTGGAGAGCTTTGGCGTGACCATCCAGGTGGACCCGGTGGAGCGCGCCGCGCTGCCGCAATGGATCGCGCAGCGCCTGGCGCGCCAGGGCCAGCGCGTGGCGCCGGGCGACGATGGCCAGCGCGCGCTGCAATTTTTTGCCGACCGGGTGGAGGGCAACCTGCTGGCGGCCCACCAGGAGATCCAGAAGCTCGCGCTGCTGTTTCCCGAGGGGGAGTTGGGCTTTGAGCAGGTGGAAAGCGCTGTGCTCAATGTAGCGCGCTATGACGTGTTCAAGCTGTCCGAAGCCGTTCTCGCGGGCCAGGCGGCGCGCGTGCAGCGCATGCTGGACGGCCTGCAGGCCGAGGGCGAGGCCGAGGTGCTGGTGCACTACACACTGGCAGAGGACATCCGCGCGCTCAAGCGCGTGAAAGACGCCGTGACGGCAGGCCGCCCGCTGCCCATGGCGCTGCGCGAGCAGCGCGTATGGGGCGTGAAGGAGCGCCTGTTCGAGCGCGTGCTGCCGCGCCTGACGCCGGTGGCCATCGACAACCTGCTGCATTCGGCCCACCTGGTGGATGGCATCGTCAAGGGTCTGAAGGCGCCCGGCTGGCCCACCGACGGCTGGCAGGCCCTGCACCGGCTGGCGCTGGCCCTGTGCCGCGAGTGCGCGGTGCAGCAAAACACCCCCGCCCGTAAAATCGCGGCATGAACGCGCTGAACATCGCCGAATACATGCAGACCCTGGGGGCGCAGGCCCGCCAGGCCTCGGCCCGGATGGCGCGCGCGGATGCAGCCACCAAGGCCCGTGCCTTGCGCACCCTGGCGACCCTGCTGCGCGCCAACGTGCAGGCGCTGCAGGCCGACAACGCCAAAGACATCGAACGCGCCAGCGCCAATGGCCTGAGCGCCCCCATGGTGGATCGGCTCAAGCTCACGCCCAAAGTGATTGAAACCGTGGCGCAGGGCTGTGAGCAGCTGGCCACCATGCCCGACGTGATCGGTGAAATCATCGGCATGAAGCAGCAGCCCAGCGGTATCCGCGTGGGCCAGATGCGCGTGCCCATCGGCGTGTTCGGCATGATCTTTGAAAGCCGACCCAACGTCACCATCGAGGCGGCCAGCCTCTCCATCAAGAGCGGCAACGCGTGCATCCTGCGCGGCGGCTCGGAGGCCATTGATTCCAACAAGGCCCTGGCAAAACTGGTGCAGCAGGCCTTGACCGACAGCGGCCTGCCGGCCGAAGCGGTGCAGCTGGTGCAGACCACCGACCGCGAGGCCGTGGGCCAGCTGATTGCCATGCCCCAGCATGTGGACGTGATCATCCCGCGCGGCGGCAAGAGCCTGATCGAGCGCATCAGCCGCGACGCGAAGGTGCCGGTGATCAAGCACCTGGACGGCAACTGCCACACCTATGTGGACGACCCCTGCGACATCGCCATGGCGGTCAAGGTGGCCGACAACGCCAAGACGCAGAAATACAGCCCCTGCAACGCCAGCGAAGGCCTGCTGGTCGCGCGCGGCGTGGCGGCGGAGTTTCTACCGCTGATCGGCGCGGTCTATGCGGCCAAGGGCGTGGAGATGCGCTGCGACCCCGAGGCGCGCGCCATCCTGGCGGCCGTGAGCGGTGCCAACCTGCAGGCCGCGACCGAGCAGGACTGGTCGGAGGAATACCTGGCGCCCATCATCAGCATCAAGGTGGTGGCAGGGGTGGACGAGGCCATCGAGCACATCAACCGCTACTCATCGCACCACACCGACGCCATCCTCACGCGCGACCACATGCATGCCCAGCGTTTCCTGCGTGAGGTTGACTCAGCCAGCGTCATGGTGAATGCAAGCACCCGCTTCGCCGATGGCTTCGAATTCGGCCTGGGGGCTGAAATCGGCATCAGCACCGACAAATTCCATGCCCGCGGCCCGGTGGGCATCGAAGGCCTCACCTCCTTGAAATACGTGGTTCTGGGCCAAGGTGAGGTGAGAAACTAAACAACAGCAACAGAGCCCCATTCCGGGATGCGTGGATCCGGCTTTGCCGGTCCGCTGCATCGCCCCCCAGTGGGGGGAGGCGGTCGCAGGCCGCATCGGGGGGCGTCCAATACTTATGGTTCCCCACCTCATCACGGCCCTGACCGGGCCGATCAACGAGCTTGAGCAGCGCGTGCTCGACTCCATGCCCGCCATCGAGCGCTGGTTCCGCCTGGAATGGATGGAGCACACGCCGCCGTTTTACAGCTCGGTGGACATCCGCAACGCGGGTTTCAAGCTGGCCCCGGTAGATACCAATCTCTTCCCCGGCGGATGGAACAACCTCACGCCCGAGATGCTGCCGCTGGCGGTGCAGGCGGCGATGGCCGCGATCGAGAAGATCTGCCCCGAGGCCAAGAACCTGCTGGTGATCCCGGAAAACCACACGCGCAACACGTTCTACCTGAGCAATGTGGCGCAGCTCAAGCGCATCTTCCACATGGCCGGGCTGAACGTGCGCATTGGCTCCATCAGCCCCGACATCAAGGCGCCCACGGTGATCGACCTGCCCACGGGCGAGCAGATCACGCTGGAGCCGGTGATCCGCAGCAAGCGCCGCCTGGGGCTGAAGGACTTCGACCCCTGCACCATCTTGCTGAACAACGACCTGTCGGCCGGCGCGCCCGGCATCCTGGAAGACCTGCACGAGCAGTACCTGCTGCCGCCGCTGCATGCGGGCTGGAGCGTGCGCCGCAAGAGCAACCACTTCAAGAGCTATGAAGAGGTGGCCAAGCGCTTCGGCAAGCTGCTGGGCATCGACCCCTGGCTGATCAACCCGATGTACAACATCTGCGGCGAGGTCAACTTCGCCGAGGGCACGGGCATGGAGTGCCTCACGACCAACGTGGATGCGCTGCTGACCAAGATCCGCAAGAAGTACAAGGAATACGGCATCAACGAAAAGCCGTTCGTGGTGGTCAAGGCCGACAACGGCACCTACGGCATGGGCATCATGACGGTGCGCGACGTCAAGGACCTGGACGCGCTGAACCGCAAGACCAAGAACAAGATGTCCGTCATCAAGGACGGCCAGGAAGTCAGCCAGGTCATCATCCAGGAAGGCGTGCTGACCAACGAACGCATGAACGACGCCGTGGCCGAGCCCGTGGTCTACATGATGGACCGCTATGTGGTGGGCGGCTTCTACCGCATCCATGCCGAGCGGGGCGTGGACGAGAACCTGAACGCGCCCGGCGCCAGCTTTGTGCCGCTTGCGTTCGCCGAGAGTACGCACTTACCCCAGCCCGGCATGAAGCCCGGTGCCAGTGCGCCCAACCGCTTCTACATGTACGGCGTGATCGCCCGGCTGGCCATGCTGGCGGCCAGCTATGAGATGGAAGCCACGGACCCCGACGCCGAAATTTACGATTGACCCCCCCGAAGCGCCTTCGGCGCCTCCCCCCAGGGGGCGCCACCGGCGGCCCGGCGTAGCCGGTTCCGCAGTGGCACTGGAATGAATCTGCTGGCCCGTTGTTGCAGTGCAACAAGATATGCGACAAGGGGGATCGCAGGCGCACAATAGCGGTCCCAAAGCTCTGGAACCCCGCCGGCGCCCCAGGCCGGCAACAAGGGGTGCTTGTGTGTCTGCATCCAAATCGTCTCTCGCGGCGCTCACCCTGGGCGCCATCGGTGTCGTCTATGGCGACATCGGCACCAGCGTCCTGTATGCCGTCAAGGAAGTCTTCGGCTCGGGGCATGTCCCCTTCACCCATGCCAACGTGTATGGCGTCCTGTCGATTTTCTTCTGGACGCTGACGGTCATCGTCTCCATCAAGTACGTGGTGCTCGTGCTGCGCGCCGACAACCACGGCGAGGGCGGGCTGATTGCCATGCTGGCGCTGGCATCGCAGGCGGTGAAAGACAAGCCGGCGCTGCGCAAATGGCTGCTGGGCATCGGCATCTTTGGCACCTCGCTGTTCTATGGCGACGGCGTCATCACCCCGGCGATCTCGGTGCTGTCGGCGGTGGAGGGCCTGGAGGTCGTCTCGCCCGCGTTCAAGCAGTATGTGATCCCGCTCACCCTTGTGATCCTGTTTGGCCTGTTTGCCGTGCAAAAGCGCGGCACCGGCGGCATCGGCAAGTTCTTCGGGCCGATCACGCTGGTGTGGTTCATGGTGCTGGCGGTGCTGGGCGTGTCGCACATCGTGCGCCATCCCGAAATCCTGGCCGCCATCAGCCCGCACCATGCACTGGGCTTCATGTTCACCAACCCCGGCACCACCTTCATCATCCTGGGTGCCGTGGTGCTGTGCGTCACGGGGGCCGAGGCGCTGTACGCCGACCTGGGCCATTTTGGCAAACGGCCGATCCGCCTGGCCTGGTTCACCGTGGCCATGCCCGCGCTCACGCTCAATTACTTTGGCCAGGGCGCGCTGCTGCTGGAGAACCCCGACGCCATCAAGAACCCGTTCTACCTGATGGCGCCCGACTGGGCGCTGGTCCCGCTGGTGCTGCTGGCCACCATGGCCACCGTCATTGCGTCGCAGGCGCTGATCACCGGCGCCTTCAGCGTGACCAAGCAGGTGATCCAGCTGGGCTATTTGCCGCGCCTGCACATCGAGCACACCAGCGTGCGCGACACGGGGCAGATCTACATTCCCTTCGTCAACTGGGGCCTGTTCGTGGCCATCGTGCTGGCGGTGGTGATGTTCCGCTCATCCAGCAACCTGGCGGCGGCCTATGGCATTGCGGTCACGCTGGACATGCTGATCACCACCACCCTCACGTTCTTCGTGATCCGTTACGGCTGGAAGTACCCGCTGGCGCTGTGCATTGCCGCCACCGGCCTATTCTTCGTGGTGGACCTGGCGTTCTTCAGCTCCAACCTGCTCAAGCTGTTCCAGGGCGGCTGGTTCCCGCTTCTGATCGGCGGCGCGATCTTCACGCTCATGATGACCTGGAAGCAGGGCCGCGAACTGCTCAACCAGAAACTGCGCGCCGACGCCATCGACCTCAAGAGTTTCCTGGAGGCCGTGTTCGTCAGCCCGCCCGCGCGGGTGGAGGGCTCGGCCGTGTTCCTGACAGCCGAACCAGGCACCGTGCCCAACGCCATGCTGCACAACCTCAAGCACAACAAGGTGCTGCATGAGCACAACCTGTTTGTCACGGTGCGCAGCCACGAGGTGCCCTGGATCGGGCTGGACAAGCGCCTGGCCATTGAATCGCTGGGCCACAACTGCTGGCAGGTGGTCGTGCACTACGGCTTCAAGAACGATCCCGACCTGCCGCGCGCGCTGGAGCAGATCCGCGCCCGCGGCTGCGAGCTGGCGCCGATGAGCACCAGCTATTTCCTGTCGCGCGACGTGGTGGTACCCACCATCGGCAGCGGCATGGCCGCCTGGCGCGAAAAGCTGTTTGCCCAGATGCACCACAACGCCAGTGGCGCGGCTGATTTCCTGAACCTGCCCAACAACTCAGTGGTCGAGCTGGGCTCCAAGATCGAGATTTAGGGCTCAGGCATCTGGCGGTGGCCGTGGTCAGGCCACGGCCACCGCCATGTCCAGCTCCACCACCGCACCCTTGGGCAGCTGCGCCACGCCGACCGAGGTGCGTGTGTGCGTGCCCGCCGGGCCCAGCACGCGCACCAGCAGGTCTGACGCAGCGTTGGCCACCTCGCTTTGCTGGGTGAAGCCGGGCGCGCTGCGCGTGTACACGCGCACCGACAGCACCTGCTGCACGGCGTCCAGGGAACCCTCGGCCTGCGCGATCAGCACCCGCGCGCGCATCGCGCAGACCTGGGCGGCGTGCTGCGCGCGCTCCAGCGTTACATCGGTGCCCGCCTCACCCACCACCACGACCTCGCTGCCCACGCGCGGCACCTGGCCGCTGATGTGCAGCACGCCGCCGTGCTTGAGCGTGGACACATAGTTGCCACCGATCTGCAGCGGGCCGCTGAAGTCGTAGCCGAGGCGGGTGGCCTCGGCTTGGAACCGGACCATGCGGGTGTCGCTCATTGTTCATTCCTTTGGCACAGTGTATGTGTGCGATAGAACAGACACTGTGCCATCATGGATGGGCGATATGCTTGGCGCGCCAGTAAACAGCAGCGGCCTGCCGGGCTTTTACGCCGTGTGGCCCGGGGCCTGCAGCAGCCACAAGCCGACCAGCATCAGCGAGGCAATCCAGAGGGTCTCGGCCACCAGCATCACCACTGGTTTCCAGCCGAGCGAAGCCAGCGCACGCACGGATGTCTTGACGCCCGAAGCGGCGATCGCCATCACAAGGCAGATGCGCGACAGCGTGTTCAGATGGTCGGCCATCAGCGCGGGAATCAGGCCCGCGCTGTTGAGCAGCATCAGCACGACGAAGCCGCCCAGGAACACGGGAAGCCGCGGCGCCGCGAGCTGGCCGCTGGCGCCTCGGGCACCAAAGCACAGCGCTATTGCCAGCACGAACGGCACCAGGAACGCCACGCGCGTGAGCTTCACAATGGTGGCCGTGTCACCGGCTGTGTTGGAAATCGAGTACCCCGCGCCCACCACTTGCGCCACATCGTGGATCGCACCGCCCAGGAAAACGCCGACGGCTTCGTCTGGCAAGCCGCCCAGCCGTGCGAGGAGGGGGTAGATCACCATGGCCGCGGTGGACAGCGATGTAACACCCAACACGGTCAGCAGCGTGTATTGCTCGTTGTCACGCGTGCGCGGTAGCACCGCCGAGATCGCCAGTGCCGCTGATGCACCGCAGATGGCCACCGCACCGCCGGACAGAACGCCTTCGGCTACGGGCCGACGCAGCCACCGTGACAGCAGCCAGCCCAGCCCGATGGTTGCCACCATGGCGCACAGTACCAGGACCAGCGGCGCCACGCCCAGCGCTGCTACCTGCCCGAGCGTGATGCGCGCGCCCAGCAGCGCCACGCCGATGCGCAGCAGTGTGCTGCTGCAAAACTGCACGCCGGGCACGCACTGCGGCTCATGCGCCAGGAAATGAAAGCCCAGCCCGAACAGCAGGGCGTACAGCAATTGCGGGCCGCCCCAGGCCGAGGCCACGAAGGATGCCGCCAGCGCAATGACGATCGTCACGGCGAAGCCGGGCCAGTAGCGGTTCAACGCCTGCGTTCGCTGCATGGCGTGTCCTAAAAGCGCAGCACGCCGAAGCGGCTGGGCGGCACGGGCGCGTTCAGGCTGATGCGCAGGCCCATCCCGAGCAGGTGGCGTGTGTCGGCGGGATCAATGATGCCATCGTCCCACAGCCGGGCGGTGGCGCGGTAGGCATCGTCGGGTTCGGCGGCTTCATCGTCGCCCAGGCGTACGCTGGCGTCCGGCCAGGCCCACAGGAAGTTGGGGTCGGCGGCGCGTCCGCACAACGCGTGGTGCGCCGCACCCCGGCTGCGGCCCATGATCACAGTGAACTTGGGAACCTGCGCCGTGGCGATGCTGGCGGCCAGCTGCGCGCAGCGCCGGGTCAACCCGTCGTCAGGCTGGTTGGCGGCCAGGCCTGCGGTGTGGTGCAGGAACACCAGCGCCATGCCGCGCTGGCAGCACAGCTCGACAAAATGCGCACCCTTTGCGGCGGCATTGCCGTCCAGCGCACCGTTGCTTGCGACGATGCCGGCGGGCACGCTATGGATCGTGGAAAAGCAGCAGGCCAGCGAAGGGCCGAATCGTGCCTTGAATTCTTCCAGTGCGCCGCCGTCAACGATGTGTTGGACGATCTGGCGCACGTCCAGGCCATCGTCAGTGAGCTGGCTTGCCAGCCCACGCAGGGCATGCACCGGCTCGCGCGGGGGGAGGGCGCTGCGGGCCGCAAGCGCGCCCGGCCCCAGGCGCGCGACACAGCTCCGCGCCAGTTCAATGGCGTGGCTGTCGTCGCGCGCCAGATGGTCGGCCACGCCTGACAATCGCGTGTGCACGTCGCCGCCGCCCAGGTCTTCCGTCGTGACTTGCTCGCCAGTTGCGGCACGGACCAGCGCAGGACCGCCCAGAAAGATCGCGCCGCCGCCAGCAACGATGATGTTCTCGTCGCTCATGGCGGGCAGGTAGGCGCCCCCGCCCGCGCAAGGCCCCATGACCACGGCAATCTGGGCCAGGCCTTGGGCGCTCATGTTGGCCTGGTTATAGAAGATGCGGCCGAAGTGGTCGCGGTCCGGGAACATCTGGTCCTGGTTGGGCAGGTTCGCGCCGCCCGAGTCCACCAGATAGATGCAAGGCAGCCGGTTGCGCGCCGCGACCTCCTGGGCGCGCAGGTGCTTGCGCACGGTCAACGGGTAGTACGTGCCGCCCTTGACGGTTGGATCGTTGCAGACCACGACGCAGTCGCGTCCGCTGACGCGGCCCACGCCCGTAATCAACCCGGCGCCCGGCACCTCATCGTCATACAGGCCCAGTGCAGCCAGGGGGGCGATTTCAAGAAAGGGTGTACCTGCGTCCACAAGCCGCGCCACCCGGTCGCGCGGGAGCAGCCGTCCGCGCGCCAGGTGCTTCTGGCGCGCCGCCTCGGAGCCACCGAGGGCTGCGCGCGCCAGCCGCTGGTGCAACTGGGCAACGCGCTCTGGCAGGATACCGGTGGGCGAGCCATCCTCTTGCGCGGTCACGGCAGCGCCTGTCATGGGGGTGCGGCGGGAAGGTCAGACGCGGATCAGCGGCCGGTGAACTTGGGCTTGCGCTTGTCCTGGAAGGCCTGCAGGCCTTCGCGGATGTCGTCGCTGCGGCCATAGCTTTCCCAGGCCATCACTTCAAAGCGCAGCGCCGTGTCCAGCGGCTGTTCATAGCCGTCGTTGACCAGCTGTTTGATCAGGCGCAGGCCCAAGGGGGAGTTCTTGGTGATTTGCGAGACCAGCTTGGTCACGGCGCCATCCAGCTCGGCATCGGGCACGACCTCGTTGACCAGGCCATAGCGCGCTACTTCCTGCGCGCTCAACAGGTTGCCGGTAAACAGCATGCGCTTGGCGAACGCCATCGGAATCTTGCGCGGCAGGCGGATCGCCCCGCCGCCGCCGGGAATGATGCCGAAGTTGGCATGGCCGTCGCCGATGCGCGCGGACTCGGCCGCCATCACCATGTCGCACGACAGGATCAGCTCAAGTCCGCCGGCCACCGCCACGCCGTTGACGGCGGCAATGGTCGGGCGTGGAAAATTCTCGACGCGGCGGTACATGTTCTGACACAAGTGCAGGTAGGCGCGGAACGCCTCCATGTCGCCCGAGCCGACGGATTGCTTGAAGTAGCGCAGGTCGCCGCCCGCACAAAAGGCGTTGCCTGCGCCTGTAAACACCAGCGCGCGCACGTCATCGCGCGTTTCCAGTTCAGCCACCACGCGGTCGATCTCGATCACGGCCTCGCGCGACAGCGCGTTCATCGCGTGCGGGCGGTTGAGCGTGATCCATGCCGCGCCGTCGCGCATGGCCACTTGAATGATGTCCTTCTCCTGCTCTTGCATGTCTTGTACCTCGTGACGTTGAATCAGTAAACCTCAAACAGGCCGGCCGCGCCCATGCCGCCACCCACGCACATCGTGGTGACCACATAGCGTGCGCCGCGCCGCTTGCCTTCCAGCAGCGCATGGCCGACCATGCGCGCGCCGCTCATGCCGTACGGATGGCCAATCGAGATCGCGCCGCCATTGACGTTGAGCAATTCATCCGGAATGCCCAACTGGTCGCGCGACCACACCACCTGGACGGCGAACGCCTCGTTCAGCTCCCACAGGCCGATGTCGTCCATCTTCAGGTTGAAGCGCTGCAGCAGGCGACGCACTGCCGGCACCGGGCCGATGCCCATTTCGTCGGGCTCGCAACCGACGGTCACCAGGCCGCGAAACGCACCCAGCGGGTTGATGTTGCGCCGCTGCGCCTCGCTGGCTTCCATGATGATGCATGCCGACGAGCCGTCGGACAGCTGCGACGCATTGCCCGCGGTGATTGATGTGCCGGGTTCCAGCACCGGCGGCAGCGTCGACAGGCCTTGTCGCGTGGTGTCGGGGCGGTTGCCCTCGTCGCGCTCCAGCGTAACCTCGACTTCGCTGACCGCGCCCGTTGCCTTGTCGGTGACGAGTTTGACTGTGGTGATGGGCACGATTTCCGCGGCGAAGCGGCCATCCCGCTGGGCCGCCGCGGTGCGCATCTGGCTGCTGAAGGCATAGTCGTCCTGCTTGTCGCGGCTGACGTTGTAGCGTTCGGCAACGTTCTGCGCGGTGCGTAGCATCGCGTCGTACGTGCCGGGCTTGTGCGCGTCGATCCACGCGCTTTTCTTCAGTCCGCCGTGGTGCTCATCCTGGACCAGGCTGATGCATTCCAGCCCGCCTGCGGCCATGACGGGCACCTGGTCCACGATCACGCGCTGTGCCGCGATGGCGATGGCCTGCAGGCCCGAAGCGCAGAGGCGGTTGACCGTGGTGCCGCCGGTCTCGATCGGCAGCCCGGCACGGATGGCCACCTGGCGGCCGATGTTGTAGCCGCTTGCGCCCTGGGGCATGCCGCAACCGATGATGAGGTCTTCGACCTCCGCAGGATCTATGCCCGCGCGCTGCACGGCGTGGCGCAGCGAATGCGCGCCCAGCTCCGCGCCGTGGGTATTGTTGAGTGCGCCGCGGTAGGCTTTACCGATGGGCGTGCGGGCGGTGGAGACGATGACGGCTTCTCTCATGGCACTGATACTCCTCTGTTGATGCTGGGGCAATGTAAGCCGCTCGGCAAAGGCGGGCAAACGACTATTTGGTCTTGCGGCTTGAGAATTTCTCAAGCCGATGCCAGATGTCGTGGTGCGTTGCAGCAATGAGCTTTAGTCAATTGCGCGGACCAAAAACTCGTTTGCCCCATGGGGCGCCGCCAGCGAAGAATGGCCGCCTCGATACAGCGCAGGGCAACCGCCTTGCGAATGCCGGGGTCGTTGACATCCAATACGCCGAAAGGATCAATTCATGCGCCATTTGCTTGTTCTCGCGATGCTGTGGTGCGCGGGCTGGGTACACGCCCAGACTGCCGCCACCTACCCGTCGCAGCCCATCAAGATCATCGTTCCCTTTACCGCTGGCGGCCCCGCCGATGGTGTGACGCGCTTCGTTGCGCAGCGGCTTTCAGAGCGCTGGAAACAGACCGTCGTGGTGGACAACAGGCCCGGTGCCGGCGGCATGATCGGCGCCGACGCGGCGGCCAAGGCGCCGCCGGACGGCTATACGCTAGTGCTGCTGGTGACCGGCCACACCATCATGCCGGCCATGCAAGCCAAAATGCCGTACGACATGCCGCGCGACTTCACGCCCATCACCATCCTCAACCGCGCGCCCAAGCTGGTGGTGGCGCACCCGTCGGTGCCCGCTTCTTCGCTGCGCGAACTGATTGCGCTGCAAAAGTCCGATCCCGCCAAATACAGCAACTACGGCACGTCCGGAGTCGGCTCCATGGCGCATCTTTCCATGGAGTTGGTGAACCAACTGGCTGGCACGAAGTTCGTCCACGTGCCGTACAAGGGAGGCGCGGCGACCTTGAGCGACCTGTTGGGCGGGCAGCTTCCCTTTGGCGTGCTGGACCTGGGCTCGGTGCTGCCGCAGGTGCGCAGCGGCAAGCTCAAGGTGCTGGCCGTTACCGGCACTGCGCGCTCGCAGGTGTTCCCCGACCTGCTGACCATTGGCGAAGTGCTGCCGGGCTTCGAGGCCGACGAATGGTTCGGCATCGCCGGCCCACGCGGCATTCCGCCGGACATCGTCAGAAAGCTGCAGCAGGAAATCGCCGCCGCGCTCGCCACGCCCGAGGCCAAGGCCCGCTATATCGACGCACTGGGATGGCAACTGCCCGCGTCCACGCCCGAACAGATGGGCGTCGAGCTGGAACAGCACACGCGCAAATGGGGTGAGCTGGTCAAACGCATCGGCCTGAAAGCTGAATGAGCGCCTCTACAAACGCAGCCCTGGAAAGCCTCCTGTCGCCGAAGGTGGTGGCGGTGTTTGGCGTGTCCGCCGACCCCGCCAAGCTGGGCAACCTGATTCTTGCCAACGTGATCCGCAACGGCTTTGCCGGGCGCATCTACGGCGTTGGCCGTGCAGGCGGCGCCGGGGGAACGGCGAAGGTCGACGGCGCGACGGTCGTGGGCTCTTTCGCCGAAATTCCCGAAGTGGTGGACGTGGCGCTGTTCGCGGTACCCGCCCACCACCTGCTGGATGCCCTGGACCAGGTCCCGCGCGGACGCGTGAAGGTAGCGGTTGCGATTGCCTCGGGGTTCTCCGAGACCGGTAGCGAGGGCCGCCGGCTGGAGGCGTCATTGCGCGCGCGTTGCGAAGCGGCAGGCCTCGCATTGATCGGCCCCAACTGCCAGGGCGTGGTGGTGCCGCTGGCGCGGCTGCAGATGACGTTCAGCCCGATGTATGACGGCATGGTGCCGGGCGCGGTGGCGATCATTTCGCAGTCAGGTGCCATGGGCGGCTACATGGCTAACCGGCTCATGCAGCGCGGCACCGGGCTGAGCTGCTTCGTCAGTTCAGGCAACGAAACATCGATCACCATCACAGACTACATCAATGCACTGAACGCCGAGCCCTCGACGCGTGTGATCCTCTGTTACCTGGAGCAGATCAAGGACGGCCGGGGCTTTGCGCAGGCTGCACGGGCCTTGCATCCGTCCAAGCGGCTGGTGGTGGTCAAAAGCGGGCGCAGCACCGCGGGTGCAGCCGCCGTCAGCAGCCACACAGGGGCGATCGCGGGCGACGACGCGGTAGTTGACGGTGTGTTCGAACAGCTGGGCATTGTCCGTGCGCGCGATAGCGCCACCGCGGTTGATGCCGCTGCGGCAATCGCCGCCGGCAAGGCGCTGCGCGGCCAGCGGATCGGTGTGCTGTCGGTGGCCGGCGGACTGGCCGTGGAGTTGGCCGACCTGCTGGAGATGCGCGGCTTCAGCGTGCCGGCGTTCGACGCCGCCACGCGCGCGCGGCTGGACGCTATCGTCCCGGTGTTTGGCGCGACGCGCAACCCGGTGGATCTGACGGGCGCGGTGCTTACACAGGAAGATCTTTTCGAGAATGCGCTGACGGTGGTGTCGCAGGCCGAAGGCATTGACGGCTTTGCCGTGATATCAACCTTCATACGCAACCCGCGTTATGCGCAGGCCATCGTGCGGCTGTTCCGCTCCACGGACAAGCCGGTGATCGTCTGCTGGACAGGCAGCGTACAGCAGACGCCGGAATCGCTGGCGATCCTGGCTGAGGCCGGGGTGCCTGTTTATGACAACACCGCGCGTGCCGCCAATGCGTTCTGCGCGCTGCGCGGCGACGCCTCCATCGGATGACGCCTTCCCATGCCCATGAATGATTTCCTGAACCCGGATGCTGATGCGCTGGCGGCGGTGCGCCACACACTGCAAGGCTGGCGTGCCGAGGGTCGCCGCCAGATTCACGAGGCTGACAGCAAGCGCGTGCTTGCCGCCATGGGCCTGCCGCTGCCTGCGCGTGGTGGTGTGGGTCTGTCGGTGGTGAAGTATTGCTGTGATGCCGCCATGCACAAGTCTGAACAGGGCCTGGTGCACCTGAGCGTCCCTCAGGATGAGGTGGAAGTTCGGGTGCGGGCCATGCAGCAGCGGGCCGACGATGCCGGATTCGCCGGTGGTGAAGTGCTGGTCGAGGACATGGTGCAGGGTGGCTTGCTGGAGTGGTTCGTGGGCTGCCGTCACGACGCCACGTTCGGTCCTGTCGTGGTGGTCGGCGCGGGCGGAATCTATGCGGAGCTGTTTGGCCGGGCAGTGATCCGCCTGGCGCCACTGGACGAAGCCGAAGCCGAGGCCGCCATCCGCGCGCACAAGGCCTTTGCGGTCATCGACGGCGCCCGCGGCAAGCCGCGGGCAGACCTGGCGCACTTTGCGCGAACGGTGGCATCCGTGTCGCAGTTCTACGCTGGGGTGAGCGATCTGGTGGCGGAGCTGGACCTCAATCCTGTGATTGTGCTTCCTGGGGGGCAGGACAACTCGGTGGTAATTGCGGACGCGTCCATCGTTCTGGCCTGAACGGGCTCAGCCGCGCATCCGGCGCGCGAGTTCCCGCTGGTGGCGGATCCAGTCCAGCGCGCTGCGAAGGCGCGGCAGCTTGGCCGCGCGCGCCGTGCTGTAGTACATATTGAAGCCGCTCTCGCTGCGCCGCACATGCCTGACCGGCTGCACCAACCGGCCGGCCGCCAGGTCTGCCGCGACAAAGGCATGCACGCCTATCGCCACGCCCACGCCGGACAGCGCGGCGTTGTAGGCAAGTGTCAGGCTCTCGAACATCATGCCGCGCTGGCCCACCCTTTCCGTGCTGCCGGCGGACGCAAGCCAGCGGTCCCAGTCTTCGGGGCGCAGCGCGGCGTGAATCAACGGAAGGTGGGGTAGTTCTTCTGCTACCGCCGCTGACGGATTGCGCGCAAGAAACTCCGGCGAACACACGGGAAACGAGTCCACGTCCAGCACCCGCTCGCTGACAATGCCGTTGACTTCCTGCGACTCGCGTGTGCGCCCGATGCGAACGATCATGTCGTACGCATCGGGGTCTTCCAGCTCGGGCGACAGCGTGGTGCGCAGGTCGATCAGGGCTTCAGGGAACGCAGCCTGGAATTCGCCCCAGCGCGGGATCAGCCAATGCACGGCGAAGGTTGGATAGCAGCAGATGCTCAGCGTTGGCTCGCGAAAGCTTTGCAGCAGCCGGTCGGTAGCGTTGGCCATCATTTCAAGCGACTTGCCGATGGCGTTGGCGTATTCGCGGCCCTCGTCGGTCAGCGCGACGCCACGATGGGAGCGCAGGAACAGGTCCACCTTGAGATAGTCCTCCAGCGACTTGACCAGGCGACTCACCGCGCCGGGCGTCACGTGCAGCTCTGCAGCGGCTTTGAGGAAGCTCTCATGTCGTGCAGCGGATTCGAAACTGCGCAAGGCGTTGAGCGGTGGCAAACGCCGGAACGAGGGGTTGGGGTACATCAGAAGCGTGCTTTTCCGCAATCAATAGGCAGGCAATGAGCCAAGCGTAACGCGCATCGCTTGTGCTCTGCAACAACCCTGCGCAGTAACCCATCGTATGGCACAGCAAAACTCAACCCCACAGCACTTATTGTGCGTTGACGCGCCACGGCCGGGCGCTGACCATCGGTCATCCGCCCTGGATGGCGGCCGTTTCACCCCTTCCCGAAAACCAGGCCATACATGGAAACAGCCCACAAAGAAGATGCCGCAGGCGCGGCAAAACCTGCAAAGATCGACGCGGCGCCAGGCCCGCGATTCGACTGGACAGACCCATTCGGCTTTGACCAGATGCTGTCCGGCGAGGAGCGGATGCTGCAGGAGTCCGTGCGCCGCTACTGCACCGAGAAGCTCATGCCGCGCATCGTCAGCGACAACCGCAACGAACGGTTCGACCGCGCCATCTTCACCGAGCTTGGTGAGCTGGGCCTGCTCGGTGCGACCCTGGAAGGCTACGGCTGCGCCGGCGTCAATCACGTGTGCTACGGCATCATCGGCCGCGAAATGGAGCGCGCTGACAGCGCTTACCGTTCCGCCGTCAGCGTCCAGTCCAGCCTCGTCATGTACCCGATCCACACATTCGGCTCCGAAGAACAGCGCCAGCAGTTCCTGCCCGCCATGGCGCGCGGCGAATCGGTCGGCTGCTTTGGCCTGACCGAGCCGGACCACGGGTCAGACCCTGGCTCTATGGTCACACGCGCGCGCCGCGTGGGCAGTGGCTACAGATTGAGCGGCGCCAAGTCGTGGATTACGAATTCTCCGATTGCCGACGTGTTCGTGATCTGGGCCAAGGACGATGAGGGGTTGATCCGCGGCTTTATCCTGGACCGCGCCATGAAGGGCCTCTCCACCGCCCGCATCGAAGGTAAATTCTCGCTGCGCGCCTCCATCACGGGCACCATATCGCTGGACGACGTGGCCGTGCCGGCTGACCGCATGCTGCCCGGTGTTGTCGGGCTACGCGGGCCTTTCTCGTGCCTGAACAAGGCGCGACTGGGTATTTCGTGGGGTGCGATTGGCGCTGCAGAGGCCTGCTGGCATCAGGCCCGCGACTACGTTGTCAACCGCAACCAGTTTGGCCGGCCTCTGGCGGCCAACCAACTGGTGCAGAAGAAGCTGGCTGACATGCAGACCGAAATCACACTGGGCCTGCACGCCGCGTTGCGCGTGGCGCGCATGATGGACGACGGCAGCGTTTCACCTGAGGCGATATCAATCGTCAAGCGCAACAATTGCGGCAAGGCACTGGACATCGCCCGCGTGGCGCGCGACATGCTGGGCGCCAACGGCATCTCCGATGAATACCACATCATCCGCCACATGATGAACCTCGAATCCGTGAACACCTATGAAGGCACGCACGACGTGCATGCCCTGATCCTGGGCCGCGCCATCACCGGCATGCAGGCCTTTTCTGCCCCCGGGAGTCCCTGATGCCGCAAGTTCGCAACAGGCACGGCTTGCAGTTCACCGCCGCTGGTGATGTGGCGTCCGCGGCATTCGACGGGGCGGTGATGAATTACCTGTCGTTCAGCAAGGACACGGGCGCGTCACTGAAGGCGCTGCTGGCGGCGGACCCTGACATGCCCATGGCCCAGTGTCTGCGCGGGTACTTCTTCATGCTCATGGGCGTGGGTGCGCTCGTGGGCAAGGCGCGCCAGGACGCGCAGCGGCTGCTGGCGATTGAAGCGCAACTGAACCCGCGTGAACGCCTGCATGCGCGCGCGCTGGATGCGTGGACGAATCATTCCCTGGGCCGCGCGACCGCGTTGTGGCAGCAGATCGCCACACTGCATCCGCGTGATGTGCTGGCCATCAAGATGGCCCACTTTGGCCACTTCTACGTGGGCGATTCGCGCAATGTGCGTGATGGCGTGGCTGCAGTGCTCGACTTCTGGTCGCCTGAAGACGATGCCTATTCCTACCTTCAGAGCATGTACGCCTTTGGGCTGGAAGAGTGCGGCAACCCGTGGCAGGCCGAAGCCGTAGGACGTGAGGCGCTGGCGCGCCAACCCTCCGACCCCTGGGGCATTCATGCCGTCGCGCATGCCCTGGAAGCCACCGGGCGCACCGCGGAGGGCGTGGCCTGGATCGACACTATGGCCGGGCAGTGGCACGGCATCAATAACTTTCGCTATCACGTGGCATGGCATAAGGCGCTGTTCCGGTTCGAGTCAGGCGACTACACCAACGCGCTGCTCGACTACGACCAGATCGTCTATTCCGATGGCGCCACCGAATACCTGGATGCCTGCAATGATGCGTCCATGCTGCTGCGCCTGGAGCTCGCGGGGACCGATGTGGGCGACCGTTGGCGGGCTGTTGCCGCCAAGGTGGCCAGCCGCACTGAGGAGCGCGTGCTGGCCTTTGCCGACCTGCACTTCGTGCTGGCGCTGACCAGCAGCCCGGAACCCGAACACCGCGAACTTGCGCAGCGCATGGTCGGCTTGATGGAGGCTTACGCGCAGTCCGAAGCCGCCGACGCGGGGCTGTACCGCCTGGCCGCAGTGCCCGCCGCGAAGGGGCTGGTTGCATTTCGCCAGGGACGCCATGCTGATGCCGTGCAAGGCTTGGCCGAAGCCGCCCCGCACCTGTACCGCGTGGGCGGAAGTCATGCGCAACGCGACCTGTTTGCCGGCGTGCGCGCCGAGGCTGCTTTCCGCGCAGACCGTGGCGCGCCCGATACGCTGGCCTTGCTGGCGGCGCGCACCCGCTCGCACCCGCACAACCGGCGCGGCTGGACGTTGTATCTTGACGCGCTGGAGCAGTGCGGCGATGCCAGCGCCATCGCTGCCGCCCGCCGGCGCATGACCCAAACCTGAGAGCCGACCATGCCCAAGACCCCGACCTCTGCCGTGTTGACCAAACTTTCTGTCGCCAACGGCATCGCTGTGCTGACACTGAATGATGCGCCGTCGCGCAATTCAATGTCCTTCGCGATGATGGATGCCTTGCAGGCGACCTGCAGCGAAATCAATGCGCGCGACGACATTCATGCGCTGATCATCACCGGCGCGGGCGAGGCATTCTCCGCAGGTGGGAACATGGATGACATGACCGAGCGCATGGGCATTTTTGCGTCTGAAGACCCCTTGTGGGCCCGCGACATCAACCTGACGCAGGTGCACAAGATCCCGCATGCAGTTTATGGGCTTACCGTACCTACCATTGCTGCGGTCAATGGCCATGCCATTGGCGGCGGACTGGACGTGGCGCTGATGTGCGATGTGCGCATTGCCTCCGAAAAAGCCGTGTTTGCCGAGTCGTTCCTGCGCGTGGGTTTGATGCCCGGCGATGGTGGCGCATGGTTCCTGCCGCGCGTGGTAGGCCTGTCGCGCGCGATGGAAATGGCGCTGACGTGCGACTTCATCGAGGCGCCTGCCGCATTGGCCATGGGGCTGGTGTCGCGCGTGGTACCGTCCGAGCGGCTGATGGACGAGGCGCAGGCTACCGCCATGCGCATTGCGCGGCACCCACCCGAAATCACCCGCATGACCAAGCAACTGATGCGGTTTGGCGCAGAGTCATCGTTGCAGGACACGTTGCAGATGACCGCCGCCATGCAAGGCATCGCCCAGACGTCGGAGCCACACCGTGCCGCGGCACGGCGCATTGCGGCCACGATGCGCAAGACGCGCAAGTAAAACATTGCTGGCGCAAACGGGCAGAATCGTTGCCCATGCGCTTCCTCAAAGATTTGAGCCTGTCGGCCTTTACCGCCGGGTTCGTGGCCGTGCTGGTGGGCTTTACCAGCTCGGTGGCCATCGTGTTCCAGGCGGCGCAGGCGTTCAGCGCCACGCCTGAACTCATCAGCTCGTGGATGTGGGCCCTGGGCTTGGGCATGGGCCTGTGCACGGCCATTCCGTCGCTGGTACTGCGCCAGCCGGTCATGGTGGCCTGGTCCACGCCGGGCGCGGCGGTGCTGGCCACGGCCGGGCTGGCGGGGGGCTTTTCCATGGCCGAGGCCGTGGGCGCCTTCCTGGTATGTGGCGCGCTCATCACGCTGGCGGGTGTCACGGGCTGGTTCGAGCGGGTCATGAACCGCATTCCCATGGCCATTGCCTCGGCGCTGCTGGCCGGCGTGCTGGCGCGCTTTGGCCTGCAGGCATTCGCCGCGGCGCAGACGGCGCTGGCCCTGGTGCTGCTGATGCTGGCCACCTACCTGCTGGGCAAGCGGCTGGCGCCACGCTACGCGGTGGTGGCCACGCTGGCCGTGGCGGTTGCATATGCGGCGGCCACGGGCCGCATGGCCTGGTCGCGCGTGACGCTGGACTTTGCCGTGCCCGTGTTCACCGCGCCGGTATTCAGCCTGGGCGCCATCACCAGCCTGGCGCTGCCGCTGTTTGTGGTGACCATGGCCTCGCAGAACCTGCCGGGCGTGGCCGCGATCCGCGCCGCGGGCTATGACATGCCGATTTCCAGACTCATCACCGTGACCGGCGTGGCCATGCTGGTGCTGGCGCCATTTGGCGCGTTTGCGCTGTGCCTGTCGGCCATCACGGCGGCCATCTGCATGGGCCGTGAGGCGCATGAAGATCCGGCCAGACGCTATACAGCGGCGGTGTCCTGCGGGGTGCTGTACGTGCTGATTGGCATTTTCGGCGCGGCGGTCACGGGGCTGCTCACGGCCTTCCCCAAAGAGCTGGTCGTGGCCATTGCCGGCCTGGCGCTGCTGGGCACCATCGGCAGCGGCCTGGCCGTGGCATTGAAGGATGACAACCACCGCGAGGCCGCGCTCATCACCTTCCTCGTCACGTTGAGCGGGGTCTCAATAGCCGGAATCGGATCGGCGTTTTGGGGTGTCGTCGCAGGCGCGATTGCCTTGTTTGTGCAACAGTACGGGCGACGTAACGAACCAAAGCCATGAACATCCTCTTTGTCGCCGACCCGCTCGAATCCTTCAAGACCTACAAGGACACCACGTTTTCCATGATGCGCGAGGCCCAGCATCGTGGCCACCGCATTGCCGCGTGCGAGCCGCGCCACCTGGCCTGGCGTTCGGGCGGCGTGGTGTGCGCCACGGTGCGCAACATCACGCTGACCGGCGCGGACGACGAGTGGTTCAACGAGACCAGCACGCCCGTTGTGCCGCTGGCGGAGTTTGACGCCGTCATCATGCGCAAGGACCCGCCGTTTGACAGCGAATACTTCTACGCCACGCACCTGCTGGAGCAGGCCGAGCGCGAGGGCGCCCGGGTGTTCAACAAGCCACGCACGCTGCGCGACCACCCGGAAAAGCTTGCCATCATGGAGTTCCCGCAGTACGTGAGCCCCACGCTGGTCACGCGCAGCGCCGACGACGTGCGGGCCTTCCACGCGGAGCACCAGGACATCATCCTGAAGCCGCTGGACGGCATGGGTGGCATGGGCATCTTCCGCGTGAAGGCCGATGCGCTGAACCTGGGCTCCATCATCGAGACGCTGAACAAGGACGGGTCTGAGACCATCATGGTCCAGCGCTTCGTGCCCGAGATCGCCCAGGGCGACAAGCGCATCCTCATCATCGGCGGCGAGCCCGTGCCGTTCAGCCTGGCGCGCATTCCGCAGGGCACCGAGGTGCGTGGCAATCTGGCCGCCGGCGGCCTGGGCGTGGCGCAACCGCTGTCCGACAGCGACTGGGCCATTGCCCGCGCCATGGGGCCCGTGCTGGCCGCGCGCGGCCTGCTGCTGGTGGGCATTGACGTGATCGGTGACCGCCTCACCGAGATCAACGTCACCAGCCCCACCTGCTTTCAGGAGATCACGCAGCAGACGGGCTTTGACGTGCCGGCCATGTTCATCACCGCGCTGGAAGCCGCGCTGGCAGCCTAGGCCTGCGCCTGGCCATTGACGAACACGCGCAGTTCGCCTGGCGCAAACGCTGTCCATTGCTCGTTGGTGGTCAGCGGCGTGGTCACCACCACGGCCACGCGGTCATGGGGCGTGGTGGCCTGCGCAAAGTCCACGCTCAGGTCGTCGTCGGCCAGCTGGGCGTGGGCAAACGGGTGGCGCCGCTCCACCCAGCACAGGTTCGTGGACGCATGGGCCCATAGCGCCTGGCCGTTGGACAGCAGGAAATTGAACGTGCCATGCGCTGCGATGCGTGGCACCAGTTCGCGCAGCGTCAGGGTCAGCTCGTCCACGCTGGGCACGCCGGCGTGCGACTTGGCCAGCTCCTGCATGATCCAGCAGAACGCCCGTTCGCTGTCGGTGTTGCCCACGGGGCGGAACGCGCCGTGCAGCCGGGGGTGGAAGTCCTTCAGGTCGCCATTGTGGGCGAACACCCAGTAGCGGCCCCACAGCTCACGCACGAAAGGGTGGCAGTTCTGCAGGTTCACCGCGCCCTGCGTGGCCTTGCGGATGTGCGCGATCACGTTTTCGCTCTTGATCGGGTAGCGGCGGATCAGCTCGGCCACCGGCGAATCACAGGCTGCCTGGTGGTCCACGAAATGGCGCACGCCCCTGTCTTCGAAGAACGCAATGCCCCAGCCGTCGGCATGGTGGTCGGTGCGCCCGCCGCGCTCGGCAAAGCCGGTGAAGCTGAACATCACGTCGGTGGGGGTGTTGCAGTTCATGCCCAGCAGCTGGCACATGGTGTCAGGCCCTTATTGCTTGTTCTCGCGCAGTTGCCACGCGGCCACCAATGCCAGCGCGCACAGCGCGGCCAGCATCAGGAAGGACTCATTGAACGCCGCCAGCCGCGCCGGGCTGGTGGTGGGGTTGGCCAGCGAATCGCCGTGCGAGGCCAGACGCCATTCGAGCACGATGCCGCACAGGCTCACGCCCGCGGCTCCGCCCAGCATGCGCACGAAATTGATGGTGCTTGCACCCTGCGGGATGAGTGCCGGCGACAGCCCGCGCATGGCCCCCAGGTTGAGCGACGGCAGGATGAAGCCCAGGCCCACTCGCCCCAGGATGGCGAAGGCGACGAGCACCCACAGCGCGGTGGTTGTGTCCACCAGCACCATCACCGCAAACGACGCGGCCAGCAGCGCCAGCCCGATGCTGACCAGCAGGTAGGTGGGTTGCCGGTCGGCCAGCCGGCCCACGCCGGCAATCGTGAGGGCCAGCACAAAGCCCGAGGGCAGCAGGAGCGCGCCCACGTGCGACGCCGACAGCTGCAGCCCCAGCTGCAGGTAAACGGGCAGCAGGTAGGTGGAGCCAAACAGGGCGGTGCCGTAGATGAATGCCACGATGCTGCCCATGGCGAACTGCCGGTGGCTGAATACGCCCAGGTTCATCAGGGTCTCGCGCCCGCTGTCCAGCAGCCGGCGCTGCCACCAAACAAAGGCCACCAGGGCGGCCGCCGCGCAGGCCAGCAGGCCGGCGGCACGCGTGGCGCTGTGGCCGTGCAGTTCCACCAGGCCGTTGAGCAGGCACAGCGTACCCGCGCTGCCCAGCAGCAGGCCGCGCCAGTCCAGCGGCGCGCCGCCGCGGTTGGCTGCCACTCCGCCGGGTGAGGTCACGGGCACGAAGCGGTACGCCATGTACAACGATGCCAGGCAGAACGGCACCACCATGAAGAAGATCGAGCGCCAGCCAAACAGGTCCACCAGCACGCCGCCAATGCTGGGGCCCAGGGCTGGCGCCAACACCACGCCCATGCCGAAGATGCCACTGGCGCGGCCCTGTTCACCGGGCTCGAATGCGCGCAGGATGATGATGGCCGGAATGGGCTGAACGATGCCGGCGGCCAGCCCTTCGGCCACGCGCGCGGCCAGCACCAGCGGGAAGTGGTTGGCAAAGCCCCCCACCACGCCGCCGGCCATCAGCAGCAGCATGGCGCCCACGTAGGTGTGGCGGTAGCCATAGCGTGCCAGCAGCCAGGGCGTGGTGAGCATGGAGGCTGTCGTGGCCACCATGAAGCCCGAGCTGACCCACTGCGCGCGTTCCTGGCCCAGCGCGAAGTGGTGGCTCATGTCGGGAATGGCCACGTTCACGATGGTGGACGACATGATGGACGCCATCGTGCCGATCATCACCGACAGCAACAGCAGCCACCGGTAGCGCGGGCCGTAGCGCCCGCGCAGCGAGGCGAGGGTGTGGTGTTCGTTCACGCCGGGTGTTGCTGCGTGGAGGCCGGTGTGGCGCAGGCCTGGCAGATGCAGGCCTTGCGGCGCGCCTGCGCCGGGATGCGCGCGAGCGCCGCGCGGTTGAAGTCCACCTGCGTACACCAGCATGGCCCCTGCGGCTGGCCTGTCAGGCGGGCGGCCTCCATGGCACACAGGTTGGCCTGGCCGCACAGCGGGCAGTGTTGGGGGTCCGGCGGGGCGGGCATGGACATGGTGGTGCCCCAAGTCTACCGCCGCGTGCCGGGGCCATCAGGGTCTGAACGGGTGCGCGGCCTGCCCGGGTGGTGCCATGATGAACGCAGGAGACAAAGCCATGATCCACAACAACCTGATGTGCCACAACCTGACGGCCCGGCGCGCCGTGTTGCGCCTGGCGTTGGCAGCGGCCACGTTGTCCAGCGCCGGCCTGGCCTGGGCCCAGGCCGACAGCAAGGCCTGCGCACTGGTGCTCATGCATGACCGGGGCGGCTCGGCCGCCCCCATGGCGGCGCTGGGGCGCAAGCTGCAGGCCACCTGCATGGTCAAGGCGGTGGAGATGCCCTGGTCGCAGCGCCGCGCCAACGACAAGGATCTGCCCGGAGCCTGGCAGGAAGTCACGCGCCACATCCGAGACCTGCGCCAGCAGGGCTACAAGCGGGTGCTGGTGGGCGGCGCCGGTTTTGGTGCCAACGCAGCCATGGCCTATGCCGGTGCGGTGGGCGATGCCGATGGCGTGGTGGCGCTGGCGCCGGAGGCCGACGCCCCCGGCATTGGCGGCCTGCCCGCCACGGCGATGGCCCTGCGCCAGCACACGCCGGTGCTGTGGGTGCTGGGCACGGACGACCCCCTGTTCCAGCGTGGCGAAGCCTTTGCCTTTGCCAAGGCGCCACCGCACCCGCAAAGCCGCTATGAAACGGTCAAGGCAGACCGCAAGGGCACGGCCGACGCGGCGTCCAAGCCGCTGGCGGACTGGCTCAAATCACTGGAGTAAGCGCCGCTGGGGCCTTGGGTCCCGCCCGTCAATCGGGTTGCACCAGCGCCAGGCCCGAGATGGTTTCCACGCCCGCGATGCCGCCCAGCCGCGTCGCTGCGTTGGCGGCGGCCGACAGGTCGATGCGGTACAGCGACAGCGCGGTGCCCGAGCGGATGGCCGCATAGCCAGTGGTGCTGCGCGATTCAATGTCAAAACCGTTCACGCCGCTGCCCACCACGCCCAGCGTGGCATCGCTGGTCAGCACGCCGTTGTTGGGCGGGTTGACCACCGAACGCAGCGCCAGCGTCAGGTCCAGCACATACAGCGTGGTGGACGTGGCGCCGCGAAAAGCGTTGGTGTACGCGGCGGCGGTGGCCGTGGGTGGCACGGCCAGACCGGCTTCGTTGGTGCGGGTGAGGTTGCCGTCGGTGATGGTGTCGCCGCTGTCCACGTCAATGCGCAGGTTCTGCCCGGTGTTGCTGACCACGCGCAGCCGGTCGGCCACGGGGTTGAAGTCCACGCCGAACTGCGTGCCCAGCAGGCCGGTGAAGGGGGCGTCGTCGCCGGCAGCAGCTTTCAGCGCCGCGCGAAACGTGGCACGGCCGGTGGATGCATCCAGCGTGTAGAGGTTGCCCCGGCTGCCCAACGCATACAGCAGGCCGTTGGCCGGGCGGAAGTCGATGCCGGCCACGGTCTCGCCGGACTGCAGGCCCGAGACCGCCCTTGTGCCGACCTGTGTATCCGGCGTGGCGCGGTTGAACGACGCGACCTGGCCCGATTCCGTCACCACGATCGTGTCGCCCACAGGCACGGAGGTCACGATGTCGGTGCCACCGCCACCGCCGCCGCAGGCGGACAGGCCCAGCGCAAGGCTGGCAACGCCGGCAAGGCGGGTGGGACGGGTGCGGTTGGCAGGAACGGGCAAGCGGCGCATGGGAGACTTCCTGTGTGAAAGTGTTACAGCGCCGAGTGTGCCAGCGTTTCAGTCAAAACGGCGCACCAGTTCCACCCCCACGTAGGCCGAGCGCCCCGGTGCCGTCTCGAAGTACCGGGCATTGCCTTCGTTCACGATCACGGAGCCGGCGTGGCGGCGGTTGGTCAGGTTGTCAATGCGCAGGAACTGCCGCCATTGCCAGGGTCCGTGCGTCTGCTGCAGGCGCACGCCCAAGTCGGCCACGGTGTAGCCCGCTGCAGCGTCGTTGTTGCTGTCATTCACCGGCACCGCGCCGCTGTGGCGCAGCTCCAACGTGAACGTGCTGCCGGCCACGCCGGGCTCCCAGGCCAGCTTCGCATACGCCTGGCGCCGCGCAATGCCGGGGATGCGGTTGCCCGCGGGAACGGCCAGGCCGGGTGTGGCGCAGGGCGCGGCGGCGCAGGTCAGGAAGCCGTCGGTGTAGGTGGCGTCCAGCAGCGTGAGCGCCGAGCTGAGGTTCAGCTTGCCCCATTGCAGCTCACCCGACAGCTCCAGGCCCTGGCGGCGCGTGTGCCCGGCGTTCTGGAAGCTGCTGCGCCCGCCGGTGTTGGACAGCACCACGATTTCATCCTGCGTGCGCACGTCAAACACGGTGGCGGTCCAGGCGGCGCTGCCATGGCGTCCGCGCAGGCCGGCCTCCAGGCTGCGGCTGCGGCTGGCGCGCAGCCCGGTGTTCAGGCCCGCGCCGCCCGGTGCGCGGTAAGCCACTTCGTTGAGCGTCGGTGTTTCAAAGCCGCGCCCGGCGCTGGCATAGGCCTGCACGATGGGCGACAGCTTCCAGCGCAGGCCCGCCACCGGCAGCGTGGCTGTGTGGCGCACGGCGCCGCTGTCGTCCGGGTTGCCGGGCGTGATGTAGCGGTCAGCCGACGACAGGCGCACGCGGGTGCGGCGCACACCGGCGGTGAAGGTCCAGCCGGGGGTGTCCCATTCGGCCTGGGCGTACGGGTCCAGCGCATCGGCGCGGTTGACCTCATCCCGGCGCAGGCGGCCTGGTACACCCAGGCTCGTGCCGCTGAAGTTCTCGAGCCCCCGGCGCTCTTCGTCCTGGCGGTCCCAGGCCAGACCGGCGGATGCGGTCAACTTCCCGCCGTCATACCGGCGGTCCAGGCGCCAGCGCGCGTTCAGCCCGCCGTAGGTGCGGTTCAGGTCGATCACGCCGCCGGCCGCACCCGGCGCCGCCTGGGCCGATGGCGGGATGGACTGGTACTGCACCAATGCCCGTTGGCCGCCATAGCCCATGAGCTGCAGGCTGTGGCCATCGCGCAGCGCATGGGTCCAGGCAAGACCCAGTTGCGTTTGCTGCACGGATTTGCGCGTGTTGAACTGCGGGGCCGCTGGTGTCGTCTGGTCCGGGTCTGCGTCAAACTCGGCGCGCGACAGGCCCAGCGGGTCCTGCGCATCGCTGGTTTGCCGGTTGGCCACCAGTACCACGCGCCCGCCGTCGTAAGGGCGCGACAGCTTCAGGTGCGCTGTGTCACGCTGTGCGGCAGATTGAGAGCGAAGCCCCTGTGTGCTGAAGGTTGAGGCGTCCACGCTGAAGCGGTAACTGCCAGCCATGCCGATGGCCTGTGCGGACGCGCGCCACAACCCGTCGGCGCCCCCCGCCATGCCCGCGCGCCACTCAGCGGGGCCGCCGTCAACCGTGTACAGCGCGACCACGCCGCCGGCCGAGCTGCCGTAAAGCGCCGAGTAAGGCCCGCGAATGACCTCGATGCGGTCCGCGCTGCCGATGGGAAAGTTGGCCGCCTGGCCCTGACCGTCGGGGGCGCTTGCGGGAATGCCGTCCACATACAGGCGTACGCCACGCACACCAAAGGTCGATCGTGCGCCAAACCCGCGAATGGACAGCTGCAGGTCCTGGGCGTAGTTCTGCCGGTTGTTGATGGTCAGACCCGGCACCCGGCCCAGGCCCTCGGACAGGTTGATCTGCAGCTGGCCTGCGCGCAGCTCGTCACCGTCCACGATGTCGATGGAGGCGGGCGCTGTCCAGCGCTGCTGGCCGGGCGCCGTGCCGGTGATCACCACCGGCCGCAGCGCAGCGTCGGGTACCTGGGCTGCCGCCAGCAACGACACAAGGCCTGCACCAGCGGCGCAGGCCTTGTGATACGCCCCGAGGGCGCAGGTGTGATGGCTCCACATCGTGGCGGCCAGTTTGCCAGTGAAACCGGCTGGCCGCGCGATGGGAGCAATTCACCAGCGGCGATCAGGGCTTCCTGAACGCGGCCTTGGCGTCGTCCCTGGCCTGCTCGCGCAGGTCACCCGCAGCCTTTTGCGCCTTGCCGGCGTGCTCGCGGGCGTGACCCTTGGCTTCCTGTTCCTTGCTGTTGACCAGCTTGCCGAACTGCTCCTGCGTCTCGCCGGCGGCTTCCTTGATGCGGCCCTTGACTTGATCCTTGTTCATGTGAACTCCTTGCAATGGTTGGGACAGGGGTTCATCGTGCAACGGATGCGCCGGGTGCGGTGCGGGAACGATGCGCGCACGCCTGTGCGTGGACGCCTACAACAATGGACAGTGATGGCCACACCGCTTCGGGTTCACGCCGCGCCAGCCTTCACCTTCAGCCGCCACGCGTGCAGCAGCGGCTCGGTATACCCGCTGGGCTGCTCCTTGCCCTTGAACACCAGGTCGGTCGCGGCCTGATAAGCCGCACCTGAATAGTTGCCGGTCATGGGCTTGTACAGCGGGTCGTTGGCGTTCTGCTTGTCCACCACCTTGGCCATGCGCTTGAAGGTGGCGTTGACCTGTGCCTTGGTCACCACGCCGTGGTGCAGCCAGTTGGCCATGTGCTGGCTGGAAATGCGCAGCGTGGCGCGGTCTTCCATCAGGCCCACGTTGTGGATGTCGGGCACCTTCGAGCAGCCCACGCCCTGGTCGATCCAGCGCACCACATAGCCCAGGATGCCCTGCGCGTTGTTGTCCAGCTCCTGCTGCTTGTCGGCGTCGCTCCACTTCGCGGCCTTCACCACGGGGATGCTCAGCAGGTCGTTGAGGATGGCGTCGCGTTCGCCGTCGGCGTCGATCTTTTCCAGGTCCTTCTGCACATCGGCCACCTTGACCTGGTGGTAGTGCAGCGCGTGCAGCGTGGCGCCCGTGGGGCTGGGCACCCAGGCGGTGTTGGCGCCGGCCTTGGGGTGCGCAATCTTCTGTTGCAGCATGGCGGCCATCAGGTCGGGCATGGCCCACATGCCCTTGCCGATCTGCGCCTTGCCGCGCAGGCCGCAGCTCAGGCCCACCAGCACGTTGTTCTTCTCATAGGCCTGGATCCAGGCGCTGCTCTTCATGTCGCCCTTGCGCAGCACCGGGCCGGCCTGCATGCAGGTGTGCATCTCGTCGCCGGTGCGGTCCAGGAAGCCGGTGTTGATGAAGGCCACGCGGCTCGCCGCCGCGGCAATGCAGGCCTTCAGGTTCACGCTGGTGCGGCGCTCTTCGTCCATGATGCCCAGCTTGACCGTGCTGTCCTTCAGGCCCAGCACCTTCTCGACGCGGGTGAACAGCTCCGCAGCAAAAGCCACCTCGGCGGGGCCGTGCATCTTGGGCTTGACGATGTAGACGCTGCCGGTGCGGCTGTTGCGGATGCCGTCCTTGCCATGGCCTTGCAGGTCGTGCAGGGCGATGGTGGTGGTGATCACCGCGTCCATGATGCCCTCGGGGATTTCCTTCACGCTGCCGTCGGCCGCCGTGTACAGGATGGCCGGGTTGGTCATCAGGTGGCCCACGTTGCGCACGAACATCAGCGAGCGGCCGTGCAGCTTCACTTCGCCGCCGTTCGGGCTGGTGTACACGCGGTCCGGGTTCAGCCCACGCTTGAAGGTGGTGCCGCCCTTGCTCACGTCCTCGGTCAGCGTGCCTTTCAGGATGCCCAGCCAGTTGCTGTAGGCCAGCACCTTGTCCTGTGCATCGACCACGGCCACCGAGTCTTCCAGGTCCAGGATGGTGGACAGCGCAGCTTCCAGCACCAGGTCGCTCACGCCGGCCGGATCGCTCGCGCCGATCGGCGTCTTGCGGTTGATGCGGATGTCCAGGTGCAAGCCGTTGTGCTGCAGCAGCACGGCGGAAGGGGTGGCCGCGTCGCCCTGGTAGCCAATGAACTGTTTGGCGTTCTTCAGCCCGGCGGTCTTGCCGTTGGCCAGCGTCACCACCAGCTGGCCACCCACCACCGCGTAGCCGGTGCTGCCTACGTGCGAGCCGCCTTTCAGCGGCGCGGTGCGGTCCAGCACATGGCGTGCGTATTCAATGACCTTGGCGCCTCGCTTTTCGTTGTAGCCCGGGCCCTTGGCGCAACCGTCGGCCTCGGAAATCGCGTCGGTGCCGTACAGCGCGTCATACAGGCTGCCCCAGCGCGCGTTGGCGGCGTTCAGCGCGTAACGAGCATTCAGGATGGGTACCACCAGCTGCGGCCCGGCCTGCGTGGCCAGCTCGGCGTCCACGTTCTTCGTCGTGGCGCGCACCTTGGCGGGCACGGGCACCAGGTAGCCGATCTTCTCCAGGAACTTGCGGTATTTGCCCATGGCCTTGATCGGGCCGGGGTTGGCCTTGTGCCAGGCGTCCAGCTCGCTTTGCAGGCGGTCGCGCTCTGCCAGCAGCGCGATGTTCTTGGGTGCCAGGTCGGCCACGATGGCGTCAAAGCCCTTCCAGAACGCGGCGCTGGCCACGCCGGTGCCGGGCAGCACCTGCTGCTCGATGAACTGGTGCAGCTCGGTGGCCACTTGCAGGCGATGGACGGGGGTGCGTGCGGTCATGGTTTTCTCCTTGGGAATTCAGAAAAACGAAAGTGCGTCGCGCAGGTTGGTGCCTGTACGCGTGGGTTGCGTGCCCAGCTCTTCAAACGGCAACTGGTAGCGGTTGACCCAGAGCGTGCGAAATCCATACCAGGTCGCGGCCAGTGCGTCCCAGGCATTGCAGCTCACAAAGGCGATCTGCCGGGCGTCCAGGCCGGTGGCCTGCGGGCCCAGCGCATAGGCGTCGGGGTGGGTCTTGTATTTGCGGATCGGGTCCACGCTGATCACATGGTCCAAAAGGCCGTCCAGGCCCGCGCTTTTGACGGCCACGCCCAGCATGTCGGGGTCGCCGTTGCTCAGGATGCCGGTGACGATGCCGTTGGCCTTCAGCGCCTGCAGCACCTCGCGGTTTTCAGGAAAGGCGCTCAGGTGGCGGTACTGGTTCATCAGCTGGTGTTCGTGCGCGGGCGTGAGCACCAGGCCCAGCTTCTTGCAGCTGTAACGCAGGGCGGCCTGCGTCAGCGCCCAGAACGGCTGGTAGTGCGCGCCATGGCTGCTGGTGGTCACCAGGCGCGTGTATTCAATCTGTTTGTCGCGCCACAGCACGCTCAGGGCCTGGCCCTGGCCGGCAAACAGCTGTTCCGCCAGCAGGCCCACGCTGTACACGTCGAACAGCGTGCCGTAGGCATCGAACAGAACCGCCTTGGGTTTTTCCATGCCGTTACTGTATTCGGTACTTTGAGTGACATTAAGTTGATGAAAAGTGATTTATCAATGACAAATATGTATGTAATTCGGAGAAATCGGATGGACTGCACCAGGTTGGGGTAGGTCCGAATGGCGGGGGTGCCGTCGCCGCATATATTTAATGTCTTAAATATTTTCCGTGTCTATTTCTGTGTCCATGATTCTTCTGGCTTCCAATGAAAACCCGCTGGGCATGCCCCTGGCCGCGCAGCAGGCGGCGGCTGCGGCGCTGCAGGGCGCCGGCGCTTACCCCGATGCGAATGGCGGCGAACTCAAGGCGGCGCTGGCTGCGCGGCTGGAAGTGCCCACCGGCTGGATCACCCTGGGCAGCGGCTCCAGTGAAATCCTCACGCTGGCGGCGCAGGCCTGTGTGCAGCCCGGCTACGGCGTGGTGTGGTCGCAGTACGGCTTCATCGTCTACGGGCAGGCGGCGGCTCTGGCCCGGGGCCAGGCCGTGGTGGTGCCCGCGCGCGACTACGGCCACGACCTGGGCGCCATGCGCGCGGCCGTGAATGTGGACACGCGCCTGATCTTTGTGGCCAACCCCAACAACCCCACGGGCAGCTTCATCGACCCGGCCTGGCTGCAGGGCTTCATTGCCAGCGTGCCGCCGCACGTGACCGTGCTGCTGGACGAGGCCTACACCGAATACCTGTCGCCCGAACAGCGCTACAACAGCATGGACTGGGTGCGCGCCCATCCCAACCTGATCGTGGCGCGCACCTTTTCCAAGGCCTATGGGCTGGCCGGCCTGCGCGTGGGCTACGGCGTGGCGCAGCCGGCGCTCACCGCGCGGCTCAACGCCCTGCGCCCGCGCTTCAACGTCACCACCCCGGCGCTGGCTGCGGCCCGCGCCGCGCTGGCGGATGACGGCTACCTGGCGCGCAGCTATGCGCTGAATGCCGCGGGGCGCGAGCAGCTCATGGCTGGCCTGTCGGCGCTGGGGCTGCAGTGCCTGCCGTCCGCCGGCAATTTCGTGACCACGCGCTTTGCCGATGCGCAAGCCGCACAGGCTGCCCATGCCCGCCTGCTGGCGGCCGGCATTGCCGTATCGACGCTGGAACCCTATGGCATGGCCGACTGGCTGCGCATCAGCGTGGGCCTGCCCGAACACAACCACGCCTTGCTGCAGGCGCTGGCCTGAAGCTTTCTTGACCCGCAGGCTAAGGAGACACCCTGAGCCGCCGTGAAGCGCCGATCAAGGCGTCCGGCTTCAAGGCGGAGTAGGGCCTGCCAGGCCGCTGAGTTCGCGCGCGGCTTCCAGCACCGGCTTGACGTGGCGTTCGTCATACCGGTGGGCCGGCATGGTCAATGTGAGCGCCGCCGCGATCTGCCCGTCCGGGCCGAACACCGGCGCCGAAATGCCCGCCACGCCCGCCAGGCGGTCTCCTTCGGCGGCGAAGTAGCCGCGCTCGCGGATGGCCGCATAGAGCTTGCGGTCGCGCGCGGCGGCGCGGCTGCGTTGCGGGTCAAAGGCAATCAGCACGCGCGCGCCGCTGCCGCGGTCGGCTGGCAGCACATCGCCCGCCTTGATGTGGTCGCGCACGGGGTGGGGTGAATCCACCCGGTACAGGCACAGCCGGACCGCGTCCGCGCCCTGGCCCTGTTGCACGTGGTAGGCAGCGCTCTCGCCCGTTTGCGCGACCAGCCGGCGCAGCACCGGCAGCACTACACGGTCCAGCGAGAATGAGGCGGCGTACACGCCGTTCAGGCGGGCCAGCTCGGCGCCCAGCGCGTAGCGGCCATCGTCCAGCTGCTGCACCAGGCCGGAATGCTCCAGCGATGCCAGCAGCCGCAGCGTGGTGCTCTTGTACAGGCGGGTGCGCGCGGCCAGCTCGGCCAGGCTCAGTGACAGGTCGCCCTGGCGGAATGCCGCCAGCAGCGAGAGCGCCCGGTCTACCGCCGCAACGCCGCCCGGCGCGGCATGGGCGTCTGCAATGGATTCAGTCTGGGCTTTGCGTGGCATGAGGCAAGGTGGTTTGACAGCAGGAGCTAAACCGGCGAATATTTCAATAGAAAGAACTTTATTCCAACTAATGGAACAGCACAAGATGCCGGTCACGCCTGCCGCGCAGGTGACCATCAGCGAGGTGGGTCCGCGTGACGGCCTGCAGTCGGTCACGGCCATCATGCCCACGGCGGCCAAGCTGCGCTGGATTGAGGCGCTGCATGCCGCTGGCCTGCGCGAGATTGAGGTGGCGTCCTTCGTACCGGCAAAGCTGCTGCCGCAAATGGCGGACGCCGCCGAGGTGGTGCGCCACGCCCGTGCGCTGGCCGGGCTGACGGTGATGGCGCTGGTCCTCAACCTGCAGGGCGCGCAGGCGGCTCTGGATGCGGGCGCGCACAAGCTCACCATTCCGGTCTCGGCCAGCCCGGCCCATTCCATGGCCAATGTGCGGCGCACGCCGCAAGACATGGTGGAGCAGGTGCGCGCCATCGTCGCGCTGCGTGATGCCAGTGCACAGCCCACGGGCGTCGAGGTGGGTATCTCCACCGCCTTTGGCTGCACGCTGCAAGGCGCCGTGCCCGAAGACGACGTGATCCGCCTGGCCGTGGCGCTGGCGCAGGCCGGCGTGGACGAGATCGGCCTGTCTGATACCACCGGCATGGCCAATCCGGTCCAGGTGCGCCGCCTGTTCACCCGGCTGCGCGCGGAGCTGGGTGACAGGGCCGGAGCCGCCCACATGCACAACACGCGTGGCCTGGGCCTGGCCAATTGCCTGGCGGCGTATGACGTGGGTGTGCGCACGTTTGACAGCTCGCTGGGCGGCCTGGGCGGCTGCCCTTATGCGCCCGGTGCATCGGGCAATGTGGTGACGGAGGACCTGGTCTTCATGTTCGAGGCCATGGGCGTGGGAACAGGCGTGATCCTTGAAAAGCTGATCGCCGCGCGCGCGCCGCTCATGGCGGGCCTGCCCGGTGAGCCGTTGTACGGCATGACGCCCGAGGCCGGGCTGCCCCAAGGTTTTGCACAGGACGCTGCCCATGCCTGAAAAAGAGCTGCCGTACGCCGGCATCCGCGTTGTCGAATTCACCCACATGGTCATGGGTCCCACCTGCGGCATGGTGCTGGCCGACCTGGGCGCCGAAGTCATCAAGGTCGAGCCCATCGCTGGCGACAACACGCGCCGGCTGCTGGGCTCGGGCGCAGGCTTCTTTGCCATGTTCAACCGCAACAAGAAAAGCATTGCGCTGGACCTGCAAAAGCCCGAGGGCAAGGAGGCCGCGCTGCGCCTGATCGCCACGGCCGACATCGTGAGCGAAAACTTCAAGCCCGGCACCATGAAGAAGCTGGGGCTGGATTACGCGACCTTGAGCCGGCTGAACCCGCGCCTGATTTATGTGAGCCACAAGGGTTTCCTGCCCGGCCCCTATGACCACCGCACTGCACTGGACGAAGTGGTGCAGATGATGGGCGGCCTGGCCTACATGACGGGCCGCCCCGGCGATCCGCTGCGCGCGGGCACCAGCGTGAACGACATCATGGGCGGCATGTTTGGCGCGATCGGTGCCATGGCGGCGCTCGCCCAGCGCGAAAAGACCGGCCACGGCCAGGAAGTGCAAAGCGCGCTGTTTGAGAACAATGTCTTCCTCGTGGCGCAGCACATGATGCAGTTTGCCGTGACGGGCAAGGCAGCCGATCCGATGCCCGCGCGCATTTCGGCCTGGGGCATCTATGACGTGTTCACCGTCAACGATGGCGGGCAGATCTTCCTGGCGGTGGTCAGCGACACGCAATGGGCGATCTTCTGCGACGCCCTGGCGCTGGCCGACCTGAAGGCGGACCCGCGCCTGGCCACCAACAATGACCGTGTGCGCGCCCGTGAATGGCTGATGCCGTTGCTGCGCGCCCGCCTGGCCGGCCACACGGCGGCGCAACTCAGCGCGGTGTTTGAAAGGCACGGCCTGCCGTTTGCGCCCATCACGCGCCCGCAGGACCTGTTTGACGACCCCCACCTGAACGGCACCGGCGGCCTGGCCCCGCTCACGCTGCCCGACGGGCGCGAAACGCGCGTGCCCTTGTTGCCGCTGATGCTGGGCGGCGAGCGGCCCGGCGTGCGCAGCCACCCGCCAGCCATCGGCCAGCACACCACGGCACTGCTGCGCGACGCGGGGTACACGGATGCGCAGATTGAGATGATGATTTCAATGCAATCAGTGCTTCAAGGGAGTTGATTTTTAACTTTCATCCGCATAATTTGCGGCATGGACAAGCTCAAGGCGCTCGAATCGTTTGTGTCGGTGGCCACGCGCGGCAGCCTGACGGCCGCAGCCAATGCCGAGGGCGTGGCGCCGGCCATCATGGGGCGGCGCCTGGATGCGCTGGAAGAAAAACTGGGCGTCAAGCTGCTGGTGCGCACCACGCGGCGCATCTCGCTCACGCATGAGGGCAGCGCCTTCCTGGAGGATTGCCAGCGCGTGCTGGCCGACCTGGCCAATGCCGAGGCCAGCGTCAGCGCCGGCGGCGTCAAGGCCAGCGGTCACCTGCGCATCACCGCGCCCGCGGGCTTTGGCCGCCGCCATGTGGCGCCACTGGTGCCGCGGTTTCGCGCGCAGCATGCCGACGTGACGATCTCGCTGAACCTGAGCGACCGCGTGGTGGACCTGGCCGGTGAAGGCTACGACTGCGCGGTGCGTGTGGGCGACATGCCGGACTCGTCCCTGGTCAGCGTGCGCCTGGCTGACAACCGCCGCCTGTGCGTGGCCACGCCCGAGTACCTGCAGCGCCACGGTGTGCCGCAGCACCCCAACGATCTGGCCCGGTTTGACTGCCTGTCGCTGTCCAGTGACGCCTCGCAAACCCGCGGCTGGGCGTTTCGCATCGCCACGGGCGACGGCCATGAGGTCATCCACCTCAAACCCGGTGGCCCGCTCGATTGCTCGGACGGCCAGGTGTTGCATGGCTGGTGCCTGGCCGGCTACGGCATTGCCTGGCGCAGCACCTGGGAGGTGGAAGGCGACATCGCCGCGGGCCGGCTGGTGGCGGTGCTGGAGGACTTTGCCGCGCCGCCCAATGGCATCTATGCCGTGTTCCCGCAGCGCAAGCACCTGCCGCTGCGCGTGCGGCTGTGGATCGATTTCCTCAAGCACAACTACAGCCAGAGCGAATTCTGGAAGGCGGCCCCATGACCCTTGAAGCCCTGCTGGCCTACGCACACCTGCTGGCCATCCTGACGATGGTGGTGTTCCTGGCGAGTGAAGCCGCCCTGTGCCGCGCCGAATGGCTCAATGCTGCGGTGGTGCAGCGCCTGGCCAGGGTGGACATGATCTATGGCATTGCGTCCGCGGCGGTGCTGGTCACGGGGCTGCTGCGCGTGTTCCTGGGTGCCAAGGGCGCCCAATGGTATGGCGGCAACTGGCTTCTGTATGTGAAGTTCGGCCTGTTTGTCGTGATCGGCCTGTTGTCCATCCGGCCCACACGCACGTTCATCCGTTGGCGCCGTGCATGGCTCGCAACAGGGGCCTTGCCAGAGCCGGATGCGATACGCCAGACGCGAAAGCTCATCATGTGGCAGGCGCACATCCTGCCGCTCATTCCTCTGGCGGCGGTGTTTCTGGCACGAGGCTGGGAAATCTAGTCAAAATCAAATCAAATCATTTCTTTGTGAGTAGAATTCCAAAATCTACTCACTTGACAAGAAATGCCCCGATCCACCCGTGACCTCGATACCGCTGTGCTGGATATCGTTCGCGCCCAGGCCGGTGCCATTGCGGCCGGGGCCATCCAGAGGCAGCTGGGCGAACCGCGTGCCACGGTCAACCGCGCCCTGGGCCGGCTGGTCGCGCAGGATCTGCTGAAACGAAGTGGCTTGGGCCGCGCCGTGGTGTACGAGGCCATGCTGCGCAAGCCGGCCGGCGCCTTCGTGCTGCAGGCCCGGGAGCCCGCACCGGTACCTGTGGCCGTACCTGTGGCTGCACCTGTTGCAGCAAGGCCGGCGTTCCCCTGGAGCCGCGACGTCCTGCCGCTGGTGGCAGCGCTTCGCGCGCCTCTGGGCACGCGCTCGCCGGTGTCTTACAAGCGTGATTTTGTGCTGCGCTACCTGCCCAACACCAGCAGCCTGCTGCCGGGCAACCTGGCGACGCAGTTGATGGATGCCGGCCGCTCAAAGGAGCAGCAGCCGGCTGGCACCTATGCACGCAAGGTGCTGGAGCAACTGCTCATTGACCTGTCCTGGTCATCCTCGCGGCTGGAGGGCAACCGCAAAAGCCTGCTGGACACGCGCGAGCTGTTCGAGCGCGGCCGCTCGCCGGGGGACGACCGCGACGCGACCATGCTGCTCAACCACAAGGAGGCCATCGAGTTCATGGTCGACGCAGTGCCGACCGAGGGCGTCACGGTGCCGGTGGTACGCAACCTGCAGGCCGTGCTCATGCATGGCCTGTTGCCCGATCCAGCCGACCTGGGTGCGATCCGCAACCGCATCGTCAACATCCAGGGCTCGGTGTACCTGCCCTTGCAGGTACCCACGCTGCTGGAGGAGATGCTGGGCGCCGTCATCGACAAGGCCCGCCAGGTGCACAACGCGGTGGAGGCGGCATTTTTCCTGTGGGTCAACCTGGCCTACCTGCAGCCTTTTGCAGACGGTAACAAGCGCACCAGCCGGCTGGCCGCCAACATGCCGCTGATGCTGTCCAACTGCGCGCCGCTGTCGTTCCTGGATGTGGAGTCCCACGACTACGCGCTGGCCATGCTGGGCGTCTATGAACGCTGCGATGTGTCGTTGGCGGTGGAGCTGTTTGAATGGACTTATCGCCGCTCCATCCTGAAGTACAACGCGATCGTCGAATCCCTGGGTGGCCCGGACCCGGTGCGCTCGCGCTACCGCGAGCAGCTGGGTGAAGCCATCCGCCAGGTCGTGTACTACGGGCTGGCCGTGGGCAAGGCCGTGGATGCGCTGGGCGTCCCGCAAGCCGACCGGGCCGCCTTTGATGCCATCGTGGATACCGAATTGCAGCACCTGCAGCCCTACAACTGCGCGCGATACCGGCTGCCCTTTGGCAAGACACAGGCCTGGATCGACGCCGGCCGGCCCAGGTAGTGTGAGCCGTACGCAAAAAAGCCCGCTGTCGCGGGCTTTTCCTTCGGTGCGGACGGGGCTCAGGCCTTCTTGCTCAGGCACTCGCTCATGAACTTCTTGCGTTCGTCGCCCTTGAGCGTCTTGGCCTTTTCATCGGCGTTGCAGGCCTTCATCTTGTCCTGCTGGGTCACCGGGGCGGCGGGCTTGGCGCTCAGGCATTCCTTCATGAAGGCCTTGCGCTCGTCGCCCTTCTTGTCACCCGCATCCTTGTTGCAGGTGGTCATCTTGTTCTGCTGGGCCGTGGGTTTTTTCTCGTCGGCGGCATGGGCCACGCCCATGGACAGGCACAGGCCGAGGGCCATCAGGGAAAGCATCTTCTTCATGGGGGTCTCCTGGACAGGGTGTTGGGGTTGAATGTATGAATCCCGCTGGGATTCCAGCACATAACGTGGGCCCCGGCAAGGCGGATGACCTGCGCCCCGTAAAATCCGCCGATGCTCTCCGTCAAACAGGAATTGCTTGGCAGCCTCGTTGCCGGGCTGGAACAGTTGTCGCCCGGTGCCGGTGCGCGCGCTGCTTTTGAATCGCCCAAGGTGGCTGCGCATGGCGATCTGGCCTGCACCGCCGCCATGCAGCTGGCCAAGCCGCTCAAGCTCAACCCGCGCCAAGTGGCCGAGAACCTGCGCACCGCGCTGCTGGCCACCGCGCCGTACCAGCGCTGGGTCGAGGCCATCGACATCGCCGGGCCCGGCTTCATCAACATCAAGCTCCGGCCCGAAGCCAAGCAGCAGGTGATCCACGAAGTGCTGGCCGGCGGCGCACGCTATGGTGTTCAGCCACCCAACGGGCAAAAGCTCATGGTTGAATTTGTCTCGGCCAACCCGACCGGCCCGCTGCATGTGGGCCACGGCCGCCAGGCGGCGCTGGGCGACGCAGTGTGCAACCTGTACGCCACCCAGGGCTGGGACGTGACGCGCGAGTTCTATTACAACGACGCCGGTGTGCAGATTGCCACGCTGGCCACGTCCACCCAACTGCGCGCCAAAGGGTTCAAACCGGGTGACAAGGAATGGCCCGAAGCCGCCTACAACGGCGAATACATCCAGGACATCGCCAATGATTTCCTGGCGAAAAAGACGGTTCACGCTGACGACCGCGAATTCACCGCCAGCGGCGACGTGAACGACCTGGACAGCATTCGCCAGTTCGCGGTGGCTTACCTGCGCCACGAGCAGGACCTGGACCTGAAGGCCTTCCAGGTGAAGTTTGACAACTACTACCTCGAATCCAGCCTGTATACCAGCGGCAAGGTGGACGACGCCGTGCAACGCTTGCAGGCCGCCGGCAAGACGTACGAACAGGACGGCGCGCTGTGGCTGAAATCCACCGACTACGGCGACGACAAGGACCGCGTGATGCGCAAGTCCGACGGCACGTACACCTATTTCGTGCCCGACGTGGCGTACCACATCACCAAGTGGGAGCGCGGCTTTGCCAAGGTGGTGAACATCCAGGGCACCGACCACCACGGCACGATCGCCCGCGTGCGCGCCGGCTTGCAGGCCGCCAACGTGGGCATCCCCGCCGGCTACCCCGACTACGTGCTGCACACCATGGTGCGCGTGATGAAGGGCGGTGAAGAGGTCAAGATCAGCAAGCGCGCTGGCAGCTACGTCACGCTGCGCGACCTGATCGACTGGACCAGCAAGGACGCCGTGCGCTTCTTCCTGCTCAGCCGCAAGCCGGACACCGAATACACCTTCGATGTGGACCTGGCCGTGGCGCAGAACAACGACAACCCGGTGTACTACGTGCAGTACGCGCATGCGCGCATCTGCTCGGTGCTGGCCGCCTGGGGGGGTGACGTGGCCACGCTGAAAGACGCCGACCTGACGCCGCTGCAAAGCCCGCAGGCGCTGGCGGTGATGCTGCTGCTGGCCAAATACCCCGACATGCTGGCCGCGGCCGCGGCCGACTTCGCCCCGCACGACGTCACGTTCTACCTGCGCGAGCTGGCGGCGGCGTACCACAGCTACTACGGCGCCGAGCGCATCCTGGCCGACGACGAAGCCGTGAAAAAGGCCCGCCTGGCGCTGGTCGCGGCCACTGCGCAGGTGTTGCACAATGGCCTGCAGGTGCTCGGCGTCAGCGCACCGCAGAAGATGTGAGCATGGCAACAATGAAGTTACAACGCGGCAACCTGATCCTGGGCCTGATCATCGGCGTGGTGATCGGCCTGGCGGCGGCGCTGGCCGTGGCGGTCTATGTGACCAAGGTGCCCGTGCCCTTCATGAACAAGGGCCAGAACCGCACCGCCGACCAGGACGCCGCCGAGGCCCGCAAAAACAAGGACTGGGACCCCAACGCCCCGCTGTACGGCAAGAACCCGGCGCGCCCGGCGCCGGCCGCATCTGGCGCGGTCACCGCGCCCCCGGTGGCTGCGGCGTCAGCACCCAAGGGCGCGGCCAGCGCACCCAAGGCCGCCGAGAACAAGCCGGCCGTCACGGGCGGCGACCCGTTGGGCGACCTGGCGCGCGCCAAGGCCGCGGCAGCGCCCGCACCCGCACCGGCCGCAGCGGGCGCCGACCCGTTCCTGTATTTCATCCAGGCCGGTGCCTTTCGCACGTCCGAGGACGCAGAGGCCCAGCGCGCCAAGCTGTCGCTGATCGGGCTGGAAGCCAAGGTCACCGAGCGCGAGCAGTCCGGCCGCACCGTGTACCGCGTGCGCATCGGCCCGTTTGAGCGCAAGGAAGAGGCCGACAAGCAGAAAGAGCGGCTGGAGGCCGGTGGCGTTGAGGCGGCACTGGTGCGCCAGCAGCGATGAACGCTGCCTCAAGGGGCGCTGAACTTTCCCGCCACGGCGGGCTCAGAACGGATTCAAGGAGTGAATTGACATGAAGCGACGCGATTTTTCCCTCGGCACCGCAGCTGCGCTGGCCGCGACCGGCCTGGCCCTGCCGGCCCATGCGCAGAAGAAGCCCGAGGAGGGTGCCGATTACCTTGCGCTGGACAAGCGCGTGCCCGTGGAGGCGCCGGCCGGCAAGGTCGAGGTGATCGAGTTCTTCTGGTATGCCTGCCCGCACTGCAATGCCTTTGAGCCCAAGCTGGAAGCCTGGATCAAGAAGATTCCGCCCGACATCACGGTCAAGCGCGTGCCGGTGGCCTTCCGCGACGACTTCGTGCCGCAGCAGCGCCTGTTCTACACGCTTGAAGCCATGGGCAAGCTCGACGAGGTGCACCGCAAGGTGTTCAACGCCATCCACGTGGACAAGCTGGCCCTCAACAAGGAAGACCTCATCACCGCCTGGGTGGAAAAGCAGGGCGTTGACAAGGCCAAGTTCGCCGAGCTGTACAACTCGTTCTCGGTGTCCACCAAGGCGCGCCGTGCCACGCAGCTGCAGGACGCCTTCAAGGTGCAGGGCGTGCCGGCCCTGGGCATTGCCGGGCGCTGGTACACCGACGGCACGCTGGCCGGCAACATGGACCGCGCGCTGCAGGTGACTGACTACCTGGTGGCCGAAGCCCGCAAGAGCCGCTGATCCGGCACCCCCAGGCAGGCCGCCGACAGCCTGCCGTCATGAAAATAGCCCGCGCGAGCGGGCTGTTTCACTTGAGCGGCCAAATGCGACCGCTACAATGACCAGCAAGATTCGTGCCGATATGAAACTTTCCTACGCCTCCCTCTTGATCGCCGTTGCCTGCGCACTGTCCGGGGGCGTGGCGCTGGCCGAGCGGGCCGACCGCAACAAGCCCATGAACATCGAGGCCGACGCGCTGCGCTACGACGACCTCAAGCAGACCAGCATCTTCACGGGCCGGGTGGTCATGACCAAGGGCACCATCGTGATCCGCGGCGCGCGGGTGGATGTGCGCCAGGACGCAGAGGGCTACCAGTTCGGCACCGTGACGGCCGAGCCCGGCAAGCTGGCCTATTACCGCCAGAAGCGCGAGGGCCTGGACGAGTACATCGAGGGCGAGGCCGACAGCATTGAATACGATGGCCGCGCCGACCGCGTGCGCTTCATCCGCAACGCCGAGCTGCGCCGCCTGCGCGGCGCCACGGTGGCCGATGAGATGACCGGCAGCCTGATCGTGTACGACAACACCACCGACGTGTTCACCGTGGATGGCAGCGTCACCACGCCGGGCCAGCAGGCCGGCACCGGCGGGCGCGTGCGCGCCATCCTCACACCGCGCGGCGCGGCCTCGGCACCCGCTGCCGTGGCCCCGGGTGCCCCGGCGCAGCTGCGCCAGAGCATCACCATCGGTGGGGAGCGCAAGTGACGGCTGTGGTGCCGGTACCTGACGGAGTTGCGGCCACCGCGGGTGGCGTGGCCAGCCGGCTGGAAGCCCGGCACCTGCAGAAGTCCTACGGCAGCCGCAAGGTTGTGAAGGACGTGTCGCTTGCCGTGCAAAAGGGCGAAGTGGTGGGCCTGCTGGGGCCCAACGGCGCGGGCAAGACCACATCGTTCTACATGATCGTGGGCCTGGTGCGCGCTGATGCGGGCGAGATCGCCATCGACGGCCAGCCGGTGGAGCATATGCCCATCCACCGCCGCTCGCGCCTGGGCCTGAGCTACCTGCCGCAGGAAGCGTCGATTTTTCGCAAGCTCAATGTCGAGGAAAACGTGCGTGCCGTGCTGGAGCTGCAGCGAGACGACAAGGGCCGCCCGCTGGGCAAGGCCGAGATCAACGAGCGCCTGACCACGCTGCTGCAGGACCTGCGGGTGGAGCACCTGCGCGGCTCGCCATCGGTGGCGCTGTCCGGCGGTGAACGCCGGCGCGTGGAAATTGCCCGCGCGCTGGCCACCCAGCCGCGCTTCATCCTGCTGGATGAACCGTTTGCGGGCATCGACCCGATCGCCGTGATCGAGATCCAGCGCATCATCAGCTTCCTGAAATCGCGCGGTATCGGTGTGCTGATCACCGACCACAACGTGCGCGAAACGCTGGGCATCTGCGACCACGCCTACATCATCAGCGACGGCCACGTGCTGGCCCAGGGCACGCCATCGGAGATCGTGAACAACGCTGACGTACGACGCGTGTACCTCGGCGAGCACTTCAGAATGTGATGGCCCCATGAAACAGGGTTTGTCACTACGCGTTTCGCAGCATCTGGCGTTGACGCCGCAGCTGCAGCAGTCCATCCGCCTGCTGCAGCTGTCCACGCTGGAGCTGAGCCAGGAAGTCGAGCAGATGCTGGACGACAACCCGTTCCTGGAACTCAACACCGACGAAGCCCCGCGCGAGGAATTTGGCCTGGCGCAGGCGGACGCACCAGTGCGTGACGACGACCGTGAAGCCGAATTCGTGGCCGAGCCGATGGCCGCGCTGCCGCCAACAGAAAGCACCAGCACCACCGCGGAGGCGGAGGCGCCCGCCACCGCTGAAGCCGACGAGCCCACCTGGGACGGCGACGGCACCACCGAGATGGTGCCCGACGACGGCGAATGGGGCGGTGACGCGCCCGCGCGCAAGAACAACCTGGGCGACGACGGCGAAATGGACGCGACCGAGCTGGCCCGTGGCCAGGAGTCGCTGCAGCAGCACCTGCACCGCCAGGCGCTGGCGCTTCGGCTGTCGGCCGAGGACAGCGCCGCACTGCGCTTCCTGATCGAGTCGCTCAACGACGACGGCTACCTGGAAGATTCACTCGAAGAACTGGCCATCGGCCTGGCCGGGCGCGACGAAGAACAGCTGGACGAACTCGTGCACCGATTTACTGTCGCGCTGCGCCTGCTGCATCACCTGGAGCCCGCCGGTGTGGGCGCGCGCACGCTGGGCGAATGCCTGACGCTGCAGCTGCGCGCCCTGCAGGACGGCGCAGATGCGCCCGCCGCGTGCGCCACGGCGCTGCGCCTGTGTGCCCAGCCCATGGAACTGCTGGCGCGCCGCGACGTGAAACGCCTGGCGCAGGCCTGTGGCGACAGCGAGGCCGACGTCAAGGCGGCCATCGCGCTGATCACGCGGCTGGAGCCCAAGCCGGGCCGGCGCTTCGTGGACGTGGAGCGCAACATCGTGGTGCCCGACGTGATCGTCACGCGCATCGGGCGCGCCGCGCAGCCCAAGTTTCGCGTGCAACTCAACAGCGACGTGATGCCGCGCCTGCGCGTGCATGACATCTACGCCGGTGCGCTCAAGGCGCACAAGGGCGAAGGCCACCAGGCGCTGCAGCAGCGCCTGCAGGAGGCGCGCTGGTTCATCAAGAACATCCAGCAGCGCTTTGACACCATCCTGCGCGTGAGCAACGCCATCGTGGAGCGCCAGAAAAACTTCTTCGTGCATGGCGAGCTGGCCATGCGCCCGCTGGTGCTGCGCGAAATCGCCGACGAGCTGGGCCTGCACGAATCCACCATCAGCCGCGTGACCACGGCCAAGTACATGGCCACGCCCTACGGCACGTTCGAGCTGAAGTACTTCTTTGGCTCGGCGCTGGGCACCGAGACGGGCGGCAATGCGTCCAGCACCGCGGTGCGCGCGCTGATCAAGCAGTTTGTGTCCAGCGAAAGCCCCAAGAAGCCGCTTTCGGACAACCAGATATCCGAAATGCTCAAGGAACAGGGCATTGAATGCGCGCGCCGCACCGTGGCCAAGTACCGCGAGGCCCTGCGCATCGCGCCGGCCAACCTGCGCCGCGCGCTGTAACACCTTCCAACGGAGACATTCCATGAAAAAGAACATCGGCATGGTGGGCATCGGCATGATGGGCCACGGCATCGCATCCAACATCCTCAAGCACGGCCACGCGCTGACGGTGCTGGAACACGCGGGCAACCAGCCGCTGGACGCGCTCAAGGCAGCGGGCGCGCGCAGCGTGGCGCGCGCGGCCGATGTGGCCGCGCAATCCGACGTGGTGATCCTGGTGCTGACCGGATCGCCACAGGTGGAGGCGGTGCTGACCGGCGAAGGCGGCGTGCTGGCGGGCCTGCGCCCCGGCACAGTGGTGATGGACTGCTCCACCGCGCTGCCGTCGTCCACCGTGCGCATGGCGCAAGCCGTGGCGCAAGCTGGCGGCCGTTTCCTGGACACGCCCATGACGCGCACGCCCAAGGAGGCGGCCGAGGGCCGGCTGAACCTTCTGGTGGGTGGCGATGCGGCGCTGCTGGACGAATGCCGGCCCATCCTGCAGTGTTTTGCCGAAAACATCTTCCATGCCGGCCCCATCGGCGCGGGCCACAGCATGAAGCTGCTGCACAACTTCGTGTCGCTGGGCACGGTGGCGCTGATTGCCGAGGCCGCCGCCTGCTCCGCGCAGCACGGCGTGCCGCCCGAGGCCTTCGTGGACATCCTGGCCAAGGGTGGCGGCGGCGGCGTGGCGCTGGAGCGCCTGCGCCCCTACCTGCTGTCGGGCGACACCTCCAGCCTGCGCTTCTCGCTGGCCAACGCCTGCAAGGACCTGGGTTACTACAACACCATGGCTGGTGACGCCGATTCGGCGCGCGCGATTGCCGCCGCCGTGCTGGGCACGCTGGAAGGCGCGCGCCAGGCCGCGCCCGAGGCGCTGGTGCCTGAGCTGCCGGCGCTGCTGGCGAAAAAAACCTAGCGCTCGTCGCCGGGCGTGGCGGGCACGTCTGGCGCGCGGCGCAGCAGCTTGCGCGCCTGCGGCACATTGCCGCGCCGCGCACGTTCCTGGATAAAGGCCTCTGCATCCAGCGCAGACACCTTTTCCGCTACCGCCATGGCAATGAACTGGTTCAATGACGTGTTGTCGCGTGCGGCCAGCGTTTTGGCGTAGTCGTGCAGCGAGTCCGGCAGACGCAAGGCGAAATTGCTCATAGGGTGCTCTCCAGAAGCTTGAGGAACTCAGCGGGTGTCTGTAGGCGCAGCCCGAAGCGTGGAGCTGCTTCACTGAAATCGGACATGTTGTGGGTCACCAGCGCATGGGCACGCCCATTGACCGCCAGTTCCAGCACCATTTCGTCATTCGCATCGCGTAACTGGGGCCGCCAGAGGTAGTGCAACCGCACCGGCAACGCGAACTGCGCAAAAGTATCAAGCAGCAAATCGACCTCTTCAGGACTGTAGCCATGACGTTGCCGCTGGATGTCGCGTTTGAGGACAGCTTCGTATTCAAGCCATAGCGCAGGCGTTGCCAGCAGCGAAAATGCCCCATCAAGCAGATGCTCGAGAATTTGATTGGACGCACCGTTGCGGCTGGACAGCCCGGCCACCAGCACGTTGGTATCCAGCGCAATCAACATCTTCATGATGTTGCCTATAATATCACCCAATGAACCAGCTCCAGCTCTTCCTGCCCTGCGCTGCCGGCGTTGAAGGCCTTCTGGCGGACGAGGTGCATGGCATCACGGGCCTGGCCGGCAACGACTTGCTGACCGGGCGTGGCGGCGTGCTGCTTCGCAGCTCGTGGCGCGACGCCTTGCGGCTGAACCTGCACAGCCGGCTGGCGCAGCGCGTGCTGGTGCAGCTGTCGCACACGCCGTACCGCAGCGAGAACGACCTGTACGAGGCGGCCAGCGCCGTGGCGTGGGAGATCTGGTTCACCACGCGCCAGACCTTCAAGATTGAAGTGACCGCCCAGCACAGCCCGCTGAAAAGCCTGAACTTCGCCGCGCTCAAGGTGAAGGACGCGGTGGCCGACCGCTTTCGCCACAAGGGCGGCGAGCGGCCCAATGTGGAAACGCGCTGGCCCGACATCCGCATCCATGTGCACCTGACGACCGATGAGGCCACGCTGTACATCGACACCTCGGGCGAGCCGCTGTTCAAGCGCGGCTGGCGCGAAGACAAGGGCGACGCCCCGCTGAAAGAAACACTGGCCGCCGCCATGATCGCCGCCAGCGGCTGGCAGCAGCAGTGCGCCGACGGCGTGCCGCTGTACGACCCGTGCTGCGGCAGCGGCACCATTGCCATCGAGGCCGCGCAGATCGCCTGCAACATCGCCCCCGGATCGCTGCGCCGCTTTGCGTTTGAAAAGATGCTGCCGTTCCAGGGCCATGTGTGGAGCGCGCTGAAGGCCGACGCACAGGCCGCGCAGCACGCGCCCACGGCGCCCGTGTTTGGCAGCGACGTGGCGCACCGCATGGTGGACTTTGCCCAGCGCAACGCGCAGCGCGCGGGCGTGGGCGAAGCGGTGCAACTGCGCGGCGGCGACGCGCTGCAGCGCATGCCGCCGTGTGACACGCCGGGCGTCATGTTGCTGAACCCACCGTATGGAGAGCGCATCGAGGCAGCCGGTGTGGCGGGTGCCCAAAGCCAGGGCCGCTTCGGCGCCCGCGAAAGCGCGCAGACCGAAGACGGCGGCGAATTTTTCAGCCAGCTGGCCACGCACTGGAAGAAAAACTACCCCGGCTGGACAGCCTGGCTGCTTACGCCCGACCTCAAGCTGCCCAGCAAGATGCGGCTGAAAGAGTCGCGCCGCGTGCCGATGTGGAACGGCCCGATTGAATGCCGGCTGTTCCGGTTCGACATGATCAGGGGGTCGGCCCGTGACAAGCCCGTTGCCGCAAATACTGGTCATTGATACGAACATCGTGCTGGACGCGTTTGTGTTCAGCGATACGATGGCACTGCCTGTACGTGAGGGGCTGGATTCTGGCGCGTTGCGCTGGGTCGCAACCCAGCCCATGCGCGACGAACTGCAGCGTGTGCTGGGCTACCCGCAGATCGTGCCGCGGCTGGTGTTCTACGGCCTGGGCGCCGCCGACGTGCTGGCGCAGTTCGACCATCATGCCCGCCTGGTCGATGTGGCCCCCAAGGCCGACGTCACCTGCAAGGACCCCGACGACCAGAAGTTCATCGACCTGGCCGTGGTCCACGGCGCGCTGTTGCTGAGCAAGGACGCTGCCGTGCTGGCCATGGCACGGCGGTTGCAGGCACGCGGCGCCGCCGCACGCCGTACGCTGGCGTTACCCTCTACATCGCCAGCTTGAAGCTGTCGGCCCGCGCCTTGGGCCAGTAGAGCTTGAACACGTTGTGCAGGCTGCTGATGTCGCGGTCCAGCAGTGCGCCGGGCTGCACCTGGGGCAGCAGGTTGGCCAGCAGGCGTACTTCGGTGTCGTCCAGGCGGCGCACGATGTGGTGGGCCGTGATGTCGTTGGGGTGCGTCAGGCCGGCGGCCTGCACCAGTTCTTTCAGCGCATGCAGCGTGTTGCGGTGGTACTGGTACACGCGCTCGGCCTTGTCGGGCACCACCAGCGCCTGCTGGCGCAGCGGGTCCTGTGTGGTCACGCCGGTGGGGCAATGGCCGGTGTGGCAGGCCTGCGCCTGGATGCAGCCCAGGGCGAACATGAAGCCGCGCCCCGCGTTGGACCAATCGGCGCCCAGCGCCATCATGCGGGCGATGTCAAACGCCGTGATCACCTTGCCCGCGCAGCCCAGCTTGATTTGCCCGCGCAGGCCCACGCCCGTGAGCGTGTTGTGCACCAGCAGCAAGCCCTCCTGCAGCGGTGCGCCCACGTGGTCGCTGAACTCCAGCGGCGCGGCACCCGTGCCGCCCTCGGCGCCATCCACCACGATGAAGTCGGGCGTGATGCCCGTTTCCTGCATGGCCTTGACGATGCCAAACCATTCCCAGGGGTGGCCGATGCACAGCTTGAAGCCGGTGGGCTTGCCGCCGCTCAGGGTGCGCAGCCGCTCGATGAAATGCATCATCTCCAGCGGCGTGCTGAAGGCGCTGTGCGTCGATGGCGACACGCAATCCACGCCCACCGGCACGCCGCGCGCCAGCGCGATCTCGGGCGTGACCTTGGGGCCGGGCAGGATGCCGCCGTGCCCCGGCTTGGCGCCCTGGCTCAGCTTGAGCTCGATCATCTTCACCTGTGGGTCCAAGGCGTTGGCGGCAAAGCGTTCCTCGCTGAAGCTGCCGTCGTCGTTGCGGCAGCCAAAGTAGCCCGAGCCGATTTCCCAGATCAGATCGCCGCCGTGCGCGCGATGGTGTTGCGAGATGGAGCCTTCGCCCGTGTCATGCGCAAAGCCGCCGCGCTTGGCACCGGCGTTCAGCGCCAGGATGGCGTTGGCCGACAGCGCGCCAAAGCTCATGGCCGAGATGTTGAACACGCTGCAGCTGTACGGCTGTGCGCGGCCCGTGCCAATGGTCACGCGAAAGTCGTGCGACGCCAGCCGCGTGGGCTGCATGGAATGGTTGACCCATTCATAGCCTTGGGCGCCCACGTCCAGCTGCGTGCCAAAGGGGCGGTTGTCGGGCTCGCCCTTGGAGCGCTGGTACACCAGCGAGCGCTGTGCGCGTGAGAACGGCACAGCCTCGCGGTCGCTTTCAATGAAGTACTGCCGCATCTCGGGGCGGATGTATTCCAGCGCAAAGCGCAGGTGGCCAATGACCGGGTAGTTGCGCAGGATGGCGTGGCGCGACTGGCGCATGTCGTACACCCCCAGTGCCAGCAGCGCGCCAAAGCACAGCAGCGCGAGCCAGCCCACGCCAAAAGCAACCAGGCTGAAAAGCGCCAAGGCCAGGCCAAAGGCGCACAGCCCCAGCACGGTGTAGCGCACGGGGTAATGGTTGTTGAGTTGGTTGAGCATGGCGCCTTCAGCGGAAGAACCCGGCCAGCGCCTGCGCAGTCTGCGCGTGCAACTCCTCGGGGATGAAATGCCCGGCAGCCACGGCCTGGCCGGTCACCTGGCCTGCGCATTGGGCCTGCCACAGGTCCAGCGGCTTGAACAGCTTGTGGACCACACCACGCTCGCCCCACAGCACATGCATGTCGCAGGCCACCTTGTCGCCGCGCGTGCGGCTCTCGCGGTCGTGGTCCAGGTCGATGCCGGCGCTGGCGCGGTAGTCCTCGCACGCGGTGTGGATGGATTCGGCGCGGCAAAAGCACCGCTCGTATTCGGCCAGCGCCTGCGGCTCGATGTAGCTAAGACCCGCGCTGCCCCAGCCGCCGAGCTTGGCGTGCAGGTAGGCGCGCGCGTTGCCGCCGATCATGGTCTCTGGCAAGGGGCTGGGCTGGATCAGGTGGAACCAGTGGTAGTAGTAGCTGGCAAACCGCATGTCGGTTGCGTTGTACATATCGAGCGTCGGAGCGATGTCGATCACGCACAGCTTCTGCACGCGTGCCGCATGGTCCAGCGCCAGCCGGTGCGCCACCCGGCCGCCGCGGTCATGGCCGCACAGGTAGAAATTGTCTATGCCCAGCGCGTTCATCACGTCCACCGCGTCCTGTGCCAGGGCGCGCTTGCTGTAGTTGCTGTGGTCGGGCAGGCCCGGTGCATGGGACGAATCGCCGTAGCCGCGCAGGTCGGGCATCACGATGAAGAAGTCGTCCTTCAGTGCCTGTGCTACGCGGTGCCACAGCACATGCGTCTGTGGAAAGCCATGCAACAGCAGCAGCGCGGGCTTGCCGCGGTTGCCGCCAAAGCGCGCAAACGCCGTGGACTCCTTCAGCGCAAAGCTGCGCGACTCAAAGCCCTCAAACCAGCCCATCACCGCCCCTTGGCCGCGTTGAACTTCGCCAGGTTGGCGGCGGCGGTGGCGCGCACCTTGTTGCGCAGCAGCGGCGTCCAGCCCAGCAGCAGGCCCGGCGTGCCCAGCGCCTGGCGCGACCAGGCCCAGAAGTCAAACCGGTCGCGGTGCGTGGCGATCAGGCCCTGCGGGTTGAAGGTGAACGCCGCGTCAATGCGGTTGAGCACCAGCCGGCCGGTGGCGCTGAAGCGGTAGTACGCGTCCCAGTGGGCACGGCCCGTGGTGGCGTCGGCCTCGATGGCGCTGTACTCCAGCTTCCAGTCGGGCAGGCCCTTGGCGCGCGTGGCCTCGCACAGCATGCGCCACATGCCCATGGTGGCCTCCTTGCCGCGCAGCGAAAAAACCTCGTCGTCAAACGCCACGTCTGGCGCGTAGCACTGGGCCATGGTGTCCGGGTCCAGCCGGGCAAAGGCCGCGTAGAACTTGTTGAGGGTGTCTTCGTTCGGGTGCATGGGGGCCTTTCAAAGTGCCAGGCGAATAGCTTGCGCGAGGAAATCGTACACCGCCCGGATGCGCCGGCTGGTGCGGATCTCACGGTGCACCGCGAGCCACACGGGCAGCGGCGGGATCTTCAGCATGGGCAGCAGCGGCACGATGGCGCTGTCGGTGCGGATCAGGTAGTCGGCCATGAAGCCCACGCCCAGGCCGTTGCGCACGGCCTGCCAGGACGCGATCAGATCGTCCGTGCGAAACGCGAAATGCTCGCGCGTCACCGGGTAGCCCATGGCCGCGAAGCCCTTGAGGATGTCTTCATTGCGGTCGGCGCCCACCAGCTCGTGCGCCAGCAGGTCGGTGGGCTGGCGCGGCATGCCGCGCCGGCGCAGGTAGTCCTGGTGCGCGCAGGCGCTCAGCGACACCTTGCCCACCCGTTTGGCCACCAGCGTGGCCTGGTCGGGCTGCACCATGCGCACCGCAATGTCCGCCTCGCGCCGCAGCAGGTTGCTGACGGCATTGCTGGCCACCAGCGCCACCTGCACCTGCGGCAGCGCCAGCCGCATCTGGGCCAGCAGCGGCGGCAGCAGGTAGCAAGCCACCGGCTGGCTGGCCGTGATGCGCACCGTGCCGGCGACCCCAGCACTGTCAGCACCCGACACGCTGCGCGCCAGCTGGTGCGCGCCGGCCTCCATGGCGCGGGCTGCATCGGCCAGGCGCAAGGCGGTTTCGGTGGGCAGCAAGCCGCGGCCGGTGCGCTCGAACAGCACCACGCCGAGCTGGCTTTCCAGCTCGGCAATGTGGCGGCCGATGGTGGGCTGGCTGGCCTGGATGACCCGGGCCGCGCCCAGCAGGCTGCCCTGTTCCAGCGCGGCCAGGAAGGAACGCACCAGCGCCCAGTCGAAGTTGTTATTCATTTTTGAAATTCAGGTATCGACAGATAGGCAATTGTGTAACGCGCGTTCCATTTCCACAATCACCCTCATCGTCACCTCACACGGAACCCTCATGACCCACGCATCCACCGTCCTCATTCTTGGCGCCCGCGGCCGCTTCGGCCAGGCTGCGGCCCGCGCCTTTGCCCGCGCGGGCTGGCAGGTGCTGGGCCAGGTGCGCCCCGGCGCGCAGGGCCCGGCCATTGCGGGGGTGCACTGGCTGGGGCTGGCGCCGTCCGACACGGCGGCCCTGGTCCATGCGGCGCGCGGCGCAGCCGTGGTGGTCAACGCCCTGAACCCGGTGTACACCCACCAGGCCTGGCGCACGCAAGCCCCCGCGCTGCTGGAATCAGCCATCCGCGCCAGCCAGGCGCTGGGCGCCACGCTGATGATGCCGGGCAACGTCTACAACTTTGGCGAAAGCATGCCGGCGCTGCTGCGCGAAGACACGGCGCAGGCAGCCACCGGCGTGAAGGGCCGCATCCGCATTGCCATGGAGCAGCGGCTGCGGGCGGCCACACACGAAGGTTTGCGCGCCGTCGTCATCCGCGCGGGCGACTTCTTTGGCAGCGGCACCGGATCGTGGCTGGACCAGGCCGTGGCCAAGGACTTGCTGCGTGGCCGCGTCACCTGGCCCGGCCCGCTGGACGTGGCCACGCCCTGGGCCTACCTGCCCGACCTGGCGCGCAGCTTTGTGAAGGTGGCGCAGCAGCGCAGCCGGCTGGATGCATTTGCACAGCTGCACTTTGCCGGCCACACCGTCATCGGCCAGCAATGGGTCGATGCGCTGACCAGCGTGGCGTGGGACCAGGGCTGGCTGCCCGCAGAGCGCGCACTGCGCGTGCGCCGCATGCCCTGGCCCCTGCTGCGTGTGGCGGGCCTGGTTCTGCCCACCCTGGCCGCGCTGGCCGAGATGCGCTACCTGTGGCGCACGCCGCACCGGCTGCACAACCACACGCTGTGCAACCTGATCGGTGACGAGCCGCGCACGCCGTTTGACGACGCGGTGCGCCAGTCGCTGCGTGATCTGGGCCTGCTGGGTCGCCAGGCCCGGGCCACGCCCGTGGCGACGGCCTGATCCGCTGCCTTGTCTTCCCCGCCATACCTTGAAGGAAAACCCCGTGGACCGTCGCAACTTCATCCGCCTGGCCGGTGGTGGCGTGATTGCCGCTGCTGCTGCAGCCCCCATCGCCGGCTGCTCCATCAGCAGCGCCTACCCGGCGGCCGCCGTCGAGGCGTGGAACGGCCCCGGCGCGGAAACTGATCCTCGCAAGCGTGCCGTGGCCTACGCCATCACCGCGCCCAACCCGCACAACCTGCAGCCCTGGCTGGTGGACCTGCGTGAACCCAACGTGATCACGCTGTACACCGACCGCGAGCGCGTGCTGCCGCACACCGACCCGTATGGCCGCCAGATCCTGATCGGCCACGGTGCCTTCCTGGAACTGCTGGTCATGGCGCTGGCCGGGCAGGGCCTGGCGGCTCACGTGGCGCTGTGGCCGCAAGGCGAGCTGGGCGCCAGCCTGAAGGACTGGGACCGCAGGCCGATTGCGCGCATCACCCTGCAGCCCGGTGGCACGCGCGACCCGCTGTTTGCCCACGTCCTGAACCGCCACACGCCCAAGAGCGACTTTGACACCACGCGGCCAGTATCCGCCGACACGCTGCGCGCGCTGAAGGCGGGCATGGCCCGTGACGGCATCCAGGCCGCTGGCACGGTGGACGCGGCTGCTCTGGGCCCGCTGCGCGAGCTGTGCTGGCAATCAGCCAAAGTAGAGCTGCTGACGCCGCGCACCGTGATGGAAAGCGTGCACCTCACGCGCGTGGGGCCGGGCGAAATACTGGAGCACCGCGACGGCATCAGCCTGAACAGCCCGTTCATCCGCGCGGTGGACGCGGTGGGCATGTTTGACCGCAAGAACCCGCCCGCCGAAGGCAGCGAGGCCTACAAGACCATGATGACCCGCTTTGAAGGCCACAGCCGCACCGCCATGGGCTTTGTGTGGCTGACCGGCCGCAACCGCCGCGCCGACCAGGTCAATGCCGGCCGCGCCTATGTGCGCCTGCAGCTGCAGGCCACGGCGCTGGGCGTGGGCATGCACCCCATGAGCCAGGCGCTGCAGGAGTTCGCAGAAATGGCGCCGCACTACGAGCGCGCCCACCAGCTGATGCTGGGCCGGCCGGCGCCCAAGACGGCGGACGATGAAACGGTGCAGATGTTCTGCCGGCTGGGCTACACGGCGGTGCCCGCACCGGCGACGCCGCGCCGGCCGTTGAGGGCGTTTGTGGTGTGACGGATTCCGCTCATGACGTGTCTGTCATTGCGGGCTCGACCCGCAATCCATGCTCCGCAAGAGCCGGCGCTACTTCTCCAGCGTGGTCAACGAAAGGGCATGTTTACCCGAACGGGCGTAGTCAATCCCTTGACTCCCCCGACCTGATGAGACGCATGCTCTCAACCCTTTGGCGCATCACCCGCTGCCTGCTTGAGCATGTCCAGCAGCTTCTTCTTTTCGGCAGCCGCAGCTGCGGCGTCTTTGAGTGGTGATGCAGCGGCGGGGTCGGTGCCCGCATTGCCCAGCGCGTCTTTCAGGGCATCGGCTGGTGCATGTGGGCCGGGGGCGGGTGCTGGTGCGGGAGTCGGGGCTGTACCAGGTGGTGCTGATGGGGCAGGCGCGCCCGATGGTGGCGCGGCCGGGCCGGGTGGTGTGGCGGGTGCTGCGGGTGGCGGGGTGCCTGCGGGCTCGGTCGCGGGCTGACCCAGCGGATCGGGTGTTGCCGGCGGTGATGCAGGCGGTGTTGCGTCGCCCGGCGCAGGCGTAGGTGCGGGAGCGGGTGCGGGCGCTGTTGCCGGTGGCGTCATGGCCGGTGCTGGCGCTGTAGCGGGTGACGTGGGCGCCGCAGGCGTTGCAGCGGGAGGCGGTGATGCAGCCGGTGCTGCGTCCGCACTCGCGGGAGCGGGTGAAGGCGGCGGCGCAGACGCGGAAGGTGAGAGTGCAGGCGCGGCATCTGCGGCTGGTGCTGCAGGTGCGCTGACAGGCTCTGCGGCCGGTTCCGTCGCGGGGGCTGGCGATGCCGCCTCCGCAGGTGCCGGCGCACCCGATGGCGGTGCGGGTGCTTGTCCGGGTGCCGTGGCCGGGGCTGGCGCAGCCGCCGCGCCGGGGGCAGGTGCCGGGGAGGGGGAGGGCGCCGCTGTTTCAGCCGCGCTGCCAGCCGGCGCGGGCGCGGGTGCCGGCGCCCCCGCTTCTTTCGTCGCGTCCTTGGCCTCTTCCTTCGCAGCCTCTTTCCCCGCCTCCTTGGCCTCGTCCTTCTTCGGCGGCTCCCCGCCGTTCTTCACCACTTCGGCCGCCACGATCGACTCGGCACTTACCACATCGGCGCGTGCCGCGTTGGTCTGGCTTTGCGCTGCCTCCACCTTGGCGCGTGATGCTTCTATCGCCTCCTGGCCTTCGTCGCGTTTGGCGGTCACCTCTTCCTGGGCCTTGGCGGTTTGGGCGGCCATGTCTTTTTCGGCGGCCACCACCTGCTCGCGCAGCGCGTCTGCCTCGGCCGCGACGGCGGCCAGCTGCTCGTCCATTTCGGCTTGCACGCGCTTGGCCTCGTCGGCCGGGGGAGCGATGGCGTCTTGCGCTTGCTGCAGCAGCTGCGCGAACTGGCGCTGGGCCTCGGCCAGTTGTTCGCGCTGGGCGGCGCCTGCGCTGGCGGCTTGCGCGGCCTGGGCGTTGGCGCTGTCTTGTGCGGTTTGCAGTTCGTCCTGCAGCGGGCTGTGGGCGGTGACAAGGGCCGCCAGGCCAGCCAGCGCTGTGTTGGCGCGGTCAGACGCGGCCTGGCCAGCGGATTCAAAGTCTTCTTTCATTGCCGCTGCGCTGTCGGCAGCGTTCTTGACCGCGCCGCCTGCTGCTTCCAGCGCGGCCTTCATTTCGTCTTGCAGGCTGTTCAGTTGGCCGGCCAGCGCGTCCACGCTGCCTTGGGCTTGCTGGGCGGCGGCCTGGATCTGCGCCACCGCCGCTTGCGCCTCCTGCGCCGCTTGTGCCAGCGGGCCGGCGGCTTCCTGGGCCTGCCCTGCAGCGCCCGCCACCTGCGCCTCGGCTTTGGCCAGCAGCTCATCCAGCTTGGCGCGGGCGTTGGCCACCTGCGCCATCAGCTTTTCTTTCAGGTCGTCCATCAGGGCCTTGAGCTTTTGGGCGGGCTCCTTGATCTTTGTCTGCAACTCCGCAATCTTGCTGCGCAGCAGGGCAATTTTGTCTTTCACCTGGTCCACAGGCACCTGCATCTTGGCCTGCGCGTCCTCGATGGTCTGCACCACGCGGGCTTCGGCGGCTTCCACCTGGGTGCGCACCGGCGTCACGGCCCTGCCCTTGATGGCCAGCACCTGGGCGTGCACCATGTCCACCTTTTCGCGCGGCTGGGTCAGCTGCACAAAGGTGTCGCGCCCCGCGCGCACTTTCTCCACGAGCTTCACCGGCACGGCCTTCACCTGGTCGGCGGCCTCGTGCAGCTTGGCTGAGGCCTGGTCCATCTGGTCCTTGGCGGCCTCCAGCGCGGCGCGCACCTTGTCCAGCACCGCCACCACCTTGGCGATGGCCTGGCGCACCTGTTCAATGACCTTTTCCAGCGCGTCGCGCAGCTGGCCCACGATCACCAGCGCCTGGTCCAGCAGGCCGGTGGCGGTGGCGCCGGCCGTGCGCACCGCGCTGCGCGCGCCCGCAATCGTCACCTGGATGCCGGGGATGGACGCCTTCACGCCCATGAACAGCGCCCGCGCTGCCACCAGGGCCGGCGCGCGGGTGATGTATTTGGTGCACACCGCGATGGCGTTGTCGCAGCGCACGTCGGCCTGGTCCAGCTCGCGGCTGGCCTGGGACAGCGCGGCGTCGGCGCGCTCCACAAAGTCTTCCACCCGGGCCTTGATGTCCTCGATCAGCGCCTGCGCTTCGTCGATCTTGTCGTGCACGGGCTGAAAACGCTCAGGCAACGACTGCAGCGTGGCCTTGATCCCGTCGATTTCGGCAATCACGTCGTCCAGCGACTGCTTCATCAGCTCAATGGCGTCGTCCACGCCCTGAACCGCGGCGTCGATCACGTCGTTGATCGCGCTCACGATGGTGTCCAGCCGGCTGATCTGCGCGTCCACCGTTTGCAGGATGCCGTCAATCACCTGGCCCACCGCCTCGATGCGCGCGGCCACGCCGTCAATCGCCGCCTCCACCGCCACCACGGGCGCCGCCACCAGCAGGGCAATTTCATGCGCGCGGCCCTTGAAGCCGTCCACCTGCGTCATCAGGCCGTCGATTTCCTGTTCCAGCGTGGCCACGGCTGCATCCACGCGCTGGATCACCGCGTCCACCGAGGCGCTCACGTCAGTGGCAATCGCATCCACCTGGCTCACCACGCCGTCGATCACCGCGCCCAGGTCTTCCTGGGTGCCGTCCACCTGCGATTGCAGGGCAGCGGTGCCGGTCTGCAGCTCGGTGCGCGCGGCCGCCACATCGCGCAGCGCCTGCAGCCGCTGGCCCAGGGCCTGCGCATCGCTGGCCACCGACAGCAGGCGCGGGGGAAACGGCGTGACGTCAGGGCGTATTGCCACCAGCCGCTGCGGCACGCCCTGCACCGTGGCCACCACGCCCTGCACATCGCCGGTGATGCCGGCCAGGTTCTGGCCAGCCGCGGCCAGCCGCGTGCCCATGCCGGCCAGCGATCCCACCAGGCTGCTCAGGTCCGCCTGGATGCTGGACAGCGCGGGCGGCAGCGGCGCCACCAGCGTCTGCGGGTTCACCGGCGTGGCCAGCTGCTGCAGCTGCGTGACCAGCTCGTCGATCTGGCCCGACACCGTGGTGATGGCCGTGCTGGCGTCGGTGATGCCGCTGGCCAGCTCGGTCTGCAGGGTGGTGGTGGCCGTGCCCACGGCGTCCACCACGCGGGCAGCGCCTTCGCTGATGGTGGTGGTGGCCTTGGTGACGAACTGCACGTTAGCTGCCTGTCAGAGTCCGTCCAGCGTCTGGGTGACGGAGCCGCTGGCCGCCGACATGGCCGACTCGATCTCGGGAATCTTGGACGGCGTGGGCGCCAGGGACACCGGCGCGATCTGGATTTCGCCCAGCGTCAGGTCGATCTGCTCCAGCGACTGCATGATTTCCGGGAGCACTTCGGCGCCTTCGATCTGCACTTCTTCCAGCACGGGCAGCAGCGGCGGCACAGGCGGCTTGATGGGCGCCACCGTCAGCGCCAGGGGCGCGGCGGGCGCGGCCGGCGGCGCGGGCACGCCGGGCAGCCCGGCGGCGGGCGCAGGCTGCGCGCTTTCGCTCACAATCAGCAGGCCTTGGACGATGGCCGCGCCCAGCGCCTGGATCACGCGGTCGTCGGTGTGGGCAAACACCCAGGTCGATGGCTCCAGCCGCTGCAGCGCGGTGCGCAGCGCGCCGCAGGCGGCCGCGTCGTGCCGCCAGAAGCGCAGGTACTGCACGGCATCGTCGGCGCGCCAGAAGTCGCGGCGTTTGGCTTTTGTGACGTCGAATACCGAAGCGGGCGTTTCGGACGCCGGGGCGTCGGCGGGCGTGGGCGCGGCTGGCGGCACACCCATCATGCGAAAGGGCTGGGCTGCCGCGGGCGTGGCGGCGGCCTGCGGCGCTGCGCGCGGGGTGGCGGGTGGCTTGGGTGGGGCCGTGGGCGCCGGAGCCGGGGCCACGGGCGGCGGGCTCAGCCGGTCGTGCAGCCACACCTGCTGGGTGCCGCGTTGCAGCCGGGCCAGCGGCAGGTTCATGTCATGGCCCCCGCCAGGGCCGTGCGGCGGCGCACCCGCATCAGCAGCATCAGCACGATGCCGAAGTTCAGCAGGTTCCAGGCAATGCCGTTGATGAAGGCCGCGTGGTAGCTGCCCGTGATGTCAAACACCTTGCCCGACATCCAGCCACCCAGCGCCATGCCCAGCATGGTGGCCATGATCACGGTGCCCACGCGCGCGCCGGCCTCGGCGGCGGGGAAATGCTCGCGCACGATGATGGCGTAGCTGGGCACGATGCCGCCCTGGAACAGGCCAAACAGCGCGGAGATCACATACAGCGGCACCAGCCCGTCAAACGGCAGGAACATCACCAGCGCCACCGTTTGCAGCGCCGAGCCCAGCAGCAGCGTGCGCAGGCCCCCGATGCGGTCGCAAATGGCGCCCGAGATCAGGCGGCTGACAATGCCGCAGGCCAGCATCAGCGACAGCATCTCGGCCCCGCGCGCCGCGCCGTAGCCCAGGTCGGTGCAATAGGCCACGATGTGCACCTGCGGCATGGACATGGCCACGCAGCATGACAGGCCGGCCACGCACAGCAGCAGCTGCGCCTGGCCCAGGCGCAGGCCAAACGGCAGGCTGCCCGGCACCTTGCCTTGCGCGTTGAGCGGCTGCACGGCCAGCGCGGGCGGGCGCTGGCGCATGAGCTGCGCCAGCATCAAAAGCGACACGGTGCAAAACGCCGCCAGGCCCAGGTAGGTCTGGCGCCAGCCCGCGGTTTCCACAAAGTGCTGCACGATGGGCGGCCAGACGGCGCCGCCCAGGTAATTGCCGCTGGCGCACACCGCCACCGCAATGCCCCGGCGGCGCAGGAACCACAGCGAGGTATCCGCCAGCAGCGGCGAGAACGTGGCCGAGCTGCCCACCAGCCCGATCAGCACGCCGTGCGCCATGGCAAACACCCAGATGCTGCCCGACAGCGCCGCCAGCAGGTAACCGAGCCCCAGCCCGATGGCGCCCACGCGTAGCGGCACCGCCACGCCAAAGCGGTCGGCCAGCCGCCCCATGAGGATGCCGCCCACGCCAAAGCCGATCATCAGCAGCGTGTAAGGCAGCGAGGCATCGGCCCGCGCCACGCCAAAGTCGGCCTGCACCGCCGGCAGCACCACCGGCACCACATACATGCCGCTGGCCCCCACCGTCATCAGCGCCAGCGTGACCAGCAGGCGGCGCCAGGCGTGGGGGGAGTCGATGAGGGACGGATCGGCAGCGGCGCTCACGTGCCTGTTCCCAGAAGCTGGTCCAGCCGCGCCAGCGCATGAGCCACCGTGGCCGCGCGCACGGCGGCGCGGTCGCCGCTGAAGTGCTGCTTTTCACTCGTCAGCACGCCGTCCACCGAAAAGCCGAACCACACCAGGCCCACGGGCTTGTCGGCGCTGCCGCCGCCCGGCCCGGCCACGCCAGTGACGGCCACGCTGGCCTGTGCATGCGACTGGCGCACGGCACCAAACGCCATGGCGCGGGCCACCACCTCGCTCACGGCGCCATGGGCTTCAATGAGCGCGGCGTCCACGCCCAGCAGCTCGGTCTTGGCCGCATTGGAATAGGTGACAAAGCCACGTTCAAACCAGTTGCTGGAGCCGGCCAGATCAGTGCAGGCGCCAGCAATCAGGCCGCCGGTGCAGCTTTCGGCCGTGGCCATCATCCAGCCGCGGGCCTGCAGCTTGCTGGCCAGCGCAATGACAAGAGAAGGTGTGTTCACCAGAACCTCCACAGGGCAATGACCAGCAGCGTGCAGGCGGCGGCCACCAGGTCGTCCCACATGATGCCGAAGGCGCCGCGCCAGCCAAAGCCCTTGAACAGCTGGTCGGCCCAGGCCACCGGCCCCGGTTTGGCGGCGTCAAAGTAGCGAAACAGGATGAACGCAGCCAGCTGGCCCCAGAAGCCCGTGGGCATGGTGAGCCACAGCACCAGCCAGAACGCCGCGATCTCATCAATGACGATCTGCCCCGGATCGGCCACGCCCATGTGCCGCGCTGTGACGGCGCTGGCCCACCAGCCCAGCCCGAAGGTCAGGGCAATGATGACGCCCCATTGCCCGGCCGTAGGTTCGAACGCAAAGCCGATGCACAGGAACGCAACCCAGGCCCACAGCGTGCCCGCCGTGCCCGGTGCGGCCGGGCTCAGGCCCGAGCCAAAGCCCAGCGCCACAAAATGCGCCAGATGGCGCAGCAGGAAGCGCGCGCCCGCGCGTTGGGTCGCGGGCGGTACGTTGGCATCGGCAGTGTCAGCGGGTTGCATGGGGTGTTCAGGTTGTGCCGAACCAGTCGGCCCAGTAGTCAATGCAGGCCCGTATCTTGGGCAGGCGGTGGCGTTGAGGCAACATCATCGCGTAGATCGGGAAGCGCTGCGCATCCACAAAGCTGTCCAGCACCGGCACCAGCCGGCCCTGGCGCACCAGTGGCTTGGCGATCAGGTCGTTGCAGCGGCAGATGCCCAGACCGTTGAGCACCATGGACATCATGATGCCAGTGGACGCCGTGCGGTAGTGGCCCTGCATGGCGCGCACCACGTTCTGGCCGTCCAGCACAAAGGGCCAGCGGTTCAGGTGCTGTGCCACGCTGTTGGTGATGAGGTGGTGGCCGGCCAGCTCGTCCGGGTGCTGCGGCGTGCCCTGCGCGGCCAGGTAATCGGGGCTGGCATACAGGTAGCGCGTGTGGCTGCCGATCTCGCGCGCGATCACCGCGTCGGTCTGGATGGTGCCGGTGCGGATGGCCATGTCGATGCCTTCGCGCGCCATGTCCACCAGCCGGTCGTCGGCATGGATGTCCACCTGCAGCCGCGGGTGGCGCTGCGTCAGGCCCGCCAGGCCGGGCACGATCAGGAAGTGCGCCATTGCCGGGCTGACCGCCAGGCGCACCGTGCCGCCCACCTCGCGCGCCTTGTCGGCGAACTCGGCCTCCAGCTCGGTGAAGGTGCCGGCCATGCGGTGGCAGTAGTCCAGGAAAATTTCACCCTCGGGCGTGAGCGCCAGGCCATGGGTGGAGCGATGGATCAGGCGCGCGCCGCAAGACTTTTCAATGCGCGCCAGGGACCGGGACACCTGGCTGACGGGCGCGTCCCGCTCGCGCGCTACGGCTGACAGCGTGCCGAGTTCTGCCACGCGTGCAAACAATGCCAGGTCGTCGAATGCCAGGTCCCTCATGGTCGCAATGGTAGTGGTGTCCGGTGGGGGTTGCTTTTTCCCCGCGGGTTGGCGCTGACGGTGCCCGGCTCCGCGAATGTCCTCCGGCCTGTGCTGCGCACAGGCCTCCCCCTTTATTTCGCTGCGCCGGGCACCATCACCGTCAACCCACTACGTGTGAGGTGAACCAACGGTGGTGCGCCGCTGTGTCAGCGGGAACAGGTGGGTGGGGTGCTCTGCGCAGCGAAATCAAGGGGGAGGCGGGCGCAGCCCGCCGGAGGACATTCGCGGAGCAGAGTACCCCGCACGCCTGTTCCAGAAGAAGCGCAACGCCCGTTGCAGCGACTGCAACACCCCTTTGCGTCATGCATTGTTTCCCCGCACGGGCTTGATGCCTACATTCAGGCAAGGAAACCCGAAGGACCACCATGCCCACCCTGCACCTGAAAGTAGCCCCGCTGCAAAACCCCGAGCGTTATGAGTCCCTGGCCGCGGCGCTCACCCGCATCACGGCGGATACCCTGGGCAAGCGCGCTGCAGTGACTGCCGTGACCATCGACGACCTGCCCGCCGCGCGCTGGTACGTGGGCGGGCAGGCGGTGCAGCGTCCGGCTGCCATGCTGGAAATCACGGTGACCAGTGGCACCAACACGCCGGCGCAAAAGGCCGCGTTTGTGCAGGCGGCGTTTACCGAGCTGCGCCGGCAGCTGGCTGCCGGGGGCGAGCTGGAAGAGGCCAGCTATGTCACGGTGCGTGAAGTGCCGGCCACCGACTGGGGCTACGGCGGCGTGACGCAACACGACCGGGCGCAGACGCGCATGCGGCTGGCGGCCTGAAGTATCGAGCGCTGGACTTCATCCGCGCGCCCGCGTCATCTCTTCACGCACCACCTCAATCAGCGCCTGCCCGGCCGGCGGCAGCGATCTTCCGCGCCGCGTGACCACATAGATGTCGCGCGACACCTTGGGCGCGGTCAGCGTCTTGACCACCAGGCCGGGATCGCTGCCGTAGCCTGAATGCCGGGCAAACGCCGACGGCATGATGGACGCGGCCACACCGCTGGCCGTCATCCACAGCGCAGTGGACAGGAACGACACCTCGTTCACCACATCCAGCACCACGCCCGCGCTCGCGGCGGTGCCGTCAATCAGCGGGCGGATGCCGTAGCCCGGGCGCACGGTGATCACCGGATGGCCGGCCAGGTCGGCCCAGCGCAGGGTCTTGCGCGCAGCCAGCGGGTGGCCCCGCGTACACACCAGGCTCAGGTGGTCGCGCACCAGGGTTTGCGTGTCCACATCGGCGCCCGCGCGTTCGGGCGTGCCGATGCCAAAGTCCACATGCTCGCCGATCACGCGGCTGACAAACTGGTCAGGCGCGCAGTCGTCGATCACCACGCGGATGTCGGGGTACAGGGTGTTGAAGCGGCGCATGGCCGCGGGCAACATGATTTCGGCCAGCGTGGGTGTGATGGCCAGCGCCACGCGGCCGCGCCGCAGGCCGGTCAGGTCGCGCAGGCCCGCGCCCAGTGAATCCACGTCACGCAGGATGCGCTGGGCCACCACCAGCGCCTCGCGTGCGGCCTGGGTGGGCTGCAGCGACCGCGTGGTGCGGTCAAACAGCCGCGCGCCCAGGCCGTCTTCCATCTGGCGGATCAGCACGCTCACGGCCGACTGCGTCAGCGACAACTGCTCGGCCGCGGCACTGAGCTTGCGCAGCTCGTACACCGCTACAAACGCGCGCAGCTGGCGCATGCTGGGCGTGAACTTGGGTGCATGCGTGGTTTGATTCATGAGGTTAAATCATATTTCATTCGAAATTCTTCGATTTACGAATGAATGAAGTTTGATTCCAATCAAGGACAACAACATCAGGAGACTGCCGTGCACGTTATTTCCCGCCGCCTTGCGGTGGCCCGCTTTGCGTTCGCATTCGCGCTGTGCGCGATGGCCACGTTGCCCGTCCATTCGCAAACCGCGGCCTACCCCACCAAACCCATCCGCATGGTCGTGACCTTCCCGCCCGGCGGCAGCGCCGACGCCGTGGTGCGCATGCTGGTGCCGCGCCTGAACGAGAAGCTGGGCCAGCAGGTGGTGGTGGACAACCGCCCCGGCGCGGGCGGCAACATCGGCCTGACGGTGGTGGCCAAGGCCGCGCCGGGCGACGGCTACACGCTGGGCGTGGGTGCCGCGGGCGCGCTGGCCGCCAACAGCAGCCTGTATGCGCAGATGCCGTTTGATCCGCAAAAGGACCTCAAGCCGGTGAGCATGCTGGCGGCCATTCCTTTCGTGATCATTGGCAATCCGTCGGTGGCGGCCAAAACCCAGAAGGACCTGGTGGCGCTGGCCAAGGCGCAGCCGGGCAAGCTGTCGATCGCTCACGGTGGCAACGGCACGGCCATGCACTTGTCGGCGGCGCTGTTCGCGCAGATGGCCGATGTGAAGCTGGTCGAGGTGCCGTACCGCGGCTCCGGCCCCGCCGCGCTGGACGTGCTGGCCGGCCAGGTGCCGCTGGCCGTGGTGGATCTGCCCTCGGCCCTGCAGCACATCAAGGCGGGCAAGCTGGTGGCCTATGCCGTGACCAGCCCGCAGCGCCTGCCCATGCTGCCCGACGTGCCCACGGTGTCCGAGGCCGGCCTGTCCGGTTACGACTCCACCGGCTGGTTTGGCGTGGTGGCGCCCGCCGGCACGCCGGACGCCGTGGTGGCGCGGCTGAACGCCGAGATCACGGCCGCGCTGAACGACGACGCGATCAAGACCGCCATGCGCAACCTGGGCGTGGAGCCCGCGCCCGGCACCGCGCAGGCGTTTGACGCCTACATCAAGGCCGAAACGCAGAAGTGGTCCAGGGTCATCAAGACCGCCAACATCAAGCTGGACTGAACCGAATGACGAAAGAGATGACGCAGCCGCTGGACTGCGATGTGATGGTGGTGGGCGCCGGCCCGGTGGGCCTGACGCTGGCCATGGACCTGGCCGGACGCGGCGTGAAAGTGGTGGTGGCCGAGCTGCGCCGCTACGCCGAACCGCCCAACGTCAAGTGCAACCATGTGTCGGCCCGCACCATGGAGCAGTTTCGCCGCCTGGGCGTGGCGCACAAGCTGCGCGACGCCGGGCTGCCCTCCGATTACCCCAACGACGTGGTGTTCCGCACCAGCGTCACCGGGCAGGAGCTCACGCGCATTCCCATCCCGTGCCGGCGTGACCGTTACACCGAGACCGAAGGCCCCGACGCCTGGTGGCCTACGCCCGAGCCGCCGCACCGCATCAACCAGGTGTACCTGGAGCCGATCCTGCTGGAGCACACGGCGGCGCTGCCCAATGTGACGCTGCTCAACCGCACGCAGGTCACGACCTTCACCCAGACACCCAGCGGCGTCGAAGCCACGGCGCTGGACCTGGACGCACACACCACGCGCACCATCCGCGCGCGCTACCTGGTGGGCTGCGACGGCGGTGCGTCCCCCGTGCGCAAGCAGATGGGGGCGAAGCTGGAGGGCACGCCGGTGATCCAGCGCGTGCAGTCCACCTGGATCCGCGCGCCCAGGCTGCGCGCCCTGATTCCCGGCAAGCCGGCCTGGTCGTACTACTCGGTCAACCCGCGCCGTTGCGGCACGGTGTTCGCCATCGACGGGCAAGAGACCTGGCTGGTGCACAACCACCTGAACGCCCACGAGCCCGAGTTTGATTCGGTGGACCGCGACTGGTCGATCCGCCAGATCCTGGGTGTGGGCGCTGATTTTGAGTACGAAGTCATCAGCAAGGAAGACTGGGTGGGCCGCCGCCTGGTGGCCAACCGCTTTCGCGACCGCAACGTGTTCATTGCGGGGGATGCCGCGCACCTGTGGGTGCCCTATGCCGGCTACGGCATGAACGCAGGCATCGCCGACGCGATCCATCTGTCGTGGCTGCTGGCCGCGCGCGTGCAGGGCTGGGGCGAGGAGGCCATCCTGGATGCGTACGAGGCCGAGCGCCAGCCCATCACCGAGCAGGTGTCGCACTTTGCCATGGACCATGCGCAGAAGATGATCCGCGCACGCAGCGCCGTGCCGCCCAACATCGAGGCGGACGACGATGCCGGCGCCGCCGAGCGCGCGCGCATCGGCCAGGAGTCCTATGACCTGAACGTGCAGCAGTTCTGCTGCGCGGGGCTGAATTTTGGCTACTACTACGGCGGCTCGCCCGTGATCGTGGCCGATGGCGAGGCGCCGCCGCCCTACACCATGGGCAGCTTCACGCCGTCCACCGTGCCGGGCTGCCGCGCGCCGCATTTCTGGCTGGCTGATGGCCGCTCGCTGTACGACGCCTTTGGCCCCGGCTACACGCTGCTGCGGCTGGACGCACGGGCTGATGTGACGCCCCTGGTGGCCGCAGCCCAGGCGCGTGGCATGCCGCTGGCGGTGCTGGATGCGCAGGCGCGCGATGCGATACCCGATGCCTACCGGCACAAGCTGGTGCTGTGCCGCGCCGACCAGCATGTGGTGTGGCGTGGTGATGCGTTGCCGCTGGATGCGGGCGCGCTGGCGGCCGTGCTGTGCGGCGCCGGGTCAGGTACCCAGCAGGTTCTTCATGACGATGCGCAGCTTGGCGGGCGGCACGGGCTTGTACAGCAGGGTGAGGCCGCTGCGGCGGACGTCGCGCGCAGTCTGTAGCGATGTGTCGCCGGTGAGCAGCAGCGCGGGCAGGTTGGGCCGCAGCTTCGCGCGCAGGCGCTGTACGACCTCGGTGCCCAGCTCGCCATGGTCCAGCCGCAGGTCCGAAATGATGAGGTCGGGCGCGGCGGTTTCGCGGGCCAGCAGTGCCTCGGCCTGCGGGCCTGATGCCGCCATGATGACCTGGCAGCCCCAGCGCTCCAGCAGCCGTGCGGTGCGTTCCAGGATCACGGCGTCGTCGTCCACCACCACCACGCGCACGCCGGCAAAGGTGGCAGGGCCGCTGTCGTCCTCTGCCATCAGGTCCGGCTCTGCCAGCGCGTGGGAGGGTATTTGCCCCAGCGGCACCTGCAGTGAAAATCGCGATCCCCGCCCTGGCACTGAATGCAGTGACACGGTATGGCCCAGAAGCTGCGTGCAGCTGCGCACGATGGCCAGCCCCAGGCCCAGGCCGCCGCGGTTTTCGCCTGCGCGTTCCAGCCGGAAGAATTCCCGGAAGATCGCGTCCTGGTGCTCAGGGGCGATGCCCAGCCCGGTGTCCCAGACCTCAATGCGCAGCGTGTCGCCGCGCGTGCGGCAGCCCAGCACCACGCCACCCCTGTCGGTGTAGCGCAACGCGTTGGACACCAGGTTGGCCAGGATGCGCTCCAGCAGGGCCGGGTCGCTGAAGACGACGGCGCGGCTGGGCATCACCGACAGCCGCAGGTTTTTCTTCTGCGCCACGGCCGTGAAGGCCCGCTGGACCCGCTGCAGCATCGGCTGCAGCGGCAGCGCCATGCGGTTGGGCGCGATCAGCCCGCTTTCCAGCCGTGACATGACCAGGATTGCGTCCAGCAGTGACTGGGTGGAATGCAGGGCGGACTCCATGTGCTCCACCAGCGGGCGTGCCTGCGGCGGCAGCGGCGCGCTTTTCAGGTCCTCCAGGAACAGGCCCAGCGCATGCATGGGCTGGCGCAGATCGTGGCTGACCGCGGCCATGAAACGCGATTTGGCCGCGCTGGCACGCTCGGCCTCGCTCTTTTGCGCGGCCAGCACCGCGAGCTGCTGCACGCGCTCCTCGCGCTGCTTGAATGATGTGATGTCGGTGACGATGGCCAGCGTGCCCGCGTGCTGGCCGTCCTTGCCGTGTACGGGGTAGGCGGTCTGCATCGCCAGCAGGCTGGTGCCGTCCTTGCGGCGCAGCGCCACGCCCGCGCTGCCGTCCTGCGCGCCGCCGGCGGCGTCGGGCTGCAGCGGCGTTTCATGCATGAGGCTGTCCATGGGCAGGCCGGTCAGTTCGGTTTCCCCGTAGCCCAGCATGGTGGCCACGCGACGGTTGGCGAAGCTGATGCGTCCCTCGGCGTCGGTCATGAGGATGCCATCGCGCCCCGTGTCCATGATGCGGCGAAAGCGCTCCTCGCTGCCGCGCAGGGCGGCGGCGGCGCGTTCGCGCACGCTCACGTCCTTGCCCAGCCCGCGGTACACCGTCTGGCCATCCTCGGCGGCCACCGGCACGCCGCTGATGCTGATGTGCAGCGAGTCGCCGCCGTCGGTGGGATAGCGGATCACCACGTCATGGAACGGCTGGCGCGCATCCAGCGCCGCGCGCAGGGCGTCCCAGTCCGCCTCGGCGCCGGCGCGCGCCAGGTTCCACCAGCTATGGCCCAGCAGGGTCTGCGGGTCCAGGCCAGACTTTTCCGCAAAGCCCTCTGACAGGTACGCCAGGCGCCGCAGCGCGTCCTGCTCCCAATACCAGTCGGACGACAGATCGGCCAGGCTGCGAAAGCGCGCCTCGCTCACGCGCAGCGATGCCTCGATGGCCTTGCGCTCCTGCGCGTACTTCATGGTCTTGACCAGCAGCCGGCCCGACAGGTCGTTCTTGACCAGGTAGTCCTGGGCGCCGGCCTTCACGGCCGACAGCGCCAGCTGCTGGTCCTCGTTGCCCGTCAGGACGATGACGGGCAGCGCCGGCGCGCGGCTTTGCAGCCGGTAGAGTGTCTCCAGCCCGAAGCTGTCGGGCAGCGACAGGTCCAGGAACACCACATCGGGCAGCGCCACATCCAGCGCGCCAAGCGCGTCGTGCAGCGACTCGGCCACCTGCATGTCGAACGCGGCGCGGCCGATCTCATCCACCAGCAGCTCGCGGATCAGCCGCGCGTCGCCGGGGTTGTCCTCCACCAGCAGGATGCGTTGCGCGTCGCGGCTCACGGGGGCCCCGTCATTCGTCGGACTTGGGCGGCAGCGTGACCAGCGCCAGCCAGAAGCGGTCAATCGAGCGGATCACCTCGATGAAGTTGTCAAAGTTCACCGGCGATTTGGTCACGTAGCAGTTGGCGTACAGGTCGTAGCTGCGCAGGATGTCCTCCTCGGCCTTGGAGGTCGTGAGGATCACCACCGGGATGCGGCGCAGCTGGGCGTCGGTCTTGATGTGCTGGAGCACCTCGCGCCCGTCCATGCGCGGCAGGTTCAGGTCCAGCAGGATCAGGTCTGGCCGTGCCGCGTCCACGTGCTTGCCGCGCCGGTACAGGAAATCCAGCGCCTCCACGCCGTCCTCCACCCAGTGCAGCTTGCACAGGACCTTGCCTTCGCGCAGGGCCTCCACGGTCAGGCGCATGTCGCCGGGGTTGTCTTCCACCAGCAGGATGTCCAGGGGCTTGGGTGCGACGTCGACGTTCATGATGGCTCGCTTTCGGGGAGTGACTTGGACAGCGTGAAGCTGAAGGTGGTGCCCTGACCAGGCCCGCAGGTCACGGTGATCTGCCCGCCGTGACGTTCGACGATCTTCTTGCAGATGGACAGGCCAATGCCCGTTCCTTCGTACTTCGAGCGCGAGTGCAGGCGCTGGAAGATGATGAAGATACGCTGGAAATACTCGGGTGCGATGCCGATGCCGTTGTCAGCCACCGAGAGGGTCCAGAACTGATCGTCTTCGGTGGCGGCGATGCGCACCACCGGCGCGGCGTCGCCGCGGAACTTGATCGCGTTGCCCACCAGGTTCTGGAACACCTGGGTAAGGCCGGCCTTCTCGCACACCAGCTCTGGCATGGGGCCACGCTCGATGGTGGCGCCGTTGCGCTCGATGGCATGGGCCAGGTTGGCCAGCGCGTCATCCAGCGCGCGGTCCAGCCGCATCATGCGCATGGGCGCGCGCGAGCGGCCTGCCCGGGAATACATGAGCAGGTCGTCGATCAGCTGCTTCATGCGCTGTGCGCCGTCCACCGCGTACTTGATGAACTCGCGCCCGTCGTCGTCGAACTTGTCGGCGTAGCGCCTGGACAGCAGCTGCGTGTAGCTGGCCACCATGCGCAGCGGCTCCGAAAGGTCGTGCGAGGTGACGTAGGCAAACTGTTCCAGCTCCTGGTTGGAGCGGGTCAGCTCGGCCACGCGCTGGCGGATTTCCTCCTCGGCGCGGCATTGCGCGGTGATGTCGCGCATGAGCGTGACCACCACCCAGCGCCCCTGCACGCTGACTCCGCGTCGGGAGAATTCGATAACGGTGTCCCGCCCGCCCAGGCCCAGCGGCTTGATCGTGCGCACGTCAATCACGGCCTCGGGCGCGCGCGAGATCACGTAGCGGTAGCCCTTGCGCAGGCGCACCGCGTCAAATGGCTCGCTGGCGGTGGAGTAATAGCTGGCCTCCACGCCACCGGCCAGCAGCGCCTCGCGCGACACGCCCAGCAGTTGCACGGCGGCATCGTTCATGTCGTAGTAGGCGAGCGTTTCGGGGTCCGCGATCAGGATCGCGTCCACCGCCGCGTTGTAGGCTTCGCGCAGCAGCTCCAGTTCGGCCACGCGTTGGCGTATTTCACCCTCGGCGCGCTTTCGGTCGGTGATGTCGCGCACCGTCGCAAGGATCAGCCACTGGCCGTCGGACTGGAAGGCCATGCGGTGTGTTTCCGCCTGGAAGACCGTGCCGTCAGCGCGCAGCGCCTCGTGTTCCATGTGGTGGATTTGCGGCGACCGCGCGATCGTCTCGTCGTACAGCTGCTCCAGCTGCGTCGTGTCCATGCCGGGCCGGTTGGCGTTTGGCGGCAGCGACAGCATCGCATCCCGGTCGCGGCCGTACATGCGGCAGGCGGCTTCATTGACATCGATGATGCGCAGCGTCGCGCGGTCCACCACGAACACGGCGTCGGCGCTCAGGTTGACGACGGCCGCGAAGCGTTCGGCGCGCTGCTGGGCTGCCTTGCGTTCGGTGATGTCGCGGTTGACGCTGACGACCAGCCAGCGGCCATTCAGGTTGACGGCCCTGCGGGTGAACTCCAGGACCACGTCGTGGCCGTTGATGCGTGTGGGAACTTCCTCTGTGCAGGCCTGGGGCGCCCGGGCGATGATGCCGGCGTAGAACTGGCGCATCTGCGCGTCGCTGGCGTCGCCCCGGATGCCTCCCCGCGCGCCGCGCGCGAGCAGCTGTTCGCGCGTGGTGCCATACATCTGCGCCGTGGCTTCGTTGACGTCCAGGTACTCAAGCGTGTGCGGATCAATCACCACGATGGCGTCCGGCGCCGCGTTGATCGCCTCGTGCATCAGCTCCAGCTGCGCCTGCGCGGCCTTGCTTTCGCTCAGGTCCCGCACGGTCACCACCATGATCCAGGCGCCGTCCGAGCGCAGGGCCTGGCGCCGGACCTCGGCACTGAACGTGCCACCGTCGGGCCGCCGTTCGACAACTTCCTCGTGAACGACCTCGGGCGTGCGGGCGATCACGGCGTCGTACCTGGCCTCCAGCGTCTCGCGCGTCGTGTCTTTCAGTGTCAGGTGCACCGGCAGCGCCATCAGCTCGTCGCGGGTGCAGCCATGCATGGCGCAGGCCGCGGCGTTGACGTCGATGACCTGCATGGTCGCGCGGTCCACCAGCATCACGGCGTCGGGGCTCATGTTCACCACGGCGGCCAGGCGCTCGATGCGGCTCTGTGCCGTCTTGCGCTCGGTGATCTCGCGCATCACGCTGATCACCAGCCACTGGCCATCGACCTGGACGGCCCGGCGGATCGATTCCGCCCACACCAGGCGGCCGTCGGCGCGCGGCACCTGGCGTTCCTCCGTCACGGCTTGCGGGTGGCGGGCGATCAGGTCGTCGTAGCGCGCGCGCAGGCCGGCGTCGTCAAAGCGGTCCGGAAATGCACCGCGCACGCCCAGCGCGCGCAGTTCGTCGCGCGACATGCCGTGCAGCCGGGCGGCGGCTTCGTTCACGTCCACATAGGTGAAAGTGTCCGGGTCGATGATGTAGATGGCATCGCCCGACGCGTCAAAGGCCGCGGTGATCCGCTCCAGGCGGCGCTGCTCCTGCTTGCGCGCGGTGATGTCGAGCCAGGTGATGAAGATCAGCCAGCGCCCGTCCATGTTCAGCGCCTGGCGGGTGGTGGCCACCGGGATGACGCGGCCGTCGCCGGCGATGAAGTCGTATTCGTGCGTCAGGGCCTGGGGCGAACGCGCAATGAGCTGCGCATACAGCGCGTGAAAGTCCTCGGTGCCCGTGCCGTCGCGGCGCCGCAGGTGGGTGGGGCCACGCGCCAGCACCTGTTCGCGTGTCATGCCCATCAGTTCGCAGGCCGCGGCGTTGGCATCCAGGAAGGCCAGCGTCTGCGCGTCCACCACCATTGCGGCGTCCGTGCTCAGGGCCAGCGCGGTGCGCACGCGCGCGGCCAGTCCGTGCGGTGCCGCTTGCGTGGCAGGTTGCGCGAGCCGTGCCTTCAGGTAGAGCGTGTGGCCGGACGGCGCGGGCTCGCGCAGGCCGCTGAGTGCCAGCGCGGCGCCCGCGGCGGGGCCGCTGGTGCCCATGATCTGCAGGGGCTGTAGCCGGCCCTGGCTGTCCCACGCGTTCGGGTCGTCCCGCGGGTCGGGATGCCAGAGCGTGGCGGCCGCGCGGCCCGCGAGCGCCGCGCCAGGTGGCGCCAGCAGGTCGTGCGCGGCATCGTTGGCATAGGCGATGGTGCCCGCGTCATTGACCACGAGCAGGGCGTCTGACGACAACTGGGCAAGGGTGCGGAAGTCTGTCATGGGCGGGCCCGGGCCACGGGCCGGATTGGACGCACCAGTATCCGGGATTGCCCCCCCCGCGCGCAATCGCGTGCGGGCCCCTGTCCGACCTATACTTTGGCATGCTTGACGCTGATCCGACCCCGCAATCCGCTGCCGCATCCCAGCGCCTGAAGGTGCTGGTGGCCGACGACCACTACCTCGTGCGCGAGGGGCTCAAGCTGGCCTTGCGCCAGATCCAGAGCGATGTGGAGGTGGTCGAGGCCGACACGCTTGAAAAGGCCGTCGAGGCTTACCGCGCGCATCCTGATCTGGACCTGGTGCTGCTGGATCTGACCATGCCCGGTACAGTGGGTGCCGCCTCGGCGCTTGACGGGTTCGAGCGCAGTTGCCCCGACGCACGCGTGGTGGTGGTGTCGGCGGCCTATGACATGCAGACCGTGCAATGGGCGTTACGCAAGGGTGCGCTGGGCTTCATTCCCAAGCTGTCAGGCAAGGACACGCTGATGAGCGCGCTGCGCTTCATCCTGGACGGGGGCATCTACGTGCCGCCCGAAGCCGTGGTTGGCGGGCCGGCGGCGGGCATGTTGCGGCCCGACGGTGGCACGGCGGTGCCGCTGCCGGGTATGTCGCGCCAGATCTGGCTGGACGAGCCCAAGGGCTGAGCCGGGCCGCCGTGGTGCGCCTTGATGCGGGTCAGGCGAAATGGTCGAACGAGGCGTAGCGCGCATCCAGCACGGTGCCGTCGCCGTCCATCAGGCGAATGCCGCTGCCGGCGTGCACTGAGCCAATGCGCGTGGCGGCCGTGCCCGCCAATGCAGCGGCCTGTGCCACGGCCTCGCGCCGTCCGGGTGGCGCTGTGAACGCCAGTTCGTAGTCGTCGCCACCGGCCAGGATGAATTCCAGCCGGCGCGCGCCCTGGTACGGCGCAGCCATCAGCGCCTCGGCCAGCGGCGTCTCAATCCCCGCGCCCACGCCGCTGGCGCGCAGCACATGGCCCAGGTCGCCCAGCAGGCCGTCGCTGATGTCAATGGCTGACGTGGCAATGCCGCGCAGTGCCACGCCCAGCGCCACGCGTGGCGTGGGCGCTTCCATGCGCGCGCGTGCCGCGTCAAACACATCGGCGGGCACGGACAGCTGGCCGCGAAACACCTCCAGCGCCAGCCGCGCGTCGCCCAGCGTGCCGCTGACCCAGATATCGTCGCCCGCGCGTGCGCCGCTGCGCAGCAGGGCCTGGCCGGCGGGGACTTCGCCAAACACGGTGATGCAGATGTTCAACGGGCCCTGCGTGGTGTCGCCGCCCACCAGCTCGCAGCCATGGGCGTCGGCCAGTGCCAGCAGGCCGCGCGAGAACGGCTCCAGGAATGCGGCATCGGCGCGCGGCAGCGCCAGGGCCAGCGTGAAGGCCAGCGGCGCCGCGCCGCAGGCGGCCAGGTCGCTCAGGTTCACGGCCAGCGCCTTGTGGCCCAGGCGGGCCGGGTCCACGGTGGACAGGAAGTGGCGTCCTTCGACCAGCATGTCGCTGGACACCGCCAGCTGCATGCCGGGCGCGGGTGCCAGCAGCGCGCAGTCGTCGCCCGTGCCCAGGGCCGCGCGGCGCGACGGCCGCGCGAAGTAGCGCCGGATCAGTTCGAATTCGCCCATGGGTGTGGTCATAGCCGCGCGATCATAGCGGCGCGGCGACCGGCTACAGCCCGCGGAACTTCTGCGCCGACTGCCGCACCACTTCGGCCAGCAGGCGCTCCTGGCCCTGGCGCTCGCGCAGCCAGCGGGCGTCGTTGTTGCCCAGCTCCACGCTGGTGCGCAGCAGGTGCACGCCGGCGCTGGCGCCCAGTTTCTGGATGTGCGGATGGATGCGGGCCATGGTGGCCAGGATGTGGTCGCGCAGCGCCATGTGTTCGCCGGTGGCCGGGTCCACGTACACCGCCTCCAGCCCGAAGCGGCAGGCCTGGAAGCGGTTGTAGGTGTACACGAGGTAGTCGTCCTCGGCCGGCATGAAGGGGTCTTCTTCCATCAGCCACGACGCGAGCGACTGCACGTAGGCTGCCAGCGCCGCCGCGCGGCCAATGGTCAGCGGCGTGTCGAACACGCGGATTTCGATGGTGCCGTATTCGGGTTTGGGGCGGATGTCCCAGTAGAAATCCTTCATGCTCTTGACCACGCCGGTGTGGGTCATCTTGTCAAAGTAGCTGCTGAACTCGTCCCAGGTCAGCGCGAAGGGCGCGCGCCCGGACAGCGGGAACGCAAACACCGAATTGAGCCGGGCCGAATCAAACGCGGTGTCTTGCGCCTGCACGAAGGGGCTGGACGCCGACAACGCGATGAAGTGCGGGATGTAGCGCGACATGCGGTGCAGCAGCACCAGCGCGGTGTCGGCATCAGGGCAGCCCACGTGCACATGCTGGCCAAAGATGGTGAACTGCTTGGACAGGTAGCCGTACAGCTCGGACAGCTCGCGAAAGCGTGGCTTGTCGTAGATGCGCTGGTCGTGCCACATCTGGAACGGGTGCGTGCCGCCGCCGGTCACCGCGATGTTGAGCTTGTCGGCGCTTTTGACCAGCGCGTCGCGGATCTGCGTGAGCTGGCCCAGCACCTCGGCAGACGAATGGCACACGCCGGTGGAGATCTCGATCATGCTGGACGTCATCTCGGGCACCACGCTGCCGGGCAGAGGCACCTTGGCCATCAGGCGCAGCATGTCGTCGGAATAGGGCGCCAGGTCGTAGTCATTGGTGTTGACCAGCTGCAGTTCCAGCTCCACGCCCAGCGACAGCGCGGCCGACTGGCTGAAGGGTTCAAGTGCCATGGGCTTCTCCGGCGCGTTCGCGCGGCTCCGGGGGCGAGGGCGGCGCCAGCCAGGGCTTGATGCTTTCGCCCGAGCGGTACACCGCCACGGTGGCGATCACCGCGCCCAGCACCTCCATGAGCAGGATGGCGGGCAGCGCGATGCGCGCAATCATCGGCCCATTGGCGGGCGAGGACACCACAAACTGCGACACCAGCAAAAGCGCCACCGAGGACATGGGTGCCATGGCGCAGCCTACCCACAGCGCCTGGCGCCAGCTGGCGCCGCTGCCGGGGTTGGCCAGCGCCACGCCGGTGATCTTGGCCAGCGCCCGCACGCCGATCAGGGCCAGCACCAGGCCCGCCACGGGCTTGCTCCAGTCTGCCTGCGCCGCCACCACCGACACCAGCACGAACATCAGCGTGGTGAGGATGGAGGCCGCCGTGCCCAGCTGGCGCGGCCAGGTCCAGGGCCGGGGGTTCAGCTGCTTGAGCAGCATGCCGCCCAGCAAGGCGGCCAGCGGCGCCGAGCCGCCGAAGTGGGCGGCCATGGCGGTGCCGGCGGCAATCAGCGCCAGCACCATCATGGAGGTGTTTTCGCTGGTGGGGCTCATGACGCGCAGCGCGGTGCGCAGCGCCAGTGCCAGTACCGCGCCCACCACGATGGACAGGCCCAGCACCACGGCCACGGGATAGAACGTGTCGCTCAGCGCGGCGTCGTGGCGGTTCAGCAGGCCCGCCTTGGCACTGCCCCAGGTCAGCGCATACAGCGTGCCCAGCGTGGCCAGCACGATGGCCCGCTCGGTCACCGGGCCGCTGGCGCGGGTGTCCATCACCACGCGCGTCAGCACCGCGGGCGAGGCCACGATGGCCACGATGGCCAGTGCCTCGGCGACCGAGGGCCGTACATCCATCCAGATCAGCACCCAGTACACGGCGGCGTAGGTGAGCACGGATTCCAGCACGCTTTGCGCCAGCACCATGGGGTTGTGGCGGAACCAGCGCAGCGGTATGCGCCCGCCGGCCTCGAACAGCACCACCGCCACGCCCAGCTCCAGCAGGAACAGGCTGATGCCCTGCAGCGGCCAGGCCCCGCCTGAAAAGCCGGCCAGGCCGGCGAACGCGCCAACGACCGAATAGCCCACCACCTTGGGCAGGCCCGTATAGCGCTGTGCAAGGTGGCCTGCGGCAGCGGCAATGGCCAGCAGGATGGACCACTGGACAGTCGGCAAACCCGCGGACGGCTTGATCCATTCGGCCCAGAAGGCCATGAGTTCATTCATTGTTGCGTCTCCCGCGGAGACTGTAGCGCGCTGTTACGTGCTCGCCTGTAGGACGGCGGCCCTATCAGAGCGGCGCCAGCGGGATCTTCTCGGCCTGCGGGTCGGCGCCGTTGTGCGCTTGCAGCGCCATGATGAGCTGGCCCAGATCGTCGTTCAGCCGGGAAAGAGTGGCCGCGTCCAGCTGTTCCAGGGCCGCGGGCAGCACACCGGTAAAAGGCCCCGGCGCACGGGCCAGGATGCGATCGCCCGCGGGCAGCAGGTGCAGTTGCACCGCGCGGCGGTCTTCGTCGCTGCGCACTGCTTCCACCAGCGCCCGTTCCACCAGCTGGCGCACCAGGTTGCTGGCGGTGGACTGGTGGATGTCCATGGCGGTGGCCAGCGCCGACACCCGGATGCCCGGATGCTGTTGCACCACACTGAGTGCCCACACCTGCGCACCGCCAATGCCGGCCTGCTTCTCGACCTGCTGGAAATGGGTCTTGACGGCGTTGAACACCACGCGGAAGCGGCGCAGCACCTGCTTTTCGGGGCCCCCGGGCACCATGGCCGAAATGGCAGTTAGAAGCTCGGGCGGCGTGGCAACGGTTGGCATACGAACGGATCATAGGCGGTCCCTGTGGCGGCGCCTAAGCGCCGCATGAGCCAGCGTGAACGCCGTACAACAGTGTTTCGGCGGCGGCTAAAAAGAGAGCCCCGGACGGGGCTCTGAATGCTCGGATTCGCTGCCCTGATAAAGCAGTTGCGAGCCTGAAATGAGCTGAAATTGTATTTGTGACAATGCATTTCGGCAAGACATGGCTGCCATGCCGCAGCGCGACGCTGGGGTTTAGGCCTGCGGCAGGATGAAGCTCGCCGGGCGCCGGCGCAGCCGCGCCCAGATGGCGCTGCGGATGCGCTGGCGGTCCACGCCGCTCACGTTGTTGGCGCGCAATGCCAACCGGAAGGCGAAGTAGAAGCTGACCGTGAGATTGAGCACACCAATCAGCGGGATGGCTGCCATGCACCACCACAGCGCGGGCATGCGCAGCGCGTCCAGCCCGTAGCTGGCGGCGGCAGCCGCCAGCTGGCCGGTGGACAGCGTGACGTGCCGGGCCTCCAGCCCCAGGCCCACAAAGGCCAGCACCGGCGGCAGCAGGCCCAGCATGAAGCCCAGCGAGATGTTGGAGGCCAGGCCGGAGATGTGCTCGCGCATGAAGCGCGCCCAGCGGTCCGCCCGCGCCACGCCCAGCACCGCCGTGATGCGCGGGTTGTAGCGCACCGCGGAATCCAGCCGGTGCAGCACGAACCAGTTTTCCGCCCAGCCCGCGATCAGGCTGGAGGCGAACAGCAGCACCCCGGTGAAGGCTGCGAAGAACAGCGTGCCCGGTGACAGCAGGCTCAGCGAATGAAACACGTAGTCCGCTTCCTTGTGGCTGATCATGTTGTGCCCGCTGGCCAGGTAGATGGCGTAGCTGATCAGCAGCACGCAGGGCGTGACCATGCCCACGTTGCCCACCACGGCCGCCACCTGCGAGCGCACCAGGTGCGTGACCTCGTCCACGAAATCCTCCACCGCGTCGCGCCGGCTCAGGTCCTTGAGCTTGGCAGCCATGGCGGGCGCGGTCATGGCCGGCTGTTTGGTGGCCAGCGTCCAGTGCAGGAACTGGATCAGCACAAAGCTGGCCGAATACATGGCGCCGGCCCAGAAACCGCCCCAGAAGGCCGCGAGCCCCAGGGCACCCAGCGCAAATTTGGCGGTGGTGGTCAAGGCCGTGACGGCGCCGCCGCCCGCGGCCTTGCCCAGCATGCTGCGGTATTCCGCCGGGGTGCGCGTGATGTAGTGCTCGCCGGTTTCGGCGCTGCGCTCGGCCAGCTTGGCGGCCAGCAGGGAAGAGTTGGACGCGAACAGCGCGCGCAGGCTGCGCCGCTCCTCGCTGGTGCCGGCCAGGCGTGACAGCAACCGGGCCGTCGCCGTCAACGGCGTTGCCGACAGCAGGCAATCCATGAGCTCGCGCACGCGCAGCACGCGCTCGCGCAGCTGGCGCAGCATGAACACCAGCCCCACGGAAATGCCGTGCTCCTCCAGATGCGCATACACGCTGTTGGCGGCCTGGCGGCACGCGTCCAGCCGTTCGCGCAGCCGGGTTGCGGCGGCCTCGACCTCCTGGGGTTCGCGCGGCGTGGCCACGAATGCGGCGCGCAGCGCCTCCACGTCGGCGGCCAGGTCATGAAAGGGCTGCGTCTGGCGCGCGGGCGCGCTCATGCGCTGGCGCAGCTCGGCTGCAAAACCGGTCGCGCGGATCTGGCCGGCGCAGAAATTGATGGCCTCCAGCAGCTCGCGCTGCCACAGCGTCAGGCCAGGCACGGGGCTGGGCGCGGTAAACAGCGCGGCCAGCCGGCGCAACGTCACATCGTCCAGCGCTGCCAGCCATTGCGCGTCAAAGCTGCCGCCCACGGCCAGGCTGAACAGCTCGGAGGCATCGTTGGTCTCGGGCGTGCCAGGCAGCAGCTTGTGGCGCAGCCGCGCGGCCAGCTCGCTCATGAAGGCCGTGCGCGGCGCAAAGCCGAAATCCGCCAGCAGGGTGGATGCATCGACGGTGCCGGTCAGGGCCAGCCACCATTGCTGCAGCTTGAGCTGCACGTCTGGGCGGGCCTGCACAGCGTCCAGCAGCAGCGTGACGCGGCTGGCCGCGGCCTGCGGCGACGCGCGGTCGCCGCGCACCCAGTCCAGCACGGCGATCAGCCACAGGTGGCGCTGCGCCAGCGGCGCCTGTGGGTCCAGTGTCTCCAGCAGCCGGGTCAGGCTGGCGCCTGCGGCGGCGCGTGCCATCAGTGCAGCACCCGCGACGGCCCACCCCCGGCATCCAGCACAAAGGCGGGGATGGAGACCTCAAAGCGGCCCGCGTCCTCGGCCACGCAGAAGTAGCTTCCGCGCATGGTGCCGGTGGCGGTGCGCAGCCGGCAGCCGCTGGTGTACTGGAACGATTCGCCGGGTTTGAGCAGCGGCTGGTGGCCTACCACGCCCAGGCCCTTGACCTCCTCGGTCTGGCCCTGCGCGTTGCCGATGATCCAGTGGCGCGAGATCAGCTGCGCCGGGATGTCGCCGGTGTTGGTGACCGTGATGGTGTAGGCAAAGCTGTACAGGTTCTGCTCGGGCACGGACTGGTCCGGCAGGTACTGCGGCTCGACATCCACCTTGAACTGGTAGTTGGGCATGGAGCGGCAATAGTACCAAGGCGGGCCGCCGCCAAGGTACTGCGACAATCCATGCCATGAGCAAGCCTGCACCCTCCTACCGTATTGCCCCGTCCATCCTGTCTGCCGACTTCGCCCGCCTGGGCGACGAGGTGAAAAACGTCATCGCCGCCGGCGCCGACTGGATCCACTTCGACGTGATGGACAACCATTACGTGCCCAACCTCACGTTCGGCCCCATGATCTGCCAGGCCCTGAAGCCGCACGCGAAAACGGCCGCTGGCGTGGCCGTGCCGGTGGACGTGCACCTGATGGTGCAGCCGGTGGACGCGCTGGCGGCTGCGTTTGCGGATGCGGGCGCGGACTACATCAGCTTCCACCCCGACGCATCGGCCCATGTCCACCGCAGCATCCAGGCCATCAAGGCGAAGGGCTGCAAGGCCGGGCTGGTCTTCAACCCGGCCGCGTCCATGGACGTGCTGGACTGGGTCATCGACGACCTGGACCTGATCCTGATCATGAGTGTGAACCCCGGCTTTGGCGGCCAGAGCTTCATTGATTCGGCGCTTCGCAAGATCGAGGCCGCGCGCAAGCGCATTGACGCCAGCGGCCGCGACATCCGCCTGGAGGTGGACGGCGGTATCAAGACCGACAATATCCGCCGCGTGGCGGATGCGGGCGCCGACACTTTCGTGGCGGGCAGCGCGATCTTTGGCAAACCCGACTACAAGGCCGTGGTGGAAGCCATGCGCACGGCGCTGGCGGGCTGATCTGCCCGGCTGATCTACCGGCCCGATTTCACCCTGCGGTAGGCGCGGTCCATTGCCGGGCCCTTGCCGGTATCCACCAGGCCTCGCTCCAGGTCTTTATGGGCCTGCTTGCCCAGCTTCTTGCCGCTGGCTTCGCCGCGTGCCTGGCTGTCGGCGGACAGGTCCCGCTCGTGCGGCAGCCGGGGTACCTTGTGCGGGGTGGTGGTCTCCCCCTGGGCGGGGGTGGTCTGCCCGGCCGGGCGCCCGGAATCGCGCGGCCTGCTCGTCATACGGTTGTGCATGGACAAATCCTTTCGCTGGACGTTGCCTCCACTTTGCTGCGCGCAGCACCGGCGCGCTGTAGGAATGCAGCCCGACCTGCGGCAGGGGCAGCATAGGCACAATGGCAGCACCGCAACCTGTTACACATGACCATGCTTTTTCCCGTGACCGCCGCGCGCCTGGACGCCGCCATCATTGACCTGGACGGCACCATGGTGGACACCATCGGTGACTTCCATGCCGCGCTCAACCTCATGCTGGCGGACCTGGCCCTGCCGCCGGTGGACAAGACACCCATCAGCCTGATGGTGGGCAAGGGCTCGGAGCACCTGATCCGCTCGGTGCTGGCCCATGTGGGCGCCGATGCCACCCGCTACGACGCTGCCTGGGACCGCTACCAGCATCACTACCTGGCCATCAACGGCCAGCATTCCGACGTGTATGCCGGCGTGGCCAGCGGCCTGGCCGCGCTGCGCAGCGCCGGCCTGCGCCTGGCCTGCCTGACCAACAAGCCCACCGCATTTGCGCGGCCACTGCTGCAGGCCAAGGGGCTGGACGGCTACTTCGAGGTGGTGTTTGGCGGCGACGCCTTCGAGCGCAAGAAGCCCGACCCGCTGCCGCTCGTCAAGACGTGTGAGGCGCTGGGCACGGCGCCCGCGCGCACGCTGATGGTGGGTGACTCCAGCAACGATGCGCGTGCCGCGCGCGCGGCTGGTTGCCCGGTGGTGCTGGTGACCTATGGCTACAACCACGGCGAGCCGGTGCGCGCCGTGGATGCAGACGGGTTTGTGGATTCGCTGGTCGAGCTGGCGTGATCAGGCCGGTTTACCGAGCAACGCTTCCTTGAGTTTCCAGTCGGCGGGGTTCGGCCCCAGCCAGATGCGCAGCAGCGCATTGAAAAACTCGGGCTCCTTGAAGGGTTCTCCCTGGACGACGCCCTTGACCGTGATGACCGTGCCGGTGCCCGGAATCCAGTCGATGGAAAACGCGTCGCCCGCGACCAGCTTCTTGTGGTCCGAGAATATCTGGCTCATGCGCAGCACGCCCGGCACCAGCTTGGAAAACGCCGCGCGGTCCATGTTGTCTTCCATGCCGCGCGAAAACAGCTTGCCCAGCTCGCCGGAGTCGATGTCGCGCAGCATGACGATGCTCAGCCGCTTGGGGCCTGTCACTGCAAGTGCCTCGTCCGGGGTTCCGGCCTTCCTGGTGAGGTACAGGCCGGCGGTGTACACCTTGAACACGGCCTTGTAGCGCACGCCCGCGCCGTTGAGCTGCAGCTTTGTGCCACGCGCGTCCACGGACTCTTCATATTTGATGCCCGACACATTGACCTGTGCCGCCGCGCCTGCGGCCAGCAGGCACATCAGGGCACCTGCAGCGAACTGCTTCAGACTTTTCATGCATGTCTCCAAAAAAAGAACGGTCGTGCTTTTTCCATTGTTAATCCTGCTGGAATAACCCGCAACAGGGTTTTCGAGTGCATCCCAAAGTTATGGTTTGTGTTGGTGCGGCCTTTGCTACACTGGCGGCCATGTTCATTCACCGCACCACCATCACAGGTTTGAGCGACCGGGGAGCCTGGCCCTGGCGTAAGCCTGATTGCGTGCGTACCTGACAGCACGGGGCAGCCCGTGCCCCGCGCCTCACCCTGAGGCATTGGTCTGAATGAACGCGGCCCGGCTTCCAAGTGCACGGCCGCTGAGCACTGAAAGGCTCATATCTTGATTACCGAACTCGAATTCAAAAGCCTGGCGCAGGCCGGCTACAACCGCATTCCGCTGATGGCGGAAGCATTTGCCGATCTGGAAACCCCGTTGTCGCTGTACCTGAAGCTCGCGCATTCGCGCGACGGCGGCAAATACAGCTTCCTGCTCGAATCCGTGGTGGGTGGTGAGCGTTTTGGCCGTTACAGCTTCATTGGCCTGCCCGCTCGAACCCTGGTGCGTGCCAGCGGCTTTGGCGCCGACGCGCTGACCGAGGTGGTGCGTGACGGCAAGGTCATCGAGACCGCGGCCGGCAACCCGCTGGACTTCGTGGCGGCCTACCAGAAGCGCTTCAAGGTTGCGTTGCGTCCCGGCCTGCCGCGCTTTTGCGGCGGCCTGGCGGGCTACTTTGGCTACGACACCGTGCGCCATATCGAAAAGAAGCTCGAAAAGACATGCCCGCCCGACACGCTGGGCTGCCCCGACATCCTGCTGCTGCAGTGCGAGGAGCTGGCCGTCATCGACAACCTGTCGGGCAAGCTGTACCTCATCGTCTATGCCGATCCGGGACAGCCCGAGGCCTTTGCCAACGCCAAGAAGCGCCTGCGCGAGCTGCGCGAGCAGCTCAAGTATTCGGTGAGCGCCCCGGTCATCCGGCAAAGCCAGACCTTCCCGGCCGAGCGCGACTTTGCCAAGGCCGACTACCTTGCTGCGGTGGAGCGCGCCAAGGAGCTGATCGCCGCGGGCGACTTCATGCAGGTGCAGGTGGGCCAGCGCATCAAGAAGCGCTACACCGAATCGCCGCTGAGCCTGTACCGTGCGCTGCGGTCGCTGAACCCGTCGCCCTACATGTATTACTACCACTTTGGTGATTTCCATGTGGTGGGCGCGTCGCCCGAGATCCTGGTGCGCCAGGAACAGGTGGAGCACGAAGGCAAGCCCGCTCAGAAAATCACCATCCGTCCCCTGGCGGGCACGCGCCCGCGTGGCGCTTCGCCCGAGCAGGACAAGGCCGTCGAGCAGGAACTGGTCAACGACCCCAAGGAGCGCGCCGAGCACGTGATGCTGATCGACCTGGCGCGCAACGACATCGGCCGCATCGCCAAGACCGGCACCGTCAAGGTGACCGAGGCGTTTGCCGTGGAACGCTACAGCCACGTGATGCACATCGTGAGCAATGTGGAAGGCATCCTCAATGACGGCATGACCAACATGGACGTGCTCAAGGCCACCTTCCCGGCCGGCACGCTGACCGGCGCACCCAAGGTGCATGCCATGGAGCTGATCGACCAGCTGGAGCTGACCAAGCGCGGCCTGTACGGCGGCGCCTGTGGCTACCTGAGCTATGCGGGCGACATGGACGTGGCCATTGCCATCCGAACCGGCCTGATCAAGGACCAGGTGCTGTACGTGCAGGCGGCGGCAGGCGTGGTGGCGGATTCGGTGCCCGAGCTGGAGTGGAAAGAGACGGAGGCCAAGGCGCGTGCTTTGCTGCGTGCGTCCGAGCTGGTTGAGGAGGGCATGGAATGAAGCTGCTCATGATCGACAACTACGACAGCTTCACCTACAACATCGTCCAGTACTTTGGTGAACTGGGCGCCGAGGTGGAAGTGTTCCGCAACGATGAAATCACGGTCGAGGGCGTGGCGGGCCGCAACCCCGACCTGCTGGTGGTGTCGCCAGGGCCGTGCTCGCCGGCCGAGGCCGGGATTTCGGTGGCTGCCATCCAGCACTTCGCTGGCAAGCTTCCCATCCTGGGCGTGTGCCTGGGTCACCAGAGCATCGGCGCGGCGTTCGGCGGCAAGATCATCCGCGCACGGCAGCTCATGCATGGCAAAACCAGTGTCATCACCACCACGCAGCAGGGCGTGTTTGCGGGGCTGCCGGCGCAGTTCACCGTCAACCGTTACCACTCACTTGCAATCGAGCGCGCGACATGCCCCGATGAACTGGAGGTGACGGCCTGGACGGACGACGGCGAGATCATGGGCGTGCGTCACAAAAGCCTGCCCATCCAGGGCGTGCAGTTCCACCCCGAATCGATCCTCACCGAACACGGCCACGCGATGCTCAAGAACTTTCTGGAGCAAGTATGAGGCCCCCACGCTTGTCACTTCGTGTACTGCGCTGCCCCCCGAGGGGGCTGTCGCTCCTTGGGGCGGCCCGGCGGAGCGACGCATGACACCCGTGGATTTGCGCAGCGACACCGTCACGCAGCCAACGCCTGCCATGCGCGCCGCCATGGCCGCGGCGCCCTTGGGCGACGACGTGTTTGCCGATGACCCCAGCGTCAACGCACTGCAGGACAAGATCGCGCAGATGCTGGGCTTTGAGGCCGCGCTGTTCGTGCCCACCGGCACGCAGAGCAACCTGTGCGCAATCCTTTCGCACTGCCAGCGCGGCGACGAATACATCGTGGGCCAGATGCAGCACTGCTACCGCTGGGAAGGCGGCGGCGCGGCGGTGTTTGGCAGCGTGCAGCCACAGCCGCTGAACCACGCAAGCAATGGCAGCCTGCCGCTGGCCGACATCGAGGCCGCCATCAAGCCCGACGATGCGCACTTCGCGCGCACGAAGCTGCTGGCGCTGGAAAACACATTGGGCGGCAAGCTCATCCCGTTCGCCTATGTACAAGAGGCGACAGACCTGGCCCGACGCAAAGGCCTGGCGCGCCACCTGGACGGCGCGCGCCTTTTCAACGCCGCAGTGGCTCAGGCCGCGCAGACTGGTGCAGACGCCCGCGCCGAGGCCCGGCGCATTGCGCAATGCTTTGACAGTGTGTCGGTCTGCTTCAGCAAGGGGCTGGGCGCGCCGGTGGGCTCGGCGCTGTGCGGCAGCCAGGAGTTCATCGCGCGCGCCCACCGCATCCGCAAGATGGCCGGCGGTGGCATGCGCCAGGCCGGCGTGCTGGCGGCAGCGGCGTCGCATGCGCTGGACCACCACATTGACCGGCTGGCCGATGATCATGCGCTGGCGCGGCGGCTGGCTGATGGGCTGGCGGGCCTGGACGGCGTGCAGGTGGAGCCGCCGCACACCAATATCGTGTTCGTCGACCTGACCGCAGGCGCGCGGGACAAGTCAGCCGGGCTGCTGCCCGCCTTGGCGGCGCAAGGCATCCAGGCGACCGGCCTGTACCGCTTGCGTTTTGTAACCCACCTGGACGTGGATGCGGCGGGCGTGGACCGCGCCGTGGCCGCGATCCGCCACTACTTCGGAACCTGACCATGGCACTGGAACAGCTGTTGCTTTTCATCGCGGCGGGATTGCTGCTGAACCTGACGCCCGGGCCTGACGTGCTGTACATCGTGACCCATGCGCTGCGCCATGGCGCGCGCGCGGGCAGCGTGGCGGCGCTGGGCATTACGGCGGGCTGCTTCGTGCACATCTTCGCGGCGGCGGTGGGGGTGAGTGCCTTGATGGCCGCTTCGGCCACGGCCTTCACCGTGCTGAAGTGGCTGGGCGCCGCCTATCTGCTGTACGTGGGCCTGCGCATGTTGATGTCGCGCGCGCCCTCAGCCATGGCGCTGGACGGCGCCGACCCGGTGGCGGCTGACCTGAAGACGATCTTCCTGCGCGGCTTCTGGACGAATGCGCTGAACCCCAAGGTGGCGTTGTTCTTCCTGGCGTTCGTTCCCCAGTTCATCGCGCCGGCCGTGGAAAACAAGGCGCTGGCGTTCCTGCTGCTGGGCCTGCTGTTCAACTTCAACGGCTTGTGGGTGAACATCGGCTGGGCGCTGGCGGCGGCGTGGCTGGCCTCGCGCGTGGGCGCGGTGCAAAAAGGCATGCACTGGCTGGACCGCATCGCGGGCGCCATGTTTGCCGGCTTTGGCCTCAAGCTCGCTTTCACAGACAATCCGGCGCAATAAATGGAGACCCCCATGCCCATCACCCCCCAGGAGGCGCTGCAGCGCACCATCGAGCACCGCGAAATCTTCCACGACGAAATGCTCAGGATCGTGCGCATGATCATGAGCGGCGAGCTGTCGCCCGTGATGATGGCCGCGCTGATCACCGGCCTGCGCGTCAAGAAGGAAACCATTGGCGAGATCACGGCGGCGGCGCAGGTCATGCGCGAGTTCTCCACCAAGGTTCATGTGGCTGACAAAACCAACCTTGTGGACATCGTGGGCACCGGCGGCGATGGTTCGCACACGTTCAACATCTCCACCTGCTCGATGTTCGTGGCGGCGGCTGCGGGTGCCAAGATCAGCAAGCACGGCGGGCGCAGCGTCAGCAGCAAAAGCGGCAGCGCCGACGTGCTGGAGGCGCTGGGCGTCAACATCAACCTCAAGCCAGAAGCCATCGCCCAGTGCATCCAGGACGTGGGCATCGGCTTCATGTTCGCACCCAACCACCACAGCGCGATGAAGCATGTGGCGCCCGTGCGCAAGGAGCTGGGCGTGCGTACCATCTTCAACATCCTGGGCCCGCTGACCAACCCGGCGGGCGCGCCCAACATCCTCATGGGCGTGTTCCACCCCGACCTGGTGGGCATCCAGGTGCGCGCACTGCAGCGCCTGGGCACCGAGCATGCCGTGGTGGTCTATGGCCGTGACGGCATGGATGAGGTGAGTCTGGGCGCGGCCACCCTGGTGGGTGAGCTCAGGAACGGCGAGATCACGGAATACGAAATCCACCCCGAGGACTTCGGCCTGCCCATGGCCAGCAATCGTGCCCTCAAGGTGGAAACGCCGGAGCAGTCGCGCGCCATGCTCATGGGCGTGCTGGACAACCAGCCCGGCGCGGCGCGCGACATCGTCATGCTCAATGCAGGCGTGGCGCTGTATGCCGCCAACCTGGCGGGCTCGATGAAAGAGGGGCTGGAAAAGGCCCGCGCCGCGGTGGAATCGGGCGCCGCCAAGACACGGCTGGCGCAGTTTGTCGCGGCAACGCAGACGCTGGCGGGCTGAACCATGTCCGACATCCTCAACCAGATCGTGGCCGTCAAGCGTGACGAAGTGGCCGCCGCGTCGCGCAAACGGCCGCTGGCCGCCGTGCGCGCCGACGCCGAAAGCCGCGTGCTCACGCGCGACTTCACTGGCGCGCTGCGGGCCCGGATTGCGGCTGGCCAGGCGGCGGTGATCGCCGAGGTCAAAAAGGCCAGCCCCAGCAAGGGCGTGCTGCGTGCTGATTTCATCCCCGCGGACATTGCCCAGAGCTACGCCGAGGGCGACGGCAAGACCAGCGCGGCCTGCCTGTCGGTGCTGACCGACCGGCAGTTCTTCCAGGGCAGTGTGGATTTCCTCAAGCAGGCCCGCGCGTCATGCGACCTGCCCGTGCTGCGCAAGGATTTCATCATCGACGCCTACCAGGTGTACGAGTCGCGCGCGATGGGCGCTGATTGCATCCTGCTGATTGCCGCCTGCCTGGACGATGCGCAGATGGCGGAGTTCGAGGCCCTTGCCCGCGGCCTGGACATGGCTGTGCTGGTGGAGGTGCACGACCGCGCCGAGCTGGACCGTGCGCTCAAGCTCAAGACCCCACTGGTGGGTATCAACAACCGCAACCTGCGTACGTTCGAGGTATCGCTGGACACCACCCTGGACATGCGCCCCGCGGTGCCGGCTGACCGCCTGCTGGTGACCGAGTCGGGCATCCTGGCGCCGGCCGACGTCAAGAAGATGCGCGACGCCGGCGTTCATGCCTTCCTGGTCGGCGAAGCCTTCATGCGCGCTGACGACCCCGGCCTGGCGCTGGCGGCCCTGTTTGGCGCCTGAACAACATGACACAGGGCGACCTGGGGTTTGACGCGGCGCCGGTGCTGGCGCAATGGGCGCCGCAACAGTGGCCGGTGGATGCGGGATGGCAAGGCGTGGTGCACGGGTTTCTGGCCAGCCCGCCCGGCCAGCGACTGGCGGCGTTTGTTACGGCGCGGCTGGCGGCCGGTGCCACGGTGTACCCGCCACAGCCTTTTCGCGCGCTGCAGCTCACCGCGTTGGACGCGGTCAAGGTCGTGATCCTGGGCCAGGACCCCTACCATGGGCCCGGCCAGGCCGAGGGGCTGGCGTTTTCAGTCGCACCGGGCGTGCGGCTGCCGCCGTCGCTGCGCAACATCTTCAAGGAGCGGCAGCGCAGCCTGGGCTTGCCCATTCCTGAGTCGGGCTCCCTGGCGGGCTGGGCGCGCGAAGGCGTTTTGCTGCTCAACACCAGCCTGAGCGTCGAGCAGGGGCTGCCCGCCAGCCACGCGGGCCAGGGCTGGGAGCAACTGACCGACGCCTTGCTGCAGGCCGTCGCGGCCAGCGCATCGCCCTGCGTTTACATGCTGTGGGGCGCGCACGCCCAGGCCAAGTCGGGTCTGATTTCAGCCACGGCCTCGCACCACGGGCGCGAGGCATTGATCCTTACGGCCAACCACCCCTCGCCGCTGTCGGCCAACCGTCCGCCCGTGCCTTTCATGGGCTGCGGGCACTTCGAGCAGGCCCGCAGCTGGCTTGCCGCGCGCGGCGTCAGCGTTTCCTTCGCCTGAACAGGGCGCTGATCAGCGAACCCAGCCCGCGGCGGGGGACGGGCGTGGCGCTGTTGGCGCGCCGTACGCTGTCCACGCGCGTGTCGTCCAGGTAGTCGCGCCGGATGTCGATCGTGCTGCGCTGGCCCAGATCGTCGAAGTGGCGCTGGAGCCATTGCTGGCCTGACTGCTGACCCAGCTCGAACAGCGTGCGCACGAGTCCGGCATCTGCCGAGCCGCGCGACGAAGCCGGGTAGTCCTGCAGGGTGGCGCCGCCGTCGATGCGGTGCAGCAGCACGCTGCGGCACCGGTTGCCCTGAAGCAGGCCTTCGGCCAGCAGGCGGTTGATGAAGTCGATCTCACGCATTTGCGCCATCAGACTGGCGTTGAACGTCAACTCGTTCACGCGGTCCAGGATGTCACCTGGCGTTTGCGGTGTGTGATCACGCAGCACCGGGTTGATCTGCACCAGCACGATGTCGCCGCTGGCGCAATGATCCACCAGCGGCATGAGGGCCGGGTTGGCTGAATAGCCCCCATCCCAGTAGGGTTCGCTGTCAATTTCCACCGCGCGGAACAGCATGGGCAGGCAGGCCGAGGCCATGACCGCCTGGGCGGAAAGCCGTGAACCGCTGAAGAGCGCCGCTTTACCTGTTTTGACATGGGTTGCCGACACGAAGACCCGGGGCGCCTGGAGCGTGGCGATGGCCGGGAAGTCAACCTCGCGTACCAGCAGGTCCCGCAGCGGGTTGATGTCCAGTGGATTGGTCTGGTACGGTGAAAACCAGTTGCGCATGGCCGACGTAACCAGGTTTGTAGGCGCAAACTCCTTTGGCAGACCGCCCCAAATCAGATTCGCGAGATTTTGAGAAGCTGCTCCCGCGTGGCCGAGCGTGACCACCGCCTCCCAGATGCGGGCCAGTGCATCGCGCGCTGCCTGCCTCGGGTCCGCCCCCGTGGCCAGGCCGCGGGCATGTCCGCTGGCCAACGCCACTGCATTGACCGCGCCCGCGCTCGCGCCGCTGATGCCGTCCAGCGCAATGCGCCGGTCCGCCAGCAGGGCGTCCAGCACACCCCAGGTAAAGGCGCCGTGCGAGCCGCCACCCTGCAAGGCCAGGCTGATGGTGCGAGTGGGTGGGGTGGCGGGCGCATTCATCCAGCCGATTCTGGCAGCTCAATGCACACGGGGCTGTGAAGCGGACATAAAACCGTGCTATATTTCGAGGTTCGCCGGAGGGGTGCCCGAGTGGCTAAAGGGGGCAGACTGTAAATCTGTTGGCTTACGCCTACGCTGGTTCGAATCCAGCCTCCTCCACCAGCTCCTTTTTTGGGGCTTGGCGAAATGTGTTGAAGATTGATTTGTGTGGCGCTCTGGGGAGCCTGCAAGGGTCGTTGAAGTTTGCGCCCGACGCGGGAGTAGTTCAATGGTAGAACCCTAGCCTTCCAAGCTAATGACGCGGGTTCGATTCCCGTCTCCCGCTCCACAGTCAATCCAGGCGCGCGGCGAAAGGTTTTCGCCCTTGTGGCTCAGTGGTAGAGCACTCCCTTGGTAAGGGAGAGGTCGCGGGTCCGATTCCCGCCAAGGGCACCAGTTTTGTTGGATGTTGATCTAGTTACTTTTTCGGAGTCGAAAAATGGCAAAAGGAAAATTCGAACGTACCAAGCCGCACGTGAACGTGGGCACGATTGGTCACGTTGACCATGGCAAGACGACGCTGACGGCGGCGATCACGACGGTGCTGGCGTCCAAGTTTGGCGGCGAAGCCAAGGGTTACGACCAGATTGACGCGGCGCCGGAAGAAAAGGCACGCGGCATCACGATCAACACCGCGCACGTGGAATACGAAACGGCCAACCGTCACTACGCGCACGTGGACTGCCCGGGCCACGCCGACTACGTGAAGAACATGATCACGGGTGCCGCCCAGATGGACGGCGCCATCCTGGTGTGCTCGGCCGCGGACGGCCCGATGCCCCAGACGCGCGAGCACATCCTGCTGGCCCGCCAGGTGGGCGTGCCGCACATCATCGTGTTCCTGAACAAGTGCGACATGGTGGACGACAAGGAACTGCTGGAACTGGTCGAAATGGAAGTGCGCGAGCTGCTGAGCAAGTACGACTTCCCGGGCGACGACACGCCGATCATCCACGGCAGCGCCAAGCTGGCCATGGAAGGCGACAAGGGTGAACTGGGCGAAGGCGCCATCATGAAGCTGGCCGAAGCCATGGACACGTACTTCCCCACGCCCGAGCGCGCGGTGGACGGCGCGTTCCTGATGCCGGTGGAAGACGTATTCTCGATCTCGGGCCGTGGCACGGTGGTGACGGGTCGCGTGGAGCGCGGCGTGGTGAAGGTTGGTGAAGAAATCGAAATCGTGGGCATCAAGGCCACGCAAAAGACCACCTGCACGGGCGTGGAAATGTTCCGCAAGCTGCTGGACCAGGGCCAGGCTGGCGACAACGTGGGTATCCTGCTGCGCGGCACGAAGCGTGAAGACGTCGAGCGCGGCCAGGTGCTGTGCAAGCCCGGCTCGATCAAGCCGCACACGCACTTCACGGCCGAGGTGTACGTGCTGAGCAAGGACGAAGGCGGCCGCCACACGCCGTTCTTCAACAACTACCGCCCGCAGTTCTACTTCCGCACGACGGACGTGACGGGTGCGATCGAGCTGCCTGAAGGCAAGGAAATGGTGATGCCTGGCGACAACGTGAGCATCACGGTCAAGCTGATCAACCCCATCGCCATGCAGGAAGGCCTGCGCTTTGCCATCCGCGAAGGTGGCAAGACCGTCGGCTCCGGCGTCGTCGCCAAGATCATGGAGTAAGCAGCATGTCGACCAAGCAAAAAATCCGCATCCGCCTGAAGGCATTCGACTACAAGCTGATCGACCAGTCCGCTGCCGAGATCGTTGATACCGCCAAGCGTACCGGCGCCATCGTCAAGGGCCCCGTGCCCCTGCCCACGCGCATGAAGCGTTTTGACATCCTGCGCTCGCCGCACGTCAACAAGACGAGCCGCGACCAGTTTGAAATCCGTACGCACCAGCGTCTGATGGACATCGTTGACCCGACCGACAAGACGGTTGACGCCCTGATGAAGCTGGACCTGCCGGCTGGCGTGGACGTGGAAATCAAGCTGCAGTAACACCGCCTCAGGTATTCTTGCAAACGCGCTCTTGCCAGGAATGGCAAGAGCGCGTTATAATTTGCGGCTCTGCCCATTTTGGGCGGAGTTTTATTAACCTTCTTTCGCGAACCCGCGCACCAGCGCGGAGCAAACGCAGAAGCCAATTGCAGCGGCTGCGGTGGAAGTTACGGAGAAACAAATATGAGTCTGAGCAACTCCCTCGGGTTGCTGGGCCGCAAGGTGGGCATGATGCGCCTGTTCACCGATGATGGGGACGCAGTTCCTGTCACGGTGGTGGATGTGTCCAACAACCGCGTGACCCAGGTGAAAACCCAAGAGAACGACGGCTACGTCGCCCTGCAGGTGACGTTTGGCGCGCGTAAAGCGTCGCGTGTCACCAAGCCGCAAGCCGGTCACCTCGCCAAGGCGGGCGTGCAGGCCGGTGAAATCATCCAGGAATTCCGCGTGACCGCCGACACCGCAGCCAAGTACGCTGCCGGTGCGACCGTGCCGGTTGCGGATCTGTTCGCAGTGGGCCAGAAGGTGGACGTGCAGGGCACGACCATCGGCAAGGGCTACGCCGGCACGATCAAGCGTCACCACATGGCCTCGCAGCGCGCATCGCACGGTAACAGCCGTTCGCACAATGTGCCTGGTTCCATTGGTATGGCGCAGGACCCCGGTCGCGTGTTCCCGGGCAAGCGCATGACCGGTCATCTGGGCGACGACACCGTCACGACCCAGAACCTGGATGTCATCCGCATCGATGAAGCCCGCCAACTGCTGCTGATCAAGGGTGCCGTTCCTGGCTCCAAGGGCGGTTTTGTGACCGTGCGTCCGGCCGTCAAGGCCAAGCCGCAAGCTGCTGACAAGGGAGCGAAGTAATGCAACTTGAACTCCTGAACGAGCAAGGTCAGGCTGCGTCCAAGTACGACGCCCCCGAGACCGTGTTCGGCCGCGAATACAACGAAGATCTGGTGCACCAGATCGTGGTCGCTTTCCAGGCCAATGCCCGCCAGGGCACCCGCGCCCAGAAGGATCGCGAGCAGGTCAAGCACTCGACCAAGAAGCCGTTCAAGCAAAAGGGAACGGGCCGTGCCCGTGCCGGTATGACGTCCTCGCCGCTGTGGCGCGGGGGCGGTCGCATCTTCCCGAACATGCCGGACGAAAACTTCACCCAGAAGATCAACAAGAAGATGTACCGCGCCGGCATGGCGTCCATCTTCTCGCAGCTGGCCCGCGAAGGCCGCCTGGCCGTGGTCGACTCCATGAAGGTGGACTCGCCCAAGACCAAGCAGCTGGCTGCCCGCTTCAAGGCCATGAACCTGGAGTCGGTGCTGGTGATCGCTGAAGAGGTTGATGAAAACCTGTACCTGGCCTCGCGCAACCTGGTGAACGTGCTCGTCGTTGAGCCCCGTTACGCCGACCCGCTGTCGCTGGTGCACTACAAGAAGGTGCTGGTCACCAAGGGTGCCATCGACAAGCTCAAGGAGATGTTCGCATGAGCCGCGTCAATCCCACTCCCGAACAACGCAAGTTCGACGAAGGCCGTCTGATGCAGGTCCTCGTTGCCCCTATCGTGTCTGAAAAGGCAACGATGGTTGGCGACAAGTCCAATGCAGTGACGTTCAAGGTGCTGCAGGACGCCACCAAACCCGAGATCAAGGCCGCTGTGGAATTGATGTTCAAGGTTGAGGTCAAGGGCGTGTCTGTGGTCAACACCAAAGGCAAGGCCAAGCGCTTTGGCAAATCCAACGGCCGCCGCGACAACGTTCGCAAGGCCTACGTGATGCTCAAGCCGGGCCAGGAGCTGAACCTCGCAGGGGAGGCCGCGTAAGCGCGCATACATCATGGCAGTCATCAAGATGAAACCCACCTCGCCCGGCCAGCGCGCCGTGGTGAAGGTAACGCGTGACCACCTGTACAAGGGTGAGGCCTATGCTCCGTTGCTGGAATTCCAGCACCAGAAGTCGGGCCGCAACAACAATGGTCACATCACCACCCGCCACAAGGGCGGTGGCCACAAGCACCACTACCGCGTGGTGGACTTCGTGCGCAACAAGGACGGTATCCCCGCCAAGGTTGAGCGCATCGAGTACGACCCGAACCGCACGGCCCACATCGCCCTGGTGTGCTACGCCGACGGCGAGCGCCGCTACATCATCGCTCCGCGCGGCCTGGAAGTTGGCGCGTCGCTGCTGTCGGGCTCCGAGGCGCCGATCCGCGCCGGCAACACGCTGCCGATCCGCAACATTCCGGTGGGTTCGACCATCCACTGCATCGAGCTCAAGCCCGGTGCCGGTGCACAGATCGCGCGTTCGGCCGGTACGTCGGCCACGCTGCTGGCCCGTGAAGGCACCTACGCCCAGGTTCGCATGCGCTCCGGTGAGGTTCGCAAGATCCACATCGAATGCCGCGCCACCATCGGCGAAGTGGCCAACGAAGAACACAGCCTGCGCCAGCTCGGCAAGGCCGGTGTGAAGCGCTGGATGGGTATCCGCCCGACGGTTCGCGGCGTGGCCATGAACCCGATCGACCACCCGCACGGTGGCGGCGAAGGCCGTACCGGCGAGGGCCGTCATGCCGTAGACCCGTGGGGCAACCTGACCAAGGGCTACCGCACCCGTAACAACAAGCGCACGCAGGTCATGATCGTGTCGCGTCGCAAAAAGTAAGGGGTAACAAATGACTCGCTCTCTCAAAAAGGGTCCGTTTGTTGACCATCACCTGGTAGCCAAGGCCGACAAGGCCGTGACCACCAAGGACAAGAAGCCGATCAAGACCTGGTCGCGCCGCTCCATGATCCTGCCCGAGTTCATCGGTCTGACGATCGCCGTGCACAACGGCAAGCAGCACGTGCCGGTTTACATCACCGACCAGATGGTGGGCCACAAGCTGGGCGAATTCGCCCTGACGCGCACCTTCAAGGGTCACCCCGCGGACAAAAAAGTCCAGAAGAAGTAAGGAATGACCATGGAAACACGTGCAGTCCTCAGGGGCGTCCGTCTGTCGGTCGACAAGGGCCGTCTGGTCGCCGATCTGATTCGCGGCAAGAAAGTTGATCAAGCGCTGAACGTTCTGGAGTTCACCCAGAAAAAGGCAGCCGTGATCATCAAGAAGGTGCTGGAGTCCGCCATTGCGAACGCCGAGCACAACGACGGTGCCGACATCGACGAACTGAAGGTCAAGACCATCTACGTCGAGCAAGGCGCCACGCTCAAGCGCTTTACCGCGCGCGCCAAAGGCCGCGGCAACCGCATCAGCAAGCCCACGTGCCATGTGTACGTGACGGTCGGCAACTAACAGGGCCTGGAAGAAACATGGGACAGAAAATCCATCCTACCGGCTTCCGCCTGGCGGTCAGCCGCAACTGGGCCAGCCGCTGGTACGCAAGCAACCGCGACTTCGCCGGCATGCTGGCCGAAGACATCAAGGTGCGCGAGTACCTGAAAGCCAAGCTCAAGAATGCCGCTGTTTCGCGCGTACTGATCGAGCGTCCCGCCAAGAGCGCGCGCATCACCATTTTCTCGGCACGTCCGGGCGTGGTGATCGGCAAGAAAGGCGAAGACATCGAAGCGCTCAAGAAAGAGCTCGGCAAGCGCCTGGGCGTGCCGGTCGCGGTGAACATCGAGGAAGTGCGCAAGCCCGAAATCGATGCCCAGCTGATCGCCGACAGCATCACGCAGCAGCTCGAAAAGCGCATCATGTTCCGCCGCGCCATGAAGCGTGCCATGCAGAACGCCATGCGTCTGGGTGCCCAAGGCATCAAGATCATGTCTGCCGGCCGCCTGAACGGCATTGAAATCGCCCGTACCGAGTGGTATCGCGAAGGCCGCGTGCCGCTGCACACCCTGCGCGCTGACATCGACTATGGTTTCTCCGAAGCCAAGACGACCTACGGCGTGATCGGCGTGAAGGTCTGGGTTTACAAGGGTGACACGCTGGGCCGTAACGACGCGCCCGTGGCCGAGACCCCGCGCCCCGACGAAGAGCGCCGTCCGCGCGGTCCGCGTCGCGATGCACGTCCGGGCGACCGTCCGGCGGGTGACCGTCGTGGCGGCCCGCGCCGCCCGGCCGGTGCCGGCAACGTGGCACCTGCCGATGGCAGCGACAAACCCGCAGAAGCAACAGGTGCTGATGCACCGAAAACTACCGTTAAGCGCGTTCGCAAAGTCGCCGCGCCGGCCGCTCCCGCTGCCGACGGTAAAGGAGAATAAACATGCTGCAACCCGCTCGCCGCAAATACCGCAAAGAGCAAAAGGGCCGTAACACCGGTATCGCTACCCGGGGCAACTCGGTGGCGTTTGGTGACTTTGGCCTGAAGTGCACGGACCGTGGCCGTCTGACGGCCCGCCAGATCGAGGCCGCACGTCGTGCGATCTCCCGTCACGTCAAGCGTGGCGGCCGCATCTGGATCCGCGTGTTCCCCGACAAGCCGATTTCCCACAAGCCTGCAGAAGTGCGTATGGGTAACGGCAAGGGCAACCCCGAGTACTACGTGGCCGAAATCCAGCCCGGCAAAGTGGTGTTCGAGATCGTCGGCGTGCCTGAAGAGCTGGCCCGTGAAGCGTTCAAGCTGGCCGCCGCCAAGCTGCCGCTGCGCACCACGTTCGTCAGCCGCATGATCGGCCAGTAATCAGGAGAACGAAGAAATGAAAGCTGCTGAACTGCGCCAGAAGGACGTTGCCGGCCTGCAAACCGAGGTCAAGGAGCTGCAAAAGGCTCACTTTGGCCTGCGCATGCAAAAAGCCACGCAACAACTGAACAACACCGCCACGTTGCGCATCACGCGCCGCGACATCGCCCGTGCCAAGACGATCCTCGCTGAAAAGCAGGCCGCCGAAGCATCGAAAGCCTAAGGAGTGACCATGACGGAAGCTAAAAAATCCCTCAAGCGCACCTTGATCGGCAAGGTGGTTAGCGACAAGCGTGCCAAGACCGTGACGGTCTTGGTCGAGCGCCGCGTCAAGCACGAGCTCTACGGCAAGATCGTTGCCAAGTCGAGCAAGTATCACGCGCACGACGAGAAGAGCGAGTACCACACGGGCGACGTGATCGAGATCACCGAAAGCCGCCCGCTGTCCAAGACCAAGAACTGGGTTGCTACCCGTCTGGTCGAGAAGGCCGCAGAGGTTTAAATCCTCCATGCTCCGGGGGCTGTGCGAGCAGCTTGCCCGCCGCACGCCAAAACGGCCCACAATGTGGGTCGTTTTTCTTTTTCTGGAGCATGGAATGATCAAAGTCGGAGACACCCTTCCCGCCGCCACCCTGATGGAGTATTCCGAAGTGGAAGGCAATGGCTGCAGCATTGGCCCCAATCCCGTGGATGTGGCCAAGGCATCCGCTGGCAAGACCATTGCGCTGTTCGCGTTGCCTGGTGCATTCACCCCGACCTGCTCTGCCAAGCATGTTCCCGGTTATGTCGAGCATGCCGAGGCTTTCAAGGCCGCCGGTGTGGATGAAATCTGGTGTGTCAGCGTCAATGACGCCTTTGTCATGGGCGCGTGGGCGCGTGACCAGAAGACAGGTGGCAAGGTGCGCATGCTGGGTGACGGCAGTGCCGACTTTGCCAAGGCCACGGGCCTGACGCTGGACCTCACGGGCCGCGGCATGGGCCTGCGCAGCAACCGCTACTCCATGCTGGTCAAGGATGGCAAGGTGGCCAGCCTCAATGTCGAGGCACCCGGAAAATTTGAAGTCAGCGACGCGGCCACCTTGCTGGCCCAGGTCAAAGGCTGATCCCCGGCGTGTGGGCTCGGCTTAAAGGCTGGCCCTCAGGTAGTGCGCTCCGGGAATGGGGTTGTGGTAGTAGGGCGGAATGTCCTCGAACCCCAATTCGTCGTACAGCGCGCGGGCGGCTTCCATGTCGTCCAGCGTGTCCAGCAGGATGGAGTTGTAGCCCGCCAGGCGGGCTGCATCCATGATGGCCTCTACCAGCTGGCGGCCCAATCCAAAGCCGCGGAACGCCTTGCGTACGTACAGGCGCTTCATTTCTGCTGCGTTGGCATAGTCCACGTTGTCCAGCGGACGCAGGGCCACGCAGCCTGCCACCTGGCCTTCAATCATGGCCAGCAGCAGCGCCCCGCGTGGCGGTGCATAGTCGCCCGGCAATCCGGCGAGTTCGGCATCAAACGACTGGAAGCACAAATCCACGCCCAAGCCGGCCGCGTACTCACGAAAGATGTCGCGGGTGGCGTCAAGCTGTTCGGCTTGCACGGGCGTGATCAACTGGATCTGGGGCTTTTCCAAGGCTTTGGCATCGGCATGGCGACTGCGCAGTTTACAGCCCTGTCGCGGTGACGCTGCAGGTCAGCAGGATCAGCACCGACGAGCTCGCCGGTAACGTTGGAAAAAGCAACCCCGCACCCTGCAGGCCTGCAATGGTGGGCGAGGCGGGGCAGCTGGCGCCGCCCAAGGCTGTGCATGTCAGGCCCGAACAGTCCAGGCCAGTGGCCGAAGGGTCGGTCAGCACCGTGCCGTCCGCCGCGTTGGGACCGTTGTTGATGACGGTGATGCCATAAACGGTGGCTGATCCCGAGACCACGCTGGACACTGTGTTGGTCTTGGATACGCTGAGATTGGTGCTGACCGGGATGGTCACGGTTGCGGATGCCGTGTTGTTGCCGGGCACGGGGTCGATCACCCCGGCGGGCGCCGTCACCGAGGCCATGTTGACCTGCTCTCCCACGCCGCCGGCGATGGCGCGCAGCGTGAATGTGATGCTGGTGAACGGCGGCAGCGTCATGGTGGCGTTGGCCTGGGCAGAGACCGAGGTCCGGGCGGTCACGGTCGCCCCGGCGCCGCCGGTGGCGACACCGGTGATGGTGATGCCCGCCAGGCCCGAGGGAAGGGTGTCATTGAAGGTCGCGCCGGTGGCCGTGTTGGGCCCCAGGTTGCGCACCGTCACGGTGAACGACGTGGTCTGGTCCACGAGGATGACCGTGGGCGTGGCCGTCTTGCTGATGCTCAGGTCGGCCTGGGGGCCGATGTTCACCACGGCGGTGGATGTGTTGTTGGCCGGGTTGACGTCGGTGGTGCCGGCGGGCGGCGCCACCGTTACCGTGTTGACCACCGCGCCAATGGCCCCGGCGACTGCCCGCAACACGACGCTCAGGGTGCTGCCCACGGGCAGCGTTGCCGTTCCGTTGAAGATGCTCCCGGCGACCGTGCGGCTGGTCAGCGTGCTGCCGCTGGCGGCCGTCGCGGACACGAAGGTCAGCGTTCCCAGGCCGGTGGGCAGTGTGTCGGTGATGCGGGCGCCCGTCACCGCGCTGGGCCCGCCATTGCTGAAGGTCAGCGTGAACGTCGTGGTCTGGCCCACCACCAGCGATGGCGTGCTGGCTACCTTGGTCGAGGCCAGGTCGGCGCTGGGGCCGATCACGACCGAGGCGCTGCCCACGTTGTTGGACAGGTTGGTGTCGCTGGCGTTCGCTGCTGCGTTGACCGTCGCGTAGTTGACCGGCGCGCCGTTGGCTGCGGCGACCGCGCGCAACACGATCGTGAGAGTCTGGTTGACGGGGATGGTCACCGTGCCCGTGAAGGTGGTTGCGCCGTTGATGCTGGCCGACGTGAGCGTGGTGGCGCCGCTGGATCCCGTGGCGCTCACAAAGCTCAGCGTGCCCAGCCCGGCGGGCAGCGCATCCATCACCGTAGCGGCGGTGGCCTGTTGCGGGCCGGCATTGCCCACGGTCAAGGTGAACAGGGTGGTCTGCCCGATGGACAGGGTGCTGGTGCTGGCGGCCTTGGTGATCGACAGGTCGGTCAGGGGCAGGCACTTGTAGCCCGAGTTGCTCACCGGGTCGGCGGATTCCGCGATGAGCAGGTTGACGCCTGAATTGCCTGGCAGCGCGCCATGGTCCACACCCCCTGGTGGCGCATCCCCGGTATTGGTCTGTCCATTGGCGCCGCCGCTCACATTGCCGGACACGGCGCCGGTGCGCACGATCACACCGCCGCCGCCGCCCCCGCCGCCGCTGTGGGCCGATCCGCCGCCCAGCCACGAGTCCCCCCCGCGCCCGCCCTGGGCGTTGACGGTGATCACACCGCTGGTCCAGTTTGGCGAAATCACGACCACGCTACCCCCACCCGCGCCACCACCGGCCGCGTCGTTGAGCGGCTGGTCGTTGGCAGAGCCGCCGCGCACGTCGATCGTGCCGTTGCCCGTCAGGTTACCCGCGCGGATCATCACCAGGCCGCCGCCCGTGGCGCCACTGGTGCGTCCACGCGACAACGGGCCGTTGGTGTCGCCGGAGTTGCCGTTTTCGTCACCCGCGCCGCCGCCACCGCCCAGCACCAGCCGTGCGGCACTGGCGCCGCCAAAGGCGCCGGCGCCAAAGGCCGCCAGGTGCTGGCCCGTGACCGCCTCGATGTTGGAATAGTCGCTCAGCACCGTGCCCCAGCCCGCGGAGCGCCACCCAAACGCACCGCGCCCCCCGGCGCCGCCGTTACCGCCGCCACCGCCGCCGCCGTTGTGGTAGTTGCCGTCAAAGTACTGGCCGCCGCCGCCCGCGTTGCCCGGTGCGCCCCGGGCAAAGTCGAAGTCGGCCGTGGTGCCGGTGCCGGGATAGCCCACGTAGCCCAGCGCGGAGCTGTCCACGTAGGTGCCGACGATGGTGGCGCGGTCGAACGGGCTGTCGTCCACCCACAGGTAGCGCGGCGTGCCGGCGATGCCTTCACCTTTGGACGCGTTGGCCAGCCCCGCCGCTTCGCGGCTGCGCTGGGGGTTGTTGCTGTTGACCGTGCTCTGGCGTCCGCCGCCGCCGCGAAAGCCGCGCGCCGCCATGTCGATGGTCTGCCCGTTGAAGGCCAGGGTCTTGGCCACGTCCAGTGCCAGCACGCCGCCGTTGGTACCGTTCCAGGCCAGGCCTGCCAGCGTACCGCCCAGCGTCAGGTTGCCGTACTGTGGCACGCGGATGACCTGGAAGCTGCGCCGCGGTGTGGTTGCCGTCGGGTTGGCCTGGACATACGTGTTCTGCAGGGTGGCGCCAGCCACAAAGCTGGTGCCGGAGGTACCGGCGCCCGCCGGGACATACTCGTACTGGCCCACCTTGCAGGTGCCCGTTGTCTCCAGGTACCCCTGCGCCGGCCGGCCCGCTGCGCCGTCGCCATAGGTGTCGCTGTCAGTGCGGTCCATGTCCACGCACTGCATCTGGATGATGAGCGCCAGATCGCCCGTGGCCCAGGTGGCGGAGCCGCGGGCGCCGCTCAGTGCGATGGTGGGCTGGCTGCCGGCGCTGTAGCTGCCGTTGGCAGGCGTGAAATAGCCGTTGACCGTCTGGCCCGCAGCCGACGTGAAATTCGCGCCGTTGTTCTGAGGCACGGCGCAAACCTGTGCCACAGCCCAACCGCCCATCAACAGCAGCGCCAGGGCCAGCGCGCGCCGCGCGGCCCTACCCAACCAGCCCATGAAAAATCCCGTAAAACGACGTCCAGGCCGAATGCTACGAGATGTTTCTTTGGAATCAGGCCTTCAAGGTGACAAGCCAGTACACAAATGCAGCGCAAATGCCAAAAATAACCGCGGCCACCGCGCGGGATGTGGCGTCGTCGCGGGAGGACACCGCAACCCCCGGCTTGTCGCCGCTGAGCATCGGTTTGATGAGGTTGTCCTTTTTCTTCCAGAGGTAAAACAGGATGGCCGCGATGTGCAGCGCCACCAGACCGATCATCAGCCATTGACCCACCTGCTTGTGGTACCAGGTCGCCAGCAGCCCGTTGGCGCTGGACACAAAACGGTTCAGCGGCCCTGTAAAAGAGATCTCATCGTCGCTGACCAGCCCGCTGCCCACCTGAGCGAGCAGCACCAGCAGCATTGCAAACACCGACCCCGCGCCCAGCGGGTTGTGGCCAATCAGGTGGTCGGGATGGGCGCGTCCCTTCAGGTAGTTGAGGACGCTGGACGGCGCGTAGATGAACGAGGCAAACCGCGACCAGCGCCCGCCCACCAAACCCCAGACCAGCCGGAACAGCAACAGCGCCAGCACGGCGTAGCCCAGGCGCGCGTGCCAGTCGATCCATGCACCGCCCACCTTGCCCGTGACCACCAGGCCCAGCACGCAGGCGACCAGGGCCCAATGAAACACACGCGTGGGCAGGTCCCAGACCCGGATCTTGTTTGCCATCTTGAATCCCTCGTTGAAGTGCGGCGGCCGTGCCCGGCCCGTCATGGGCTTGTATTTTGCTGCGCCCATGCTGGGCGCCACGGGTTAGTAAATTCCCTGAGGCAAATAGTTCCGGATGAACTTTTGGGCACGCGCATACTCAGGCGACTGGGCATCACAATTTTTTTACCCACGGAGAAGCACCAACATGAAAATCATTGCATCGCTCACCCTGGCCGCCGCCGCCTTGGCGGTTGCCGCGCCGGCATCAGCCCAGTTCGCCAAGCCGGAAGACGCCATCAAGTACCGCCAGAGCTCGCTTTTCGTGATGGCGCAGCACTTTGGCCGCGTTGGTGCCATGGCCAACGGCCGCGTACCGTTTGATGCCAAGGTGGCCGCCGACAACGCGGAAGTCGTAGCCAACATGGCCAAGCTGCCCTGGGCCGGCTTTGGCGCCGGAACCGACAAAGGTGCCCCGACCAAGGCCAAGGCCGAGATCTGGACGGAACAGGCCAAGTTCAAGGAAGCCTCCGACAAGCTGATCGCGGAATCGACCAAGCTGGCTGCCGCCGCCAAGACCGGGAACCTGGACGCTGTGAAAACCGCCTTTGGCGCCACCGCTGGCACCTGCAAGGCCTGCCACGACGCCTACCGCGCGCAGTAAACCCGCTGCGCTAACGCAAAAGCCTGCCGGCGCGCCCACCGGCAGGCTTTTTCGTTTCTGGCTGGGCTCAGCCTTCGGCCAGCAGCTTTTCGATCAGGCGGTGCAGTTCGGCGAAATCCGGCTCGCCCACATAGCGCTTCACGATGTCGCCACGCCGGTTGACGATGAAGGTGGTGGGCGTCAGCTGGACGTCGCCCCAGGCCTTGGCCACGGCGCCGGTGTTGTCGATGGCCACCTGGAATGGCAGCTTGCGGGTCTGGGCGTAGTTGACGACGTAGCTGGGCGGGTCATAGCTCATGGCCACGGCCACGGTGTCATAGCCGCGCGCCTTGTATTTGTCGTAGGTGGAGACAATCCGGGGCATTTCAGCCACGCAGGTGGTGCAGCTCGTGGCCCAGAAGTTGACCAGCGTGACCTTGCCTTTCATGTCCGCGGTGGTCTTGCGTGAGCCGTCCAGCAACACAAACGTGGACTCCGGCGCGGCGGTGCTGCCGGTCGCCATGAAGACCGCCCCGGCGATTGCCAGAACCACCGCAACTGCGGCACCATAGAGAACAGGTTTTTTCATTTTCAAGGGGCTAGACCATGGACCGACGCCAGTTTAATTCCGCTGCCAGCACGACGTTGGGCCTGTTGGCACTGGCCGCCGTGCAGCAGGCCAGGGCTCTCACGCTCAACGACCTGACTGAAACCGAAGCCTCGCAGGGCCTGCGCACCGCGCTCGAAAAAGGTGCGCTGGCGGCAGTGAACCTGCTGGGCAAGCCTGATGGATTCCTTGGCAACCCGAAAGTTCGGATTCCCTTGCCCGGATTTCTGGAAGACGCCGCAAAAATCCTGAAATCCCTGGGCCAGGGCAAGCGTGTCGATGAGCTGGTGACGGCCATGAACCGTGCCGCCGAGGCTGCCGTGCCCATGGCCCGCGACCTGCTTGTGAACGCCGTGAAGTCCATGAACGTGAACGACGCGCGCCGTATCCTGGGCGGCGGCGACACCTCCGTGACGGCCTTCTTCGCTGAAAAGACCCGCGAGCCGCTGGCGGTCAAATTCCTGCCAGTGGTGACGAAGGCCACCGAAAAAGTGGGCCTGGCTGAAAAGTACAACCGTGTGGCCGGCAAGGCGGCAGGGTTCGGGCTGCTGAAGAAGGAAGACGCCAACATCCAGCAGTACGTCACCGGCAAATCGCTGGACGGGCTGTACCTGATGATCGGCGAAGAGGAAAAGAAGATCCGCCAGGACCCGGTGAGCACCGGCAGCGCGGTGCTGAAAAAGGTGTTTGGCGCGCTGAAATAGCCCGCTCAGGTGCCGCGCCTGGGCGTGAGCTTGCCGCGCGCAGTGGCCAGCTCGGCGTCCAGGTAGGCGCCGTAGAAGTCCGGCACCGCCACCCCCACCAGGCGTTTGGCGATCTCGTTGCCGCGCGCGTCGAAAAAAAGCACGGTGGGTGTGAATGTGGCCTGCCATTGACGGGCCAGCGCGGCGCCGCTGCTGGGTACGCCGGCGAAATCGCGCACTGGCTGCAGGTGGTCCGTGACGTTGATTTGCCAGGCGTGCAGGCCCTCGGCCCGCATGGGCAGCAGGTAGCTGCGGCGCACCAGCTCGCAATACGGGCAGCCAGGCAGGCTGACCAGCAGCACCAGGGGCTCACCCTTTTGTGCTGCATCGCGCCCCGCCACCTGCAACGACGCAGGCACCGGCAGCGCCGAGTCGCGCGCCCAGGCACCCGTCGCCGCCGCCGAGGCGGCAAGCCCCAGGCTGAAGTGGCGGCGGTTGATGGGGCTCACGCGGCGCAATCGAGCAACAGTTGGGTCAGCGCCGTGGGTGCGCTCACCATGGGGTCATGGCCCGTCTTGAGCTCCACCACGCGCGCACCGCCGCCGGCCAGCCAGGCGCCGTCCCAGAACTTCGGGTCCACCACGCGCGTGCGGATGGCGTCGATGGTCGCCAGCGGGGGCTGGGTGCAGTTGACGAAGGTGCGCGGCACGGCGGCCACGCGCTGTACGTCAAATGCCAGCGGCGCGCTGTAGGTGTGGCCGGGGTGCGGTGTCTGGCGGCGCTTGACCCATTCATGGTCTGCCTGGGCCAGGCCGAAGATGGCCGGGTCCGGCGGCGGAAAACTGAATTCCGCCGAGGCCTGGGCCGCAGCCAGCCGCGACTCGCGCGTGGTGCTCGCATGCGTGCTGCTCCAGCTCTCGCCGGGGCGCGGCACCACGGCGTCCACATAGACCAGGTGCTTCAGCCGCCCTGCCATCCGGTCGGCCACGGCCGTGCCCAGCATGCCGGCATACGAATGCACGGCCAGGCCCACGTCGTCCATCTCTTCAGCCTCGATGGCGTTCATGACGTCGCTGATGTGCGTCTCCAGCGTGATGGTGCTGGACAGCAGGTGGGCGCGTTCGCCCAGCCCCGTCAGCGTCACGGCGTGCGCGCGGTGGCCGGCGCGCACCAGGGCATCGCTGACGTGCCGCCAGCACCATGCGCCGTGCCACGCACCATGCACGAGAATGAAATTTGCCATCAGATGACCTTGCCTTCCTTCAGTTCAGACAGCTTTTCGTCGGGGTAGTTCAGCACCTCGCGCAGCACCTGCTGCGTATGCTGGCCCAGCAGTGGCGGTGGCAGATCGGCGCGCACCGGCGTCGCGCTGAGCTTCATGGGGCTGGCCACCAGGCGCAGCCCGTCCTTGAGCGGGTGGGCCCATTGCGTGACCATGCCGCGTTCCTGCACCTGCGGGTCGGCAAACACCTCGGCCAGGTTGTTGATGGCACCACAAGGCACCTTGGCGGCTTCCAGCGCAGCCAGCCAGTCGGCCTTGGTGCGGGTTTTCATGATGGCCTCCAGCTGCGGCACCAGCTCGGACCGGTTGCGCACGCGGTCCTGGTTCTTGGCGTAGCGCGGGTCGTTGGCGAGGTCGGGCCGCCCCGCCACGGCGCAGAACTTCGCGTACTGGCCGTCATTGCCCACGGCCAGGATCAGGTGGTCCCTGGTGTTGCCGGCCGCGGGGGCCACCTCAAACACCTGGTAGGGCACGATGTTCTGGTGCGCGTTGCCCGCGCGCCCCGGCGCCTTGCCGCTGACCAGGTAGTTGGCGCCCAGGTTGGCCAGCATGGCCACCTGGGTGTCCAGCAGCGCCATGTCCACATGTTGGCCTTCGCCGGTGCGCTCTGCGTGGCGCAGCGCGGCCAGGATGGCCACGGTGGCGTACATGCCGGTGAACAGGTCAGCCACGGCCACGCCCACCTTCTGCGGGCCGCCACCGATGTCGTCACGCTCGCCGGTCACGCTCATCAGGCCGCCCATACCCTGCACGGCGTAGTCGTAGCCTGCACGCTCCCGGTAGGGCCCGGTCTGGCCGAAGCCGGTGACGCTGCAGTACACCAGGCGCGGGTTCAGCGTGCGCAGCGAGGCATAGTCCAGCCCGTAGCGCGCCATGTCGCCTACCTTGAAGTTCTCGACAAACACATCGCAATGCACCACCAGATCGCGCACCAGCGCCTGGCCGGCTGGCTGCGCGATATCGCAGGTGACCGAACGCTTGTTGCGGTTGGCGCCCAGGTAATAGGCAGCCTCGGCCGTGTCGTTGCCGTCGCTGTCCTTCAGGAAGGGCGGCCCCCAGGTGCGGGTGTCGTCGCCATTGCCGGGCCGCTCGATCTTGATCACGTCGGCCCCCAGGTCGGCCAGGGTCTGGGTGCACCAGGGGCCCGCGAGCACGCGGGAAAGGTCAAGGATGCGGATGCCGTCAAGTGAGTTCATGGGCAGCATTTTCAGGCGAAACGGATAATGTGGCCGATGCGTTTTCTTTTTCTGGCCACCGTGCTGGCGCTGGCCGCGTGCACCCCTGAATTGAACTGGCGGGAAGTCCGGGCCGAACCCACCGCGTTGACCGTGCTGCTGCCGTGCAAGCCCGATCGCGGCGCGCGCGTGGTGCCGCTGGCGGGACGGGACACCCCGCTGACCATGCTGGGTTGCGACGCGGGTGGCGCCACATTCGCCGTGGCGTTTGCCGATACCCCCGATGCCGGCCAGGCCGTGCTGGCGCTGGCGCAATGGCGCGCAGCCACGCTGGCCAACATGCGCGCGGGCACGCCGGTGCAGCAAGCCTTTGCCGTGGCCGGCGGTGTGGCGGGAACACGGGTGTCCGCCAGCGGCCAGCGCGCGGACGGCAAGCCGGTGCAAAGCCAGGCGCTGTATTTTTCGCAGGGCCAGCGGGTGTACCAGGCTGTGATCTACGCTGACAGGATGTCCCCGGACGTGGCCGACACCTTCTTCGCTGGGCTGCGTTTGCCATGAGCATGGACAACTCTGGCCTGCTCTCGCGCCGCGCAGCGGTGCTGGTTTTTCTGGCCTTCGCCTTTGCCTACTTTTTCTCGGCGCTGCTGCGCGCCATTACCGCCACCCTGTCGCCCACGCTGACGCAGGAATTCGCGCTGCACGCGCGTGACCTGGGGCTGCTCGCTGGAGGCTACTTTCTGGGCTTTGCCGCCACGCAGCTGCCGCTGGGCACCTGGCTGGACCGCCATGGACCCAAGAAAGTGATCCTGGCGTTTCTGGGGGTGGCGGTGGCGGGTTGCCTGGCGTTCTCGCTGGCCACCAGCTTTTCTGGTTTGCTGGCCGCCCGGGTGCTGTGTGGCGTGGGCGTCAGCGCGTGCCTGATGGCGCCCCTGACTGGCTTTCGCCGGTGGTTTGAGCCCACGGCCCAGCTGCGCGCCAATTCATGGATGCTCATGACAGGGTCCCTGGGCATGGTGGCGTCCACGTTGCCGGTGCAGTGGCTGGTGCCGCTGGCGGGCTGGCGCCCGCTGTTCTGGGCGCTGGCGCTGGCGGTGCTGCTGTCCATGGCTGTCATTGCCTGGCAGGTGCCGCGCTGGCCGGCCGCGCCCGCCGTGCCGGCCAACCCGCAGGCCGCCCGGCCAGATGCTGACGCAGGCTACGCCGCCGTCTGGCGCAACCCGTATTTCCGGCGCATGACGCCCATCGGGTTTTTCAGCTACGGCGGCATGATTGCCGTGCAGACGCTGTGGGCGGGGCCCTGGCTGGTCAAGGTGGCAGGCTACGACCCGCTGGATGCGGCCCAAGGCCTGTTCTGGGTCAATGTGTCCATGCTGTGCACGTTCTGGAGCTGGGGGTTGTTGAACCCGCTGCTGGCGCGCCGTGGCTACACCACCGAGCGGTTGATCGCCTGGGGCCTGCCGCTGAGCTTCGTGGTGCTGGCGTCCATCATTGCGCTGGGCCCCCGGGCAGGCGCCGGCGCATGGGCGTTGTTCTGCATGGCCTCCACCTTCGTGTCGCTGGCCCAGCCCGCGGTGGGCATGGCCTTCCCGCCCGCCCTGGCCGGCCGGGCCCTGTCGGCCTACAACCTCGTGATTTTCGCGGGCGTATTCGTGGTGCAGTGGGGCATTGGCCTGCTGGTGGATGCCTTCGGTGCTGCAGGACTGGGCACGGTGGGTGCCTTTCGTGCGGCGATGGGCGTGTTCCTGGCGCTCAGCGTGGCGTCGTACAGTTATTTCATGCTGGCCAGACCTGATAATCAGCCGGCACCCTGAGCTTTCATGAACAAGATTCTCATCATTGCCCACGCACCACTGGCCCATGCCCTGCGCCAGTGCGCGTTGCATGTGTTCCCTGATTGCGAGCAGTTCGTCGGCGCGGTGGACGTGCAGCCCAACGTGTCGCCCGACGAGACGCTGGGCTCGGCGCGCATCATGCTGGCCCAGCTGGGCGGCGGCGCCGACATCAAGGGCGTGCTGGTGCTGACCGACATCTTTGGCGCGACGCCCTGCAACGTGGCGCAAAAGCTGGTGGACGGCGTCAGGTCCAAGCTCATCACCGGGGTGAACCTGCCCATGCTGCTTCGCAGCGTCAGCTACCGGCATGAATCGCTGGACGCACTGGTGACGCGCGCCGTGGCGGGCGGAACCCAGGGCGTGATGCAGGTGGCCATCACCGCGCCGCAGAACCAGGCCAGACGCAAACATGATCAAGACCAACACGACCATCAGCAATAAGCTGGGCCTGCACGCCCGCGCCTCGGCCAAGCTCACCAAGCTGGCCGGCAGTTACCCCTGCGAAGTCTGGATGACCCGCGGCGAGCGCCGCGTCAACGCCAAAAGCATCATGGGCGTGATGATGCTGGCCGCGGGCCTGGGCTCGGAAGTCACCGTGGAGACGAATGGCGACCGTGAGCAGGAGTGCATGGACGCGCTGCTGGCATTGATCGCCGACAAATTTGGAGAAGGAGAATGAAAATGCGAAGGGCGAGGGCCCCGCGAAGCGGGATCGACCAGCATTTTCATTCCCGAGCATGCCGGGCTCGATGCCCGGCGTGCGCAGTAAACCCGGGCCAGGCGCGTCCATGACCTTTTCAATCCACGGTCTGGCAGTCGCCCGCGGCATCGCCATCGGGCGTGCCGTGCTGGTGGCGTCCAGCCGCGTGGACGTGGCGCACTATTTCATCGAGCCGTCGCAGGTGGATGCAGAGATCGGCCGCGTGCGGGCCGGGCGCAATGCCGTCGTGGACGAAATCCACCGCCTGCAGCAAAGCATTGCGACCATGGGCCCCAAGGAAGCGCCGCACGAGCTGGCCGCGCTACTGGACGTCCACCTGATGCTGCTGCAGGACGAGGAACTCATCAGCGGCGTCAAACGCTGGGTGACCGACCGCCTGTACAACGCCGAATGGGCGCTGACGACGCAACTGGAGGTGATCGCGCGCCAGTTTGACGAGATGGAGGACGAATACCTGCGCGAGCGCAAGGCCGACCTGGAGCAGGTGGTCGAGCGCATCCTGCGCCACATGAAGGGCGTGGCGTCGCCCGTGGCCCCGCCGCCCAGCCACAGGCGCCCGTCGTCGCCCCGCCAGCAGGACCTGCTGCTGGACGACGACAGCCTGGACGTGCCGCTGGTGCTGGTGGCGCACGACCTGTCGCCTGCGGACATGATGCAGTTCAAGCAGAGCGTGTTTGCCGGCTTCGTGACGGACGTGGGCGGCAAGACCTCGCACACCGCCATCGTGGCGCGCAGCATGGACATCCCCGCCGTGGTGGGCGCGCGCGGCGCCAGCCAGCTGGTGCGCCAGGACGACTGGCTGATCGTGGACGGCGATGCGGGCGTCATGATCGTGGACCCCTCGCCCATCATCCTGGCCGAGTACGGCTTCAAGCAGCGCCAGGGCGAGCTGGAGCGCACCCGGCTGGCCCGGCTGCGGCACACGCCCGCCGTCACGCTGGACGGGCAGAAGGTGGAGTTGCTGGCCAACATCGAGCTGCCCGAGGACGCACCGGCGGCCGTCAACGCCGGCGCGGTCGGCGTGGGCCTGTTCCGCAGCGAATTCCTGTTCATGGGCCGCCAGGGCAACCTGCCAGGCGAGGAAGAGCAGTACCAGGCCTACCGGCGCGCGGTCGAGGGCATGCAGGGCCTGCCGGTCACCATCCGCACCATCGACGTGGGCGCCGACAAGCCGCTGGGTGGCAACGAGCGCGACAGCGCGCACCTGAACCCGGCCCTGGGCCTGCGGGCCATCCGCTGGAGCCTGGCCGACCCGGGCATGTTCCTGAACCAGCTGCGCGCGATCCTGCGCGCGGCGGCGCATGGCCAGGTCAACATGCTGATCCCCATGCTGGCCCATGCCAGCGAAATCCGGCACACGGTGGCGCTTGTGGACTTTGCCCGTGCCGAGCTGGACAACAAGGGCATCGCCTACGGCCCGATCAAGCTGGGCGCGATGATCGAGGTGCCGGCGGCGGCGCTGATGCTCAAGACCTTCCTGAAGTACTTCGACTTCCTGTCCATCGGCACCAATGACCTGATCCAGTACACGCTGGCGATTGACCGCGCCGACGAGTCGGTGGCGCACCTGTATGACCCGCTGCACCCCGCTGTGCTGCGCCTGGTGGCGGAAACCATTGCCGAATGCAACGCCAAAGGCAAGGGCGTGAGCGTCTGCGGCGAAATGGCCGGCGACATCGCGCTCACCCGGCTGCTGCTGGGGCTGGGGTTGCGCAGCTTTTCCATGCATCCGGCGCAGATCCTGGCCGTCAAGCAGGAAGTGCTGCGCGCCGACACGCAGCGGCTGGCGCCCTGGGCGCAGAACATCCTGCAGGCCGAGGACCCGGGGCAGGCTCTGGGCGCATAGGGGCGCAGGCCCCGCAGCTCAGCGCGTGCGTGTGCCCAGCACGGCTGCGCCGATGATCATCACCGCAGCCAGCCCGATGCTCCAGCTGAAGGCGCGCCCGCTCACCACCAGCAGCAGCGCGGTGGACGCCAGCGGCGTGATGTAACTCAGGATGCCGATCTGGCGGGCATCACCCAGCTTGAGCGCGCGGTCCCACAGGAAGAACGCCGCGCCCAGCGGCCCCAGGCCCATGACGGCCAGCAGCAGCCAGTCGCGCGCGGACAGCGTGGCTGCGGGCTCCAGCAGCACATGGCACAGCAGCGACAGCAGGCCTGACACCAAGCCGAACAGCCCGATGGCGGCTGTAGGAAATGCCGCTACCCGTTGCGTGAGCAGCGAGTAGCTGGCCCAGATGAATGCCGCGCCCAGCGCCAGCAGGTAGCCCCAGGACCAGCCGCCGGCTGCGGCGCCGTCCTGCGCGCCCAGGATGGCAATGGCGGCGCCTGCGAAAGCCACGAGTGCCGCCAGCACGTGCGCGGGCCGCAGGGTCAGGCCGCGCAGGAACAGCGGCGCCAGCACCACGATGAACAGCGGCCACAGGTAGTTGACGAGATTCGCCTCCACCGCTGGCGCCACACGCAGGGCGATGAACAGCAGGAAGTGGTAGCCGAACAGCCCGTAGATGCCCAGTGCCAGCGTGGACGGCGCAATGGCCCACAGCCGCGGGTTGCGTGCCACCAGCGGCCAGGCCGGCATGCTGCCGATGACCAGCGCAATGCCGGTCAGCAAAAACGGGGGCACATGGCGCAGGGTGACGCCCAGCGAGGCGAGCGCCGCCCACAGCGCGATGGCGCCCAGGGCATGGAGGTTGGCTTTGGCGGAGGCTTGCATGGCAGGCACTGTACGCCCGCGCATCGTCGCGAAACGACGCTCTGGCGTCGCGGCGCGATGATGGTCAATGCAGCAGGGATTCGCGGCGCATGGCCGCCGTCAGCGCCGAGGGCGAGCGGTAGCCGCAGCGGCGTGCCGCCTCGGCCACCGGCAACCCGCCGTCGCGCAGCAGCCTGGCCTGCAGCAGGCGCTGGCTGCGCAGCCAGTGCATGGCGCTGACACCGTTTTCCTCGCGGCAGCGCGCGGTGTGAAGATTCCATAGTGGGGGAGACAAAACAGCATGTTCTTGCACATTTCAACCCAAAGTTAGTGAGACAAAGTCCCAAAGTTAGCGAGACAGCTTTGAGATTTTTGCATATCAAGTAACAATACAAACCCGTGCCTGCACGGAAAATCCCCAAAAACTACCTGTTTGTGACTGGAGCCTACTCCAGTCAGAAAAACCGGACGATGGATTCTTTCGAATCGCTCCTTGAGAAGGACTACCTCCTGCTCCTGGATTTCGATGACGAAGTCCACTCCTATGAGGTTCAACCAGTCCGAATCCCGGTTCCAGGTGTGTCAAAGGGGTATGTGCCTGACGTCCTAGTCAAATATCGGGGGGAAGCTGGCTCAAGCCGTCCGCCGCTGTTGGCCGATGTGGGGAGTGTCCGAATTTCTGTGTGTGAGGCGATTTACTGAATTGGCTGTTTGGTGATTTTCTCAAATGTATTCAGGCCCCTGCCAGGCCGCCGGAGGCGCTCCCGGTTGGGCATGT
>Ga0209460_1000086_pt1 | contig 145313 bp, 137 predicted proteins | sample EBPBio132013_DNA_FD_185868 | JGI IMG/M metagenome (GOLD analysis project Ga0209460, IMG submission 185868) | Wastewater treatment Type I Accumulibacter community from EBPR Bioreactor in Madison, WI, USA - Reactor 2_5/13/2013_ DNA (SPAdes)... | ecosystem: Engineered > Bioreactor > EBPR >... | reverse complement strand
AGGCCGAGGTGATTCATCGCCGGTCCTGGCCAACCCGTGAATCGGTGGAGCTGGCCACGCTGAAATGGGTGGCCTGGTTCAACGATCACCGACTGCTCGAACCCATTGGGTATATCCCGCCGGCAGAAGCTGAGGCAAACTACTACCGGCAACTCGCCAGTCAGCCCTCCACGGTGGCGGCCTGACTTAAACCAACGGGCCTCCATGAAACTCGGGGCGGTTCAATTGAAGAAAAAAATGCACGTCGCGAAAACAACGGCAACTTTGACCTGCTGCCCCATCTGTGCGACCTCCCTTATTCGGGGGACATCGATGAGGTCAAGGACCGGTTGCTGAAGTTCTGACCGCAAATGCCCCAAGGCGCTCAACCCGAGCGCTAGACCCCAGCCCCTACGGCCGGAAATCTAGGCGTCGGGCGAGCGGCATCTGCAATAGGTCGATGCCATCGATCTAAGCAACGCCGGGCCCCCTTTCTCAGCGCAGCTCCTGAGCAAGCCGGTACACGTCGTCCAATGCGTAACATAGATTGTCGAAAGCGTTCACCGGCTCTGCCGGGCCCGAGAACACGCCGTCAATTGCCCTGCAGGTCTTGTCCAGATACTTCCCGGCCAGGTACAAGGTATGCGGGTCACCGCCCACGGTCTCGAAATCCGGCAGCACGGGAACAGAATGCAGGCCATGAAGAGGGTTACTGCACCGCTGAAGATTGAAAACGCCGACGTGGTGCCACATCGAGTGGGCACAGCCGCTGAATGGCACATAGACGTAGTTATAGAAGTCCAGGCATCCCGCTTCCTCTGCCATCTGACGCGTGTTGATCCCGGACCAAGCTCCCAGATTGACGCTTGTCAGGAACATCAATCGCTGTCCGTCGATCCAGCGCTCTCGCGCCTTGAGGAGTTCGGCCTCGCCTGGCTTTGGCGTACGCCCGTCCGCCAGCTCGGCCCGCCGATGCTCGACCTCCAACTTGGCTTGGCCCAATCCGTGATGAATAAACTTCTGCGCACGATCATCCGGCGCCAACAGAATCCATGCAACTGTGATGTGCACGTCTGCCATAGCTCGCATAAAGATGGGGCCGGAATGTGGCTCCCACATCTGAGGCGACGCCGCTACTTGGCATGCCAATGTGACTTGACGAGCTAGAAGTGCGCCAAGTACCTCAAAGACGTGGTTTCGCTCGAAGGTGCGGGGCCATGTATCCCAACGCGTGTGCAGTTCGCGCTGCGCGTTCGCGATGAAAGTCTGGACGGCTCCGTCCAGAACCTCTTCGAGCTGTCGTTTCTCAGACATTGCGCACCTCGCACGGCTGCATGGTCATGCCAAGGTTCCAGAAACGATTCGCCCAGTCCAATGGCACGTACAACGGCGATTCTTTGCCGAAAGCCATGTTCAAGGTCGCGCGGATACTCCCGCCGATCTGTCGGGACAATTCAGTGTTTGGATAGTCCTCGATTTTGGGAAAGCTTGCCAGAGCCAGCCCTTCGGCCACTTTCAATATTCCGGCATCGAACATCAACCACACTGCAGTCGCCTGAACCATCGTTGAAAACCGGCTGTCTCGCTCATATAACTGCTCAAGCACCTCGCGAACTGCGCCAAGGTGCGCGGAGCCGGGGACGGACGCGTAGAGGCACGTCATCGCGCATCCTTCATAGTTGCTGACCAGCGGTACGAGGGCCGCTTGCAGTTCATCAAGGCAGTTCTCAGCGAGCAACTTTGCGCGCAGTTCGCCGGCATGCGCACCTTGAACTTGGGTGTAGCTGGAACAAGCGGCAAGCACGCTTTCGGGCGCATCCAAGATAGTTCGCACCGAACGAGTCAATGCGGTGATCAGTTCCACTGCGCGTCGATCCCCGCACTTGGCATGAACCAAGGCAATCCAACATAGTTCAGGGATCATCTGCTTCGACCACGATACGTCGCGCATCGGACCTAAACGATGCACGAACGGTGGGACAAGTACCTTGCCCTTGCGGGCATGATCTTTCAGGACGCCAGAACTCATTCGGCTTTCCTATCAAAGTTGGCGGTGGAGGCTTTGAAGACGCCATTCTCGACTATGCGGAAGTTTCGCACCGTAGTCGGTATTGCGCCGGGTAGGTCCAAAGAAGCCGCCGTATCTGGACGCGACGGTATTCGGAAAGTCTAGTGCTCGCCCATTTCTGTCTAGAAGTCGAACTTCGCTTGCAACTCCACAGCGCAGGGGGCCAATTGGTCGCGCGGTCGCTCCACTTGGCGTGGAGCCTGCTTGTCGGGTTGCGGGCGCGGAGCATCAGCAACGCCATCTTTGAACAGTATCTCCATTTTGTTAGTCAAGAGCCTTCCTCGGTTGTACCGCGTACTGCGTGAGTGCGTTGTGCACTACCTTCTCGACATACTCATCCGGGGTCAAAGCGCCAAAGTACGGGTTCACGGTGGCGGTGATCCGCGCCAGAATCGTTGCCATCCGTGATTCCCCTTCGGCAGAATTCTGGCCAGGCGGGGTGACCCGGGCTGCGGTAATCAATACATGAAGGGCAATCTTCAGTTCTGCTCGAATTTCCCGCAGGAACGCGTCCAGCTTCTGACGTCCCTGTTCTGATTGAAGATCGAACCAGGGAGCCATAAAGAGCTTGTGGACAAATACGTTTCTCTTCTCAAGAAGTCCCTCGAAGGTTGCTGCAAAACCGCTCGGAAGCTCAACGCGCTCACTGAGAAGCCTGACCAGTGTTCCCAATGTTGACTTGTCGCGCAGGAGCGCAGCTTCAAGCTTGGCATCGGCATCTCTAGCAGATACTGCGCTAAGAAGAAAAACGATGAGGAGTTGCTCAAAGCGCTGTAGAACAAGCAAGGTCTCTCCGACCATTACAAGGGCTGAGTTCCGATCGTTGGCAGGCATGGTCAATCCAATCTACTTGAACAAATTGCTGATTCGGCGAATGCGTATCCTGGACGAGGTACACATGCGGGGCCTTGGAAAAGGAGTTCGGTTGACGCCCGTTGAGCGCCCATCAAATTTCTAGCGAGCGATCAAGCTTCCAAGTGCTCCATTAATCTTAGAGAACGAGTCTATCGTCGAGTCGAATACGAAGTCCAGTGCTCGTCCATGACCCTGTCGGAGTGTGGCTGTGTCGAATCCTAAATCTTGGAGCCGTGGAACGGCATTCGAAAAAGTGTCATGCGCATCTGCAATACGCAAGTCGTTCAGCACAAAAAGCGCGGCCAAACTTGAATTTCTCTCTTTCCACCCGTGCGGCTCCTGTGTACTTGCGAATGACGCAGCATCTTCTTGGGAGGCGTCGAGACGCGCCACAATATTGTGCAACCCTTGCAGTAGCTTCAGGCTTCCAAGGTCTCGAATTTCAGGCTGCGGACAACCCGCCACCTGTAGTAGTCTTCGCAGAAGTCCATTGGGAATAACTTGCCACAGTTCGTGGAGGCTCTTGCAACGAACAAGCATCGCTTGCTCGCTCATTTGAAGTGGTGCCACTTGGGCGAGGCGCTGTAGTTGAGGGTAAGCTCGCCAGCCATTGCGGCCCAACTCACCGCGATCAAAAGTCACGATCTCGGCTGGCTGCCTATCGATTCCATACCCTCTTGCGAGGACAGATAAATGGTCTCCAAAAGCCAGCATCTGGTCCAACATCCTCTGCACTTTCGCAGGGATATGCTCTTCACCCATATTTGACCGCTGAATCACCTGCGGATCTGTCGCATGTCGGTGCGCATGGAGGATTTCTTGATCTGGCTTCGGTTTGTATAGTTCTCGCATAGGCACGCGCACCAGGTTTCTGCCTACACGCTCGCATTCTGTAAAACTCCACTGACCTCGGTACGATGGGCTGCACAGCCATCTGCCATGTGCAAGAATCGGCGTCGTGTCGTAGAAGCCGCTCTGCTCGTACTTCTCCAGAAATAGATCGTCGAGATAAACCCAAGAGATATCCGTAAGTGCATCTGCCCGTCGGTGAGTCATTTCTCCATCAAAGCCGGGCCAAAGTAGATTTTCCGCCGTCTGCTCGGGAGACAAGCTGCAACTCACGGCATCTACGGTTGCCCACACTTGAAGCAAGAGTCCGCCAAGATGCTCGCGGATATCGACCTCGCACCAGTCGCCATCTGGGCGCAGGCTTATGTGCTCGTCCCCTTTCATAAGCATGCGAACTTCTGCAGAGTCGCTGATTCGTGCTTCGTAAAAGAACGCGCGAACGCCACGGGCTCCCCGCATCCATAGGTACTTTCGCAGATGCGAATTGGACATGCGCCAAGAGATGCTGCGCGATGCGTGATAGTGATACTCGAACGAAATCTCGCCTTCGGCAACGTTGAATTCAGGCAAGCCCAGATCATCGTAGACAAGGCGCTGCTGATCATTGCCAATACAGCGCGGAGTTAATCCCAGCGTCATCCACACCTTCTCCGCAAGATGGAAGGTGTAGTAGGAGCCATCGCCCCACGAGGCAACGACATAGTCATACCCAGAAACAGATGGCGTGAAGTGAACAGAATCTCCTTTCCCACCAAGCACAGGAACGGAGTATGAGACGACTCCGTCACTCGCCTCATCCAGAATTGGAAGAGGGCTATCGACATAGTCCGGTACTACTGCCATTAGCATGTGTGCGGCCTCGTAGCTTGGACCGTGGTGGTCAATCTCGAATTCGCAGGCGACCTCGACCCGCTCCTCTGGAGCGGTTCCGATTGGGCTTAATAGTTCACGCAGTTTTGCCGGTAGCAAGTGCTGCGGTAGAGGGAACTCCGCCAGATGATCAATTATTGCCATGTTGCTTCGTCCGTATCATTCTTGATTGAGTTGCAATCCCAAGTCCCGGAATCAGGCTTCTTGCTCGCGAACCGTCTGTGTGGCGGCGTTGCTGGCGTGGAGAATCTTCTCCTTCTGCTTAGGCTACGTCAATGATCGATCCTATTACTTCGCTTGCCTTTTCAATTCACGCCAACAAAGGCGTGTTTGCGGTCATGCTCGGCTCGGGGGTGTCGAGAGCGGCTCAAATCCCCACCGGCTGGGAGATCACCTTGGAGCTGGTACGAAAGGTCGCCGCGCTGGCCAAGTTGGAATGTGAGCCTGATCCCGCTGCTTGGTACGAAACGCACACAGGGCGCGAGCCTGACTACGCGGAACTTTTGGATGCCGTGGCTAAGACGCCGACTGAGCGGCAGCAACTGCTTCGAGCGTACTGGGAGCCCAACGAGGAGGAGCGAGAAGAAGGCATCAAGCTTCCAACTCGCGCCCATAGGGCGGTCGCAGACTTGGTGAAGATGGGTTACGTTATCACTGGCTTGGTGGGTGCCACCTCTGCATTGGCGCAAAAGACCTTGGACTCCTTGGAAGACTCTGCGGCCCGGCTGAATTGGTATTGAACCTGCACCTTTACAGCTACCCTTTGACCAAGCGCAACGGCTGTCTTGCGGGAGGCGGCGTTGCGTCCCGTGCATTCATCCCAGTAGCCGTGAGCACCGCGCGTGTTTTGCCGACGTAGCCATCAAACTCCTTCTTTGTCGGGCCAACCAAACGCAGTATCCCTCGGCGGGCTAAAGCCTGTATTGTCTGTGCGAGAACCATTGTGGATTCATCGGGAAGCCAGATAACCTGCATGGTTCCTACACGTTTTCCCGGAACATTCCATAGGTAGCCGCCGTAGTATGGCCGTTCATCGTTTCTAAACCGTTCCCAGCGGTGACTGCCAGGCTCGGCATCTGATTCACGAAACCACAGGCCGCTATGCAAGCGATACAACGCTCTGTCGCCTCGCTCGGCCAATACGGACAAAGCGTGTTTCATGCGCGGTGTCATTGTCGGAATGGCAGTCATCAATCGCTCCTTGCCCAGCCCTCGGTGTCGAGCTCTTTTAAGTTGATCCTGGACTGGCCTGGCGAGAGTTCTTGAAAGGCGAGGTGAGGAAGCGCGCTTGCCGCGCCTCGGCCTGTGCGATCAGGATGCAATGCGGGCTTCAAGCTGCTCTCCTTGGTGTCCTCGGGCTTTTTAGGGGCAAACGTTGTACACCTATGGCCCATGTTGCGGCAATTGTAGAAACAGGGCGGAAGCCACTCGTCCGGAGGGCGCGGCAGCAGATCACATCACGACAGCAAACGCTTCGTTGCCCGCCGCACTCACGACCATCACTTCGCCGCCATGCCTATTGGGATCGAATGCTGCGAGCATCTCTGCGAGGGTCGGCTCTGCATGAGAGTCGATGCACGGTTCTTGCGCTTCAGCAATTTTTTCGTCGACAGCATTCGACCGAGTATGGGATGATGACCAGCCGCGACTACTAACTGTGGTTGGCTCCTTAGGACGGCGCATTCAATGTCGTGAAAGTGTGTGTAGTGCACTACGCATGGGGGTTATCTGTCTTTCGGCATCGAGCCATGACGCTCTATGGCCGGCCAGTCGTTCGACGCACAAAATGCGACCATGAGTGATGACCTCCATCCTGGGCAAAGACTTCGCCCCGAGCTTCTCGAAGGAATAGCTCCCGTTTTTAGGGTCGATCCTGTTACTCGGGATGCGCACTTGATCGGTACTGGTTTCTGGGTGAGCGAGTTTGGTCACTTGGTGACGGCATGGCATGTAGTTGCCGAGAACATCGGACCCGACGGTGTAGACCGCGGACCGATCTTTGCCATCCAAACTTTTTCAGATCGCAGTTTTGTCGCCCGCACTTTTGTGAAAACGGACAAGCATCCCCAGTTTGATCTGGCCCTCAGCGAGACGTGCGTAGCCGCGCCGGATCATGATCGATCCACGATACCTCTGACCATGACGCTGGACGAGGTCAAATCCGGTGATCCCGTCTTCAGCTTTGCGGTGCTCGACGGCAATCAGGAATTTGATTCCGAGAAATGGCCAGGTACTACTACCGCCCGCTTTCGCAGCGAACTGACCATCAGGGAAATGGACGTGGACACCTCGCTCCAATTTGCTGCGCGCCAAAGTTTCGGATTCGTTTCTGAAATATTCGAGACGCTGAGGGATACGGTCATGCTGCCATTTCCTTGTGTTCAAACTGATGTTCCCATCTATGGCGCCAACAGTGGTGGACCGTTATTTGATCATCTGGGGAAGGTATGTGCAGTGCATTGCACGAGCTACGAAGGCGCAGATATCGCGTTTCACGTCCCGATCCGAGGTGTTTTGGAACTGCGCCTACGGGCCGAGTCCATCAAACTTACCGATCACGAACGGAAGCAGTGGTCGCTGCTGGAACTGGCATTTGCGGAAATCGTACCCTTCGATCCGCCGCTGCTTGACGTCCGGCGACTTTTTTGGTCTGCGTTGCGATGGCTCAAGTATGCGATCAAGCGGAAGTTTTCCGGCCAGTCGCTGTCAAAGAACATCCATTTAGTTGAGGCAAGGCCAGCGCCCAAAAACGACTGAGCGATTGGTGGCCCGCTAGTGCCACCCTCTGGTCTCAGCACTCAACAACCCGAAGACCCATTGATCTTAGACGCACGGCACTTGCCCCGGCGCCGGGTAGGCAGCGAATTTCAACGACGAATTTGACCAAATCCCTAGTAACCTATTGTTTTAATTGAGTTTTCTGAACTTTGTGATCTATCCAACTGCGGATTTGGCTCATTAACTATGGACTATTGACACTGGGCGATGGCATCAAGTTCAACTCCGATGGTCGTGCGGTTGCTGCGTTTCACCAGACTCCTTCAATTGCGGGCGCGCGGGCAATGAGTCTCTTGGGCGTCGCGTGCGTGTCGCCCATCATCATCTCTCTGAGCGGCTTAGGGGGTCTACGAAACCACTGCAGGCAAACGTTGGCCAAATCCTCGAACTGGACGGACTGGCCATCCAGCAGCGACTCCGTGAGTGCAGGGTCATGCGACGCGTAGAAATCCCCCAAGTGCTGAATTTGGCCCAAATGCTCCTTGCGATTTTCTAGACGCTTCTGCAGCATGCGCTGAGGGACGTCCCACGCCACGCCGTCTTCGCGCAAGGCAACACCCATGATGGGCGCCATGAAATCGATTAGCCAGCCATCGCACTGGCACCACGCGTGGAACGCTTTGTTGTCGCTGGTAAACGCTCCGTCTTGCTTACGTCCGTAGACCACCACGTTCGCACTTGGCTCGTCCACCATCAGCGCCATGCATCCGGCACTGATGGTGGCAGGCATTTCGTAGTGGTCCCGGAGGATCAACGTTCCAACGGCGGCAAAGTAAATGCAGGAGCGGTGCGTGATGGCGATTTCCGACGCCTCCAAAACGCTGTACATCACCTGGTAGATACGCTGATAGTCGGGTAATGGGAGCAAGAGACGTCGCGCCACTTCATTCCTCCATCTAGATTGGGGCCCTGCGTCACAGTCCAAAGCTTGAACTGGACAGTACGGATATTCGTATGATACGATTTTTCGTATGTTCCGTGAACGTGAAATCCCCAGCCGGCTGCGCCCGCTCCTGAACGTACTGACGTGGGAAGGCGAACTGGGCCGCGCTCGGGTCATGGAGCTATTCAACCTCAGTCCGGTCCGAGCCAGTGAATGGATCAAGGAGCTGCGGGACCTCTGTCCGGACTGGATGGCTTGGGATTCCGTTGGCCGCCGGCATATCGCAACGGCTGTCTTCTTCCGTACGCTCGTACGACAGGAAGAGGCGCGCGCGGAGGAAACCTTCGCTTCATACCTTGCACTCACCCGGATCCCGTCGCTCCACGCGAAGGGCGAAGAGGGAATGCATGTCTTCCCCGACTTCAACGTACCCGCCCCGCTAGCATTCGCGACACTGCGGCGCGCAATCCGCGAATCGACGGCGGTGGACGTGATGTATCGATCGATGAAGCATCCCGAGCCTCATCAACGAACGATCGAGCCGCACAATCTGGTGCGCGCCGGGCGCCGTTGGCACGTCCGAGGCTATTGCAAGCAGAACGAGGGCTTCCGCGACTTTGCGCTCGGCCGGATCGTTGGGATTCAATCGACCACCGACGTTGCGACGCATAGCGTCGAGGACGACGTAGCTTGGTCTACGCACGTCGAAGTCTTCCTGGTGCCCCATCCGCGGCTGACACCCATGCAGGAAGAAGTAGTTCGGTTCGAGAACTTCGGCGGCACCTCTGCACGCCGCCAGACGTGCCGAGCGGCATTGGTCGCCTACCTGATCCAGGATCTTCGCGCGGCGACCGACCCGCTTCGCCAACGACCGCCCGACTACCAGATCGCGGTCGCCAACTCCAAGGAGCTGCGCCCATGGCTATTCCCGAGCTAGTGACCACCGCCGACAGAGGCTTGTTCGGGCGTATCCCAAGCCGCCTGTTCGCTCCCTTGGCGGCGCCCAATCGGCAGCAGCACTGGCAATTGCTGTGCGCGCTGTACGAGCGGCGTTTCGGTCCCGACGCGCCGTTTCCGCCCAGCCACGGCTTTCACTGGAGAGAGATCGCTCGGGACATCGAAGACGAACTGGCAGCGCTGGACGCGAGAGCCGCGGCTGCCAATGAAGAGCCGCCGCTGACGCCATTGGTGATTCGCGCAAACGAAGACTTTCACCAGTTGAAGGAAGCCGGATGGCTGCGCGTCGAACTGCGCGGGGTCAAGCAAATGGTTACGATGCCACCGGTCGTCGCGCACTTCATGGGCCTGCTCGTGGAATTCGCCCAGACCGGCCCTGTGTTCGTCGCCGGCAAAGTCCGATCCATCGAAGCCAACTTGCGACTGATCGTGCGCGAAAACGCGGAAGGCGACACCCTCCAAGAAGCTGCAAGTCAAACCCGCAGCCTGCTGGAGCACGTGCGCAACACCGGCAACAGCGTGCGCGAACTGATGCTGTCAATGGATCCGACGATCTCCACGGCGACCTATGTGCGAACCTATTTCGACCGGTTCATCCAGCGGGTGTTCATTGGCGACTACGGTGAATTGCGAACGCGGGAGCACCCGATATCCCGCAAGCAGGAGATCATCCAGACGGTTGAGCACATTCACACCTCGATCGAGCTGCGTGAGCGTCTGGTCGCCTGGTACAGCGCCAAGCGCACCAATGGCGACATGCGCCGTGCGGAGCTGCTGTTCGAGCGCGACATCCAGCGCCTCATCGACTTGCGGCGGATCGACGAATACCTTGACCGCCTGGACGAAGAGGTGCGTCGTGCGAACAAGCAAGCGCTGGTGTTTCTCGACTTCCGGCTGCGCGCACTTCGGCCGCTTGACCACTTAATCAAGCACGCCATCACCGGGGTGCTTGCTGGCGCGGCCGAGGCCGCACCGTTCGCGCCTGGCGAATTGCTCAGCACCGACCGGCTCGCGGAGCCGAAGAGGGTGATTCCGCGACCCCCGCCGGCGGCCTTGCGAACGGTCGTTGTGTCCGCCGAAGAGCAAGCGCGTGCGCGCCTCATGCTGCGCGCACGGGATGCACGGGCGATGACCCCTCCGAAGTTGACGGCGTACGTGCTGACCAACCTCCGCGGCGCCGACGAGGTGGTCAGCGAACGGTTGGAGGTCCAGGGCATAGGCGACGTGCGCGCAATCCAGGCGTTGAGCGCAGTCGGTTTGGCCATGTCGTCGGAGAGCCGCAATCTGAAGCTCGATGCCATGACGCTCGCAAGAGGCTATACCGTCGAAAAGACAGAAGGGGAGCGCGAAGGCGACTGGGTTTCTCACCCGCCCTTCGTCGTGCGCACACGCAAAAAGCAACAAGGAGGGGCGCTATGAGTCACTGGGATGCCATCGAAGAGAAGACAAAGTCCATCGTCACTGCGGACCTGCTCGAGGCGACGGCCTACCGCCTCGTGAGCGAGCAGGTCCTGTATGCGGCCGATATCAAGAGTCGAACGTCGTACTCGCTGGTGGAGCAGTACGAGCGGGATTTCTCCCACGTGCTGGCGCCCCTCGGCGTGAAAGTCGTTGTCAACCGGCGGCTGCGTTTCGCCTGTGGCATCCCCCGGCATGCCAAATCGTCGCAGGCGACGACCGAGCAGACATTGATGGCGTTGGTGCTGTTGAACATCTACTACGAGTCGGCTCGAGCGGGCCGGCTGAATGATGACGGCGAAGTGATCTGCGATCTGGTCGAGTTGGGGGAAAAGCATCGCGTCAGCACCAATCGGCAGATGTCCCTCGGCGGAAAGCTGGAGGACCTGATGCGGACGATGAAGCGCTGGGGCATTGCGCGAACGATGGCCGACGAGAACTACGAACCCCAGGACCAGGAAGAACGCGATCAGCCTTTTGTCGTGGCGATCCGTCCCGGGATCGTTGACGTGCTGAGCGAGACGGCGCTCCTTCGCCTTGCCCAATTCGCCGAAGCGGCTCCACCGACAGGTGAGGCGGAGGAAGGGACGGAGACGAACGATTCCGGGGAGAACGTCGTATGAAACAACTCATCAGCGTCAAGCTCGTTCAGTTCTTCCTCTTCGAGGAGATCGAGATCAAGCTCGACGAGATCTGGGGTGTCTTCGGTCCGAACGGCAGCGGGAAGTCGTCGCTGCTGGACGCGGTGCAGATCGCCATGTGCGGCGGCAACGAGCGCCTCATCGCGTTCAACGCGCAGGCCGACGAAAACATGGCGAACACGCGATCCATCCGCACGTATTGCCTCGGCCAGTACGGCGACAGCGAGACGGAGCGCGTGCGCGACAGCGCGACCAGCTACATCACGCTGATATGGAAGGACTCAGTCACTTCCGAATTGCTCACGATGGGCGTGTGCATCAACGCCGCACACGACAAGGAACGCTTCGAGGTGCGCGGCCGCTATGTACTTCGCGGAACCGAGCTGTCGATGGGCGATCACCTCGAACTGGTCAACGGACAGCGGCACCCCCGTGCCTGGGAAACCTTCCGGCACCACTTGCTGGAGCGCGCCAAGACGCTCGGGGAAGACCCGCTGCATCAGGATTCGGAGCACTACATCCGGGCCGCGCTTTTCGCGCTTCGCGGCAAGGGCGGCATCCCGCAGTACGAGACCTTCGTGCGCTCGTTCCGCTTCGCATTGCGCATGCGCTTCGATAAGTCGGTCGACCAGATTGTGCGAAATCAGGTGCTGGAGCCGCGCCAGACCAACATCAAGAAGTTTCGAGAGGTCACGGACTCGTTCAAGCTTATGTCGCAGATGGTGGCCGGCGTGCGAGCGAAGATCGAAAGCCTGCAGCTTATTGGGGCCGATTTCGACAAGGCAGACCAGGAGCATTGCGCCCAGGTGACTTGGCGGTCGATGGCCGAAGACGTGAAGCAAAGTCAGGCAACCCGGCGCTTCGACGACGCCACGGGTAGGAGAGACGACGCACTGATCTCCTCCGAACAAGCCAACCTGGCCCATCAGAAGGCTGACAGTGCACGGAGCGAAGCGCAGGAAAAGTCCGATCACTTCCGCCAGCTCAAGGAAAAGCACCAAGCGCATCAGGAAAGCGCTGGACTGGAAGCCGAAGCCTCGCAGCAGCGGAACTCCGCTCAGGCGAAGGCGCGGGAATTGGTCCAAACCGCTTCGGCACTGCGCCGCATCGTGACCGATGCCTCACAGTCCGAGTTCATACCAGGCGAGAAGACGGCGCTGGCCAACTGCCTGCCGGGTCTGGACATCCTGGTGACCGAGAACGGCGTCAGCGATCTGCAACAGGTCCGCTCGAGTGTTCGACCCGCAGTGCTGGCGGTCGGACATGCCGCCTCAACGCTCTTCAACGCACGCCGCCAGATAGAGAATGCACTGGAGGAACTGACTCGGCAGGCTGCCACGATCGAAGAGAACTTGCAGCGCGGCGCCACGGGTCGAGCGGCCCTGGAGGGGCCGGCCGCCCGACTGCTGAAGGAACTGCGGGATGCGGGCCTCGACCCTCAGCCCGTGTGCGATCTGGTTCAGATCACCGACCCACAGTGGCAACCTGTCATCGAGGGTTACCTGGCATCCAACGTCCAGGCGCTGCTGGTGCGCGGCGACAAAGCGGAGCGCGACGCGTTTCAGGTGTATCGGGGTCTGGACGGCGGCCGCGCGGTCTTCGGCGCCAAGTTTGTGATGGCCAGCCGCTTCGAAGGCAAGAAGTCGCCAATAGCAGGTTCGGTGGCAGAGCTGATCCAGGGCGACGACCTTGCCGCGGTGAACTACCTGCGCTCGAAGTTCGGCGACGCCATGCGTGCCACCACCAATGACGAGTGCCTGAGAGCACGTCACGCGTTGACCGCGGACGGAATGCTCAACACCGGCGGGGAGATCGACCGCAAGAGCCTGGTTCGGCCGGCGCAATTCAAGATCGGAGCAGGCAGTCCCGAGCATGTGGGCGCGCTGCGTGAAGAAGCTTCGAAGCTGCGCACAGCCATCGCCCAGGCCAAGACGCGCAGCGACAGGGCCAAGACGCTGTTTGACCAGATGCAGCTGTTCTCGGGCGAGGAGGCAATCCTCAAGCGATTTGCCCGGATCTGCGACGAGCGTGACACCACGCTTCACGCTGCCGCCATGGCGGAAGGCAAGCTGGGGGAAACCGCCAGCAAGGACTACCTCGACCTCGTCAAGCAAGAGAAGAAATGGGCCGAGGAGGCGGAGCGCCTGGTGGGTGAGTTGGTGCGCCTGGCGGCCAGCAAGGGATCAGCGCAGACGACGCTCGAGGGAGCCATCACCGCGTTAGATCAGGCTAAGGCGGCTGCTGACGCTGCAACCGCTGCGGCTCATGAGGCGCGATCCGCGGAAGGCTACGACCGCACGCTGGTGGCCAAGCGCTGGGACAAGCTGTTGGAGGAGTTCCCAGACGACGAGTCTCAACTCCTCGCGGCCTGCGAGGGCGCCGCAAGGAACTGCCGCATCCGCGTCACGAACAACGCAACGGCGGGCAGCGGAAAACTGGGGCAGTACCTCACCGCGCATCAAGACCCGATATTCCCTGAAGTGCTTCAGGACTGGCGCAAAGCAAGGTCTTGGGTCGCCGACCGGCTCAAGTACCTCAACGACACCACGCTCCAGGGCTATGTCGAGCAGATGGACGAGGCGTATCGCCTTTCCCAGGCCACCTTCCGCAACGACGTGGCGCTGGTGCTGCACGGCAACCTGAAATGGCTGGACGCGACCCTCGACAACCTGAACGAGGTGCTGCTCAAGAGCCCGATGTTCACCAATCGCGAGCGCTACCAGTTCAAGAAGACCAAACGTCCCGCCCACGAGAGCTTGCTCAAGTTCATCGAGGACGTGGCCGAATTCGGAGCCGGCCAGGACCTGCTGGGCGACGCGGGCGAGCTGCCCCAGCAGTTCAAGGAACTGCTTGACGAGAAGATCGCCGTCGGAAATGCCAGCGCCAAGTCACCTCTCGACGACTACCGCGAGTTCTTCGACTTTGACATCCAGATCCTGCGCGAAGATCCCGTGACGGGTGAGCGGAAGGCTGCGGGCCATCTGAGCAAGCGGCTGGGCTCGGGCTCCGGCGGCGAGCATCGCGCGCCGCTGTACGTGATTGCCGGCGCGGCTCTGGCTTCGACCTACCGGCTCGAGCGAGGGCACCGGGACGGCATTCGGCTCATCCTGCTGGACGAAGCCTTTAACAAGATGGACATGAGCAACATCATCGCGGCCATGCGGTATCTCGAGGAGCTGGGCCTGCAGGTGGTGATGGCGTCTCCGGGCGAGAATTTGGGGACGCTCACCGCGTTCCTGCACGGCTACTGCGACATCCTGAAGGACGCCGATCGCAACGTGGTCTATCTCGAGCCGCACGATGTCAGCGAGCAGACTCGCCAGATGTTCAGGATGGACCTTCCGGAATTCAACCCCAAATTGATCGACGACGAGCTGCGCAAGCGCCAGCCGCCGGCCGATCCTGAGGGTGCGGGCGATCCGGATGCCGGGAACGTCTGAGCATGGATGCCCTGGCGCGCCAATGCCTGGAAACGCTGTTCGTCGCCGGAGAAAAGTCCGACGCGGGCGTGCGAGTCCGGGCGCCCGCGCTCACAACCCGGGACTTGCGTGCGTACGCCGAGCTGCGTTCGCTGCAGGCCAAGGAAAGCTTCGACACCACCATGCGGGCGGCCGAGATCGACGGCGCGGTCGTCCTGACCTGGGACACGCGCAACGGCACGGTAACCCGAGTGGCCTTGGGTCGCTTGGAGGCGTTGGCTGCATTTCTGGGCAGGACGACTACCGGAACCACGCTGCAGGTAGCGCGTGAACAACTCGCCGGCCAGACGGTGAGCCACCCCGTGCTCACCACGGTTCTCGAGCAGTGGCGGCTCCTTCGAAAGGTGCGCGGCACGTCGGTGACGGACACCGGAAAGTGGCTGGACGCAGTTCGAGTCGTCGACCACTGCCGATCTCGAACGCAGACGAGTGACGAGGCCATCCGTAATGTGAGCGCCGAGATATTCAACGACAGCAAACGGATTGAGAAGCTCTCCGGACCGCTCGATGTCCTTCTCGTGGGCGACGTGGAGTCGCCGCCGCGCGAAGAGCAACAGGTCTGGCGCGAGCTCGGTCTCTTCCGTGAAGACCAGCCGATGGTATTCGCCGGCAACCTTGCGATGCGCCGCACACGGGTGACAGGATTGCTGGATGCGCCGTACGTGGGCTATGCGGCCGACGCCGTGTTGAGCCTGGAATCCCGGCCCGAGATGGTCTTGAGCATCGAGAACCAGACCAATTTCCGTGAAGCGGCGCGCAGGCACTGCAACGATCCGCAGTTGCGCATCTTCTCCGCGGGCATGCCGTCGCCGGCATGGTGTGCGGCGCTCGGGCGCTTGCTGGCATCGATCGATCAGGACGTGCCGGTTTACCACTGGGGCGACTACGATGAAGGAGGATTCAGGATCGCTGCCCACATCGCCAAGTTGGTCGAACAGCACGGAAGAAGGTTGTTGCCGTGGCGCATGGACCCGGCCTCGATCCCGGAATCGCGCCGGCTTCCCGCATCGCCCAAGACCGTGCGCCGCATGCGTGACTACGCCATGGCGGCCTGCTGGACGGAGATCGCTGCAGCCATCGAACACCATCCGTTCACGACCGAGCAGGAAGGTCTGTAGCCTGCATAGGGCAGTTTCGCGGCGGGTGGATGGATTGACTGCCTTAGCATTGCCGCGTGAGCGAACTCGCGATTTCCCAGCTGCGCCAACAACTTCGCCAGGAGATGCGGCGCTATAGCGCCACGTCAATCGTCGACGCCGCGCTGCGCCTGTTGTGGAAGGAGTATCCCGACAAGGTTGAGGCGCTGCACATCTTGCCGTGGAACATCCTGCTGCTGGTGAAATGGGCCCTGCAGGACGTGCACACGCGCATCCGCATCGGCCGCCGGGTGACCGACGAAGAGTTCGCGCGGCTGCGCGGCGGGGTACAGGAGCTGGTGGGCAAAGACTACGCGGCCAAGAAGCCCCCGGTGCACCTGATGATGCGGTGGCACTTCCCGCAATTCGACTTCCAGCGTCCGGAAGGGTGGGGATTCCTGCGCTTGCCGGCGCTGGTGGCCAGGCAGAACGCGAATCACCCTTCGCGGCGTCAATTCGTCCAGGAGCTGGGTTTGTCGCCGGAACACTTCATGGACCTGGCATTCAGTCTGTTCGCGGCGATGGTCGACAACCGGCAAATCATTCCGCGCAATTTCTTCGACCCGCTTCGCGCTGTTTACGGCGCCAGCATCGACGTCTTCCTGCACCTGGTGGCGCTCGACCTGCCTGCCCTGCGGCGGGCCCTTCAGGCAGATCATGCGAAAGAGCCGCTCCCGCTGCGGCAGGAGTTGTACGAGTTCCCTCACCTGAAACGCTACCCGCTTTTCAGGTCGCGCAACGGCGACTTCGTGCCGTGGCAGCGGATGGTGGTAGCTCGAGGCCTCGAAGAGATCGTCCACTGGCGCCTCGCGCGCCTGGGCAGCACCTACACAGAGCCGTTCAGCAGGTTGTTCGAGGACTACGTGTGTGAACTCGCACAGGCCATATCGACGCAGTGCGTCACGGAAACGCAATACGAGGCCATCGCCGGCGGCAGCGCTCCCAAGGTGGAGGCCATCATCCCGTGCGGACGCTGCAATGTCCTGATCGAAGCGAAGATGTCCGTGTTCGGCGATGACGTGCTGCTCACCGACAACGAGACGCAGGCCTTCCTGAAGACCAAGCGTGTGCGGGACGCGATCAAGCAGGGCTGGGCGGTCGGCAAGGCGATACGCAGTGACAGCAGCCCGCTGCCGCAATGCGCAGCCGCCACGCAGGACTACCTGCTGATCGTCACCAGCCGGGAGCTGGCCCTGGGAAGCGGAGCCCAACTCGCGCGCCTCTATTCTCCCGGGAGAATCGATCCACCCGACGACGATGCGCGCCGCAACCTGCCGCTCGAAAACATTTTCACGATATCGATCATCGACTTCGAGAAGCTGTCCACGGCGGTCAAGAAGGGGCAGATCGACCTGGCGCAATTGCTGGAAGCCGCGGTTCTACGAAATCGCGACCCGGCTACCTCCGCCATCCTGTTCGATTCCTTCCTGGGCTCGCCGTTTCAAAGCTGGGGGTCGACTGCGCTGTTGCTGCAGGCACGGCGCGCGTCGCGCGGGCGGCTGGCGGACGCGTTTGACGAAACCTCGGCTGAATAGGCCGCCGCAGAAGTTTCTGGCTACCTTCAACAACTTTTTCTACTAACTCTTGTGAGCCCTGCACTCACTAATTAGCAATTCGAAGACCCGTTGATCTCAGACGCAACGGCACTTGCTCCAGTTCAATTTCAACGCTGAATTTGATTAAATCCTCAGTAAATCATTGTTTTAATTGAGTTTTTTGACTTTCGTGACCCATCTAACTGTGGATTTGTCTCGTTAACTGCGGATTTATCTCATTAACTATGGATTATTGACAGTTCAGCACGTCATGGGCTTGCTGGTCGGCGTGGTAGCTGGAGCGCACCATGGCACCGACGGCCGCATGCGTGAAGCCCATCTTGTAGGCTTCGGCCTCGAACATCTTGAAGGTGTCCGGGTGTACGTAACGGCGCACCGGCAGGTGGCTCAGCGTGGGCGCCAGGTACTGGCCGATCGTCAGCATGTCAATGTCGTGCGCGCGCATGTCGCGCATGACGTCAAGGATTTCCTCGTCGGTCTCGCCCAGGCCGACCATCAGGCCGCTCTTGGTCGGCACGCCCGGATGCAGCGCCTTGAATTTTTTCAGCAGGTTCAGGCTGAACTGGTAATCCGATCCGGGGCGCGCTTCCTTGTAAAGGCGCGGGATGGTTTCCAGGTTGTGGTTCATCACGTCCGGTGGTGCCGCCTTCAGGATCTCCAGCGCCCGGTCGTCGCGGCCGCGAAAGTCCGGTACCAGCACCTCGATCTGGGTGAGCGGAGACAGTTCGCGCGTCTGGCGGATGCACTCCACGAAATGGCCGGCACCGCCGTCACGCAGGTCGTCGCGGTCCACGCTGGTGATCACCACGTACTTGAGCTTCAGCTTTGCAATCGTGCGGGCCAGGTTGACCGGCTCGTTCACGTCCAGCGGATCGGGGCGGCCATGGCCCACGTCGCAAAACGGGCAGCGGCGCGTGCACTTGTCGCCCATGATCATGAAGGTGGCCGTGCCCTTGCCGAAGCATTCGCCGATGTTGGGGCACGACGCCTCTTCGCACACCGTGTGCAGGTTGCTCTCGCGCAGGATCTGCTTGATCTCGTAAAAGCGCGTGGTGGGGCTGCCTGCCTTGACGCGGATCCATTCGGGCTTTTTCAGCACCTCGGCCTGTTCCACCTTGACGGGAATGCGCGACAGCTTGGCGCCTGCCTTCTGCTTGGCCGAGGCGTTGTAGTTCTCGGTGCTTTGCGCTTCGCGCACGACTTCAGAGCTGCTCATAAGCGTTCACGGTGCCAGCAGGTTGCCGAGCTGTTGGCCCAGCACGCCGGCGGCTTCGTCCCAGGTGGTAGAGATACCGATTGTAGAAAGATCCACGGTTTCAAGCCCCGCGTAACCGCAGGGGTTGATCCGTGAATAGGGTTGCAGGTCCATGGTCACATTCAGCGCCACGCCGTGCCAGGTGCAGTGGCGCGTGACCTTGATGCCCAGGGCGGCGATCTTGCCCAGGCCCTTGAAAGGCTCGCCCGGCTGGGCCGGCCCGGTCAGTGCCAGGTGTGAAAAAGGGTCGTCCAGCCGCACGTAGATCCCGGGTGCGCCTGCCACGCGGTGGCCGGTCACGCCGTAACGGGCCAGCGTGCGGATCACGGCCTCCTCGATGCGGTAGACATATTCCTTGACGTAGTAGCCCGCACGCTTGAGGTCCACCAGCGGATAGGCCACCACCTGGCCCGGCCCGTGGTACGTCACCTGGCCTCCCCGCGTGGCCTGCACAACGGGGATGTCACCGGGATCCAGCACATGGTCGGCCTTGCCGGCCAGGCCCTGGGTGAAGACGGGCGGATGCTCGCACAGCCAGAGCGCGTCGGGAGTCTGCGCGTCGCGATTCAGGGTGAAGGCCTGCATCGCCTCGACGGTGGGCAGGTAGTCGGCCCGGCCCAGGATGGTCAGTTCCACGGCGGCGCGCCTACAGCACCACCTTGACCATGGGGTGCGTGGACAAGGTCCGGTACAGCGCGTCCAGCTGCTCGCGGCTGGTGGCGGTGATGGTCAGCGTGATGCCCAGGTAGTTGCCGGCCTTGCTGTCGCGCAGCTCGATGCAGGCGGCGTCAAATGCGGGGTCGAACTCGCGCGCAATGGTGGTCATGGCGTACACAAAGCCGTCGGCCTTGGCGCCCATCACCTTGACGGGAAACTTCGACGGGTAGTCGATCAGCGAATCACGCCGGGCATCAACTGGCGTGGCGGGGGGGGCGGGTTGTGTCATGAGGTGCTTTCCTGCTTGGCACGCTGGTAGCCAGCATGCAGCTTCTGGCAGATGGGGCCAGGCACGCCATTTCCAACCGGGCGGCCGTCCAGCCGCGTGATGGCCAACACCTCCTTGGTGGCCGACGACAGCAGCAGCTCGTCGGCGGCCAGTACCTCGTCGCGCGAAATCCGGCGCAGTTCGAACGGGATGCCCGCATCGCGGCACAGCGACTCGATCAGCCCGTAGCGGATGCCCTCCAGCACCAGGTGGTCACGCGGCGGGCCCATCACGGTGCCGTCCTTCACCACCCAGATGTTGCAGGCCGCGCCCTCGCTCAGGTAGCCATCGCGGAACATCACGGTCTCGGTGGCACCTACGTCGGCGCTGATCTGGCGCGCAAACACCGCACCCAGCAGGCTCACTGCCTTGATGTGGGCCTTTTCCCAGCGGAAATCGTCTGCGGTCACGCAGGCCACGCCCTGTTCGCGCTCGGCGGCGCTCGGGGCTTTCATGGCGTTGCTCATGGCAAACACCGTGGGTGCAATGTCCGCGGGCATGACGTGGTCGCGCATGGCTACGCCGCGCGTGACCTGGATGTATACCAGCTGGTCGGTTTCGGCGCCCACGCGGCCCACCGAGCGTGCGTAGTCGGCAATCAACCGGTCCACCAGGGCGCGCCATTGCGCGTGCGGCATCGGGTTGGTCATGCGCAGCTCGCCCAGGCTGCGGTCCAGGCGCGCCATGTGCTCGGCAAAACGGAAGGGCCGGCCGCTGTACACGGGCACGACTTCATACACACCATCGCCAAAAATGAAGCCGCGGTCCATGACGCTGACCTTGGCGTGGGGCAGGGTGGTGAATTCGCCGTTCAGGTAGCACGGCAGATCGGGAAGGGTGTTGCTCATGCCCCGGATTGTCCCCCAGCCTGTGCGTCACCGTGCGTGGCGGGCCGGCGCCGCCCACGCCGCTTCCAGGCAATACGCGCGCGCCAGCCCAGCTTGACGCCAAAGTAGCCACCCACCGCACCCACGATGGAAAAGACACTCATGCCCAGCAAGGCGGGCCAGCCCAGGGCCAGCAGCATTTGCCAGATGGGTGCGTCAGGGGCTGCCTGGACCGGTGGTGGCGCGTCGATCAGGCGGCTGCCCACCAGGTAGGCGGCCCACAGCCAGAAGCCGGTCGTCAGGGGATTCGTGATCAGCGTCAGGCCCGTCGCAATCGGAATGTTGGCGCGCCACCAGACGCAATGGGCGGCGGACACGATGATCTGCGGGCAAGGCAGGAAAAACGCCCAGAACAGCCCGATCGCCACGCCGCGGGCCACGGCTTCATGGTGCGTGCGCCACAGGGCCGGGGCCAGTACACGGCGCGCGATGCGGCGCAGCATCGGGTGGGCGGCCAGCTCCTCGCGGGCAGGCACGGTGATGCGAAGCCGGCGGGCCAGGCGCTGCATCCGCGTCACAGGAGGGCCCCGTTCACCGCAGCAGCAACACGGCCGCGATGGCGATCCAGCCGAGCCCCAGGTTGATCTTGGCCAGCACCACTACCTGGCCGATGCGCCGCGCGGCTTCGGGCCAGTTGGCGTCAGCCACGGCCAGCTTGAGCCGGCGAAACGGCGCGAAATAGATGTGCGCAAAAATGGCCACCATCACCAGGCCGATGCCCAGCATCAGGTGCCAGCCCACGGGCGCCGCCTTCATGCCAACGGCGGCCATCATCGCAAAGCCGGTCGCCAGCAGCGCCACAATGCTTGCCCACACCACCACAAAGAACCGCCCCAGCACCGCGGCCATCAGCGGCAGGCGCACCGGTGCCTCCAGGCTGGCGTGAACCGGCGGGCGCAGCGCCAGCATGATGAAGGCCATGCCGCCGATCCAGAAAATGGCTGCGGCCAGGTGGAAGAACTTGAGCAGGGAGTACATGGGTGGGCAACGGCGCGCAGGCCGCGAGGTGATTGTCCGGCGATTGTGACTTCCACGCAAAACACCTTTGCGTGCGCCCCTTATCCGACAAGCCGACTCGAAATGGCGGAGCGCTGCGGGCTTTTACTTATAATCAATGGCTTTGCTGAATTTCAGGGCTGCAACCGGGGGCGTCATTCAAAATGAAAACAATCGCTCCGTACCCTGAAACAGATGCAGATGAACCCGAATCGTTCAAGCCGCTGACCGCCGAAGAGGCGCGCCAGTTGCGCGAACAGAATCCATCAGTTTCCCCCTGGTGGGTGGTGGCGGGGCAGGTCGTTGTGGGCTTCGCGGTGGCTTTGGCCACATGGGGCATCACCGGGAGGCAAGAAGCAGGTTGGTCGGCCGCATACGGCGCTCTGGCAGTCATACTGCCCGCGGCGCTGTTCGCGCGGGGGCTCACCGGGCGTTTTGCCTCGCTGAACCCGGGGACCGCGGTGGTCGGGTTCTTCCTGTGGGAAATGGTCAAGTTGGCCTTGTCGGTGGCGATGCTGATCGCCGCGCCAAGGCTGGTGAGTGCCCTGAGCTGGCCGGCATTGCTGGTGGGCCTGGTGCTCACGATGAAGGTGTATTGGGTGGCGATGGCTTTCGCGCCCAAGCGTACGAAACACGTGGCGAAACAAACAGACGAGTAATCAGATGGCTACTGGAACCGGACCGACCGCAGGCGAGTACATCGTCCACCACCTGCAGCACCTGCAGAACAAGACCCCTCAGGGCGTCGCCGACTTTTCCGTTTTCAACCTCGATTCCCTTTTCTATTCCATCGTGCTGGGTGTGCTGGGCTGCTGGCTGCTGTGGCTGGCCGCGCGCAAGGCCACCTCGGGCGTACCAGGCCGTTTCCAGGCCGCCGTTGAGATCCTGGTCGAAATGGTCGATTCCCAGGCCAAGGGCATCGTGCACAACGCCAACAGCCGCAAGCTGGTGGCCCCGCTGGCGCTGGTGGTGTTCGTCTGGATTTTCCTGATGAATGCCATGGACCTGTTGCCGGTGGATCTGCTGCCTGCCATCTGGCACAGTGCCGGCCCGGCCCTGGGCATGAAGGACTACATGCGCGTGGTGCCCACGGCCGACCTGTCCGTCACCATGGGTCTGTCGGTCGGCGTGCTGATCGTCTGTATTTTCTACAACATCAAGATCAAGGGCGCTGGCGGCTGGATCCACGAGCTGTTCACGGCCCCGTTCGGTGCGCACCCGCTGCTGTGGCCGTTCAACTTCCTCATGCAGATCATCGAGTTCGTCGCCAAGACCGTGTCGCACGGCATGCGGCTGTTCGGCAACATGTATGCCGGCGAACTGATCTTCATGCTGATCGCCCTGATGGGCGGTGCCTGGTCGCTGTCGGCCACGGGCATCGGCCTGGCGATCGGCCACATCATTGCCGGCACGGCGTGGGCGATCTTCCACATCCTGATCATCACGCTGCAGGCCTTTGTGTTCATGATGCTGACCCTGGTGTACATCGGGCAGGCCCATGACGCGCATTGATCCGGTTGTTTTCGCGCTTTCCCTTTTCTTTTCTCGTTAACCAAGACCTTTAGGAGTCATCATGGAAGTTATCAGCTTTGTTGCACTGGCCGCCGGCCTGATCATCGGCCTGGGCGCTGTCGGCGCCTGTATCGGCATCGGCATCATGGGCAGCAAGTACCTTGAGTCCGCCGCCCGCCAGCCCGAACTGATGGGCGAACTGCAAACCAAGATGTTCCTGCTGGCCGGTCTGATCGACGCAGCTTTCATTATCGGTACCGGTATTGCGCTGTGGTTCGCCACCGCCAACCCGTTCCTGGCGCAGATCGCCAACCTGCCGAAGTAAATCATCCATGAAGCCTTGCCGGGCTGCTGGCGTTGCCCCCTTGCGGGGGGATCGGCGCAGCCGCAACGGGGGCGGGGGAATTAAATGAGCATCACCGGTACCCTGATCATCCAGATGATCGTGTTCCTGATCCTGGTCGGGTTCACGATGAAATTCGTGTGGCCTCCCATCGCCACGGCGCTGGACGAGCGCGCGAAGAAGATCGCCGAAGGCCTCGCTGCCGCCGACAAGGCCAAATCTGAACTGTCCGCCGCCAACGCGCGGGTGGAAGAAGAACTGGCCAAATCGCGCAATGAGACGGCTGCCCGCCTGGCGGATGCCGAGCGCCGCGCCCAGACCATCGTCGAGGAAGCCAAGGCACGCGCCACGGAAGAGGGCAACAAGATCGTTGCCGCTGCCCGTGTGGAAGCCGAGCAGCAGACCGTGAAGGCCCGCGAAGCCCTGCGCGAGCAGGTGGCCGCGCTGGCCGTCAAGGGCGCCGAGCAGATCCTGCGCAAGGAAGTCAATGCTGGCGTCCACGCTGATCTGCTGAACCGCCTCAAGACCGAGCTGTAAGAGGACACCATGGCCGAAATCGCCACCATCGCACGCCCCTACGCCGAGGCCCTGTACCAGTCGGCCAAGGCTGACCTGGGCGCCGCAGCTGCCTGGCTGGAGCCGCTCGCGGCTGTTGCCGGCAACGAGCAGCTGCAGCAGTTCGCCAGCAACCCCAAGGTCACCGACCAGCAGGTGTTTGACGTGATCGCGGGCGTGGCCAAGACGGCGCTGCCCGAGACCGCCAAGAACTTCCTGCGCACCGTGATCGAAAACGGCCGCCTGGAGGCCTTGCCCGAAATCGCGGCCCAGTTTCGCGCGCTGAAGAACGCGCAGGCCGGGTCGTCCGATGCGGTGGTCTATAGCGCGTTCCCGGTGGATGCAGCGGCACTGGCCAGCCTGTCGGCCGTGCTGGAAAAGCGGTTTGGCCGCAAGCTCAATGTCCGCGTCGAGCTGGACGCCGGGCTGATCGGCGGTATTCGCGTGGTGGTGGGCGACGAGGTGCTCGACACTTCGGTCAAGGCCCGTCTGGAACAAATGAAAACGGCGCTGACCGCTTGACGCGGACCAGCTAACTAAAGAAAGAAGGAAAGAGTCATGCAACTCAATCCCGCAGAAATTTCTGAACTGATCAAGAGCCGCATTGAAGGGCTGTCCGCCAGCGCCGACATTCGCAACCAGGGCACCGTGGTGTCCGTGACCGACGGCATCGTGCGTATCCATGGCCTGTCCGATGTGATGCAGGGCGAAATGCTGGAATTCCCGGCCACCGCCGACGGCACCCCCACCTATGGCCTGGCGCTGAACCTCGAGCGTGACTCGGTGGGCTCGGTGATTCTGGGCGAATACGAGCACATCTCCGAAGGCGATACCGTCAAGTGCACGGGCCGCATTCTGGAAGTGCCGGTCGGCCCCGAGCTGATTGGCCGCGTGGTCAACGCGCTGGGCCAGCCGATCGACGGCAAGGGCCCGATCAACGCCAAGATGACGGACGTGATCGAAAAGGTTGCCCCCGGCGTGATCGCGCGTAAATCGGTGGACCAGCCGGTGCAGACCGGCCTGAAGTCGATTGACTCCATGGTGCCCGTGGGCCGTGGCCAGCGCGAGCTGATCATTGGCGACCGCCAGACCGGCAAGACGGCCGTGGCCATCGACGCCATCATCAACCAGAAGGGTCAGAACATGACCTGCGTGTACGTCGCGATCGGCCAGAAGGCTTCGTCGATCAAGAACGTCGTGCGCGCGCTGGAGCAGGCCGGCGCGATGGAATACACCATCGTGGTGGCGGCTTCCGCTTCCGAATCGGCTGCCATGCAGTACGTGTCGGCCTACTCGGGCTGCACCATGGGCGAGTACTTCCGCGACCGCGGTCAGGACGCGCTGATCGTTTATGACGACCTGTCCAAGCAGGCCGTGGCCTACCGCCAGGTTTCGCTGCTGCTGCGCCGCCCGCCGGGCCGCGAAGCCTACCCCGGCGACGTGTTCTATCTCCACAGCCGCCTGCTGGAGCGTGCCGCCCGTGTGAACGCCGACTATGTGGAAGCCTTCACCAAGGGTGAAGTCAAGGGCAAGACCGGCTCGCTGACCGCGCTGCCGATCATTGAAACGCAGGCCGGCGACGTGTCCGCCTTCGTGCCGACCAACGTGATCTCGATCACCGACGGCCAGATCTTCCTGGAAACCAGCCTGTTCAACGCCGGTATCCGCCCCGCCATCAACGCCGGTATCTCGGTGTCGCGCGTCGGTGGTGCTGCCCAGACCAAGCTGATCAAGTCGCTGTCCGGCGGTATCCGTACCGACCTGGCCCAGTACCGTGAGCTGGCTGCTTTCGCGCAGTTCGCCTCCGACCTGGACGAAGCCACCCGCAAGCAGCTCGACCGCGGTGCCCGCGTGACCGAGCTGCTCAAGCAGGCCCAGTACAGCCCGCTGTCCATCGCCCTGATGGCCGCCTCGCTGTTCGCGGTGAACAAGGGCTTCATGGACGATGTGGACGTGAAGAAGGTCCTCCCGTTTGAACATGGCATGCACGCTTACCTCAAGGACAAGCACGCCACGCTGCTGTCCAAGCTGGAAAACGACCGTGCCATGGACAAGGATGCCGAAGCCGAATTGACCGCCGCCATCGCCGCGTTCAAGAAGTCGTTCGCTTAATTCCACCAGCAGGAGCCACTCATGGCAGCAGGCAAGGAAATACGCGGCAAGATCAAATCGGTGGAAAACACCAAGAAGATCACCAAGGCCATGGAAATGGTGGCCGCGTCCAAGATGCGCAAGGCGCAGGAACGCATGCGCGCCGCCCGTCCTTACAGCGACAAGGTGCGCAACATCGCGGCCAACCTCGGCAAGGCGAACCCGGAATACACGCACCCGTTCATGAAGCTGAACGACGCGAAGGCGACCGGTTTCATCGTCGTGACGACGGACAAGGGCCTGTGCGGCGGCATGAACACCAACGTGCTGCGTGCCGTGACCACCAAGCTCAAGGACGCCCAGGCCGCGGGCCAGGCGACCCAGGCCGTGGCCATCGGCAACAAGGGCCTGGGCTTCCTGAACCGCATTGGCGCGCAGGTGGTGTCGCATGTCACCCAGCTGGGTGACACGCCGCACCTGGAGCGCCTGATCGGCCCGGTCAAGGTGCTGCTGGACGCTTATGCCGAGGGCAAGGTCAGCGCGGTGTACCTGTCGTACACCAAGTTCATCAACACCATGAAGCAGGAGCCCGTGGTCGAGCAGCTGTTGCCCTTGTCAGCCGACAAGATGCAGGCGGATGCCGCGGCCCATGGTGGCGAGCACGGCTGGGACTATATCTACGAACCCGACGCGCAGACGGTCATTGACGACCTGCTGCTGCGTTACGTGGAAGCGCTGGTGTACCAGGCCGTTGCGGAAAACATGGCGTCCGAGCAATCGGCGCGCATGGTGGCCATGAAGGCCGCCACCGACAACGCCGGCAGCGTGATCGGCGAACTCAAGCTGGTCTACAACAAAACCCGCCAGGCGGCGATCACCAAGGAATTGTCCGAGATCGTTTCCGGGGCTGCGGCGATCGGGGCCTGACCCCCGACGCAACGGTTGCAAAGATTCAAAATTTTTGGAGAGCAAAAGTCATGGCTCAAGAGAACTCCCAAGCGAACGCCAGCGTTCAGGGCAAGATTGTTCAATGTATCGGCGCCGTGGTGGACGTCGAGTTCCCGCGCGACCAGATGCCCCGCGTTTACGACGCGCTCAAGATGGACGGCTCGGCCCTGACGCTGGAAGTCCAGCAGCAGCTGGGCGACGGCATCGTGCGCACCATTGCGCTGGGTTCGTCCGACGGCCTGCGCCGCGGCAACATGGTCTACAACACCCACAACCCGATCACCGTGCCCGTGGGCAAGGCGACGCTGGGCCGCATCATGGACGTGCTGGGCAACCCGATTGATGAGCGCGGCCCCGTGTCCGCCGAGCTGTCGGCGTCCATTCACCGCAAGGCCCCGGCCTATGACGAGCTGAGCCCGTCGCAGGAGCTGCTGGAAACCGGCATCAAGGTGATTGACCTGGTCTGCCCGTTCGCCAAGGGCGGCAAGGTGGGCCTGTTCGGTGGCGCCGGCGTGGGCAAGACCGTGAACATGATGGAGCTCATCAACAACATCGCCAAGGCGCACTCGGGCCTGTCCGTGTTTGCCGGCGTGGGTGAGCGTACCCGCGAGGGCAACGACTTCTATCACGAGATGGCCGACTCCGGCGTCGTGAAGCTGGACAACCTGGCCGAATCGAAAGTGGCCATGGTGTACGGCCAGATGAACGAGCCCCCGGGCAACCGTCTGCGCGTGGCCCTGACCGGCCTGACCATCGCCGAGTCGTTCCGCGACGAAGGCCGTGACGTGCTGTTCTTCGTGGACAACATCTACCGCTACACGCTGGCCGGTACCGAAGTGTCCGCCCTGCTGGGCCGCATGCCTTCCGCCGTGGGCTACCAGCCGACGCTGGCCGAGGAAATGGGCCGCCTGCAAGAGCGTATTACCTCGACCAAGGTGGGCTCGATCACCTCCATCCAGGCCGTGTACGTGCCGGCGGATGACTTGACCGACCCGTCGCCCGCCACGACCTTCGCCCACCTGGACTCCACCGTGGTGCTGAGCCGTGACATCGCCGCCCTGGGCATCTACCCCGCCGTGGACCCGCTGGACTCCACCAGCCGCCAGCTGGATCCGCTGGTGGTGGGTGAAGACCACTACAACACGGCCCGCGCCGTGCAGGGCACGCTGCAGCGCTACAAGGAACTGCGCGACATCATCGCCATTCTGGGCATGGACGAGCTGGCCCCCGAGGACAAGCTGGCCGTGGCCCGCGCCCGCAAGATCCAGCGTTTCCTGAGCCAGCCGTTCCACGTGGCCGAAGTGTTCACCGGCTCGCCCGGCAAGTACGTGCCGCTGTCGGAAACCATCCGCGGCTTCAAGATGATCACCGCCGGCGAATGTGACCACCTGCCCGAGCAGGCGTTCTACATGGTTGGCACCATCGACGAAGCCTTCGAGAAGGCCAAGAAGGTCGCCTGATCGGCCCTAGGAACGGAATCGACATGAACACCATCCACGTTGATGTGGTCAGTGCCGAAGAGGCCATCTTCTCGGGCGAGGCCAAGTTCGTGGCCCTGCCCGGCGAGGCTGGCGAACTGGGCATCTATCCGCGCCACACGCCGCTGATCACGCGGATCCGGCCCGGCTCGGTGCGCATCGAGATGGCTGACGGCAGCGAGGAATTCGTCTTCGTCGCCGGCGGCATTCTGGAAGTGCAACCCAATTGCGTCACGGTCCTGTCCGACACTGCCATCCGCGGCAAGGACCTGGACGACGAAAAGGCCAACGCCGCCAAGGCCGCTGCCGAGGAGGCGCTCAAGAACGCCAAGGGCGAACTTGACATCGCCCGCGCACAGTCCGAGCTGGCTGTGATGGCCGCGCAGATTGCCGCGCTGCGCAAATACCGCCAGAAGAAATAAGCCGGTTCTCGCAACCAGCCTGAAGCCGAAGCCCCGCTCGAAAGACCGGGGCTTTTTTGTACCTGCACGGTTGGGGCATGGTGCGCGCGCCGGATGGTGTTTACGGCACCGCCTAACCCAGGGACGGCTCGTCCGGCAGTTCGTTGGGGTTGACCTGGCCCTCGGCCAGAGGGAAGTGCTGGACCAGCACGGCGGAGACTTCGGCCAGCGCCTGGGTCAAGCCGTCTTCGAACCGGCCGTCGCGAAAGGCCGTGCCCATGCGGTCCACCATGGCTTGCCAGTCCTGCGTGGGCACGCGATGGCTGAGGCCCCGGTCGGCCACGATTTCAATCGCGTGCTCGGCCAACAGCAGGTAGATCAGCACGCCGTTGTTGTGCTCGGTATCCCAGACGCGCAGTTTGCCGAAAAGGGCCACTGCGCGGTCGCGCGCCGAGGCGTCGCGCCACAGGTAGCTCCAGGGCAGGCTGGCCTCGATGTGGATGCGGATTTCGCCGCTGTGCCGCCGCTCGCTGGCGCCCACGCGTTGCATGAGCCGCTGCAGCAACGCGGGCGGCACCGCGCGGCGCACGTCGGCTTCGTCCGTCCAGGCGTGACGCCACAGGCGCTTGAGTCGTTGCAGCAGCATCACCAGTCCCCCGAGGCGCCGCCGCCTCCAAAGTCGCCACCCCCGCCGGAGCTGAAGCCGCCGCCGGAGCTGAAGCCGCCGCCGGAGCCGCTGCTCCAGCCACCGGAGCCGCCGCCGGCCCAGCCGCCAAGCCCGCCGCCGGAGCGCCCGCGCGACAGCATGCCGGGCTTGCCGCTGGAAAACAGCCCCACCAGCATGGCCACCAGCGCCGCCACCGCCGCGACCAGCAGGCTGGCGGTGATGAACAGCGCCACCGCGCCCGTGCCCGCGCCCACCAGCAGGGCCCCCAGCTTGCGCCCGAACACCGCGCGCGCCAGCGGAGCGCCCACCATCACGGCCATGAACATGAAGATCGCCAGGTCTTCCCAGTCGAAGCCCCTATCACCCAACGCCCCCCGCGGCGGCGCCGCCGGCGCAGGCAGGGCCTCGCCCCGGATCAGCGCGATGAGGCGGTCGGTGCCGGCGTCGAGCCCGCGCGCGAAATCGCCCTGGCGGAAGGCGGGCGTGATGGCCTCGTCGATCACCTGCCTGGCGGCCAGGTCGGGAATGGCGCCTTCCAGTGTCTTGGCCACTTCGATACGGACCTTGCGGTCATTCCTGGCCACCACCAGCAGCAGGCCGTCGCCCACGTCCTTGCGCCCGATCTTCCAGGTGTTGCCCACGCGGTTGGCATAGCTGGCAATGTCCTCGGGCTGGGTCGTGGGCACCATCAGGACCACAACCTGCGATCCGCTGGACTTTTCAAACGCATCCAGCTTGGCGTCCAGCATCTGCAGCTGGGTGGTGTCCAGCGTGCCGGTGGTGTCCAGCACATGCGCCGTCAGCGCAGGCACCGGCTGGAGGCCTTGTGCCCATGCAGGTGCCAGCAGCGCGGCCAGCGCCAGCAGCACAGTGGCGGTGCCGGCCCGCAGTGCACGCATCAGCGGCATGGCGATGCCTTATTTCTTGTTGAAGTCCACCTGCGGTGGCGTGGCAATCTGCGCTTCGTTCTGCACGGTGAAGCTGGGCTTGGGGCTGTAGCTGAACACCATGGCCGTCAGGTTGCTGGGGAAGCTGCGGGCCAGCACGTTGTATTCCTGCACGGCCTGGATGTAGCGGTTGCGTGCCACGGTGATGCGGTTTTCGGTGCCTTCCAGCTGCACGCGCAGGTCGCTGAAGCCCTTGTTCGCCTTCAGGTCGGGGTAGCGTTCCACCGTCACCATCAGGCGGCTCAGCGCGCTGCCCAGCTCACCCTGGGCCTGCTGGAACTTGTTGAACGCTTCGGGATTGTTCAGCGTCTCGGGCGTGACCTGGATGGCGGTGGCCTTGGCCCGTGCCTCGATCACCTTGGTCAGGGTTTCCTGCTCGAAGTTGGCCTCGCCCTTGACGGTGTTGACGATGTTGGGAATCAGGTCTGCGCGGCGCTGGTACTGGTTGAGCACCTCGCTCCATGCAGCCTTGGTCTGTTCGTCCAGGCGCTGGAAGTCGTTGTAGCCGCAGCCTGTCAGGCCCAGCAGCGCCAGGGTGGAGGTCAGGATCAGGAGCCAGCGTTTCATGGAGCGTTCCTCAAAGGGCGGGGACTGTAAAGGTAGCATAGATGGGATGCCAGTCACCCCGCTTCAAGCCCTTCAGGCAGCCAGCCGCCCCATACCCGCCGTGCCGGAGGGTTCCGCGCTGCTGGTGGCCGGCGCCACGGGCACGCTGGGCAACGAGGTGTTGCGCCGTCTGGCCGGCGCGCAGCGCTTTGCGCGCACGCTGGTGCTGGCGCGCGAGCCGTTCACCGACGGGATGCGCGGCGTGACCATGGTGCAGACCGGCGACGCCACGCCCGACCATTGGCCGCTGGCGGCGGCGCAGGCGGGCGTGATCATGTTCGACCCGCCGCGCCTGTTCCATGACCGCGAACGGGCGCTGTGGACGCCCCAGCCCGTCGATCTGGCGCCGGTGGCCGCATGGATGCGCCGCTGCGGCGCGACCACGCTGGCGGTGGTGTTGCCGCATGCCCAGGGCCGCCTGCCCGAGGCGCTCAAGCGCGGTCTGGCCGGGCTGGACGAGCAGGCGGTGGCGGCGCTCGGTTTTGAGCGGGTGATCTTTGTGCGCTCGGCGCAACGGCCGGGCGCGCCCGGCGGGCTGAGCCTGCCGCAACGCATTGCACGCTGGATGCTGTCGGTTTTCCAGTACATGGTGCCCAGCAGCGAGCAGCCGGTGCGTGCCGTCAAGGTGGCTGAATTCCTGGACGTTGCGCTGCAGCTGGCGCCGCGCGGCATCCACGTGGCCGCACCCGAGCTGGTCTGGCAGGCCGCGCAAAAAGACCTGCGCACCACGGTGGCCCACTGGCTGGGCGGCGCGCCGATGCAAAATCACGCACCCCCCACGCAATAGCAGAGCTGGCCGGACCATGCCCAAAACCCGACACCAGGCCGCCGCCATCGGCGGCACCGCCGATGACATCGAGGCCGCGCTTTATGAGGCGCTGCAGACGGGCGACATTGAAAAGCTCATGGCCTGCTGGGCGGACGAGGATGAAATCGTCTGCGTACACCCGGGCGGCCCGCGCGTGGTCGGGGCGCTGGCGATACGCGCAACGTTCGATGCCATGTTTTCCAACGGGCCGATCAGCGCGGTGCCGCAGCGCGTGCGCAAGGTCGAATCGCTGGCGAGCGCCGTGCACAACGTGCTGGAGCGTATCGACGTCATGACGCCCGATGGCCCGCAACAGGCCTGGGTTATTGCCACCAACGTCTATCACAAGACCGCGCAGGGCTGGCGCCTGGTGGTGCACCACGCCAGCCCCGGCGCGCCCAGCGAGCTGCAGGAAGTGGGCGATGCACCACAGGTGCTTCATTGACAGCAGGTGCTTCCTTGAACTACACCGCCCCCTGGTGGCTGCCCGGCGGCAACCTGCAGACGATCTGGCCGGCGCTCTATGCGCGCCGCGTGTCGGGCCCGCCACCGGTCTACCGGCGCGAGCGGTGGGACACACCGGACGGCGACTTCATTGATGTTGACTTCCTAGTGGCGCCTGCCCCTTCGTCCACCCAGCCGCTGCTGGTGCTGTTCCATGGGCTGGAAGGTTCGTCGCGCAGCCATTACGCCGAAGCCTTTGCCGACTTTGCTCGCGCGCGCGGTTGGGCTTATGCCGTCCCGCATTTCCGTGGCTGCAGCGGTGAGCTCAACTTGGGCCCGCGTGCCTACCATTCCGGCGACTTTGAAGAAATCGGCTGGGTGCTGCAGCGTCTGGCGGCAGCGCGGTCGGGCCCTGTGCTGGCGGTGGGCGTGTCTCTGGGTGGCAACGCCCTGATGCGCTGGGCCGGCGAAATGGGCGACGCGGCCCGGGGTGTTGCGTGTGCCGTGGCGTCGGTCTGCTCGCCGATCGACCTGGCGGCCGGCGGCCGCGCGATCGGCCAGGGCTTCAACCGGCTGGTCTACACCCGCATGTTCCTGCGCACCATGGTGCCCAAGGCGCTGCAGAAGCTGCAGCAGCACCCCGGCCTGTTCGACCGCGACCGGCTGCTGCGCGCGCGCGATCTCTACGAGTTCGACAACATCTTCACCGCGCCGCTGCACGGTTTTCGCGACACCGACGACTATTGGGCGCGCGCCTCGGCCAAGCCCCACCTGCACCGCATCCGCGTGCCGGCGCTGGTGGTCAACGCCTTGAACGACCCGTTTGTGCCCGCGCAAAGCCTGCCCGCGGCACATGAGGTTGGCGCCCATGTGACGCTGTGGCAACCAGCGCAGGGCGGGCACGTCGGATTCCCGCAGGGGCGTCTGCCCGGGCACGTGCTGGCGATGCCGGAGGCCGTGGGGACCTGGCTGGCGCAAGCAGGCGCCGGGGCGCCAGGCGTCACTGGCGCTTGAGAGGCGTCGCTGGCGTTCAGGGCGCCACCGGTGACGATGCTGCGGGCGCAGCAGCCGTGGGTGCTGGTGGCCAACCCACCTCGGCTGCGTTGCGCGGCTTGCCGATCGGCGCCGCCGCCTGACCCTTGCGCACGGCGGCCATGTCTTCGTCGCTGGGGTATTGGCTCAGCAGCCAGTAGTCAAACACGCGCCGCGCAATCGGCGCGGCGTGCGCGGCGCCAAAGCCGGCGTTCTCCACGATCACGGCCAGCGCGATCTTCGGGTCGTCCGCCGGCGCGAATGCCATGTACAGGGCATGGTCGCGCTGGTGCTCTTCGAGCTTGGTGGCGTTGTATTTGTCTTTCTGGCCAATGGTCACGGCCTGGGCCGTGCCGGTCTTGCCACCCGACAGGTAGCCCGCCCCAGCGAACACGCGCGCCGAGGTGCCCTCCTGCGTCACGCCCACCAGCGCCTTGCGCACCACGGCTACGTTTTCAGGCTTGTAGCCCAGATCGACGGGCGGTGCGGCCGGCACCGGGATGCGGGTGCGTGACACGGAGTCCTGCGTGGCAATGACCAGACGTGGCTTGTGCTTGATGCCGTTGTTGGCCAGCACCGCCGTGGCCTGCGCGAGCTGCAGCATGGTGAAGGCGTTGTAGCCCTGGCCGATGCCCAGCGAGATGGTTTCGCCCGCATACCACTTCTTCTGCTCGGGGCGCTTGTAATAGTTGCGCTTCCATTCCTGGCTGGGCAGCACGCCGCGTACCTCGCCCTGCACATCAATGCCGGTGATCTGGCCAAAGCCCAGCGGCTTCATGAAGTCATGCATGGCATCCACGCCCAGCTCGTTGGCCAGCGAGTAGTAATACACGTTGCTGGACTTGACGATGCTCGTGTGCATGTCCACCGGGCCCAGGCCATGGTCGCCGTGGCTGCGGAACACATGACCGCCGAAGTTCCAGGAGCCCGCGTCGTTGATGATGGTGGTGGCGGACCGCTTGCCCGTCTGCAGCGCGGCCATGGCCATGAACGGCTTGTAGGTGGAGCCCGGCGGGTAGGTGCCGCGCAGCGCGCGGTTCAGCAGCGGCTTGTCGATGGACTCGTTGAGCATCTGCCAGCTCTCGGCGTCGATGCCGTCCACGAACAGGTTCGGGTCGAATGTGGGCTTGCTCACGAACGACAGCACTTCACCGGTCTTGGGGTCGATCGCCACGAGCGCGCCGCGGCGTTCGCCAAACATGTCTTCCACCAGCTTTTGCAGCTTGATGTCGATGGACAGCATGACGGTATTGCCCGGCGTGGCCGGGATGCTGGCCAGCTTGCGCACCGCCCGCCCGCCAGCGGACGTTTCCACCTGCTCCACGCCGGTGATGCCGTGCAGCTGCTTTTCAAAGCTCTGCTCCACGCCCAGCTTGCCGATGTATTCGGTGCCGCGGTAGTTGCCCTGGTCCTCGTCGGACCAGTCTTCCATGGCCTTCTTCTCGCTCTGGTTGATGCGGCCGATGTAGCCCACCACATGGCTGGCCAGGTCGCCCCAGGGGTAGTTGCGAAACAGCCTTGCCTTGATCTCCACGCCGGGGAAGCGAAAGCGCTGCGCCGCAAACCGTGCCACCTCTTCGTCCGTCAGGCGGGTGCGGATGGGCAGGGATTCAAAGCTGCGCGATTCGTCCAGCAGCTTGCGAAACCGCCGGCGGTCGCGCAACTGGATGTCGATGACCTGGGCCAGTTCATCGATGGTTTTTTCAAGCGGCATGGACAGCCGCGAGGGCGTGATCTCCAGCGTGTAGGCCGAATAGTTCGTGGCCAGGATCACGCCGTTGCGGTCCAGGATCAGCCCGCGGTTGGGAATGATGGGCACGATGGCCGTGCGGTTGGCCTCGGCCTGCTCGTCCAGGTCGTCGTGGCGCACCACCTGCAGGTACACCAGGCGCGACGCGAGCAGCAGGAACGCCAGCACCACCACGATGCTGGCCACCAGGATGCGCACCCGAAAGCGCGACAGGTCGGCTTCGACGTTGCGCAGCTCGGTCATAGCGGACGATTCTCGTCGGGGTCAGGGGCGCGGCGCTGGGGGGCCAGCAGCATGATGCTCACGACGGGCCACAGCGCGGACTCGATCAGCGGCGCGAGGATCACCGTCCAGCCCGGGAAGGCGCCTCCGCTGACCATGCGGATCGCCAGCTCGATGGCGTGCGCCGCCACGAACAGCGGCAGCACCTGCACCGCCTGCGACGGCACGCTGAACCACAGCAGGCGGCGGTGGATGGTGATGGCAAAAAAGCTCAGGGCCGTGTAGGCCAGCGCATGCTGGCCCAGCAGGGCGGTCTGGTGCACGTCCATGCACAGGCCAAAGAAAAACGCGGCGCCGATACCCACGCGCAGTGGCTGGTGCACGCTCCAGAACACCAGCACCAGGATCAGGAAATCCGGCAGCCAGGGCGTTCGGCCCAGCGGCAGCATGTTCAGCAGCAGCGCCACGGCCAGGCTGCCCCAGATGAACAACGGGTTGGCCGGCAGCAGCAGCTGCTGCCCGGGGCGCATGATCACTTGCGGGCCCCCTTTCTGGCGGCTGCAGCATGCGGCGTGTCTTCAGGCGCGGGCCGCGGCGGGATCTGGACAGACACCGGTTTCAGAACCATCACATGCCTGGCGCCAGTGACCAGCGCTTGCGGCACGCAGTAGATGCGCGCAAAGGCGGAATCGGCCCGCCGCTCCACGCGGTCCACCCGCGCCACCGGCAGCCCGGCGGGATAGATGCCGTCCACCCCGCTGGTGGTGAGCAGGTCGCCGGCCTGCACGTCGGCATTGCCGGCCATGAAGCGCAGCTCCAGCTCACCGCCATGCGTGGGGTCGCCAAAGGCCACGCTGCGCGCGCCGGTGCGTGCATTCAGCACGGGAATAGCCTGGTCGCTGTCGATCACCAGCGTGACCTCGCTGATCAGCGGATGCACGCGCGTGACCTGGCCCAGCACGCCGGCCTCGTCGATCACCGGGGAGCCCGCCTCGATGCCCTGGGCCAGGCCCTTGTCGATGATGATCTTGCGGGTGTAGGGGTCGGCCGCGTCATAGAGCACCTCGGCGGCCTGGCTGGGCGCGCTGATCCTGTCGCGCAGGGCAAGCAGCTTGCGCAGGCGGTTGTTTTCCTGCGCCAGCTGTTCCACCTGGCCGGCGCGCTGCGCCTGCATGGCCAGGCGCTGGCGCGCCGCCGCCTCGCTGGACTGCGCTGCCTGCAGGTCCTGGAAATAGTCGCCGCCATGGCGCACCAGCAGCACCGGACGCATGGCCAGCCACTGCACGGGGTACAGCACCGTCGCCACGGCCGCGCGTAGCGGTTGTGTGATGCGAAAGCGCAGATCTGCCACCATCAGGAACAGCGCGAGCGCGCTGAACACCATCAGCCTGGAAAGCGCTGACGGGCCCTGCTTGAAGAAGGGGGGTGGGGACCTGTCCAGCGTACCAAGTGGCATCGCTGCTCCGGGTGGGTTACTCGCTGGTGAAGATCGAGCCCAGGCGCTCCATGCGCTCCAGGGCGATGCCGCAGCCGCGCACCACGCAGGTCAGGGGGTCTTCGGCCACCAGCACGGGCAGGCCGGTTTCCTCGGCCAGCAGGCGGTCCAGGTCGCGCAGCAGCGCACCGCCGCCGGTGAGCATCATGCCGCGCTCGGCAATGTCCGCGCCCAGCTCGGGCGGGGTGTGCTCCAGCGCGTTCTTGACCGCACTCACGATGTTGTTCAGCGGGTCGGTCAGGGCTTCCAGGATTTCGTTGCTGGAAATCGTGAACGAGCGCGGCACGCCCTCGGACAGATTGCGCCCGCGAACTTCCATTTCCTTGACTTCGCTGCCGGGAAAGGCACTGCCGATGTTCTTCTTGATGGCTTCGGCGGTGGGCTCGCCGATCAGCATGCCGTAGTTGCGGCGGATGTAGCTGATGATGGCCTCATCGAACTTGTCGCCACCCACGCGCACGCTGCCCTTGTAGACCATGCCGCCCAGGCTGATGACGCCCACCTCGGTGGTGCCGCCGCCGATGTCCACCACCATGGAGCCGGACGCCTCGGACACCGGCAGGCCGGCACCGATGGCCGCTGCCATGGGTTCTTCAATCAGGTAGACCTCGGAGGCGCCGGCGCCCAGCGCCGATTCGCGGATGGCGCGGCGCTCCACCTGGGTGGAGCCGCAGGGCACGCAGATGATGATGCGCGGGCTGGGCTTCAGGACGGACCGGGGATGGACCATCTTGATGAACTGCTTGAGCATCTGCTCGGTGACGGTGAAGTCGGCGATCACGCCGTCCTTCATGGGGCGGATGGCCTCGATGTTGCCGGGCACCTTGCCCAGCATGGCCTTGGCCTCATGGCCCACGGCCTGGATGGTCTTCTTGCCTTGGGGGCCGCCTTCGTGGCGGATCGCGACCACCGAGGGCTCATCGAGGACGATGCCCTTGTCGCGTACAAAAATCAGGGTGTTGGCGGTGCCTAGGTCGATGGCCAGGTCGGTGGAGAAGTACCGACGGAATGCTCCGAACATTAGAAATCCTCTCGCGCTGAGGGCCGGCACCGCAGCCGGCCAACGCCTTGTTTGTCGTGTTGAAAGCCGCTTTTTCCTGCAAATACCAGCGGTTTCGCGAGTGTTGCATCAAAGGCGGGATAATACCCCATCCCCTGTGAATAACTGCCCGCCACCGGGCCAAAATTTTCCCTTTACAACTGGTTTCGCGACCGTTTTTCCCCATGGCTTTGACCCCCCAAGACATCGGCCGGATTGCCAATCTGGCGCGGCTGGAATTGAGCAGCGAAGAAAGCGAGCGCATGCTCACTCAATTGAATGGCTTCTTCGACGTGGTCGAGCAGATGCGTGCTGTGGATACCGCGGGCATCGAGCCGCTTTCCCACCCCGTCGCGGCCATCCAGGATGTGGCCCTTCGACTGCGTGACGACGTGGTGAGCGAGCCCAACCAGCGCGAGGCCAACCAGCAAAGCGCACCGGCGGTGGAGCGTGGTTTGTTCCTGGTGCCGAAGGTGATCGAATGAGCGGCGCGCTGCATGAACTGACCGTGGCCGAACTGGCTGCGAAGCTGCGGAACAAGCAAGTGTCCGCCGTCGAGGCCGCGCAGCATTTCCTCGCGCGCGGCAAGCAGCACGAATCCCTGGGTGCGTATCTCGATGTGCGCGAAGACGTGACGCTGGCCCAGGCCCAGGCTGCCGATGCGCGCATCGCCGCGGGCGACACAGCGCCGCTGCTGGGCGTGCCCATCGCGCACAAGGACATCTTCGTCACGAAGGATTTTGTGAGCACGGCTGGCTCGAAGATGCTGGCCGGCTATCGTTCCCCCTTCAACGCGACCGTGGTGGACAAGCTGTCGCAAGCAGGCGCGGTGACGCTGGGCAAACTCAACTGCGATGAATTCGCCATGGGCTCGGCCAACGAAAACTCCGCATTCAAGCCCGCGCGCAACCCGTGGGACACCTCACGCATTCCCGGTGGCTCCTCCGGCGGCAGTGCTGCGGCCGTGGCCGCGCGCCTGGCCCCGGCGGTCACCGGCACGGACACCGGTGGCTCCATCCGCCAGCCTGCGGGCTTTTGCGGCATCACCGGCATCAAGCCGACCTATGGCCGCGCATCGCGCTACGGCATGATCGCCTTCGCCTCCAGCCTGGACCAGGCCGGCCCGATGGCGCGCACCGCTGAAGACTGCGCCCTGCTGCTGTCGGCCATGTGCGGGCCGGATGCCGACCGCGACTCCACCTCGCTCGATGTGCCGGCGGAAGATTTCACGCGCTCGCTCAACGACGGCATTGAAGGCCTGCGCATTGGCATCCCCCAGGAGTTTTTCGGCGAAGGCCTGTCGGCGGACGTGCGCGCCGCGGTGGATGGCGCCTTGAAACAGTACGAAAAGCTGGGCGCGAAGCTGGTGCCGATTTCGCTGCCGCGCACGCAGTTGTCCATCCCCGTGTACTACATCATTGCGCCGGCAGAAGCCAGCTCCAACTTGAGCCGCTTTGACGGCGTGAAGTTCGGGCACCGCGCGGATAAATACACCGATCTGCTGGACATGTACAAGAAGACGCGCGCCGAGGCCTTCGGCGACGAAGTCAAGCGCCGCATCATGATCGGCACCTATGTGCTGAGCCACGGCTACTACGACGCTTACTACCTGCAGGCGCAGAAGATCCGCCGCATGATCGCCGACGATTTCCAGCAAGCCTTCAAGCAGTGTGACGTGATTGCTGGCCCCGTGGCACCCACGGTGGCATGGAAGCTGGGCGAGCACGGCAACGACCCGCTGGCCGACTACCTGGCCGACATCTTCACGCTGCCGGGTTCGCTGGCCGGCCTGCCGGGCATGAGCGTGCCGGCCGGCTTTGGCGAAGGCGGCATGCCTGTCGGGCTGCAGCTGATTGGCAATTACTTTGCTGAAGCGAAGCTGCTCAATGCAGCCCACAAGCTGCAGCAGGTCACAGACTTCCACCTTCGCGCACCCGCGGGTTTCTGACATGACGAGCAAACTGATCCAGGGCTATGAAGTCGTCATCGGCTTCGAGACGCACGCCCAGCTGTCCACGCAAAGCAAGATTTTCAGCCGCGCTGCCACGGCCTTTGGCGCCGAGCCCAACACGCAGGCCTGCGCGGTGGACCTGGCGCTGCCCGGCACGCTGCCGGTCATGAACAGGGGCGCGGTGGAGCGCGCGATTGAATTCGGCCTGGCCGTGAATGCGACCATCGCGCCGCGCAGCATCTTTGCGCGCAAGAACTACTTCTACCCCGATCTGCCCAAGGGCTACCAGATCAGCCAGTTTGAAATCCCGGTGGTGCAGGGCGGCAGTGTCGAGTTCTTCCTCGGCGAAGAAAAGAAAAGCGTGCGTCTGGTGCGCGCGCACCTGGAAGAAGACGCGGGCAAGTCGCTGCATGAGGATTTCATCGGACAAAGCGGCATCGACCTGAACCGCGCCGGCACGCCGCTGCTGGAAATCGTGACCGAGCCCGACATGCGCGGCAGCGAAGAGGCCGTGGCCTACGCGAAAGAGCTGCACAAGATCGTGACCTGGATCGGCATTTGCGACGGCAACATGCAGGAGGGCAGCTTCCGCTGCGACGCCAACGTGTCGGTGCGCAAGCCGGGCCAGCCCTTGGGCACGCGCCGCGAGATCAAGAACCTGAACAGTTTCAAGTTCATGCAGCAGGCGATCGACTACGAAATCCGCTGGCAGATCGAGCAGATCGAGGACGGCCACGCGATCCAGCAGGCCACGGTGCTGTTCGACCCCGACACCGGCGAGACGCGCGCCATGCGGACCAAGGAAGATGCGGCCGATTACCGCTATTTCCCCGACCCCGACCTGCCGCCGCTGGTGGTGGCACCTGAATGGGTGGAGCGGGTGCGCGGCCAGATGGCTGAGCTGCCGCGCGTGATGGCGGCGCGCTTCGTGGCCGATTACGGCCTGCCCGAATACGACGCCACCACGCTCACGCAGAGCAAGTCCATGGCCGCTTATTTCGAGGCGGCGGCCCAGGCCTGCGGCCAGCCCAAGCTGGCCAGCAACTGGGTGATGGGCGAGGTGTCCCGTCGCCTGAATGCGCAGGATATTGGCATCGACGCCGCGCCAGTCAGCCCGGCACAACTCGCTGCTCTGATTGGGCGCATTGCCGACAACACCGTGTCCAACAGCGCCGCGCGCCAGGTGTTCGACGCGCTGTGGTCGCGTGAGGGTAGCGATGTGGACGCGGTGATTGAGGCCAAGGGCCTCAAGCAGATGAACGACACCGGCGCGCTGGAAAAGATCATCGACGACATCATTGCCGCCAACCCCGACAACGTCGCGCAGTTCCGCGCCGGCAAGGACAAGGCCTTCAACGCATTGGTCGGTCAGGCGATGAAGGCAACCAAGGGCAAAGGCAACCCGCAGCAGGTCAATGATCTGCTGCGCAAAAAGCTTCAGGGCTGACGGATGTGAAAAGGGTGGAAGGCGTCAGTCGTCCACGCCATATCGTTGCCGGTAAGCCAGCACGGCCGCATGGTGCTGCGACAGGCCGCTACCGGCTTGACCTTGCAGGTACGTCAGCAAATCAGCCAGCCGCGCAATGGCACACACCTGCAGCCCCAGCTGGTTGCGCACGTACTGCACCGCGCTGTGGTCCACATCGCGGCCGTTCTCTGTGGCTTTTTCCTGGCGGTCCAGCGCAATGGCCACCGCGTGCGGCGTGGCGCCCGCGGCCTGGATGATGGCAATGGATTCGCGCGCGGCCGTGCCGGCGGACATCACGTCGTCCACGATCAGCACGCGGCCCTTCAGTGGCGCGCCCACGAGCGTACCGCCTTCGCCATGGTCCTTGGCTTCCTTGCGGTTGTAGGCAAAGGGCACGTTGCGGCCCCGGCGCGCCAGCTCCACGGCCACGGCCGCGCCCAGCGGGATGCCCTTGTACGCGGGGCCGAACAGCATGTCGAACTCAATGCCCGACGCGAGGATGCGCTGTGCATAAAATTGAGCCAGCCGGCCGAGCTTGGCGCCATCGTCAAACAGCCCGGCATTGAAAAAATACGGTGAAAGCCGGCCAGCCTTGGTCTTGAATTCACCAAAGCGCAGCACACCGGAATCCACCGCAAACTGCACGAAATCCTGCGCCAGCCGGCTTTCATCCGTTGTACCGTCAGCCTGTGCATCCGCATCCACCACCATGGGGAATTCCTTGTTCAAGTTAACCAGCCTCAATCTCAACGGCATCCGTTCCGCCGCCACCAAGGGCGTTGAAGCCTGGATTGCCAAGACCGCACCGGATTGTATTTGCGTGCAGGAAGTCAAGGCCCAGGCGGCGGATGTGAGCGGCCGGTTCGAGGCGCTGGCGGGGCTCAAGGGCCACTTTCACTTTGCGCAGAAGAAGGGCTATTCCGGCGTGGCCGTGTACACGCGCCATGAGCCGAGCGACGTGGTCGTGGGCTACGGCTCCAGCGAATTTGACGCCGAGGGCCGCTATGTGGAGCTGCGTTTTGACACGCCGAAGCGCAAGCTGTCGCTCATCAGCGCGTACTTCCCCAGCGGTTCTTCGGGCGAGGAGCGCCAGCAGGCCAAGTTCCGCTTTCTGGCCGGGTTTGAGCCGCACCTGGCGGCGCTGAAGCTGCAGCGCGAGTTCATCCTGTGCGGCGACGTGAACATCGCGCACCAGAACATTGACCTGAAGAACTGGCGCAGCAACCAGAAGAACAGCGGCTTCCTGCCCGAAGAGCGCGCCTGGATGACGAACCTGCTGACCCACACCGGCCTGGTCGATGTGTACCGCCAGCTGCAGCCCACAGCCACTGACACCGCCTACACTTGGTGGAGCAATCGGGGCCAGGCCTACCTGAACAATGTCGGGTGGCGGCTGGACTACCACCTGGCTACGCCGGCGCTGGCGATGCTGGCGCGCGCCGAAGCCATCTACAAGGCCGAGAAATTCTCGGACCACGCGCCGATCACTGTGGATTACGACTTCAAGCTTTAACGTCATTCATGCAAGCGCCCCTCGTCCTCCTTGTTGCCCTGCCGTTCATTGGCAGCCTGGTTGCCGCCGTCCTGCCGGCCAACGCGCGCAACACTGAATCGACCGTCGCCGGCCTGGTGGCGCTGGTGTGCGCGGTGCAGGCCGCGCTGTATTTTCCCGAGATGGCCGCCGGTAGCGTGGTTTACCAGCGATTTGACTGGATCCCTTCGCTGGGCCTGGACTTCACGTTGCGCATGGACGGGTTTGCGTGGATGTTCTCGATGCTGGTGCTGGGCATCGGCAGCCTGGTGGTGCTGTATGCGCGCTATTACATGTCGCCAGCCGACCCGGTACCGCGCTTTTTCTCGTTCCTGCTGGCCTTCATGGGCTCCATGAGCGGCGTGGTGCTGTCAGGCAACCTGATCCAGATCGTGCTGTTCTGGGAGTTGACCAGCCTGTTTTCCTTCCTGCTGATTGGCTACTGGCACCACCGGCGCGACGCGCGGCGCGGCGCGCGCATGGCGCTGACCGTCACCGGCGCGGGCGGGCTGTGCCTGCTGGCGGGTGTGCTGGTGCTGGGCCATATCGTGGGCAGCACTGACCTGGAGGCGGTGCTTGCCGCCGGCGAGCGCGTGCGAGCCCATGCGTTGTACCCGGTGGCGCTGGTGCTGGTGCTGCTGGGCGCGTTCACCAAGAGCGCGCAGTTTCCGTTTCATTTCTGGTTGCCGCACGCCATGGCGGCGCCCACCCCGGTGTCGGCCTACCTGCATTCGGCCACGATGGTGAAGGCCGGCGTGTTCCTGCTGGCGCGGTTGTGGCCGGTGCTGGCCGGCACGGACGAATGGTTCTGGATCGTCACGCTGACCGGGTTGGCCACGCTGCTGATCGGCGGCTTCTCGGCCATTTTCCAGAACGACCTGAAGGGCGTTCTGGCCTATTCGACCATCTCGCACCTGGGCCTGATCACCACGCTGCTGGGCCTGAATAGCCCGCTGGCGGCGGTGGCGGCGGTGTTCCACATCCTCAATCACGCTACCTTCAAGGCGTCCCTGTTCATGGCGGTGGGCATCGTTGACCATGAAACCGGCACGCGCGACATCCAGCGCCTGTCGGGCCTGTGGCGCTACATGCCGATCACCGCCACGCTCACCATGGTGGCGGGCGCGGCCATGGCGGGCGTGCCGCTGCTCAACGGCTTCATCTCCAAGGAGATGTTCTTCTCCGAGGCGGTGTTCGTCACCGCCGCGCCCTGGTTCGAGCACCTGTTGCCCGTGGTGGCCGTGGTCGCCGGTGCGTTCAGCGTGGCGTATTCATTGCGCTTTACGGTGGACGTGTTCTTTGGCCCCGACACCTGCGCTGCCTTGCCGCGCCAGCCGCACGAGCCGCCGCACTGGATGCGCGTGCCCATCGAGCTGCTGGTGCTGGTCTGCCTGCTGGTGGGCACGCTGCCGCAATGGTCGGTGGGGCAGGTCCTGGGCGTCGCGGCCACGCCGGTGGTGGGCGGCACGTTGCCGGCCTTCGACCTGGCCGTGTGGCACGGCTTCAACGTGCCGCTGCAGATGAGCCTGGTGGCCATGGCGCTGGGCGTGGCCATCTATCTGCTGTTGCGCCGGCCCATGGCGGTGGGGCAATTCGTCCGCCCGCCGCTGCTGGGGCGCTTCAGCGGCAACACCGCCTTTCGCCGGGTGCTGGCGCAACTGACGGCCGCCAGCCGCACGCTGCTGCGCGTGCTGGGCACGCAGCGGCTGCAGCCCCAGGTGCTGATGCTGATGCTGGTCACGCTGGCAGCCGCGCTGACGCCGCTGTGGCTGACCCTGGGCGCGCCCGTGCAGTGGATGGGCGAGCGGCCCACGCTCACGTTCTCGCCCATGTTCGCGCTGCTGTGGACCGTGGGCATCGGGGCGGCCATCGGCACCGCCTGGCAGGCCAAGTACCACCGCCTGACCGCGCTGGCGCTGATGAGCGTCGCGGGCCTGACCACCGTCATCACGTTTGCCTGGTTTTCGGCGCCTGACCTGGCGCTGACCCAGCTGTCAGTGGAGGCGGTGACCACCGTGCTGTTTGTGCTGGGCCTGCGCTGGCTGCCCAAGCGCATCGAAAAGCCGGACCACCGGCGCACGCCCCGGGCTTTGCTGGCAGCACGCGCCCGGCGCTCGCGCGACCTGCTGGTGGCGCTGGCGGCCGGCGCCGGCATGGCGGTGCTGTCCTATGCGGTGATGACCCGCAATTTCCCACAGAGCATCTCGCCGTTTTTCCTGGAACGCGCGGTGCCCGAAGGCGGCGGCACCAATGTGGTCAACGTGATGCTCGTGGACTTCCGCGGCTTTGACACGCTGGGTGAAATCACCGTCCTGGGCGTGGTGGCGCTTACGGTCTATGCGCTGCTGCGCCGCTTCCGGCCGGCCCGTGAAAGCATGGGGCTGCCACCCCAGCAGCGGGAGCAGGAGGCCGGGCCGCCGGGGTTTGACGCTGACCTCGTGTCCGCGCAGGCTGGCACCGACATCGCACGGGGCTACCTGCTGGTGCCCGCGGTGCTGGTTCGCCTGCTGTTGCCGGTGGCGGCGGTGATCGCGGTGTACCTGTTCATGCGCGGGCACAACCTGCCTGGCGGTGGCTTCGTGGCCGGGCTGGTGCTGTCCACCGCGTTCATCGTTCAATACATCGTGTCGGGCACGCAGTGGGTCGAGGCCCACATGAACCTGGCGCCACCGCGCTGGATCGCCACCGGGCTGCTCACGGCCACGGGCACCGGCGCGGGCGCGTTTTTCTTTGGCTACCCGTTTCTCACCACCCATGTGGCCCATGTCACGCTGCCCTGGGTGGGCGAGGTGCATGTGGCCAGCGCCCTGTTTTATGACATTGGCGTGTTCACGCTCGTGGTGGGCGCCACGCTGCTGATCCTGACCGCGCTGGGCCACCAGGCGGTGCGGGGGCGGCGCCAGCCGGTGCGCCCACCCGCTGCACAGGAAGGAGCCACCTGATGGAAATCGTGCTGGCCCTGGCCATTGGCGCCCTGACCACCTGCGGTGTCTGGCTGATGCTGCGTCCCCGTACCTACCAGGTCATCATGGGCCTGTCGCTGCTGAGCTATGGCGTCAACCTGTTCATCTTCAGCATGGGCCGCCTGGCGGTGGACCTGGAGCCCGTGCTGGTGCCGGGCCAGCCCGTCACGCTGGCGTACAACGCCGACCCCATGCCGCAGGCGCTGGTGCTCACCGCCATCGTCATCGGCTTTGCAATGACGGCGCTGTTCCTGGTGGTGCTGCTGGCGCAGCGGGGCTTTTTCGGCAACGACCATGTGGACGGCCAGGGGGATGACGAATGAACCACCTGCTGATCGCGCCCATCCTGTTGCCGCTGGTCACCGCCTGCCTGTTGCTGCTGGTGGGTGACCGCAAGCACCGCAGCCAGGCGGCGCTGGGCGGGCTGGCGCTGCTGGCCAACCTTGGCGTGGCGGTGCTGCTGCTGGCGCAGGCCCTGGGTGGCGGCGCCAACGCCTATGGCATTTACCTGCCTTCCAACTGGGAGGCTCCCTTTGGCATCGTGCTGGTGCTGGACCGGCTGTCGGCGCTGATGCTGGTCGTGGCGGCGGTGGTGGCCCTGGCCGCGCTGGTGTTTTCGCTGGCACGGTGGGACAAGGCGGGCGCGCATTTCCATGTGCTGTTCCAGGTCCAGGTGATGGGCATCAACGGCGCCTTCCTGACCGGCGACCTGTTCAACCTGTTCGTGTTTTTCGAAGTCATGCTGGCGGCGTCGTATGGCCTGCTGTTGCATGGCTCGGGCCCGTCGCGCGTGAAGGCGGGGCTGCACTACGTCACCATCAACCTCGTGGCATCTTCGCTTTTCCTGGTGGGCGCGTCCATGATTTACGGCGTGACGGGCACGCTCAATTTTGCTGACCTGGCGGCCAAAATCCCGCTCATCCCGGCTGGCGACCGCCCCTTGCTGCATGCAGCCTGCGCGGTGCTGGCGGTGGCCTTCCTGGCCAAGGCGGCCATGTGGCCGCTGAACTTCTGGCTGGTGCCGGCCTACGCCGGCGCCAGTGCACCGTCGGGTGCGGTGTTTGCCCTGCTGACCAAGGTGGGTGTCTATGTGCTGCTGCGCCTGTCCACGCTGTGGTTTTCGCCGCAGGCCGGCGACTCCGCCGGCTTTGGCGGCGCGTGGCTGTTGTGGGGCGGCGCGGCCACGCTGGCGTTCGGCGCTCTGGGCATGCTGGTGTCGCAACGGCCGGCCCGCCTGGCGGGGTTCGCGGTCATTGTGTCGTCCGGCACGCTGCTGGCCATGGTGGGGCTGGCGCGCCCCGAGGTGACCGCGGGGGCGCTGTACTACCTGCCGGCCTCCACGTTCGCGGTGGCGGCGTTCTTTCTCATCGCCGAGCTGATGGACCGTTCGCGCCAGAGCGACGCGCAGTCGCGGCGCGCGCCCGAGGACGAAGAAGACCACCTGCCTTTTGCGCTGGCCGACCAGGAACTGGACGAAGACACCAACCTGGACGACCAGGAGGAGGCGCTCATTGGCCGGCCCATCCCGGCTGCCACCGCCCAGCTGGGCCTGGCGTTCATTGCCTGCACCTTGCTGGTGGCGGGGCTGCCGCCGCTGTCGGGCTTCGTCGGCAAGGTGTTCATGCTGTCGGCGCTGGTGCAGGGTGCGGGCGCCGTGGCCTGGACCCTGCTGGCGCTGGTGGTGCTGTCGGGGTTGTTTGCCCTGGTGGCGCTGTCGCGCGTGGGGATCCGGTTCTTCTGGGCACCGGTAGACCGGGGCGCACCGGTGCTGCGCGTGGCCGAGTTCCTGCCCGTGGCGCTTCTGGTGGTGCTGTGCTGTGCCTACACGGTGTATGCGGAGCCGGTGATGCGCTACACCCGCGCCACAGCTGCTGACCTGTACGCCCCCGGGGGGTACGTGCAGGCCGTGCTGGACGCGCGCCCGCTGCCCACCGCAACCAATGCCGAGCGCCTGGGCCTGCCCCTGCCGCCGGGCGCGGGCGGCGCCACCCGATGAGGCCCACCATGCTGCGCAAGCTCTTTCCCGAACCCCTCCTGTCGCTGGCCCTGGCCGCGCTGTGGATGGTGCTCAACCGCGACTACGGCCTGGGGCAATGGCTGCTGGCCCTGGCCTTGGGCGTGGGCGTGCCGCTGCTCACGCAGCCGCTGCGGCCCACGCCGGTGCGCTTTCGCAAGCCATGGACGGCGTTCAGGCTGTTCTGGCAGGTGGGGGCCGACGTCATCGTCTGGAACTGGCGCGTGGCGCGCGGCACGATGGCCCGCACGCCGCCGCGCGGCGGCTTTGTCACCGTGCCGCTGGACCTGCGCGACCCCCATGGCCTGGCTGTGCTGGCCGCCATCATGTGCGTGATCCCCGGCACCATCTGGAGCGAGCTCGCGCTGGACCGCAGCACGCTGCTGGTGCACCTGTTCGACCTGCCCGATGAACAGGCGGCGCAGGCCGAGGTCACCTTGATCAAGACCCGCTATGAAAAGCCGCTGATGGAGATATTCGAATGAGCGACCTGCTGTTTGCCGCCATCGTGTTCACGCTGGCGTGCTACGTGCTGGCCATGGCGCTGGCGCTGGTTCGCATGGTGCGCGGGCCTTCCGCCCAGGACCGCGTGCTGGCCATGGACCTGATCTGGACCGTGGGCATGCTGCTGCTGCTGGTGCTGGCCATCCGCTACCGCAATTCCGCCTACTTCGAGGCGGCCTTGCTGATTGCCATCTTCGGGTTCGTCAGCAGCGCGTCGATGGCCAAGTTCCTGCTGCGCGGCGAGGTGATCGAATGAAGGTGCACACATGAACGAAGCCGTATCCCTTTGGATCGAGGTGCCGGTGGCACTGCTGCTGGCAATGAGCGGCGTTTTCACGCTGCTGGCCGCCGTGGGGCTGGTGCGCTTCAAAAGCTTCTTTCAGCGCATGCACCCGCCGGCGCTGGCATTCAGCCTGTCGTCATGGTGCGTGACGCTGGCGTCCATCCTGTACTTCTCGGCGCAGGACGACAAACTTTCATTGCATGCCTGGCTCATCATCATCTTCCTGTCGCTCACCGTGCCGGTGACGACCATCCTGCTGGCGCGCACCGAGCTCTTTCGCACGCGCCGGCCGGGCCAGGCGGCGCGCTCTACCAGTCCACCAGGCTCAGGCCCACACTGAGCACCGTGCGGCGGCGGTTGTAGTCCAGCAGGCTGTCGCCATAGCCGCTGAACAGCTGCAGATGCAGCCGCAGGTCATTGACGGGGCCGTTGGCAGCGCCGGAACCCAGTGTGCGCAGCCATTCCAGCCGCGCCGAGCCGTTGCCGGCCGAGCGCAGCGAGTGGCGCAGCGTGGCACCCACGGTGTTGCGCTTGTCCACGTCCCAATAGCCCGACAGCTCGGCGCGCCCGATGTAGTCGCTGATGCCGGGGTTGTCGTCGCTGTTGCTGCTTTCAGGCATGCGCTTCCAGATGCGGGCCTGGATGCGCGCGGTGTTGTCTTTTTCGGCGCCGGCCATCAGGTACACGCGGTTCCAGCTGCGCGACAGGGGCAGCGCCTGGCCGTTGGACTGATGCACCACGCCCAGGCCGCTGTAGCGCATGCGCCAGCCGCCGGGCAGCGAAAAGTCGCTGGGGTACACGTACACCGCTTCGGGCTCATGGTCGGTGCTGCGAAACGGCCGCGAGATGCCGCCGTTGAACAGCTGCCAGTAAGACTGCTGCGTGTAGCCGAACCACAGCGAGTCTTTCAGCGTGGGGTGGCCGCCCGTCAGGATGCCCTGGGCCAGCTTGGTGCGCACCGACAGCTGGATGCGGGTTTCGGTCTTGCGGTAGGCCGTGGCGGCCAGTGCGTTGTTGGCAGGGTTGCCCGAGGTGGGCAGCGTGTTCACGCTGGTGGCCGAGATCAGCGACACGCTGATGGGCCGGTAGCCGCGGATGCCGAAGGTGCCGCAGTCGCTGCCCGCCTCCAGCTCCCAGAAGCGCGACAGGTTGGAGTACTGCGGGTCATGGCAACCCTTTTCCGAGGTGATGGAGATCACCCGCGTGGCCGGGATCAGGGGCTGCACCGGCGTGTCGGTGGCGGGGTTGTTGGCTGCGGACGCGGCATTTGTGCCCGCCGCTGCGCCCGTGGTGCCCGTGGCTCCCGGCTGGGGCTGCTGCTTGGCCCATTGGTCAAAACAGGCCAGGCGCGCGCCGCTGTCAGCGGTGGCCATGCAGGCCTGCCAGCCGGCCTCGCCCCGCGCGGGCGGCACGGTCTGGGCCTGCGCTGGCCAGGCACTGGCCAGCGCGGCTACTGCCAGCCCGGCAGCTTGCGCAGCACGAAGCTGCGTTCTGTGTTGTCTTTGGAGCGTCGCCATATGCCGGTGAATTCCTTGCCGCAAGATGTATCGGCGACGTTACCAGACCAGGTGGCGCTGATTTGTAGGCCGTCGTCTGATTCATCCAGCGCCAGCACGCCTTCGTCCACGTCGCCCGCCAGCAGCGACTGCGCGCTGTCGCGGTTGATGGCGCCGCGCACGCTTTCGGTGCGCTCGGGGTGCTTTTCAAACAGCACGGTGGCGCTGGTGGGCGGGCTGCCCCCGCCTTCGAAGCTCACGCGCCACAGGCCCCACAGATGGGCGGGCGTCAGCTCGCTGGCGGCGGGGCAGGCCATAGCGCCGCTGCAGGCGCCAGCCGCCAGCACGGCCGCCAGGGCATGGGCCTTGAATGTGGCCATCATGGCGCGCTGGCCGCCGCGGCCGCAGCGGTGTCCAGGGCCTTTTTGGCGAACTCCGCACGCAAGGCCTTGAGCTTCTCGCGCGGGTCTTCCTTGACCGTGGTTTTGTCCAGCGCCATCTCGGCAATGAAGCGGCTGGGCTGTGCGGCCACCATCTCGCGCCCCTTCTTGCGCCGCTTGGTCCAGCTGACCGCCAGGCTGCGCTGCGCGCGGGTGATGCCCACGTACATCAGGCGGCGCTCTTCCTGCAGGCGCTGCAGGATGCCTTCGCTCATGGGGCCGTCGGCGCGGCCGGTGGGGTTTTCCTCATCCCCCAGCTTGAACGGCAGCATGCCTTCGGTCACGCCCACCAGCATCACATGCGGCCACTCCAGCCCCTTGGCTGCGTGCAGGGTGGACAGTGTCACCACGTCCTGGTCCTGCTCGCGCTCGCTGATGGTGGACAGCAGGGCAATCGTCTGCGCGACCTCCAGCAGGTTTTTCTTTTCGGACTCCAAAGTCACGCCGGCCGTGTCGTCAATGGTGCCGCCGCAACGCTGGCTCATCCAGTCACAGAAATCCAGCACGTTGGTCCAGCGCGCGGCGGCCAGCTTCTCGCTGTCCTCGCCGTCGTACAGATGCTTTTCGTAGCCGATCTCCTTGAGCCAGTCCATCATGAACGCACGGGCATCTTCGGCGCCCGTGGTCTGGCGCGCGCGAAACTCCAGGTCGTTCACATATCGGCCAAACTCGTGCAGGCTGCCCACGGCCTTGGCTGGCAGCACAGAGCCCAGCGACGGCGAGAACAGCGCCTCGAACAGGCTCACCTTGTACTTGCTGGCGAAGGTGCCCAGGTTCTGCAGCGTGGTGTGGCCAATGCCGCGCTTGGGCGTGGTGACGGCGCGCAGGAAGGCCGGGTCGTCATCGTTGTTGACCCACAGGCGGAACCAGGCGCACAGGTCCTTGATCTCGGCGCGGTCAAAGAAGCTCTGGCCGCCCGAGACCTTGTAGGGAATCGCGGCCTTGCGCAGGGCCTGCTCCAGCACCCGGGCCTGGTGGTTGGCGCGGTACAGCACGGCAAAGCTGCGCCACGCCAGGGCAGATGCCCCACCGCTTGCGGTGGCGGCATTACCTGCACGGATCGACTGGATGCGCGCGACGGCGCGCTCGGCCTCGTGCTCCTCGTTGTCGGCGTCCACCACACGCACCGGCTCGCCCTCGCCCAGCTCGGAAAACAGCGTCTTGGGAAACAGCTTGGGGTTGGGGCCGATCACATTGTTGGCCGCGCGCAGGATGGCGCTGGTGCTGCGGTAGTTCTGCTCCAGCTTGATGACCTTGAGCTGGGGGAAGTCGATCGGCAGCTTCTTCAGGTTGTCCAGCGTGGCGCCGCGCCAGCCGTAGATGCTCTGGTCGTCATCACCCACGGCGGTGAACCGCCCGCGCTCGCCCACCAGCAGCTTGAGCACCTCGTACTGCGTGGCATTGGTGTCCTGGTATTCATCCACCAGCACATGGCCCAGCTGGGCCTGCCATTTTTCGCGCACCTGCGGGTGGTCCCTCAGCAGCTTCAGCGGCAGGCCGATCAGGTCGTCAAAGTCCACGCTCTGGTAGGCGGCCAGGCGCTCCTCATAGCGGCCCATGATGCGGGCCGTGACGCGCTCGTTGTCGTCCCTGGCCTGGGCCTCGGCTTGGGTGGCGTTCAAGCCCATGTTCTTCCACAGGCTGATGGTCCACTGCCACTGGCGGGCCGTGGCCGCGTCGGTCGTGCCGCCCGCGTCTTTCAGGATGCTGGTCACGTCGTCGCTGTCCAGGATGCTGAACTGCGGCTTCAGGCCCAGCACCGAGCCGTCTTCACGCATCATGCGCACGCCCAAGGCGTGAAAGGTGCAGATCACCACCTTTTTGGCGTCGCGGCCGATTAGGCTTTTGGCGCGCTCACGCATTTCGGCGGCGGCCTTGTTGGTGAAGGTAATGGCCGCAATCTGCTGCGGCGCCAGCCCCGCGCTGATCAGGCGCGCAATCTTGTGCGTGATGACCCGCGTCTTGCCGGAACCTGCCCCCGCCAGCACCAGGCAAGGCCCGTGCATGTAGTTCACAGCTTCCTGTTGGGCGAGGTTGAGGCCGGCGGACATGAGAAATCGGGGGGAAGGTACTGCAGACGGGAGAGCGGCGAATCATACCGGGCCGGGGTCCTGTCGCAGGCAGTCAGCCTGCTGAAACCCCGCCCCCGCGCTTGCTGGGACAATATCGCCCGTGCTCGCCATCCTGCTCATCACCTTTCCGTTCTTTGCGCTCGTGCTGTGCGGCTACGTGGCTGCGCGCCGCGGCATGCTGCCGCTGGAGGCGATTCCGGGGCTGAACGCGTTTGTGCTGTATTTCGCGCTGCCGTGCATGCTGTTTCGCTTTGGCATGAGCACGCCGGTGGCGCAGCTGCTGGACCCGGCCGCGGTTGCTGTGTACCTGCCGTGCGCGCTGCTCATGGTGGCGGCCACGGTGCGGTTCAGCCTGAACGAGCGCGTGCGCTGGAACGATGCGTCGTTTGGTGCGCTGGTGGCGGCCTTTCCCAACACGGGCTTCATGGGCGTGCCGTTGCTGGTGGCGCTGCTGGGCGCGGGCGCGGCGGGCCCGGCCATCCTCACCATCCTGCTGGACCTGGTGATCACCACGTCGCTGTGCATTGCGCTGTCGCGCCTGGACGGCGCTGATGAGCATGGCGCCGCCAAGGCCGCGAAAAGTGCCCTCAAGGGCGTGGCCGCCAATCCCATGCCTTGGGCCATCCTGGCCGGTGCGCTGGCTTCGTGGCTGCAGATCGAGCCGATCAAGCCGGTGATGCAGACCATCGGCTTGCTGGCCGATGCTGCGTCGCCGGTGGCGCTGTTCACCATCGGCGCCGTGCTGGCGCGCTCACAGATCGTGGCGGCGCGCGAAGCCCATGGGCCCATGCCGGTGCGTGATTACCTGCCAGTGGTGGTGGCCAAGCTGGTGGCCCATCCGCTGCTGGTCTGGGGCGCGGGCAGCGCAGCCATTGCGCTGGGTCTGCCGCTGGACCGCTTTGCCCTGACCGTGATGGTGCTGGTGGCCGCGCTACCCAGTGCCAGCAACGTGTCGCTGCTGGCTGAGCGCTTTGGGGCCGACACCGGCCGAATTGCCCGCATCATCCTGCTGACAACGGCGGCGGCGTTCTTGACGTTCTCGGCCGCCGTGGCTTTGATGCACTAGGCGGCAACAGCTTCCGTCTTGCGCTCACCCAGCCCGATGCGGTCCAGCGCCGCGGCCAGCTGGGCCACGGTGCGGTCCACGTTGTGCCATTTTTCCAGGCCGAACAGGCCGACGCGGAAGGTCTTGAAGTCCGCGCCTTCGTCGCATTGCAGCGGCACACCCGCAGCCGTCTGAAGGCCTTCGGCCAGGAATTTTTTGCTGGACTGGATCTCAGGGTCTGTCGTGTAGCTCACCACCACGCCCGGGGCCTTGAAGCCCTCGGCCGCCACGCTCAAGATGCCGCGGCCTTCGAACAGGGCGCGCACCTTGCGGCCCAGGTCGATCTGTTCGTTGCGCACCTTGTCAAAGCCGTAGGCGCGCGTTTCCACCATCACCTCGCGCAGGCGCGTCAGCGCATCGGTGGGCATGGTGGCGTGGTACGCGTGGCCGCCGCCTTCGTACGTTTCCATGATCTGCAGCCATTTCTTCAGGTCGCAGGCAAAGCTGGTGCTGGTGGTGCCGTCAATGGCGGTGCGGGCGCGTTCGCTCAGCATCACCATGGCGCAGCACGGCGAGCTGCTCCAGCCTTTTTGCGGAGCCGACACCAGCACGTCCACGCCGGTGGCCTGCATGTCCACCCACATGGCGCCGGAGGCGATGCAGTCCAGCACAAACAGGCCGCCGACCTCATGCACGGCATCGGCCACGGCGCGCAGGTAGTCGTCGGGCAGGATCATGCCGGCGGCGGTTTCCACATGCGGGGCAAAGACAACGGCGGGCTTTTCCGCGCGGATGGCGGCCTGCACTTCAGCAATGGGCGCCGGGGCCCAGGGCGCCTGCGCGCCGGGCCCGGTCTGGCGGGCCTTGAGCACGGTGTGCGACGCGGGGATGGCGCCCATGTCGAAAATCTGCGTCCATCGGTAGCTGAACCAGCCATTGCGGATCACCATCACGTGCTTGCCGCCTGCAAACTGGCGCGCTACGGACTCCATGCCAAAGGTGCCGCTGCCGGGCACCAGCACGGCGGATTTCGCGTGGTAGACCTCCTTGAGGATGCCCGAGATGTCCTTCATCACGCCCTGGAAGCTGCGTGACATGTGGTTGAGGGCGCGGTCGGTGTAGACCACCGAAAATTCGAGCAGGCCGTCGGGATCGACGTGGGGCAGCAGGCCGGGCATGGATGTCTCCTCAAGGACGGCGGGGGAACGAAGGCGAAAAAGCTTAGCACGCGGCCACCGCACCGCTCACGAGACCCCGCCATCGTGCGGCTAACACTTTTGTTGCAAATTGACACAAAACGCGCCGGACGACAAGAATGCCCTGTTGAATTGCAGGAGGCCGGCATGGGTAAAAAAGGTCCGTTGACCATGGTGACGCCGGACGAATTCCGTTCGCGCACGAGCGAAATTGGGCGCCGCAACGGGGCGATCACCAAGGTGGACGCAGCGTACGACGCCTACTACGCGCTGCGTTCCGAGGCTAACAGCGATGCCCTCTATGCGGCGTTGAAGGAATATCTCAAGACCAAGGGTGGCTACTGGAGCAAGGTCTCGAGGGACAAGACCAGCGGCGGCCTTCTGTCCTGGCTGTACGAATTCACCACGCCGCGCACTGTGCCTACGGTGCTGACCCGCGACGACACGCTGGACCAGCGGGCCATCCATCGGCTGAAGACCCACGACATTCCGCACTCCCGCTATGGCGTGCTGTACCTGTTCGGCAATATCGACATCGACATGAACAAACTGTCGATCGCGCTGGAAGGCGTGGCGGCGGTGGGCGGTGCCATCGGCTCCGGGGTGTCTACCAATTACGACAAGCTGCACAGCGACAAGCTGGTGGACAAGACCTTCAACCTGGGCAAGATCAAGGACATCAAGGGCGGCGACGCTGCCACCGCGCTGGGCGTTCCGTTCACGATCGGCTCCATGGCCAGCGGCTCCACGGGCACCAAGATGCCCACCGACATGCATTTCAAGACCCGGCCCGCCATGAAGAACGGCAAGCCAGTCATGCTGCCCAGCGGCCAGCCCGACTTCGAGGTTTACCGCGCCCCGCCGCCGGTCAAGCGCGAGGTCCCTGTGTTCCCCACCACGCTCGCCATGTTCGACATGATCAAGGAAGACCCCCTGCTCATGCTGAACCCCTACACCCTCGCGGGCACGGTCGTGGCGACGACGGCGGTGGCGCTGTACGACGCGTTCAATGCGCTGCGCGTGCTGCTCATGAACGCGGTTACCGATCTGTTTCACTGGATCAAGAACAAGATGCTGGTGGACGGCGAGTGGGCCTGGGACGTGAGCGCGCAGCTCATCTCCAAGGCGATCAAGTTCGTGGTGGGCAAGTGCCTGGAAAGCGCCGCGCCTTTCATCGGCGGCGCCATGGACCTGGGCGGCGGCATCTGCAAGACCATCAAGGCCGCCAAGGAACGCCTGGAGACTTACTTCATGCGCCGCAAGATCGTGCTGAACCCCGGCCACCCGGAGCTGGCTGCCAACGCGATCGAGGCCAACATGACCAAGGGCATCTTCGCCGGCCTGTGGAGCGTGCTCAAGGGCGTGGCCTCACTGGCGCTGTCGGCCCTGCTGCCGGGGGCTGGCAACCTTGTGTCGGCGCTGGTCACCGGTGTGGAATGGCTGATCAAGTTCGTCTGGCGTATCTGGGAACAGTCCAAGATCAGCAAGTTCCTCAAGCTCGCGCGCCAGCACTTCGGCAACGAAAAGAGCCTGGCCGAGGCCAACACGCTGATGATGAAGAAAAAGGATCCGTACTACGAGCTGAACTACACGTCCAAGATGCAGTTGCATCCGCAGATGGACCCGCGCTACGGCGGCATCATCCACAACCTGCCGAAGTTCAAGGAGTTCTACAAACTTGGCTGCGACGCTAGCCCGCTGATCCCCATGCTGACCTTCAACACCGGCATCTGTGGCAGCCTGATGGTGCTGATGCGCATGTTCGACGACACCGAGGCCATGATCTCGCAGAAGACATGGGACGCGGGGGACGCGTACTTCACCAAGCTCAAGCAGTATGGGCGCGGTTACCTGCAGGCGGCTGGTTTCGAGTTCAAGGCGCTGGATGCGTCCAACCGGCCCATCCAGGGCATCCTGAACCACGCCGTCCAGCACCACCACGGCCATTCCGGCAAGCTGGACAAGGCCCTGGCATTCGGCGCGGGCTTCGCGGGCTGACGGCTACCAGGTGTCAATGAAAGCGCCGCCTTCGGGCGGCGCTTTCGCTTTTGCGCCCTGCAGGCCGCGGGCAAGCCAGCCGCGCGTGTCGGCCGGGTCGATCACGGCATCTATCTCCAGCGTGGCGGCCATGTTGAGCGCCTGGCCAGCTTCGTATTGAGCGGCTACCAGCTGCTGGTACAGCGCCTGGCGTTCAGGCCCTTCGGGCACTGCTTCCAGCTCCTTGCGGTAACCCAGGCGTACCGCGCCTTCCAGCCCCATGGCGCCAAATTCGCCCGTGGGCCAGGCCACGGTGAACGCGGGCGAATGAAAGCCGCCCGCGCACATGGCCATGGCGCCCAGGCCATAACCCTTGCGCAGCACCACGCTGAAAAACGGCACGCGCAGGTGGGCCGCGGCGATGAACATGCGGCTGACATGGCGTACCTGGGCCTGCTTTTCAGCGTCCGGGCCCACCATGAAGCCTGGTGTGTCCACCAGGCTCACCAGCGGAATGCCGTGCGCGTTGCATAGCTGCATGAAGCGCGCGGCCTTGTCGGCGGCGTCGGCGTCAATGGCGCCGCCCAGGTGGGCCGGGTTGTTGGCCAGCAGACCCACGGGGCGGCCTTCGATGCGGGCGAGCGCCGTGTGGATGCCCAGACCAAAGCCCGTGCGCAGCGCCAGAAGCGAGCCTGCGTCCACGATGCCCGCGATGGCGGCGAGCGTGTCGTACACGCGCAGGCGGTTCTCTGGCACCACATCGCGCAGCGCCTGCGCGTCGGGCGCGGTGAACTCCGCCACCAGGCCCTGAAAAAAGCCCAGGTACTGCCTGGCGGCGGCGACGGCTTGCGCTTCGTTGTCCACCAGCACGTCGATCACGCCGTTGCCGTGCTGGACCGCGGACGGACCGATGTCCTCGGGCCTGAACACGCCCAGGCCACCGCCTTCCACCATGGCCGGGCCGCCCATGCCGATGTTGCTCGCGCGCGTGGCGATGATCACGTCACAGCAGCCCAGCAGCGCCGCGTTGCCCGCAAAGCAGCGGCCGGCGGCAATGCCCACCACCGGCACCTCGCCGTTCAGCCGCGCAAAGCTGGCAAACGTGCCCACATGCAGGCCTGCGACGATGGGCATGTCGGTGTCGCCCGGCCGCCCGCCGCCGCCTTCGGCCAGCAGCACCACCGGCAGCTTGTGCGCCAGCGCAATGCCCAGCAGGCGGTCGGTCTTCTGGTGGTTGCGCATGCCCTGCGTGCCGGCCAGCACGGTGGCGTCATAGGCCATGACCACGGCGCGGCTGCGTTCGGGGCCAAACAGCGCGCCGTTGATGCTGCCAATGCCGGTGACCATGCCGTCGGCCGGTGTGTTGCGCATCAGGTCGTCGGCGCTGCGGCGGGTGGCCTGCGCGGCCACGGCCAGCGCGCCGTATTCGCTGAAGGAGCCTGGGTCGCACAGGTCGGCGATGTTTTCGCGCGCGGTGCGCAGGCCCAGCGCATGGCGTTTGGCCACGGCATCGGGGCGGGCCGCGTCCTGTGTGAATGCGTGCCGGTCCATCACGCGCTGCAGGTCGGGGCGGATGCCGTCCGGCGCCGCCGGCCTGGCGGCTGCCGGTGCGGCTGCTCCTGACAGGGGGCTGGCGGCATCCGTCGTGGCCAGCACATCGCCTTCATTCACCGGCTCGCCTGCCGCGTAAAACAATTCGCGCACCACGCCGCTGACTGCAGCGCGTACTTCGTGCTCCATCTTCATGGCCTCCAGCACCAGCAGCAGGTCGCCGGTGTGCACGGTGTCGCCGGGGCGCACGCGCCATTCCACAATCTGGGCCGTCAGGGGTGAGCGCAGTTCAGGCATGCGGCGATTGTGGCGCGGGTGCTGTCATGCGCGCCGTCATGGGCGCGACAATGGCGCGCATGCCATTCGCACCCCTGATCGAGCTCACCCGTGGCGGCACGCCAGAATCCCTGCACTTTGGCGCCGTGGCCGTGGTCGATGCGCGCGGCAAGCTGCTGGCCGCCGTGGGCGACCCACGGCTGCGCGTGTTCACCCGCTCCACCCTCAAGGCCCTGCAGGCGCTGCCGTTCGTGCGTGGCGGTGGCCCTGCGCAGTTTGGCTTCAGCCCGCCGCAGCTGGCGCTGCTGTGCGCCAGCCATAGCGGCGAACCCATGCATGTGGAGCAGGTGCAGGGCATGCTGGACAAGACGGGTGTGGACTACCACCAGCTGCAGTGCGGCTGCCATGTCCCCATGTTCGTGGAGCTGGGCGTGGGGCCGGCGCCTGCGGCGGTGGATGAGCGGCACCACAACTGCAGCGGCAAGCATGCGGGCTTCCTGGCGTACTGCGTGCAGCACGGGCTGCCGCTGGACAGCTACCTGGACGCCGCCCACCCGCTGCAACAGGCGATACGCCGTGACGTGGCGCGCGTGGCGGGCCTGGCGCAGGAAGATCTGCGCATGGGCATCGACGGCTGCTCGGCGCCCAACTACGCCATGCCGCCGTCGGCGCTGGCGCGCAGCTATGCGCGGCTGGCCAGCGGCCTGCAGGACGCCGAGTTTGGCGACGGCTTTGCCCTGCTGGCTGATGCCATGACGGCCCATCCCGAGCTGGTGAGCGGCACGCGGCGCAACGACGAGGCCTTCATGCGCGCGGGCCGCGGCGACTGGGTGACCAAGGTCGGCGCCGACGGCGTGCAGGTGGTGGGCAGCAAAAGCCGCCAGCAGGCGCTGGCCATCAAGGTGAGCGACGGCAACATGGCCGCGCTGCATGCCACCACGGTGGAAGTGCTGGACCAACTGGGCTGGCTGGACGACGCCCAGCGCGAGGCGCTGGCGCCCTGGCGCGCGGCCGGGCTGCGCAGCGTGCGCGGCGCCGTGGTGGGGGAGCGCCGCCCGGTCTTCACGCTGGCCCCTGCCGTGTGAAGGCCAGGCTGGCGGGTTGCTTCAGGCCAGCAGCGCCACGTTGCCACCCGCAGCGGTGGTGTTGACGGTCACGGTCTGCTCCGTGCAGAACCGGTACAGGTAATGCGGCCCACCCGCCTTGGGGCCGGTGCCGGACAAACCTTCGCCGCCGAAAGGCTGCACGCCCACCACCGCGCCAATCATGTTGCGGTTGACGTACACATTACCCACATGCGCGCGCGCCGCCAGCGCCTGCGCGCGGCTGTCGATGCGCGTCTGGATGCCCAGCGTCAGGCCGTAGCCCAGCGCGTTGATCTGGTCGATGACGGCCTGCGGGTCGCCGGACCAGCGCGCGATGTGCAGCACCGGGCCAAAGATTTCAGCCTTCATGTCGGCAATGGCCTTGATCTCGAAGGCCTGGGGCGCGATGAAGTGCATGCTGCCTTGCATGACGGGCGTTGCGGCCACCAAGGCTTGCGCCTCTGAATTCAGTCGCTGCAGATGGCGGCTGATGCCGTCAAACGCCTCGCGGTCAATCACCGGCCCCACGTCGGTGGCCAGTTGCGCGGGGTCGCCCGTGACCAGCTCTTTCGCCGCGCCCTGGATCATCTCGATCACGCCGTCGGCAATGCTTTCATGCACGCACAGCAGGCGCAGTGCCGAGCAGCGCTGGCCCGCCGAGCGGAACGCGCTTTGCACCACGGCGTCGGCCACCTGCTCGGGCAGGGCGGTGCTGTCTACCAGCATGGCGTTGATGCCACCGGTTTCGGCAATCAGCGGCACGATGGCGCCGTCCTTGGCCGCCAGTGCTCGCTGGATGATCTTGGCCACCTGGGTGGAGCCGGTGAACACCACGCCTGCCACACTCGGCGCTGCGACCAGTGCGGCGCCCACGGTCTCACCGGGCCCGTGCAGCAGCTGCAGTGCGTTGCCTGGCACGCCCGCGGCATGCAACAGCTTCACCGCCTCCTGCGCCACGCCGGGCGTCTGCTCGGCGGGCTTGGCCAGCACGGTGTTGCCCGTGGCCAGGGCGGCTGCCACCTGGCCCATGAAGATCGCCAGCGGAAAATTCCAGGGGCTGATGCACACCCAGGCGCCGCGCGCGGTCAGGCGCAGCTCGTTGCTTTCGCCGGTGATGCCCAGCGTCACGCCCTGGTGCTGTCCCGGCAATGCGACCGGCGCCATGATCCGCTCGGCCTCGTTGGCGTAATAGCGCAGGAAGTCCACCGCCTCGCGCACCTCGGCCACCGTATCGCCCCAGGTCTTGAAGGCTTCCTTGACCAGCAGCGTGCAAAAGCGTGGCATGTCGGCTTCCAGCGCGTCTGCCGCCTGGCGCAGGATGGTGGCGCGCTGCGCGACCGGTGTGCGTGACCAGGCAGGGAAGGCGGCCACGGCGCGGCTGACTGCTTGCGTTGTCTGTGGGATGGTGGCTTCGGGCATGCCAGGCACGGTCACGCTGGCGTATGCCGCCAGCAGCGGCGCACGCATGGCCTGCACCGTCAGGTCCAGGCCCAAGCTGTTTTTGCGCGTGGCGCCATACAGATCCGGCGGCAGCGGCAGGGATGACTCCGGCTCCAGGCGCAGCGGCGAAATCAGCAGCTCGTCCATGCCCACGGACTCATCCGCCAGCTGGTGCACGAAGGACGAATTTGCGCCGTTTTCCAGCAGGCGGCGCACCAGGTAGGCCAGCAGGTCGCGGTGCTGGCCCACGGGGGCATAGACACGGCAATGGACCAGCGGATTTTTCAGTACCTCCCGGTAAATACCTTCGCCCATGCCGTGCAGGCGCTGCAATTCGAAAGCGCTTCCCGCGCGGGCTGCCATCTGCAAAATGGCGGCGATCGTCGCTGCGTTGTGCGTGGCGAACTGCGGGTAAATCACATCGCTGGCTTCCAGCAGTGCGCGCGCACAGGCCAGGTAGCTCACGTCGGTGTGGTGCTTGTGGGTGAACACCGGGTAATGCGGCAGGCCCAGCTCCTGCGCGCGCTTGATCTCGGCGTCCCAGTAAGCGCCCTTGACCAAGCGGCACATCAGGCGCAGACCGTATTTGCGGCCCAGCTGCGCCACATGGGCGATCAGCTCCAGCGCGCGGGTCTGGTACGCCTGCAGCGCCAGGCCAAAGCCCGCCCAATGCGGGTGATGCTGCGCCACCTGGGCGGCAAGCGCTTCGAACACATCCAGTGACAGCTCCAGCCGGTCCACTTCCTCGGCGTCGATGGTCAGGTTGATGTTGGCGCGCGCGGCCTGGTCACACAGCGTCCACACGCGGGGCACCAGCTCGGCCAGCACGCGTTCGCGCTGCGCGTCTTCGTAGCGCGGGTGCAGCGCGCTGAGCTTGATGGAAATGCCGTCGTTCTGTGCCACGGCACCCTCGGGGTTGACCCGCGCGGCGATGGACTGGATGGCGTTGCCGTAGCTCGCCAGGTAGCGCAGTGCGTCGGCGTCGGTGCGCGCGCCTTCGCCCAGCATGTCGTAGCTGAAGCGCAGGTGGGGCGTGTGGCGGCGGGTGGCGGCGGCCTCGTCCATGGCCTCGCTGATCGTCTGGCCCAGCACGAACTGGCGGCCAAGCAGTTGGACCGCGCGCAGCGTGGCGGCCACCACCGTGCGCGCGCCCAGCTTGGCCATCAGCCCCGGCTCATGGTTGGCATCAGGCAAGAATTTCTTGGACATCGCAATGGCTGTCGAAGACAGCCGGGCCAAGGTCGAATCTGCTGCCCCGTCAAAGTCGGCCCGCCCGAGCTGGTCCGCCGTCAGCGCAATCGCCGTCTCGACATCCGGTATCCGCAGCAACGCTTCGGCCAGCCGCATCAGCGCCAGTCCTTCGGCGCTGGAGATCGGGTATTCCTTGAGCAGGCTTTCCATGGCCCAGAACGGCGGCGGGTTGCTGCGCACCGCCTGCACCCAGGGGCGCGCGGCGTGGGCGGCAGCCGCCCAGTCCAGCGCACCTTCCAGCGACTGCAGGCGGTCAGCGACGGTGGTGGCCTCGGGCCGGTAGGGAAAAGGCAGGCGTTGCAGCGGGTTCATGGCGAAGGGCAGATGGGTAGTGAATGACGCCATGGTGAATTGTTTGGTGGTGAATTTCACGCTAAATTGCGCCTTGAAACTGAATAATTCACTAGCTATGACGGAATTGCTGGCGGATATAGACCGCATTGACCTGAAAATCCTGAATGTCCTGCAGCAGGATGGGCGCATCTCCAACCTCAAGCTGGCCGAGGCGGTCACGCTGTCGCCCACCGCCGTGCTGGCCCGGGTGCAGCGCCTGGCGCGCGACGGCTACATCCTGGGCTACGAGGCGCGGCTGAACCCGCTGAAGCTGGGCGCCGGGATGATGGTGTTTGTGGAGGTGCTGCTGGACCGCACCACGCCCAATGTGTTTGACGCGTTCAAGGCCGCCGTGCAGGTGCACCACGAGATCATGGAATGCCACATGGTGGCCGGCGGCTTTGACTACCTGCTCAAGACCCGCATGGCCGACATGGCGGCGTACCGGCATTTTGCGGGCACGGTCCTGTGGCAGCTGCCCGGCGTGCGCGAGACGCGCACCTACGCCGTGATGGAAGAGGTGAAAAATTCCACACAACTCAAGCTGCTGTAACGCGTGCGCCGCAGCACAATGCCCCATTCAACGATTCAGGAGGCTCTCGCATGACACGCATTTCAACGACCCTGGCGGGTGTGTTGCTGGTCACGGCCTGTGGCCTGGCCGCGGCGCAGAACATCAAGCCCGGCCTGTGGGAAATCAGCAGCAGGATGGGCGGCAACCCCGAGATGGACAAGGCCATGGCCCAGATGCAGCAGCAGATGGCCGCGATGCCGCCCGAGCAGCGCAAGATGATGCAGGACATGATGGCCAAACAGGGCGTCAGCATGGCCGCGGGGCCGGGCGGCGCCATGCTGAGCAAAATATGCCTGACCAAGGAGATGGTCGAGCGCAACCAGCTGCCGGTGCACGAGAAGGGCAACTGCACCAGCACCGTCAGCAACCAGTCCACCGCCGGCATGAACATGAAATTTGTCTGCACCGACCCGGTGGCCAGCGGCGAGGGTCGCGTCAATTTCAAGGGCGACAGCGCCTACGACATGAAGATGACCATGAACACCACGCACCAGGGCAAGCCCGTGGCGGCCACGATGGACGCCAGCGGCAAATGGCTGGGCTCGGACTGCGGCGCGATCAAGCCGCTGGCGCTGCCCAAAAAATAGGCAGGAGCAGGACCTTTCAGGCGGCGCGGGCCCGCCCGCCGAAAATCGCCGTGCCCACGCGCACCAGGGTGCTGCCGGCCTGAACGGCGGCTTCCAGGTCCGCCGTCATGCCCATGGACAGCGTGTCCAGCGAAAGGCCCGCCGCACAAAGTTCGTCAAACAGGCTGCGCGCGCGCTGGTGGACCGCCAGCTGCACGGCGGCATCGGTGGCGGGTTCGGGGATGGTCATGATTCCGCGCAGCGCCAGTCGTGGCAGGGCAGCCACCTCGCGCGCCAAGGCCAGCGCCTCGGCGGGTGGCACGCCGGCCTTGGTGCTGCCGCCGTCAATGTTGACCTGGATGCACACCTGCAACGGTCCCAGCCCTTCGGGCCGCTGCTCGCTCAGGCGCTGCGCAATCTTCAGCCGGTCCACCGTGTGGGCCCAGTCAAAATGCGCGGCCACCAGCCGCGTCTTGTTGCTCTGGATCGGCCCGATGCAATGCCACTGCAGCGGGAGGTCGCGCAGCAGCGCGATTTTTTCCACAGCTTCCTGGATGTAGTTCTCGCCAAACGCGGTCTGCCCGGCGGCATGTGCCTCGCGCACGGCTTCGGGGCCAAAGGTCTTGGACACGGCCAGCAGCGCCACGCTGTCCGCGCTGCGGCCGGTGGCCGCGCAGGCTGTGGCGATGCGGGTACGAACACTCTGGAGGTTGTCGCCAATCGTGGTCATAATCGTTCGAGCGTACCAAATCAGACTATCGAGGGATCCGTGGACATTACCCAGTTGCTGGCATTCAGCGTCAAGAACAAGGCTTCCGACCTTCACCTCTCCGCCGGCCTCCCGCCGATGATCCGCGTGCATGGCGACGTGCGCCGCATCAACGTGGATTCGCTGGACCACAAACAGGTGCACAGCATGGTGTATGACATCATGAATGACACCCAGCGCAAGATCTACGAAGAGTTCCTGGAAGTGGACTTCTCGTTTGAAATCGACGGCCTGGCGCGCTTTCGCGTCAATGCCTTCAACCAGAACCGGGGCGCGGGCGCCGTGTTCCGGACCATTCCGTCCAAGATCCTCACGCTGGAGCAGCTCAACGCCCCCAAGATCTTTGGCGACCTGGCGCTCAAGCCGCGCGGCATGGTGCTGGTCACCGGCCCGACGGGCTCGGGCAAGTCCACCACCCTGGCTGCCATGGTCAATTACCTCAACGAAACCGAATACGGCCACATCCTGACGGTGGAAGACCCGATCGAATTCGTGCACGAATCGAAAAAGTGCCTGATCAACCAGCGCGAAGTCGGCCCCATGACGCTGAGCTTTGCCGCCGCGCTCAAGTCCGCGCTACGCGAGGACCCGGACGCCATCCTGGTGGGCGAAATGCGTGATCTGGAAACCATCCGCCTGGCCATGACCGCCGCGGAAACGGGCCACCTGGTGTTTGGCACGTTGCACACCTCCAGCGCGGCCAAGACGATTGACCGGATCATCGACGTGTTCCCGGCCGAGGAAAAGGAAATGATCCGCGCCATGCTGTCCGAATCGCTGCAGGCGGTGATCTCGCAGACGCTGTGCAAGACCAAGGATGGCCAGGGCCGCGTGGCCGCCCACGAGATCATGCTGGGCACCAGCGCCATCCGCAACCTGATCCGCGAGGCCAAGGTGGCGCAGATGTATTCGGCCATCCAGACCGGCAACAGCTTTGGCATGCAGACGCTGGACCAGAACCTGGCGGATCTGGTCAAGCGCAACATCATCAGCCCGGGCGAAGCCCGCGGCAAGGCAAAGATTCCAGAAAACTTCCCCGGATGATGATTTCCCCCGAAGCGCCTTCGGCGCCTCCCCCTCAGGGGGCGACACCAGCGGCCCGGCGGAGCCGGTTCCGCGGTGTCTCCCGCGAAGGCATTTTTGGTTGTAGGTAGTAGTAAGGAGGTGCTCTCATGGAGCGCGATCAGGCCAGTAAATTCATCAACGACCTGTTGAAACTCATGGTCAGCCGCAACGGCAGCGACCTGTTCATCACCGGCGACTTCCCGCCCGCCATGAAAGTGGACGGCAAGGTCACCAAGGTTTCGCCGCAGCCGCTGACCGGCGCGCACACGCTGTCGCTGGCGCGTTCGATCATGAACGACAAGCAGGCATCGGAATTCGAGCGCACCAAGGAGTGCAACTTCGCCATTTCGCCGCCAGGCATCGGGCGCTTTCGCGTCAACGCCTTCGTGCAGCAGGGCAAGGTCGGCATGGTGCTGCGGGTCATTCCCATGACGCTGCCCACGATCGACGGCCTGGGCGTGCCGCAGGTCCTCAAGGAGGTCGTGATGGCCAAGCGTGGCCTGTGTGTGCTGGTCGGCGCGACGGGCTCGGGCAAATCCACCACGCTGGCCGCCATGGTGGACTGGCGCAACGAAAACTCCTACGGCCACATCATCACGATCGAGGACCCGGTGGAATTCGTGCACCCGCACAAGAACTGCGTGGTGACCCAGCGCGAGGTGGGGCTGGACACAGACAACTGGGAGGCCGCGCTCAAGAACACCCTGCGCCAGGCACCCGACGTGATCCTGATGGGAGAAATCCGGGACCGCGAGACCATGGAGCATGCCATCGCCTTCGCCGAAACCGGCCACCTGTGCCTGGCCACGCTGCACGCCAACAGCGCCAACCAGGCGCTGGACCGCGTGATCAACTTCTTTCCCGAGGAGCGGCGCGCGCAGCTGCTGATGGACCTGTCGCTGAACCTCAAGGCCATGATCTCGCAGCGGCTGGTGCCCAAGCAGGACGGCAAGGGCCGCCAGGCAGCAGTGGAAATCATGCTGAACAGCCCGTTGATCTCCGACATGATCTTCAAGGGCGAGGTCGCCGAGATCAAGGAGATCATGAAGAAGTCGCGCAACCTGGGCATGCAGACCTTTGACCAGGCGCTGTTCGACGCGTATGAAAACAACATCATTTCCTACGAAGACGCGCTGCGCAATGCCGACTCCGTCAACGACCTGCGCCTGCAGATCAAGCTGAACAGCCAGCGTGCCAAGAACCAGGACCTGGCCTCCGGCACCGAACACCTCGCCATCGTTTGAGCATCCCCATGAGCAGTACCAACCCCAAAACCTACGAACCCACCCCGTCGCGCAAGGTCGCATTCCTCGGCCTGGGCGTCATGGGCCTGCCCATGGCCGGCCACCTGGCGCTGGCCGGCCACCAGGTCACGGTTTACAACCGCAGCGCCGCCAAGGCGGTGGCATGGGCGGCGGAGTTCGGCGGCACAACGGCCGCCACGCCGCGTGAGGCCGCGGGCGGCGCAGACATCGTGTTCTGCTGCGTGGGCAACGACGACGACCTGCGCTCGGTCACGCTCGGCGCCGATGGTGCCTTCGCGGGCATGAAGCCCGGCACCATTTTTGTGGACCACACCACGGCGTCGGCCGATGTGGCGCGCGAGCTTTACGCTGCGGCCAAAAACCTGGGCCTGCAGTTCGTGGATGCGCCTGTGTCCGGCGGCCAGGCGGGTGCCCAGAACGGCATGCTGACCGTGATGTGCGGCGGTGATGCCGCTGCCTTCGATGCCGCCAAACCCGTGGCCATGGCGTTTGCACGCGCGTTCACCTTGCTCGGCACGGCAGGGTCTGGCCAGCTTGCCAAGATGGTCAACCAGATCTGCATCGCCGGGCTGGTGCAGGGCCTGTCCGAGGCCATTGCCTTCGGCCAGAAGGCCGGCCTGGACATGGAGCAGGTGCTGGACGTGATCGGCAAGGGCGCCGCCCAGAGCTGGCAGATGGACAACCGCGGCAAGACCATGATTGCCGGCAAATTCGACTTCGGCTTTGCGGTGGACTGGATGCGCAAGGACCTGGGCCTGGTGCTGGACGAGGCCAAGCGCAACGGCGCGCGGCTACCCGTCACCGCGCTGGTGGACCAGTTCTATGCCGACGTGCAGGCGCTGGGCGGCCAGCGCTGGGATACATCCAGCCTCATCAAGCGGCTGAAATGAGATTCAACGTGCCGCGCTGGCCGCACGGGCCGGCTGCGGCGCTTGCTGGGGCTGCAGCCTGCGCAGCTCTTCCTCGGTGATGATTTCAAAAATGCGAACAACCTTCTGCACACCACTCACGGTGCGCGCAATGGCGGTGGCGCGGTCAGCCTCGCGCTGGGTGACGCGCCCCATCAGGTAGGTGGTGCCGCGTTCGGTCACGACCTTGAAGGCGCCCGCGAACAGATCCTTGGCGTCCACCAGGGAGGCGCGCACCTTGCCCGTGATCAGCACGTCGTTGGACCGCTGAGCCAGCGTCGTGTTGCCCAGCACCGCCAGCTCATTGACGACCGAGCGCACATTCTCCACGCGCGACACGATCTGCTCGACCTGCTGGCGGGCCGCATCGTTGGGGACTTCACCCGTGATGAGCACCTGGCGGTTGTAGCTGGTCACATTCACATGGGCGCGGTCGCCCAGTGCTTCGCGCACCCGGCTGGCGGCGCGCAGTTCGATGCCTTCATCTTCCAGCTGGGCGCCCGAGGTGCGGCGGTCAATGGCCACCAGCGCTCCCACGGCGGCGCCGCCCACGATCAGCGGTGCACAGGCGCTCAGTACGCTGGCGGCAACGGCTGCAGCGACGGCGGAAAGTACAAGTCGGCGGGAAGCTTGGGTCATGTCGGGGTTTCCTGTTCTCCGAGAAGCTGGGCGTCCACGCCGTCGCACAGGCAATGCAGTGCGAGGATATGGACTTCCTGGATGCGTGCCGTGCGGTCATGCGGCACACAGATATGGACATCGGTCTCGCGAAGCGCCTGGGCCATCTTGCCGCCGCCGCGCCCAGTCAGTGCCACGACGGTCATTTCGCGCTCATGGGCGGCCGCAATCGCCTGCAAGACGCTGGCGGAGTTGCCACTGGTGGACAGTGCCACCAGTACGTCGCCGGCCTGGCCCAGCGCGCGAACCTGCTTGGCAAAGACCACGCTGTAGTCGTAGTCGTTGGCAATGGCTGTGAGGATGGAGCTGTCGGTGGTCAGGGCGATCGCACCCAGTTCGGGCCGTTCGCGTTCAAACCGCCCGACGAACTCGGCCGAAAAATGCTGGGCGTCGGCGGCGGAGCCGCCATTGCCACATGCCAGTACCTTGCCCCCGCTGGTGACACAGGCCAGCAGCGCCTGGACGGCTGCGGCAATGGGTTTGCTCAGGATTTGCGCGGACTGGTACTTCAGATCTGCGCTGTCGATGAAATGCTGTTGGATGCGTTGCTCAAGCATGGAGAGGGATGATAACCCTCAGGGTCTGCCCCATGGCGCCAATGTCCCTGCACACCTCGAATTAGTACAAAAAGTAACCTTTCAATAAGGTGGGCATGGACCATCCGAAGCTTCTCCGAGACTGTCGAGGACGGCCGCTGTGCATCGCCGACATCATATTGGTGCCCATATAAATAATACCTTTTATTTAAAATACGGTTGTGAATTTGTCATAAACGCAGGTTTTGCGCAGCGAAAACGCCAATAAAACGCTTGCGGCCTTCAATGCAGGCATCGCCTCACGACAAGTCTGTGCTCAGACCGATCAGGGGCGTCCTTGATTTCATTGAAAGGCCGTGCGCATGTATCTTTTTTGTTACTTCCGCCTGTACCTGATAGGCAGGGGCTGAGCCGTGGACAAACTGCTGCTTGGCGTCAGCTTTCTGGGTTTTGGGTCCAAGGCCTGCAATCAGTTCGCAACCTGGATGGGGGCTTTCGGCCGGGACGATTGTGACTGGGAGGTCGTGGCGCCCCAACGTGCGGACGTCTGGTGCGTCAACGCCGACGTCGTCGAGGACCGGGGCGCAGCCGGTCTGAACGTGCGCCATCGTCATGCCGACGCTACCGTGGAGGCACTGGATTTGCGCCGTGCACCTGGATTGCTGGCGGTGTCGTCGGAACAATTCAACGCTGTGGCGGGCGCCGTTCTGTTTGACCCCGGACGGCAGGCCAGCGTGGTGGCAGCATTTCGCACGCTCGAATCCCGCTTGGGCATGCTTCGCTGCGACTACGCGCTGGGCTGCTCACTGGCATGGCACCAGGAAGAGGTTGCCGCTGGCGGCGTGTACCAGCTCATTTACCACAGCCGCCTGATGGCGGTGGTGGATTTGAGGCGGCGCGTGGCCGGCTTTCCCCTGACGGCCACCCCGGGCGACCTGTTGCGTGCGGAGTGGATCCGCCGTCCCACCGGTGCGGGGGTTGCGCCTGATTCGTTCGTACGCCGTGCCACCGGCGACCTGATCTGGACTTACGCGGTTCGCACGCGGCTGGACATCCTGCCCACCCGCTATCGCCGCAAGCCCGTTCATTTCTGCCAGATGCCCAGGATTGCCATCGAGCAACTGGAGCCTGCCCATATCCGCCTCCTGGCGGCCCTGCGGTCGGGCCCGATGCTGCTGAACGACCTGGCCAAGCGCCTCGCGGCGCCCGAGCCCCAGGTGTGCCGTTGGCTGGCGGCCCTGCATGCCGTGGAGGCCGTCAGCGTGGCGCCGGCACCGGCGGCCGTGCCGCGCGGGGACAGCGCGGTGGCCATCTTCGCGCGCCCGCCCGCGGGTGGCTCTGCCACGCAGGTCACGGCCTAGTCCTTCTCCGCAGATTTCCACACGACCCCGACATACCGAAAGATCCTATGCAAACAAAGCTTCTTCCTCTGCCCGGCCAAACTGGTTTCGGCCTCCTGTCCACCTTGGGGCTGGCCTTGCTGGGCCTGCCGGCCCGCGCGGGCGCCGGCGCCAACGCTCCCGCCTGCGTACCCGCGCCCCGCCGCGGGGCGCCCGCCGAGCGGGATGCCGCGCAGCAGGCCGGCACGCACCGGGCCACTGAGGTTGGCCCCCAGGACGTCAACCAGGTGCTGCGCCGCATGGTGCGGATCGCACGGACGCTGGTGCCGCCTGGCGTGCGCATTGCAGAACGCTATGCAACCCCGGAGCAACACGCTACAGACATGCCGGAATTCCATCAGGTAGTGCTTCACCTGATCCTGGACGCGGCCCAGGCCTTGCACGGCTGCGGGACGATTGATGTCGCATCGCGATGCACTGGGGGCGAGCTCTTCATCACCATCAGCGACAGCCGTGCCTGTGTGCCACCGGGCTGGGGGCTGATGTCGCCTTTGCTCGGCGCGGGCCGCGGGGACCATGCCGAATGCAGCCATCTGGGCTTGCTGATGGCCGGCGATTACGCCGACGAACATGGCGGGCGCGTCCTCGCCACGCGCAGGCCGCAGGGTGGCCATACGGTCACCATCGTGCTTGCGCTGACATCGCCGGTCTTGAGCTGACTTCCGCCTTGCGGCCAGGGCTCCTGTTGCCGCCGCCGGCGCGGCGCAGAGCCCCTTTGCCATGAAACATACCGTGACGCTTCACGTGATGGGCAGCGTGCGCCTGCACGCCGGCCCGCAGGGGTCGGACAGCATGGCCTTGCCCGCCAAGTCACTGGCGATGCTGGTGTACGTTGCCATGGAGCGCAGGCCTGTGCGCCGCGAGGTCCTGGCGGACCTGTTCTGGGGTGACACCGGCGACGAGGGCGCGCGCGCCAATCTGCGCCTGGCCCTGTCCAAGCTCAGGCAGCGTCTGCCGGACGTCATCCAGGCCGATGCTGAAACCATCGGCTGGAACCCCGCGGCAAGCATCCAGGTCGATGCGCTGTCGCTGCTCAAGGCGGCCGAAACGGCGGGCCAGCAAAGCGCCGCGTCGCTGGGCAGCGCCATTGCCTGCTATGGCGGGCCGTTCCTGCGCGACTTCCAGCTGCGCGACTGCGCCGCATTTGATGACTGGGCGGGTTTGCAGCGCCAGCGCATCGACCGCAGTGCCGTGGTGATCCTGCGCGAACTCGTGCGCCTTGAGCAACAGGCCCGCCATCTGCACAACGAGCTGCAGTACCTTGAGCTTTGGGCGCAGATCGAGCCCTGGAACGAGGAGCCGCACATGTCGTTGTTGCGGCTGCTCGCCCGCGTGGGCTCCACGGCCGCCGCGCTGGACCGCTTTGAAGCCTGCCGGCTTGCGCTGGCGGAGCATCTGGGCACCAAGCCGTCGGCTGCGCTGTCTGCGCTGGCAGATGACATCCGCCGCGGCAGCGTGCCGCCGGCGGCACCGCCTCCCGCGTTGCAGCCGCGGCCCAGTTCCGCCGAACTGCTGCCCTTGCTGGGGCGTGCCGATGACTTGCGCCGCATACGCCAGCACCTGGATCGCGGTGAACGGCTGGTAACGCTGCTGGGCCCGGCAGGTGTGGGCAAGAGCCGGTTGGCGCGCGCCTTGATGGACGAGATCGCGGGCAACTACCCCGACGGCTGCGTGATGTGCAGCTTTGACTTCATCGGGCGCGAATCCGGCACACAACTGCTGCGCGACCATGTGGTGGCGGCTCTGGGCTCTGCCCTGGGGCTGGATTTCAGCCAGACGGTGCAGCCCATGGCCATGTTGTGCAAATACCTCGGCCTGCGCCGCATCGTGCTCGGCCTGGACGGGTTCGAGAACTGCGTGGAGGCCGCGCCGGCCGTCGCCGACATCCTGCTGGCCGCGCCGAACTGTGTGGTGATCGTGACCTCCCGCGTGCGGCTGGGGATTGCGCACGAATGGCTGTATGAACTGCACGGGCTGGCGACTGACGACGGCGACGCCGACCCTGGCGCGGCACTGGCACTGCTGCGCGCCTGCGCGCGGCGCCTGGGCGTGGCCCTTGACGATGTGCGTGAACATGCCGCGCTGCAGCGCCTGGTGCAATTGCTGGACGGCTCGCCGCTGGCGATCCAGTTCTGCGCGCAATCGCTGCGCACGCTGACGGCGGCGCAGCTGGTACAGCGCCTGGAACAGGGCACCTGGCTGGACTCCAGCCTGCACATGCCCGAATACCGCCATCGCACGATGCAGGACGTGATGAGCGACATCTGGGAGCAGCTGGACCCTGCCGCCCAGGAAGCCTGGGCGCGGTGCGCCCTGTTTCGTGGAACCTTCCCGCGCGAATGGGTGCCCGATTGCGCGGGGGTCAGCGACGAAAGCCTGACCGTGCTGGTGGAGCGGTCCGTGGTCGCACGCGAACCGGGCGGGCGCTGCCGCATGCATGAGCTGACCCGCCAGCATGGCCTGGCGATGCTGGACACGCTGGCCGGGGCTGACGCGTACCGGCGCCAGTTTGCCTTGGGCGTGCTGGCGCGCCTGGCGGCCATGGCGCCACGGCTGGAGCGCGAGGACGCGGCCTTGCTGCAGGATGTCAAAGCCGACATCAACACCCTGGCGGCTGCCGTCGAACTGGCGCTGCAGTGGGCGAGCCCCTCGCAGATCGACGCGCCGGTGGCGGCCTTGTGCGACATCTATCACCGGCTGGGCTGGCACTTCGCGGCGGCGCGCCTGCTGGACTCCGTGTTGCAACGCCACCCCGATGCACCCGTGGCCCTGCGCATCGCCTGGCGCCACCGGGCGGGCGCGGTGCTGCACAACCATTACGGCAACCTGCACGACAACGCGCACTTTCGCGCCGCCGTGGAACGGGGTGGCGTGACGCTGCCGCCGGCAGGCCCGCGCGCGTGGCTGCGGGCGCTGTGGTGCGCGTTGCGCGCACCGTTCATCACGCCGCTGCGCGGTGCGCAGGAGCGCAATGCGCAGCGCCTGCTGGCCCATGCGATCACCAGCCTTCTGATGGGCCGTTTCATGGATGCCGCCGCGGCATCCGCGTTGTGGGGCGGGCTCGCGGTGGCCTGGATCGCGGCCCTGCGTTCAGGCGCGGTGGATGCGCGGCTGGCCGTCATGCTCAAGGCGCTGGCATTCCTGAGTGTGACGCGTGCAGGCTGGGCGGGCGGCTGCGCCGCGGCCTTGCTGGTGCGCCGCGTGCGCCTGCGGCTGCGTGACGTGGCGCCGCCGCAGGAGGCCTTTGCCCTGCAGCAGTTGGGCAATTCCATGATCGCGCGCGGACGCTGGGATGTCGCAGAGGTTTACATGCTGCGCGCGGCGGCTGCGCTGGCATCGCTCGGGTACGGTTTTGACGCCCTTGAATGCCGCGCCCAGCTCAACGCGGTGCACCTGCACCAAGGCGATTTCACGCGCCTGCTGGATGAAGTCCGCATCACCGAGGTCGAAGCGCGCGCGCTGGAGCAGCCCGCCATCCTGCGCTGGGTGCTGATGGCCAAGGTTCAGGCCCTGCTGCGCAGCGGCACGGCCAGCGCCGGCGTTGCGCAAGGCTGCCTGCACGATATCCATGGCATTGCGGTGCACCGGACCATGCTGGAAGACATCCGCGTGCGCGGCGTTGAAGCCCTGGTGGCCTGCGCCTGTGGCGACACGCGCCAGACGCTGCTGCTGGCGCAGGAAGTGCTGGACCTGACCCACTACCTGTGCGCGGGGCGTTTTTACACATTGCTGGCGTTCGCCCTGGTGGTGGATGTGCTGCTGCACGCCGCGGGTGGCAGCGACGCCGCGGCTGCCGAGGCCAGGCGCATGGCGCTGCAGGCCGTGAACCGCTACCTCGCCCTGTCAGCGCACCTGCCGATGCTGACGCCACGGCGCCAGCTGTACCGCGGCTGGGCTGGCCTGCAACGCGGCCAGACCGCGCGGGCGCTGCGCGCGTGGCGGCGCGGGCTGAAGGCCTGCGCGGTGGCTCCCTCGCCCTATGACGAATTGCGGCTGCACCTGTTGCTGGCCCGGCACGGCGCCGGCGAGCAGGCCGCCGCGCATACCGGCGAAGCCAGGCGGCTGGCACAGGCGTGCGGCATGGCCGGCCCGCCGTACCCGCTGATGCCCGGCGGCTGACTCAACCCGCGTCAAACGCCGCGCGCAGCCACTGCACCTGGCCGGCCTGCAGCAGCACTGCGTCAAACCTGCAGGGCGGCTCCTGACCGAGGCGCATGAGGTAATGGCGAGCGGCAAACACGATGCGCCGCTGCTTCAGGTGGCTGATGCTGGCGCCCGCGCCGCCGTGCGAGCCGCTGGCGCGCTGGCGCACCTCCACGAACACCAGCGTGCCGTCCGGCTCGCGCATGATCAGGTCGATCTCGCCGCCGCCGCGCCCGGGCGTCCGATAATTGCGCGACACCAGCCGCAAGCCCGCGGCCAGCAGGTGCGCCAGCGCGCGGTCCTCGCCCGCGTCGCCGCGGGCCTTGGTGGTGGGCCGCGTGGCCGGCCCTGATTTGGGAGTTTCCATTGATTGCTTCTTTTGCTTCCGCCCTGGTGGCCGCGCGCGATGCGGCGGCGCAGCAGCATTATCCGCAGGGCGCGTTGTATGTCGTGGCCACGCCCATTGGCAACCTGGCCGACATCAGCCTGCGCGCGTTGCATGTGCTGCAGCTGGCCGATGCGGTGGCCTGCGAGGACACGCGCCACACGCAGTCGCTGTTGCGCGCCTACGGCATCGAGCGCGGCGGCGCGCAGTTGCTGGCCGTGCACCAGCACAACGAAGCCGAGGCCGCGCAGGCCGTGGTGCAGCGCCTGCAGCAGGGCCAGCGCATTGCCTACGCCAGCGACGCCGGCACGCCCGCGGTGAGCGACCCGGGGGCGCGGCTGGTGGCCGCCGTGCGCGCGGCGGGCCTGCGCGTGGTGCCGCTGCCCGGCGCCAGCAGCGTCACGGCGGCGCTCAGCGCGGCCGGCAGCGTGGCGCATGACGGCGGCAGCGGGTTTGTGTTTGCGGGCTTCCTGCCCGGCAAGGCGGGCGAACGCGACGCCGCCGTGCAGGCCCTGGCCAGCGAGCCGCGCACCGTGGTGCTGCTGGAGGCGCCCCACCGCATGGAGGCGCTGGCGCGCGCGCTGGCCGTGCTGGGTGCGCGGCCGGTGACCGTGGCGCGCGAGATCACCAAGCAGTTTGAAGACATCGCCACGCTGGCCTGCGATGGCCTGGCGGCCTGGCTGGCCGCCGACCCACAGCGCCTGCGCGGTGAATTTGCGGTGGTGCTGCATGCGATGGCCGATGCGCCGCAGGCAGATGACGGCCCGCGCGTGCTGCAGCTGCTGCTGAAAGAGCTGCCCGTGAAGACGGCCGTCAAGCTGGCCGCCGACATCACTGGCGGCAACCGGAATGCACTCTATGAGGCTGCGCTGAAGCTCAAAAACTCAGACGGCTAAAGGGTCTACATCCACAGCCCAGCGGATCAGGCCTTTTTCCTTCGTGGCATGCAACACGTCATGCCAGTGCGTCAGGAAGTGCTGCAGCGCGGCGCGCGATGTGCTTTCCACCAGCATCTGCGCACGTTCCACATTGGCCACGCGCTGCACGCTCATGGGCACAGCCGGGTACAGGGTGACATGCTCATGGGCCGGCACGTCCTGCGCCGCCGCGCTGGCGGCGTTCAGGAAAGCCTGCGCGGCCTCCTGCGTGCGTGCTTCGGCCCGCACCAGCGCCTGGAATGAAAACGGCGGCATGCCGGCTTCCTCGCGCTCCTTGAGCTGCTGCGCGGCAAACGCCGGGTAGTCGTGGCGCCGCAGCGCGCCAAACAAGGGGTGCGCAGGGTGCCAGGTCTGCACCCACATCTCGCTGGCGCCGGCCTGCGCGGCGTCGCGCCCGGCGCGCCCTGCGGCTTGCATCAGCAGGCCAAACAGCCGCTCGGGTGCGCGAAAGTCGCTGGAGAACAGCGCCGCGTCGGCATTCACCGCAGCCACCAGCGTGATGCGGCGAAAGTCATGCCCCTTGGTGATCATCTGCGTGCCTACCAGCACGTCCACCGCGCCCGCGTGCACCTGGGCCAGTTGCGACTCCAAGGCACCTTTGAGCCGCGTGGTGTCGGCGTCCATGCGGGCGATGCGCACCGGCTCGCCTTGTGCATTGCGGGTGTCGGCCAGCAGCTCGGCCAGGTGTTCTTCCAGCCGCTCGGTACCCCGGCCCAGCGGTGCGATATCCACATTGCCGCAGGCCGGGCAGGCGCGCGGCACCCGCTCGGTAAAGCCGCAGTGGTGGCAGCGCAGCGTGCGGTCGATCTTGTGGAACACGCGGTAGGCGCTGCAGTGCGGGCATTCGCTCTTCCAGTCGCAGGCGTTGCAGGCCAGCACCGGTGCATAACCGCGCCGGTTCAGGAACACAAGTGATTGTTCGCCGCGCGACAGACGCTGGCGGATGGTCTCCAGCAACTGCACCGAAAACACGGTTTTGGGCGGCTGCAGGTTCATGTCCACCAGCTTCACCGCTGGCAACTGTCCGCTGCCAATGCGCGAGGGCATGGCCAGGCGCTGGTAGCGGCCTTTTTCGCTGGCCTGCCAGCTCTCCAGCGACGGCGTGGCCGAGCCCAGCAGCACCTTGGCGCCTTCAAGCTTGCCGCGGTACACCGCCAGGTCGCGCGCGGAGTAGCGCGCGCCTTCCTGCTGCTTGTAGCTGGGGTCGTGTTCCTCGTCCACCACGATCAGGCCCAACGCGGGCAGGGACGCAAACACCGCCATGCGCGTGCCCAGCACGATGCGTGCAGCGCCGGTGTGCGCGGCCAGCCAGCTTTTCAGGCGCTGCGGGTTCGTCATGCCGCTGTGCAGCGATACCACGGCATCGGCGCCAAACCGCGCAATGAAGCGCGATTCCAGCTGGGGCGTCAGGTTGATCTCGGGCACCATCACCAGCGCCTGCGCCTGCGGGTTGCCGGCCAGCAAGGCCTGCACCGCCTGCAGGTACACCTCGGTCTTGCCACTGCCGGTGGCACCGTAGACCAGGAACGGGCCGGGATGGGCCGCGATCCCGTCCAGTGCCAGCGCCTGCTCGGGCGTCAGCGCGACACCTTTGGTGACATCTGGCGGCGCATCATGCTGGGGGGCGGCTGCGGGCTTGCGCCGCAGCCGCCTCGCCAGTTGCAGGGCGCTCAGGCCGCGCAGCTGCGGCGGCAGCGCAGCCAGCGCCACCTCGCCCACGCTGCGCTGGTAATAGTTCGCGGCGAAGGTAACCAATTGTCTCCAGGTGAGTGTCAAGGGAGGAATGTCCTCCAGTGCGCCCAAGATGGGCTTTTCTTCCATCTCCAGCCGGTCAGCGTCCTGCGCCGGGTCGCGCTCCCACACCAGCCCCAGCACTTCGCGGCGGCCCAGGGGTACTCGCACCAGAGTACCCGGCGCGAGTGGCAACTCACTTCGATAGCTCAACGGCCCGCGTATCGAGCTGTGCGCGGGCGTTGCAACCAGAACGGCCAGGCGGTGCGGCATGAGAGGGCGTTGGTTAAGGGTTTTTCTTAAGGTCAACTGTCGAAAAGCGCCTTAAGTCATTGATTCGCAAACGATTTGACAGTGATTCAGTATTTCTGTGGATAACTTTGTTGATATCGTGTCGTGACGGGCTCCGAAGCCTTGAAAATCAAGGCTTTGGCTAATTTGCCTGCAAAAAAAGCAAACTGATAAGCCTATATGAATCAATAACTTGCGTGCGCTATGGGATTCATAGCAAGGGCGTGCGCCGCAACAGATTTTTTGCGCGCCGCAACACAACTTTTGTGCATAAGTCAAGCGCGCTGGCAAAGTTTTTGCAGAGCGCGCGGTTTAGGGAACTCCCTGATGACGCGCGCATGACAAACGCTCAAAGCCGCATCTGGCGCGAATGCGAATGCACCGCCTCGACCAGCGCCGTGACGTGTTCCGGCGGTGTGTGCTGGCTGATGCCGTGGCCCAGGTTGAAGATGTGCCCGACCCCCGGACCGTCGCCGCGGTGCGGTGCGCCAAACGCCTCCAGCACCTTGCGCGCTTCGGCCGCGACCTGCTGCGGCGGGGCAAACAGCACGTTCGGGTCCAGGTTGCCTTGCAGCGCATGTGTGCTGCCCACCAGGGCGCGGGCCTGTGCCAGGTTCACCGTCCAGTCCAGGCCCAGCACCTCGCAGTCCAGCGACTGCATCTGCGAAAGCCACAGGCCGCCGCCCTTGGTGAACACGATGCGCGGTATCTTCGTGCCGTCATGCTCGCGCTTGAGCTGCGCCAGCACGCGCGCCGTGTAGGCCAGGCTGAAGGCCTGGAACGCGCCGTCGGCCAGCACGCCGCCCCAGCTGTCAAAAATCATCACGGCCTGCGCGCCCGCATCGATCTGGGCGTTCAGGTAGACGGCCACGGCATCGGCATTGATGGCCAGCAGGTGGTGCATCAGGTCCGGGCGGCTGTACAGCATGGTCTTGACCAGGCGGTAGTCGTCCGAGCCCGCGCCTTCGACCATGTAGCACGCCAGCGTCCAGGGGCTGCCTGAAAAGCCGATCAGCGGCACGCGGCCGTTCAGCGCGCGGCGAATGGACGTGACCGCGTCAAACACGTACTTCAGCTTGTTCAGGTCGGGCACCCGCAGCGCCTTGACGGCGGCCTCGTCGCGCACGGGCGACGCGAACCGCGGCCCTTCTCCCATGGCAAAGCTCAGGCCCAGGCCCATGGCGTCGGGCACGGTCAGGATGTCGCTGAACAAAATGGCGGCATCCAGCGGGTAACGCTCCAGTGGCTGCAGCGTGACCTCGGTGGCGTAATCGGTATTGGTGGCCAGGCCCATGAAGCTGCCGGCCTGCGCGCGCGTGGCGCGGTATTCGGGCAGGTAGCGCCCGGCCTGGCGCATGAGCCAGACGGGGGTGTGGGGGGTGGACAGGCGCCAGCAGGCGCGCAGGAAGGTGTCGTTTTGCAGGGGTGCGAAGCTCATGGGGCTTATTGTCGCAGGCGCCCCGGCCCGGCTTTAAGGGGCAAGCCCGGCGATCTCGGCAAATGCGCCCAGCGCGTCCTTCATGAGCTTGCGTGCCTTGTCGCTGGCATGCTGCATGCGCGCGAAGTCGTGCGTCATGCGCGGCGCGCCCAGGAATTCGCAGCGCGCGCCCACCATGCGCAGCCAGTCGTGCAGCTGGATGGCGTCGTCATGCGCCACGTCCTGTTCGGCTGCCACCAGCACTGTTACCGGGGGTGCCTGGATGGGCGCGTTGCCGTGCATCAGCACGGCGCGCTCGTCCCACAGGTCCCACTGGCCGTGCAGGAAGGCGTGCCAGGCGCGGATGGCGTCGGCGCGCGAGAACACTGGCGACGACGCGCAGCGGATGTAGCTGGCCGTGTTGAAGTCCGGCTTGACCAGCGGGTACAGGCCCAGCACCGCGTCCACGCTGCCCGGCTGCGCCCGGGCCAGGCGCCAGGCGGCCTGCAGCGCCGCATGGCCGCCGCTGCCGTCGCCACCCACCAGCAGCCGATCGGTTTTCACGCCCAGCTTGACACGGCCCTCGGCCAGCGTGCGCAGCGCCAGCAGGGCCGATTCGCTGCCTTGCAGCAGCGCAGCGCCTGCCGCCGCGGGCAGCTGCACGCAGGCCACGGCCACGCCCAGGTCATGCGCGAGCTGGCGGCACAAGCCGTCATGGGTGTCCAGGTCGCCCGCCGCCCAGCCGCCGCCCACGAACCAGGCCATCAGCACCGGCGCCTGCGCGCCGGTGGGCCAGTGCATGCGCGCGGCCAGGGGCTTGCCGCCGGGGCGCAGCTTGAAGTCGCCGCTGGTCACGGGCACCAGCACCGACGGCAGGCGGCGCGACAACGCGGCATACCGCTGCGCCTGCGCGCCGGTGGCCAGCGGGTCGCGCACGGGCGGCAGATCGCGTTGCTGCTGGTCGATGAAGTCGTGCAGGTCGGGGTCGATTTGCATGGGCGTCAGCGCACGGCGCGGCGCAGGGCCTGGTCAATGTCCCACAGGATGTCGTCGGCATCTTCAATGCCCACCGACAGGCGGATCATGTCCGGCCGCACGCCGGCGCGGGCCAGTTCGGCCTCGTCCAGCTGGCGGTGGGTGGTGGACGCGGGGTGGATCACCAGCGTCTTGGCGTCACCGATGTTGGCCAGGTGGCTCATGAACTCGCACGCACCGATGAAGCGCTCGCCCGCGCCCGCCGGGTCGTCCGCCCGGATGCCGAAGGTCAGGATGCCCGAGCAGCCGGGCGAGCCGTCAATGGCGCGGAACTGCCTGCGTGCCAGCGCGTGGTGCGGCGAATCGGCCAGGCCCGGGTAGTTGACCCAGCTGACCAGCGGGTGGTCGCTCAGGAACCGCGCCACGGCCAGCGCGTTGCGGCTGTGGGCCTGCATGCGCAGGTGCAGGGTTTCAATGCCCTGCAGGATCAGCCAGGCGTTCAGCGGCGACAGGCTGGCCCCAAAGGTGCGGTTGACCTCCATGCGTGCCTTCATGGTGTAGCCGAAGTCGCCAAAGGTCTCATAGAACTTCACGCCATGGTAGGCCCGGCTGGGCTCCAGCATGTCCGGGAACTTTGGCGCCGACAGGGGTGAGCCCCAGTCAAACCTGCCGGATTCCACCACCACGCCGGCCATGGTGGTGCCATGCCCGCCCAGGTATTTGGTGGCGCTGTGCACGACGATGTCGGCGCCAAAGGCGAACGGGTTGCACAGGTAGGGGCTGGCCACCGTGTTGTCGATCACCAGGGGCAGGCCGTGCGCGTGCGCGATGGCCGCCACGGGCTCGATGTCGAACACGTTCACCAGCGGGTTGCCCAGCGTTTCGCCGTACAGCGCGCGCGTGTTGGGGCGGATGGCGTGGCGGAAGTTGTCGGGGTCGGCCGGGTCCACGAAGGTGGTTTCAATGCCCAGGCGTGAAAAGCCCACGCCCAGCTGGCCCACCGTGCCGCCATACAGCGTGGATGCCGCCACGATGTGATCGCCGGCCTTCAGGATGGCCAGCAGCGCCGTCATCTGCGCCGCCATGCCGGTGGCACAGGCCAGCGCCGCGCGGCCCCCTTCCAGCGACGCCACGCGCTCTTCCAGCACCGCGACCGTCGGGTTGCTGATGCGGCTGTACACATTGCCGAAGGTCTGCAGGTTGAACAGGCTGGCGGCGTGCTCGGTGCTGTCAAACACAAAGCTGGTGGTCTGGTGGATCGGCGTGGCCCGCGCGCCGGTGGCCGGGTCGGGGGTGGCGCCGGCGTGGATGGCCCTTGTGCCGAAGCCGTAGTTTCTGTCTTCGGTCATGCTCTTCTTCTCTCGCTGGCTTCGCGGCAGGCGGTGCCCGGCGGGGGCTTACACTGCGGTGGTTTTTGCTTCGCAAAAACTCCGCTGCGATGCTCGGGGGTCGGTCGCGCCGCGAAACTCGCTACGCGCTTCGCGCTGCGCTCAAACAGTCGCGGCGAGCATGTCACGACGCGCGCTGCGCGCGCCGACGCTCCCCCCTGCGCTTCTCGCCACCGCACAGATCGCCCTCGCCGGGCACCGCCTGCCGCGAAGCCGGGTGTGGGTATGCCACCGGTGCGCGCCCAGGCGTGACTTTGCCGCGAGGTGCAACGAGAACCGCATAGAGAAACAGTAGCCTGCATTTTCAATAAGGCAATTGCTGCGGCCGCCGCGAAGAAATCACGCCGGTGTTCACGCCAAACCAGCCCAGCCCGCCAAACAGCCGCGCGTGTTCGATCTTCACGCAGCGGTCCATCACCACGTCCAGCCCGGCGCCGCGGGCCTTTTGGGCGGCGGCTTCATGGATGACGCCCAGCTGCAGCCACAGGCATCTGGCGCCGATGGCGATCGCCTCGTCGGCGATGGGCGGGATGTCGGCGCTCTTGCGAAAGCAATCCACCATGTCGATGGCGTGGTGCTGCGCCGCCGCCGTCACGCTGGGGTAGCAGCGTTCACCCAGGATCTCGGTGGCCGCGGGGTTGACCGGCACGATCCGGTAGCCGTGCGACTGCATGTACTTGGCCGCAAAGAAGCTGGGCCTGTGCCATTGCGGCGACAGGCCCACGACCGCAATCGTCTTGCAGGTACCCAGGATACGGCGCAATTCGCTGACGGTGCTCATGCGTGCAGTGTACGCATGGGCGGATGCAGCAGAATGACGTGCTGCCTGCAAAAAGAAGTCTAGGCCCTAGTCAACGCCAACCGCTAACTCATGCGCCCGATGGAGGCCAAGATTGAGACTGGGATAGGCAAGTGTGGGGGGAAAGCCTCGAAAAGAATGGATGAACATACAGGAAAACCCTGTTGGTTGCATCTAGAATTACCACCATGGTAACTTTCACCGTCGTTTCAGAGTACAGTTTGACTGCGCCTGCCCGCAGCGGTGCGAAAAGATCTCGGGCGGGCCGCTGTACGACCTGGAACGGGTGAAGGGGATCCTCAAAGACGGAACGGGGGTGCAGCTATGGACAAGAGACTGTGTCAGGAACGTGCAGGACCTTGGTTGGGACCATGCCGACATCATTGCGCTGGTTCAAAAGCTGGGCGCGGGCAATTACATTGATTCCGAATGGTGTGAAAACGGGCGCGGCGCTTTTGCCGCGTGCGATGCCTATTCCATTCAGATCTGGGAACGGATTGAAGCTGTCGACAAAGACATGCTGATCGAGTATTTCGTCAAGTTTGCGATCAACAGGCTTGGCAATATGGTGCTGACGGTTTCGTGTCACACCTGAACATGGGGAAGTAGATGAACTCGAAAGAGCTCTGCCCGATTTGCGGCGAAGGTCACGTGACGGATCACGTGGACCAGGTAGAGAGCGAATACAAGGGGCACAAGGCCATGGTGCCGATGCACTACCAGCTGTGCGATTCCTGCCATTCAGACTTCGCGGGTGCGAAGCAAAGCCGGTTGAACAAGCGCGGAGCCATGGCGTTCCGAAAGTCGGTGGACGGTTTGCTCACGGGCGCTGAAATCTGTGCGCTGCGCGACAAGTACAAGCTGACGCAAGCACAGGCCGCTAAGCTGTTTGGCGGCGGGCCTGTGGCATTCAGCAAGTACGAGAACGACGATGTGGCGCAGTCGGAGCCAATGGACACTTTGTTGCGGCTGATGCTTCGCAGCGAAGCTGCATTCTGGGAATTGGTTGACCACAAGGGGATGGCGGACGAACTGGCCCTGAAGCGCCCTCGTGCTGCGCGTTCTTACAGCAAGAAGACGGAAACCAATGTGATTTACCTAGTGCATGGGTCCGCTGTAGAACCTGCGGGTTTGCGCACCATGCAATCGCATCGTTTTGCCTCACGTACGTTTGCGCCTACCTCAGGGCAACGCACATGGAAACAGTAAACCTGCGCCCCAAGCTGGTGTCCTTGCGTGCGACCAGCTTTCATGGCGAAAACAAGGACGCGACCGACGGACGCAAGCAATGGAAACTGCAATTGTCAGAAACCATCGAGGTCGCACTGGCGAGTCCGGCCTCCACAGAGGCCCCCATGCTCGCGATCGTAAAGATCGAGCTGGCGGCCAAGGCATTTCAAGTAGATGCTCCGGAACAAACTGCGGACTTCAGCGGAAAGTACGAGGCCAAGTTTGTCTATCCGGTCGAGGCGAAGGCGGATGAGGTCGCGGCCCGCTTCGGAGACGAACCTTACCAATATGTTCTAGCTGCGCAGGCATTTCCGCTGGCTATGACGCATTTCCGCAGGGAACTGCAGGCCATGGGCTTCGATGCCCGCGACCTGCCCCTCGGTATCTGATCAGCTCTTGTATTTGATTGAGCAGCCATAGGGCCGCGAGTTGCTGGCCGTCAGCGGCTTGCCGGCCAGGGCTTCGGCCACGCCCACCTTGACGTAATTGGTGGCCTTGGGGATGTCGTCGGCGCTGGCCGAGGGAATGCTGTCGATGCCGCCCGCATAGATCAGCTGGCCCTGCGGATTGACGATGTACATGTGCGGCGTGGTGCGCGCGCCATAAGCCTTGCCCACGGTGCCTTCCTCGTCCATCAGGATGGCGCTGGGCGCGGACTTGCGCTCCTGCTTCCAGGCCACCAGTTTGGCGGGCTCCAGGTAGTCGCGGCTGGCTTTCTCGGTGCTGTTGATGGCCAGCCACACCACGCCCTTGCCCATGGCGTCCTTCTGCGTAGCGGGCATGTTGCCGCTGTTGTAGTGCTTCTGCACAAACGGGCATCCTGGGTTGGTCCATTCCAGCACCACGTGCTTGCCCTTGAAGTCGGACAGCTTCACGGTCTTGCCGCTGGCGTCCTTCAGCGTGAAGTCGGGCGCGGGCTGGCCCACGGTGGCGGCGGCCTGGGCGCCCGCGGCAAAGGCCAGGGCGGTCAGGGCAAAGAGCGTACGGCGCAACATCGGGAATCTCCTAAAGCGTGGCAATGACAGAGCGAACTTCCTCCACCCCCAGAACCTCGGACAGCACCACGGGCGGGCTGCCTTTCTTGTAGAAGACATAGACCGGCACGCCGTTGCGGCCCAGCTGGGCCAGCGCGGCAGTGATGGCCGGGTCGCGCCGCGTCCAGTCGGCGCGCAGCAATGCTACGTTTTTGGCGGCCAGGTCGGCAAGCACATCCCCACGCGCGAGCGTGGTCTTCTTGTTGTACTGGCAGGTCACGCACCAGGCGGCGGTGAAGTCCACGAACACCGGCTGGCCTGCCTCCACCAACTGCTCCACGCGCCCAGGTGCCCAGGCCTGCCAGCGTGCATCGGCGGCGGCCACGGCCGCCGGGGCCTGGCCCTGCGTGATGTAGCTGCCCGTGCCCCAGGCCAGCGCGCCCAGCAGCAGCACCGACACCGTGCCCAGCGCCACGCGCGCGTTGCCGCGCAGCGTCAGCGCCCACACCACCAGGCTCAGGGCCACCAGCAGCGCCAGCAGCGCGCCCGCGCCGTCAATGCCGCTTTGCTGGCCCAGCACCCAGACCAGCCAGGCCACGGTGGCAAACATCGGGAAGGCCATGAGCTTGCGGAAGGTGTCCATCCACGCGCCGGGGCGCGGCAAGGCCCGCGCCACCGCCGGCACCCAGCTGGCCAGCAGGTAAGGCAGGGCCATGCCCACGCCGATGGCGGCAAACACCATCAGCGCCTGCGCCGCGGGCAGCCCCACGGCAAAACCCAGCGACGCACCCATGAACGGCGCGGTGCAGGGCGATGCAATGGCCACCGCCAGCACGCCCGACAGGAATGAATCGAGCGTGGGGTTTTTCGCCTGCAGCGACGCCACGCCGGACGGCAGCAGGTTGCCAAACTCGAACACACCGGCCAGGTTCAGGCCGATGACGGTGAACAGCGCCGCCAGCGCCGCCACCACGGCGGGCGACTGCAGCTGGAAGCCCCAGCCAATCGATTCACCCGCCGTGCGCAGGCCCAGCATCAGCGCGCCCAGCGCCAGGAACGACACGATCACCCCGGCGGTGTAGGCCAGGCCGGCGCGGCGGTGCGCGCGTGCGTCGCCCGCATGCTGGGTGAAGCCCACCACCTTGATCGCCAGCACCGGAAACACGCAGGGCATGAGGTTCAGGATCAGCCCGCCGATCAGCGCACCCAGCAAGGCGGCGGCCAGGGTTAATGAAGGTGTGCTGGAGGCCTGCGCGGCGTTGGCCTTCAGCGCCGCGTCCAGCGCGGGTGACACCGTAGCGGGGGCGGCCACCGTGGGCCAGGTGCCCAGCACTTTCAGCTCGGCCCGGTACGACTCGGCACCGGCGGCCAGCACGAACGGCATGACCGACGGGCTGTTGCTGCGCTGGGCCGACAACGGCATGCTGGCCGTCCACACGGCGCCTTTCCAGCCCTGCGTTGGCGTGGCGGCGGTTTCGATCACCTCCGGCGTTTCCGGGAACACGTCCAGCGTCTTGCCGCGCAGCGACACGGGCAGGTTCTGGACCGACAGCCGGATCAGGTTTCCGTCAATCTGCACCTGGCTGTCGGGCACGATGCCGGTGTTGCCCATCAGTGGCCTCGGCTGCGCCTTGAACGCCGCGTCAAACGCGGCGCCGTGGATGGCGGTGGTGCTCTTGACCGGCAGCTTCAACGCAAACTCGCCCTCTTCGGGAATGCACTCCTTCTTGCAGACCAGCCAGGCGGCCTTGAGCTTGATGTCCAGTTCGCCCGACAGCAGGCCGGGCTTGAAGTTGGGCGCTACCGTCAGCGGCACCGGCAGCAGCACCGTGCCTTCGTAGCCATAGTTGGCCAGCGTGCCAATGGGGATTTTTTTGGGCGTGGGCCAGGCAATGTCGCCTGCGGTGACGCCTGCGGGCAGTGTCCATTCCAGCACGGTGGGCAAGCCCGAGTCGCCGGAGTTCTTCCAGTAGGTATGCCATTCCGGCTTGTGGGTGATCTGCAGGCCCACCCAGACCGGCTTGCCGGGCTCCACGCCCTCGGGCGCGTGGGCCATCAGTTCGGCGCGCACTTGCTCGGTGGTGACCACTGACTTCGCCGCGCTGTTCGAAGCAGTCTGGGCGTGGGCCGCGGTCAGGAAGGCCGCAGCGGCGGCGAGGGCAAGGGCGAAACGGGGCAATGTCATGGCAGGTGTGGGAGCCACTTGCGGCGCCCGAGTTCCTTGGTAAGGGGGCCTCTCAGGCCGACGGGGCCTCAATATCGGCCTCGGCTTCGGGCCACAGGCGCGGAAACAGGAAGCGCAAGGCGTGTTGCGGCAGGCCGAAACGCACCTTGCCTTGGGGTGAATCTGATGCGAGCAAGCCGCGGCGGACCAAGGCGCCCAGCACGTCCGTGGCATTGCGCTCGCCCAAGCCCAGCATGGACTTGAAGTCGCCGCGACTCATTTCCTCGCTGCTCAGGAACAGGTAGTGCAGGCCGCGCAGGGCCTCGCGGCGCACGCCCGACTTCAGCACCGTGGCCTCGTACACCAGGCAGGCCTCCAGGCGGTCTTTCGGGCTGGAAAACTCCAGCATGCCGGCCATGAAGGCGGCTTGGTCCATGCAGACATCCAGCACATAGTCGATCCAGGCGGCCAGGGCCTGCTCACTGAGGTTGCCGCGGCCGTCCAGGTCACCGCGGCGCGGCACGTCGGCGTCGGCCAGCAGCGCGTAGTAACGGTCGGTGCTGCGGGCAAACCCGCGCAGCGGCGACCACAGGCCGCCGGTGTAGCCCAGTGCGCTGAGCACGGTGTGGGTGTGCAGCCGCATGACGCGGCCGTTGCCGTCCACAAATGGGTGGATCCACCCCAGGCGCTGGTGGGCCGCCGCCAGCGCCACCAGGGCGGCTTCGCCACGCCGGACCGTGCCATAAAAACCCGCCCAGCGCGCCAGAAACCGGGCCACGCTGCCATGGGCTGGCGCCACATGTTGGCCCACCTGCACATCGCGCTGGCGCAGTTCGCCGGGCACCACGGGCGCGTGTTCCGCGGCGGCGAGGTCCGCCGCGGGCAGCCGGGCAAACAGCTCGCGGTGCAGGTCCTGCACGGCCTGCGGCGTGTACAGTGCCCGGGCGCCGTCAGCGCCGGCATAACGCTGTTCCAGGGCAGCCTCTGCATCAATGTGGGCCACGGCCAGGCGCTGCCGCGCCGCCAGTTCGGCGTTGTGCGAGAAATCCCGGCGCAACGCCTGGTCAATCTCGCGGGGCCGCGTGTGCTGGCCCTCGATGCGGTTGGTGTAGTACGAGTTCATGCTGCGCAGCAGGGTGCGCATTTCGGGAGGCACGCGGATGCCGGCCAGGGGCGCGGCCAACCGGGAGAGGTCATGTGCCTTGGCCAGCAGCGGCTCCAGGCGGGGGCCTGCGGGCAGTAAAGGCTCAAACTGATGCGGGGCGTCGTACACCCTATTATTTTGCCAACATTTGAAACCCTGTAAATAGATGATTTACATGAGTATTTTCAAATATCTGCCAACAACTCTGCGAACCTGATTGCCAGCCCGTCTGCTCAAGCGGCAAACCCCAGCACCACGCGCCGGGTCGTTGCGCTTTTCTTCTCGATCTTCGTCACCACCACCGCCCCAATCTCGCGGGTGTTGGCCACATGCGTGCCGCCGCAGGGCTGCAGGTCCACCGCGTCGTCGGTGTCGCCAATCCGGATCGTGCGTACCACGCCGCTGCCACGCGGCGGGCTCACGCTCATGCTCTTGACCAGCGCCGGGTTGGCGTCCAGCTCGGCGTCGGTGATGCTGCCCACGGTGACCGGGTGGGCGGCGGCCACCAGCGCGGCCAGGCCCTGGGTCAGCGCGTCCTTGTCCAGCGGGTCGGTCATGTTGAAGTCCATGCGGGCGTACTCGGGCGTGATGGAGCAGCCATTGACCAGCTGCGGCACCACGCGGCACAGCAGGTGCGTGGCGGTGTGAAAGCGCATGAGCTTGTGGCGGCGGTCCCAGTCAATGCGGGCAGTGACCGTGTCGCCGGCCTTCAGGGCAGCCAGCGCGGCCTCCTGCCCAGGCGCCGGCACATGCACGATGTCGGCTGTGGGATGGCCCTCGGCGTCCTTGCCCTTGCGGGTGTCGGCAATGGCGATCTGGCCGCCGCCGGCCAGCACCAGCACGCCGGCGTCCCCGGCCTGGCCACCGCCCAGCGGATAGAACACGGTGCGGTCCAGCACCAGGCCCTGGCCGGTCACGGCAGTCACGGTGGCGGTGCATTCGGTGAGGTAGGCGTCCTGCCTGAAGAGATCTTGGGTCATGGTGTTCATGGTAGCGGCCTCAGGCGCGGCCAAACAGTGCATGCACCTGCGCGCGTATCCATTGCTGGGCCGGGTCCTGGGCCGTGCTGGCGTGCCACACCAGCCGCACCTCATAGGCCGGCGCCGCCGCGCGCGGCAGGCTCCACACCCGCAAATCATGGCGCTGCACCAGGTTGGCCGCGTACATCTGCGGCACGATGGTCAGCAGGTCGGTGTTCAGCGCCAGGTCGGGCAGGGCGCCGAAATGGCGGGCGCGCACCACCACGCGGCCCGCCAGTTTCAGGCGCACCAGCATCTGCTCCACGCTGTTGTGGAAGGTGGCCGTGGGCGAGGCCACCACCAGCGACGACGCCGCCAGCTGCTGCATCGTGAGGGCCGCGCCGGCGCGGCCCATGGGCGGGCGCCAGGTGGATGAGGTCATGGCCACGTACTGCTCGCGAAACAGCAGCTCGGAGCGCACGCCGCGGTGGCGTGGCTGCAGGATGCCGATGGCAAAGTCAATGTCGCGCGCCTCCAGCGCGGCCGGCACGTCGGCCGCCGCCACCGACACATTGGACAGCCGGGTGTGCGGTGCATGGGTGCGCAAGGCCGTGGCCAGCGGGCCCAGGAACATCATCTCGCCCAAGTCCGACAGCGACAGGCGCCAGTGCATGTCGCTGCGCTCGGGGTCGAAGTCCTCGCGGCCCGTCACCACGGCCTCCAGCGCCTGCAGCCAGGCCGCCACTTCGGGCGCCACCCGCTCGCACAGGCGCGTGGGCTTCAGCCCCGCGGGGGAGCGCACGAACAGGTCGTCGGCGAAATAGTCGCGCAGCCGCGCCAGCGCATTGCTGGTGGCTGGCTGCGACAGGGCCAGCGCCCGGCCCGCGGCCGTGACCGAGCCGGTGCGGTGGATGGCGGCCAGCACGCGCAGCAGATTCAGGTCGAGCTGGCGGAAGTTCATGGCGTGAAGTTCACAAAGTGGAATGCGGCGTCAGGGTCTGCCCTGATTATCCATATCGTGAATGAGCGGCATCAGAACAATCCATTCGCCAAATGGGGCTCGGTTGCCTAGATTGCGGGGTTGCCAACCCAAAGGAGACCCGCTCTTGGAGCGCTCATTCCACGATGAAATCCAGGCGCTGAAGCTCGGCGCCGGCCAGACCTTCCATGGCGAGGGCATCCTGGCCGTGACCAAGGCGCTGCTGCAATCGGGCGTGACCTATGTGGGCGGCTACCAGGGTTCGCCCATCTCGCACCTGCTGGACGTGATGGTGCAGTCGCGTGACTACCTGGACGACCTGGGCGTTCATGTGGAGGCCTGCACCAATGAAAGCTCGGCCGCCGCCATGCTGGCCGCGTCCATCATGTACCCGGTGCGCGGCGCGGTGACCTGGAAGTCGGTGGTGGGCACCAATGTCGCGTCTGACGCCTTGAGCAACCTGGCCTCGCCCGGCGTCATGGGCGGGGCGCTGATCGTGGTGGGCGAGGATTACGGCGAAGGCGCCAGCGTGATCCAGGAGCGCACCCATGCGTTCGCGCTGAAGTCCGCCCTGTGGCTGATGGACCCGCGGCCCAACCTGCCGACCATCGTGCGCATGGTGGAAAAGGGCTTCGAGCTGTCCGAGGCGTCGAACACGCCAGTGATGATGGAGCTGCGCATCCGCACCTGCCATGTGCGTGGCAGCTTCACCGCCAGCGACAACATTGCACCGGCGATCTCAGGCCGCAACCTGCAGCAGCAGGCCGCGTCGTTCAGCTACGACCGCCTGTCGCACCCGCCCGCGACGTTCCGCCATGAAAAGCTCAAGTACGAGGTGCGCATGCCTGCCGCGCGCCAGTTCATTGAAGACCAGGGCCTGAACGAGCTGTTTGACGGGCAGCACGGCCAGCACGGCCATGTGGGCCTGATCCTGCAGGGTGGCCTGTACAACACCACGGTCCGCGCGCTGCAGCAGATGGGGCTGGCCGACGGTGTGGGCAACACCGATGTGCCCATGCTGGTGCTGAACGTCGTGTACCCGCTGGTGCCGGGCCAGATCGAGCGCTTTTGCGCCGGCAAACGCGCCGTGCTGGTGATCGAGGAGGGGCAGCCCGAGTTCATCGAGCAGGACATTGCCACGCTGCTGCGCCGTGCCGACCTGCCAACCCGGCTGCACGGCAAGGACCTGCTCATGATGGGCGGTGAATACACGGCCGAGGTGATCCTCAAGGGGCTGGTGCCGTTTGTGGAGCAGTACGTGCCCGCCATCGACACGACGCCCGGTACCGGTTACGCCAACGCACTGGCCGAGGTACGCTCACGCGCCATGGCCGAACTGGGCGGCATGGTGCCGCCGCGCCCGCCCAATTTCTGCACCGGTTGCCCCGAGCGGCCGGTGTTCGCGGCGCTGAAGCTGGTGGAGCGCGAGGTGGGCAAGCTGCACATCTCCACCGACATCGGTTGCCATTCATTCGCCACCTTCGAGCCATTTTCCTTTGGCAACTCCATCCTCGGCTACGGCATGAGCATGGCGTCCAGCGCGGCGGTCAAGAACTTTTCCGCCAAACGGCCCGTGGCCATCATGGGCGACGGCGGCTTCTGGCACAACGGCCTGCTGTCGGGCGTGTCGTCGGCCCTGCTGAACAAGGGCGATGGCGTGCTGGTCATCATGAAGAACGGCTACACGTCGGCCACCGGCACGCAGGAAACCATGTCCACGCCGCAGTCCGAGGCCAAGCGCGTGGCCGAAGGGTCCAGCGCCACCGGCGACGAGATGACCATCGAGAACACGCTCAAGGGCATGGGCGTGAAGTGGCTCAAGACGGTGCACAACTACCGCGTGAGCCGGGTGCGCGATGTGCTGAAGGAGGCGATCGAGTCGCCGTTCAAGGGCCTGAAGGTCGTGATTGCCGAGGGCGAATGCCAGCTGGAGCGCCAGCGGCGCCTGAAGCCCATCCGCGCGCGCCGGCTGAAGGAAGGCCTGCGCACCGTGCGCACCCGTTACGGCGTGGACGAAGACACCTGCACCGGCGACCACTCCTGCATCCGCCTGTCGGGCTGTCCCACGCTCACCGTCAAGCCGTCCACCGACCCGCTCAAGCGCGAGCCGGTCGCACATGTCACCAACGGGTGCGTGGGCTGCGGCCTGTGTGGCGAGGTGGCTGACGCCGCCGTGTTGTGCCCGAGCTTTCACAAGATCGAAATCGTTACGCACCCCAGCATGTGGGACCGCCTGACCGACCGGCTCAACCGGTTCTTCATTGGATTGTTGCAACCCGCATGAACGCCACCCCTGCTTCCACGCCTGCCCCCTATTGCATCCTCGTTGCCGCGCTCGGCGGCGAAGGCGGCGGTGTGCTGGCCGACTGGCTGGTGCAGTGCGCGCTGGAAAGTGGCCTGCCGGTGCAGGCCACGTCGGTGCCGGGCGTCGCCCAGCGCACCGGCGCCACCAGCTACTACATCGAGATGCTGCGCACAGCCGTTCCTGCCGGTGCAGCCCAGCCCGTGTTTGCGCTGACGCCGTTGCCCGGCTGCGTGGACGTGGTGGTGGCCAGCGAACTGCTGGAGGCTGCGCGCATGGTCGAGCGCGGCTTTGTCACCGACCGAACCACGCTCATCGCGTCCACCCACCGCGTGTACACCACCATCGAAAAAATGCACATGGCCGACGGCCGGCAGGACCCGCAGCGCCTGCAGGGTGCCGCGCAGGCGCTGGCCCGGCGCGCCGTGCTGTTCGACATGGAGGCCGTCACGGTGCAAAGCGGCACCGTGGTGTCGGCCGTGATGTTTGGCGCGCTGGCCGGCGCGGGCGTGCTGCCCTGGCCGCGCGAGACCTGCGAGGCGGTCATCCGCGCATCGGGCAAGGGCGTGCAGGCCAGCCTGGCGGGTTTCGCGGCGGCGTTTGATGCGGCGGCCCACCCCCAGGCAGCGCTTGTGGGGGCGGTACCTGTGGCTGTGCAGACGCTGGCCGCGCACGGCGCCGACCGCTGCCGCGATTACCAGGACGAGGTCTATGCGCGGCGGTTCCTGTCGCACGTGCAGTCGCTGTCCGCCGCCGCCACGCCGCAGTCCAGCGCCGCACTGGAAGAAGCCGTGCGCCAGCTGGCGCTGTGGATGTGCTTTGAAGACGTGATCCGAGTGGCCGACCTGAAGACGCGGCGCAGCCGCTTTGAGCGCGTGCGCGCCGAAGCGCAGGCGGCCAGTGGCGACGTGGTGCGCATCACCGAACATTTCAAACCCGGCATCGATGAAGTGGCCGCCGTGCTGCCGCGCGCCCTGGGCGCGGGCCTGCTGGCCACGGCGCAGCGGCGCGGCTGGATGGGCAAGCACACGAGCCTGCACATCCGCTCCACCAGCCTGTGGGGCTATCTGATGCTGCGTTTTCTGGCGCGGCTGCGCCCGCTGCGTCCCCGCTCGCTGCGTTATGCCCAGGAGCATGAGGCCCTGGCCGCCTGGCTGGGTGCGATGCAGCAGGTGCTGCCGCTGTCGCCCGCGCTGGCACTGGCCATGGCCGGGCTGCCGCAGGTGCTCAAGGGCTATGGCGACACCCAGCTGCGGGGCCGGCAGAACTATGCGCGGCTGTGGTCCACGCTGGTGGCGCCCGCGCTGGCCGGCCAGCTGGACGTGGCCAGCGCCGCCGAACGGCTGCAGGCCGCGCTGAAGGCCACGCTGGCCGACCCCGAAGGCAAGCTGAACAGCGCGCACCAGCCAGGTCCGTCCGGGCGCCCGGTGTTCTGGGCCGCGACGGCGCCCCCGCGTCAGCGGGAAAACACCATGACACCGGCACCCTGAAAAGCCGGATCATCGAGATGATTACTTTTCATAACCAAAGGAGACATTGCATGAGCAAGCTGAACCCCACTTTCCGTGCGGCCGCCGCCGCCGTGCTGGCTGTGTGCGCCCTGGGTGCCCAGGCGCAGGACAAGCCCGTTGAACTGAAGTTCGCGCACTGGCTGCCCGGCACGCACCCGCTGGCCAAGACCGGCTTCGAGCCCTGGGCCAAATCGGTGGAAGCCGCGTCCAAGGGCTCGATCAAGATTGCCTTCTTTCCCGCCCAGCAGCTGGGCAAGGCCGCCGACCACTACGACATGGCGCGCGACGGCATTGCCGACCTCACCTGGGTGAACCCCGGCTACCAGGCTGGCCGCTTCCCGATGATCGCCGTGGGCGAGCTGCCCTTCCTGATCAACAAGCCCGGCCCCGGCTCGGCCGCGCTGGACGCCTGGTACCGCAAGTACGCCGCCAATGAAATGAAGGACGTCAAGCTGTGCTTCACCCACCTGCACGTGGGCACGCTGCACTCCAAGAAGCCCATCACCGAGCCCGGCCAGATCAAGGGCATGAAGATGCGCTCGTCCAACGGCACCAACGCCGCCTTCATGAGCCTGCTGGGCGGCACCAACGTGCAGGTGTCCGCGCCCGAGGCGCGCGATGCGCTGGACAAGGGCGTGGCCGACGCGCTGTCGTTCCCCTGGGGTTCGATCATCACCTTCGGCATCGACAAGGCGACCAAGTTCCACACCGACATGCGCCTGTATGCGTCCAACTTTGTATGGGTCATGAACAAGGGCTGGTACGACAAGCTCGCCGCCGGCCAGAAGAAGGTGATCGACGACCACTGCAACAACGAGTGGGCCGGCAAGGTCGGCGCCGCCTGGGGCGATGACGAAGACTCCGGCCAGGGCAAGCTGGAAAAAATGGGCGGCCACACCATCGTGAAGCTCACGCCCGCCCAGCTGGACGTCTGGAAGAAGGCCGCCGAGCCGCTGTACGCCACCTGGACCGCCAGCGCCGACAAGGCCGGCGTGAACGGCAAGCAGGCGCTGGATGAGCTGCGCAAAGAGCTGGCCGCCCGCAAGGACTGAGACCCTCACGCACAAGCCTGACTGATGAAACGCCTCCTTTCGGCCACCGAGACGGTGGCCGCTTTTTTCCTGCTGGCCATCGCGCTGCTGACCGCTGGCAACGTGATCCTGCGCGACCTGTTCAGCATCTCGATCCCCGACTGGTTTGACGGCTCGCGCATGCTGCAGGGCATCGCGCTGTTCTGGGGCGTGGCGCTGGCCACCTACTACGGCAGCCACATCTGCGTGGACATCGTGTGGGAACACCTGAAGCCCGCCGGACGCCGCTGGCTGGACATCGCGGCCACCACGATCACGTTCGCGTTCCTCGCGCCGCTGGCGTACATGGTCTGGATCAAGGTAGCGGGCACCGGAACCCAGGGCACCATGGACCTTCGGCTGCCGCTGGTGTGGTTCTATGCCGTGGCCGCGGTGGGCGCGGGCGTGGCAGCCCTTTTGGCGCTGGTGCGCATCGTGCATCTGTGGCAGGGCCGGGCGGTGTCGCTCAACGGCAGCGGGGACGCCCATGGATCGTGATCTGGTCGCCCTGCTGGGCTTTGTGGGCATGTTCGCGCTCATGGCGCTGCGCGTGCCCATCGGTATTGCCATGGGCATTGCGGGCGTGGGCGGCTTTGCGCTGCTGTCGGGCCTCAAGCCGGGGCTGAACCTGCTGGCCAACGTGCCGCTGTCGGTGGTGACGGACTACAACCTCAGCGTCATCCCCATGTTCATCCTCATGGGCGCGTTCGCGTCCAAGTCGGGCATGAGCAAGGAGCTGTTTTCAGCCGGCCGGGCCTGGCTGGGCCATCTGCGCGGCGGCCTGGCCATGGCGTCGGTGGCGGCCTGTGGCGGCTTTGCCGCCATCAATGGCTCATCGGTGGCCACGGCAGCCACCATGACGCAGGTGGCGCTGCCTGAAATGCGCCGCGCCGGCTACCACCAGGGCCTGTCGGCCGGGCTGATCGCCGCGGGCGGCACCTTGGGCATCATGATCCCGCCGTCGGTCATCTTCGTGCTGTACGGCATCATGACCGAGACCGACATCAAGAAGCTGTTCGCTGCGGGCGTGATACCGGGGCTCATGGCCATCGCCTTCTATTTCGTGGTGGTGCAGATCATTGCCTGGCGCCGCCCCGACATGCTGCCGCGCGGCGAGGTTCATACCTGGGGCGAGCGATTTGCGTCGCTGCGCGACCTGTGGGCCACGCTGGTGCTGTTCGGTTTTGTGCTGGGTGGCATTTATGGCGGCCTGTTCACGGTGGAAGAGGCCGCTGGCATGGGTGCATTCGGCACGCTGGTCATTGGCGTGCTGCGCCGCCGCCTGGGGCCGGCCGAGATCAAGGCCGCGCTGATCGACACGCTGCGCGTGTCGTCGGCCATCATGATGATCGTGATCGGTGCCTTCCTGTTCGGCTACTTCCTGACCATCACGCAGTTCACCCAGAAGGCGGTGGATTTCCTGGTGCACCTGCCCATTGGCGCCTACGGCGTGCTGGCGCTGGTGATGGTGGGCTACTTCATCCTGGGCGCCATCATGGACGAGCTGGCGATGATCCTGCTGACCGTGCCGATCGTGTACCCGGCCATGATGCAGCTGGGCTTTGACCCGGTGTGGTTCGGCGTGATCATCGTGATGGCGGTGACCTTCGGCATGATCTGCCCGCCCGTGGGCATCAACGTGTTCGTCATCAACTCCATCGCGCGGGACATCACCCTCACGGGCATTTACCGCGGCACCATGCCGTTCATTGCGGTGGACGTGTTGCGGCTGGTGATCCTGTGCGCGTTCCCGGCGATATCGCTGTGGCTGCCGGGCTTTGTCCAGTAGCTCTGAGGACGGCTTCCCAGGCGACCTTGGGCTGCTCGTAGCGGTGGTTGGTCCGCTCCTCCAGGTTGAGGAACTGCCAGCCGCGCGCGAACAGTGTTTCGACCGCCGCGCAGTCAAAGAAGCGCTTGCATTCGCTGTAGTAGCCATTCACGCGGTAGTAGTTCGGCTCGATCTCCTCATGCCCCGCGGCGCCGTGGTTGACGTCGTGTGTTGAATTGAGCCGGCACAGCAGCAGTCCGCCCGGCGCTGTGCAGCGGCGGATTTCGGCGGCGGCGGCCAGCGTTGCCTCCCACGCGAAGTAATGCAGGCACAGGCTTGCCACCACCGAACCGAATGTGCCGTTGGCAAATGGCAGCGGCGTGCGCAGGTCATGCTGGACATGGTGGGCGGTGGGCGCGACCTGCCGCCCACGGCGCAAGGACTCGATCGCGATGTCGGTCGCCGTCACCGCAAAGCCCTGGCGCAGCAGCCAGGCCGTGTCGATGCCGGTGTCGCAGCCCAGCTCCAGCACGGGATGGGCTGCATGGTTCGTGGCCTCCCGCAGCAGCGGCAACCATCTATCCAGCCAGGGATCGCGCACATAGGCGGTTTCCGGATTCATCAGCGGATTGTCCGGCAGCGCTCGAGGAGCGCCCCGATGGCGTGCTCCTGAAAGGGACCGGCGCATCCAAAGCGTCTCTGCGGCAGACCTTTTCCGCAGTGGGCCAGCCGGGTGCAGTGTGTCTGCGCCGGTGTGCCAAGTGAAGTGGCCGTGGACCAGATCCGCATGGTCAGCAAGTCACGGCTCACGCGCCAGATGGGTCGGCTGGATGCCGCTGCGGCCCAGGAGCTGCGAGAAGTCATCACCTTGCTCTACGCAACGGAATAGGCTGCTGCGTGCCACGGCTCAGGCCCCGTGGCACTTCTTGTATTTCTTGCCGCTGCCGCAGGGGCAGGGGTCGTTGCGGCCGGGCTCGGCCGCCTTGCGCACCTGCTCCACGCGCGGGCCCAGGCTCTTCCAGAGCTGGCGCAGGTCGTACACCGCCCAGATCGCGCTGCCAAAATCATCCACCCGGGCCTGGCTCACGCTGGGCGGGCCGTCCTCGGCGTACATGGACATGGCCGGCGTGCCGGTGTCGTCCTCGGTCAGCGCGACGATGGCGCCCAGTGACTCGTCCAGCATCTTCGCGGCGTCGGCATCGCGCGGGGGCTGCCAGTCATCGGGCCAGTTCTCCACCGCGAACATGAAGCCCAGCGCCCACACCTGCGCGAACGAAGGCAGCGTGGCCAGATCAGGTGTGTCCGCATCGCGCTGGTCCTCGGACAGCGCCAGGATGGCGCCGCGCGTGTCCAGCACCTCGGGGTGGTAGGTGCGCTCGTCGTCCATGGTTTCCACCGGCGCGTCCAGCGCGGCCACCACCTCGGCCCAGCGGCGGTGCCAGCGCAGCACAAATTCCATGTGCTGCATGGGCTTGAAGGTGTCACCCAGCAGCACGGGCCAGTACTCATCGGCCTGGATCTCGCGGCGCGTGCACACCAGCGCGGCCATGAAGCCTTCGCAAAACTCCCACTGCGGGATTTCCTCGTCGTGCTCGCGCAGCGCATCCAGCACCGCGTCCTGCGCGTCAAAGTCTTCGGGGGTGAGGGCGGAAGGGGTGGCGGGGGTGTCCTGGTTCGGGGTCATAGGTCGGGGCAGATAGGTCTGTGGATTGTGCATCCGGCGTCGGACCGTGCAGATCCCTGGCGGAATCTTTGCCCCCGGTGCCTGATCAGCCCTTGCCCAGCGGCGGTTTGCCAAACAAACTGGACGCATTGCTGGCCGGCCCCAGCTGGCCGGCCGCGGCCAGCAGCGCGGGTGCCAGTTCGTGCATGCGATCCGTGCTCAGCCGCGTGCGCGGGCCCGCAATGCTGATGACACCAATCACCTCCGCGCGGCGCATCACCGGCGCGGCCATGGCCGCCATGCCGGGCGCGAACACTTCGTCAATCATCGCGTAGCCGCGCACCCGCGCGGCGTGCAGAAAGCCCAGCAGGGCCTTGAGGGTGGTGGGCGCCTTGGGGCCGTGGCGCTCCGGCGCGCCGAAGCCCTGGCGTGACACCAGCGCCAGCGCGCGTTCGTCGCTCATGGTCATGAGCCAGGCATGGCCTGACGAGGTGCACGACAACTGCACGTCCTGCCCCATGTCGGGGTCGTAGCGCTGGCCGGCCTGGCGCGTGCCCTGCGACTTCGCCACCCAGGTCAGCCGGTCTTCGTCCACGATGGACAGGCGCACCAGCTCGCCCGATGTTTCGGCCAGCCGCTCCAGGATGGGCTCGGCAATGTCCACGATGCCCGCGCTGCTCAAGAAGCCCAGCCCCAGCGACACCACCTTGGTGGTCAGCACATAGTCGCCCTGCTTGCGGGCCTGGCGCACGTAGTCGCGCCGCTGCAGCCCGGCCAGCAGCCGGTGGCAGGCCGACAGCGGGATGTCCAGCTCCGCCGCGATCAGTGTGATCGGCAGCCCCTGCGGATGGCGTGCCAGGTGCTCCAGCACCGACAGGCCGCGCTCCAGCGCAATGCTCATATTCCTGCTTTCATTGCTGCATTATGAAATGAGTTTCCAGTTTGGAAAGTGCTTTCATTCCGCCCCCAAGAATCAGCCCCCATGAGTGCAACGATCTACATCCTCAACGGCCCCAACCTCAACCTGCTGGGCGTGCGCGAGCCGCACCTGTATGGCGCCACCACGCTGGCCCAGGTAGAGCAGCTGTGCCGCGGCGTGGCCGCGGAGCTGGCCCTGCGCTGCGAATTCCGCCAGACCAACCATGAGGGCGTGATGGTGGACTGGGTGCAGGAGGCGCGCGAGAAAGCCGTGGGCGTGGTCATCAACCCGGCCGGGCTGTCGTTTCGCTCCATTCCCCTGCTGGACGCGCTCAAGACGCTGCACCAGCCGATTGCCGAGGTTCACGTCACCAACATCCACCGGCGTGATGAGCTGTACCAGAAGTCGCTGGTGTCGCTGGCGGCCACTGGCGTGATCTGCGGCTTTGGCGTGCATGGCTACGATATGGCGATCCGCGCCGTGGCGCACCAGCTCGCTGCCGTGCCAGCCTGAAGCGCCTTTTCCCGTTTTCCGTTTTCATCACTCAACCATCCATGACAGGAGACAACACCATGAACGCATCCATCGACCGCCGCGCCCTGCTGCGCAAAGGTTCCGCACTGGCCGCGCTGGCCGCCGGCGCCACGCTGCCCGCGTGGGCCCAGACGCCGCCCACGCTGCGCTTTGCTGCCGTGTTCTCCGACAAGGACATCCGCGCCGAGATGATGAACAGGTTCGCCAAGGACGTGGCCGCCGATTTCAAGGTCGAGATGCACCTGAATTCCACGCTGTTCCGCCAGGGCACCGAGCTGGTGGCGCTGCAGCGCGACAACCTGGAAATGGGCAACATCGCGCCGCAGGACATCTCCAAGCAGGTGCCGGCCTGGTCGGTGCTGACATCGGCCTACCTGTTCCGCGATGCCAACCACCTGAGCACGTTCTTTGCCAGCGACGTGGGCGCGCAGATGAAAAAGATGGTGGAAGACCAGCTCAAGGTCAAGATCCTCGGCCCCACCTTCTTTGGCACGCGCCATGTGGGCCTGAAGGGCAAGAAGAAGATCAATGTGCCCGCCGACCTGGCTGGCGTGAAGCTGCGCATGCCCCCGGGCGACACCTGGCAGATGCTGGGCCGTTCGCTGGGTGCCAACCCCACGCCCATGGCCTATGCCGAGACCTACACCGGCATGCAGACCGGCGCCATCGACGGCCAGGACAACCCGCTGCCCAACGTGCAGAACATGAAGTTCTACGAGGTGATGGGCCAGATCGTGCTCACGTCGCACCTGGTGGCGTTTGACCTGCTCACGGTCAACATGAAGACCTGGAACAGCATGAACGCGGCCAAACAGAAGAACTTCCAGGCCGCGGCTGACAAGGCCATTGCCTGGAGCGCCGCCGAACACGGCAAGCGCGAGGCCGAGCTGGCCGACACCTTCCGCAAGGCCGGGCTGGATGTGTACGTGCCCAACGTCAACGCCTTTCGCGAGCATGCGCAGAAGATGTACCTGGCGTCGGACGACGCCAAGAACTGGCCCGCCGGCATCGTTGACAAAATTAATGCAATGAAATGACCCGGCTGCACCGGTTCGCGGAGGGTGTGGCGGCATTGCTGCTGGCGGTGATCTTCATCGCCTTCATGGTGCAGATCGTCATGCGTTACCTGTTCAACTGGCCCGTGGGCTGGACGACCGAGCTGTCGCTGGCGGCCTGGCTGTGGCTGGTGCTGTGGGGCGCTGCCTTTGTGCTGAAGGACGATGAGGAGATCCGCATCGACACCTTTGCCGACGGCGGCAGCCCGCGCCGGCGGCGGCTGGTGCAGGCCGTGGGTGCCGTCAGCCTCATCGTGCTGTTTGGCATGTCGCTGCCCGCGTCGTGGTCGTATGTGACCTTCATGAAGGTTGAGAAAAGCTCTTACCTGGGCGTCCGCATGGATGTCATGTATTCCATCTACATCGTCTTTGCCGTGGCCGTGATCGGCCGCTGCCTGCGCCAGCTGGTGCGCGGGCCCGCGCCCAGGGCCGCTGACGCCTCTTCCGCATCCGCACTGTGAACTTCACCAGCCCTTTCTCACTGGCGCTTGGCGTCATCATTGGCTTGAGCCTGCTGGGCGTGCCGCTGGGTCACGCGATGATCGGCGGCTCCGTCCTGTACCTGTACCTCAAGGGCATGGACATGGGCGCCGCCGCCGAGCAACTGCTCAACGGGACCTACTCCAGCTTCCTGCTGCTGGCCATACCGCTGTTCATCCTGGCGGCCACCATCATGAGCACGGGCAGCATCATGGACAGGCTGCTGCGCTTTTGCAATGCAGTGGTGGGCCGCTTCCCCGGCGGGCTGGCGCAGGTGAACGTGCTGCAAAGCGTGGTGTTTGCCAGCATGTCGGGCAGCGCGCTGGCCGACGCCGCCGGCTCGGGCAAGCTCATGCAGACCATGATGACGCGCGACGGCAAGTACACGCCGGGCTTTGCCGCGGCGCTCAGCGCCGTGTCGTCGGTCATCGGGCCCATCCTGCCGCCGTCCATACCGCTGGTGCTGTATGCGCTGGTGTCGGGCACGTCCATTGGCTACCTGTTCATTGCCGGCGTGCTGCCTGGCCTGCTGCTGGGCGCGGTGCAGATGGCGCTGATCTGGTGGCTGGCCAAGCGCCGCGGCTTTCCGGTGGAGCCGCGCGTGCCGCTGCGCGACATGCCGCGCATCACGCGCGAGGCCTTCCCGGCGCTGCTGCTGCCGGTGATCCTGCTGGGCTGCCTTTACAGCGGCATCACCACGCCGACCGAAGCCGCCGGCGTGGCCGCCGCGTATGCGCTGCTCATTGCCGCCGGGCTGTACCGCAGCCTGCGCTGGCCCGACCTGTATGACGCGCTGCTGTCCAGCGCCAAAATGAGCATCTCCATCGGCATGCTGATCGCCGGTGCGCTGGTGTTCAACTACGTCATCACCTCCGAGAACATCCCCGCCACGCTGCGCGGCATGCTGCAGGGGCTGCAGCTGTCGCCCATGATGTTCCTGCTGCTGGTGAACGTGATCCTGCTGGTGCTGGGCGCGTTCCTGGAAGGCTCCACCATCATCCTCATCATCCTGCCGGTGCTGCTGCCCACGGCGGTGGCGCTGGGCATCGACCCGGTGCACTTTGGCGTGATGGCGGTGCTCAACATCATGATCGGCCTGGTCACCCCGCCTTACGGGCTGCTGCTGTTCATGATGATGAAGATCGCCAATGTGTCGCTGGCCGTGCTGGTGCGCGAATCCATCCCCTTCCTGCTGGTGATGATCGCCGCGCTGGCGATGGTGACGGTGTGGCCGGACTTCGTGCTGGCGCTGCCGCGTCTGGCGGGCTACAAGGGCTGAGCCGGGCTTCTCAGGCAATCCGCCTGAACCACAGCACCGACAGGCCGCCGGCGGCCAGCATCAGCACGGCGGCGGCCAGCGCCAGCAGGGCGGCCAGCTCGGTCTCGCGCCTGACCACCTGCATCTGCGAGCCCAAGGTGGCGTACACATCGCGCAGCTTCTCGGCCGTGGCGGCCTGGTGGTAGTCGCCGCCGGTCATGCGGGCCACCTCGCGCAGCGTGGGCTCGTCCAGCTGCAGGTACATGGCCATGCTTTCGTCGCCATACGTGCCGCCGTTCGCGTTGCCCAGGCCCACCACGTGGATGCGCACGCCGCGGTCGGCGGCCAGCTTGGCGGCCTCCAATGTGTCCATGCCGGTGGTGCGGCGCCCATCGGTCAGCAGGATGATGGCCGCCGATGCGTAGGAGCCCGGCGCCACCGGCGTGATCTGCCTGGGCGCGGGCTTGACCTTGTCGTCCAGGCTGCGCCCGCGCGGGCGGTTGCCGGTGTAGGGGCCGAAGTTCGTGCCAAAGGTCATCTCGCTCACGTCAATGCCGTGGTCGGGGAACAGCTCGGCCACGCTCATGGCAATGGCATTGCCCACCGCCGTGGCGCGCTGCATCTGGATGGCGTCAATCGCGGCCACCAGCGCCGCGCGGTCCAGCGTGGCGCGCTGGGCCACCTGCGTGCTGCCGGCAAAAGTCACCAGCCCGACCTCGACCTTCTTGGGCAGGTCGCGCAGGAACAGCTTGGCTGCCTCCTGCGCGGCCTCCATGCGCGTGGGCTGCACGTCATTGACCCGCATGCTGAGCGACACGTCCATGGCCAGCATGACGGTGGAGCGCGCCCAGGGCAGGGGCACGCTGGCCACCGGCCGCGCGGCTGCCACCAGCAGCAGCGCGCAGGCCAGCAACAGCAGGGCCGGGGGCACATGGCGGCGCCACTGGCGCCCGGCAGCCGCTGCGCGCACCACATCCAGGCTGCTGTAGCGCAGGGCCGCCTTGCCGCGCCGGCGCAGCAGCCACACATAGGCCACGGGCAGCAACGGCAGGGCCAGCATCAGCCAGAGGTACTGGGGCCACTGAAAGAACATGCGGGCATCGTGCCCGCGATGCGGTAGCTTGGCAACCGCCCGCCCGGTCGCCCTAGCGGCTTGCGGGGGTACTGCGCCCGGTGCCGCGGCCCGTGCGCGCGGGCTTGCGCGCGGGGGCCGTCACCAGCGGGGCCATGGCCTGCAGCCATTGCAGGGCCTCGACATGCGCCACGAAGCGGCGCAGGTAGTCGCCCGGCAGGGTGTGCATGAGCTGCAGCGACTGCAGCGCCAGCGCATGCGAGTTCAGTGGCCCGGCGTTGGGCAGGCGTTGCGCGGCGGCCTGCGCCACGCTGTCCTGGGCGCGGCCGCGTGCCCACGCACGGCGAAACCGCGCCGCGCTGGCCAGCTCGTCGCTGGTGTGTTGCGGGCGCGGCCAAGGCACAGCGCCTGGCTGGGGCTGCGCCTGCACCGCCGTGGTGCGCGCTGCTTCAGCGGCGGGTACCCGCGTATCCGCTTCCAGCCGCGCGCGCAGCAGCGTCTGCACCGGCTCGTGCTGATCGGCCAGGCGGCGGGCCAGGGCCTGCTGCTGCCATTGCCGGGCGGTGCTCATCGCGCGGGCACCAGGGGCGCGCCCGCGCGCGGCACCGGCGCCATCTCCACGCGGCGGTTCTGCGCGCGGCCGGCCTCGTCGGCGTTGGACGCCACCGGCTGCTGGGCGCCAAAGGCGGCGGCAAACACCTGGGCGGGCGGCATGCCCTCGGCGATCAGCGCGCGCGTGACAGTCAGCGCACGCTGGGCCGACAGCTCCAGGTTGTCTTCAAACTTCTGGTTGCGCCCGGACACGCCGCGGTCGTCGGTAAAGCCACTGACCATCAGCACCTCGCCGCGCTCGGCGGTGTACACGCGCAGCGGGTGCACCAGGCTGCGCAGCAGCTGCACGCCTTCGGGCCGCAGCTCGGCCGAGCTGAAGGCAAACAGCACGCTGCCGCTGATGCCGATGCGCCCGTTGGCCAGCGTCACGCGGCCCGAGGCCAGCGGCACGGCCAGCGCCTTTTCCAGCGCGATGCGGCGGCGCTCTTCCACGCGGCGCTTTTCGATCTCGGCATTCAGGTTGGCCACCAGGTCCATCTGCACCACCAGCACGCCCATCAGCACCAGCACAAACGCGCCCAGCAGGCCGGTCATCAGGTCGCCAAACGCCGTCCACACCGGGGCGGTGGTGTCGCCCGTGCCATCTTCCACGGCGTCTTCCAGCGCTGACATCAGGCGGCCTCCGCCGGCTCGGAGCGCACGCTGCCCAGCGTGCGCAGCTTCTCGATCACGCCGTGCTGCGCGCTGATGCTCAGGTCGATCACCTCGCGGGCCTGCGCCACGTAATAGGCCAGCTGCTCGTCGCTGCGCGCGGTGGAGCGCGAAATGGCGGCTTCCACCTGTTGCAGGGCCGTGGCCAGTTTTTCGTTGCCGGCATGGAACAGCTCCACGCCCTGGCCGAAGGCATCGCCCCAGCTGGACAGCTCCACCGCGTTGGCCTGGGCCAGCGCGGCCATCTGCGTGGCCTGGCGCGCGGCTTCCTCCACCGTTTGCATCAGCGCGGCCAGCCGCTGCACCAGCGCCGTGCGCTCGGCCAGCGTGGCGTTTTCCTGGGCGGACAGCTGGGCCATCTCCTGGCGCAGCTGGGCCAGCACGCCGGCCGCAGCCTGCGGCACCTCGGACGCAGTCTGCAGCAGCCGCGCCAGCGGCGCTTCCAGCGCCGCGCCCAGCGTGGCCAGGTGCTGCGCCACGCCGGCCTGCAGCTCGCCCAGGCGGGCCACGGCAGCGTCGCCCCGGCGCTGCTCTTCAGCGCGCAGGGCTTCCAGCTGTGCCTGCCAGGTGCTGGCCAGCGCCTGGTGGCTGGTGGTGTTGTTGTGGGCCAGCGCCTCCATGCCGGCGGTGACCTGCTGCGCCATGGCGGCCACGCTGGCGGTGGTCTGCTGGGCCAGGGCCTCCATGCGGTCCGCCGTGGCCTGGACCATGTCGCCCATGCGGCTGGCCATCTGCTGCGTCAGCGCGTCCATGCGTTCGGCGGCCTGCTGGCCCTGCGTGCCTACGCCGTCGGCCAGGCCCTGCAGCTGCTGCGACCACGCCTGCAGGCGCTGCGCCTCCTGGCGAGCCTGGTCCTGCGCGATCTGCGCCATGGTGGCTTCCATCACCGGGCGGATGCTTTCGCCCGCCGCGCGCGCGCCGGCGGCCAGGCTGTCCTGCAGCGCCGTGCCCACGTCGCGCGCCAGCGTGGTGTAGGAGGCCGCGGCGTCCTGCTGGAATCGCGCCTGCGCGGCCAGCAGGCGTTCGTCCAGCTGCTGGCTGCGCTGCTCGATGTTCGCCATCAGCGCGTCCAGCCGGTCCACCAACTGGGGCAGCGCCACGGCCTGGGCCTGCGCGGCGCGCAGCGCCTCTTCGCGCTGGTGCGCGGGCGAATACGGCCGCAGCACCGTGGCCACGCCGGCGTCCAGCGCGCGCGCCACGGCCAGGCGTTCGCGCCGGCACAGGGCCGACATCAGCCCCAGCATGGCCGAAGCGGCCACGCCCGCCACCGAGGTGCCAAACGACAGCCCCAGCCCGCGGATCGGCTCGGCCAGCGCGGCGCGGATGGCCTGCAGGTCGGTGGAGCCCTCCAGCGCAAACACCGCGCCGCGGAAGGTGACCACCATGCCCAGGAAGGTGCCCAACATGCCCAGCATCACCAGCAGCCCCACCAGATACGGCGTGAGCGCGGGCCCCGGCAGCGCGCCGCTGCCAGCTTCAATGCGCAGGCGCACGGCGGTGCGCAGCCCGGCAGGCACCTGCGCCAGCCAGTCGCCCAGCGGCGCGGCACCCGCCGCCGGCACCTGGGCCGGCACCTCGGCCAGCGCCTGGCCCAGTGCTGCGGTGTCGGCGCGGTACTGGCGCAGCTCGTACGCGCCCAGCAGGTAGGCAGCGGCAATGGCCACCGTCATGGCCAGGGCCAGCGCATGCGTGCCCACAAAGCCCACGCCTACCCAGGCAATGGCGGCCAGGCCGGTGGCAAATGCAATCCAGAAAAAACGTGCGGTCATGGGCAAATCAGGGTGAATGGTTCAGTTCAATGCCGGTGGCTTCAATCAGCCCGGCAACAGGTTCAAGCCGCAAGTCCAGCTCGGCGCCCAGCGCCTGGTGCCAGTCCTGTTCAAAGCCGTGCAGCCAGGCACCGGGGCGGCGCCAGAGCAGGGGGTCGTCTTCCGTGGCCTCGCTGCCCTCCGGCAGGGCCTGGCGCGCGTCGGCCAGCGCCTTCAGGTGCGCGGCCTGCAGCTGGCCAAAGCGCCGCTCCAGCACGGCTACCGCCACGGGCAGCAGCGCCTGTTCGCGCGGGGCCAGCACCTTGTCCATGGCGGCGTCCAGCGCCGCCAGCTGCTGCAGCGCCGGGCTGGCGCAGGCCAGGGCATCGCGCACGCGCTGGCGCAGCGCATCCACCGCCAGCCCCATCTGGCGCTGCAGCTCCAGGTGGCGGCGCCGGTAGGGCGCATAGGTGAATTCATTGGGCAGGGCCGGCGCCTGGGCGATGGCGCGCGCCTGCTGGGCGCGCACCTGGGCAAAGTCCTGGGCCAGCGCCGCCGGTGGCGCGGCGCCCGCGCCTGTGGCCGGCCTGCGCGCGGGTGCCGCCCCCGTGGCCTGGATGGCGCGCAACGCCGTGTGCAGGCTGATCGCGTCAAAGGCGCTGACCCACTGCGCCAACTGCTCGCCCAGGCCCGCGCCGGCCCCGGGCGGGGCGGCGGGCGTCCACTGCGACAGCAGGCGGACCAGAGGGGTGCTGGCAAAAGCGGGGTTCAAGGGGATGGGGCTCAGGAGGGGGCGGGGCAAACCTGCACGGGGACCGTATTAGAAACGATCTGCGGATGGGTAGTGCTTTGGCCTTGGTCAGAATAGCGTGATGGACAAAATCCCAGCGCTTGCCGCCAACCAGGACATTGACGGCGGTCGGGACCGTGCGCCGTTACATCGACCGATGGAGCGCATGGCTGGCGCTGCCGCCTGGGGAGCTGGTGGAACGCATGTGCTCCGAAGCCGATGGCTGGGGCCCGGCCATGCGGCAGAACTCCCCTTTTGGCCGTTTGCATAAATTGAATAGCCCATAACGAGCCAGCATCTTCGTGGGCAAAATCGGACCACCCACAATGCAAACCAAAACCTTCACCACCGGCCGCATCCGCAAAGCGGTGTACGACCCCGGCACACAACAGCTGGACCTGCACTGGGACAGCAAAACCATCCACGCCTACAAGCATGTACCGGCCGAGGTCTACCGCCGCCTGTGCAGCGCACCCAACCCCACCACGTATTGGGAGGACCGCATTGCCGAGGAATACCCCAAGGGCACGCCCATGAAACAGACCGGTGGGGAGGCGGGTGGCGGCAAGAGCCTGAGCGATCTGTTTGGTGCCGTGGACAACCCCAACGGTGCCGACAAGCCATGACTTCTGCAGCCAGCCATTTCGCCCTCGTGCAGTTGGCCCATGCCAGCCGCCTGATTAACCACGGCCCCACGGTGCTGGTGACCAGCGCGCACGGCGGGCGCCGCAACGTGATGGCCGCCGCCTGGAGCATGCCGGTGGAATTCACGCCGCCGCGCATTGCCATCGTGATCGACAAAAAAACCTTCACGCGCGAGCTGGTCGCCGCCAGCGGCGCGTTCGCCATCTGCCTGCCCGGCACCGCGCTGGCGGGCCTGACGTATGCCGTGGGCAGCACCAGCGGGCGCGATGAAGACAAGCTGGCCAGGCACGGCATTGCCACCCGCCCCGGCCCGGTGCTGGGCATGCCCGTCATCGAGCAGGGCTGCGCCGCCTGGCTGGAATGCCGCCTGATCCCCGAGCGCCATACCGAGGATGCCTACGACACCTGCTTTGCCGAGGTGGTGGCAGCCGCGGCCGATGCGCGCATCTTTGTGAATGGGCGGTGGGACTACCGCGACGACAACGCCGCGCTGCAACCCATCCACCACCTGGGCGCGGGGAATTTTGTGCGCGCGGGTGGGGTGGTGCGGGGCGCGGCGTGAGCCCGCGGGCCGGCGGCACGCAGCTGACCCCATCACCCGTGTGGCCTGCCCCGATGAGGCCACGCGCGAACGCTTTGCGCCTTATTGGTATCTGATCCGGCCGGCCAGCGGGTTCATTCGGGGGCGGGCGCTGCGGCGGGTGAAGAAGATGGCTGAAGCCTTCATTGCTGTGAGTCCGGGAACGCCTGACGAAAGGTTTCAGCAAACGCGCGGTGACCGCTGACAGTCAACGTCAACGTCAAGCGCCCCCGCACGGTGCCCGGCAGCAGCACCTGCGCGTGCTGCATGTCCCAGGCGATGGCCAGCGGCGTGCCAGCCGCGTCACTGGCCTGCAGGTCAAATGCCCATCCGTCTGCGTCGTCATCATCGCCCGCGCAGTGCGGCGAGCCGAAAAGCTCGGTGGCCCAAGCCAGCACCGCGCGCACCTCCGACAGCAAGGCACGCTGGTGATCCGGCAACACGGAGGCCATGGCGTCAAACGCGCATGCGCCTGACTCTTCGTCTGTTGCGTCAAAAAGCAGGTAGTTCAGCGGCTGGGGCATGGGGCGAGCAGTTGCCGAAGGTGTTCACGCCCCCGGCAGCGGCAACGCCGTCTTGTACCGCACCTGCTTCAGCGCGAAGCTCGACCGGATCTTCTCGATCCCCGGAATCGGCGTCAGCTGTTCCAGGATGAATTTCTCCAGCGCGCCCATGTCGGCCACGGCCACGCGGATCAAATAGTCGCTGTCGCCGGTCATCAGGTAGCACTCCATCACCTCGTCGTGCTCGGCAATGCGGCGCTCGAATTCGGCCAGCGCTTCCTTGCTTTGCTCTTTCAGGCTGATGTTGATGAACACATTCAACCCCAGGCCCAGCGCCCTGGGGTCCGCCAGCGCCACGTACTGGCGGATCACGCCTGCTGCCTCCAGCGCCTTCACCCGCGTCAGGCAGGGCGATGGGCTCAGGTGCACGCGCTGCGCCAGCGCCACGTTGGTCAGGCTGCTGTCTTGCTGCAGCTCCGCCAGGATTCGCAGGTCGATGGCGTCCAGGTTCATTAAATTCTTCTGGTTGTTTGATTTGCGGCATTTTATTCCGTTCGAATGGGGTGAAGAGGCATTTTCGAAACCATGTTCTGGCTGCAACGGCCTACAGTGCTTGCATGACCGACCACAGCATCACCCGCTTCCTCGCCAGCGACGGCATCGACATTGACCCGGGCGAAACCGCCGAATGGCGCGACGCTTTCACCGCGCTGGTGGCCGCGCACGGCCCGGCGCGGGCGCGCTATGTGCTGGACCAGCTGGCCGTGATGGCGCGCACGCCGCAGGTGGGCTGGCAGCCCGAGCTGGTCACGCCCTATGTCAACACCATCGCGGTGGACCAGCAGCCGCCGTTCCCCGGCGATCTGGCTATTGAAGAAAAGCTGGCGTCCCTGATGCGTTGGAATGCGCTGGCCATGGTGGCGCGCGCGAACGGCGCGTATGGCGAGCTGGGTGGGCACATCGCCAGCTATGCCAGCGCGGCCGATCTGTTCGAGGTGGGGTTCAACCATTTCTTTCATGCGCGCAACGAAACGGCGGGTCATGGCGGCGACCTCGTGTTCTTCCAGCCGCACAGCGCGCCGGGTGTGTATGCCCGCGCCTTCCTGGAAGGCCGCCTGACAGAAAACGACCTTGCCCATTACCGGCAGGAACTCACCGCTCCGGGCGCCGGGGCCCGGGGCCTCAGCAGCTACCCCCACCCCTGGCTGATGCCCGATTTCTGGCAGTTCCCCACGGGCTCCATGGGCCTGGGGCCGATCAGCTCGATTTACCACGCGCGTTTCATGCGCTACCTGTCGCACCGTAACCTGCTGGACTGTGGTGGCCGCAAAGTGTGGGGCGTGTTTGGCGACGGCGAAATGGACGAGCCCGAATCCATGAGCGCCCTCACCCTGGCCAGCCGCGAAAAGCTGGACAACCTGGTCTGGGTGGTCAACTGCAACCTGCAGCGCCTGGACGGCCCGGTGCGTGGCAACGGCCGCATCATCGACGAACTGGAAAAGCTGTTTCGCGGCGCAGGCTGGAACGTCATCAAGCTGGTCTGGGGCAGTGACTGGGATGGCCTGTTTGCCCGCGACATCACGGGCGCGCTGACCCGCGCCTTTGCCAACACGGTGGACGGCCAGATGCAGACCTTTGCCGCCAAGGACGGCCGCTTCAACCGCGACACCTTCTTTGGCCAGACGCCTGAGCTGGCCGCGCTGGCCCAGGGCATGACGGACGAGCAGATCGACCGCCTGAAGCGCGGCGGGCACGACCTGGTGAAGATCCACGCCGCCTATGCCGCGGCGGCCCGGCACACCGGCCAGCCCACGGTGATCCTGGCCCACACGAAAAAGGGCTATGGCATGGGCCAGGCCGGCCAGGGCAAGATGACCACGCACAGCCAGAAGAAGCTGGACGAAGGCGCGCTCATTGAATTTCGCAACCGCTTCAACCTGCCGCTGACCGACGCGCAGGCCACCCACCTTGAATTCTTCAAACCGGCAGAAGACAGCGCCGAGATGCGTTACATGCATCAACGGCGCTCGGCGCTCGGGGGCTACCTGCCCAAAAGGCACGTCGCTTCACAGGCACTACCCGTGCCTGCCATCGCGTCGTATGCGGCGTTTGCCACGGCTGCCGCGGGCAAGGAGATGTCCACCACCATGGCGTTCGTGCGCATGCTGGGCAACCTGCTGAAGGACAAAGAATTGGGCCCACGCATCGTGCCCATCGTGGCGGATGAGGCCCGCACCTTCGGCATGGCCAACCTGTTCAAGCAGGTCGGCATTTACAGCAGTGTGGGCCAGCGGTATGAGCCCGAGGACATCGGCTCGGTGCTGAGCTACCGCGAGGCGCTGGACGGCCAGATCCTGGAAGAGGGCATCAGCGAAGCCGGCGCCATTGCCAGCTGGACGGCCGCGGCCACCAGCTACAGCGTGCACGGTTTTCCCATGCTGCCGTTCTACATCTACTACAGCATGTTCGGCTTCCAGCGCGTGGGTGATGCGATCTGGGCCGCAGCCGACCAGCGCGCGCGCGGCTTTCTGCTGGGCGCCACCAGTGGCCGCACCACGCTGGGTGGCGAGGGCCTGCAGCACCAGGACGGCTCCAGCCACCTGATCGCGGCCACCATCCCCAACTGCAAGGCCTACGACCCGGCCTTTGCCGGTGAGATGGCTGTGATCGTGGATCACGGCATGCGCGAAATGCTGGTGGAGCAGCAGGACGTTTTCTATTACGTCACGCTCATGAACGAGAACTACGCCCAGCCGGATTTGCCTGCGGGTGTGGAGGCGGACGTGGTGCGTGGCGGCTACCGCTTCGGCAGCTTTGGCGACGGCGCGCCACGCGTCACGCTGGCGGGCTCCGGCGCGATCCTGACCGAGGTGATCAAGGCCGCGCAGCAGCTGGCGGCCGAGGGCATTGCCAGCGAGGTGCTGAGCATCACCAGCTGGAGCGAGCTGGCGCGCGACGGCGGCTATGCCACGCAACTGCTGCAGGGCAGCGCACCCATCGTGGCCGCCAGTGACTACGTGCGCGCCGTGCCCGAGAGCATCTGCCAGCACGTGCCCGCCGGGCGCAGCTACACCACGCTGGGCACCGACGGCTTTGGCCGCAGCGACACGCGCGCGGCGCTGCGCCGGTTCTTTGGTGTGGACGCGGCTGCCATTGCCCAGGCGGCCCGGCAATCGCTTGGGTTCTTGCGGGCTTGACCCGCATCGGAGGTCATTGCGGGCTTGACCCGTAATCCATGCCTTTAAGATGCGCCCATGCCTTTCCCCTCCCGTGTCCCTTCACGCTATTGGGCCGACCTCGCCACCACCGACTTCGCCGCGCTGGACGCGGCGCGCACGGTGGCGGTGCTGCCCGTGGCCGCCACCGAGCAGCACGGCCCCCACCTGCCGCTGAGCGTGGACCATGCGCTGGCCGACGGCGTGGTGGCGGCGTCGCTTGCGCATCTGCCCGCCGATCTGCCCGTGCTGTTCCTGCCCACCCAGGCGGTCGGCTACAGCCCCGAACACACGGCCTTTGCCGGCACGCTCACGCTTTCTGCGCCCACGCTGATCGCGCTGTGGACGGAGCTGGGCGAGAGCGTGGCCCGCGCGGGCGTCAAAAAGCTGGTGCTGTTCAACAGCCATGGCGGCCAGGTCAGCCTGATGGACATCGTGGCGCGCGAGCTGCGCAACCGCTGCGGCCTGATCGTCTACAGCACCAGCTGGTACAGCCTGCCGCTGGGGGACGCGGTGACGGGCCTGTTCAGCGCCGACGAACACCGCTTTGGCGTGCACGCGGGCGAGATTGAAACCTCCATGATGCTGGCACTGTGCCCGCAGCAGGTGCGCATGGGGCAGGCGCAGGACTTTGCCTCCACCTCGCGCGAGCGCGCGGCAGCCAACCCCATCCTGGGCAACGGCAAGAGCGCCAAGCTGGGCTGGGCCATGCAGGACTACAACCCCGCCGGCGCCGCCGGCAATGCGGCCGCCGCCACGGCGGACAAGGGCCGCGCGGTGGTGGACGCCGCGGGCCGGCAGCTGGCCGCGCTGCTGCAGGAGGTGTCTGCATTGCCGCTGTCCACCGTGGCCGGCGCGGCGCAGCAGTAGCGAAGCTGCAGTAATCAATTAGCACTGTTGCGCGCGCGCCAAGCGCGCGGCGAAATGCGGGAACAGTGTGCGCTGCGTCACAGGGGCGCGCCGGGGTGCTCCGTAGACTCGATCTACAGAAAGGAGAACCACCATGCACCACAGCGCACACCCCACAGCCCCCACCCTCAAGGCACCGGTCACGCGCCCGCTTGGCAGCCCGGTGGTTCCCGTAGCGTATTCGCGCTTTGCCTTCTGGCAGCCGCGCAGCCCGCGCATCGAGCCGCGCGCCCAACCGGCGGATCTGCTCGACCTCGACCAGCGCGTGCGCCAGTCGGGCGAGTGGTAAGTCACCCGGCCCGGTCAGGCCTGCAACACTGACAACAGCCGGCGCAAGGCCAGGTCGGTAAACCATCAGCACGTCGGCGCCGTCGCCCACGCCTGAGGCTGCACCAAACTGGCACAGCCGTTGCTTGCACCGGCTTTGTGCACGCCCCCGCCGCCACCGCCGCCCACATCCCCGCCGACTTGCTGCTGGAGTCCACCGGCGAGGGCGTGTTCGGCATTGACCTGGATGGCCACTGCACCTTCATCAACCGGGCGGGCGCGCGCATGCTGGGCTTTGAGCCGGCCGAGGTGCTGGGCTGCAACATGCACGAGCTGACGCACCATTCGCATGCCGACGGCTCGCACTACCCTGACACCGACTGCCCGATCTTCAATGCCTTCCGCCAGGGCCTGCCCTGCCGCATCGACACCGAGGTGTTCTGGCGGCGCGACCGCAGCGCCTTCGCCGTGGAGTATTCCAGCCATCCCATCCTGGACGGCGGCCAGGTGCGCGGCGCGGTGATCACCTTCGTGGACATCACCGAGCGCAAGCGCGCCGCCGATGCCCTGAAGGAAGCCAACGGCGCATTGCACCGGGCCAAGGACGAGCTGGAGCTGCGCGTGGCCGGGCGCACGCGCGAACTGTCGGCTGCCCTGGGCCAGCTGCGCGAGCTGGCCGCCTACTCAGAAGGGGTGCGCGAGGAAGAGCGCACCCGCATTGCCCGCGAAGTGCATGACGAGCTGGGCAGCCTGCTGGTGGCGCTGAAGATGGATGTGAACTGGCTGGACAAACGTCTGGCCGAGCAGCAGTCGCGCGAGGCGGGGGCCGCGCAGGCCATGCGCGAGCGCATGCGCAGCAAATGCCAGAACATGAGCCGCCTGATCGAGAACGCGGTGGACAACGTGGGCCGCATCATCACCGACCTGCGCCCCAGCATCCTGGACCACCAGGGCCTGTGGGCCGCGCTGGAATGGCAGGCGCAGGAGTTCGTGCAGTCGGCCGAGCTGGCGCTGGACTGGCGCATGAACGTGGACGGCGCCCCGGAGCTGCCCGAGCCGGCCGCGATGGCGGTGTTCCGCATCTTTCAGGAAATGCTGTCCAACGTGGGCCGCCATGCCCAGGCACAGCATGTGGACGTGCGCATTCAGGCCACGACGGCGCAGCTGTACATCACCGTGTGTGACGATGGCCGGGGCGCTGCACCAGAGGCCTTTGAAGCCGCTACGGCTTACGGCGTGATGGGCATGCGCGAACGCGCCCGCCACTTTGGCGGCGTGATCGACATCGAAAGCCAGATCGGCCAGGGCTCGACTTTCAAGCTGCGCATGCCGCTACAAAATGAATAGCAAAACCATCCGCGTGCTGATCGGCGACGACCACCGCATCGTGCGCGAAGGCTTGAAGCAGATGCTGGCTGACGCGCCTGACATCGAAGTCTGCGCCGAGGCCACCAACGGCCCCGACGTGCTGGCGGCGGTGCAGGGCCTGGGCGGTCCGCAAGGGCTGAGCCTGGCGCTGCTGGACATCGCCATGCCCGGACGCGACGGTCTGGACGTGCTGCAGGAATTGCGCAAGACCTGGCCCGCGCTGCCGGTGCTGATGCTCAGCACCTACCCTGAAAAGCATTACGCCGTGCGCTGCATCAAGCTGGGCGCGGCCGGCTACCTGAACAAGAGTGCCGACCCCGACGACATGGTCGCCGCGGTGCGCAAGGTGGCCGCCGGCGGCGTGTACGTCACGCCCGCCACGGCCGAGGCGCTGGCCAGCGCCGTGGGCGGCGGTGCATCGGCCCGCACCGGGCCCGAGGCGCTGTCGCACCGCGAACACCAGGTGTTCCGCCTGCTCACCGCAGGGCAGAGCGTGAGCGAAATTGGTGCGCAGCTGGGGCTCGCACCAAATACGGTCAGCACCTACCGCGCCCGCATCCTGGAAAAGACGGGCACCAAGAACGACGTGGAGCTGGCCCTGTACGCCGAACGCCACGCCAAAGGCTCGCCGGCCACTTGAGGGTGGCCTGATCGCGGCCGGTTTGTAGGGCTGCCCCTACACGGCTTCGTTGCAGTGTCAGTCATTTGCATCCAGCCCCGAAAAACCGCCCGATCCGGGCCCGAACGGGCCCGCGCCTTGCAAAGCCACAGGCATCTTCCATACGAGGTGCATCATGTCCAGACTGCCTGCTTCCACCCCCGCTGACCGGCACGACCCCTACGACGCCGACCGCCCGCTGATGCTGCGCTGCAGCTGCGGCCAGGACCACGCGCCGCAGGACCACGCCGCCGCGCTGGCCACCCAGGCCGAGGCCATGGCCAACAACCACATCGAGGCCAGCCTGATGAAGGCGCTGTTCCCGGTGGACAGCGTGCGCCGCCGCTTCCTGAAGGCCGTGGGCGCCAACACCGCGCGCGCCGCCATTGCCAGCGTGCTGCCGCTGGGCGCGCTGCAGGCCATGGCGCAGGACAAGGCGCCGCTGGAAAAGAAGGACCTGAAGATCGGCTTCATCCCGATCACCTGCGCCACGCCGCTGATCATGGCGCACCCGCTGGGCTTCTACAAACAGCAGGGCCTGAACGTGGACGTGGTCAAGACGGCCGGCTGGGCGCTGATCCGCGACAAGATGCTGAACAAGGAGTACGACGCCACGCACTTCCTGAGCCCGATGCCGCTGGCGATCTCGATGGGTGTGGGCTCCAACCAGGTGCCGATGAACGTGGCCACCATCCAGAACACCAACGGCCAGGCCATCACGCTGGCCAACAAGCACAAGGACAAGCGCGACCCGAAGATGTGGAAGGGCTTCAAGTTTGCCGTGCCGTTCGAGTTCAGCATGCACAACTTCCTGCTGCGCTACTACGTGGCCGAGGCCGGCCTGAACCCCGACACCGACATCCAGATCCGCGTGGTGCCGCCGCCCGAGATGGTGGCCAACCTGCGCGCCGGCAACATCGACGGCTACCTGGGGCCGGACCCTTTCAACCAGCGCGCGGTGTACGAGGAAATCGGCTTCCTGCACATCCTCACCAAGGAACTGTGGGACGGCCACCCCTGCTGCGCGTTCGGCACCAGCAGCGAATTCATCCAGAAGAACCCCAACACCTTTGCCGCGCTGTACCGTGCGGTGCTCACCGCGTCGGCCATGGCGCGCAAGCCCGAGAACCGCGAGCTGATCGCCAAGGTGATCGCGCCCGCGCAGTACCTGAACCAGCCCGAAACGGTGCTCACGCAGGTGCTCACCGGCAAGTTCGCCGACGGCCTGGGCAATATCAAGACCGTGCCCAACCGGGCCGACTTCGACCCGATCCCCTGGCAGAGCATGGCGGTGTGGATGCTCACGCAGATGAAGCGCTGGGGCTATGTGAAGGGCGACGTGAACTACAAGCAGATCGCCGAGAAGGTGTTCCTGCTGACCGACGCCAGGAAGCACATGAAAGGTCTGGATCAGAAAGTGCCCGACGGCGCGTATCCGAAGTTCACCATCATGGGCAAGGTGTTTGACCCGGCCAAGCCGGAGGAATACGTCAAGAGCTTTGCCATCAACAAGATGGGTTGAACCAGATGGGCAAGTCATTGAACCTCAAGGCCGCGCTGGTTTCGCTGCTGCTGCTGCTGGTCATGGTCGGGGCCTGGTACGCCGCCACCGTGCAGGGCGCCGCGGGGGGTACCACCGGCCTGACCGCCGAGCAGATCGAATACCAGAAGATGCTGGGCAAGGACCCGGGCGCGGCCAAGACGGGCGGCTTTCCCACGCCCATGCAGATGGGCGACACGGTGTGGAAGCACCTGTCCAACCCGGTGTATGACAACGGGCCGAACGACAAGGGCATCCTGATCCAGCTGGGCCATTCGCTGGGGCGCGTGGGCCTGGGCTTTCTGCTGGCCTGCCTGGTGGCGGTGCCGCTGGGTTTTGTGATCGGCATGAGCCCGCTGCTCAGCCGCGCGCTGGACCCGTTCATCCAGATCCTCAAGCCCATCAGCCCGCTGGCCTGGATGCCGCTGGCGCTGTACACGATCAAGGACAGCTCGGTCTCGGGCATTTTCGTGATCTTCATCTGCTCGGTCTGGCCGATGCTGATCAACACCGCATTTGGCGTGGCCTCGGTGCGGCGCGACTGGCTCAACGTGGCCCGCACGCTGGAAGTGTCACCGCTGCGCAAGGCGTTTCGCGTCATCCTGCCCGCCGCGGCGCCCACCATCCTCACGGGCATGCGCATCAGCATGGGCATCGCCTGGCTGGTGATCGTGGCCGCCGAGATGCTGGTGGGCGGCACCGGCATCGGCTACTTCGTGTGGAACGAGTGGAACAACCTGTCGCTGACCAACGTGATCTTCGCCATCGGCGTGATCGGCGTGGTGGGCATGCTGCTGGACCTCATGTTTGGCCAGCTCCAGAAGATGGTGACCTATGTGGAGTGAACGCAGGGAAGGTGTCATCTCGGGCCTGACCCGTGATCCATCGCAGCATGCTGGCACGCCGGCATGGATTGCGGGTCAAGCCCGCAATGACAAGGGACTGGCTATGACAGGTTTTCTCAAGATCGAAGGGCTGTCCAAGGCCTTCGTGCCCGCCAAACCCGTGTTCGCCGACGTGTCGTTCACGCTGGAGCGCGGCGAGTTCGTCTGCATCATCGGCCACAGCGGCTGCGGCAAGACCACCATCCTGAACGTGCTGGCGGGGCTGGACACGGCCACTGGCGGCCATGTGTTCATGGACGGCCGCGAGGTGGCAGGCCCCAGCCTGGAGCGCGGCGTGGTGTTCCAGGGCCATGCGCTGATGCCCTGGCTGACGGTGCGCAGGAACATTGCCTTTGCGGTGGAATCGCGCTGGCCCGGCTGGAGCCGTGCGCAGGTCAATGAGCATGTGGAGAAATACGTGGCGCTGGTGGGCCTGTCGGCCGCGATCGACAAGAAGCCCTCGCAGCTGTCCGGTGGCATGAAGCAGCGCGTGGGCATCGCGCGCGCCTTTGCCATCAGCCCCAAGATGCTGCTGCTGGACGAGCCGTTCGGCGCGCTGGACGCGCTGACGCGCGGCACCATCCAGGACGAGCTGATGGGTATCGTGCGCGAGACGCAGCAGACGGTGTTCATGATCACCCACGACGTGGACGAGGCCATCCTGCTGGCCGACCGCATCCTGCTGATGAGCAATGGCAGCGAAGGCCCCGGCGGCTATGTGCCCGGCGGCATTGCCGAAACCGTCATCAACACGCTGCCGCGCAGCCGCAACCGCGCGGGCCTGCACCACTTGCCGGGCTACTACGAGCTGCGCAACCACATCGTCGATTTCCTCGTCACGCGGGCCAAAGCCGGCGGCGACCACTGATCCCTGAACCCTACCCATCAAAGGAGCCAACATGAACCGTCTTGAAGTCACCGAAAAAATCATCAGCACCAAGGTGTCCAAGGGCATCAAATGGGAAGACGTTGCCAAAAAGGTCGGCGAGTCCAAGGAATGGACCACCGCGCTGTGCCTGGGCCAGATGACCGCCACCGCCGCGCAGGCCAAGGTGGTCGGCAAGATATTTGGCTTGAACGCCGAAGAGCAGAAATGGCTGCAGGTCGTGCCATACAAGGGCTCGCTGCCCACGCCCGTGCCCACCGACCCGCTGATTTACCGCTGGTATGAAATCGTCAGCGTCTACGGCACGACGATCAAGGAACTGATCCATGAAGAGTTTGGCGACGGCATCATGAGCGCCATTGACTTCAGCATGGACATCCAGCGGCAGGCCGACCCCAAGGGGGATCGGGTGAATGTTGTTCTATCGGGCAAATTCCTGCCCTACAAGACGTATTGAACTGAACGGCCCCTAGGGGCGCCCCGCGCACGGTTAGCATCAGTGGATGCAAATCGAGTCCCTCCGCCACCGCCTGCGCGCCCTGGGCGCCAAGCCAAAGCACGAACACCGCGTGCTGCGCTTGTGGTCGCAGGCCTTGCCGCAGGACGCGGGCAAGCGCCGCATTGAGGACTTCATGCCGCAGACGCTGCGGGACGCGCTGCCGGCGCTTGCCGATGAACTGCAAGGCCTCGCACGGCTGAAGTCCGAGCACCCCGGTGAGGACGGCTCGTCGCGCCTGCTGGTGGAACTGGCCGACGGCCAGACCGTGGAAAGCGTGCTGCTGCCACCGGGCCGCATACCGGGCCTGTGCGTGTCCACCCAGGTGGGTTGCGCCGTGGGCTGCGTGTTCTGCATGACGGGGCAGGGCGGCCTGGTTCGCCAGGTCACAAGCGGCGAGATCGTCGCGCAGGTGGCGCTGGCGCGCGCGCTGCGGCCGGTCAAGAAGGTCGTGTTCATGGGCATGGGCGAGCCCGCGCACAACCTGGACAACGTGCTGGAGGCCATCGAGCTGCTGGGCACGGCGGGCAACGTGGGCCACAAGAACCTGGTGTTTTCCACCGTGGGCGACCCGCGCGTGTTCGCCGAGCTGCCGCGCGGGCCGGTCAAGCCGGCCCTGGCGTTGTCGCTGCACACCACGCGCGCCGACCTGCGTGAACGGCTGCTGCCGCGTGCACCGCGCATGACGCCCGATGAGCTGGTGGAAGAAGGCGAACGCTACGCGCGCGCCACCGGCTACCCCATCCAGTACCAGTGGACGCTGCTGGAGGGCATCAATGATTCAGACGACGAGCTGGCTGGCATCGTGCGGCTGCTCAAGGGCAAGTACGCCGTCATGAACATGATCCCCTACAACAGCGTGCCCGAGCTGGACTTCAAACGACCGTCGTGGGAACGGGCGGCGGGCATCGCCCGCACGCTGCACCGCGCCGGCGTGCTGACCAAGCTGCGCCATTCCGCCGGGCAGGACGTGGACGGCGGCTGTGGCCAGCTGCGCGCGCGCGCCGAGCGCCCCGCGCGCCGCGTGGTGTCCATCGCGCCCCAGTAGGCTTCACAGCCCGGCACAGGCCGCGTAAACGTCCATCGGGCGCCGGTACACCTGCGTCTGGATGCCCAGCAGGCCCAGCACCGAGTGGAAATAGTTGTCGTGGCTCAGGCGCGTGTCGCGCTGGCCCTGCAGGCAGGCAGTGCTCACGGCGCTGCGCCGCTCGAAGCCGGGCGACAGCCAGGTGATCCAGGGCACCTGCTTTTGCACATCAGGTGCCAGCGCATAGGGCAGGCCGTGCAGGTACAGGTTGTTCTCGCCCAATGACTCGCCGTGGTCGGCCACATAGAGCATGGCCGTGTCATAGGCCGGCTGTTGCGCCTTGAGCCAGCCGATGGTGCCGGCCAGCACCTGGTCGGTGTAGGCAATGGAGTTGTCATAGGCGTTGACCAGTGCATCGCGCCCGCAGTCCTGCAGGTTGACGCTGGTGCATTCGGGCAGGAAGCGCTTGGCGGACGCGGGCGAGCGTTGCGAATAGGCGGGGCCATGGCTGCCCATCTGGTGCAGCACCACCACCACGCCGCGCGCGCGGCGCACCGGGTCCAGCGCGGCGATGCGCGCGTCCAGGCCGTCCAGCAGCACGCCGTCCAGGCATTCGCCGCCAGGGCACAGCTGCGGGTGTGTGAGGCCGGAGGTGTCCGCATGGGGCACGCGGTCGCACACGCCCTTGCAGCCCGACTGGTTGTCCAGCCACAGCACGGCCAAGCCCGCGCGCTGGATCACGTCCATCAGGCCCTCGTAGTTGTGGGTGCGCGCCTCGAACGCATCGCGCCCCAGGTGTGAAAACATGCATGGCACCGAGGCCGCCGTGCTGGTGCCGCACGACCAGGCGTTGCGAAAGCTCGCCACGTTTTCGCGCGCCAGCGCCGGCGTGGTGTCGCGGGCATAGCCGTTCAGGCCGAAGTTGCCGCTGCGCCCCGTCTCGCCCAGCACCAGCACCACCAGGGGCGGCTTGCTGCCGGGCAGGGCGGGCAGCGTGGCGTCCAGGCCCACCGGGTCCAGCCGCGATTCATCCCGGCGTAGCGGCGCGGCGGCCAGCCAGCCCGCGGCATACAGCGCCGCCAGCGGGTTCATCATGTAGCGCACCTGCTTGTGGTTGCGCATGGTGGACGACAGCGGCTGAAAGCTGGCCAGCCCCGCCGCCAGCAGCACGGCCAGCGCCGCGCCCACCCACAGCAGGTTGCGCCAGGCGCGCGCGTGCCAGGCGCCCCAGGCCACGGGGGCGCGCCACACGGCCAGGGCGGGCAGCCCGCCCAGCACGCCCACCACCCCCAGCAGCCGGGGGCTGAACAGGGCGGCGGCTTCGTGGCGGTTGGTCTGCAGCGCATTCACCACCATGCTGGCGTCAATCACCACGCGGTAGCTCAGCATGAAATAGGCCGCGCTGGCGGCCGTCAGCAGCAGCGCCACCAGCACCGGCTTGAGCGTCCAGCGCCAGGCCAGCAGGCCCACCACGGCCATCAGGGCTGCCGCCATGATCAGCGCCAGCGCGGCGGCAAACAGCCAGCCCGCCGGCCGCGTGAACACCGACAGGTCAGCCAGCGCATTCCACAGCGGCAGGTTGGCGGCGGTAGCCATCCACAGGCAGGCCGCGCCAGCCAGCCAGGAGGGTTTCATGGGCCGTGCGGTCATGCGTAGTCCGGCATCTGGCGGGCCGCGGCGTCCACGGCCCAGGCCACGCACCAGCAGACCCAGCCCGACCACAAGGTGTGGCTCATGAAGTGCGCCCCGCGCGCCTGCTGGGCCAGGCCCAGCACCAGCCCGGCGGCCAGGGCGGCGGCCAGCCAGCCGCGCGCCAGTGCCGGGCGCGTGTCGCGGAACACAAAGTACCCGCCCACAAACGCAAAACCCGCGGACGCATGGCCTGCGGGGAAGCAGCGCCCGCTGCCGCCGTCGCCCTGGGTCAGTGCCAGCCAGTGCTGCAGGCCCTGGCTGGCATAGCGTGCCACGCCGCCAAACTCCGCCATGTCCCATGGGCAGCTGGTGCCGCTGAAGGACTTGAGCGTGCTCACGGCCAGCGCCGCGGCCAGGGTGGTGCCGGCCAGCTGCAGCCGCCGCGCGGTGCTGATGGCGCGCAGCCAGCCTTGAGGCCACCACACGCCCAGGCACAACGCGAGCGTCAGCGCCCAGGCCAGCCGGCGGGCACCGTCATGCAGCACATCGGCCAGCAGCCAGCTGTCACGCAGGGCAAAACCTTGGGCGTCGCCCCACCAACGGGCCAGCGGCATGTCCAGCCGCGCGACATCCCAGGCCACCAGGGCCAGCGTCAGCCCGGCGGTGGCCAGCGCCATAGAACGTCGGGATGAACGGTGGGGTGAATGGCTGGAGGCATGCGGCATGGGGCCCGACTGTCGCGGCGCTGTCTTAAGACGCCCTTAACCCGTGGCAGGCCACAATGGCGCCATGCGAGTACTGGTGGTGGAAGACGACGACGGCATTGCCCAGGGCCTGAAGGCCCACCTGCGCCAGCAGGGCTGGGCGGTGGACGTGACCGATGGCGTGGCCGGCGCCTGGGCCGCCCTGCGTGCCGAGCCGTTTGACCTGGTGCTGCTGGACCTGGGCCTGGCCGACGGCGACGGCGCGCAGGTGCTGCGCCAGCTGCGCGCCGCCCCTGAAGGCCGGCTGCCCGCGCCCGGCACGCCGGTGCTGATCATGACGGCGCGCGACCAGGTGGCCTCCCGCATTGCCGGGCTGGACATGGGTGCGGACGATTACGTGACCAAGCCGTTTGACCCCGGCGAGCTGGCCGCGCGCATGCGCGCGCTGGTGCGCCGCGCGGCCGGCCGGGCGCAGGCCACGCTGCAGGTGGGCGACCTGCAGATCGACCCGGCGGCCCGCACGGTGCAGCGCGCGGGCCTGCCGCTGGAGCTGTCGGCCCGTGAATTCGGCGTGCTGCTGGCGCTGGCGGAAGCGCGGCCACGCGTGTTGTCGCGCGCGCAGATCGAAGCGCGGCTTTACAGCTGGGACAACGCGCTGGACAGCAACGCCATCGAAGTGCATGTGCACCACCTGCGCCGCAAGCTGGGCGACGGCGTGATCCGCACGCTGCGCGGCGTGGGCTATTTCGTGCCCGAGAACCTGCCCGGGGACCGGCCATGACGGCCCGCCGTTCGCTCACCCGGCACCTGCTGGCCTGGACGCTGGGGGCGCTGCTGGCGGTGTGGGTGAGCTTTGTGGTGGTGGGCTACATGACAGGCCGCCACGAGGCCGACGAACTCACCGACGGCCACCTGGCCAGCGTGGCCAGCCTGTTGCTGGCCGAGCGCGAAGGCCGCTTTGCCGGGCGTGGCGATCCCGCCGCGCTGGCCGGCCCGGGCTCGCTCAAGAGCCACGACTACCAGCAGTCCATGAGCGTGGTGGTGTGGAACGCCACGGGCGACCTGATCACGCGCACCGGCGACGCACCGACGCCGCCGTTCGCGCCGTCCGAGGGGTTCGAGACGCTGCACCTGGGCAACCCGGCCGTGCCGTGGCGCGCCTTCTCGCGCTGGGACGGCGAAGGCCACCAGCGCAAGGTCATGGTGCTGCTGAGCGAGCGCGAGCGCGACGACCTGGCCGAGGACATTGCCGCGCAGATTGCGCAGCCCGGCCTGTGGCTGCTGCCGGTCATCGCGCTGGTGCTGGGGCTGGCCATCCGCAAGGGACTGCGGCCGCTGTACGACCTGTCGCGCGACGTGCATGCGCTGGACATCCGCCAGCGCGAGCCCTTGCGCCATGCCCATCCCGAGGAAGAATTCCGCGCGGTGGTGGACTCCATCAACACGCTGGCCGCGCGCTACCACGCCACGCTGACGCGTGAGCGCGAGCTGGCCAACGAGCTGGCGCACGAGTTGCGCACGCCGCTGGCGGCCATCACGCTGCAGGCGCGTGCGCTGCGCGACGAGCCCGCGGGCGCCGCGCGCGATGACATGCTGGCCCGGCTGGAACGCGATGCCCTGCGCGCCGGGCAGGTGCTGGCCGACCTGCTGGCGCTGGCCCGCGCCAGCCGCACCGAGCTGGCCGAAGCCGCGCAGGTGCTGGACCTGGGCGATCTGGCGCGCGAGGTGGTGGGCGAATTTGCCCAGGCGGCGCACGCCAGCGGGCATGAGCTGTCGCTGGCCTGCCCGGGGCCGTTCAGCGTGACAGGCCACCCGTTGCTGCTGGGCCTGGCCCTGCGCAACCTGGTGGAAAACGCGCTGGGCCATACGCCCCGCGGCACGCGGGTGGAGGTGCAGCTGGACCCGGCGGGCCGCTGGGTGCAGGTGTGCGACGACGCCGGGCAGGGCGTGGCGGCGGCCGTTGTGCAGGGCGCGGGCGACGGGCCGCGCGTGCGTGCCCTGGGCCTGGGACTAGGCCACCGCGTGGTGGAAAAAATCGCCGCGATCCACGGCGCCACCTTCAGCCAGGCCGCGGCGCCGGAAGGTTTTGCCAGCTGCTACCGGCTGGAGTTCCCGCCGGCCTGAAGCCGCGTCAGCCCAGCTCGAAAAACCGCATCACGACGCGGTCAGGGTGGCGCGCGCCGGTGCCCACGAACAGCCGTTCACGCAGCCAGGCCAGCGATGGCGCCGACGCCTCCAGGCGTGGCGCGCAGCGGAAGTACACCAGGGCAGGGTCCACCGGCTCGCCGCGGATCAGCCGCGCCGTGACATCGGGTGGGGCCGAACGCAAGGCCTCGTTGCGCACATAGATCAGGTCGCCGGCGTCGGTCTCCAGCACATAGTGCGCCTCCAGCTCGGCCGTGGTGTCGCTGCTGACCAGCTGGTAGTCGGCGCCGCCGGGCAGCACGCGGGCCGTCCAGCCGTTACCCGAGGCCTGGCCGCCGGTGATGGGGATGAAGCGGCGGCGGCCCTTGCCGGTGTGGCCGATCTCGATGGGTGTGCCAACTTCAACAGACAGGTCGGCAAAGAAACGCAGGGTGGGGTCGGGCAGGGTCATCGGGCGGGGTGTCAGACGGTGTAGCCCAGCTGCTTCATGCAGCGCGCGTAGCCGTCAGAGAAAATGAAGCGGCTGTAGGTATCGGACAGGGTCATCATGTTTTCAACCATGGCGTCGTCAAAAACACCCGCCAGTGCGTGGCGGTCCGAGAAGTTGCTTTCATAGATGCCCTGCAGCTGGCCCAGCTTGCGCTTGATGTCGTCGCGCGTTGCGTTGCGGATGTTGATTTCGTGCTGCGAGCCGGCCGCCACATACTTGCTGTAGATCACCCGCGCGTTGAGCACGGTCGGGAAGCCCAGCTTGCGGAACTGCTGCACGTCCCGCCAGAACTCGAGGTTCTCGCCGCTGAACTCCTGGGTGGCAAAGCTCAGGAACGCCGCGAAGAAAAACCCGTCTTCCATCAGCTTCTCAAGCGAGGGCATCGGCCTGCTGGTCACGACGTGCCCGCGGCTGCGGCCCTGCTGCACCGGCGCGAGGCGGGGGTCGCTGGTCCAGTTCACGGCATTGCTGCGGCTTCTGTTGTTGCCGGTGGTCATGCGTCGCTACTCCTTGTGTGGGGGCGGGATAGGCGCTGGGGATCGTAACAGCTGCCCGGCGGCGCTGCGGCACAGAGGCGTCATACTCGGGGCCTATTCAAAGGGTATTCATGAGCGATTGGTCCGAAGAAATTACGGCTGCCGAGGCAGCTGCTGAACAAAAGCAGGCGCAAGAACGCGAGGCCGAAGACCGCTTCGATGCCGTCCATGCGCGGGCGCATGCCGCGGGCGATGTGGCAGACGCATTGAAATCGCCGGAGTTCCACCACTGGATGGCGGCGCGCCATGCCACCGACGCGGCCTGGGGCAACTGGTCGGTGGTGATGGACAGCAAGCCACAGGCCTGAGCCCATGACAGTCCCCTCCTGCCTGACCGAGCCCGCGCGCCAGACGCCGGTGCTGGGTGAGTTTGACGTGGTGGTGCTGGGTGGCGGGCCCGCCGGCATCACGGCCGCCGCGGCCGCGGCGCGGCTGGGGCAGCGCACGCTGCTGGTGGAGCGTTACGGTTTTCTGGGCGGCATGGGCACGGCGGCGGGCGTCACCAACTTCTGCGGCCTGCATGCCAATGTGCATGGCACGGTGCAGCAGGTGGTGCATGGCGTGGCCGGCGAGCTGCTGGCGCGCATGGCGCAGCTGGGCGGCCTGAACGCGCCGCATTCGCTGTTTGGCGGCAAGATTTCCGCGCAGGCTTACGACACAGCAGCCTTTAAGGTAGCTGCGGACGAGCTGGTGCTTTCCAGCGGCGCGCAGCTGCTGTTCCATGCGCAGGCCGTGGGCGTGGTGATGAACGCGCCGGGCGACATCGGCGCGCTGCTGATCGAGACGCGCTCAGGCCGGCAGGCCGTGCTGGCGCGCATGTTCATCGACTGTTCGGGCGACGGCGACCTGGCCGCGCATGCCGGCGCGCCGTTTGAAAAAGGCGCGGACGGCCACGGGATGATGTACCCGTCCACCATGTTCCGCGTGAACGGCGTGGACCCGGTGCGTGCCGGTGACGCCTGGAACCATTTTGGCCGGCTGATGCAGGAGGCCGAGGCCAAAGGCCGAAGGTTCCCGCGCAAGTCGCCCATCATCCGCCCGCAGAAGAACCCGGCCGAATGGCGCGCCAACGTGACGCAGCTGGCCAACGCCAGCGGCGGCCCGGTGGATGGCACGGACGCGTTGCAGCTCAGCGCGGCCGAGGTCGAGGGCCGGCGCCAGATCGTGGATTTCTTTGAGTTCCTGCGCGAATCGGCGCCGGGGTTCGAGAACGCCTACATCCTGGAGATTGCGCCGCAGGTGGGCGTGCGCGAGACGCGCCGCGTGGTCGGTGACTACCAGCTCACCGGCGACGACGTGCTGCAGTGCGTGAGCTTTGACGACAACATCGGCGTGAACGGCTGGATGATCGAGGAGCATGTGGCGGGCGATGTGTCGTTCCGCTTCCAGGACATCCCGAACTGCCGGGGCTACAACCACCTGCCCTACCGCATGCTGCTGCCCCAGGGCATGCACAACCTGCTGGTGGCCGGGCGCTGTGCGTCCATGACGCACCTGGGCCAGTCGGCCGCGCGGGTGTCCGGCGCGTGTTTTGTGATGGGGCAGGCCGCGGGCACGGCGGCAGCACTGGCGCTGAAGGCCGGCACCGCGCCGCGCGAGCTGGACGTGGCAGCTCTGCAAACGCAGCTGCAGGCCGACGGCGCCTGGCTGGGGCTTGGGGCACCCGCTCAGGCGTAGGTGATCCAGTCCTTGTACCGCGCCTCGTCCAGGTGCGGCAACGTGTTGTAGGTGACCAGCATGTGCCGCTTGGGCGTGAATGCAAACTCGGTCACGCTGCTGTTGCGGATGCGCAGGTTCAGCTCGATGGTGGCTTCCGCGCTGGTGCCCAGCACATGGCCCACGGCGGTGGAGATTGGCCCGCCGCTGGACACCAGCAGCACGTTCTGGCCATGGTGTTGCGCGCGCACATGGTCCAGCGCGCTGGTGATGCCGCTCACGAAATCGCTGTAGCTGGGCATGCCGCGCGGGCTGACCACGCCGGCCATCCACTGGTTCAGGCCGTCACGCAGCAGCCGGAAATGGTGGCGGTACATCTCGGGCGAGGTGGGCTTTTCCAGCTTGTGCGGGTGGATGGTGGCAATGACCGCTTCGCTGTCGTATTCATTCAGGCCCGGCCACTGCAGCGCCTCGGCCTGCAGGCCCAGGCCCTGGGCGATGCCGGCAAACGTCTCGGCGTGGCGGCGCAGCGTGCCGGTGACCACCGCGTCGAACGCAATGCCCCTGGCCTTGAAGTATTCACCCAGGCGCATGCTCTGCTGGTGGCCCAGCGCGCTGAGTTTGTCGTAGTCGTCTTCGCCAAACGAGGCCTGGCCGTGACGCACAAGGTAGAGATTGCCCATGCGCCCATTCTGGCCATGCGCGCGGGCGCGTTCAGTCGCCGGGGCGACGCCGGGATGCCTGGGCTGTCAGGCGCGGGACAGCACCCGCGCAAACACCGCGCTGTCCACATTGCCGCCGCACAGCGTGGTGCCCACCACCTGGCCCTGCAGGCGCTCGCGCTGCTGTATGGCGGCTGCCAGCGACGCGGCGCCCGCGCCTTCGGCCACGTTGTGGGTGTCGGCAAACAGCACGCGCATGGCTTCGGCTACTTCGTCGTCGGTCACGGCCACCACGTCGTCGGCTTCGCGCAGCAGCGCGTCCAGCGCGCCGGGCTCGGGCACGCGGCAGGCCATGCCGTCGGCCAGCACCGTGGTCACGGGCGATTCGATCGCGCGGCGCGCGCGGAATGAATCCTGGTACATGGTGGCATGGGCGGACACCACGCCGACCAGCTTTGTCTTGACGCCGGTGTATGCCCGCGCGGCGGCCGCCGCGCTGAAGCCCGAGCCCAGGCCCAGCGGCACGAACACCACGTCCGGCGCCGCGCCCTGCGCAAAGCTTTCAAAAAATTCCACCCAGTACGTCATGACGCCGCGGATCAGCTCGGGGTGGAACGACGGCACCATGTGCAGGCCCTGGGTTTGCGCCAGCTGGATGGCGTGTTCGCGCGCGGCCTGGAAATCCTCTCCGTGTTCGATCAGTGTCACGCCCAAGGCGCGCATGGCGGCGTTCTTTTCCAGTGAGTTGCCATGCGGCACGACGATGGTGGCCGGGATGCCGTAGCGCCGCGCTGCAAAGCCGACCGACTGGCCGTGGTTGCCCCGTGTGGCGCTGATCACGCCCTTGACCTGGCCCAGCTGCTCAAAGTACGTCAGCCCGCCGCGCACCTTGAAAGCGCCTGCAGGCGTGTGGTTCTCGTGTTTGACCCAGACCTTGAAGCCCAAGCGTTGCTGCAGCAGGGGCCAGGCGTATTGGGGCGTGGGCGGCATGGCGGCGTACACGGTGCGTTGCGCGGCCTGCACTTGTTCGCGGGTGAAGTTCATTTCTTTTCCTCCAGCGCAATGCGCACGGCCAGCGCCGCCAGCACGCTGCCCATCACATAGCGCTGCGCGCGCAGCCAGCCCGCGCTCTGGGAAAGGAAGGCGGTGATGGTGCCAGCGCCCAGGATGATCAGCGCATTGACCGCGCCGCTGACGCTGATCTGCACGGCGCCCAGCGCCAGGCTTTGCAGCAGCACGTTGCCGCGCTCGGGGTGCAAAAATTGCGGAAAGAACGACAGGTAGAACATGGCCACCTTGGGGTTGAGCAGGTTGGTCAGGAAGCCCATGCGAAACAGCGTCGCATGGCTGTCCACCGGCAATGAACGGGTTTCAAACGGTGCGGCGCCGCCCGGTCGCACGGCCTGCCAGGCCAGCCACAGCAGGTAGGCAGCGCCCGTGAGCTTGATGGCGTCAAACGCCAGCGGCACGGCCAGCAGCAGCGCCGTCAGGCCCAGCGCCGCGGCCATCAGGTGCACCACAAAGCCCAGCAGCACGCCGGCCAGCGACACCAGCCCCGCGCTACGGCCCTGCACCAGCGTGCGTGACACGCAGTAAATCATGTTGGGGCCGGGCGTCAGCACCAGCAGCAGGGCGGCCAGCGCAAACCAGCCGAGTTCGGTGATCGTCAACATCTCATATCCCTCTGGATTCCAGCGTGACCGCGCCGCGCGGGGTGCGCAGCGTGGCCACCAGGTTGGGCTCGCCCGGCTTGACGGTCACGCCCTGCAGGCCGATGGCCTGGTACGCGGCGCGCAGGGCATCGGCCTGCGGGTGGTGCACCGTGAGCGACTGCAGCGTGACGCCCGACTCCATCATGGTGCCTGCCGGGTGCACAGGGCCCCATTCAATGAGCGTGGGCAGGGTGCCGTCAAACAGCCGCTGGCCGTCGTCGCGCACGGTGATCTGCCATTCCAGCAGGCCGCGCGGCGTCATGCGCGAGGCTGCCAGCGCCGGCCCGCGGTCGATGCCCAGCGCCGCCCAGGCCGCCAGGGCATTCGCCACGTCGGGCACGTTGGCCACGAAATGAACGAGCTGCGGGCCCTCCTGCGCCACGCGCGCGCGCAGGGCAGGGTTGTCCATGTCAAACCAGCGGCCGGTGCGTGCGGGCACGGGCGTGGGCGCGGCCGGATTGATCGCGATGATTTCGGCATAGGCGCGCGGATAGTCCACCGTGGCCACGCGGAACAGGCGGTTGTGCGTGCCCATCAGCGGGTGCTCACCACCTGGGCCGGGGGTGATGCCCAGTGTGGCTTCGCACCAGGCCACGCCTTCTTCGAGCGTGGTGGAGACGATGACGAGGTGGTCCAGACGGGCGGTCATTGCTTCTCCTGGGTTTTTGCTTTTTGTGGGCGTGGATTGCGGGATTGCCTGTGCCGAAAAAAGGTCAAAGCAAAACCGTCCCATCCACGCAAGTCACGGACCCCCCGCCAATCCAGATGTCCGTACCCGACTGCTCCACAAACACACGACCGGCCCGGCCCAGTGCTGTTCCCTGGCTGGCGACGTAGCTGGAAGGTGCCAACCCCGCCCCAATCAACCACTGCGCCAACGCCGCATTCAGGCTGCCAGTGACCGGGTCTTCGGCCATGCCGTTGTTGCCGGGGAAAAAGGCGCGCACTTCAAAGGCGATGCCTTCTGCGTCGCTGGCACCCACCACGCCCACCTTGCCGCGCGGGCCCACCACGCCCACATCCAACCCGGCCAGCACGGCTGCATCGGGCTTGAGGGCAAGCACCTGCCCGGCCGTCTTCAGCATCACGCCGCGCCAGTTGGGACCGTTGTCGCACCAGGCGTGCGCCACGATGTCGCTGTGCGCCACGCCCAGGCCGCGGGCGATCAGGGCCACCTCTGCTTCGGGCAGCGGGCCGCTTTTCTTCAGGGGCGGCGCGGCAAAGGCCAGGCGTTCGCCGTCGCGCCTGAGCTTGACCAGGCCCACGCCGCACTCCTGCACCACGTACTCCCCCTGGGGCTTGCCGCCGGCCTGCAGCCAGGCGTGGCAGCTGCCCAGCGTGGGGTGGCCGGCGAAGGGCAGTTCTCGGCCTGGGCAGAAGATGCGCACCTTGTAGTCCGCACCCGCCTGGGTGGGCGGCAGCAAAAACGTGGCCTCCGACAGGTTGGTCCAGTTGGTGAAGTGCTGCATTTCTTCCGTGCTCAGGCCCGTGCCGTCCAGCACCACGGCCAGCGGGTTGCCCAGGTAGGGCTCGGCGGTGAACACATCGACTTGCTTGAATGGGCGTGTTTTCATGGAAGGAAGCTTCAGGAAAGAACGATGTCCAGCACGCCGCGCGACGCGGGCAGCGCCAGCATGTGCTGGTACCAGCGGTCCAGGTGCGCCCGGGGCTGGTGGGGCAGGGGTGTGCCACGCCAGCGGTGGATTTCGCAGGCGATGGGAATGTCCGCCATGGTCAGCTGGCTGCCGGCCATGAAGGGCTGGCGCGCCAGGTGCGCGTCCAGCAGGTCCAGCAGCGGCGTGGTGGCGGCCACCGAGGCATCTACCCGTGTGGCATCCACCCGCCCGCCGGGGCGGCGGATCAGCTGCACGAAGGCGTCGCGCCCGGCCGGGTTCAGCGTGGTCTGCTGCCAGTCCATCCAGCGCTCGGCGTCAAAGCGGGCCTTGAGCTCCTGCGGGTACAGCGTGCCGGGCGCGTGGCGGGCGCACAGGTAGCGCAGGATGACGTTGGATTCCCACAGGCGGAAATCACCGTCCTCCAGCAGCGGCACCAGCGCGTTGGGGTTGTGGGCCAGGTAGTCCGGCGTCTTCACGATGCCGAACTGCCCGCCCGCGTCGGTGCGCCGGTGCGCGAGGTTCAGGTACTGCACGGCCCAGACGACCTTGCGCACGTTGATGGAGCTGATGCGTCCCCAGATGTGCAGCATCGTTCAGGCCGTCTTTGCTTCGCGGATGGCTGCGGCCAGGGCGGCAACGCCGGTGTTGATCTGGTCCACGCTGGCCGTCACAAAGCTCAGGCGCAGCGTGCGCGGGTCGGCGTTGTCGGCGTAGAAGGCCGCGCCGGGCACAAAGGCCACGCTTTTTTCCACGGCCTTGGGCAGCAGTTCAACGGCGCTCATGCCGGCGGGCAGCCGCGCCCACAGGAACATGCCGCCGTCCGGGCTGTTCCACTGCACGTCGAGCCCATCCATCTCTTTGGTGAGCGCGGCCAGCATCGCATCGCGCTGCGACTTGTACAGCGCGCGGATGGTGGGCACGTGCCGGTCCAGGAAGCCGTGCTTCATCACCTCGGCGACCATGCGCTGGTTGAAGCTGGGGCTGTGCAGGTCGGCGGCCTGCTTGGCCTGCAGCAGCTTGGGATACATGGCCTTGGGCGCCACCAGAAAACCCAGCCGCAGGCCCGGCGCCAGCACCTTGGAGAACGAGCCCAGGTAGATGCAGCCCTCGGGGTTGCGCGCGGTCAACGGCAGCGGGGGCGGTGCGTCGAACCACAGGTCGCCATAGGGGTTGTCCTCAATGATGGGCAGGCCCAGCGCCGCGGCGCGCGCTGACAGCGCCGCGCGGCGTGCCTCGCTCATGGTGCGGCCCGTGGGGTTCTGGAAGTTGGGCAGCACGTACAGGAAGCGCGCGCGGGTATCGCCGGTGCCAGCTTTGGCGGCCAGGTCGTCCACGTCAATGCCTTCGGCGTCGCTGGCCACGCTCACCACCTCGGGTTCCATGGGGGTGAAGGCCTGCAGGGCGCCCAGGTAGGTGGGCGTCTCCACCAGGATGCGGCTGCCCGCGTCCACCAGCACCTTGGCCACCAGGTCCAGGCCCTGCTGGCTGCCGGTGGTGATCAGCACCTGGGCCGGGTCCACCATCCACGGCAGCTGCGAGGCGACCGCCTCGCGCAGCGGGCCATAGCCTTCGCTGGCGGCGTACTGCAGCGCGCCCTGGCCGTCTTCGCGCAGCACCTTGGCACAGGCCTCGGAGAACGCGTCGATCGGAAAGGTCCTGGGCGACGGCAGGCCACCGGCAAAGCTGATGATGCCGGGCTTTTCGGTGACCTTGAGGATCTCGCGGATGACGGACGGGTTCATCCGTTCGGCGCGGCGCGCCAGGGTCCACTGGAGGGTGTTCAGGTCGTCGGATTTCATTTCTGGGTCTTTCGGGTCAGTCAACAATGAAAAGGGTGGCGCCATTGCGGCGGACCCGCCGGTCGTGCCGAACGGGATGCGTTCAGTTTCATGCGGGCGTTGTGGTGGTGTGGATGGGCATTTTCTTGCCGGCATAGACGGTGGCAATGACGGCCAGTGCAAACACCAGTGTCACCAGGTCCAGCCGCTCGCCCGCCAGCGGCACGGCAAACAACAAACTCAGGAACGGCTGGACCAGCTGGATCTGGCTGACGCGCACCGCGCCCAGGGCCAGCGCGCGGTACCAGGCAAAGAAGCCGATCCACATGGAGAACAGCGCGACGTAGGCAAAGCCCACCCAACTGATGGCCGCGATGGCGCTGAAATCGGCAGGGGCGAACAGCCAGGCCAGCGGCACCGTCAGCGGCAGGCAGCTGACCAGCACCCAGCAGATGACCTGCTCGGCGCCCAGGCGCGGTGTCAGGCGTGCCCCGCCGATGTAGCCGAATGCACCGGTCGTCATGGCGACAAGCAGGTAAATGTTGGCCGCGCCCAGGTACAGGCCGCCTGCGCGCCACACCATGTAGGCCAGCACCAGCCCGCTGCCTAGCACCGCGCAGGCCCAGAACCCAGCCGACGGCCGCTGGCGGAACCACAACGCGCCCAGCACGGCAGTGGACAGCGGCAGCAGCGCCGTCACCACGGCGCCGTGGGTGCTGGGTACGTGGCGCAACGCCAGTGCCAGGAACAGCGGAAAGCCCACGATCACGCCGAACGCAGTGACGCCGACCAGCGGCCATTCGGCGCGCTGCGGCACCCTGAGTTGCCCGCGCTGGCGCTGCCACAACAGGTAACCCACCGACAGCACGCCCGCCACGGCTGCGCGGCCGAAGGTGACGAACCACGGCGACAGCTGGGGTGCATCCGACGCACCCACGGCAAGCCGCGTCATGGGCAACGTGGCGGCAAACAGCGTGATGCCCACCAGACCCCAGAACAGGGCTTCCTTGTCTTTGGCGGCGGTCATACGGTGAGCATCCACAGGGCCGTGGCGACGAGCACGAGCGCCAGCGCACGGTTGAACCACAACAGCCGCGCGCCCTGCGCCAGCCACTGGCGAAGCAGCGAGCCCACCAGTGCATAGAGGAAATTGCTGCTGAAGGCAAAACACATCATCACCACGCTGGTGATCGCCAGGCGTTCATACGGGTTCGCGGCGGGCTGGCCGCCCGCATTGAAGACCCAGCCTGCGGTCAGCGTCAGCGCGAGCATCCATGCCTTGATGTTGACGAACTGCAGACCCACGCCCTGCCAGAACGTGACGTTCAGGCGCGCGGCGTTGACCTGCGACATCTGGCCCGCCCCCGCCAGCTTCCAGGCGAGCCACACCATATAGCCCACGCCCAACACCTTGACCGCCAGCCGCAGCACCGGAACGCTGGTGATCAGCGCGCCCAGGCCCAGGCCGGTAGCCACCAGCAGCAGGGTCCAGCCCATGGGCACGGCCAGGCAAAAGCGCATGGCACGCTTCAGGCCCAGATTGGCCGCCAGCGCCGTGGACAGCGTGGTGTTGGGCCCCGGCGAAAAACTCATCGCGGTGGCAAACAGCAAGAGGGCGGTCAGCTCGGTGGCACTCATGAATGAACGGTTGAAGCAGGTCGGCGGCTTGTCAGGCCTGGAGGTTCAATGTAATCTTGGCGATCAGTACACGACCAGTACAGTTATGCAGCGCAGTTCGCAATCTGTATTGCCCGGCGTGACAGTACAGGCCCACCCCCGAAGGATGCCCTGACATGTTGATGAAGACCTCCACGCTATCCCTGACGGAGCAGCTGGCGGCGCGCTTTGGCGAGCGCATCCGCAACCGGCTGCTGGCGCCGGGCGCGCGCCTGCCGTCGGTGCGGCAATGCGCGCAGCAGCACAGCGTGAGCCCGTCCACCGTGGTGGCGGCCTATGACCAGCTGCTGGCCCAGGGGCTGGTGGAGGCGCGCAAGAACCGGGGGTTTTTTGTGCGCGAGGCCACGCCCGTGCGCGCCGACCCGGCCCAGGCCGATGTGCAGGCGCCGGATGGCAACTGGAGCACGGCGCACTGGTTTGCCACGCGCGGCGCCGCGCGGGTGGCGCAGCCGGTCAATGCCGCGGCGCTGATCCGCGGCATGTTCCACAAGATCAGCAACAAGCCGCAGCCGGGCATGGGGGTGTTCCCGCCGGAGTGGCTGGAATCCACCTTCATGCCGGCGGCGGTGCGCAAGGTGACGGGCACGCGCGCGCTGCAGGATTTCTCGCTCCAGTATGGCGAACCGCTGGGCGACACCAGCCTGCGCCGCGTGCTGGCCGCCAAGCTGGCCACGCTGAACGTGCACACCGCGCCCGAGCACATCATCACCACCGTGGGCGCCACCCATGCGCTGGACATCGTGAGCCGCACGCTGCTGCGCCCCGGCGATCCGGTGATGGTGGAGGAGCCCGGCTGGGCGGTGGAGTTCGCTCGGCTGGCGGCGCTGGGCATGCACATCCTGCCCGTGCCCCGGCGCGCCGATGGGCCCGACCTGGAGGTGATGGCGAAGTATTGCGAGGTGCACAGGCCCAAGCTGTATGTGAGCGTGAGCGTGTTCCACAACCCCACGGGCTATTGCCTCACGCCGGGCAGCGCGCACCGCGTGCTGCAGCTGGCCAACCAGCACAACTTCCATATCGTCGAGGACGACACCTACAGCCATATCGCGCCCGACCATGCCACGCGGCTCACGGCGCTGGACGGGCTGCAGCGCACCATTTACGTCAGCGGCTTTGCCAAGATCCTGGCGCCCAACTGGCGCATTGGTTTCCTGGCGGCGCCACCGGCGCTGGTGGAACAGCTGCTGGACACCAAGCTGCTGGCCACGCTGACCACGCCCGCCCTGCTGGAGCGGGCGCTGGCGCTGTGCATCGAGCAGGGCCAGCTGCGCCGCCATTCGGAACGCATCCGCACCCGGCTGGACGCGGCGCGCGCGCGCACGGTGAAGCTGGCGCTGAATGCGGGCTGCACCTTTGCGGCGGAGCCCGCGGGGCTGTTTGGCTGGGTGGATACCGGCGTGGACACCGACGCGCTGGCCCAGCGCATGCTGGACGAGGGCTACCTGCTGGCGCCCGGCGCGCTGTTCCATGCCGAGCGCAAGCCTTCCACGCTCATGCGCATCAACTTCGCCACCGCGCAGGACGCGGTGTTCTGGAAGAAATATGGGGAAGTGGTCAAAGCATTTCGTCGGGCGCCAGCGGCCCCAGCAGCCTGACCAGCAGCTTCAGCCGGGTGCCGGCTTCGGGCTCGTCGGTGGCGTCGGCGTAGCCCGCGCCTGGCGGCGCGCGCCACAGCAACTTGCCGTCCGCCAGCGCCACCCGGTAGGCGCCTTGCGCCAGGGTGTCTTCCACCAGGCGCGTTGCCTCGCGCGACAGGGCCGCGCTGCGGATCAGCAGGGCCACTTCGCTGTTGAGGTTCTTGGAGCGCAGGTCCAGGTTCATGGAGCCAATGACGGCCAGTCGCCCATCCAGAATCACCGCCTTGGAATGCAGGCTGGCGCGTGATGCGCCGGCCTTGGAGCCACCCGCGCTGGAGCCCAGCCACGATCCGCGGCTGCCGCTGCCCGAGCCCGACAGGCCGCCGGCGGTCTGCCCGTTGGCGCGCATCTCGTACAGCTCGATGCCCAGGCCCAGCAGGTCGCGCCGGTAACGCGCGTAGCCCGCGTGGGCGGCCGGTGCGTCGTTGGACGCCAGCGAATTGGTCAGCACCCGGATGCGCACGCCGCGCGCGCGTGCCTGGGCAAAGGTCTGCATCATCTGCGCGCCCGGCACAAAGTACGGCGAGATGATCAGGATGTCCTGGCGGGCTTGCTGCATCAGCGCCAGCAGGCCGTCCACCACGGTGTCGCTGGCGCCGGCTTCGTCGTCCTCGGGGCCAATCTTGTCGGGCTTGTCCACCAGCAGGCGCGCGGGCGCCCAGGTCAGCGGCACGCGGCGCAGGTCCATCGGCGGGCGTTCCTTGGTCTGGGCAGCGGTCACGGTCACATCCGGCAATACCGTGGCAGTGACCGTGGTGCCGGCGGTCACGGTCACGGTTGCGGGCAGCGTGGCGGCTGCGGCAGGTTGCGGCACGCCCACGCGGGACGGGTCGGCTGCCGCCGGTGCCTGCTCTGAAGCCTTCTTGCGCAGCAGGGCCAGGTCATCCGGTGACAGCAGGGTCTGCACCGGGTAGGCCAGCTCATCGTTCCAGTAGTGGTCAAAGCTGGCCGACATGTCGCGCACGATGCGGCCCCAGGCCAGCACGTCCAGATCGACAAAATTGCTTTTTTCCGCGGTGCCGAAATAGGCGTCGCCCAGGTTGCGGCCACCGGCAATGCCCAGCGCGTTGTCGGCCAGGAACAGCTTGTTGTGCATGCGCTTCTGGATGCGCGGCACATCGTGCAGCGAGCCCAGCAGCCGCCCCATCAGGGAGGCGCGCGAACCCGTGAGCGGATTGAACAGGCGGATTTCCACGTTGGGCTCGAACTGCAGCAGCAGCACCTGCGCGTCCTGCCCCACGGTGTTGAAGTCGTCCAGCAGCAGCCGGACCTTCACGCCGCGCCGCGCGGCGTCGCGCAGGCGCTGCAGCAGGATCTCGGTGCTGGCGTCGGCATGGATGGCGTAGTACTGCAGGTCCAGGCTGCGTTGTGCGCCTTCGATCAGCGCCAGGCGGCTGGTGAAGGCGGCATCCACGCTGTCCAGCAAGTGAAACCCGGAATCGCTGCGCGCTGAGGCCTGTGTGCGGCGGGCCTGCACCAGCTGGCCCAGCGCGGTGGCCTCAGGCGCGTTGAACGCGGTGGACGGCACGCGAGTGGTGTTGGCGGGCAGGCTGGCGCAGCCCGTGGCCCAGGCAGCGATGAACATCATGGCGGCAAGACGCCACAGGGGAAGGTGGCGTGAAGAGTCGGCACGGGGCGGTGGGTTGGACATGGACGGACCCACTGTAGCCGTGCGCCTGGTGTTCAGGGGGCTTGCCGGGTCAGCCGCCACCGTCAAACGCTGACAGACAAACGCTTACAGATGAAAGGACGCGTCCTCGGCGAGCCTTTTGGGGCATCAGGCGCCGCCCAGCGCCTCCCAGCGTTCCAGTGCGGCCAGCAGGTCGTCGTCGATCTGGGCGCTGCGCGCGGTCAGCTCTGCCGCGCGCCGGGCGTCGCGGGCGTAAAGGCTGCCGTCGGCCAGCTCCGCGCCGATGGCTTTCTGCTCGGCCTCCAGCGCCTCGATGCGCTGGGGCAGGGCCTCCAGTTCGCGCTGGTCCTTGTAGCTGAGCTTTTTGCGGGCGGGCGCCGGGGGAGCGGGGGCAACCGGCGGCGGGGCGGCGGGCGTGCGGGCGGCCGGCCTGGCGGCTGCGTCGCGGATGGCCTGCGAGCGGCGCGACTGCGTGAGCCAGTCCTGCACGCCGCCTTCGTATTCGCGCCACTGGCCGTTGCCCTCGAAGGCGATGGTGCTGGTCACCACGTTGTCCAGGAAAGTGCGGTCGTGGCTGACCAGGAACACCGTGCCGTCGTATTTCTGCAGAAGGTCCTCCAGCAGTTCCAGCGTGTCGATGTCCAGGTCGTTGGTGGGCTCGTCCAGCACCAGCACATTGGCCGGGCGCGCAAACAGCCGCGCCAGCAGCAGGCGGTTGCGTTCGCCGCCGCTGAGCGAGCGCACGGGCGACGTGGCCCGCGCGGGCGAGAACAGGAAATCGCCCAGGTAGCTCTTGACGTGCTGGCGCTTGCTGCCGATCTCGATCCATTCACTGCCGGGGCTGATGAAATCCTCCAGCGTGGCGTCCAGGTTCAGGGCATTGCGCATCTGGTCAAAGTACGCCACCTGCAGGTTGGCGCCCTGGCGGATCTTGCCGCTGTCCGGCGCCAGCTCGCCCAGGATGAGCTTGAGCAACGTGGTCTTGCCCGCGCCGTTGGGGCCGATCAGCCCGACCTTGTCGCCGCGCAGGATGGTGCCGGTGAAATTGCGCACGATGGGTTTGTCGCCAAACGATTTGCTCACCTCGGTCAGCTCGGCCACGATCTTGCCGCTGCTCTGGCCCGAGGCAATGTCCAGCTTGACGCTGCCCAGCGCCTCGCGCCGCGCCGCGCGCCGTGCGCGCAGGGCCTCCAGCCGGTTGATGCGGGCAACCGCCCGGGTGCGGCGGGCCTCCACGCCCTTGCGGATCCAGATTTCTTCCTGCGCGAGCAGTTTGTCGGCGCGGGCATTGATGACGGCCTCTTGCGCCAGCTGCTCTTCTTTCAGGACGAGATACTGGCTGAAATTGCCGGGGTACGAGCGCAGGATGCCGCGGTCTAGCTCCACGATGCGCGTGGCCACGCGGTCCAGGAATGCCCGGTCATGGGTGATGGTGACCACGCTGCCCTTGAAATCCACCAGCAGGCCCTCCAGCCATTCAATGGAATCCAGGTCCAGGTGGTTGGTGGGTTCGTCCAGCAGCAGCACGTCCGGCCGCGTGACCAGCGCCTGGCCCAGCGCCACGCGTTTCTTGGTGCCGCCGGACAGGGTGCCGATGGTGGCGTCGCGGTCCAGGTGCAGGCGCTGCAGGGTTTCCTCCACCCGCTGTTCCCAGTTCCAGCCGTCCTGCGCCTCGATCTGCCCCTGCAGCGCGTCCAGGTCACCCTCGCCATGGCTGTACTGGTCGATCAGGGCGCGCACGCCCGCCACGCCGGCGGACACCGCGGTGAATACGGTGTCGGCGGCGTCCAGCAGCGGCTCCTGCGCCACATAGGCGATGCGCAAGCCTTGCTGGAGCTGCAGCGTGCCGTCGTCCGCCTTTTCAAGGCCGCCCAGGATCTTGAGCAGGGATGATTTGCCCGCGCCGTTGCGCCCGATCAGGCCCACGCGTTCCGCGGACTCGATGGCAATGTCGGTGTGGTCGAGAAGCGCAACGTGGCCGAAGGCGAGCTGCGCGTTGAGTAAGGTAATGAGTGCCATGGGAGTGCGGGATTATCCGGTGCGATTGGCCGGCGGTTCCCCTATCGCGGCGCGAGGCGGGCCGATATAGTCAATTGAAGGGCGCCCTGACGGCGTCGGGGGCAACACTTGGAACTGCGAATCAACGGTAAGTCGGTGCAGGCCGATGCGGACCCGGCCATGCCGCTGTTGTGGGTGCTGCGCGACGTGCTCAACATGACCGGCACCAAATACGGTTGCGGTGTCGCCGCCTGTGGCGCTTGCACGGTGCGGGTAGATGGCGAGGCCGTGCGCTCGTGCGTCACACCGGTGTCCACCGTTGCGGGTAAACGCATCCAGACCATCGAGGCGCTGGGGGCGCCGGGCAAGCCGCATGCCCTGCAGGCGGCCTGGATTGCCGAGCAGGTGCCCCAGTGCGGCTATTGCCAGAGCGGCATGCTGATGGCGGCGGCTGCGCTGCTGGAGAAAAAGCCGAAGCCGACAGATGCGGACATTGATGCCGCCATGACCAACATCTGCCGGTGCGGCACCTACCAGCGCGTGCGGGCTGCCATCAAGCGCGCCGCGGGAGTGAAGGCATGAGCGCGTTGTCGCGGCGCGCGCTGCTGCTGGCGGGGCTGGGGGCAACGGGCGCCCTGGTGGTGGGGTGGAGCGTGCTACCGCAGCGATCGCGCCTGGGGTCACCGCGCACGATGTTCAGGACCGAAGGCGACGTGGCCCTGAATGGCTGGATCAAGATCGGCGCCGATGGCAGCATCATCCTCGCCATGCCGCGTAGCGAAATGGGCCAGGGCGTGCACACGGCGCTGCCCATGCTGGCCGCGGAAGAGCTGGATGTTCCGCTGTCCAGGGTGCGCATCGAGCAGGCCGGCGCCGACGCCATCTATGGCAATGTGGCCATGCAGCTGTCGGCGCTGCCGTTCCATCCGCTGGAATCCGCGGGCGAGCAAAAGCCGCTGAAGATCCGGGCGGGCGAATGGATGGTCGGCAAGATCGCGCGTGAACTGGGCATCAATGCCACCGGGGGCTCTTCCACCGTGGCGGACGCCTGGGACGTGGTGCGCTTGGCGGCTGCCACGGCGCGCGCGTCCCTGCTGGGAGCGGCATCACTTCAATGGAAGCTGCCCGTGGCCGAGATGTCCGTGGCCAACGGCGTGATCTCCCATCCCTCGGGCAAATCGGCGCCCTATGGCGACTTTGCCCGGTATGCCGCCGCAACCCCGCCCGGCACGGTGCGGCTCAAGGCCCGCAAGGACTGGAAACTCATCGGGCAGCCCGCGGCGAGGCTGGACGTGCCCGCCAAGGTCAACGGCACGGCGCAGTTCGGGCTTGACGTCAGGCTGCCTGGCCTGCTGTACGCGGTGGTGCGCATGTGCCCCATGCTGGGTGGCTCGCCGGGGGCCATTCAGCCGAATGCGGCGCTGGCGATGCCAGGCGTCATGCGGTTGGTCCGCCTGCCGGCCTACGCCGGCGCGACCGCTGGGTTTGCCGTGGTGGGCAAGACCACCTGGCACGCGCGCCAGGGCGCCCAGGCCGTGGAGGTGCAATGGCAGCAGCGCCCGCGGGGGCCGCTGGATACGCAGCGCATCGAGGCAGCGTTGGAGGACGCGTTGCGCACCGCGTCTGGCACGACGTTCTTTGAGAAGGGTTCCGTGGCCGCCGCGCAGGCGCAAGCCGTGCGGACCGTGGAGGCCCGCTACAGCGCGCCCTACCTGGCGCATGCCACGATGGAGCCGATGAACTGCACGGCGCGTGTGCAGGGCGGCAAGGTCGAGGTCTGGGTGCCGACCCAGGTCCCGCAGATGGCGCGGGCGATCGCCGCGCAGGTGGCCGGCGTGGACGTGCAGGACGTCACCCTGCACGTCACGCTGCTGGGGGGCGGCTTTGGCCGCAGGCTGGAGGTCGATTGCGTGGCGCAGGCTGTGCGCGTGGCGATGGACTGTGCCGGCGCGCCGGTGCAGCTGTCATGGTCGCGCGAAGAAGACACCATGCATGATTTCTACCGCCCCATGCATGTGGCCATGCTGCGGGCGTCCATGGACGCGCAGGGCAACGTCACCAGCCTGCATATCAAGTCCGCGGGCGATGCCATCACACCGCGCTGGATGGGCCGCAACCTGCCAGGCCTGGCTGGCCCAGTGGATATGGCAGACAAAACCACCGCGGAAGGCCTGTTCGACCGGCCGTATGGCATTCCCCATCAGCATATGGAGCATGTGGCGACCCGCATGGGCGTGCCCGTGGGCTTCTGGCGCTCGGTGGGGCATTCCCACAATGCCTTCTTTACCGAGAGCTTCGTGGATGAGCTGGCGGCGGCTTTGCAACTGGACCCGCTTGACCTGCGCCGCAAGCTGCTGGAGGCCGCGCCGCGCTACCTGGCCGTGCTCAATATGGCGGCAGACAAAGCCGGGTGGGGCCGGCCGGTGCCACCGGGGCGGGCGCTGGGCATCGCGCTGCATGAGTCGTTTGGCTCCATCGTGGCGCAGGTGGCGGAAGTGTCCCTGCGTAACGGCAGCCCCAAGGTTCATAGGGTGGTGTGCGCGATTGACTGTGGCACGGTGGTGAACCCCACCATCGTGGCGCAGCAGATGGAAGGCGCGGTCGTCTTTGCGCTGACGGCGGCTCTGCATGGGCGCATTGATATCCAGGACGGCGTGGTGCAACAGTCGAACTTCCCGCTGTATCCCATGGTGCAGCTCGCGGACGCGCCGGTGGTGCAGACATGGCTGGTGCCCAGCCAGCGCGCGCCAGGTGGGGTGGGAGAGCCGGGCGTGCCGCCCTTGGCGCCAGCGGTTGCGAATGCCCTGTATGTGCTGACTGGCCGACGCGCGCGAACGCTTCCTTTGACTGTTTGAAGAGCTGCGCGATCAAATCCTCAAAACCCGTGCTATAGTCGCAGGCTCTGCTGAGAACGGTGATCAAAAGCCGGAGCGCGAAAGCTGTCAGTTCAGCAAAGAAAAAAACTTGAATTTGTTTGACGGAAACAAAAAATCCGGTATAGAATTCAAGGCTCTGCTGAAAACGAAGCAAAAGCAACGAAGAAAGCAGAAAAGGGAATCGAAGGTTGATCGGATCGCAAGAAACGATGTATAATTCGAGGCTCTGCTAAAACAGCAAATACGAAAGTAAATGCCAATTAGTAGAAACCCTAAAGATTGACAGGTCTTTCAAAAACATGTCATAATTCAAGGCTTCGCTGATCGCAGCAAGCAAGCGTAAAACAAACAAGTTTTACGGGGTTCGTTAAAAACATACAGCCGATAAGCGTGGGCGTTTGAAGGCGATTGCCAAGTTCTTCGGAACTAAGTGCAATGCACTTTAAACGCTCATGAAGTAAAAAAGATGTGAAATTCAGAAATGAAGTTCATGTCAATTCCAATTTATGAGTGGCCCCGCAAGGGGCAAACAAATCAAGATCGAACTGTAGAGTTTGATCCTGGCTCAGATTGAACGCTGGCGGAATGCTTTACACATGCAAGTCGAACGGCAGCACGGGGGCAACCCTGGTGGCGAGTGGCGAACGGGTGAGTAATACATCGGAACGTGCCCAATCGTGGGGGATAACGTAGCGAAAGCTACGCTAATACCGCATACGATCTACGGATGAAAGCGGGGGATCGCAAGACCTCGCGCGAATGGAGCGGCCGATGGCAGATTAGGTAGTTGGTGGGGTAAAGGCTCACCAAGCCGACGATCTGTAGCTGGTCTGAGAGGACGACCAGCCACACTGGGACTGAGACACGGCCCAGACTCCTACGGGAGGCAGCAGTGGGGAATTTTGGACAATGGGCGCAAGCCTGATCCAGCCATTCCGCGTGCAGGATGAAGGCCTTCGGGTTGTAAACTGCTTTTGTACGGAACGAAACGGCCCTTTCTAATACAGGGGGCTAATGACGGTACCGTAAGAATAAGCACCGGCTAACTACGTGCCAGCAGCCGCGGTAATACGTAGGGTGCAAGCGTTAATCGGAATTACTGGGCGTAAAGCGTGCGCAGGCGGTTATGTAAGACAGTTGTGAAATCCCCGGGCTCAACCTGGGAACTGCATCTGTGACTGCATAGCTAGAGTACGGTAGAGGGGGATGGAATTCCGCGTGTAGCAGTGAAATGCGTAGATATGCGGAGGAACACCGATGGCGAAGGCAATCCCCTGGACCTGTACTGACGCTCATGCACGAAAGCGTGGGGAGCAAACAGGATTAGATACCCTGGTAGTCCACGCCCTAAACGATGTCAACTGGTTGTTGGGTCTTCACTGACTCAGTAACGAAGCTAACGCGTGAAGTTGACCGCCTGGGGAGTACGGCCGCAAGGTTGAAACTCAAAGGAATTGACGGGGACCCGCACAAGCGGTGGATGATGTGGTTTAATTCGATGCAACGCGAAAAACCTTACCCACCTTTGACATGTACGGAATTTGCCAGAGATGGCTTAGTGCTCGAAAGAGAACCGTAACACAGGTGCTGCATGGCTGTCGTCAGCTCGTGTCGTGAGATGTTGGGTTAAGTCCCGCAACGAGCGCAACCCTTGTCATTAGTTGCTACATTCAGTTGGGCACTCTAATGAGACTGCCGGTGACAAACCGGAGGAAGGTGGGGATGACGTCAAGTCCTCATGGCCCTTATAGGTGGGGCTACACACGTCATACAATGGCCGGTACAAAGGGCTGCCAACCCGCGAGGGGGAGCTAATCCCATAAAACCGGTCGTAGTCCGGATCGCAGTCTGCAACTCGACTGCGTGAAGTCGGAATCGCTAGTAATCGTGGATCAGAATGTCACGGTGAATACGTTCCCGGGTCTTGTACACACCGCCCGTCACACCATGGGAGCGGGTTCTGCCAGAAGTAGTTAGCCTAACCGCAAGGAGGGCGATTACCACGGCAGGGTTCGTGACTGGGGTGAAG